>Ga0193706_1000043_pt1 | contig 125073 bp, 89 predicted proteins | sample U3c1metaG_FD_160130 | JGI IMG/M metagenome (GOLD analysis project Ga0193706, IMG submission 160130) | Soil microbial communities from a riparian zone of the East river system, Colorado, United States - U3c1 | ecosystem: Environmental > Terrestrial > Soil > Riparian zone | place: USA: East...
CGAAATAATGGAGCAATGTAATCGCTGCATGAGAAGGCGGACTTCCGCGTAAGGGTCGGAGAGTGCACGCTCTTAGCGCATCAGGGAGCAAACGCGGCGAAGTGGCGGAGCGGATCCAGCAATGGCAGGATAGTGGGCAGTCGGCCGAGGAGTTCAGGGAAGGACTACGAGGCGTCTGGTCTTCGCTGGACAGCCTCACAGCTGCCGCTCACGAATCTCGGCGTTCTCCGCCAAGATTCGGTGCATCGTGCGCACCGAGCACAGGTACCTTCTTTCCTCGAGCAGCGTCGCATGCACCTCACCCGGAGCAAGGTCGATGAATCGCAATTCGTGAAGGGTGTCGAGCACGACTTTGCGCTCCGCCGGACCGGAGCTTGCGTGGAGGCGCAGGTCGGCGCTCGGCAGGTCCAAGAACAGGTGCGCGACGGCGATAGTAAGTGGAGCGTTGAACGCCGAACGCGAAGCAGGCCGAATCGATTGCTCCGCGTCGTCCTATATTGGATGAAACCAGCGCTCGACCGCTCCCCCTGGTTGAGTCACGGTCGGTCGCGGCCGCTATGGAGAGCATCGGAATACGAGTCACGACCATAATCTCACGCGAAAACGGCGCTCTGTACATGAACGGTGCCCTGGCACTTCGTCGAACCAGTGGAGACCCGAACATCGCGCATCGAGCGGGCCGAAAAGCACCATGGCTTGTTCGACCTCAGCTCACGTGGTAGCGCATTCCGCCGCCGATGGTCCCGCCGGCGCCGGGATTCACTGCAGTTGCCCGCGGAGAAGGCGCTTCTGCGCAGAAGGCGTGCGGACGCGCCCTAACGGAGAGATGCTTCCCAAGCGAGCTGCCGGTACTCGTCCCCCCGTGTCGCCTGACGTCGCCTGGAGGGAGGGAAGTCCTTCGCTTGTAGGGGCGGCGCGTCGAGAAAGCCGAGCTTCGGAGGAGTTGCCGCCGGCCCGGCGGCGACGATGGGGGCTCCGCAAAGAAAGGCAGGCAAGCGACAAGACCGCGGACCGCGATCATACGGGGGGCCATCGTAGTCGTCCATTATGTCGTGTGCCGGTAAGCTTGGCTCCGACACCAACGCCGGCGACGGTGGCGAACGCCAGAACTGTCAGAAAGAGAGGACCGAGATTCGATGGCTCGGGGGTCGACATCCAGAGGGCCAAGCCGATGTTCACACCCGCCGCAACAGAGATGAGGCGCGCCAGCGACTCGGTGCGGCGGCCAACGAGTCGTACCGTCCCACCCAGGGCGACGCACGACGCAACGACGATCACCAACGGCCACGGACCGTCGATCGTACGCTGTCCACCGAATGCCTTCGCGATGGTGAGAATACCAAGCGGCACGGCGGTGCCGACGACGGAGAAGAGTCCCACTTGAGACAAAACAACGGGTGCGGCAGAGCTGCCTTCCGTGGCCGAGCGTGCGGCAACCAATCCCGCCACGAAGAACAATGTCGCTACCGCCCAGCTGAATGCGAGAAACAAGATGGCGATCGGCAGGAGGCCAGCGTTCTCCCGTGCGCGGCTCGCTGGGTCCAACAGATCGAGAACGATGGTCGATACCCATGGAATTGCGCACGCCAACCACAAGCTCCACACGCTCGACCGGGCGTAAGCTCCAACGACTGCCCCACCGCCAAAGAGCACGATCTCAGTTAGCGTGACGCTTTGGTAGGGCGAAAAGCGAGCGACCGCCGCGGCCACTACACCCACCGCTGCCGCCCCAATGAAATCGATCCGTGACGTTGGCTCCCTGCCACCCATTTTGCGACCGCCATTTTCTATTCTCGTCGGTGGCACGCGTTTCGGCAAGTGAGTTTCGGCGTCGCCGTCGGACCCACAGCGCCAGCGCCGCGATCAACTGCAGCGGCACGCCCCTCCAACTACGCGTGGAGTTGGAAGAGCGTATCGCGCATCCCGATGCAGCCGGCTCGACCGTGTCGGGCTCCTCAGGCCTGAAGCACGCCTCCGCATACGTCGCGAGCTGTCGGTTGGGCAAGCATTGGTAGCCATCCGGGCACTTGAGCGAATCATCTGCGAAGCAAGTCGTGGTACATCGCTTGGCTCGGCTGGGCGAATGGGTGCCGCATTGTCCGCCGGAGCAATCCTCGTCCACTGAACACTTGGCACCGAGGGCGCCCGGACTCGGCAAGGGATAACCGCATATCCCCACGCTCTCAGCGCCCCACTGGCATACTCCGATCTCGCAATCGGCGGAGCTGACGCAGTCGTGTGTGCAATAGCCGATTCCCGGCGCATCGGGCGGCTCGTAACATTCCCCACTGGCACATTGTTCATCGTAGGAGCAACGGTAGCCGAGCATAACCGATCCCCGCGCTGCCTGCGCAACGAAGGGCCGAATGAAACCTTCCAGCGCGTCCGCGACCGTGCGCCCGATGACCGAATTGGAGTCCTCACCAGCGTGCGAAATGACTCCGGCAATACGCTTCCGGCCCTCCACCGAGGAAAAAATGGGGCCGCCCGAATCGCCGCCGCATGGAAGCGCCGGCGCTGCGACGAGCGTGAGCTCATGCCCGTTTCGCGCCGCCACCGAAGCCACTCCCAACCGCCGAACGCCCACCCCGCGATTGGTCCCCATCTCTGTGCAGCCAAATCCGACCACTTCGACGGAAACACCGTCGCGCAAGCTCGAATCGTCGTCCATCAAGCTCGCGACCTCGCTTTCGAGCGCATGCTCTGTCAGCAGCAGTGCAAGATCGTCTGCAAACTGCGAGGGATCGTAGGTGGAATGCTTCGCGATGCGTAGTATCCTCGAGCTCCCCTGCTCGGGCGACCAGACTGTGTCCGCCGATAGAGCGTCGACGCAGTGGGCCGCCGTCAATACGACGTGCGGCGCAATCACAGTCCCTGAGCAAAACGCCGCGCCAGCCAGCCTTAACTCGACGACCGTGACGTTCGTCGTGTCCAGCGTGCCGCCGATGATTTCGGCCCGTTGGCGGTCATTTGCATCGGCAACGGCACCGCTGCCACATCCATTCGCCGCCGCGATGAAAAGCGCACCGCACAAGGCTCTCCACGGAAATTTGTTCGCAGTGCTCAAGGCGATCGCGGAATTCGTGGCTCACCGCTCTCCTTGTTGCAAGGGAGCGATCGCTGAAAGACATTCAAACTTGGCGAACGTCACGTTGTTCTGAGAGTCGAAATAGTTCGTTAGGAACGGGCCCCTCGCGTAGACCGGGCCGCAATGCGTAGCACAATTGTCAGCCGCCTCTCCCGGATGAGGGTTGCAGGCGTATTGCGCGTCACAGGACCTTCCCCAGACGCATTTCATTGGGTCACACGTCACCGGGTGGCCGTCGACCATCTTGTGCGAGCCGATGGCCTCGCATTGTGGTTGGTCGCAATTCTCCATTTTACAGCAATCGCTGGGCCCTTGAGGGCCCGCAATCGTCATTGCCCAACATGCGACCACGGTGATGTTGCACCCGATACATGCAGCGCCTTCGCTCGTGCCGGTCCAGCTCTTCTGCGTGCAATTGTTGTCCGCATAACATTGATCGTGCTTGTCGCAACACTTACCCACCTCGGAACAACTCGTATATTGAGCGGCACCTCCGAGCGTGCATCCCGTCGTGTCGAGCGGTGGCATCGTATCGCTCTGCGGTATCTGACGCAGCAGCATGTAGGTAAGGCGGTTGGCATTCGGCAGAGTGGGTGTGGCGGTGCCAAGCTGTCCGAGGTTCAGGTATCCTGAAGTCATCGTCGTCAACCACGTCCAGTGCAAAACCACGCTGGGCTGCACGTTGGTCGCCGCCGGCCACAGCGTCGTAAATGTCGTCCTAAAAAGCTCGGTGTTCGACGCATTTCGGACCGAGCTGTGGATCAAGGTTTCCTTCGCATTCACGTGGGATTCTGTGCGGATCGTGTAGGTCGTCGACCCAGCGCCCTCTGCTGCTCCGTAGGTGCGGACGAGTGTCCCGGTCGACCTGACGGCAGCCGCCTGCAAATCGAGATCCGGATCCCCCTCTTTCGTTTGCCCCGGATCGCCAGCGCAGGACGGGGCGACGATGGCGATAGCGATTAGCGCCGACGCTAGACCGGGAAGACGAGTCACCTTGCTCATGGTCCGTCGCAATAGATCGAGACCAACGAGCTGTCAAGCACCCAATCGCCAATGGTCTGTTATTATTTATTATTTTAGAAATGGTCCGATTTGTCGACACGAATCCAATCGGGTCAATTGTTGACGGGTCAACTGTTGAGAGTTCAAAAGCGAGATTGTGGTTTGTACGCTCTTGACAAAGTTTGGCGATATAGATAATGGGGGACATATAATGGCTATTCGGATACAGCTATCTGGGCGCTCAACGGGTCACATCTGCTTCGCTGCAGGGGTTTGGGCCACGTTGACTGGTTGTAGCGAAAAGCTTGGGCAGATCGAGCAGACCTCAGCGGAGCTCACGGACCCTGCCTGCCTTACTATGGCCCCAGACATTTTGCTTCCCGATCCGCTCAATGCATGCGCGGCTTCGGAGACTCAGCCGATCGAAAACTACGGCCATGCTGCGCAGCAATGCCCTGGGAAGCTGATTGCCGACGTGAACAACGTGGCATCGACGCCGCTCACGCCGTATGTTCAGTGGCTTCCTGGGGCGCTACCCGGCACAGCGCCTTATCAGACGGATTGCGCGGGAGTCCAACTCAATTTGGACACGCACGGATGGAACGGGACCCAATGGATATTACGGGAGACCATCCTCGTTCGTGGATCATACAGTTATCCCAACTGCAACCCGGTCCTGACCTACAGCGGGCCGGTGGTAACCGGCGGCGTGCCGGCGGCCATAACGGGCTATTCTAAGCTACGCATCGTCGCAAATGGCATTATCAACCCGGGGGTGACGCCGCGGAACTCCATACCGATTCGCGTTGGATTCAAGGCGAATCCGGGGACCCCCCCGAACCTCACCTGCATGCAACAAGGGACGAATTGCGCGTTGCCCAATGGGAGTTGCATTCGCGCCTTTGGTTCCGACGCCGTTCGACCTCTGCCGCGCTTCGACATTGGTAGTCCAAGTGGTGGTGCCGACGGAAAGGGCGATGTCGCGCTGCTTGGTGCCGACCCCTATCGAATACCGATCGCGTTTTCGAACGGCGATGGCAAATTCACGGCCCTGACGACATACGGCGCCGTGGGCTCGTTTGCGACGCTGGCCGGAGCCGCTGGCGCGAAGGCGATCGCCGGGGACTTCGACGGCAACGGGTCGATGGATATCGCCGTGACTAATCCTCCTGGGTTGACCCAGGTGCGGGTTGCATTCTCGGGGGGAAACGGGTCGTTCCCCACCATAACCGCCTACGTGGTCACCTCGTTCCCGTCATGGGCGAACACTGCGGGCGTGAAGGCCGTTGCTGGCGACTACAATGGTGATGGGAAGACCGATATTGCACTGACTGGCGGGGCGGGATGGGCCTCGATTCCGGTGGCGTTTTCGACTGGAAACGGCGCGTTCACCGTAACCAACACGACCGAGACGGCTTTCTCGACCTACGCGACGCAAGGCGGAAAGGTGGTGGCGGGCGACTTCAACGGAGATGGCAAATCGGATCTCGCGCTGGTGGGCGGATCGTTTGGCGGGGTTCCGTGGTCCTACATTCCGGTTGCTTTTTCGAATGGCGACGGGTCGTTCAGAACGAGCAACAGCCCGTCGCCGACGCCGTCTACCTCTGCAGCAGCTGTGCCGGTGGAAGGCGATTTCGACGGCGACGGCTTTTCCGATATTGCGGTGGTCGGATTACCGGGATCAACGAGCATTTTCGTAGCCTACTCCCTCGGAAACCGGGACGGACAGTTTAGCGTGACGCAGACGACCGTTCCGCTGTGTCCGGGATTTGCATCCACGGCCGGTGCTAAGCCGGTATCTGGCGATTTCAACAACGACGGGCGGGACGACATCGCTTGGGTCGGCGTCGCCTGGAGCTCGGTCCCCATTGCCTATGCACAAGCGACTCGGGGAGTGTTCTCCTGTCCAGCGCTCGTTACTGACAGCAGTGCCGCGGCCTTCCTGCAGCTGTCGACGCAAGCCGGGGTCAAGCCGCTTCGCCTCGTTGCGGGCTATTGAGGTCGATGATTCGGGGTGAGGGTGTCTGAGCCGTTGCGCTTGGTCTCGAAGGAGGCTGCGCTGAGCCGTCTGAGCTCGCACCAGCTGCGGTGCGTGTGCCGGGCCGGTGGTGGCCGCAGAGTGCTGACCTTGCTGGAAGCCCAGGTCCCGACGGCCATGCCGGTGATGTCATTCCGAGCTGCTCATCGGTGGCGCCCTTGGCGATCCTGAAATCCAGCACCTTCACGAAGAGCTCGCCGTCCGAGCCGGTGAGAAAAGATGTTGTCGGGCTTGATGTCGCGATGCACGACGCCGCTCGCGTGCGTTTTGGAAAGCGCGCGGGCACACTTGGCTCACGATGGCTGCCGTCTCGCTTACGCCGAGAGCGTCACAGCGGTCGAAACGGCGTCCGAGGCTTTCGCCGTCCAGAAGAGCGCATCGCGATGTAGGGATGCGCTCCTCGGCCATTCCATGTTCGAAGATCTTAACGACGTGAGGGCTCTTGATACGGGCTGCCGCCGTCGCCTCCCGTTCGAAGCGCATCATGATCGTCGCATCCTCTGCGACCGATGCAGGGATGACCTTGACCGCCACTGCGTCTCTAGCCCTAGAGGTACGCTACCCAAACGCTTCCCTTCCCCCTCGGCAAGCGGCAGGACCAGGCGCGTGGGCCGACGGTGATTCAGGCACAAAATGCATACGAGGCATTTTCTTGTACGGCGGGCCCGGCCCGGCCGGGCCTTCGGCATGAGAAGGGCCTCCTCATTCTGTTTCTCCACGTCGTGCCGCCACACCTCGAAGGAAGCTAGGAGGCCCCCGCGCACCCGAGCGTTCGGCGCTAGGCTTTCAAAGATGACGGAACCCTGAGTCGGACCCCGCCGTAGCCCAAGAGCGCTTGCAGCGCGCCGTTCGCCTCCACGATGATGCCTTCGTCCTTCCAAATAACGACGGCGACGACGCTGGATGCGAAGGGCCGCATAAGCGGCCGCGCCGTGCTCTGATAAGGGCGTCTTGGACATGATCGATTGACCACGGCCAATAGCGAGTCCGCCCAGGCCTGCAAGAGACGAGGGTGCGGCTAACGTTCTCGGGGCACTTCGGGAGCCGCCATCGTCTTGACGGTGGCGCCGGTCGGATCGCCGTTCAGGCGCCGCGGATGAGGGCCGACATGAGTGGCGTGCTCGCATAGCGCTCGCCGGTATCGCAGACCATCATCACCACGAGCTTACCCTCCAGCTCGGGACGGCGCGCGACGACAAGCGCCGCGGTGAGCGCTGCGCCCGACGAGATCCCAGCCAGGATTCCCTCTTCCCGCGCCAGCCGGCGCGAATTCTCGATGGCAGCGTCTTCGCTCACGGTGGCGATTTCGTCGATGATGGCGCGGTTCAAGATCTTGGGAATGAATCCGGCGCCGATACCTTGGATGATGTGATTTTTGGCAGGACGCCCCGAAAGCACGGCTGCATTGTCCGGTTCGACCGCCACCACGCGCACGGCGGGATTCCTTTGTTTGAGCACCTCGCCGACGCCGGTGATCGTTCCCCCCGTGCCGACGCCGGCGACGAACGCCGCCACGGCGCCGGCGGTGTCGTCCCAAATCTCGACGGCGGTGGTGCGCCGATGGATCTCGGGATTGGCGGGGTTGTCGAACTGCTCGAGCCGAATCGATCCCGGCGTTGCCCTGGCCAGCTCTTCGGCGCGCGTTCGAGCCTCGCGCATGAGCGTGCCCGGCGTGAGGACGATTTCCGCTCCCAGGTAACGCAGGAGCGCGATGCGCTCGGTCGACATGCGCTCCGGCATGGTCAAGATCAGCCGATAGCCGCGCGAAGCGGCCAAGAAGGCGAGGGCGATGCCGGTGTTGCCACTGGTGCATTCCACGATCGTCATCCCGGCCTTGAGCTCGCCGCGCCGCTCCTTGTCTTCGATCATGGCAACCCCGATGCGGTCCTTGACGCTGCCGCACGGATTGCGTGATTCGAGCTTGGCGACGATACGACCGGGAAGGCCGGCCCCGACGCGCCGCAACTCGACCATGGGCGTGTGGCCCACCGTCGCGGCGATGTCGCGGAAGATCGTCATATCGTGTAGTCCTCCACGAACACCTTCGCTTCCTTGAGATCGACCATCACCCGATCCCCCAGCTCGACACCGAGCCCATCGATCTCCGTCTTGGCCATCTGTACCGTGACCGACTCACCCGTGCCGAGTCGAACGGCGAGCTTCACGCTGCCGCCGATGCGCGTCACGCGCTCCACGCGCGCCAGCTGAACGTTGGCCATCGGCTGGTCGGTCGGCTTTTCGATGCGAATGTCCTGTGGGCGCACGAACGCTCGCACGCTCGCGCCATTCTCGGCGCCGGCTGGACCTTCGACCGCGAACGAGCCCATGTCGGCCCTTCCGTCGCGGATCTGCCCGCGCAGCACGTTGGCACCGCCCAAGAACGACGCCACGAAGGGCGTGGCCGGTCGATCGTAGAGATCGTGCGGACTGCCGGTCTGCACCACCTTGCCGTCCTGCAAGAGAACCACGTGCTCGGAAAGCTCGAACGCCTCTTCTTGATCGTGCGTGACGAGGATGGTGGTGACGCCGGTGCTGGTCTGAAATTCCGCCAACCATTCCCGCAGCTCGACGCGCACGCGCGCGTCGAGCGCGCCGAAAGGTTCGTCCAACAGAAGCACCTTGGGTCGAATGGCGAGAGCGCGTGCCAGCGCGATGCGCTGCCGCTGGCCGCCGGAGAGTTGGCTCGGGTAGCGCCCTTCATAGCCGGGGAGCTGGACGAGCAAGAGAAGCTCCTTCACTTTGGCGTCGATCTCGGCGCGCGTCGCCTTGCGAATGCGCAAGCCGAACCCGATGTTGTCGTGAACGGTCATGTGATCGAAGAGCGCGTAGCTCTGGAAGGCGAAGCCGACGCCGCGCGCGCGAGCCGGCGTGGTCGTGCAATCGACGCCGTCGATCTCGATGCGCCCCTCGTCGGGCTCCTCCAGCCCGGCGATGAGACGAAGAACGGTCGATTTTCCCGAACCGGACGGCCCGAGGAGCGAAGTGATGCGACCGGTGGGCGCTGCGAAACTCACCGCTGCCGCAGCGGCTGCTTCTCCTTGGCGGCCGAAGCGCTTGCTCAGGTTGCGCACCACGACGCTCATCGCGCCCCCGTTGGCGGGGCGGGCAGCGCCAAGGCGAGCCCTTTCCCCGCGGCCGGAGCGTCGCGACGCTGACGGCTCACGGTGCGCTCGACGATCTTTTTCAAGACCAGCGTGGCGACCGCCAGGAGCGTCAGGAGCGACGCGACGGCGAACGCTCCCACGAAACGATACTCGTTATAGAGGATCTCCACTTCGAGCGGCATGGTGTTGGTCTGACCGCGCACGTGGCCGGAGACGACCGACACTGCCCCGAACTCTCCCATCGCGCGCGCGTTGCAGAGGATGACGCCGTAGAGTACGCCCCAACGGATCTTGGGCAACGTGACGTGCCACAGGATCTGCGGGCCGCTCGCTCCCAGGATGAAAGCCGCTTCTTCCTCGGCGCTCCCCTGCGCCTGCATGACTGCGAGCACCTCGCGAGCCACGAGCGAGAAGGTGACGAATGCGGTGGCGAGAACGATCCCCGGCACGGCGAAGATGATGGAGATTCCGCGATCGGCGAAAAATGGGCCGAACCATCCCTGCGCGCCGAACAGAAGCACGAAGATCAAGCCCGAAATCACGGGCGAGACGCTGAACGGAAGATCGATGAGCGAAAGGAGAATGCTCTTGCCGAAGAAGTCGTATCGCGCCAAGAGCCACGCCGCGGCGAGGCCGAAGATGAAGTTCAACGGAACGACGATGGCCGCGATGACGAGGGTGAGGCGAATGGCCGCCAGCGCCTCATCCTCGATGATGGCGGCGACGTAAGCAGCCGGCCCTTTGGCAAACGCCTCGAAGAAGACGATCGCCAAGGGTACGACGAGAAACGTCGCCACGAAAGCGAGCGCCACCGCCGTCAGCAGCCATCGCACCCAGGGCCGTTCCGCGGCCACGCCCACCTGCCGGCGGCTTTCGACCGATCGAATCGGAGGCAGCGACGTGCTCACGCGTGAGCCCTCCGGGACCACCGTCCGAGTGCGTTGATGGTGAGCAGAACGGCGAACGACGTACCGAGCAGCATGACGGCGATGGCGGTGGCTCCGGCATAGTCGTACTGCTCGAGCTTGGTCACGATGAGGAGCGGCGCGATCTCGGTCTTCATCGGCATGTTGCCGGAAATGAACACCACCGATCCGTACTCGCCGACCGCCCGTGCAAACGCCAACGTGAAGCCGGTGAGCAGGGGAGGAACCAGCATCGGCAGCACCACGTGCCGAAAGGCCTGCCAACGTGTCGCTCCCAGCACGGCCGCCGCTTCCTCGAGGTCGGGATCGAGCTCCTCCAGGACCGGCTGCACGGTGCGCACCACGAAAGGAAGCCCGACGAAGGTGAGCACCACCACCACGCCCAGCGGCGCGAATGCCACCTTGACGCCGAGCCGGGCCAGCGGCGCGCCGAGCCACCCGTGCTCGGTGTACGCGGTAGTCATGGCGATGCCCGCCACCGCGGTAGGGAGCGCGAAGGGGAGATCGACGATGGCGTCGACGATCGATTTACCGAAAAAGCGATAACGCACCAGCACCCACGCCAAAAGAAGCCCCATCACGGCGTTGATGGCGGCGGAGATCGCCGACGCGCCGAAGGTCAGCCGATAAGCGGCGAGCGTACGCGGATGCGTCACCACCCGCCAAAACTCGGCCGGACCCATCGACCCCGCCTTGAAGAAAAGCGCCGACAGCGGGATCAGCACGAGCACGCCGAGGTAAAGCCAGGTGTAGCCCATGGTGATGCCGAAACCCGGCAAGACGCCGCGCGTTCTCATTGCGGCTGGTAAATCTGGTCGAACACGCCGCCGTCGTCGAAATGCGTCTTCTGCGCGGCGCGCCAGCTTTCGGCGACGTCTTCCAGGGTAAAGAGCTCGAGCTTGGGGAAGTCGCTCTCGCGCCGGGCGCCCGGCTTTTCTGGGCGATAGTGGTGTTTGACGCCGATGGTCTGTCCCTCTTCGGTGTAGAGGAACTGCAGATACGCTTCTGCTGCGGCGCGCGTGCCGTGCTTGTCGACGTTCTTGTCCACGACGCTCACTGCCGGCTCGGCCCGGATGCTGGTGGGGGGCGTGATCATCTCGAAACCATCGCCCATCTCTTTGGCGGCGAGCAAGATCTCGTTCTCCCAGTTGATGAGAACGTCGCCGATCCCGCGGTTGGCGAAGGTCGTCGTCGCGCCGCGTGCTCCCGAGTCGAGCACGGGAACGTTCTTGAAGAGAGCGGCCATGAAGGCGCGCGCCTTGGCCTCGGCGGCGGCGAGCTCGGCCGATTTTTCGGGCCGGCGCGCCGCGGCGAGATCGCCGAGCTCGCTCCTCAGCACGTAACCCCAAGCCGCCAAGTAGTTCCACCGGGCTGCCCCCGAGGTCTTGGGGTTGGGGGTGATGACCTTGACGCCCGGTTTCACGAGGTCTGACCAGTCATGGATCCCCTTGGGATTTCCTTTGCGGACGAGGAAGGCGATGGTCGAGGAGTAGGGCGCGGCGCCACTCGGCAAACGCGCTCGCCAACCGGGCGCGATGAGCTTCGCTTTGTCGACGATGGAGTCGATGTCGTGGGCGAGTGCGAGTGTCACCACGTCCGCTTCGAGCCCATCGATCACGGCGCGCGCCTGCTTGCCCGAGCCACCGTGGGATTGCTTGATCTTGACGTTCTGCCCCGTCTTCGCCTTCCACTGCTTGGCAAACGCTTCGTTGATCTCCGCGAAAAGCTCGCGCGTCGGATCGTAGGAGACGTTCAGCAGCTCGATGTCTTTCGACGTCGCCGTCGCCGCGGACCCCGATCGCTCCTTACAACCCGAGAGCCCCGCGACCACGAGGAGGAGGACCGCGGGCCCCCGGCCCAGCATCTTGAGGAGAGAGAGGAGGACGCGCATAATCTACTCAATCAATAGAGTGTTGTCGGTGGATGGGGTTTTCAGATGTGGTAGCGCTGGAGGGTCAAGCGGCGCGGCTCGTGCTCGCCTCGGGTCAGCTGGTCGAGCGTCGTTCCTTCGAGGATGCTCGTCGTCGCATCGTTCACCTCGCGCATGAGTGCGCGAATCCGGCAAGAGGCGGGGTCCGGGCACTCGGCGCAGGACGGAGCATCGGCGTCCCCCACGCAGGCGACGGGCGTCAAAGATCCATCGAGTGCCCGCAAAACACAGCCTGCACTGATCTCCTCGGGATGCCGGGCGAGCAGGTAGCCGCCCCCCTTTCCCTTCTTGCTTTGCAGCATTCCTTTTTGCTTCAGCTCGAGCAAAATGAACTCGAGAAACTTCTTCGGGATCCCCTCTTCGGCGGCCAGCTGGGCGATGAGAACGGGTCCGCGACCGTATTCCCGCGCCAGGCGCATCATCGCCTTCAATCCGTATTTCGCCTTCTTGGAGATCATTATAACCTATAGAGTAGGTAGGCTATTAGCCAGAACGTCCACGAATGTCAAGGCGCCCCCACCCCACGGGGGAACTAACCATTCGTCACCAATCATGGACGATCGCGGGAAGAAAGCGCGAGGACGCAGGGTCTCCGGGGCTGCCGCGGATCTGGCTAGATCCAGTGCTTTTCGATCGAGCGCAGCATGTCTTCGACGGGGAACGGCTTCCTCAGTACCTCATCGACGTCGTCCGGCGGGCGACGGAGATCGACGAACTGTTGGGAGGCCGACATCCCGACTACCGGGATCAGCCGCAGACGCGCGTCTTTCCTTCGTTCGGCGAGAAAGGCCCAGCCGTCCATGTGCGGCATGGCGAAGTCGAGCACGATCATGCGAGGCAGCTCGGTCATCGACGCCAGCTGGTTCATCGCTATCTGGCCGTCGGCGCAGCTGACCACGGGGTACCCTTCGTTGGTGATGATCTCGCTGAGGCCCTCTCGGACACCGGGGTCGTCCTCGATGAGCAAGATATAGCCGTGGGCATGCGCCGTTGGCATCATGCTCGACCACGCGTCGAATCGAAGACCGGCTCTTCTTCCCAGTTGGCCCCGTCGAAAGGCGGTGGCTGGCTGGGCGGAAAGAAACTCTTGGCCGTGTTGACGTGCTGCACGCACCAGAGGCGCGCACCATGACTCTCGATGCGAAGCTCGTGGCAAAGCGGGCACGGGGGTTCGAGATCGCTGGCCAGCGGTCGCTCTTTGGGCTTGACGGTCAGCACCGGGCACGGCGCGAGCCGCTGCACCTTCTCGGCCACCGAACCGAGCAAGAGCCGGCTCACACCACCTCGTGAATGCGTGCCGATGACGACGAGATCGGCTTCGATGTCGCTGGCGAGCTGAACGATCTCGCGATAAGGCTCGCCGGTGCGAACGTGCGCGAAGGCGCGCAACGGGAATTTCTCGATGGCCGCGGCGCACAACAGATCGAGCTCGCGTCGCGCATCTTCGACGGCCTTCTCGTATTGATTGATCGATCCTGACCAATCCCCGAGGCCGGTGATGGGTGCGTGCCTCAGCACGTGAATAAGATGCAAGTCAGGCGAACGGGTGATGCGTGCCAAGTTGAGAGCGACCGACACCGCTTGGTGCGCCGCATCGGAAAAGTCGATACCGATGACCATCACCGACCTGCATTCGAGTTCTCGATCCACCTGTTGCATTCGGACCTCCTCGGCGCACGGCGCCCCCTCTTCGAATTGAACACAATCGAATCCCCACTCTAATTATTCGCTTTTTTTCCCTTCTGCCAAGCGCGAAAAGGGCCCACCTCTGCCTTTGTCCTCAACAACGAAGCGCGAGCAGCGAGCACGAGATCGATTGGGACCGACTGCCGGCCTCGTGCGTCCCCCCTTGTGCGTCCCCCCTTGTGAGTCCCCCCTCGTGCGTCCCCTCCGGAGGCCGCTCTTGGCCTTCGTTGGGGCGCCTCGGATCGCTCGTCGGTCGTTGGTCGCAGATCGATCGTTGCCGCTGGCGCCTACTAGATAGGCCGAGAGATCGTGGCGTGTCGGGGCCCGCGCCTCCGTCAGCCAGGGCCCCCGCTACGCGGCAAAGTGAAGTGGAACGTGGCGCCGTGCCCGAGCTCGCTATCGACCCAGATTCGACCGCCATGCGCGCGCACGATGCCTTGTGCGATGGCCAGCCCGAGGCCAAGCCCATGCCGCTTCTGGCCAGCGGCTTGCCAATAGCGATCGAAAATACGCGGGACATCCCTGCAGTCGATACCGGGGCCGGAATCCTGAACGCTAAACGCGACTTCGTTCGGCCTGACCTCGGCCGTCAGGCTGATGCGGCCCCCCTCCGGCGTGAGCTTGAACGCATTGCCGAGGAGATTGGAAAGAACCTGGTGAATGCGTTCGCGGTCGCAGGCGACGAGAGCGCTGCCCTCCGGCGGCCTGCACACGAGCTCTTGGGCTTTGCGCGCGGCCAAGGGTGAGAACATGTCGACCGCCTGTCGGAGGATGTCGGACGCTTCGTGCGCCTCCCTGTCGAGATGCAGGCGTCCCCCTTCGATTTGCGAAACGTGCAGCAGATCGGTGACCAGCTTGAACATTCGCTCGAGCGCTCGCTGGACGAGCTCGGCTTGCCGGCGGATGGTCTCATCGCCCAGCATCTCCCCGCGGCGGAGGATCAGGGTGGCGCCGGCGGACGCGGCGGCGATGGGGTTGCCGAGATCATGAGAAACCGAGGCCAAGATCTCCTCTCGCGCGGCGATCTTGGCTTCGGCGGCGGCGCGGGCCACACGTTCGGCTTGCAGGAGGTCTGACTGCTGGCGCATCTGCTCGCGTCGCTGAAAGAGCTCCACGAAGACCGAGATCTTCGCTCGCAGGACATGGGGCTCGACGGGTTTGACGAGGTAGTCGACGGCGCCATGCTCGTAGCCGCGATGAACGTAGAGAGGGTCGCGATCGATGCCGGTGAGAAAAATGATGGGCACGCCCTTGCCGCCGGGATGGGACTTGATGAGCTGCGTCGTCTGGTACCCATCCATCCCCGGCATGTTCGCATCCATCAGGATGACGGCGAATTCACGCTGGCCGACGAGGGAGAGCGCTTCTTCTCCCGAATGCGCACGCACCAGCTCGTGTCCGAGTGGATCGAGAATCCGCTTGATGGCCAACAGATTGGCTGGATAGTCGTCGACTGCCAGGATTGCTGCGCGCGATTGCGGACGGTCGATGATCGATTCCGTCACCGTGACGTAGGCCTCCCCCATGGTCACTCCCCGCTGCCATCTTATCGGTTGGTGAACTCTCTTTACATCGTTTCGGCGCCGTCTCGCCTCTCTTTTCGAAGGTGCGCACATGTCGGAGTCCTGCCGCCAAACGGGCCTCCTCCTCGCGGCGCTGTCGTCTCGCGAGGAGGAACTCCAAGGGTCTCGAACCGGTGCGCCCGGCGCCCGCAGGCCCTCCCGTCCCAAGGAAGGCGATGCGCACATGGGGCGCGGTCGACGCGGGGTAGCTCCGCACTTGCGTCGCGTCCGAACCTTTCGTTTTTGGTGACGAAAGCGCGCCTTGACTTTCCCGCCACGCAAGCGAACATGATGACGACGGATGCTTTTCTCGAGATGGCTGCGGGGCCGAACGCAGCGACTCATGGGGCGGTACCTCATTGCGACGGTCGCCTATTCGACCGCGGCCTGCTCGGTCCTCGTCGATTCGGGCCGTGAGCAATGCGCCGTCGACCGCGACTGTCAGAAGAGGGGCGGCGTCTTTGCCAGGGCGCTCTGCTCCAATTCGGTGTGCGTTACCGACGCGCAGTGGGGATGCGTCGGCTCAGTGGTGTGGCCGATGGTGCCGCCCATCGCGGTCCCTGAAAAGGTCACCGTCAAGCTCACCCTCTCCGATCTGCTCAGCGGGGATCTGCTGTCCGGCGCGACGGCCCGCGTTTGCGGCAAGCTCGACCCCAAGTGCGACAGTCCAACGCAGACTGACTTGCGGAGCGACGATGCAGGTGTGCTGACGGTGACGCTGAACAAATTTTTCGACGGCTACTTCGAGATCAAATATTCCACCCCCGAACTTTTCTATGTCGACACCATTTACTCCTTCAACCCTCCCGTCGATGCCGACCGCAACATTCCCTTCATCCCCCTCGTCCCTTTCACCGCTCTCGAGGTGTTCGGCGCGCAGCTGAACATGCAGCCTTTGCCCGATCGGGGCACGGTGATCGGTCTCGCCTACGATTGCCAGGGAAACAGCGCGGAAGGGATCAAGCTCTCGAGCGACGAGGCGGACGACAAAACCAGCCCTTTTTATATGGTGTCCGGCATTCCGAGACTCGATGCGACGCAGACCGACAAGTCGGGTCAGGGAGGTATCGCCAATGTCGCCGTCGGGGCGCGCCTCATCTCCGGTCGACGAGCCAGTACGGGTGAGCTCATCGGTACGGTGAGCGTCCAGACCCGGCCCATTTGGATCACGTACACGTCCATGCTCCCTACCCCCCTTTCCATGCAGAAATAGGGGTATAATGAACATGATTCAGCCCGAACCCGCACGAATTGGCCGCTACCAGCTCGTCACCCTCCTCGCGGAGGGGGGGATGGCGCGGGTGTACCTAGCGTTCGCGCGCGGGCCGGCGGGGTTCGACAAGCTGGTGGTGGTCAAGCAGATCCGGCCCGAGCTGGCGTGGGATCAAGACTTCGTCACGATGTTCTTCGACGAAGCGCGCATCGCCGCCCGGCTGAGCCATCGCAACGTCGTCCACACCTACGAGGTGGTGGAGGAGAGTGGCCTCTACCTCCTGGTGATGGAGTACCTGGAAGGGCACACGCTGGGGGACGTGCTGCGGCGCGTCTCGCGTGAGAACATGCCGCTCGATCAGCATCTGTGGATATTGACCCAGGTCTTGGCCGGCCTCAGCTATGCGCACGAGATCCGCGACTACGACGGCACGGCCCTCGGCGTCGTGCATCGCGACGTCAGCCCTTCCAACGTTTTTGTGAGTTACACCGGCGAGGTCAAGCTGCTCGACTTCGGCATTGCCAAGGCCGCCGGAGCCATCTCCGCCACCCACGAGGGGACCATCAAGGGCAAGCTCGGCTACAGCGCGCCCGAGCAGTTTCTCCAAAGTGCGATCGACGGTCGCGCCGACCTCTATGCCGTCGGCGTCATGCTCTGGGAAGCGCTCGGCCGGCGCCGACGCCGCATGGCGGATACGCCGGCCGCGACCTACCACGCGCGCATCGCCGGCCTCGAGCCGAAGATTCGGGAGGTGTGTCCCGAGGTTCCTACCGTCTTGGCCGAGATCTGCGACCGCGCCACGGCGCCGGACCCGGCAGAGCGCTACGCGACCGCGGCCGAGTTTCAGCGCGATCTCGAAGAGTACCTCGATCAAGCGAGCCGCCCCCCCGGCCGGCGCGAGCTCGCCGAGTTGCTCGAACGGCATTTCCAGGCCGAGCGCGTCGAACGTCGAGCGCGCGTCCAAGAGCTACTGAGCACCGCCATCACGCAGCACCCGCCTGCCGCGCAAGTGGTGTCCTTTGCCTCGCGCTCTCCGCCGGGCGCTCTCTACGACTTGCCCATCACCGAGGCCACCTCGAGCGACTCGCCGCCAGCGTTTCGTGACTCGCTTCGGGCGAGTGGCCTTCGCCATCGACCTCTGCTCATCGGGGGGGGGCTGGTCGTTCTCATTGGCGTCTTTGCGGCCGCCTTCTCCCGCAAAGACAGCCCAGTCGCCACCGTCGATCCCGTGGCACGCACGGCAGCGGCGCCCTCCGCCGCCGTCAGCGCACCGGTCCCCGCCGAGGACACCAACAAGAAGGTCGAAACGGCGACGATCCAACTGTTCATTCATGTCAAGCCGACAGCGGCCATGGTGACGCTCGATGGCGCGCGGCTCGTGAGCAATCCGTTTCTGGCCGACGTGAGCGCGGACAAGCGCGCCCACGTGCTGCACGCCTCGGCCAACGGCTACCAGTCGGTCGAACAGGTGATCACCTTCGCCAACGACGCGCGCCTCGAGATCGTGCTGAAACCACTGCCCGGCGCGGCGGGCCGGGCGGCGCGCCTCGCCGAAGCGGCCGCCCAGCGTGCGGCGATCGAGAACTGGAAACCGGGAGGCGGAGAGATCGTGCGCGTGCCTACCGAGCCATCGCCGTCCGAGGCGCGTCCGCGCGAATCCGACGTGGAGCTGAAACGGTCGCCGGCCGCACCGCCTCGTCACATCGACGAAAAGGATCCCTACTCGCCATGAAATCGCGCATTGCGTGGGCCGCGCTTCTGGCCTTGGCGCCGCTGGTGACGCCGCTCGATACAGTGGCTGGGCCCGACGCAGGGGCGAACGATGCCACCGGCGTGGATGAAGCGCGCCAACGTTTTCAGAAAGGCGTCCAGCTCTTTCACGAGTGGAGCTTCGAGGCCGCCCTCGCCGAATTCCGCAAGGCGTATCAACTGGCTCCTTCCTACCGCGTTCTCTACAACATCGCCCAGGTGCACTACGAGCTGCACAACTACGTCGACGCGCTGAAGGCCTTTCGTCAATATTTGAACGAAGGTGCAGCCGACGTCCCCGCCGATCGGCGGACCCAGGTCGAGGCGGACATCCGCAAGCTCGAGGGGCGCGTGGGGTTCCTCGAGATCGTCGCCAACGTCGACTCCGGCCAGGTGGCGATCGACGACGTTCCCGTGGGCGCCCTTCCCATGAAGGCGCCGATCCTCGTCAACCCCGGCGTGCGCCGCGTCTCCGTGACCAAGCCCGGGTTCGGCACCACGGCGCGCAACGTGACCATTGCGGGGGGCGATCACGCGCAGGTCCAACTGGAGCTGAACGAAGCCGTGGCCACGCGGCCGCGCGACGACGGCAAGAAGACGGCCCGAGGCGAGCCGCGAGCCGAACGCCCGCGCACGGCCATGTGGATCAGTTTGGCGGCGACCGGCGCGCTCGGAGCCGGAGCTGGCGTGTTTGCCCTCTTGGCGCAGGACGCCAAGCGTGACTTCGAGCATCAGCTCGGCGTGTTTCCGACGAGCAAGGCCGACATCGACCACGCGCGGTCATCGCTCGTGCGCAACGCGGCCATCACCGACGGCCTCGCCGCGGCGGCGGTCGTTTCCGGAGGGCTCACGCTGTTCTTCGCCCTCACCAGCGGAGGAAACAAAGAAGCGTCCTCTGGCGCCGCGCCCAGCGCCGCGCCGCGCGTCAGCATTGCGCCGACGCTCGGCGGCGTCGTGGCCGTCGGGTCGTTCTGACGATGTGATTCGCCCCGAACGCGCGTCAGTTGCGCGCGGTCACGTTGAGCGCGTCGCTCGGGACGACGCACGACGACGTGTCGCATCGGTATTCGGGATAGGTGAAGAGCGACTCGTGTCCCACGGCGTCGACCGCCGCTACGGAAATGTAGAAGGTGCCGCTTCCGCTGAGGCCGAGCTCCGCCGCGGTCACCGACTGTGACGTGGCGCTGGCCGGAACGGCGACGCGCGTGTGGTAGAAGTTCTCCGTCGATGGCCGCGCAGCGATGACGTAGTGATCGACGGCCGGGCCCGACGCGGGCGCCATCCAGCCGATCGTCCACGGACCGCTGCCGGTCCCCGTGACCGTCGCCGACCGGGGTGCCGTCGGCGCGCGCGCCAGGCTGGCCCCCACCGCGACCACCAGCTGCGTGATGCGCGCGGTGTAGTCGGGGCTGACGTACATCGGCAGATCGTCGGCGGTGTGCTGGTGGCTACCGGCGACGCCGGGGTTCGGCGATTCCACCGTCTCGATGAAACGCACCGCAGCGATCCCCTGGTCGAGAAACGACTGCTGATCGCCGCCGCGGGTCGGCCTGTCTTCGCGCAGCTGCTCGAGCATGGTCATGGACGGCACATAGCGCGCGCCCCAGTAACCGATGTAGCGCATGATGCCGCGCGACGGCGAGGTGTCGTCGGTCCTGCCGAGTGGCGTCACGATCTCACGCGGCGTGCCCGGGGAAAACAGACGAAACTGCTTCAGCGCAGCGGCATTGTTGGCAGAAGTGTCGCCGCCCACGATGTCGCAATTGAGCATCGCTTCGACTTTGGCGCCGGCGGTGACGTAGTTGGCGTAATCCTTGGCCAGCTGGGCCGATCCGGCGAGCCCCTGTTCCTCAGCCGCGAACGCGGCGAAGATCAGGGTGGCATCGAAAGTGTAGCCGGCCATGACCCGCGCCGCTTCGAGCACGAGCGCCGTTTGCGATCCCGCGTCGTTCGCGCCAGGGGCGCGATCGGTGGGGCTCACCGGGTCGATCGTGCGTGAGTCGTAGTGACCCCCGATGACGATGACGCGCTCGGGGTGCGTGCCGAGTTTCACCGCAATGACGTTGTGGTCCGTCACCGTCGACGTCATCGTCGCACCGCAGCCGGTGAAGTTGAACGATTCGTTGGAGACAGTCAGACCGCCGATGGTCGAAAATTGACCGTTGATCCAATCGCGCGCGGCACCGATGGTGTTGCCGGAAGAGGTGTTGTTCGAGCAGGTGTTGCGCGTCGTGAAGTTGGAGAGCGTCGTAATGCCGGTGGAAATGCGACCGCTGTCGACCGACGTGACGATGCCCGTGATATCGGGGTCGAGGGAGCTGCCGCCTCCGTCGGGCGCGCTGGCGTCACCGGGCGGCATGCCGCCGGTCCCCCCGCTGCCTCCGCCATCGCTGAGGGGAGGCGGCGGCGATCCGGCCGATCCTCCCGTGCCGCCCGGTCCACCGTCGCTCGTCGTTCCGCCGTTTCCCGAAGAGCCGCCAGTTCCCGCACCGCCCGCACCCGCGCCGCCCGTTGTCGTTCCGGCGGCGCCACCCGTTCCGGTTCCGCCCGTCCCGGTTCCACCCGTGCCCCCGGTTCCTGCCGTGCCTCCCGTGGCGCCTGCATCGGTCCCGCCGCCGACACCGCCCGTGCTCGAGCCGCCGCTTGCGCCCGACCCGGTCGTCGAGCCGCCGCTTCCGCCCGATCCCGTCGTCGTCGAGCCAGCGTTTCCGCCGCTGCCGGTCGTGCCCGCGCCGCTGCCACCGCTGCCCGAGCCGCTCGTGCTCGGATTTCGTGGGCTGCCCGGGGGAGCATCCGAGCAGCCGAGGATCGAAGCAAGCACCAACACCGAGCCGAGCTGGCCAGGGCTCATCATCCGCGAAATCGATTGCATGTGTTGCCTGTCTCCCCGACGCTCTGAATGAGGAAGCTACTTGCTATGCGGATCCGAGCTTGCTTCGTATCGCGCCGCTCTCTAGCGTTGCACGGATGACATCCACGTGGCAGCGGTGTCGCGCTCGGGGTGTCGTCCACGCCACGGCTCTCCTCTTAGCGTCTTCGGTTGCTCTCGCCAATGGTCGATTTCCGCGCGCTGAACGATTGCTCGAGGATCCCACGAACCCCAACGGGCTGGCGCTCGCCGCGACGTACGGCATCCTCACCACCGCCGATCGCGGCGGGAGCTGGTACCACGTTTGCGAAGCGTCTTTTGCCGATCTCCAGACGTATACTGGCGATCCGCTTCTCGATTTCACCAATGACGGCGTGCTCCTGGTCGGCGTCCAGTCAACGCTCAACGCATCGCGTGATGGTTGTGAATGGAGGCCCACGCTCGGCGGCGGTGGATCGACGTACGTCGTCGATTACACGGTTGTGCGCGCGGAGCTTGCCACGGTGGTCGCTTTGGTTGCCAATTACCACGACGGCACCGTCGACTTTTCGCTCTGGAAGTCTACCGATGGCGCAGAGAATTGGAACCTGCTCGGGGCGGTTCCTGCGGAGAACGCTTACACGCTCGATGTCGACCCGGCCGATCCGACACGTATCTATGTGACGACGCTCGACAACAACGTCGGACAGCTTCTGCGCTCGAACGACGCTGGGCGCACCTGGAGCGCGCGCCCCATCCCGAGCACGAATCTCAACGAGACGCCGTACCTGGCGGCTCTCCACCCCGGCGACCCACAGCGAATCTACGTGCGCACTGACTCGTGGGTCCCGCTCGACGGCGATCTGACGGCCAATGACGCGCTGCTCTATTCGAGTGACGGGGGCGAAACTTGGACCGAGCTTTTTCGCAACCGCGCCAAGCTGCTCGGCTTCGCGCTTTCGCCAGACGGTGGCACGGTGCTGCTCGGGTACGGCGACCCTTTCGCGGGAGGCGCCGTCGCCGTGCCCGGCCAACTCGGCATTTTCAAAAGTGCAACCAACGCCTTCGCGTTCGAGCCCGTTTTTTCGGGACACGTGGGGTGTCTCACGTGGACGCCGCGCGGTGTCTATGTTTGCGCGTCGCAGCATTTCGACAAGTTCGAGCTCGGCTTCTGGCCTGCCGCCGACTTCATGTCCGATGCGGCCTGCATGACGCCGCTCTTGCACCTCCCGGAGGTAAAAGGTCCACTCGCATGTCCCGCAGGCACGTCGGGGGTGGCGTGCGACGCCAATTGGGTGGCGGCGTGCGCCGTCTTCGGTTCATGTAGTCGTGACGCGGGATCGCGTACGGGCGGGTGCGTAGGTGAGGACGGTTCCACGGGTGGAAGCGACGGCGCGAAATTCGACGGCGGCCCGGACGCGGGCGTCGTCCGACCCCACGACAACGGCGGTTGTGATTGTCGCGCGGGCCGCGGACGGACGCGCGCGCCGTACATCATCGTCGCTCTCCTTTCGGGCGCGGCAATTCTCGGCCGTCGCCGTGGCCGTCGCCGCGCCCTCTGACGAGAATTGCGCGCGCCGTTCCGTCCCATTCGACAATCGTTCTCGCCAGTAGCGCCCAGCATCCGGACGATGGCGCCGCCCGCCGTCAAGGTCAGACACTGTGGGAGGCACTCCGCGCACGATCCTCGAGTAAAGCTTGGGCCAAGATCGCCGTTGGAACATGACATGGCCTGGGGCAACAAAAAGAGCAGTCCACAGCAGCAGCACTCCACCGAAGAGATCGGAAACATTCTCGAGGCTTCGACGGTCGTCAAAGGCGATCTCAAGTCCGACCGCGGTTTCCGCATCGATGGAACCATCGAAGGGTCCGTCGAATCGAGCGGCGCTATCGTCATTGGCGAGAGCGGTGCAGTGAATGGCGATGTGCGCGGCGGCGACGTGATCGTCGTGGGACGCGTCGATGGCAACATCCTCGCCAGAGGACATCTCGACATCCGTTCGACGGGCAGGGTCGTGGGCGACGTGAAAGCCGCGAGCTTCCGCATCGAGACGGGTGGCGTATTCCTCGGAACGAGTCGCATGGGAGAGGAGCCCGAAGAGACGACAGGCGTCATGAACGCTGCGACGTCGCTCGCTTGACGGAAAGGGGAAACCAGTGCGACCGCTGACCAAGCTCGAGACGGCCAACGAAGAACTGCGACAGGTGCGCAAAGAGCTGGCGCGCGGTGGATCCGCGCCGCTGCGGTTGGTCGTGGCCGGCGATCCTACCAAGCCGCTCTTCAGCATCACCCTGCCGCGCCGATTGCCGGCGACGCTCGGTGCCGCCGTAGCGGTATCGGTTTTCGCGACGATGGTGAGTGGTTGGGGCGGTCCCGCCAAGGCGCTCGCCGCCCTCTCCTCGGCCAACCTGTATGCAGCGCCGATGGAAGAGTCGCACGGTCGCGACGATCAGCCGTCGGGCAAGAACGACCCGGCGGTTTCTGCGTCCGCGCAGGTGGAAGCGGTGCCACCCACGATGCAAATGCACGCCGTGCCAGAGCGAGAACACTTCACGGTGGAGATTTCCAACACTGGCAGGATGGTGGAAGTGCGTCTCGGCGGTCCGGCGGGAGAACCGGACGAGGAATCGTACCGCGCGCTCCGGCACGAGCTACGTTGTCAGCGCAGCGGCGCCGAGAGCCCCATCGATCCCCGCCTCATCGAGATCCTTCATCAGATCTCCCTGAGCACGGGCCAGCGTATCCAGGTCGTCTCCGCTTTCCGCGGGCAGACGCGCTCCGGCGATTTCAACTACCACACGCGCGGGATGGCGACCGATATCCGCGTGCCGGGCGTCGAGACCGCCGATCTTCGCGATCTGGCGAAGTCGCTCGGTGCGACCGGCGTCGGCTACTACCCGACCGTCCAATTCGTGCACGTCGACGTGCGCGGCACACCGTACTTCTGGACCGATACCTCGGGGCATGGCGATCACAATCACAGCGAGGGGGCGCTGGCCGATTCGAACGACGGCGTCGAGCCGTCCATGCCCGACGGCGTACAACCTGCCGCACCTGCCAACGCGCTGTCCGATCTCTCCGCCGAAGTCGCGGCCATTCTGCGCCCGCCGGGCATCGATACGACAGCCAACGTCGCGCCGGTCGTGCCGCTCGTCGTTTCCACGGCGGCCCCCATGGTCGTGTCTGCGGCGGCTGCCGCTCCGCGCGCCAAAGCGGCCCCGGGCAGCGTGGAACCAGCCAGCCTGCCTGCCAAGCCCCGCCCGACGGCGACCGAGGAACCTCGCGCCGCCAGGTAGATTGGCATTGGCCGATCGCGTTGCGAACGCCGGCTACCGAGATCACTCGAATCAGGGGAAGGAGACGTAGATGGGGTTGGTGAGCGCGATGAAGTCGCCGAACGCTATCGAGCTGATGATGGGCGCATCGCTCGTCGGGCCGCGCACCTCGACCCGGTAATAAGCGCGTTCGCCGGAGGCCGGAGCGTCCTCGAAGGTCACGCTCGCGCTCGTGAGCTGCCAGTTCTTGAAGCTCACGCCGTTCTTGAAGACAGTCACGTTGTACGTGCTCGTCGCGCGAAAACCGGCAATCTCGATCTTGAATCGAATCGATTTGCCGTCGACGGGCCGGACGTTGTCGCCAACGACGGTCTCGAATGCGCCGTCGCCGTCGACGTCGCCAGTGAAGTCGATGCGCTCGGCGGTGGCCGCGTAGCTGACCGACACGTGTCCGGCTTTCAGCCCCTCCAGCAGGGCTTCGCCGGTCTTCGCTCGGGAATAGATCCAGGTCGTGGGATTGCCAGTATTGAACAGCGTCGATTCCAAATCGTGCTGATGGTGTGAATCGCTGCCGCCGCGTGCCGCGAGCTGGCGCCCGCCCAGAAGGATCTCGTCCCACTTGGTGATAGCGGCGCTGTTCGCGTCGGGAAACACGAAGGGTGCCGTCCAAACCTCCATGCTGTCATACGCGAGCTCGAATCCCCATTCCCAAAGGTCCTTGGCGGCGGGGTGATTGACCGAGAAATGCAGCCCCTGCCCGTGCGCGATGGCGACGCTCGCTGCGCCGTCGCCGTCGCGAGCGGCCCAGATGGGAGCATAGTCGTAAGCCTTCGTCCCGAAGATGTTCGCGTGCCCCTTGGCCGTCGTCCACTCCGCGCCGTAGAGCAGCACCAACTTGTCGGAGTGGTAACCGGGGTCGCTCCAGGTCGAGATCTTCCCCTCCACGTGGTTGTCGTGATCGGTGAGAACGAAGTAATCGAACCCGAGCGACTCCGCCTTGGCGATCACTTCCGTCACCGTGGTGTCCATGGCATCGGTGCTGTGGTTGGAATGGATGTGGAGGTCCCCCTTGAGCCAGAGTCGAGGCGTCGTGGGGCCACCCGTGTCGACGCCGCCGTCGTTGCTTTCGCTGTCGATCCCATCGGTGTCGGTTCGGCCGGTGTCGGTGGCACCTGGATCCGACGCTGCGTCGGCCGCGATGTCACCCGTGCGCGCATCGCTCGTCGACGTCGCGTCGGCGACGGGATCGGCGCCGTCTCTTCCCGTATCGGGGGTCATGTCGCTTCCCGTTTCCAATCCGGCCTCGGCGGGGGGCGTCGGGTCAGGCTCTTCGCCTGCATCGGGCGTCGGGGGCGACGTCACGTCGGGTTTGCCGGCATCGATCGAAGAGGACGGTCCGGGCGCCTGCCCGTCGTCACCGCCGCATGCCGCGAGAAGGCACGCCGCCAAAATCTGGCCGAGAAGAGGCGAGCAGGTCACGGAAAAGCGCATCGTTGGTCCCGTCGGGAGAAGCATTACACGACGGCAACGACGCCTGCACGACGCTTCTGCAAACTCGCACGCCTTAGCCGACAGCGGGCCTTCGGCGCGCGAAAAACGCCGTTCAGATGCGCCATTCTGACGCATTCTCCAAGAGCAGCGACAGTTTGCCACTCCAGGATCGGCGTGTTGGCCAGGGTCCCGCTATCGACGTCGTAGAGACTACCAGCCGAGCTTTTTTTTCAGCGCCGCGACGAGGACGTCGGCCATGCGTTGATCTTCGGCCGCGCTCGGGTGCCAATCGCAGCCGGTGCCCTGCAGGGCGTCCTGCATACCGAGATCGACCGCCGCTACCTTGCCGGCGTCGCCGCCGCGCGCGCTGACGACCGATTGCGCATACGACAGGGCCTTCATTTGCTGCGCAGCATTGTACATCGTCCCCACGGCGCAGAAGATCCACGCCGCGGGGTACTGGGCGCGCACGGTGTCGACGAAGGCGCCGAGCGCCATCGTGTACGGGCCACCGGGATCGCCAGGACTGAAGTCGTTGGTGCCGAGGTTGATGACGACGGCTTGCGGCTGGGTGCGAAAATCCCAGGCCTGCGCCGCGTTCCTGCCCAGCGTACGGTCATACACCTTGGGCAGCACGTCGTTCATGTCGCCCGTGCGGCTGCGGTAGACGCCCCATCCGGATACTGCGAGGACGCTGGCGTCGGCGCCGAGCGCCCGCGCGGTCACGGGGCCGTAGCTCATGTACCCGCTCTCGGTGTCGAAGCTGAAAGGGCAGGGACTCGGGTTTCCGTAGTTGGGGTGCGGTTCGTTCCCCAGATTGCCGTATCCGGCGCTGATGGAATCACCGACGAACTCGATGAGCCGTCCGCGCGAGGGCGCCGGCGTCTGCAGCGTGCCCTCGGTGATGCCGAAGAACTGGGAAATCCCGTAGCTCGCTTCGATCTCGCGGTAGAGCTCGAGGGTGTGTGATCCGGGATCGAGACCAGTGGCCACCGTGCGAATGGCGCGCCCGGGAGCGGCCTGGAAACGCTCCGTCTTTTTGCCGTCGATGACGACTTGAAAGAAGTAGCCGTCGTCGTTCTTGAGATCGACGCCCACCGAGGTGCCCGAGAACCGAGCGGTGAACCCCGTGCCGGTCCATGCGAAGCGAGGTGCGTTCGCATTGCTCGTGTCGACGCGTCCGATCCAGCGCACGCCCGCGGCGATCGTCGTCGTTCCGTCGCTCCCGCTGCCGTCGATCCCGGTCATCGATGCTCCGCCGCTGCCCCCGGCGCTCGACCCGGCCGCGTCTCCTTGCGGGCCGGAAGCGCCGCGATCGGCGGGGCAGCCCAATAGCGTTGCAGCGGTGAGCAGCGGTGGCCACCGAACGAACGAACGAAGATGCGATACTCGGGAAAGTCCGCGCATTTCGTCTACCTTGATGCAGCGAAGGCCGCGGCTATTCAAGCCGGCTCTTGCCGCTCCCATCAGCTCGCTACCGCCGCTGCCACGGCTTGCTCTTGGCCCACGTCGCGGGTGTCCGTCAGTGACCGCACGAAGCGCCCGATGGAGACGATGGCGGCTCGACCTTGCGGCGAGACCGAGGCAAACCCCTGGAAAACGTGGATCATGCCCGGTTCGATTTCGTGCTGAACTAGGACGCCCGCGGCTCGGGCGCGTTCCACGAGACGCTGATTTTCCGCGAAGAGGATTTCGGCGTCGCCCGACTGGACGAGCAGCGGCGGTAGACCGGCGAGCTCGGCATACACCGGAGACACGAGAGGGTGCGAAAGCTCCGCGTCCTTCGCGTAGAGTTTGGCCGTGGCCACCGTGTCGCCGCTCAAATAGTCGAACGTGCGGTTGGTGAGCATCGTCTCGCTGGTGCCGGCGAGATCGACCCAGGGCGAGAGCAGCACCGCGCCGCGCGGAAGAGGCGATCCCGCGTCGCGCAAGGAGAGCAAGGTGGCCACCGACAGCCCTCCGCCCGCGGAATCGCCGGCCAGAAAGAGCGTCCTCGGGTCGACGCCCTCCGCCAAAAGAGCGTGGTACGCGGACACCGCGTCGTCGATGGCTGCGGGAAATGGATGGTCAGGCGCGAGCCGGTAGTCGGGGACGACGCAGCGCGCCCCGCAAGCAAAGGCGATCCGCGACACGAGCTCGCGATGGGTTCCCGGTGAACAGGAGATGTATGCGCCGCCGTGCAGATAAAGAATGGTGGGCCCGCCCGGCGTCCAACTGTGCGGGGTGTGAATGTCGACGGGCAGGCCGGCAAATGTCGTGCTCTCGAGCTTCTGCTCGAGCGCGATGCTGCGCGGCACGCGGGTCGAGAGGCGGCGCCTGGATTGGCCGCTTACGGCTTTCAAGCCCGTGAGCGCGATGGCCTCACGCAACACGGCCACCAAGATCTCGAAGCGAAACGTCCACCCGGGTCGCTTGGGACCGCGAAACAGCCGACCAAGCACCGCCACGATCGCGACCACGGAGAGTCGGACATAGAAAACGAAGCGTCTCACGAAGCGTCTCACGAAGCGTCTCACGGTCATTCCTCCTCGCCGACGATCACCTTGACCCCGCCCAGAACCGCGGCACCCGTGATGCGGAGCAGCGGCCCTGCCCGCGATCGCCGCCTTCCGCCCCAGCGCTCGAAATAGCCCAAGACCCCGACCCCTACCGCCTCCACCTCGACGCCGGCCTTGACGTAGACCGTCAAGCTCCCCATCACCGCCACGCACTTGAGCTCGGCGACACCATCGGCACTCGTCGAAAGCTGCGCACAATCGACGAAAACCGTCGCTTCGCCCATGACGGCGACCGCCGCTCCTTCCTCGCCGTCGCGCAGGGTGATGTCGCGTCGGTTGGAGCTCATGATCGAGACGACCTGCATTTCCGGCCGGCGGTGGCCGCGCACGGCGAGCGCCGTCGGTGCGCGCGGCTCGATGATGGCGACAGCCTCCGACGCCTGACGCTCGGGTCGCGCCGTGGACGCCCTCCCGTTGGTGGCCAGCGGCGCCCGAGGCGCGGCTGACGGCACGGCGGGATCTTCGGGGAGCGGCGGCAGATCGGCGAACACCCTTTCGATCTCGTGCGCCGTCTTGGCCTTCTTCACACGCAGCATTCGCAGCTCGAGCTCGTGCACGTCGATGTGGCTCCGCGTGAAATGATGCTGCAGGCGATCGATGGGTGCGCGCCGTGATTCTTGCGCGATCTCGTCCTTTTGAGGTGCGCCGGTCAGCGGCAGGGCGATGTGCGCGGTGCCGCTTTCGGCAATGGCGCGGCTCTTCACCGTGGCGGGGTTGGCGCGCGTGATGACATCACGGTTCTCGTCGAAAAAGGCGCGAGCGCGCGCTGGCGTCCAGCGCGACTCGAGCGGACAGGCTTCGAGAAGCGCCGCCAGATCGGCGGCGGTGGTGGGACGTTGGCCAGCCTCTTTCTCGAGACAAGCGAGCACGATGCGATCGAGCTCCGGGGGCAGGCGGACGCCGTGCGCCGACGGAGGTGTGGGCGCACTTTGCATGTGGGCAAGGATAACGTCAATCGGAGTGGGCGCCTCGAATACGAATTTGCCGGTCAAAAGCCAATACGCCACACACCCCACTCCGTAGATGTCGCACGATGGAGCGAAAGCGCCGCGCGCTGCTTCGGGCGCCATGAAGGCGGGGGACCCCGCGATGGTTCCGGTGATGGCGGGTGACGATCCGGGCGCGAGCGTGGGGAGCGTTCGCGCCAGCCCGAAATCGAGCACTTTGACGAAGTCGTACTTCGTACCGAGCACGCAGGTAAAGACGTTGCCCGGCTTGACGTCGCGGTGGACGAGGCCACGGTCGTGCGCCTCCGCCAGCGATTCACACAGACCGAGGAGCAGGTGCACGGCGCGCTCCGGGGGCACGGGGCCGAATTCGTTCACCAGCGCCGCCAGACTGATCCCGTCCAAGAGCTCCATCGCGTAGTAGACGTCGCCGTCGGCCGTCGCTCCGTAGTCGAAGAGGGCCACCGTGTGCGGCGAGCGCAGCGTGCTCGTGGCATGGGCCTCGCGCTCGAACTGTTTGCGCGCCTCGACCGCGCTGTGCGAGGACAGCGTCTGCGGATGAATGAGCTTCACCGCGACCAGGCGGCGCAAGCTCTCGTGCTGGGCGAGCCACACTTCGCCCATTCCACCCTCGCCGATCCGTTCCAGCAGATCGTAGCTACCGACACGCCGAGGGCTCAACGGCGGCCCCCTGGCACTACGCTGTCAGTTCTTCGCCCTACCCGATCACGATCGGCCAATCGTGCCAGGGAATTGGCGAAGATGGTGCGGAGGGGATGCATGGAAACGCCGCGCAGCAGAAGAGCACGCGACGCCCCGACAGGGAAGGGCGTCGCGCCCGTAGCATGGCCCCTCGCGCAGCGCGGTGCTAGCCGTCACTCGACGTCGAAGCGAACCCCCTGGGCCAGCTGCAAGGTCGGCGCGTAGTTCACCGTTTGCGTTTGCCGCCGCATATAGGCCTTCCAGGCGTCGCTGCCCGATTCGCGTCCCCCACCAGTCTCTTTCTCGCCCCCGAACGCGCCGCCGATCTCGGCGCCGCTCGGTCCCGCGTTCACGTTGGCAATCCCGCAGTCGCTCCCCTGCGCTGACAAGAAGGTTTCCGCTTCGAGCAGGTTGTTGGTGAACACCGCCGAGGATAAGCCTTGGCGCACGGCATTCTGCAGTGCGATCGCTTCCTCGAAGGCCTGGTACGGAAGCGCATAGAGAATGGGAGCAAACGTTTCCTCGTTGGCGATGTCGATGGGCGACGAGAGCTCGACGATGGCGGGCTTGACGTAATAGCCGCCCTCGAGCCCGGGGGGCGACACCCGCTCGCCTCCGGTGACGCGAGCTCCCGCCTGTCGAGCCACGGCGAGCGCGGCCTGCATCCTTTCGAAGGCGGCGGCGTCGATGAGCGGTCCCACCAGGGTGCCGGTTTTCAGCGGATCGCCGATGGGCAAGCTCGCGTACGCGCGGTGCAATCGGTTCAAAACAGCGTCGTAGACGTCGCCATGCACGAACAAACGGCGCAGCGTCGTGCAGCGCTGCCCGGCGGTGCCGACCGCCGCAAAGACGATGGCGCGGGTCGTGAGTGCGAGATCGGCAAACGGCGTGACGATGGCGGCGTTGTTGCCGCCGAGCTCGAGGAGCGTGCGACCGAAGCGGGCGGCGACGCGTGGGCCGACCGCGCGTCCCATCGCGGTGCTCCCGGTGGCGCTGACCAGCGCGATTTCGCGGTGCTCGACGAGCTGCTCAGCCGGGCTGCGCCCGCCGATGACGAGCCCGGAGACCCCAGCGGGAACGTTCCCCGAGGCCGCCATGGCTTGCTCGAGGAACCGGTGCAGCCCGAGGGCCGAGAGTGGCGTCTTCTCGGACGGCTTCCACACCACACTGTCGCCGCACACCAAGGCGAGCATCGCGTTCCACGCCCAAACCGCCATCGGGAAGTTGAAAGCAGTAATGACGGCCACCGGCCCGAGCGGGTGCCAGCGCTCGAGCATGTGGTGCCCGGGGCGTTCGGAAGCGATGGTGAGGCCATAGAGCTGACGCGAGAGTCCCACCGCGAAATCGCAGATGTCGATGACCTCCTGCACTTCGCCGAGCCCTTCGCTCGTGATCTTGCCCGCTTCGAGGGAGACGAGCCGGCCGAGCGCCGTTTTGTTCTCCCGCACGATGGCCGCGAACTTCCGTACCAGCTCGCCGCGCACGGGAGCGGGCACGGCGCGCCAGGCGAGGAAGGCCGACCGCGCGGCCTGCACTTTGGACTCGATCGCCGCTGCGTCGTCGACCGCCACGCGGCCGAGCACGGCGCCGTCGATGGGCGTCCTCACCTCCAGCGCTCCCGCCGCTAGATCGCGCGCCAGGAGGCCCACGCCTTCCAGGATGTCTCGATGCTTCATGATGGGATCATCTCGCGGCCCAGGGGTTCTTTCACGGCATACACCTGACCGAAGCGGGTGTGCAGAAAGTCCGCCAGGGGGACGTCTTCCTGCCGAACGAAACCGCGCTGCGGCAGCTTGCCTTGCGAGAGCAGTTCGAGAACGCCGCAGATGCCGGCGGCGGTAGTGATTTGAATGGCGCTGCGGGCCACGCCGTGGAGCGTCTGACCGTAGATCTTGGTGGCGTAGGACTCCTGCACGAAGCGACCGTTCTGGGTGCCGGTGACGGTGACGAAGATGATGACCACGTCCTGCAGCGTGGTGGGGAGCGCGTGCTCGAGGATGTCTTTCAGCACGTCGCGACGGTCGCGCAGGCGTAGATCGTGGAGCAGCACCTTCATGATCGCGGCATGTCCGGGGTAGCGGATGGTCCGGTAGTCGAGATTCCTTACCCGCCCTCGCAGCGACTCGCACAAGGTTCCGATGCCCCCCGACGTGTGGAAGGCTTCGTAGGCGATCCCATCGAGCGAGAACTCTTCGCGTCCTTCGAGGGCGGGCACCGTCCGGAGTGCGCCATCGGCGATGACCTCGCAGGGCTCGCAATACTCGTTGATGACGCCGTCGGTGCTCCAGGTGAGGTTGTAGTTGAGCGCGTTCGACGGAAACCGCGGCAGCGCTCCCACCCGAAGGCGCACGTCGTGGAGTCGTTCGAAGCGCTGGGTGAGGTCATGAGCCACCAAGGCAATGAATCCCGGGGCCAGCCCGCACTGCGGAATGAACGCCGTGCGCGCTCCTTCGGCGAGCGCCTTCACCTCGTGCGTGATGGCGACGTCCTCGGTCAGGTCGAGGTAGTGCACGCCGGCGCGAGCGGCAGCTTCGGCGACCTTGCCGGTCACGTAGAACGGCGCCGCGCTGAGGACGGCGAATTTCCCTTGGAGGGCACACACGAGCGCCGTCGGGTCTTCGACATCGAGGGCGACGCGCTCCACCGCGCCGTTCACGGGCAGGCGCCCGAGCTGCTCGGCCGACTTGTCGATCACCGTGACCCGGTAGTCACCTCCTACCAACCAATCGGCAATCATCGAACCGATCTTCCCCGCGCCGACAATCGCTACGTCTCGCATGTGCCTCCACGGAACCCCGTCATGGGATCCATCCACGCGGGGCCGACGAAAGGAAGTGGTAAATATGACAACTAGACGATAGATTGTGGACGAAATGACGTCCTCAATCGGCAAATTGACGATCGACACCACCGATCAGCGGATCTTGGCGCTCCTTCGCGAGGACGCGCGTGCCTCGACCTCCAAGCTCGGCCGCAAGCTCGGCCTTTCGCGAACGACGGTGCAGAGCCGCATCGAGCGTCTGCTCGCGCGCGGGATCATCGCCGGCTTTACCGTTCGTCTGAGCGACGAGGTCGTGCGCGGGCAGATTCAAGCGCACGTCATGATCAAGACGCTCCCCAAGCTCGCGTCGCGCGTGGAGGCGGAGCTCCGCCGCTGGCCCGAGGTGCGCAAGCTCTACGCCATCAGCGGCGTGCACGACTTCATCGCCGTGCTGGTGGCCGATTCGGTGCGCGCCATCGACGCGCTACTCGACCGCATCGGCGTCCTGGAAGGCGTCGATCGAACGGAGTCGTCCATCGTTCTATCGACGAGAATCGACCGCTAGGCCTACCTTCTTGCGGAAGATGCGCGCACCGCGTTCCAGAAGGCCTTCGGTGCACAGAGGAACGCCTCCACCGAGCCGAAACGAATGGTGTCCCCCGATTGCAGCGCGCTCCGTTCGCGGGGAAAGAGGGGCGCGCCGTTCACGCGCGTTCGGTTCTTGCTGTCGGCGTCGGTGAAATAGAAGAACCCGCCCTCGTCCACTTCGAACCAGCCGTGGAATTTGGAGACGCTCGGATGGCGCAGGACGATATCCTTGTTGCGGGCGCGCCCCAACGAGATGCGGTCCTTGTAGGCGGCGTCGCCGGCCACTCGTTTGCGCAAGAGCAGCGCGAAGTGGGGGATCGAGTCGATGGCGCGCGCGAGTTGATTGGGCTCCGCATGCCGATCGTGCATGGCTGCGAAGTCTTTTCGATACGTCATCGTCTCGAATTCCATGACGCCCGAGATCGGCGTGGGTACGATACCCTCGCGGACGCGCGGCGCCGTCGCGCCGAGCATCGCTGCCAGCTCGCCGGTCGCGTGACCGACGCGGACGAGCATGATGAACGTTTCTCCATAGAGGTTGAGAAACGCCTTTTCGTCGTGGCTCAGTACGGTTTCGACGATTCCGGCGGAGGCGAGATTCGGGTGGGAGGGAGGAGACGAACCAGTCACGCTTTGCCATCCTAGATCGGCGCGAACGATGATCGAAGGACCGTTGTCGCCCGGGCGCGCCCCCCCAGGCCAGGCGAGATCGACAGTGTCCATACCTGCCAATGAGGGATACCGTCCCACACCGGACCTCAGCATCGACGAACGGTGGCTCCTCGTCAATATGAGCGCGCGCCTATCGATGACACTTGCGCGGAGGTAGCCTGTCGAGTGGGGGTAGGGCCATGCCGTCCATTTACGAAGACAAGGCTTGGAAGGAGCTCGAGGCTCGGAAGACCTCGAAGGTTGGGTGGTTCGACAAGGCCATGCAACGGATGGATAAGCCGCTCGACGCTGCCGGCAGCCTCTTGATGAAGACCCCTGGCATCAGCAGGCTCATCGAGAAAAGCGTAGGCGGGATCATCGCCGTCGCCAATGACGCCGCTCAATGGAGCGTCCGCGCCGAGGCGATCTTCGCCCATTACCGCCTGGCGGGCCATGCGAACGTCAGAACGCCTTCTGATATCCACGCGCTCGACCTGGCGCAGGTGGATGAGAACATCGGCTGGCTGGCGGGGAAGTACAAGGCGTTGGCGTTGACCGAGGGCGCTGGTTTCGGCGCGATGGGGCCGGTTGGAATCCCACTCGACATCGTCTCCCTCGTCACCTTGAACCTTCGTGCCATCGGGGAATACGCTACGTATTACGGCTTTGACGTTTCGTCACGCGTCGAGCGCTTGTTCGCCATCAACGTGCTTGCCTTCGCGTCGAGCCCCTCCGACGGCTCGAAGGCCATTGCCATGGCGCAGCTCCTCCAAATCAGCAAGAACGTGGCAAAGAAGCGAGCGTGGAAGGACGTCGAGCGGTACGCCTTCGCCGTGGTCCTCCCTCGGCTCGCCAAGGCCCTCGGAATCCGCCTCACCAAGGCAAAGCTCGCGCAGTTCGTTCCGCTGGCGGGCGCGGTCGTCGGCGCCGGCTTCAATACGTACTTCACTGCCAAGGTGTGTGACGCCGCGTCTTGGCTCTATCGCGAGCGATTCCTGGCGGCGAAGTACGGAGCAGACTTCCTCAACGTGTCGATCGAACCGGCCCATGATCGGGATCCCGATCGTGCCGAGGGAAGCAAGGGTTCGAAGGACGCCGCGCGCCGCCCGGCTGTTTGAAGACAGCGCAGGTCGGCGGCTGGAGCGCGGGTACGCCGCTGCGGGACGTGTGGGCCGGCTCATCTCATGTGATCGTGTGCATATTCCTGCTGAATATGCAGCGCGGAATGAACGCCGCGCATGACCGCCACGAATGTCTCCTCGTAGTTTCGGTGCGTTGGTGACAAAAGGCACTACCGTCAACGCACCAACTCTTGCGGCATGGGGCTTTCGCCCCATACTCGCCCTGGGACTTTCGAAGCGTGTCGGCGGTCGATGATTTTCATCGGTCGCCATGCCGCTTCTCGTGACTCCCGGAACGTGAGGCGTTTGTTATGCGTGCTGTTCACTACGGTCTCATTTTGGGCGCTCTGACCGGCGCGCTGGCCTGCGGCGATATCGATAATGGCGCTCAGATGCGCGCTCCCGGTGCAGATGAAACGCCGGCGTCGGCAACCGGCGGTGCAGGCGGTACCGGTGCCAGCACGGGAACCGGCAATGGCACGGGACCTACCGGCGTCGACAGCGGCACCGTGGGGACCGGCAATCCTGGCGCTGGCGGCAGTCCCGGAACGGGAGGAGACGAAGCAGAGGCACGTCGCCGCCGTAAAGACGCCGGCACGGGAAGCGGCGGAGCCGGTGGAGCCAGCGCAAGCGATGCGGCGGTGGCACTGGACGCGACGGGTGCGGGCGGAGGCGGCGCCGCGGACCCCAATGACGCTGGCGCTGTCGCTGACGCGGCTGCCGGGTGGCTTCATACCGCGGGCAATCATCTGTATCGCGGTACGGCCGTCTTCCACGGCAGGGGTGCCAACTTTCACGACACGCGCAGTTGTAACGCGTGCGCCTACTCGCCCCCCAACGTCGCCGAGGTCAATCGACGCGCCGACGAGCTCATCGACAACTGGAAGGCCAATTTCATCCGCTTCGATCTGGAGAGCGAGGCGACCGCCGACAATCGCGTCCAGTGGCAAGGCATCCTCGATGATCCGACCTACCAGGCCGACGTCAAGACGATGGTCACCCACGTGACCGCCAAGGGCGCGTACGTGCTGCTGGCGCTCTGGATCGATCCCTCGACGACGGCCAACGAGCTGCCCACCGAGGCCACCAACGCCATCTGGCGCAAGCTGGCGACGATGTTCAAGGATGATCCGCGCGTCCTCTACGGCATCACCAACGAGCCGCACAACGACACCAACGAGACCGTCTGGGCGGCCATGAACACCTCCGTCGCCGCCATTCGCCTCGTCGAGGCGCAGGCCGGCACCCCTCCGCACATCATCTCCGTGCAGGGTACGCAACAGTGGGCGCGCTACCTCGACTACTATGTCACTCATCCGATTACTGCCGGCGGCGGCGTCAACATCATCTACGAAACCCACGTCTACGATCCGGCCACCGAATTCAACGCCCTCTTCGAGGGGCCCGGAAGAACCATTCCGGTCGTCATTGGCGAGTTCGGGGAACAGGACGCCGACGCTCTCATGCAGCGCGCGGAAGCGGCGCAGATCCCCTACCTGGCCTGGACCTTCCACGGGCGCTGCCATCCCAACCTCCTCATCGACAATTCCGGAGGCGGATGTGGCGTCGGGATGACCTTAACCCCGAGCCCCTTCGGTCAGAAGCTGAAGGCACGGCTGGCCACCGCCTGGTGAGCTGACGACGTTCGCCCCTACCGGCTGGTGCGAATCGCGCGCCAGCCGGTCTGTCGCCCGGTATACAGACTGCCGAGATGCCCACGCCAGCACCTCTCGCCGACCAGCTCTTCACCCTCGCCCCGCGCGCCGAGAACATCCGCGCCGAAGACGTGCTCGACCGTTTTCTCGCCTACGTGAAGGACCAGGGGCTGACGCTCTATCCTGCGCAAGAGGAGGCAATCCTCGAAGTCTTCGCCGGCAAGAACGTCATTCTCAACACGCCCACTGGGTCGGGCAAATCGCTGGTGGCCACGGCAATGCACTTCTTGGCCATGGCCGAGGGACGGCGCTCGTTCTACACGTGCCCGATCAAGGCGCTCGTCAGCGAGAAGTTCTTCGCGCTGTGTCGCGATTTCGGTCCAGAGAGCGTGGGGATGATGACGGGCGACGCGAGCGTCAACCGCGACGCGCCGATCATCTGTTGTACTGCCGAAATCCTCGCCAATATCGCACTTCGCGAGGGGGACGACGCGGATGTCGACTGCGTCATCATGGACGAGTTTCACTACTACGCCGATCGCGATCGCGGCGTGGCCTGGCAGATCCCGTTGCTCACCCTCCGGCATGCCCGTTTTCTCCTGATGTCCGCCACGCTCGGCCCCACCGAGCTGTTCGAACGGACGCTCTCGGAACTCACGGGCGCAGAGACGGCTGTCGTTCGGTCGACCCACCGGCCGGTTCCACTCGACTTCGCCTACCGCGACACGCCGCTCCACGAGACCATCGTCGACTTGGTGCGAGCGGGTCGGTACCCGATCTACATCGTCAACTTTGCGCAGCGCGCTGCCGCCGAAGAAGCACAGAACTTGATGAGCACCGACTTCTCCTCCAAGGACGAGAAGAAAACGATCCATGCCGCCCTGGTCGGGATGCGCTTCGACACTCCCTACGGCAAGGAGGTACAGAAGTTCATTCGTCACGGGCTCGGACTTCACCACGCTGGGCTTTTGCCGAAATACCGCCGTCTGGTGGAGCGGCTGGCGCAGAAGGGGTACCTCAAGATCATCAGCGGAACCGACACCCTGGGCGTTGGCGTCAACATTCCCATCCGCACCGTCCTTTTCACGCGGCTCTGCAAGTTCGACGGGGAGAAGACCGCCATCCTCAGTGTGCGCGATTTTCAGCAGATCAGCGGGCGGGCCGGGCGAAAGGGATTCGACGACCAGGGGACCATCGTCGGCCAGGCGCCCGAGCACGTCATCGAGAATTTGAGGATGGAGGCCAAAGCGGGTGACGACCCGAAGAAGAAGCGGAAGCTCGTGAAGAAGAAGCCGCCCAACAAGGGCTATGTCTACTGGGATCGCGCGACCTTCGATCGGCTGATCGCCTCGCCGCCCGAGCCGCTCGCGTCCCGGTTCCAGATGAGCCATGGGATGCTCTTGCATGTCCTCTTGCGCGGCCGTGGAGGGTGCAAGGCGATGGCACGGCTCATCCAATCCTCCCACGAGCCGAAGGCCAGGAAACGAGCGATTGGCCGGACGGCGCTGCAGATGTTCAAGTCCCTCCTCGACGCTGGCATCGTCGAAGTCGCGCCCGAACGCGGCGTCGTCGTGAACGCCGAATTGCAGGACGACTTCTCACTCAACCACGCACTCTCCCTCTACCTTCTCGAGACGATCGAGCTGTGCGACCGCACGACGGAGAGCTACGCGCTCGATCTTCTCACCCTGGTCGAGTCGATCCTGGAGAATCCCGAGTTCGTGCTGCTGCGCCAGCTCGACAAGATGAAGACCGAAAAGATGGCAGAGATGAAGGCCGCCGGAGTCGAGTTCGACCAGCGCATCGCCGAGCTCGACAAGCTCGAGTATCCCAAGCCCAACCGCGAATTCATCTACGATACGTTCAACGCGTTCGCCAAGAGACACCCGTGGGTCGGCGAAGACAACATTCGGCCCAAGGCGATCGCGCGCGACATGTTCGAGAAGTTTCAATCCTTTTCCGAGTACGTCAAAGAGTACGGACTCGAGCGCGGGGAGGGGATACTGCTGCGGTATCTCTCCGACGTCTACAAAACCCTCGTCCAAACGGTGCCGGCTCCCGCCAAGACCAATGAAGTGAGTGAGCTCGTGACGTACTTCGGGGCCATCGTGCGCGCGGTCGACTCGAGCCTTCTCGACGAGTGGGAAATGATGCGCCGAGGCGCGCCCGGCGAAGTGGCCGCCGCGCCGGAACTGGTCGTGACGGGCGAGGCCGATGTCACGGCCGACGAAAAAGAGTTCACCGTCCTCGTGCGCAACGCGGTCTTCGCATTCGTCCGCGCGCTGGCGCGGAAGGACTGGCTCGCGGCGGCGGCCATGGTCGAGAAAGGGGAGTGGACGGCCGACCGGCTGGAAGCGGAGTTAACGGCTTTCTTTGCAGAGCACGCCGCGCTGCGCACCGACCCCAAGGCGCGAAGCCCGGAAAATACGAGGATCGTTTCGAAAGACGACGGCTTGTGGCAAGTGGAGCAGATCCTGCTCGATACCGAAGAAGCGAACGACTGGGCGCTCGTCTTCGCGATCGAACTCGGTCGTTCCCGCGAGGAAGCACGCCCGGTATTGGAGCTCCGTCGCTTGCTGCACTGATGTGGTCGATGGGTAGGCGTCGTACGATGGCAGTCCGGTGTCCATCGATAGATCGAAATCGCGTCCGTGAATGCGACAGACGTGACGAGAAGAAGTGACGAGAAGTCGAGCCGTAACCAAACGCACGGTAGCATCGTATTAGGGCTGGTCGGGGGATCACGAGAGAGGGAGACGGCTCATGACAAATCGTTTTTCTGTGCGCAAAGGGATCGCGTTCCTCGTAGTTTTGATGCTGGCGCTGAGCACGACGACGGCTTGGGCTCTGACGCCGACGGTGGTCTGGCAGAAAACGGGTCAATTTCGCCACACCTTTTCGGCCGACGGGAGCGCCTTGCTCGTGGCGACGGCGACCGGTATCGAATTGCGCCGGTCCACGGACGGCGCGCTACTCAATACCATCACGTTGCCGGCTGCCTCTCTCGCTTACAAGGACGTGGCGCTCTCGCCGGACAAGCAACTCCTTGCACTCGTGCTCGACAACCGGTCCATCGAGCTTTGGCGCGTCTCGAACGGCACGCTGGCCCGTACCATCGCGACCGACGCCGTGCGCGACATCAAGTGGGTCGCTCTGTCGAACGCTTTCGTCGCGACGATAGAGCGGTTCGCTTATGGCGGCGGCGGGATGCTCCGCGTGCACGACGTTTCGACCGGTGCCCTGGTGAAGACCGCTCTCGCGATCCGAAATTCCAGCCCCGTCGTGCTCAGGTTCTCCCCCGACGGTCAGTATCTCGGCTACCCGGATCACTATGCCGTGAGCGGCCTCGTCGTCTTGCGCACCTCCAACTGGGGCACGGCGCTGACGGTCGGCGGCGGCACGACGTTGTTCGCCTGGTCACCCGATGGCGGCTCGCTCTGGACCGGTGACTACCGCCGCGTTCGGGTGCCGGACGGGGCGGTGTTGCAGACCGTTCCCCCACATCCGGACACGGTTGTCGAAGCCTACACGCCTGACAATCGGTTCTTTCTCGCCGACGTGTTCGACAATTTCCAGTACACGAACGTGCTGCAATTCCTCCGCACCTCGGACGCGAGCGTGCGGCTGACGTACACCATTCCCGGAGTGACCGCCGTCTACGGGGGCCAGATCGATTCGACGGGTGCGCTCTTCACCTATTCGACCTGCGCCGCCCAGTGCACCGTGTAAGTTGCGCGGGTGCCCGCCTTGTAAGTCGTCGCGACGTCGACAGCACGGTCGTGTTCCTCTTCGCACTTCACGGCTACCCGCACCGACCGAGCGGCGACCCCCGCGACGACCTGGACCTGGCAAGCTACGGCATCGTCAAGCTCTTCGACGACCGCCACGGAGACACCTACCCCGACATGCCGTGGGAACCCAAAGCCGCCTTCACCGCCCTCGCCGAGCACTACCGAAGGAAGAGCTCGCGCCGGGAGTGAGTGTGCCAGAAAAAGAACCGACATCGGTCCCATCTGCGTCGCTTGGAAACGTTCCGGGGTTCCGCCCTTTTGGTTCCTGCGTCCCGCCGCTTCGAGAACCACCAGGGAGAAATTTTCCAGCACACCAAGACGTCGTCGACGAGTGGAGTGCTCTTGCACCCCTCTAGTAGTCCCCTTCTAGTAGTAGTCCCCCTTCTAGCGTCGGTGCCCGACTTCGCCCTCCGCTTTTCCTTGGGGGCGCTGTGGGCAAGTGAGCGGGATCACAAGCGACGCATCCAGACGTGAGCTGGCGTCGTACTCATTTTGTTTCGCTTCGGATGCCGAAACCGCGCACGGATTTTCTCCCGCACGACATTGACTCTTTGGTGAACTCGGCGGCGGTCTGCTCGAGGGCAGAAGTATTGGACCGAGCCCGTTGAATATGAGACAGTTTCAGCATAATTCTTGCACTGAAACGCTCGGTGCGGAGAAGGAGTCCACATGACGTCACGGCTCACGCACGCATCGGCGGCTTTCGCTCTGTTCGCCGGCGCCGTCGCGATCGCCTGTACTGGCACGCTCGACGTCGCGACCCCGAATTCCTCGCCGCCCCCCGGCGGTGAGACGCCGGATGCAGGGCCTGGAGGGCCGGAGCTGCCGTTCGAGTCGGTTCAGGCGCGCGTCTACGTGGCCAAGGTGAAAAACCTGATGCTCGGCCTGCCGGCGACGGAGGAGGAGATCGCCGCGGTGATCAAGGATCCCACCGCCCTCCGTAGCATGGTCGACGCCTGGTTCGTGCGCCCCGAGGCGCAGGCCAAGCTCGGCAATTTTTTCAACAAAGCTTTTCAGCAGACGCAAATTTCGCAAAACGACTTCTTCGATCAGCTGGGCGTCGACAGTCTGACCGGTCTGCCGATGTTCGCGCAGGCTCAAGAGTCGATGTCGCGCACGGCGCTCAAAACGATCGCCGATGGCAAACCGTTCACCGACACGGTGACGACCCACACATTCATGATGACCCCGCCGCTCATGTCGATGTACCTGGCCATCGACCAAGCGCAGGTCGACGACGGCGGCAAGGGGTCGGTGAGCGTTCCGATGCCTGATGGCACCATCAGCACCACGCAGGCCTTCTGGCTCACCCACCAAGCCGCTGCTCCGATCCCACTGGCGGAGACGATTGACCCGGCGAGTCCGAACTTCATGCACTTCGCCGTGGCCGCGCCCTTCTCGTGCAGCATGCCCGCGCTCGACGCCACCGGTCACGTCGTGGTCGATGCTGCGGGCAAGGCCACGAAGGTGAACGTGACGTATACCCAGCGCAAATATACCAGCGTGACCAGCGCCTTCCTCGGGCTGTTTGGCTGGGCGCCGAGCAGGTATGCGAACGACCCCGCCGATCCGAACGGGCCGCCGACCCTCACCATTCCGGCTGACGTCCCGGCCGACCAGAAGTACCTCTATCAATACAACTGCGCTGGCGGCGTCGCTTTCACATCGCCCAACGTGACCACGCAGGACACGATCTGGCGCCCGGTCACCGTGCGGGTGGCCAAGGCCGGCGAGAAGCTCACTCCGTTCTACGACCTGCCCGCGCTGCGCGAGACGAACGAGATCGTGGTGCGCATGCCGCGTGTCGGTTTCTTCTCGACCCCTGCGTTCTTCGCCAACTGGACGACGAACAACAGCAACCAGCATCGCAACACGCTGAACCAGGCGCTGATCGTCGCCATCGGACGCAGCATCAACCCGGTCGACAAGGGCACCTCGACGGTCCTCGACAACGGCAAGGACGGCCAGCACTCCGACCCCACGAGCCCCTGCTACAGCTGCCATCAGACGATGGATCCGATGCGGAACGTATTCCGCCAAGCGTACACGTACTCGTACCACTCGCAGCACGATCCGGCGCAGGTCTACTCCACCGCGTCGTTCGATTACCTCGGCGAGAAGTCCGCGCTCGCCTCGCTCGACGACTTCGCTCAGACGCTGGTGACGCATCCGCTCTACCCCGTCGCGTGGGCTCAGAAGCTCTGTTACTACGCGAATTCGAGCGGCTGCGCGGAGGACGACCCCGAGTTCTTGCGCGTGGTCGCGGCTTTCAAAGCCTCGAATTTCAACTTTCAGACGTTGATGGTGGAGCTGTTCTCCTCGTCGCTGATCACCGGGCAGGTAGCCACGAGAACCTGGCGCGAGCTCGGTGAGACCGTCAGCATTGCGCGCCAGGATCATTTCTGCTCGGCGCTCACCAATCGCCTGCAACTCGCGACGAGCCTGTGCGTCGGCATCACCGACGCCACCACCAAGATCGCGGTGACCAACAACCTCCCGCTGGATGGCTACCTGCGCGGCGCCGAGGCTCCCGCCTTATCCACCGACCAAACGGCTTTTTACCGCGGCGCCACGGAGTCGCTCTGCGCGTACGCGGCCGGCCTCACCGTCGACAAGGCGAAGAGTCGCTACGACAGCACCAAGAAAGACACGGCGATCACCGACTTCGTCGCCAACATCATGGGCATCACGTCGGAGGATCCCAACAGCGCGGCCGTGACGCAGCTGCTCAAAGATCACTATGACGCTGCGATCGCAGCCAAGGCGTCGCCCACCGACGCGCTCAAATCCACCTTCATCACGGCCTGCCTGTCGCCCACGTCCGTGGCGATGGGCCTGTAGGAGCACATCATGAGTCTTCCGAACCGCCGCCAACTGCTCCTCGGCGCTCTCGCCGGATCGGGCCTCGTCGGCCTGCGCGCCCTCGCCACCGGCCTTCCGATCTCCTTCCTGCTCGATCCGAAAACGGCCCGGGCCGAGGGCGCCTGCGCGGGTGCTGCCGGCGCGCAGTTTCTGATCCTGTCCATGTCAGCGAGCGGAGACGCGCTGAACATCAACGTCCCGGGGACTTACGATCTGCCCGCGTCCTTTGCGGCCGGTTCGATCAATCATTCCGACCCTGCCGATTTGTCGATGGCGGCAACCCCCCTCACCATCAGCGGGCAGCAGTGGACGGCGGCGAAGCCGTGGTCGACTTTGCCTCAGAACGTGCTCGACCGAACGGTCTTTTTCCACCACTCGACGGGCACCGCCAACCACGGTGAGCTCGGCCGCGTGCTCGCGCTCTTCGGCGCGCTACGTCGCGGACAGTGGCTGCCGGCGTACTTTGCGAAGACGCTGCGATCTTGCGTCAACACCGTACAGGTTCAACCGGTGACCATCGGAGGTGAACAGGTCTCTTTCGAGGGCCAGTACCTGCCGAAGCTCACACCGACAGGGCTCAAAGCGGTGCTGTCGGCTCCCAAGGATCTTGCGGCCACACTCCAGTCCTTGCGCGACGACACGCTGAACAAGCTGAACGCCACGCTCAAAGAGAGCCGTGCACAAACGAAAGCGGAGCGTGCCTACCTGGACAACATGGCGCTCTCGCAAGTCGATCTACGCACGATGATCCAGCAGGTCGCGACGGATCTCTCTACGATCACCGGGGACGACGCGGCTAACCAGGTGACCGCCGCGGCCCTCCTCATCAAGATGAACGTCACCCCGGTTGTCACCATCCACTTGCCCTTCTCCGGAGACAACCACAGCGACGCCAGCTTCAACACCGAGGCGGTTCAAACCAACGCTTCGGTGAACAACATCAAGAACTTGATGACCAAGTTGACCACCTACGGCCTGCAAGACAAGGTCACGTTCGCGACGCTCAACGTCTTCGGGCGCACGTTCAATGAGCTGAATGGTCGCGGACACAACGCCTCGCATTCCGTCTCGGTGATCATCGGCAAGGGCTTCAAGGGGGGTGTCGTCGGTGGCATCGTTCCCGGGGGTCGCGCGGCAGACATCGATTCGGCAACGGGCGCGGCGTCGCCGAGCGGCGATCTGGCGGCCGCGAACAGCTTGGCGTCGGTCGCCAAAACGCTGGGCGTCGGCATCGGGCTCACGGACGAGCAGGTGAACGACCAGATTACGTCGGGCACCGCCATCCGCAGCGTGATCGCTTGATAGCTTGATGAGACCACGCTCCGCTGGGCGTGGCCTGCTCTTGGCCGTCGCGCTCATCACGACATCGTCTGCTGCCTTTTCCGCGCCTCCCTACGCCGAGCCGCTCGGCGATCGTGACGTGGAAACACTCGGCCGGCGAGAGGCAGCGCGCATGGCTGCCGGCCGCATCGAGGTTTCCGTGTCAGCCAGCGCCGATGTCGGCAGCCGTCAATTCAAATACAGCGATCCCGTCGGCCCTTTGCCGGCGACCTATCTTCTGCCCTTCGCGCCGATGGCGAGCTTCGGGCTCGAGACGTACCCGTTCGCAAGCAGCTATCTGCCCGTGCTGCGCGATCTCGGCTTCCGCGGCCGAATCAGCCAGGGTTTCGCGCTGAGCTCGGAGACGCCCCAAGGCGTCGCCATCGAGACGAGCTGGACGCGCTTCGGGGGTGAAGTCCGCCAGCGGTTCTTCGTGCCTGGACCGCACGCCATGGAGCTCGGTGTCTACGTCGGCGCGGATGCGAGCTACTTCGGAATGAACACCACGACCCCGCTCCCGGCGCTCCTGCCAGCGGCGCGAACGACCGCGGTTCGTCTCGGCTTCGACGCACGGCTGCTCGTCGCCGGGCGGCTTTCGCTGCTGTGGGGCGGTGCTTACCTCGCCACCACCTCGCCCGGGGAAATCTACGATCGCTTCCGCTCGCCGAGCGTCTTCGGTATCGACGGCGAGCTCGGCGGCGCGTTCGGCATCATGCCCGGTCTCGAGGCCCGCCTCACGGGCCGCTACACGCGCTACGTCGCCTCGTTCAAGCCCGTCATCGGGGATCAGATCGTCGCCGGCGGCGCGCTCGATGAACAGCTGCAGTTCGGTTTGGGAGTTCGCTATGCGCACTGATCCGTCGGCCTGGTCGTGGCGATTGGCCTTCGGCGCCCTCTGCTTACTCGCGGGCTGCCCCGGCACACTCGCGGACAAGGCACTCTACGAGGCTGCTCTCGACGCTGGTCGTCCGAACGGAGTCGAAGGGGGAGCGGACGCAGGACCGTGCGGCGACGTCGTCGCGCGCATCTTCGTGCCAACTTGTGGCGGCAGCGCTTGCCACGGAACCAACGCCCCGCAGCAGGATCTCGATCTCGTTTCGCCCGGCCTGGCGTCGCGCGTGGTGGGTGTCATTGCCAAGGGGTGCTCGGTGCCGCTCGCGGATCCGGCGGACCCCGAGGGTAGTTTGATTTACCAGAAGCTCTCGCCGACCCCTCCCTGCGGCGCACCGATGCCACTGGCACGTCCACCGCTCAGTCAGGCGGATGAAGCCTGCGTGCTGGGGTGGATCGCTGCGCAGTAGCAGCCCGAAGGTCGAGGATCCCCTCGAGCTGCTTGGCCACGGGTCCGCGATCTGTTGCTTGCGGGTCTCGGATTCGGCGTGCTTCCGCGCCACATGGTCCTCGATGACTTGAAGCGCGGCCATCTCCGCGAGGTCTGCCCCGGTTGGTTTCACCGCCGGCTCTGGCTGCATGCGCTGCTTCCGACCCGACAGACGCCGCCGCGAGTCCGGATCTTTCTGACGGCCCTTGCAGGCTCGATCAAGCCCGCTGGGTTCGATGCCGGCGTGAGGTAGTCACTGGCCGGCGCGCTCGGCACTCGATCGGACCGCAAGTGCGATTTGCCGACGCATCGTCGGTGGTAAGCTTTCTGAACCCATGAAACCCGAGTCCAAGCCACCTACCGCAGAGCGCGTACATACCGACGAAAGCCTGCGCCTGGAACGCGAGAAGGCGGACGGGGTCCTCGGGGAGAAGCAATCCGCGCTCGAGGAGACTGCGGACGACGTGATCAGCAAGGCCCGAGCACGGGCCGACGAGGTCCTTGCGGCAGCCCGCGCAAGGACCGATCGACAAACGAGCACGCACAACGCGCAGTCCACCAAGACGACGGAGAGGAAGAGAGCGCAGGAGGATGACGCAGTTCGGGAGGAGCGAGCCGACGCTGACGAAGTCGTTCGCCTGGAACGTGCCGAGCACATTGCTCTCCTTTCGGTCGAGCGAGACGAAACGGACAAGGACCTTTCCGTTGAACGCGCTCGGTCCGACAACGCCGTTGCGACTCGCGATGAATTTCTGGGCATTGTCAGCCACGACCTGCGGAACATGCTCGGTGCGATCGTCGGCTTCGCGGCGCTCATCGCGAAAGCGGAGGCACGAGACGAGCACGGCGCGGAAGTCCTCGCTTACGTTCAACGCATTCATCGATCGGGCGCCAGGATGGACCGCCTCATCGGAGATCTCGTCGATCTTGCGAGCATCGAAGCCGGCGCGCTCACGGTAACGCGGGAGGTCGGGGACCCGGCACATGTCGTAAGGGAGGCGGTGGACACCTTCCAGAATCAAGCATCGGCGCGCGGGGTATCGCTCGTGGCAGAGCTCGCGCCCGCAGCGTCGCTCGTTGCGTTTGATCCCGCGCGGATCCTTCAGGTGCTCACCAACCTTCTCAGCAACGCGATCAAGTTCACGCCGGCAAACGGAAGGGTCGTCGTGCGTCTCGAGCGCGTCGCCAATGAACTACGCTTCGCAGTGAGCGACACCGGCATGGGAATCCCCGCTGAGAAGCTGGAGACGGTGTTCGAGCGTTTCCGTCAGGTCACCACCAACGATCGTCGCGGCGTGGGGCTGGGTCTCTACATCTCCAAGTGCATCGTGCACGGACATGGCGGCCGGATCTGGGCAGAAAGCAAAATCGGTGCAGGAAGCACTTTCTACTTCGGGCTTCCCACCGATGTCGCGCATTGAACGATGCTTCGCGAGGAAGAGGTGATCGGTCATTGAACCGCAGAACTCGCCACGAAGGCAGCATCGGCGAGGCGACAGGGCAAGGTGGGCGAAAGCGGCTCACGTTCCCTCGGAAGGAGTCGATCGAATGCGCCTTTACTATCACCCGTTATCTACCAATGCTCGCCGTGTCGTCTTGACCGCTGCTCATCTCGGAATATCGCTCGAGCTCGTGGCTGTCGATTTCAGCAAGGGTGAGCAGAGGAAGCCCGAGTTCCTGCGCATGAGTCCGAACGGCTGGGTACCGGTGCTAGATGACAACGGTTTCTATTTGCACGAGTCGCACGCGATCATGCAGTACCTCGCGGACGGCACCCCGGGGCAGACGGTGTATCCGACCGAACGACGGGCCCGGGCCGACGTCAATCGGTGGCTCTTTTGGTCCGCGCAGCACTTTCAGCCGGCCGTCGGCCTTCTGCTCTGGGAATGCGTCATCAAGCGGATGATGAACCTCGGCGGCCCCGATGAACACGAGGTCAAACGCGGCGAACGCCTCTTCGGCGAGGTCGCGCCGATTCTCGATGCGCAGCTCAAAGGCAAGCAGTGGGTCCTGGGTGACACGCTCACGCTCGCCGACCTCGCGCTGTCGGCGCCGCTCACCGTGACGGAGCCGGCGAAGCTCGGCCTCTCGTCCTATCCGAAGATGCAGTCGTGGTTGGGCCGCATGCAGAGCCTCGACGCGTGGAAGAAAACGACGGCCCCACCCATCGCGCCGCCCACGATCGCGACAGTCCGCGCAGATTCTACTTCACGGCGGTAAGTAAGCCGCTGGGCGCGGCCCCCCCGATAGAAGACCGCGACAAATGCGCGCGTGGAACGCATCTCCTTCCCACATCGCGACGGTGAAGAGCTGCGTGCTCCACCCGCAGGCCAGGCATCGCAGGCATCGAAACCCCTTTCGTGAGATGGGAGCAACGACGGATAAGTTCAGCGCTCGCATAACACGACTCGGCGAACGCTCCTTGCGGCTATGATCATTTCACTTTTGATGACACCGTCCGCGCGAGGAACTTCGAACGAAAATCCGCCGACCCAAACTGCGCGTTTCGCGGTTTGTAATCGGTCCGATCGGCTCGCCCCGATGGCACTCCTTCTTGGCGCGCTGTTGGCCAGCGCTTCGGCCTGTGGCGCGGACGATCCCGCTGACAACGGCAAAACCTCTGGAAGCAGTGCTACGGGTACGGGGAGTGGTGGGTCAAATGTCGGCGGTCAAGCGGGTGCAAGTGGCCGTGCTGGGAACGGCGGTACCGCTGGCTCGGGCGGAGGCAGTGGCAGTGCTGGCTCCTCAGGCAAAGGCGGCGGCGCCGGTGTGGGGGGGACCGGCGGAGGCGCCGGCGCTGGCAGCGGCGGAAGCACAGGCGTCGGCGGGAGTAGCGGGAACGCTGGGAGCTCTGGGAGCGCCGGTGCTGGTGGAAGCGGCGGCAGTGCCGGCACCGGCACGGATGCGGGTCGGGGAGGGGCAGATGCAGGCGGCGGAACCGCTGGTCGCGACGCCGGCGGCGTCGACGGCCCTATCATCGTCGATGGATCGTTGGACGGTGTCGATGGGAGAGGCGCGGATGGCGGCGCGTGCACCGTGCCCAATCCGAACGACACCACGATCACCCCGTACCAGAGCGACATCGTCGCGCGACTCGCGGGCCAGGCGGAGATTACGCCCGGTGTCAGGCTCACCAATAGAGCCACTGCTGGCAACCGACAGACGGCACGCACGTATCTGACCAAGCTATTCCAAGATCTCGCGTTGTCGCCCCTCGAACACAACTACGGAACCGGCACCAACATCTACGCCACGCTCCCGGCCACCACCGGGGGCACGCAGTCAGTCGTGTTCGGCGCTCACTTCGACTCGGTGATGGTGTCACCCGGCGCGAACGACAATGCGACTGGCGTCGCCGCCGTGTACGCCGTCGCGCGGTACGCGACCACACTGCCGTGCCGCTCGAAGTCGCTCATTTTCGTGCTGTTCGACGAAGAGGAGGCGGGGCTCGTCGGCAGCAAGCAGTTTGCGGCGAAGCTGAAAAACGACGCAACGTCGGTTCATTCGGTGCACACGATCGACCAAATGGGATGGGACAACAACCGCAATCGTGCGATCGAGCTCGAGCTTCCCGATACGGGGCTGACCGAGTTGTATCAGGCTGCTGTCTCGAAGCTCGGGGTGTCGGTTCCACTCACGACTACCAAAACGAGCTCGACCGACCATTCCTCGTTTCGTCCTACGTTTCTCGCCGTGGGTCTGACGGAGGAGTACGCAACGACGCCGCGCGACACGACGCCGTACTACCACATGGCCGGCGATACATTCGACACGGTCAATTTCGAATATCTCTTGTCGACGACGGTGATCATGAACCAAGTGGTCGCCGATCTGACCCGATGAGCCCCGCCAGTCGCGATTGCCTGTGACGTCGGGGAACGAGATCCCAACGTCGACGTCTCCGCGCGCGAGCGCCTCCAGGGGCATCACCGGCCGTCGATCTGGCTCATCGCCTCAATCACGGCCTTCGCGATCTCGGTGTCGGACGGCCGGCGACCGCCACTGGCCGATGATTCGTCGAGCTTCAAGAACAGGTCGTAGACTTCGATGGCCAGGAGGGCCAGTCGAGCTGGATTACTCGGCACACCCTCCCCGATGGCGTCGCCGCGCTCCTGCAAGAATTCAGCGGCCGCTCGCACGGCTGCGTGCTCCCGCCGGTCCAGCTCGTTGCGGTGCTCGAACCTCCAGCGCCGCACCTGCTCGTCAATCAGCGCCCGATCGACCGCGACGCCGGTGGCTGCGTAGATGCGACAGTCATAGTCTCGGCAGGTCTGCGGGCGATCCTCGTAGATCGCGCAGCGGTTCTCCACGAACATCGGACACTCGCCCCGCTCGTTGTAGCCCATGAGCATGTTCCCCTTGGGGCCGGGCGCCGGGAAGAGGAGCTTGCGCGGTATACGGGCGAGAGTCCGCTTCTCGTCGGCCTTGATATGGATGAAGTACGAGGAACGGCAGCAGGCGGTGCACGAGCCGCAGGGGACATCCGCTCCGACCGTCTTGAGCTTTTGCGACCGACGGATCCGGCGCAGCCAGGGCGAGAACGCGCCGGCGGTCTCACCCGCTTGCGAATCAGGCTTCACGACTGTGGTCCGTCCCTCGCGTTGGCCCATGATTCTCTCTGATCGGCAGCCGAGTGTATCTCCCAGGGACTAGCACGCCGGACAAAACGCCCCCATGGCGCGCTACGGCGGCGACCCTCCCGCAGTCAAATAAGTCATCCACCTCGGGTGAGCATCATCAACGTCCCGCGGTTCGGCGGTGGCAGCCAACTGACGCTCAAGGTGACTCACCGGTGCAACAGACGGAAGTAATCGCGTCGTTAGTTACGTCCGCTCAGGAATTAATCGTACGGCAATTTACTGCTGCTCGCGGAAACTGAGGAGATTCGCGGCATCACGCAAAAGATCGCCGCTCGTTTTTCGACGGCGCGCACACTAGATGTCTGGTTGACGAACGAGCTCTTCTCGAGCTGATCTGCGGCAGACACGTGGTCCAATCCCATCGGCGCTGAGCATTGGCCACCAGCGGAGGACATCATGACGAGATGGGATGGACGGTGGTGTGTCCTCGGGATTCTGGGCGCGCTCAGTTGCAGCAACGGGCAATCCAATCTCCCGGCCTCGGGGGGAACCGCAGGCAGCGGCGGAGTCTCGGGCACCGGTGCTTCGGGCGGCGTCGGCGGCACGGGTGGCCGCGCGGGCTCGAGCGGGTCGGCGGGCTCGATGAATGCGGGCGGTGCGGCCGGCTCGACGAACACGGGCGGTGCGGCCGGCTCGACGAACACGGGCGGCGCGGCGGGCTCGACGAACACGGGCGGCGCGGCCGGCTCGACGAACACGGGCGGCGCGGCCGGCTCGAGCGGGGCCGCAGGCTCGGTGGATGCGGGTGGTGCGAGCGGCGCGGGTGGCAGTAACCCCCCGGACGCGGGCGGCTCCGGGGCGGCCGGCGCCGACGCTGGTGTCGCGACCGACGGCGGTCGACCGGACAGCGGTCCCTTCGACGGAGAAGGTGTCGTTTGGACGCGGCCGGCACCCCGGGCCACCTGTCGAGCGGGCGACCCAGGGGAAACGGGCATCCAGGGGCTCGGAGTCAACGTGCGGTGCAACATCGACGTGATCGGCAGCGTGCCGGCTGAGAATTTTCTGTCCCTCGCCTGGCGCGATACCTGCGCCTACGTGAATGCGCAGAGTGGCACGTCGGTTATCGACGTTGCCGACGATGCGCATCCGGTGGTCGTGAAGACACTCACGACGACGGGAATGCAGAGCAACTGGGAAAGCATGAAGGTCGGGAGCACGGGCCTACTCGCCGGCTATCAATCCAATGGAGGCATCGTCGACGTGTACGACGTCGCCGCCGATTGCAAAAATCCCATCCTGAAGAAGTCGTGGAACTTGGGAGGCTCGGGCCATGCTGGCAACTTCTCTCCCGATGGAACCATCTATTACGCTTCGTCGATGTACACGTCGACCGTTTACGCCGTCGACCTGAAGGACCCTGCCAACCCCGTCGTGATCACGGGGATGAACGATCGCGGCACCCACGATCTCTTCATCGGCAAAGGGGGAAACAGGGGCTATTTCGCTTATCCCAGCCTGCTCAACCTCGGCGTCGGGTCATTGGCCATCATCGATCTGACATCGGTCCAGGCCCGCGCTCCCGGCGCCAAAGGAACCCTCGTCAAAGAATGGACATGGGCGGATGGATCCACCTCCCAATACCCCATACCCCTCACCTACCGAGGGAAGGACTACCTCGTCGTCACCGACGAGCTCGGCTCGGGAAACTGCAACGATCCCAACAAACCCGTCTATGGATACGGCCATCTTTTCGATATCAGCAACGAGCAAGACCCCAAGCTGGTGGCGAAGATCTACACCTCCGCGCAGGGCAGCGCGAGCGATTGTCAAATGTCGTCGACGCAAGGTGGAACGGGTTTCGGGGTGGGGACGCACTACTGCAACGTCGATCGCCAGGACGATCCGAGGCTCTTGGCTTGTGGTCTCTGGGCGGGAGGCTTGCGCGTATTCGACATTCGCAATCCCTGGATGCCCAAGGAGGTCGCCTACCTGCAGACGGGAACTTCAGGCCAGGTGGCCGGCCTCGTCCGAATTCTCACCGAAAAGCGCCAACTCTGGGTACAGACGAGCACGACATTCTACGTCCTGAAGCTGCCGGACAGTATCATCGACCCGATTCTGGCAAGTAGCCCTTGAGGGGGTTTTACGCGAATACACGCCTTCGTCGCTTTGTTGCCCCTCGCCGCAGCCTGCAGCAGCGCCGGATCTCCGCCTTCGACGGGTTCGACCGGCGCAACGCGCGCCGCGCTCATGGACCCCAACACTTGTAAGGACTGCCACCCGAAACATTTCGACGAATGGTCCGGAAGCATGCACGCCTATGCTTCGGATGACCCGGTCTTCATCGCCATGAACCGGCGCGGCCAGCGTGAAACCAATGGCAACCTTGGCGACTTCTGTCTCCGATGTCACGCGCCTCTGGCCGTCGCCGATCAAGAAGTCGACGCGTCCGCGATCGACCCCGCCGCACTTCCCTTTCCACGCCGAGGGGTGACTTGTTTCTTCTGTCACACCGTCAACGATGTCGACATCGAGCATCCCTTCAACAATTCGCTGCGCTTGGCCGGAGATCTCGTCATGCGCGGGGGCATCTCCGATCCCGTCGACAATCCTGTCCACGCCTCGGCTTACTCCCCCATGCACGATGGGAGCAACATCCATCCATCGAGCCGATTCTGCGGCAGCTGCCACGACATCGTGACGCCGTCGGGGGGTCACATCGAGCGAACGTACGACGAGTGGGCCCGCAGCCAATATGCAAAGAGTCCCCCCGACGGACAACCTCTCTCTTGCGGCAGCTGCCACATGCATGGAGAGACCGGGGTGGTCGCCGAAGGCCCCCGCTCGGCCGGCCTTCCGCTCCGGGTACGGCGGCGCTACGACCACGCATTTCCCGCGGTCGATGTCGCGCTCACGGACGGGTTTCCTCAAGCCGAAAAGCAGCGGCAAGCGGTAGAGGAAAATCTTCAGAATCGCTTGCTTCAGGGGGCGATTTGCGTCAGCCAGAACATCGCCGGCCGCTGGTCGACCATCGACGTGTATCTCGACAACATCGGCGCTGGACACCAGTGGCCGAGTGGATCCACGCAAGACCGCCGGGCCTGGGTGGAGGTCATTGCGTACAGAGGCAACCAGGTCGTCTATCACAGCGGCACGGACGAAAACGGCGTTCCCTTGACGAGCCGCGCGCGCGTCGTCGACGTCCATCGCGTCGATCCCGACCTCTGGCTCCTTCGCGATTGCATGTTCGACGCCCGCGGCAATGAAGTGCACATGTTTTGGGAGGCCGCAGTTTCAGATGGCAATCAGCTGCCGGTCGCTCCGAGCGGCAATCCCAGCAATCCCGGGGTCAATGCCGCGCACATCGTTCGCAGGTATCCGCTCTTCGACTCGACGCCTTCCACGATCGCCGGTGTGCCCGACCGCGTCACGCTGCGGGTGCTCTTGCAGCCGGTGGGGCAAGACGTGCTCGAGCTCCTGGCGAAGCCGAGCCCGGACGGCGATCCCGACGCCGTTCCCGATCTCGATCCCGCCGTACTCGACAGAATGCCCGTCTTCAGCGTCCTTCGGCCCACCAAAGGAAACACCAAACTCGACAGCCTGGAGTGGACGCCGACCGAGGCGATACCGCGGCCGTCGAATGATGCTCTCGTCACGCGCTCGTGTGTGATGGCTGGCAGCGTGAACTTCGATTCGGATTGGTATTCACCCCCCGAGCATCAGAACGAGAGCTGCCGCTAGACGAAACTCCGGGCCGGGCCAGCGGCCAGGCGCACCCGGCGAAAATTCAGCGGGCAATGTAGAAATGGAAGTCGATACTGTCGCTCGTACCTTCCGTCGAAAGGACGTTGAACGTCGTCTTCCAGATACCGGGCATGGTGAAATAAATCGGATCGACGAGGTAGGTGCCTTCGACGTCGGTGGCGATCACCTCGGGGACGACGGTCGTGCCATGCTGGTGGCAAGGCATCCAGGGAGACTGAGTCCAATCGAATCGAGCATCCCCGACGGGGGCGCCTGCCGTTTGGGTGACGCGAATCCTCCAGCGATTCAGTCCCCTCGCAGGAGGCGGCGGTTCGGCTTCGATGAGCTTGACATTGAACACGCCCCGACCGCCCGTCTTTTCGAGACCGGCGACGTACGTATCGGCATTGGCAAGCGTGGCGCCCAGTTGGGGACACTCCACCGGGAGCAGTCCATCGTTCGTCGCTGCGGAATCTTCCACGCTGGGACCGGCATCATTCGCGCCGGACGGTGGGGCGCCTCCACCACAGCCAGCGTAGGCGAGCCCGCTCAGGAGAATGGCGCCGGTGCGATGTCGTCGATGGTGACGCCTCGTAACGGGGCTCGCGAGCACGCGCGATCGTCCCGCGGCCAAGAGGCAGGCGAGCACGCTTGCCCACAGGACGCCGTGCCCTGTCTCCCCACGCCGACGCAACTCGCAGGAGCATCCGCTCGAGCCAGCGCCCGACGGATTGGGAAGACCCGTCTCGGCATCTGCTCGCGCGGCGTCCGCCTCACCTCCGCCTGAATTTCCGCCGTCGCGTCCCCCGTCCACCTGCGCCCAAGGCACGCTGCAGGTCGCCCCCGAAGCCAGGATCGCCGGCGCAATCACCGTCCACGCGGCGCCACACGTCATGCCAAACTGCTCACCGTCGGAACAGGTTTCTGGGCACGTGTTGGCCATACTGTAGAGGGGATCGAAGGTGACGCCGTGGTCTTGGGAAACCCCGACGCTGAACGGCCCCGGGCGCTCCGACCCACACACATACAGGCCGGAGGAAAGCCATCGCAAACATCGGATCTGGAGATCGGTTACCTTGCGAAACCCGCCGCTGCCGTCGGACGAACCAAGAAACAGCCCGTCGAAAGGCCCGCCGTAAGCAAGCTCGCTTCCGTCCGGTGACAGCGCGAAGCCAAACATGCCCCTTTGCGTATCGGCCAAGGTGACCCACGTCACCCCTTTGTCGTGGCTCACCGAGAGGCTCGCCGGAAAGCGGCCGAAGGTGTCGCCTCGCGCCGGGAGGCGAACCCAAAGGCGATCGGGATTGCGAGGATCGACGGCGCTGATGAAAACGCTACCCGCGGTGGAAGGGCGCGGTACCGTCGTACGGGACCAGGTCTTGCCCCCGTCTTCGCTGCGCTCGACGATACCGATCGACACGTCCGTCGTCGTGCCGCTGACATAGATGCGATTGGCATCCGAGGGCGCAATTTCGACGGTCTCCGCGGCGAGGTCCGCAGGAAGATCGCTCAGTTTGGACCAACTTCGGGCGTTGTCGTGGGTCTCGGCCAAGAAGTTGGAAAAGGTCACGACGCCTTGATCGTCGATATGGTCAACCGACGACGAGAGAACGACAAGGTGCGCTGAATCGCTCGGATCGAGCGTCAAATCGACGGCTCTTTTGCCCTCGAGCGGTTCCGGCGCCGCCGACCACGTGCAACCCTTGTCGCGACTGATCAGCGCTCCCTCGGTGGGCGGCAAAAGCACCATGCTGCCGTCGGACATGAGGGCGGTTGGCGGATCGAATTCGCCGCTCACCCGGATCGCCTGCTCGCAGATCCACTTCCAGGTGACGCCGCCGTCGAAGCTCTGGACCAGCCCGAACGTCGTGCGCGTGAAAATGTGCTTGGCATCGGTGGCGTCGATCGCTAGCTCCGTCGCGCCCGGCATTCTTCCGTTGGCGCGCGCATCTCGCCTCCCGATCGTCGCGCCGAGAACTGCACCGATCGTCACGACGATGAGCCGCCGCATGTGCGGTCTTGATTCGCGCACCCGTTGCATCTGCGGCATTATGGCCGCATACGGCGTAGCACGCGAGCGTCCTTACGTTCGCGCACGAAGCGGCGAGCGTCGTCCGGCGCCGAAAGTCGCTCGGCGACGTCGCGTCGAGACGCTCGACACCGGCTACAACCAAAGGACCGAGATTCAGTCTCACGGGTGTGCCCTCGTCGCGATTTCGGGTCCATTTCGAGACGCAACCCGACCGCCCAAGCTCTTCCCGTATGCGACGCGGATCCCCTTCCTGAACATTCCTGGCGCCCGTTCCAGTCGATCATCGATACGAACATGATCGCGAGTGAGGCTCGCCTTCTTCCCCGCCGCCCTTCTTGACGACGACGCTAGTCGTCAGACTCTAGGTAGTGCAGATGCGCCGCCAGCCTGGAAATCTCCTGGTCCGGATCTGGCGAGGGCTCGGGCCGGGCGACTGGCCCGAGCTACTCTACAATCGAGCCGAGCCAGCCCCCAGCGCGGCGGGTGGCGTCGTTCAGCTCAACTCGTCCCCCAGTTGCCCAAAAAGTCGCCCATGGTGAGTTGCACGCCTTGGTTGCGTAAGATGCCGTAGGCGGTGGTCACGTGATAGAAGAAGTGGGGGATCGCGAGTGCGAGCAGAAACTGGCCGCCGCTGGAGCGCATCGAGCCACGGCGGTGCTCGATCACGATCGCTCGATCGAGGCCGGCTTCGAGGTCGCTTGGCGCGATCTCTCGGAGATACGCGATCGTCGCATCGAGGTGCTGGTGCAGATCCGCAAAGCTCTTTGCATCGTTCGCGGCCGGCACCGGTGGCGCACCCAGCAACTGCGCGATCGCCAACTTGGCTCCCTCTGCGGCCCAGTGGACTTGAGCGGCGAGTGTGTACATGTGCAGGTCAGTCGGCGCGTCACTCGCAACGCCGCGCACGCGCTCTCCCGCGGCGAGTTTCGCGTCCAGCAACGTGGCTTCACCGCTGCCACTGGCAGCGGCATGGTCTTCGGCCTTCGTCAACTGCGTTTTCAGGTTGATCAGTCCGCGGACGAACAGGCCAGCAGATAGATCGTAGGCATTCAAAGACATGGCGCACCCTTCACTTGCTTCATGCGCCGGTGCTAACCGGTCCCCGACCGGCGCGTATTGATGAAACGCGACACTTGCCGCACCTTGTCCCTCGCAGCCAGCGGATAGTACGTCCAACGGGTTTCATCCGTCTACACCGCCACCACGAGGCATTGGTCCCCCGAGAAGACGAAAGCGCACGATCGCGGCTTGCTCGATCTGGTCGCGCTGCTTTGCTCGCTCAGGATGCAGCTTGCCCCGAGCAATCCGTTCCGGTCTTTGCGAGTACCGGCGCGAGCAAAGGGCAACGATGTCACAGGTGACAAATGGCACGTTCTAGATCTTGAAGGGCAGCGGCGGATCGAAGGCGTTGCGCTTTCTCACCGGTACATGCGGGTGCTGATCCTCTTTGCCCTCGGGACCGGGCTACGGCAATCGGAGCAATGGAACCTCGAGCGGGCCGATGTGCACCTTGACGAGCAGCATCCGTGGATGCGGATTCGGTTCGGCTCGCAGGGTGGCCCGGTGAAGGAGCAGTGCGGGGATCAGCGTGCGCGCGATGTTTTCCTGCTCCGCGCGCCGCGGAGTTGCTGCGAGCGTGGCTACGAGAAATGCCCACTCAAATGCGAAAGAGCTCGTCGCGACTCGTGTTTCCGAATCATCGGGGTGAGCGTCGATCGAAGGGAGAGCGTTCCTGGTGGCAGGTCGCGAAAGCGCGGGCGAAGATCCCGAAGTTCTTTCGCTGGCATGATCTCCGACACACCTGTGCGTCGTCGCTTCTGGCGGGATGGTGGGGGAGAGCGTGGCGCCTCGAGGTGGTGAAGGAGTACCTCGGTCATTCCGACATCAAGGTCACCCACGCGATACGCCAGGTTGGGGGCGTCGGTGATGAAGGACGCCGTCAGCGGAAGCGTCGGGTCGGCCATTGCAGGAGAGCGAGGACGAGGAAGGGGAGTAGATCGTTCACCTGCGAGAGGTACGGTTCGGGAAACCGTAGCTCTCGCAACGAGCCGATCGCAAACTTGCGATGCATCTCGTGTTTTGCCGGGTGCGGCCACGAGACGGACGGGTGAGATCTGCCCTGCGTTTGCCCTGCGTGCAGAACCTACGGCCTTACGCGGTGAATCGGGGATCCAATCGGGGTTCACGCGGCAGCCTCTTGCAAGGCCAATCACGCGTCATCACTGAGAGCCACCTTCGAGACTTGAACTCGAGACCTACGGTTTACGAAACCGTTGCTCTACCACTGAGCTAAGGTGGCAATTTTCACCCACGGGCGCGGGGCGGGACTGTTTAGCACAGCCGGGTGGGTCGTTTCGATAGGATTTGCGTATTCGGGTCGATGTCCTGGGCGAAAGCAGTAAAGCCGTCGCTCGTGGTTCGGCCTACGGGTATGCTGGAAACTGGGCTTTTCGGCGGTAGGCGCTGGGCTCGCGGGGGGGGCGCGCAGTGATCCTCGTAATCGACGACGACGAAGCGAGCCGAAGCCTGATCGAGCAGCGGCTCCGGCATCAGGGTTTTCCGACCGTGTCGGCCGCCGGCAGTCGCGCGGCGATCGGTTTGCTGCACGAGGGGGCCAAGCCATGCCTCATCTTGCTCGATGCGATGATGCCCGGTGAAGCCGGGTGGGAGTTCGTCGAACGACTGCTCAAGAACCCGACCCTCCAGGACATTCCCCTCGCGTTGATATCGGCCAATCCGACCATTCTGCAGGCTTACCGTCGGGTGCGCGGGGGAGAGCGGGCCCTTTTGCTCCCCAAGCCTCTCGACGTCAAACGGCTGGTTTCGCTGGCGGCGACGCATTGCCGGTGCCGGCTCCCCGAGGCAAGTCCGCGGTAAAAAGTGCGCGCGGCCATCACGCCCTTCGGCGCTCGAGGTGTTACTACTCTTTTCCGCTCCGCCGCCGCGCCGAGCGGAGATCATGCCCGAGAAACGCCTGTCCGAGCTGCCCATCGACGCGGTGCTACCCGAAGTCGTCGAACGGGCGCAGGCGGCCGGAACGCTGGTCCTCGAGGCACCTCCGGGGGCCGGCAAGACGACGCGCGTCCCTCCCGCGCTGCTCGGCGCAGGAGTCGAAGGGAAGATCGTGGTGCTCGAGCCGCGGCGGCTCGCTGCGCGACTCGCCGCGCGGCGCATCGCCGAGGAGCGGGGGGAGCGGGTGGGGGAGACGGTGGGCTACGAGGTGCGATTCGAGCGGGTGGTTTCCGCGGCGACCCGCATCGAGCTCGTGACGGAGGGGATCCTCACGCGTCGCCTCGTTACCGACCCCGAGCTTCGCGGCGTGGGTGCGGTCATCTTGGACGAGTTTCATGAGCGTCACTTGCAAGGCGACGTCGCGCTCGCGCTCCTTTCGCAGTTGCGCAAGACGACGCGATCCGATCTCGTTCTGGTGGCGATGTCGGCGACGCTCGACGCGGCTCCCGTGGCCGCCTTTCTCGGGGCGCCCATCGTGCGCAGCGCCGGACGCCAGTACGACGTCGAGGTGACCTATGCGCGCGAAGCAGACGAGCGCCCTCTCGAATCGCAGATCGCGAGCGCCATCCGTGAGCTTCTCCAGGCGGGAACGACCGGGGACGTCCTCGTGTTTCTGCCGGGCGCGGCGGAGATTCGCCGGGCCATGGAACGAGCGGCTCCGCTAGCCGATGCGATGGGGCTGCTTCTCGTCGCGCTGCACGGCGATCTCTCGCCCGACGCGCAAGACTTGGCCATCAAGAAGGTGGACCGGCAAAAAGTGATCTTCTCGACGAACGTCGCGGAGACATCGGTCACCATCGAGGGTGTCGAAGCGGTGATCGACTCCGGCTTGGCACGCGTTGCCAAGTACGATCCCTGGTCGGGGCGGCCGTCGCTCGAGGTGACGCGCATCTCGCGTGCTTCGGCGACGCAGCGTGCCGGGCGCGCGGGGCGGCTCGGTCCGGGTCGGGCCGTGCGGCTTTACACCAAAGGGGACTTCGAGGCGCGCGCCGAGCACGACGCGCCGGAGATCTTGCGGGCCGACATGGCCGAAGTCCTGCTCATGCTCCGATCCTCACGTGTCACCGACGTACGACAGCTGGCGTGGCTCGACGCGCCCCCCGAGGTCGCGCTGCGCGCCGCCGAGCAGCTTCTCGAACGGCTCGGTGCTCAGAGCGGCGACGGCGTGCTTACCCCGCTGGGGCGGCAAATGTCGATGTTCGGGCTGCCTCCGCGCTTGTCGAAGCTCGTCATCGAGGCCGCCGCGCGCGGTGCGCTCCGCGAGGGGTGCACGGTCGCCGCCATGCTCGCCGAGGGGCGCGACGTCTACGCGCGATCGTGGGACGGAGCGGGCGATGCGCCGGCCGGCGCCGACGAGCTCTGCGATCTCAGCGCACGCTTGGCGCGCATCGCCGAAGCGACCGAGGGCGGTTTCGATCGCCAGCGCGCCAAGAGGCTCGGTCTCGTGCCGGAGAGCGTGATGGCCGTGCGCAAAGGCGCCGATCAGATCCTGCGCGCGTGCCGTGCGGCAAGCGTGACGGAGGCGCGTGAAGGGAACGCGATGACCGCGGACGAAGCCATTCGCCGCGCCGTTTTGGCAGCGTACCCCGATCGCGTCGCGCGGCGTCGACCGGCGCCCGAGGGGAGCACGCGGCTCGGTGTCGCCCGCGAGCTCCTTTTGTCCAGCGGTGGAACGGCGATGCTCGCGGAAACGAGCGTGGTGAAGACCGCGCCGTGGCTCGTGGCGGTGGAAGCCGGTGACCGGCGGGGAGGGGATCCGGCTCGTCGTGGGGGCCCGGCGGAGAAACGGCAGACGCGGGTATGGATGGCGAGCGCCATCGAACCGGAGTGGCTCATCGACCTTTACCCGGGCGCCGTGAGTGAGACGGTGGACGTGAGCTGGTCGGCGGAACGAGAGCGGGTCGAAGCGATGGAGCGCCTCACCTACGACCGGCTCGTGCTCGACGAGCGTCCGGCAGGCGCTGCCGCGGACCACGCGGCGGCGCGGCTGCTCACCGAAAAAGCACTCGCCGCCGGAATCGGAGCTTTCGCGGGCGCCGATGCATTCGATCGGCTCACGCGCCGTCTGCAGCTCGTGGCGCGGGAAGCGCCGGATCTGGCGGAGCGCGCCGGCATTGCGGCGCTCGACGAGACCACGCTGCGCACGCTGCTCGTCGCGCGCCTGGCCGGCAAACGGTCTTTCGCCGAGCTTCGGGAAGGGTCGCTCCTCGACGAGATCAAGGCGGCCGTCGGCTATGCGGCGCTCGGCCGGCTCGACGAGCTCGCGCCGGAGGAGGTGACCCTGGGGGGCGGGCGCCGCGTGCAGGTTCACTACGAGGAGGGGCGTCCGCCGTGGATCGAGAGCCGGCTGCAGGACTTCTTCGGCGGCGCCCGCACGCCGACCATCTTGAACGATCGCCTCCCGCTGGTTTTGCATCTCCTGGCGCCGAACTACCGCGCCGTGCAGCTGACGACCGATCTGGCGGGCTTTTGGGCGCGTACCTATCCCACCGTGCGAAGCGAGCTGATGCGGCGCTATCCGCGCCACGCGTGGCCGACCGATCCGCTCACGGCGAGCCCGCCCGATCCGCGCGGCCGTGGGCGCCGACCATGACCGAGCCGGTGAAGAAGCGTTGGGGGGGTGTGTGGAGCCTCTGGCCGGCCGTGGCCGGCGTTGCCCTACACTTCGTCCTGCGGGAAGTGCTAAATCCTTGGCTCAACGCCTCGAGCGATGCACGGTTCTGGTCCGCGGTCGTCCTCCTCATCCTCCCTCTCCTGTTCACGATCTTCGCTCTGGTTCGGTCGATTCGTCCGCCTTCCCGCCCTTAGCAACCGCTTTCCCGGCTCGGCGTTCCTCGGGAACGCTCGCCGCGAGAGAGAAAAGGTACCGCCGTGGCCAACAAACCCGTGCAGTTCGACCTGGGAACGGGCGGGCGAACCGCCCGCCGTATCCTTTTTGGCATCTTGCTGGTCATCGCCGCCATCATCATCTCCGCCTACACGCTGACGCGCATCGACGCCGGTCACGTCGGTATCCGCGTGAAGCTCGCGGGCAGCGCCCGCGGCGTGCAGGACATTCCCGTGGTGACGGGGTGGGTCTTTTACAATCCACTCATCGAGCAGATCGAGCAGTTTCCCATCAGCGTGCAGAACGTCGTGTGGACGCAGGCGCACGGCGAGGGACGCGGGCGCGACGAGTCGATCACGTTTTCCTCCGGGGAAGGCGTCAACATCAATGCGGACATCGGTCTATCGTTTCATATTGAGCCGGCGCTGGCCCCGCACCTCTATTTGAGGTTCCGCCAGCCGAACTTGCTTTTGCTCGCCGACGGCTACGTGCGCAACGCCGTGCGCGAAGCCTTCAACCAAGTCGCCTCGCGCATGGTCGTGCAAGACATTTACGGCGCGGGCAAGGGCAAGCTCGTCGCCGACGTGACGGGTCAGCTGAACGATATCCTCGGCAAGGATGGGTTTCTCATCGATCAGCTGACCATCAACGGCGCTTTGCGACTGCCGGAGAACGTCGCCTCGGCCATCAACCGCGCCATGGAGGCGACTCAGAACGCGATCCAGGCGGAAAATCGCGTGCGCCAGGTCCGCGCCGAGGCGGACCAAGCCATCGCCCAGGCGCACGGCGCGGCCGAAGCAGCGCGGCAGCGCGCGGAAGGCGAGGCCGACGCCGTGCTCATCCGGGCGCGCGCCGACGCACGGGCGAACGAGATCATCCGGCTCTCCACGTCGGGTGCGGTGCTGCAGTACCGGGCCATCGAGCGCTGGGATGGTAAACTGCCCGTCATGCAAGGCGGAGACAAGACGCCGCTCTTGACGTTCGACGTCGGGCGCTTCACCGGCAATGACGCCGAACGCGAGAAGAAGCTGCGCCAGATGCTCGAAGAGGAAGAGCTCAAAGGCAAGGCCACGCGCCAGCGCGCCTCCCAAGAAAAAGCGGCGGAGCCTGCGCCTCCGGCTCCAGCGCCTCCGCCTCCAGCGCCGGCGGCGCCACCGGCGAACCCATGAGTGTGCCGGGGGAACGCAGCAAGAACCGCGATTGGGGCCGGCGTGCATTTTCCCCGGCGCGGAGGCGCAGCATCGCGGCGCTCGCCGAGGCCATGTTCAGCGATGAGAACGAAACGGGGCTCGTGCCGGCCCCGGCGGTCCTCGCGGAACGCGTTGCCGACGAGTTCGATCTGTTGGTCGGCGCGGGAAGCGGCGATCTGCGCCGCGGCTTCGGCCTTCTCGCGTTCATCGTCGAATGGCTGCCCCTCTTCGTGATGGCCGAGCTTTCCCGGGCGAGTCGTCTCTCGCTCGCGCGTCGTCTCACCTACCTCCACCGGCTGGAGCACGCCAAGATCGGTCTTTTGGCCACGCTCTTCGTGGCCTTCAAGCTCCCGCTCACCATGATCGCCTTCGAGCTCGCCCCCGAGCTCGGATTGACCGGGTTCGATCGAACGACGATTTCGACTCCGAGGCTCGTGCGCAAGCTCGCGCTCACCGACGAGGCGCGCCCGGCCGCTTTTCCCGAGACTATCGAGCAGGGGCGGGGATGAATCTCGCAGCATTGCCTCCCGATGGTGCGGTTGTGGAGGGGCGCGAGATCGGGCGTGGATTCGCTGAGACGTGCGACGTCGTCATCGTCGGATCGGGCGCCGGAGGCGCCGTCATGGCAGCCATCCTGGCCGAGGCCGGTCAACGGGTCATCGTTCTCGAAGAGGGGCCGCATTACACGCCCGCCGAGTACGGGGCATTTCGACCGACGGAGTCGATGCGACGGATTTGGCGCGAATCGGGGCTTCTCGTGGCGCTCGGGCTCGGGCAGACGCCGGTCATCGGCCTCTCCGCGGGACGATGCGTAGGAGGTTCCTCGGTCCTCACCGGCGGCGTTTGCTTCCGCATCCCGTCCAATATCCACGCTCAGTGGGTGAACGAGCTCGGGCTCGATGAGCTTTCGGAAAAAAGCCTCGAATCCGCCTACCAGGAGGTCGAACGGCGGATTCGCGTCGCCGAGGTGCCAGAGTCGATGCGGTCCGAGGCGACGCGAAGGTTCGTGCACGGAGCGGAGCGCCTCGGCATCGCGATGCACTCCATGAAGCGCAACACGGAGGGGTGCGTCGGCAATGGGCGCTGCAACTTCGGTTGCCCCAGTGGCGCCAAGCTGTCCGTCGATGTTTCGTACCTTCCCGCCGCGATCGCGCGCGGCGGGCGCGTCGTCTCCGACGCGCTGGTCGAACGGGTGATTGTCGATCACGGTCGCGCGGTCGGCGTTCGCGGGAGGCTCCTCGGAGGTCCAGAGGGGCGCCCCTCGAGCCCGTTCGAGGTGCGCGCGCGCGCCGTCGTCGTCGCGTGCGGCACGCTCCACACGCCGATTCTACTTTTACGCAGCGGCCTCGGTCGGTCTACGCCGTCGCTCGGTCGCAACATCACGTTGCATCCCGCCCTGCGCGTCTCGGCTCTTTTCGATCACGTCCTCGACGGGTGGAACGGCGCGCTGCAGAGCGTGTACTCCAATCAATTTGCCCGCGACGGCATCACCTTGGTGGGTGTCTACTCGGCCGTCAACGTCCTCGCCGCGGCTCTTCCCGGCGCCGGCGCGACGCACCGCCGCTTCGTCGCCGAGATGCCACGCCACGGCATCTTCGGCGCCATGGTGCACGACGAGGGGGGAGGGGCGGTGCGTCTCGGGCCGGGCCGCGAACCCGTGCTCAGCTATCGCATGGCGGCGCGCGATCTGGCGCGCCTGCGCCGCTCCATCACCATTCTCGCAGAGATGGCATTTGCCGGCGGTGCCAGCGAGCTCTACCTGCCCATCTTCGGGCAGGCACCGGTGCGATCGGTGGACGAAGTGCGCAAGCTCGAGCAAGCGCCGCTCGATGCGCGCCGCATCGAATGCATCGCCTTTCACCCGCTCGGCAGCGCCCGCATGGCGACCGACGCGCGCCGCGGCGTGGTCGATGCCAATGGCCAAAGCTACGAAGTGGAAGACCTCTACATCGCCGACGGTTCGATCTTGCCGACGAGCATCGGCGTCAATTCGCAGGTCCCCATCATGACCATGGCCACGCGCCTCGCCTGGCGGCTGGCGGAACGAATGCAACGCTCGGCGCGCGGAACGCGGTTAAGAGGCCACGACGGACGGCAGCTCGTGTAATCTCGGCCACGATGGCAAGTGACAAAGCAGAGGCCTCGGAGCTCATGGCAGCGGCGGCGACTTTCGACGCGCAGCTGGCCCGCTTCGCGGACTTGGCCGAGACCGCGCGCCAGGGGCCCCTCAACTCGCAGAAGAATCTGCAACGCGCGGCGCGTGCGTTCCAAGAGATCGGCGAAGCAGAGAAGCGGCTCGGCGTGGCCGCGCAGGACCTGGTGGGCGCGCTCACGTCCGCGCGCCGGACACAGGAGACGCAGGCGCAGGCCATTCAAGAGCGTGCCCAGGAGATCGCCCGGCGCACCGCGGTGGCTGCCGATCTGCTCAAGCGATACGGCGCCATCGGGGAGAAAGCCGCGGAGCTCAATGCCCTCGTCCTCGATCTGGCCGGAAAGAGGTCCGGAGACGGCGCGGTCAGCGGCGAAGTCCTGACGCTCTTGGGTCAGGTGCGGGCGCGTTTGGCGGAGGTGCTGGAACGAGCGCACAATCTCGTCGCCGCCGCGCGAGAGGCCGATTTCGAGGACATTGCCGGCGAGGCCCAATCCCTGCGTGAACAGGTCACCGCTGCCGACGGCAAGATCGCTTCCATCGAACGATCGCTGGCTGCTCGCTGAAAAGATCCTCTAGCGAGCCCTCGGCCAACGTCACTTCCACTTGATGGAGCACCCGATGGACGGGTTTTGCGCCGCGCTGGGCGTTTTTCCCGCCAAAAGGGCGTCGACGGCTTCGCGTAGCTCGCGTCGCTTGACCTTGGCGGGCTCCATCGGTGAGTCGTCGAGCCGTCCGTGGTAGGCGAGCTTGCGGTCGCGATCGAAAACGTAGAGATCCGGCGTGCATACCGCGCCGAGGGCGCGCGCGATCGTCTGGTCTTCATTGTAGAGGTAGGGAAACGCATAGCCCCGCTCGGCGGCGCGCTTCTTCATGTTGTCGAAGCTATCTTCGGGATGGGAGACGGCGTCATTGACGGAAATGACGACGAAGCGAAACCCCCGGTCGCGATAGTCCTTCTCCAGCTCGATGAGCCGCCCCTCGATGGCCTTTGCATAAGGGCAATGATTGCAGGAGAAAAAAACGCCGAACAGGGGGACGTTCGCGAAGTCGTCGCGATCGACTTCCCCGCCCGCTACCGAGGGGAAGTGGAAGGGCGGACAGGGCGAACCGAGCGCGATCTCTTTGCTCTCTACGGCCATGGCGACGACCGTAGCACGGCTCCGTTCGACGTCTCCTCGCGTGAACGATGGTGCTAGCACTACTCCGTCAGATTTTCGCTGCCAGATCGATCGTCGGAGTAGCCATGCCCCCACTCAACCGCCTGACCGAACAGGCGAGGTTACCCTTCAGAGAATCCAGCAAGGGCGAGCGCCTCGCGGCCGTGGTCTTCAGAGCGGCTTGCGCAGCGGCCTCGCCGCATCTTAAGTGGCCGCCTCGCTGAATTGGCCGATCGCGATCTGGTATGGCGAAGACCTGACAGAGTAGTGCTAGCCCGATTCGACGACCTGGATGGTGATGCCGTCCATGCTTTCCGGCGGCACACCCGCCGGGCGCGCCACCCCGGGTCGGACGCTCACCTTGACGACGAAGCCGATGCCGTCTTCGCGCGTCGCTCCGGCCCCGGCAAACCACGGCTCCTTGCCGAACTGGGCCAAGAGCGCGTTTTTGACCTGCCGCGCGAGGGAAAGGTTGCTCATTTCCCGGGCAGCTTACTTGACGATCGACCCCAGGTCCTGCTCGATCTGTTCCGCGGTGGTCTGGTAGACCTTGCCCCAAAGGTGGGAGTGCTCGGTGATGATCCAGTAATCGGACTTTTGGCCGCTGGCGATGGGGCCGCCCTTGCCGAGCTCGAAGAACCCGAGAAGACCAGGGCCGCCGTAGTATTCGACGCGCAGCACGACGGTCTGCCCCTCGGTCGGCTGTGCGACGTACTCGCTCACTTTGAGGCGATCGATCTTGGAAAGCCAATTGCCCGCCGTCTCGTCGGCCTTGTCTTTGTCGGCGGGGTCGGCCCAGAATTTCTTGCTGTCCGTACCACCCCGTACGAGCTCTCGCGTCTTGCCATTGGCGATCACCTTGGCAGAGCGGATGTCGATCTCCTTGAAGGCGTGTTGTTCACGCTCCAAGAGCCGACTGTCGCCACCCTCCAGCTCGCGCAACGCGTCGGCCTTGGTGACGTAGGCTTCGTTGCTGGCGGGATCGAGCACGTAGTAATCCGTACCTCCGGGCGCCATGGCCCCGATGAGCAGCTTTCGCTCCTTGCCGGCGATGGTGATGGTGAGGGAGGTCTCTCGCTTCTCCAGGCCGAACTCGGCGAGGCGCGCATCGGGGATCTTACCGAGCGCGCGCACGGCCTTGAACGGCACCATCCCGTCGACGATCTTGTTGGCCGCGGTGACCGAAGAAAAAGCAGACGTCTTCTTGACAGGGGCCGCCAATCCTCCGTCGGGATAGGCGGGCGGGATCATGTTGTAATCCCCCTTGCCGAGGAACCAGCGCACGCCTTTTTTGTCGTCGCGCGCCTCGAGCTCGATTCGCTTGTCCTTGCCCTCGTAGACGATGCGCTGCACGTCCGACGGCCGCCCCGTCCAGACAGTGACGTTGGTCTCCTGCGCCGATTGCGGCGTGCGCTCCTTGGTGAAAGCGAAGGCGGCCGCCACGCCGCCGAGGACGAGGAACGACGCATGCAGGGCCGTGGAACGAAGCGGATTCACGACGACGCTCCTTTGCGCTCGGCGGTGTGTGCCAAGGCGATGGGCGACGGTTTGGTCCGCCCGCGGCGGCTCACGAGCAAACCCAAACCGAGCACCAGCAAGGGGGCTCCGAAGATGGTGCCGTAAAAGAGGACCAAGTCCTTTTGTTTGGTGTGCTCGATCTTGATGTCTTCGGTCGTAGCGATGGCGCCGGTGAAACTCTCTTCGCCTCCCAGCCAGCGCGCGGCGTCGATGAGCAAAATGGCGTTGGCCTCGTTGCCGAGCACGGCATCGCTGACGGCGTCGACGTCACCGAGGGCGAAGATCCGCATTTCCTTCTGCGCCTTGGCATCGTCACCGGGCGCGCCGATCTTTTTGGAAACCGCGGCGGCGAGGTTCAACGTCGCCTTCTTCTCGGCCGGCTGCATATGGAAGTCGCGGTTCTGATCGACGAACGTGTCCGGCATGGCCTTGACCGTGAAATCGGTGAAGGCCGCGTTGCCCGGCTTGCTATCGAGCGCCGCGGCCCCCGGAAAGACGGCGAAGGCACGCGCCGCGTTGCGGCTCAAGGTCGAGACCGAGGCATGCGATGAATAGCGGTTGGTCACCAGGGCGGCACGATCGGAGTCGTTGAAGTGGCGCCGGACGTGGATTTTCTCGTTGGCCAGCGTCACCGGCGCAAACGTCAAGCCTCCGATGTCCGCGAGCGGCTCGAGGTCGATGTTGGGTTCGGGGTCGAGCGCGAGCAGGAGATGTCCACCCGCCTCGGCATATTTCTTCAAGCTTGCCACCTCGCCGGGCAGGAACGGCCGAGCCGGGCCCAGCACGGCGACGATGGTGGCGTCTTTGGGGATCTCGATGCCGAGCCCCTGCGGAAGTCCCAAGTCCTTGACGGTGTAGTTCTGCGATTCGAGCAATCTCTTCGCGCCCGCCGCCGTGCGTCCTTCGGACGTGTCCGTCGACTCGTTGAGCTCTCCGTGGCCGATCGTGAAATAGATGGTTCGCGTTTCGCGCGACACCTTGAGCAAAGCCTTCTGGAAGTCGGTGTCGAGTGACTTCAGCTTGGCGCGCGCACCCTCCATGTCGATCCCGAAGCTCAGCGTTTCTTCGGTCGGTCCGCGCGCCACGACGAGAACGCCGTCCTGGGTCACTTTCCAATCCTTGGCGAGGTTCGGCTCGAGCAGACGGTCGTGCACCTCGAACGTGAACTTGGTACCGACGCGGCTGAGGTCCTTCAGGTAGGAGGCAACCTCGTGCCCGACGTCGTTGATCCGGGGGAAGAAGATGTTGACCTTCACCGGATCTTCCAGGCCGCGCACGATGTTCTTGGTCGAGTCGCTCGGCCGCGACGTGCGAAAGTAGGAAAAATCGGCTTTGAGGGCGAGCTCGCTGGCCGCGTAGGTGAAGAGTGCGCCGTAAGCAGCCGCCATGGCCAGCGTGAGCCCCGCCGCCTCCGCGAAAATGACCCGCCGCCCTTCGATGTTTTCGGCGCGCCGCATGGGGTAGAGCGCGCGTTCCGCGAACAGGATGGGAATGGCGGTGATGAGCAGCAGGCAGACCCAGATCACCGTGGCGATCGACTCGAACTTTTCGCGTGTCTCGGTCGTCGCTTTGGCGATAGGAGAGAGGTACCGCTCTCCGGTCTCGGTCGTGAAAAAGGCGAGTGTCAGCGCGAGCAGCGAAAACAGCGCGAACACCGCCAAAAGCCTCTCGATCGAAGCCCTCTCCCCGCTGGCCGAGAAGGCTCCCTTCACGCAGAGAAGAAGGTAGAAGATCGATAGTCCGAAGCCAGCCGCGGTGAGCGTCGTCTGCGCTGCGGGGATGGTCGGAAAGACCCGCGTCCCGAGGAACATCGTGACCAGGCCGCCCAGGTAGACGACCAGCGGAACGAGGCGGCTCTCTTGCCTTACCTCCATCGGCGCGCCTCCATCGTCTTGATTGCTGCGAGCAGGAAGAAGTAGGTGACGGCCACGTAGTAGACGACGTTGTCCAGGCGCAGCACGCCGTTCATGAAGGCCCTTTGTCGTTCGTGATGGAGTGCCAAGGCGAGCACGAAGCTGCTGACCGGTGGATCGGCCACTTTCGCCGCCATCCAGAGCAGCAACATGACCCCCAGGATGGCGGCCCCCAAGACGGCAGCGATGACCTGCGTGCGCGCGAAGGCCGAGGCAAAGAGGCCGATGGCGATGGCCGCCGCCCCGAGCAAGACGATGCCGGCGTACCCGACGAGGATGTGTCCCACCGAGACGCGGCCGTTCACGAAGATGAGCGCCGGCATGTAAGCGGTGAGCAAGGTGACGCCGCAGATGAAGGTGAAGAGAGCGATGAACTTGCCGCCGATGATCTCCGAATCACGGATGGGGGCGGTGTTGATGAGGACCAGAGTCCCTTTTTCACGCTCGTGAGCGATGAGGCGCATCGAGAGCGCGATGGCCCCCACCATGGTGATGCCGCTCATGTAGTAGAAGAAATCCGCCAGCACCTGCGCGGACAGCTTGGCGCCCCCCATCGCCCCCACTTGAAAGAGCAGGCCGTCGAGGAGCAGCATCGCCGACGCCACGATCCAGCCGAGCGGCGAGCGCAGGTACGAGCGCAGCTCTCGACCGGCGATGAGCAGAGCGTTTCTCATGCTCGCGCTCCGTTCTCCGGACGCCCGTCCGGTTGCGCCAAGGTGAGGAAGATCGATTCGAGCTCGCGTTCGCTGCGGGTCAGCTCGAGAATTCCGATGTCGGCGAGCACCAGCGTCCGGCAGGCGTCCTCGCGAATGTCGCGCGGCGCGTCGACCCGCAGCGTGGTGATACTCGCGTGGGGCGCACCGCCGACGATCTCCACCGAGCGAACGTCCTTGATCGTCGACAGAAGGCGCTTGGCGTGCGCGCCGTCGCCGCGGACGGTGACGATGATGCTCCCCCCTTCGAGGAGACGGGTCGACAGCTCTTCTTCGGTGCCGGAAGCGACGATCTCCCCGTCGCGGAGCACGAGCAAGCGGTCGCAGGTTTGGCTGATTTCGGAGAGAAAGTGGCTCGAGATGAGGGTGGTGTGCTCGTCCCGCAAATTGCGCACGAGCTCGCGCATCTCCACGATCTGGACCGGGTCGAGGCCAGAGATGGGCTCGTCGAGCACCAGCAGCTGGGGCTTGTGGACGATGGCCTGCGCGATCCCGACCCGCTGCCGGAATCCGTGCGACAGCGTGCTGATGACGTCGTCGCGGACGCTGCGGAGCGCCGTGGAGATGGTCACCTCGTCGACACGCTTGCGCGCCTCGGCGCCCGTGAGCCCGCGGATTTTGGCGGCGAAGATCAGGTACTCGGCGACCGTCATCTCGTCGTAAAGCGGCGGATGATCGGGCAGGTACCCCACGCGGGCGCGCACGTCGTCAGGGTTGTCGACGACGTCCAGCCCGTCGACCCGCACGCTGCCCGACGAAGGAAGCAGGTCGCAAGCGAGGATGCGAAGGGTGGTCGTCTTTCCCGCGCCATTCAGGCCGAGCAAGCCGACGATTTCCCCCTTGGCGATGGAGAAAGACAGAGGGCCGACCGCCTTGCGGTCGCCGTAGTACTTCGTTAAGGCTTGGATTTCGATCACGGCTGGTCGTTCTGGGGGGTGGGTTGGCGGTCCAACAGCCGACGCACCGCTTTATTCCTCTTGCCGCCCCACGGTCAACACCGAAAGCTCAACACTGCCGCACGCGTCATCGCGTTGCGAAAACAGGAACTTGGGGGAAGTCCCGACTTACCACGTCAGCCAGCCGAGCCCGCGGCGCGGCGCGGGCCGGAACTTTTCGACGGGCTGGTCCTCGTCGACGCACACGTACTTGGGCACCCCCTCGTTGCCGCGGCGGGCCATGCGCCTCGCCAAAAGAACCGATCCTCCCGCGAAAAAGAGGCCCCAGACCGCTGCTGCGCCGCTCCAGAAGAGCCGACCGGCCATTCCCTCGGCCCCCACCGCGAAGCGCAGAATGAAAAGGCCGCCCAGCACGCCGACCAAGAATCCGAGCGCGGACCGCACCATCCCCGATCGCTCGGCGTAGTGGGAAAGCACGGCCCGCTGCATATCGGCGCCGGCGAGATAGGGCTTCGCCTCCTCCGACGACATGTCGATGAGCGGTTGTCGAACCCCGCAGCCCGGGCAGAAGGACCCTCCTGCAAACGTCCCCCCGCAGCGGGGGCAGATCTTCATCATGGCGCTGGGCGTAGGCTAGTGGATCCCGCGCCGACTTTCCACGCTCGACCGCCTTTTTCGCGGCGGTGAGCGAGGCCCCGTCGGCGTAAAGCGCGACGCTGGGCGCCGCTCGGCCACGCCGAGCAGATCGGCGGCCAGACTTCATGGCGGTCTCCGGTGCCACCCGCCCCAAGCTGGACTATCTTCTTGCCCATGACGAACAGCTACGGAAGTCGCGACACCCTCCGCGTGGGCAGCAAGAGTTATGACTTCTTTCGGCTCGGTGCCTTGGACAAGGCCGGCATCCGCACCACGCATCTTCCCTTCTCTCTGAAAATCCTGCTCGAAAACCTGCTCCGCACCGAGGACGGCAAGGTCGTCCGCGCGGACGACATTCGCGCGCTCGCCAACTGGGACCCCAAGGCCGAACCCTCGCGCGAGATCGCGTTCACGCCGAGCCGCGTGCTGCTGCAAGATTTCACCGGCGTCCCCGCAGTGGTCGATCTGGCGGCCATGCGCGACGCGATGGTCAAGCTCGGCGGAAATCCGTCGAAGATCAATCCTCTCCAGCCCGCGGAGCTCGTCATCGACCACTCCGTGCAAGTCGACGAGTTCGGTTCCGCGGACGCGCTGCACAAGAACGCCGATCTGGAGTTTCGCCGCAATCGCGAGCGCTATGCGTTCTTGCGCTGGGGGCAATCGGCCTTCTCCAACTTCAAGGTCGTCCCCCCGGATACGGGCATCGTGCACCAGGTGAACCTCGAGTACCTGGCGCGCGTCGTTTTTGCCGCGCCCGCCGCGGGCGGAACGCAGCAGCTCGCCTATCTCGACACGCTGGTCGGCACCGATTCGCACACCACAATGGTGAACGGGCTCGGCGTGCTGGGGTGGGGCGTGGGCGGGATCGAAGCGGAAGCCGCGATGCTCGGGCAGCCCGTGTCGATGCTGATCCCCCATGTCGTCGGTTTCAAGTTGAAGGGGGAGCTGCCCGAAGGGGCGACCGCGACCGACTTCGTTTTGACCGTGACCGAGACACTGCGAAAGCGCGGTGTCGTCGGAAAATTCGTGGAGTTCTATGGTCCGGGACTCAAAGGTTTGCCCGTCGCCGACCGGGCTACCATTGCCAACATGGCGCCTGAGTACGGCGCGACCTGCGGCATCTTCCCGGTCGACGCCGAGACCATCAAGTACCTCCGTTTGACGGGGCGTCCGGCCGACCAGATTGCGCTCGTGGAAGCGTATTGCCGCGAGCAGGGGATTTTTCACTCCCAGTCGACGCCCGAAGCGACGTATTCCGACACCCTCGAGCTCGATCTGTCGACGGTCGAACCGAGCGTCGCGGGTCCCAAGCGTCCGCAGGATCGGGTGCGGCTCGCCGACGCGGGTCGTTCATTCACCAAGGCCCTGCCGTCCCTGCTCCCGCCGGGCGCCACGGCCGACGCCGCGAAAGCCCCCACCGCCAACATCTCCCACGGCTCGGTGGTGATCGCCGCCATCACCAGTTGCACCAACACATCGAACCCGTCGGTCATGATCGCCGCCGGACTTCTGGCCAAGAAAGCGGTGGAGCGCGGTCTTTCCGTCAAGCCCTGGGTGAAGACGTCGCTCGCTCCCGGCTCGCAAGTGGTGACGGAGTATTTCCACAAGTCCGGGCTCGACACGTACCTCGAGAAGCTCAAGTTTCACACCGTCGGTTACGGCTGCACCACCTGCATCGGCAACTCGGGGCCGCTCCCGGCCGACATTTCCAAAGCGATCGAACAGAACAAGCTCGTCGTCGCATCCGTTCTTTCCGGTAATCGCAACTTCGAGGGGCGCATCAACCCCGAGATCCGCGCCAACTACTTGATGTCGCCGCCGCTCGTCGTGGCGTACGCCATCGCGGGCCGCATCGACATCGATCTCCACACCGATCCGCTGGGCACGGGGAGCGACGGCAACCCCGTCTTTCTCAAAGACGTGTGGCCCACGTCGCGCGAAGTCGCCGAGACGATGGCACGCGCCGTGGAGGCGCCGATGTTCACCAAGGTCTACGCCCACGTCTTCGAAGGCAACGAGCAGTGGCGATCGCTCGACGTGCCGACGGGCGAAACGTTCGCCTGGGACGCGCGCTCCACCTACGTCAAGCACCCCCCTTACTTCGTCGACATGCCGAAGACGCCGCTCCCCGTGAAAGACATCACGGGCGCGCGCGTCCTCGCCATCCTCGGCGACAGCGTGACCACCGATCACATCTCGCCAGCAGGCTCGATCAAAAAGGACAGCCCCGCCGGCAAGTACCTCATCGCCAACGGTGTGGACTGGAAGGACTTCAATTCCTACGGCTCGCGCCGCGGTAACCACGAGGTCATGGTGCGCGGCACGTTCGCCAACGTGCGGCTGCGTAACCGCTTGGCGCCGGGCACCGAGGGCGGCTTCACGCGGCACCTCCCTGACGGCACGCAGATGAGCATCTTCGAAGCATCCGAGAAGTACCTGGCCGACAAGGTGCCGCTCCTCATCTTGGCCGGCAAAGAGTACGGGTCGGGATCCTCGCGCGACTGGGCGGCGAAAGGGACGCTGCTGCTCGGCGTGCGGGCGGTCATCGCCGAAAGCTACGAGCGCATTCACCGCTCCAACCTGGTCGGTATGGGCGTCATCCCTCTCGAGTTCTCTGCTGGAAAGAACGCCGATACGCTCGGCCTCACCGGCGAGGAGACGTACGATATCGTCGGGCTACCGGAGATGCTCGCGACCAACTTCGCCAAAGGGCGCGAGGTTACCGTGCGTGTGACGCCGAATGGCGGCCCCGCCCGCGAGATCCGCGCGCTCGTGCGCATCGATACGCCACAGGAGATCCTCTACTACCAACACGGCGGGATCCTGCAGTATGTGCTGCGTCAGCTCTCCTCGACGAAATAGGGAAGAGCTGCCGCGACGAGAGGAACGGTGCGGCCCGCACGGGGGGCGGCCGCGCGCATCTCGCGCGCGGCTTGCAGCGCGCGTACGATCACACCTTCGCGCAAGGCGCGGGTAGCGATCGTCGCTTCTTCGATACCGATGAGCTCCATCAGCGTCTCGAGGACGACGGCGCCCGGTCCCACCGTCGCCTGGCGGTCGGTAGGAACGCCGAGTCCGTTCAACGTAGCGGCGTCGAGCCCGATGAGCGCGGCCCCGAGCCCGGCAAGACCGCCACGGCTGACGCGCGTGGCCATCGGGGGTCCCTGGGGCGGATCGGCGCGGCGCGGGGACGGGTTCTCTTCGTAGGCATCGAGCAAGGGGAGCGATGCGATCGTGCGCGCCGTGCCTGACGCGAAGACGAGCGCTACCGGGCGAAGCGCGGCGATGGCGCGTGCCACCGGCTTGACTTCGCGTCGAAGAATTTCCGCAATCGTATCGACGGCGACGCGCGCATCGGACGTCTTCGCCGCGGCAGCATCGCAAAGACGGAGCACGCCGAAAGGGAGACTCGTCGCCAGCAAGCATCTTTCCCCCTCGCCTACCGTCAGTTGAATCGAGCCACCACCTACGTCGATGACGGCTACCGGCCCTTCTGGCGCGGGCCGCTCGCTGACGGCTCCCAAATAAGCAAGGCGCGCTTCTTCGGCGCCCGTCAGCAGGTCGACGGGCACCCCGAACCGCAGGCGGACCGCTTCGACGAAGGCAGCGCCGTTGGCGGCCTCGCGAAAAACGGATGTCGCCACGGCCAGCGTGCGGCACTCGAATGGCCTCCCGAGTCCCAGGATTTCGTCGATTGCATCCATCGCCCGCTGCCACGTCGGCTCGTCGATGATCCCGCCGGGGGGGATTTCGGCGCCCAACCGCAGCGTTCGCTTGAAACTACCGAGCTTGGTGATGCGCCCACTCGCGTCCACCTGTGCAAGCAAGAGGTGGAAGGTGTTGGACCCGAGATCCAAAACAGCTAGCCGCATGGAGTCGTAGCTTCCACGACACGCGTGGCGTGGCCGATCCAGTAGGGTGACGATTGTGTAACGTCCGGCGTCGCCGAACCGGGCCCGAACAAGGCGAAGTTCACAGGACGCTCCTTGCGTAAGTCGGGCGGTGTGCTAGCTATTCCGGCTCGGGCACGCTCATGCAACCGAACCTCCACTTCCCGGTCTGCGGGCTCATCACGATCACGCCCAGCGTGGTCGTTGATGGGGCCGCCGCCGCGGCGCGTTCCGAGGAGATCAGCTGACGCAGACGCACTGAAACCCTCCCCGAGAAAGACGCACCGCGGCCTCCGCTAGGAACGCCGCGGTTTTTTTTTCCCCGCAGTCCATTTCGCTTTCGACGTGTTGTTCCCATTCACTCTTCGGGTCTCCATCATGAATCTCCCCTGGCAAGAAAGGCCCCTGCGCGAGCTCATTCGGCTGGCGTGGCCCATCGCGCTTTCGATGGTCTCGTACAGCGTGATGACGGTCGTCGACACGCTCCTCATCGGTCACGTCGGGCGCGCCGAGCTCGCCGGCGTCGGACTCGGGGGCATCAGCGCTTTTGTCCTCCTTTGCTTCTCGTTCGGGCTGCTCCAAGGCGCCAAAGTGCTCGTCTCGCAGGCCATCGGCGCCAACCGCTCGGACCGCGCCTCCGCTTACCTCGGCGCCGCCATCGGCACCGCGCTCGTCGTCGGTTTCATCACGGTGCTCATCGGCCAAGGGGTAGCGCTGCTCATCGGTCACCTCGCGTCGACCGAGGCCGCCGGCCAGGCCGCGGGGACGTACTTGAGAATCCGCATTCTCGGAGCACCTCTCGCGCTCCTCTATGTGGCGCTCCGTGAGGTGCGGTACGCGGAAGGGGATCCACGGAGCCCCATGCGGGCCACGGTGGCAGCGCAGGCGACCAACATCCTCCTGGCGGTGACGTTCATCTTCGTCCTGCACTGGGGCGTGGCCGGAGCGGCGTTCGCGACGGTGCTCGCGCATGCCGTGGAGGCGGGCACCCTCTATTGGGCGCAGCGCTCGCGCGGATTCGGCCTGCGCGCGGTCCGCCGGCAGCACGTCGTGGAGCTCTTTCGGATGGGGCTCCCCACGGGTCTTCAGTTCGCGCTCGAAGTGGGCGCCTTCGCGACGCTGTCGCTCATGATCTCCCTCTTTTCCGAGGTGGAGATGGCGGCCCATCACATCGCCATCCAGGTGATTCATCTCTCCTTCTTGCCCGCCATGGCGGTCGCAGAAGCCGCCTCGGTGCTCACCGGACAAGCCGTCGGCGCGGGAAGTTTCGGCTTCGTCAAACGAGTTGCCCATCTCGCGATGGGGATCACGGCGGCGTATGCGTTGGCGTGGTCGCTTCTGCTCGCGTTCGGGGCGCCGCTCATCGTGTCCGGCTTCACCATCGATCCGGCTGTCGTTTCGGTGGCGACGCGGCTGCTCTACGTCGCGGCGGTCTTTCAGATCTTCGACGCTTCCAACATCGTTGCCCGCTGTTCGCTGCGCGGCGCCGGCGACGTCCGGTATGCGGCCGTGGTGGGCGTGCTTACCTCCTGGCTCTGCACACCCACCCTGGCGTGGGTGCTCGGCGCGCATTACAAGCTGGGCGCTTTCGGCGGATGGCTCGGGCTCTGTCTGGAGATCATCGTGAGCTCGGCCATCCTCTGGTGGCGGCTCGAACGCCGCGGCTGGCTCTCAGCCGCCACGCTGTCGCGGGCGCGTCTGACGGCCGACCAGCACCTCGAGCCGCGCGCGAAGGAGCGGCTTGCTGCAACGGTCATGACATCGACGAGCGCCTGATGCGTCCGAAGAAGATCCCGCGCTCATCATGAAGCGGAGAAGTCGACGACATCCGCCCACCTCCTGAGGGCGTGTGCCGCGGCTTGAAAATCTTGCCGAGCTCGGAAGCACTCGGATAGGCTTAGCTGATTAAGATCATGCGATATCTCAAATCTTCGGCAGTAACGAGCTGCGCCGTTGCTCTGTCGTTTTGCATTGTGAGCTCGGTAGCGTTGGGTCAGACGGACGAGCAGCGCGCCGGCGCCCGCTCCCTCGCCACCGAGGGCGCTTCTGCCTTCAACGACGGTCGTTACAAAGATGCCGTCGACCTTTTCACGAAGGCCGAGACACTCATGCACGCGCCGCCGCACCTTCTCTATGTGGCGCGCTCGCACTCCAAGCTCGGCCAGTTCGTCAAGGCGCGCGAGGCGTATTTGCGGATCACGAAGGAGCAGCTGCCGTCCAACGCGCCGCCAGCTTTCCGCGACGCGCAGTCGACCGCGCAAAAGGAGCTCAATGCGATCAATCCCAAGATTGGGTCGCTCGAGATCAAGGTCGAGGGCGGGGAGACCGCCAAAGACCTTTCCGTCAAAATCGACGGCAATGCGATCGCCAGCGTGCTGGTCGGCGTGCCGCAGCCCATCGATCCCGGCGAGCACCGCGTCGAGGCGTCGGCGGCAGGTCTTCGCGCGCAGCCGCAGACGGTACGTCTCGGTGACGGCGAAAAAGTGTCGACGGTACTGAAGCTCGAAGTCGACCCGAGCGCGGCCCCCGCCGCGGTACCGGGCGCTGCCGCACCCGTTCTTCAGCCCGGTGCAGCGCCGCCTCCCGGCACGGCCGTTCAAGATACGGTGTCGATGGACAGCACGAGCTCGGGCGGTGGCATGCGCATCGGCGCCTACGTGGCCCTCGGAGTCGGCGCCGTCGGGCTCGGCCTCGGCACGGTGTTCCTGCTCCAATCGGGGAGCAAACGATCCGACGCCGACGCGCTCTGCAACCTTCCGGGTGGCGCGTGCCCCCTCGACAGGAAGGCCGACGTCGAGAAGCTCGACAGTGACGCCAAGAGCGCATCGACTCTTTCGGTCGTCGGCTTCGCGGTCGGCGGCGTGGGGATCGCAGCGGGCGTCGTGATGCTCGTCATGAGCGGCAAATCCGAATCGTCCTCCGCTGCGCGTCCCGCCATCTACCCCTGGGTGGGCGGCAATGCAGCGGGCGTCGCGGGCCGATTCTGATGTTACGGCTGCGCGCCGCTGCGCCCGAGCCCGAGGAACGGGCGTAGCTCCGTCAGCAGCGACTCACGGCGGCCGACCACCGACGGCGAGAAGCCGAGCGCGATGGCGAGCGCCGACATTGCGGAGGGGGCGATGGCCTGCTCGACCAGGGCTCGGTAAAGGATCTCTTGCGCGCGAGCAAGATGCGCGTCGGCGCGCAAATGCCGCGCCAGCTCGACGAGCAGCGTCGCCGCTTGGATGGTTTCGGGCGAGTTGTGGCTGGCGGCGCGAGCGACGGCCTCGGCGATCATGTCGCCCAGCATCCGGCTGGCGATGGAGCGGTCGATCTCGTAACCCTGACGGCGCGCCTCGTCGGCAATCTCGATCGCTTTGGCGTAGGCGGCGGGGTCTGCGCTCGGTCGCGCTCTCTCGATTTCGATGTTGAACCGACGTCCCAGCGCGAGCTCGGCGGCGACACTGAGCTCCTTGGGCAGCTCGAAGCCTGCCTCCTTGAAATGCTCGAGCTCTCGCTGATGGCTCTCGTACATGCGCGCGTAACCCTCGGCGAAACTCGCGACGATGGTGCCGAGCACGAGCTCCGAGATCCGCTCGCGACCTTCCGCGAGCACGCTCTCGAGCCCGCCTTCGTCGGGGCCGAGCTCCTGCTGCAAGACCCGCAGCATGGTGGGGAGCGAAGCGGTGCGAAAGGCGGCCCACACCCGCGCGGTGGCGCCCGCGAATTGCTCTTGTCCCGGGTACTCGCGTACCGCGCAGTAGAAGTCGACGCCTCCCAGGTGAATGGATCCCACCGCGTGCTCGTGGCGGCGCCCGGTCGTCGTTTTTTCGATGGCGACATGCGATACGGCGAGCCGCACCTTGCCCTGGCTTTGACGCTGGAAGTGGGAGCGCCGGAAGCGGTAGTCACCGACCGCGCCGCTTTCGTCCCCCTCCTCGACCAGGCTGGAGATGGCGAGGTGGGAGGCGATGCGAGCGGGCGTGACGCGCGACGGCTCGACCGACTTGGCGAGGATGTCCGCGCCGGAGCCGATGCCGGGCCGGTTGCTCTTCGCCTCGTCGAGGATCTCCAAAAATTGGCGGCGTGGCGGCTCGAGCCCGAGCTCTCGCATCATGTCGAGCGCGTGGGCCGCGTAACCGAGCACCTGCCTACCCTCGGGACCGGCGAGATCGGCGAAAAACCAGCCGCAGCTCGTGTACATGAGGAGAACGCTCTTCTCGAGTTCGAGGAGCGTGAAGACGCGCACCTTCTCGTCATCGTCGAGCGGTCGCCGGGCGTGACGGCGCAGCCACTCGTCGCGCGGGCGGGCCGGATCGAGGAAGAAATCGGCGTAGGCGTCGCGCGCTTTCCACGGGTCGACGAGCAGCGGCGCAGTGCCCTCCTGGAAACGCTCGTGGGCAAACGAGCACAAGAGATCGAACGCGTTGCGCAGCGGCGTGCGCCAGGCCTGGTTCCAGCCGTCTTGACCATCGGTCTGACAGCCGCAGTCGCGGTACCAGCGTCCCACGCCGTGGGCGCAGCTCCACGACGTACCTTCGCCGTCCGGCCCGGCCTTGATCTCGACTTCTTGAGTCGGAGGGTGCGCCGCCAAGTACGCACCGTAGTTGGTGAAGGACAGATCCTTGTTCGGCCCCTCCAGCATCAGCGCGTGGGCCAGGGTGAGCTCGCCCAGACGAAAGTGGTGCCCGTAACTCTCGCCGTCGGTGGCGACGTGGATGATGCGCCCCGGCCCGCCGCGGCCCGCGGCGAGCGCAGACACCAAGGTCTGGCTCGAGACGAGCAAGCCTTCGAAAGCAATCGAGCGCGCCAGGGGGCCATCGTAGAAGAAGAGCGCGATCGATCGCGCCGAACCGTCGCGGTGGAAATACTCGTAGGCCACGCCGGTATCGATGCTGCCATCGCCGACGGCCCTCCATTCGCTGCCGCCCTGGAGGTCGCGCACGCGCTCGGCCTGGTAAGGCGAGAGGATGGCGAAGTGGATGCCTTCATCGATGAGCGTGCCCAGCGTTTTGTCGTCGCAGGCAGTCTCCGGAAGCCACATCGCTTCCGGTTCGCGCCCGAAGCGGCGGCGAAAGTCGGCGAGCCCCCAGCGCACTTGGGTCAAGCGATCGCGCTCGCCCAAGAGAGGAAGGATGGCGTGGTTGAACGTGTGAGCGATGGCATTGCCGTGCCCGGCGTGACGGGCCACGCTGCGCCGATCGGCCTCGATGATGCGGTCATACGTCGCGCGATCGTGACCCTCGAGCCAGGAGAGGAGCGTCGGTCCGACGTCGAAGCTGATGCGCTCGAAGTTGTTGACGATGCGTTCGACGCGTCCGTACGAATCGAAGATGCGGGCGAACGCGTTGGGGCGATAGCACTCGTGGTAAATGCGTTCGTTCCAGTCGTGGAACGGCCGCACTTGCGGGTCGCGCTCGACGCATCCGGTCCACGGGTTCTCGCGCGGCGGCTGATAGAAATGCCCGTGGATGACGAGATCGGTCATCGCGCCAATGAGTCAAGCACGTGTCACCGCCGAAAGCATCAGGGTTCGTCGGGAATACGCAGGCAACCGCGGCACAAAAAGGAGAAGACTTCGGAGGTCAGCCGCTCCGCGCTCTTCTCGTCGAAATCGAGCATGACCGATTGGTAGAGGAGCTCCTTGATGGCTCCCACGGTGAGGTAGGCGAAGACGCGCGTGTCCCCGGCGGCAACGATGCCGAGCGTCTGCCCTTCGGTGAAGCTCCCGGCCAGCAAATTGAGAACCTCTTCGTAGACGGCGCGCAGCTTACGGTCGAAATCGGCGTCGAGCCCGGGCGCGTCGGTGAGGAGGATCTTGGTCATGGCGCGGTCCTGCAAGAACAGCGTCAGCACGCGCACGATGTTCTCGCGGATCTGCGCAGCGACGCTGCGCGAAGGGTCGCGCGGATCGATACGCAAAATGGCGAGGTGCAGCCGGGCGAGGAACCGGTCGACGAGCTCCACGAAGACGCCGCGCTTGTCCTCGAAGTAGAGATAGAACGTGCCGCGCGCCACTTTGGCGGCGGCCACGATGTCCTCGATCTTGGCGGCGTGATAGCCGCGCTTGGCGAAGACATCGCGCGCTCGCGCCAGGATCTGGGCTCGGCGCTCGATTTTGTCCATTTTCGAAAAGCTCACCCTCTACCTGAAAAGCAGCCCCCGTCGTCGCAACCAGGCGCCGGAATCCCGTTCGCTGACACGCGTGTCAGTTTGCCGGGGCCGGCGGCGCTTGTCGACGACGTTCGCCGCGGGGCCTGCAAAATTTCGCATGTGAGGGCCGTAGATAGGGGTCCGAGGGATCGAGGCGTTTTGCCTTGCCAGCGAAAGAAAGCCCCTGTAGTGACCATGAACTGACACGTCAGTTCAGTGGGCTTCGGTTCCGCATCCGTTCGCCTTCTCGAGCTCTCGACGGAGAGCGGGCGGGTGAGGAGGAAATCGCGCGATGACTCGAGAGAGTACACCCGAGAAGCTGGTGATTGGCATGGACGTGGGGTCGACGACCGTGAAGGCGGTCGTCATGGATCCCAACTCCAAAGAGATTCTTTGGAGCGACTATCAGCGCCATCTCACCAAGCAGCCCGAGAAGGTGCTGGAGTTGCTCAGGGCGATTCAAGCGGCCTTCCCGCAGCGTCCGTTCGAGGATGCGGGCATCTGGCGGATGTTTCTGACCGGGTCGGGCTCGGGGCCGCTCGTCAAGCCGACCGGCGGAAAGTTCGTGCAAGAGGTCAACGCCGTCTCCCTGGCCGTCGAGCATCTGCACCCCGACGTGCTCAGTGTGATCGAGCTCGGCGGACAAGACGCCAAGATCATCATGTTCAAGCAGGACGCGAAGACGGGCGGAAAGACGCCGAACGCATCCATGAACGACAAGTGCGCGTCCGGAACGGGCGCCACCATCGACAAATGTTTTCTCAAGGTGAACGCGCCGCCGGAGATGGTGACGTCGCTTCACTTCGACGATTCGAAGCTCCATCACGTTGCGGCCAAATGCGGCGTCTTCGCCGAGACGGACATCGTCAACCTGATCAAATCCGGCATTCCGTCGAACGAAGTCCTCTGCTCGCTCGCCGACGCCATCGTTCTGCAGAATCTTTCCGTGCTCACGCGCGGCAACACCTTGCAGGCGCGCGTGCTCTTGCTGGGCGGCCCCAACACGTACCTGCCCTTTTTGCAGGAGTGCTGGCGCCTCCGCATCCCGCAGACCTGGGATGAGCGCGGCTACAAGTATCCGAAAGACGTGCCGGTCGAGGAGCTCATCTTCGTGCCGAAGGACGCGCAGTACTATGCGGCGCTCGGCGCTTCGATCTTCGGCCTCTCGGAAAGCGACGAGAGCGGGCTCTTCAAGGGCATGGAAGGTCTCGATCGGTACATCACCCACGGCCGCAAAGAGCGGCTCGGGGAATCCGCCGGCCCGCCGCTCGTGCGCGCGTCGTCCGAAGCCGACGAGTTTTGCGAGCTCTACAAGATTCCGAAGTTTACCCCCGCCAAGTTCGAGCCGGGACAGGTGGTCCGCGCCGCCATCGGCCTCGACGGCGGGTCGACGTCATCCAAAGCGGTGCTCGTCGACGAGGACAAAAACATCCTCGCCAAGGCTTACCAGCTGTCGGAAGGCAACCCGATCAAAGACATGAAGCAGCTTCTCGCCAAGCTGCGCAGCTACGTCCAGGATCAAGGGGCCACGCTGGAAGTCATCGGTTTCGGCGCCACGGGTTACGCCGCCGACGTGCTCGAGGACACGGTGCTGGCCGATGTCAACGTGGTGGAGACGGTCGCTCACATGATGAGCGCCGTGCATTTCTTCGGCGACGTCGACGTCATCTGCGACATCGGTGGACAGGACATCAAAGTCCTCTTCATGAAAAACGGCGACATCGCCAACTTCCGCCTCTCCAACTCGTGCAGCGCCGGCAACGGCATGCTGCTGCAGGCGATGGCCGACCAGTTCGGCTTGCCGGTGACGGCCTATGCCGAGACGGCGTTCAAGGCCGAGCTCGCGCCGAAGTTCAGCTATGGCTGCGCGGTCTTCCTCGATACCGATCGCGTCAATTTCCAGAAAGAGGGGTACTCCAAGGAAGAGCTCCTCGCCGGGCTCGCCCAGGTGCTGCCCAAGAACGTCTGGCAATACGTGGTGCAGATCCCGCGGCTCGCCGCGCTCGGCACGAAATACGTGCTCCAGGGCGGCACGCAGTACAACATGGCCGCCGTCAAAGCGCAGGTCGACTACATCAAAGAGCGGGTCCCCGGCGCGGAAGTGTTCGTGCACCCGCACACCGGCGAAGCGGGCGCCATCGGCGCCGCCATGGAGACGCTCCGCGTCATCAAGCGCAAGGGCAAGAGCCGCTTCATCGGCATGGATGCCGCGATCGATCTCGAATATTGGACGAAGAACGACGACGAGACCGTCTGTCACTTCTGCCCCAACGAGTGCAAGCGCACGTTCATCGACGCGCGGCGCCCCGACGGCGCGACCAGCCGCTACATCGCCGGATTTTCCTGCGAAAAGGGGACGGTCGAGTCGAAAGAGGCGATGATCGCGCTCGTCGCCGATCGCAAGAAAATCGCCGGCCAGTTCCCCAATATGGTCGACTACGAGTCGAAGCAGTCCTTCCGCCACTTCTACGATCCGGTCCCCATGCCGGAATCCGGTTCGCCTATCGGCGACATCGAAGTACGCAAGGGTCTCTTCGGTATCCGTCGCGTGGAGATCAAGCGCCCCTTCGTGCGCTCCAGCGAAGAAAGCTGGAAAAAGCGCCGCTCGATCCGTGTCGGCATCCCGCGCGTGCTCAACATCTACATGACGGCGCCGTGGTTCCGCACGTACTTCGAGTCGATCGGGATTCAGAAGCAGAACGTCGTCTTCTCCGACGCCACGACGGAGGAGATGTGGGTCGAGGGGGGCAAGTACGGGTCGATCGATCCTTGCTACCCGTCCAAGGTTTCGCAGGCGCACATCCACAACCTGCTCTTTCATCACCACGCGCCGGAAGAGAAGAAGCCGCTCCACTACGTCTTCTTCCCCATCCTCACGCACGTGAACTCGTTCGTCAGCGACACGATGGACAACGCCAGCTGTCCCATCGTGGCCGGCGCGCCCGACGTCATGAAGGCGGCCTTCACCAAAGAGGTCGACTTTTTCGCGGAGCGCGGCATCGAATACCTCGATCCGGCGGTGTCGATGATGGAGCCCGTGCTGCTCGCGCGGCGCATGTTCGACGTCTTTGGCCCGCGCCTGGGGATCACCGAGGACGAGAACGATCACGCTTGCCGCGAAGCGTGGAAGGCGCTCACCATTCTCGAGAACGACGTGCAGGACAAGGGGCGCGCGATTCTGGAGACCGTCGAAGCGGAGAACCGCGTCGCCATTCTCCTCATCGGCCGCCCGTACCACTCCGACCCGGGCCTCAATCACGGCATCCCGGAAGAGTTCCAGGTGCTCGGCTATCCGATCCTCTCCATTCGCTCCATCCCCAAGACGCGCGAGTACCTCGACCGCTTCTACAAAGAGGAGCTCGCCAACGGGACCATCAAGAGCCCGCTCGAGCTCAATCACGTCTGGCCCGAGAACTACTCGGCCAACAGTGCGCAGAAGGTGTGGGCGGCGTCTTTTGCCGCGCACCATCCCCACGTGGTCGTGCTCGATCTCTCGTCCTTCAAGTGCGGGCACGATGCGCCGACCTACGGGCTCATCGATTCCATCATCGACGCCTCGAAGACGCCGTATGCCGCGCTCCACGACATCGACGCCAACAAGCCCGGGGGATCGATCAAGATCCGCGTGAAGACGTACGCCCATTCATTGAAGCTCCACGAAGAGCGATTGCAGGATTCGGCGCGCCGCAAAGAGCAGCTCGCCATCGCCCTCGACACGAAGCGCCTCGAGCTGCTGGAGTTGAAGAAGAAGCAGCTCGAAGGCTTGAAGCAGACGGATGTGGCGCTCATTCGTCAGATCGAAGAGCTCGCCGCCAAAGTCAAAGCATACCAGGCTCCGCCGCAGGCGCCGGAGCTCCCCAAAGGCATCGTGCAGCTCGGCAAGAAGCGCGAAGACGGGACCGTCGTTCGCGTGCAGGCGCAGTAACCCACCCAGATTTTTTCAGTTGAGATGACACCGTCTAGCAAGGGAGAACGACCGTGACCCAAGCGACCCTCCACACCGAGAACGCCAATGCGAAGACGATCGAGGCCAAGGCGAAGAAGAGCCTCCCGCTCGCGTCCGACCTCGACATCGAAAACGAGCTCGCCAAATTCGAAGCCGAAGAACGCGCGCGGCTCGGCCTCGACAAGCAAGAAAAGCAGTGGCTGGAGACGATGGCCAACGCACAGTTTTCGGCCGCCGAGCGTCCGAAGATCACGCTGCTCATCGCCGGCCTCACCATCGCCCACGATTTTCTGATCGAAGCGGCGCTGAAGGGGCTCGGCTACAACGTGCTGACCCTCGAATGCCCGACCAACGAGGCGCTCCGCTTCGGCAAAGAGTTCGGCAACCGCGGCCAATGCAACCCCACGTATTTCACGGTGGGCAATCTCGTCAAATTCCTCTGCTACATGCGCGACGAAAAAGGCATGAGCTCGGAAGACATCGTCAAGAGCTACTGCTTCGTGACGGCGGGTGCCTGCGGGCCGTGCCGCTTCGGCATGTACGTGACCGAGTACCGCAAAGCGCTGCGCGATGCCGGCTTCGACGGTTTTCGCGTCATCCTCTTTCAGCAAACGGGAGGATTTTCGCAAGCCACCGGTGACGACGTCGGGCTGAAGATGGATTTTCCGTTCTTCACCTCGCTCACCAAGGCGGTCCTCGCCGGCGACGTCATCAATGCCATCGGGTACCGGCTTCGTCCGTACGAGGTCGAGGCGGGCGCCACCGATCGCGCCATGGAAGTGGCGAAGAAGGCTTGTTACGAAGCCTTCACCGCAAAAAAGTCGATCCTCTTCGCCCTTTGGAACGCGAAAGACGCGTTCGCGAGCGTCAAACTCGATCGCCTGATGCCCAAGCCCAAGGTCAGCATCATCGGCGAGTTTTGGGCCATGACGACGGAGGGGGACGGCAACTACCAGCTGCAGCGCTTCTTGGAAGGGGAGGGGGCCGAGGCCGATATTCAGCTCGTCGCCGCGTGGCTCCTCTACATGCTCTGGGAGAGCCGTAACGACACCAAGAACCGTAAAGATTTGCGCGGGGTCGACTTCTCCAAGTACGGGCTCGCCGAGCTCGGCACGTGGGGCGTGGCCAAGCGCGAGGTCACGCTGTGGGCGGCCGATATTCTCACGCGCGTCGTCTTCCAGACGTTCGCCCACGCCGGCGGGCTCTACGGCTATCACTTGCCCGACATGGACAAGATCGCCCACGTCGCCAACGACCACTACAACAACGACCTTCGCGGCGGCGAAGGACACATGGAAGTCGGCAAGCTCATACAAAATGTCGTCATGTCGAAAGCGCACATGACACTCAGCGTGAAGCCCTTCGGCTGCATGCCCAGCGCGGGCGTCTCCGACGGCGTGCAATCGCTCATCACCGAGAAATATCCGGGCACCATCTTCTGCGCCGTGGAAACGAGCGGCGACGGGCGCGTCAATTTCTACTCGCGCGTGCAGATGTACCTGTTCAAGGCCAAGGCGGCGGCCATCGCCGAGCTCGAGCGCGTGTGCAAGGAGCGCGGCATCACCGTCGAGCAAGCACGCGCCTTCCTCGAGGCGAATCCGCGTTACTCGGCCCCCTTGCACAAGGCGCCGCACGCGGCGGCGGGGTCGGCTGCGGATCTCGTGTGCGAGATCGCTCCGCTCATTACGACGACGCGCCTCGAGCGCACCGTGAAGACGGCGAAGAGCGTCGTCAGCACGGGAGCCGATGTGCTGCGGCGATCGCCTCGGTCTCTGACGAAGGCGGCCTCGCGCGGGGCCTACAAGGCGCAAGAGATCGCAGGCTGGCTCAAGGAAGACATCCGGACGTACCGGGCCAACCGCGCCACGGCGTAGCCCAACGTTCGATCGCTCCACGCTGCCCCGCCGGAGGTGACTTCGGCGGGGTTCGCTTTTGTGGCGAACGAACGTTCGCCCGAAGACGGCCAATTCGTCGCCCTTCGCGCGCAGCGGCGCGCCAGCTCGCCGAACGATTCGATGTAAGTCGTACGCGTCTATCCGCCACCTGTCGTGTGTGCATGTCGGACAGCGCTGGCGTCGAATAAGTCAAGATGTTGCAATCACGTCCGTTGAATACCCAAGAGGGGTATCTTCATGGTGCGGCGGGATCCTGCGGGGGACTGTCGCGGCTCGCCCCGACTGTCGCGAAGGATCCAACGGGCTCTCGTGCACTCTTCCCATCCTCGACGTGCGTCAAGCTTCGCCCGCGTTCTCGCCGCTCTTGCCTGCATGCTCATCGTGCTGGCGAGCGATCGAGGTCGTGCCGAAGAAGCCGCGCTGCCCATCGCCATTCAGGTCGAGCTCCTGGTCAAGGTTGCGTCCTACGATCGCAACTTCCAGCAGCGAGCCGGCGATCGCGCCCACATCTTCATCATTACCAAACCGGGCAACGGCGATTCGACCCGCGTCGCGGCACAAGTCGAGGCGGGCCTGGCGCGCGCGTCGGAGATTGGCGGCCTTCCCCACGATGAAGTGGTAACGCCCTATCGCGGCGCGGCCGAGCTCGCCAATTTGTGCCGGGAAAAGCGCGCGGCCATCGTCTTTTTTGGCCCTGGGTTCCGCGATGACATTGCGGCGATTCGGGAAGCCCTCGACGGGGTGGACGTGCTCACCGCGAGCGCGATTCCCGAATACGTCGAAGCGGGCATCGTCCTCGGGTTCGACGTGGCCTCCGGTCGACCGGAGCTGCTCGTCAATCTGCCGCAAGCCAAGCGTCAGAAGGTGGCACTTCGTTCCGATGTGCTGAGGTTGATGAAGGTCTTCCAATGAGCAAGAGAATCGCGCTGTGGGGGGCAGCGGTCGTAATGACGGCGAGCGCGTCGGCGCACGCGGCCGACGATACGTCCGATCTGCAGAATCTGCTCAGCGAGACCGTCGTGGTGGGCGCTTCGAAGTCGGCCGAGAAAGGCTCGACCGCACCCGCCGTCACCACGACGCTGACCGCGGACGACATGCGCCGTTACGGGATTCGCAGCATCGACGAAGCCATCGACTTTCTGTCGCTGGGAGCTGCCACGTCGAACACCTTGCGGACGCCGGAGATCGGGAGCCGGGGCGTTCTCATGACCAAAGATCAAGGCGACCACTTCCTCCTCATCATCGACGGTCATGCCGTCAACGAAGCACTGTACGGCGCCGCGCGCTTCGGTCGCGGCGCGGGCATTCCCATGGAGATCGTGGACCGCATCGAGGTCATCCTGGGTCCGGGATCGGTGCTCTACGGCTCGAGCGCGATGCTCGGCGTGATCAACGTCGTCACCAAGCAGGCCCGTGAATTCGCCGGCACCCATCTCGTCGTGGAGTCGGAAATTGGCAAGTCGTGGCGAGCCGGCGTCGGAGGCGGCTACGAGTTCGACCTCCTGAAGGATCGAGCTTCGGTAACGTTCCAGCTCCAGTACTACAGGCAAGATGGGCCGGCTTTCCAAGTGGGGCCGCAGAATCAAGGTCTCAACGCCGTCGATAACCGCCCGTGGGCGTTCGGGCCAGGGCAGTACACTGGCATCTGGGGTGGAAACCTGAATAACTCCCACTATGCGGAGGTTCCTTCGGGTCTGTTCACTTTCCGCCTGAAGAACTTCGAGCTGCGGCTGCACGGCTCGATCTACAAGCGCGGATCACCCTTCAATCACGATTTCGTATGGCCCGAGTCCGACTTCGACAGTCGCGAAAACTTCGAGCGGGACCGCTCCATTTTCGGCGATGCCCGCTACAAGATCCCGCTCTCCGCCGTCGCCCAAATTCAGACGCGTCTCTATGGCGATAGTTTCGACTACCAGCGCTTCGTCAACGCGTCGGCGGAAGGGCCTACCTGCTCGTATGGCGTCACCACCTGTCGCAAGGTTTCTTCGGGCGCTTCGCGCTGGGTCGGCTCCGAGATCTCCGCGTCGTTCGACTGGCTCAAGGATGGTTCGGCGGTCAGCTTGATCGGCGTCGACGGGCGCCTCCGCTTCGTTGGATCGCAGTTCGACGTGTTCGACGCCAACAGCGGCCGAGCCCTGGCCGACACGGACAGCGTGCTGCGCGTGCACGACAAAGTGTTCGGCGCTTATGCGCAACAGACCTGGTCTCCCGTGACGTGGCTCACCTTGAACGGCGGCGCCCGACTCGACGTCGATCAGCGCTTTGGCTCCCGCGTGTCCCCTCGATTCGCGGCCAATTTCCAGGTTTGGCAGGGCGGAACGTTGAAAGGCATCTACTCCGAGGCGTTCCGCGCGCCGTCGTGGCAAGAATCCGCCACTGCCTTCCAAACGCAGATCCTTGCCGACAATCTGAGGCCGGAGACGGTCCGATCGGTCGAGGGCGCCATCGAACAGCGGCTCGGTACCCATCGCTTGTTGTTCGGCATCTTTCGTTCTTGGTGGAGTGATCTGGTCGAACTCCATCTCTTGAATGACCGCGAAGTCCGCGAAGGACAGCTGGCAGGCTGGCTGCCTCTCTACCTTCCCGTGGCAGCGACGCAGTACCGCAACGTCTCTTCGATCGAGAACTATGGTTTCAACGCCGGCTATGAAGGCACTTTTGGGCAAAACCGATGGCGTTATGGGCTCAACGCTACCGGCGCCATTGCCCGCCGGGTGGAACCTGGCCTTGCCGATGCGCCGCTCGTCGTCGCCCCGCAAGTCTTTGGCAACGCTCGGATCGCCTATGATTTGGGCGGAGGGTGGCCGACGATGGCGCTCGCCGCGCACTACCAAGGTGCTAGGCCTGCCGATCGTGCCTTCTTCTTCTCGCCCGCGGCGTCCGCGCCACCCTTCGTCGAAGCGCGGCTCACCATCACGGGACCCTTCCCGGGCGTCAAGGGGCTGACATACCGCGCTACGGCCAACTATTCGTTTACCGCGAAGGGGCCGTACGTCATCGGTGTTGGTCAGTCCAGCTCCTACACTGGATTTCGCGATCCCGCGACGGGAGTGATTCAAACCCAGTATTTCAACCCGGAACTCATTCCTGTCGACCGGCTCCGCATCGGCGTGGGAATGCAGTATGATTTCTAAGTAGAAAAGGATTTGGTTGTTCCCATGCGTTTCATGAGTCTTTTGCGATGGATGTTCATTATTGCGTTCCCTTGCGCTTGTCTGGAGATGCCCCTTGCGAAACTCGAGAAAACGGGGAACCCCGTGGTGAATCGGGACGCCTCGGCCGACGCACCGGATCCCCTCGCGGTATGCGCTGCATGTTTGGCGGCACCCGAAGAACCGGGCCCCGGTTGTCGGACCACCTACACCACTTGCACCGATAACGAGAAGTGCGGCGTCATTATTCAGTGCGGGTTCGACGCAGGGTGTTTCCTTGGGTCGCGGCGAGCTTTCCTGGCGTGTGGCCTCCCTTGCGTCTCCGCCGCCGGCGTACTGCTGCCTGATGATCCGACCCTGAAGCTCGCGTCCAATCTATTTCAGTGCTTCTCCAATGGGCCGTGCGCCGACATCTGCTTCACGAGCGACTGAAATGCGCCTTGGGCGAAGGTTGCGCGATTCGGAGATAGAACCGATGAGGGAAATCGTCATGGGATGCATCGCTGTGCTCGCGGCATGCAGTAGCGAAGGCGACATCTTGCCCAGCAAGGTTCGATTCACTCCTTCGCTCATCGACAGCAGCGTTGCCGAGGCTGCAGCTCCCCGCGACGGAAAGAGTCCGCGGGACCCCAATGCCAACTGCGTCAAGCCAGGTACGCCCAACAACGAGCGCGGCGTGGGAGGCTATTGCGAGCCGGGCCGGAACGATTGCGAGTACGAGGGAGGGCCGCGCTTCTGCACGGCGGACTACAGCGATCTTACTCCGGTTGAGGACGACAAGTGGTTTTGCGTATCGGCGGCCTGCACCATGGACGACGAATGCGGGACGGGCGCTTTCTGCATTACCAGCGGTATCGGCAACGGCTGTGTGCCCTTCGCCTGCGCTCCGGATGCGTCTCCGTGAGGGCGAAAACGTCCAGCGTCGCTGCGGGGGGGCCGGACCGATGAGGGAAATGGTCATAGGATGTATCGCCGTGCTCGCCGGATGCAGCAGCGAAGGCGACATCTTGCCGAGCAAGGTTCGGTTCACGCCTTCGCTCGTCGATAGCAGCATTGCCGAGGCGGCAGCTCCGGACGTCGTCGGCGACGACGGAAGTCGGCCGCGGGACCCCAATGCCAACTGCGTCAAGCCAGGTACGCCCCGCAACGAACGTGGCGTGGGTGGCTATTGCGAGCCGGGCCGGAACGATTGCGAGAGCGACGCAGGGCCGCGCTTCTGTACGGCGGACTACCGCGATCTGACTCCTATCGACGACGACAAGTGGTTTTGCTCGACGCTTTGCACGATGGACCAGGAATGCGGGACGGGCGCATTCTGCATCGCCGGCACGATCGGCAGCGGCTGCTCCCCCTTCGCCTGTCGTCCCGACGCGTCGATGTGAGGGCGGGACGTCCCGGGGTTGCTACGGCGCGGGCCGGTAGAGTCCCTTGCCGGTGATGACGGGAAGATCGAGCGCGGAGATGAGGCCCGGGGCGGCGCGATACACGGCGGGAATGGCGTTGACGATGCGGGTGGCAGGGAGAATGACACCGCCCACCGCGTGATCGCCCTTCTCGTCTTCCATTTCGAGGTCGCAGCGCATGGCCGGATACCCTTTGATGATGACCCGGTAGCAACCGTTGCCCTTCGGCCAATCGGGCGCCAAGTCGTCGTCGAGGCGGGTGACGTGCTCGACCACGATGGCCGGCTTGCCACCCACGATGCCGCGCACCTCGAAACGCAGGGCCGCCATGGTCCCCGTTTCTACGGTGTGGGCTCCGATGCGGATCGGTTTTTTTGCCGGCAATTTCTCGTAGGACGAGGTGATCTCGTCGACCGTGACGCCGAGCCCCTGGGCCAAGAGATTCACCGTGCCGCCCCAGGCGAACTCCAAGGTCCCCGGGCTGAGGAGCAGAGGCGTGTCGTCCATGTGCTTGCCGAACCCCATCGTTTCGAACAAGACTTGAGGTTGGTCGTACGTTGCGTAGTTGATGATCTCGAGGACCCGAACTTCGTGCCAATGGCCGCAGAGGGCGGTCAAGGTCAGCGGAAGCATGTCGTTGGCGAAACCGGGATCGATGCCCGACGTGAGGTAGGAGGAGCCCCCCTTCTGGCAAGATTGGGCGAGCTTGTCCCGGAGCTCGGGGATGAACGAGGCAGGATGCACGAGCGGCACCACCGAGCTCGAGACCACGTCCTTGCCGGACTCGAGGATGCGGCAGATGTCCTCGATGGCTTCGAAGGGGCGAAGATCGGCGGTGGCCGTGTAGCACACGCAGTCCGCGTCGAGAGCGAGGATGGCCGCGATGTCATTGGTGGCGCGGATTCCGACCGGCGCATGGCCGCAGAGGACGCCGGCGTCCTTGCCGGACTTGGCGTCGCTATGCACGCAGACACCGACCAGCTCGAGCTCGGGGTGCTCGATGATCGCGCGAAGGCTGAACGTACCGACGTTGCCGGTGCCCCACTGGATCACGCGATACTTCATGGAGCGTCTCCCGGCCTCACAAGCCGCTCGGCATTTTGAGGGGCCAATTGGAGGCCACCGTGCCACCATCGATCTCGAAAATCTTGCCCGTCACCCAGCTGGAAGCCGGCGAGGCAAGGAAAAGGATGGCGCAGGCGATGTCTTCGGGGGTGCCGAGGCGCGCCATGGGGGTGAGTGCGACCATCTGCTGCTTGAGCTCGTCGGAGGCGTCGAGGACGTAGGAGAGGGCGTCGGTTTCGGTGGCGCCCACCGCGAGAGCGTTCACTCGGATGTGGGGCGCGAACTCGTAGGCGAGGAGCCGGGTCATGTGCGAAAGCGCGGCCTTGGCGGTGCCGTAAGCGACGAACCCGGGCTCCACCATGTGTGAGAGCGCGCTGGAGATGTTCACCACCGCGCCGCCGCCCGTCTTGACCATGTGGGGAACGCAGAGACGCGTGAGGAGGAAGGCCGTGCTTACGTTGAAATGAAAGGCCGCCTCGAAGTCGTTGACTTCGAGGTCGAGCGCGGCGGTGGGTGGTGTGCCGCCGGCGTTGTTGACCACGATGTCGATGCGCCCGAATTCGGCGATGGTGCGCGCCACGACCTTTTCGATCTGGGCGGCGTCGTTGACGTCACAGGCGACGCTGAGGGCGCGCGAGCCGCCCTTCTTGATCTGGGCCGCCACGAGATCGAGCCGGTCCTGCGTGCGCGCCGCACACACGACGTGGGCGCCTACTTCGGCCAGAGCCAGCGCGGCGCCCCGGCCGATGCCCGCGCTGGCACCGGTGACGATGGCCACTTTGTCCTTCAGGCGAAATCGGTCGAGAATCATGCGCTTTCCGGCACAGACTAGAACATGTTTCACCTGCCGCGCAAGTGCTTTCCGCGCAAGTCTTTGCGCCGGCACGTGGCTGGCTCGCCGAACAGCCACCCCCCGCCTCTGCCTGCCTGTGACTGCGGCACGGAGGGATTGCGGCACGGAGGCCCGACTTCGCACCTCCGTTCGACAGGCCCCTCCGGCTGTCCCCTGCCTACCATGGGTGTGTCTACCTAGGTTCGCTCGGTGGCTGTTTCCCGGTAACCAATCGGCGCTGTCCGCGTATAGGATACGTGGGCTCCCTCCGGATTCCTGCTCGATGTCGGGCCGCTTGGGTGCAGGCCGCCACGGGGCCTTGGACAAAGCGAGCCGGCCGCCCGGTCTTTGTTTCGAGGCCCGGGCGCTGATGCGTATCCATGGCGACGCTCATCAGCGACATTCGCTCGCCGCGATCGAGAACGGCCAGCGAGGGATCTCTGCACGGCTTCGGCCGGGCCGCGGCACGGGAGCGATGACGCACCTACGCAGGCACTGACGCAGGAGAGACGATGGATGCCGATCCAAGGACCCTTACCGCAGCGTCTGACGAAGAGCGGCAGGATGTCACGATGGACTCCGTCATGCGCGCGCTCGTGGCGGCCGCGGAAAGGAGCGATCGGGGCGCGGCAGAGGCGCTCTTTTCCGCGCTCTACGAAGAGCTCCGTCGTCTCGCCCAACGTGAGCTCGCTCATCAGCGGGGCGCTCACGTGACCATCGGGGTCAGGTCCCTTCTCCATGAAGCGTACATGGTCATCTGTGGCCGGAGCGGTGCGACTTTCGCGGACCAGGGGCATTTCATGGCCTACGCGGCGCGCGTGATGCGGGGGCTCATCATCGACCATGCGCGCAATCGCCGCGCCCAGAAACGGGGCGGCCAGTTTTACATCACGTCGCTCGACGTCGACGTCCCGGCCGCGGGGAACGCCGGCGAACTGGAGGGCATCGGCGACGCCCTCGCCGAGCTCACCGAGCTTGCCCCGGCGCTCGCCGAGGTCGTCGATCTCAAATTCTTCTGTGGCTTTTCCTTCGCTGAAATAGCGGCCATGCGCGGGGTCTCCGAACGCACCGTGCAGCGGAGCTGGGAGAAGGCGCGTCTTTACCTGCACCGCACGATGCGGACGACCGCCCTCGACTGAGGCGGATGGGACATCTCGACGCCGAGCGGTGGCACGCGGTCGCTTCCCATCTCGATCGCGCGCTGGAGATGTCGCCGGAGGAGCGAGCGACGTGGTTGGCTTCGATGCTGGAGCGGGATCCGCGTCTCGGCGCCGACTTGCAGACCCTGCTCGACGAACATCGGGCGCTGGTCGCACAAGGATTCCTCGAGCGGGACACCTTGTCGCTCTTTGGTCCGTTCGGTAAACCCCGCGGCCAAGGTTCAACCGTTCCCACCGACCAGCCACGGTATGAAGTGGGCGCTGAACACGCGCGCGGGGGGATGGGGCGCATTCTGCGCGCCACCGACACCTATCTCGAGCGACCGGTCGCCATCAAAGAACTGCTCTTCGAAGATCCCAGGGCAGAAGCGCGGTTCGTTCGGGAAGCAAAACTGACGGCACGGCTCGAGCATCCCTCGGTGGTACCGGTGCACGACGCGGGCCGCTGGGAGGCGAGCGGCAAGCTCTTTTACTCGATGAAGCTCGTACGAGGGCGGCCGCTCAGCGAGCTCGTGGCCGGCGCGGGAACGTTGCGCGAGCGGCTCGGGCTCGTTTCCAACGTGCTGGCGGTCGCGGAGGCGATCGCTTACGCGCACAGCGAACGGATCATTCACCGTGATCTCAAGCCGAGCAACGTGCTGGTGGGCGCCTATGGGGAGACGCTGGTGGTGGACTGGGGTCTGGCGAAGGATCTGTCCGGTTCCGGTGGCGACGACGTGGGCAGTGCGCGGCGAGCGTCGGCCGACGGAATGACGGTGGCGGGCACGATACTCGGTACGCCCCATTTCATGCCCCCCGAGCAGGCGCGCGGTCTCGAGGTGGACGAGCGGGCCGACGTGTATGCAATCGGAGCCATGCTCTATTTCGTGCTGGCCGGCGAAGCGCCGTACGTGGCCCGAGATCCGGACGGCGTGCTGGAGCAGGTGGTGTCGCGCGCTCCTCCGCGCATCGCCGAGCGTGCGCCCGATGCGCCGCCGGATCTGTCGGCCATCGTCGACAAGGCGATGGCGCGTGAACGGGCCGAGCGCTATCGCAACGCGGGCGAGTTGGCCGCCGATCTGCGGCGTTTCTCGACCGGTCAGCTCGTCGAGGCGCGTACCTATTCCTGGCGCGAGCTCGTCCATCGCTGGACCAAGCGGCACCGCGCCATCGCCTGGGTGAGCGCCGTGTTCGTCGTCGCCGCCTTGGTCGGCACGGCGACCTTCGTGGGACGTGAACAGCGCCTGCGCGGGCAGGCGGAATTATCGCGCGCCCGCGCCGACGCCGAGAGCTGGGCGCTGCTCGCCGAGCACGGTCGGCGCGAGCTCGGGCTCGGCCGTCCCTCACGGGCCGCGGTGTACCTGGCCGAAGCTTATCGGCACGACTCCGCCAACCGCTCGCTGCAATACCTGGTCACGGAGGCGGTGCGCCCGCTGGCGGCGCACGCGCACACCCTCCTCGGCCATCGACGCCAGGTGATCACGGTCGCATTCAGTCCGGATGGCGCGTCCCTCGCTACCGGCAGCGACGATCATACGGTGCGTCTCTGGGACGTGCAGACTGGGCAGAGCGTGCGCGTCTTGCAAGGCGCCGAGTCGGGCGTGGAGGATGTGGCATGGAGTCCCGACGGCAAGCTGGTGGCGAGCGCGGAGCGGGCCGTCTGTGTCTGGAATGCGGCGACCGGGGCTCTGGTGACGAAGCTGCCGCGCAGTGGGCTATTTCGTCTGGCCTTTTCTCGCGATGGCAAATGGCTGGCGGCCGGCTCGGAAACGGGTTGGCTCTACGTGTGGGATACCGCGACCTGGAAATTGGCGGTTGAACGTCGACCGTACCTCGATCGCCTTTCGGCCATCGCCTTTCATCCCAACGGCGAGCGGGCCGTGACGACGAGCTGGGACGGCGTCGTGACCTTCTGGGCCCTTCCGGCGTGGACGCCGATCGCCAGCCGCGCCGATCATCACAACGACGTCGGGACGGCGGCCTTCAGCGCCGACGGCCGGTGGCTCTTGACCGGCGATCGCGAGGTGACCCTCTTCGTGCGCGACGCCATGAGCGGCGAAGTCGCCCATGTTCTGCTCTTGCCCGAGGGAAGCAACTGGATGAGCGCCTTCTTCGTTCCCGATGGCCGCAGCATCGTGACCGGCTCACAAGACGGTGCGATTCGCGTTTGGCACGCCGAAAGCGGCGCTCTTCTCTATGCCATCGACGCGGTGCCCGGCGGCAAGCTTTTCAATGCCGCCCTTTCGCCCGATGGGCAGACGGTTGCCACGGGTGGTCTCGCCGGCGCCGATCTGTGGCGGCTCGATCGCGTAGGTGGGTATCGCATCCTCGGCGGCACGCGACACGAATCCTCCGTCGTGTACCCGGCCGTCATGTCCGAGGACGGTTCCAAAGTGGCGGCGAGCGTCGAGGTGGACGCCGGCGCGCACAACAGGTTCGGCATTTGGGATACGCAGAGCGGGGCCGAGCTCGCCTCTTGGGAAGATTCCGACGATGGCTATGCTCTCGCGGCAAACTCCGATCTCACTCGTGTGGCGGCGGGGGGCAAGCCCGCGGCGCGCCTCTGGGATGGGGCGACCGGGCGACTGATCAGCCGCCTCGAGCACGGCGGGCGCCGAATTCGCGCACTGGCGTTCCGCCGCGACGGCAGCGAGCTCGCGACGGTGGGCGATGACCAGGCCGTGCGGTTCTGGCATGCGGCCGATGGCGCGCCCGCCGGGCCACCCATCACCCTCGATAACCGCCCCACCGCGGTCGCCTTCAGCCCTACCGAGCCACGCTTGGCCGTCACCGACGCGGGTGGGCGGATCCAGATTCGGGATCTTCCGAGCGGCGCGCCGATCGTCGAGATCAACGCGCACCCTGTGTGGATCGAAGCCATCGAATACAGCGCCGACGGCGCATGGCTGGTGACGGCAGGGAGGCTCGACCACACCGCCAAGGTGTGGAACGCGCGAAACGGCGAGCTTCGCGCAACCTTGACCGGCCACACCAACAACCTCATTCGCGCGTCGTTCAGCGCAGACGCCGCGTTGGTCGGCACGGCTTCCGTGGACGGCACGGCGCGCATCTGGGATGCCGCCACCGGCCAAATCCTACGGGTGATCCACGGTCCGTCCTACTCGGCGCGGTTCACTCCCGATGGTCGCGAGCTGCTCACCACCGGCCGGCGTGACTACACCGTCGTCTGGGATGTGACGCTCGACGCCCGCGGTCCCGAGGAGATTGCCCGGATCGTCGCCGAACGATCGCCCTGGCGGCTTCGCGATGGACAGTTGTCGCTGCGCGAAGACACCGCCACCGCTTCCAATGCGCGCTGAGCGACGTTTAGCCGGCGACGCGAACGGGACTGCGCTCGGAGCCGGGTGACCGGCGGCCGCTGTCGGGAAGCGGGCCCTGACGGCGCGCCGCGCCATCGTCGGTCAGCATCGCCTGCGGCATGATGAACCGGAATGTCGTTCCTTGGCCGATCTGGCTCTCCAGCTCGATGCGGCCGCCCATCTGGCGGATCATCGCCCGCACGGCGCCGAGGCCCACGCCGCGTCCCGACACTTCGGTCACGTTCATCCGGGAGGTGACGCCGTCGGTGAAGAGTGCTTCCTCGAGATCGGCCTTGGTCTCGTGGGGGAGTCCGCGTTCCTGCGCCACCGTTTCGATCCGCTCCCAATCGATACCCCGCCCGTCGTCGCGAATCGTCACGATCGCATTTTGACCATCGCGCGCGACGCCGAGGGTGACCGTGGCTTGCTCGGGCTTGCCGGCTTGCCGGCGCTGTTCAGCGGTTTCGATGCCGTGATCCACGGCGTTGCGAATGACGTGGGCGAAGGCCGACCAGAACGGGCCCCACTTGCGCGTCGGGAGGCGCAGCAAGGTGGGCTCGCCGATGACGATGACCTCGGCCCGGCCGAGGCGCGTGGCCAGCCGTTGCACTTGCTCGCCGAGCAGGGCGATGCGCTTGGAGGCGGGTTCGAATCTCCATGAAGCCGCGGTCGCTGCGAGGGCGCCGTGATCGGCCCGGCGCCGCAGCTCGTCGAGGAAGCTGTCGTACTCTTCGCGATCGAGCTCGATGAAGCTTTCGCCTCGGGCGAGCTGGGAGCGCACATCGAGCACCTTGTTCCACAAGGCGCGCAGCCCTTCCTTTTCCTTGTACCCGATCGGCTCCGGCGATTCCCTCATCCGATCTTCGAGGTCGTGGCAGAAGGTGGTCACACTCTCGATGCCGAACAAGCCACAGTTGCCCTTCAGCGTGTGCACGTGACGGGTGATGAGCCCGTGGTCGGTGCCGTCGGAGGCGAGGATGGCGTCGACCAAGGAGGTCGCTTCGGTGAAAAACTCCTCGATGGCCAGCCGGTCGGCGAGGATGTGGTGGAAGATGCTCATCATCTCGCGCTGCGATCGCTCGGCGCGCTCACGCTCGATGCGCGAGGTGACGTCGGTAATGACCACGATCGCCTTGTCGAGTTGGTCGCCGCGAAGAATGGGGCGATAGACGAGCTCGAACGTCTGTGCGTCCTTGTTGACGACCTTGGGCAGCTGATCGAGGGCAAGCGCCAGGGGAAGAACGTCCTCGAGCACCGAAGCCCAGCCGAGCTGGAACCACTGGCCCTTGCTGGGATCGACCCGCGACAGGTAATCCCAAAACGGCATCGCGCCCTTGGGTTCGCCGAACCATTCGTCCACGATCTTGGAGTGCTCGTCGGACATGCTGCCGTTGACGTCGAGGGTGATGAACCCCTGCCCGACGTTGTCGAGGACCAGCCGCATGTCGCGGTTACGCGCGTTGATGCGTTCTTCGCGCTGCCGAATGGCCGTCCCCATGCTGCGGAAGGCGGTGGCGAGGCGGCCAATTTCGTCGTTGGTGTGGACATCGACCTCGCCGGCGCCCCCCTCTTCGAATTTCTTGGCGGCCACGACGAGCTTGGCGAGCGGCCGCACGATGGCCATCCTGGCCATGAACATGAGGACGATGGTCAAACCGATGGCGACGCTGGCGGACACGATGAGGGTGCGCCGTTCGACGTCGGCAATGGCGGCGTTCTCGCGCGCCAGCGAGAAGGTGATGGTCGCGACGGCGACGGCTTGGCCGTTCTGATCGCGAACCGGCGAGTTCAAGACGACGCGATCGGGATGACGTTCCAGGGTGACCGCCGAGGGAAGGCTCTTGGGAGCGTCGATGGGATTGGAGGTCCGTGAAAGCTCCCCCACTTTTTGCTTGAGGTGCCCGGCGCGATCGACGCTCCACACCATGGCGCTCTGGATTTCTTCGTTGCGCCCCAGCGTCGTCAGCGCTTCGTTGATGGCCGGGTCGTCGTTGAAGACGACCGGCGCTGCACAGGAGTCGGCAAAGAGGCGCGTCACGGCGGATGCGGCCAGCTCTTTGGAGCTGAGCAGGTTTTCCCGTTGATAGGCGCTGAGCTTGACGTAAATCCCGGCCGTAACCACGAGCGCCAGGGCGATCGTCGCCGCACTCAACTTGCTCCCGACCGATAACATGGGGCTCAGCCTTCCGGGTCCGATGATCGGCTGGGGACGACGTTGCGGAGCTCGAGCGTAGGAGAAGTGCGCGCAGTCATCTGCCTATTCGTTGCTTACGGCTCGCGTCGCCCAGGCTTGAATAAGAATTCACGACCTGAGGCGCCTTTCCCGTACCTTGACCGCAAAAGTGCGACGATTGATCACAAGGGCCCACGGGGGCCATTCCAAATTAAAGCTAATTGGATAAAAGCCGCACTTGGTTGACATGAGTACGGGTCCCGTAAAGAACGTAGAGATGCGGACTCGCTCGCAGACGGGAGCCATCCATCATGGAGGATGAGCAGTGGGGGAACTGGCGTTTCCTGCTCTCGAGCACGGCCATCGAGCTCTTCGAGCACTACGGCGTCAGCTTGCACGACGAAGTCCACTGGACTCCGGTCCTCGGTGAAGGCGAGCACGTGGCAGGGTCGGTCTACTTCGGGGGCGATCGCATTCAGGGTGCACTGACGGTGTGCGCGACGCGCGATCTCCTCGGGCGTGCCACACCGGTGCCGGCCGAGCGGCCCATTCCACTTTCGGACTTCGCCCGCGAGATCGCCAATCAGATTCTGGGGGGCCTCAAATCCAGGCTCACCCGGCACGGTGTCGACTTTTCCTACGAGTTCGCCGACCCTGCCGCTCAGTTGCCGGAAACGGAACTGGCAGGCGACGCACGAACGCTCGTGCTCCGGTCGTCGGGCGGTGAAGTGGCTCTCATGTTCGTGGTTACGTCGAACGTCGACCTCGCCCATACGAGCGACGCTATTTCTCAAGAGGTGCCGCAAGGCCCAGGCGGGTTGATTCTCCTATGAGCATTCCAGCGAGCATGACATCGAAAGCTGACACCATGCACAGGGGGAAGACCGTTCTCGTCATCGACGATTCGGAAACGATCCGAGCCCATGTGGGAACGGTCTTGCGCGCCGCCGGCTACGAAGTGCTGGAAGCGTCGGACGGGCTCATGGGAGCCTTCACCATCCGCGAGCGCGCTGCCGATCTCTGCCTCGTCATCTGCGATATCAACATGCCGCGCCTCGACGGGCTGGAGATGCTCGAAGTGCTGCGCGGGCAGTACCCCAAGCTGCCCATCCTCATGCTCACAACCGAGTCGCGCGTCGACAAGGTGGAGCGGGCCAAGAAGGCGGGCGCCAAGGCGTGGATCATCAAGCCTTTCAAGCCCGAACTCCTGGTGGAAGCCGTCACCAAGCTGACGGCGCTGCCCGAATCGCCATCGCGCATCCCCAGTCCGTAGGTAAGTCGCCCGGACGTTCACTCCGTCCCCGAAATGGGGGGACGTTGCCTTGGCTCGGCGCCATCGCTGGCCCGCATGGCGGCCATCGGCTAACTTGGCGTCGTGAGCGAGCTGCGTCGCACCACCTGCAACCGCGACTGCCCCGATGCCTGCTCGATCATCGCCACGGTCGAGGACGGCAAAGTCACCCGCCTCGCGGGCGACCCCGAGCACCCCGTCACGCGCGGGTTTTTGTGTTATCGGACGAGCCACTTCCTGCCCACCCAGTATTCGCCGGACCGGCTCCTCTCCCCGCTGCTGCGTCAAGCGAACGGCGAATTTGCACCTATCGGCTGGAACGAGGCGCTCGACCTCTGCGCCGCGCGGTTAGGTAAAATTCGCGACGAGTCGGGCCCGGCCGCGATTTTTCATTACCGCAGTGGCGGGTCGCTGGGGCTGATGAAGCACCTCACCGATTACTTCTTCGAGAAGTTCGGGCCGGTGACCGTCAAACGCGGCGACATCTGTTCCGGGGCCGGCGACGCGGCGCAGTTGACTGATTTCGGCGACGAGGACGCGCACGATCTCTTCGATCTTCTGGAAGCGAAGAGCATTCTCCTCTGGGGCAAGAACGTCCACGTTTCGAGCCCGCACACCCTCCCCGTGCTGCGCGAGGCGAAAAAGCGCGGCGCGCATCTGGTGCTGATCGACCCCGTCCATCACCAAACCGCGACGCTGTGCCAAGATTACGTGCAGCCGCGACCGGCGGGCGACTTCGCGCTGGCAATGGGCGTGGCGCGGATCCTTTTCGAGCGCGGCTGGGTCGACCCCGAGGCGCCGACGTTTTGCGATCACTTCGACGAATTTCGCGCGATGGCCATGTCGCGTTCGCTCGAGGACTGGTGCGCCGATGCCGACGTGACGACCGCGCAGGCCCTCGGCGTCGCGACGCGGCTCGGTCCCGGCAAGCCGTGCGCCATTCTCGTCGGATGGGGCATGGGACGGCGCAAAGCGGGAGGGGCCATCGTGCGGGCGCTCGACGCGCTCACGGCCATCTCGGGGAACATCGGCCTGGCCGGCGGAGGCGTCAGCTTTTACTACAAGCGCCGTGGCGCGTTCCACCTCGGTTTCATTCGCGGCAAGGCGGCTGCGCCGCGAACGCTGTGTGAACCGCTCTTCGGCCAGGAGATCCTCGCCGCGACCGACCCACCGGTGCGCGCGGTGTGGATCACCGCGGCCAATCCGGCGGCGATGCTTCCCGACGCGACCAAGGTCGCGGAGGCACTGCGTACGCGAGAGTTCGTGGTGGTCGTCGATGCTTTTCTCACCGATACGGCGCGTCTCGCGCATCTCGTGCTGCCCACCACGACGTTGCTCGAGGAGGACGATCTCCTCGGCGCGTATGGTCACCACTACCTCGCCACCGCGCGCCCCGTGATCGCGCCGCCGCCGGGGGTGAAGAGCGATCTCGAGATTGCGCAGGCGCTCGCGGAGCGTCTCGGTCTTGCCGAGGTCATGGCCGGCACGCCGCGGGAATGGAAAGAACGAATGGTCGCGCCGCGGCTCGCGCGGCACGGCATTACCGTCGATCGCCTCGATCAAGGCGCGCTCAAGAACCCCTTGGCGACGAAGGTCCTTTATGAGGACCGCAAGTTCAAGACGGAAAGCGGACGCATGAACCTGATGACGTCGTTGCCCGCTCCCGACGCGGTCGCAGGAGCGCGAGCGGACTATCCGCTATGGCTCATGTCGCTCTCCACGGCGGACTCGCAAAGTTCGCAATGGACGCGCAAGCCGGAAGGTCCGCTCGTCGTCACCGTTCACCCCGATGCCGCGGCGGGCATCGAGGACGGCGGGCTCGGCCGTCTCGAGTCGACCATCGGCGCGCTCGAGGTGCGCGTCTCTTACGACAGCAAGCAGCGTCGCGACGTGGCCATTGTTCCCAAGGGCGGCCACCAGCGCGACGGACGGTGCGCCAACGTCTTGGTGCGCGCGGCGACGACGGACATCGGCGAGGGGGCCGCGCTCTACGACGAGAGAGTACGGCTCGTCCCCCCGAGCGCGCCACGGGCAGGCTGACCTCCGTCCACTCCGTCACCGATCGCGTTGTGGCCAGCTCGTCAAGTTCGCCAAGGTCATCCACGATGGATGAAATCGGGTGGCGGGACCGGGAGCGGGCCGGATTCCCGGACAGGCGCTCTAAGAGCGCTGCGCCCGTTGTGAAAGGGGCGCACCTGGCGGTAGGGTGCCAGGCATGGCGGCGACGTATGCAAAGTATTTGAAGCTCGGCGAGCTGCTCTCCCTGCAAAGTCCGGTATCGGACGGACCCGAGCACGACGAGACGCTGTTCATCATCATCCACCAAGTTTACGAGCTCTGGTTCAAGGAGCTGCTCCACGAGATCGACTATCTCGTGACGCTGTTCGATCGGGACGAGGTGGCGCGCGCACTCCACACGCTCAAGCGCATCCTCACCATCCTCAAGGTGGTAGTGGCTCAGGTCGACGTGCTGGAAACGATGACCCCTCTCGAATTTCTGTCGTTTCGTCATCGCCTCGACACCGCGAGCGGTCTTCAGTCGTACCAATTTCGCGAGCTGGAGTTCGCCATCGGGGCGAAGAATGCCAAGGTGCTCGATCGTTATCCCGTTGGTTCTCCCGAGCGAAACAAGCTCGAGCAGCGGTTCAAGGCGCCCACGGTGTGGGACGCTTTTCTCCGCTTTCTCAAGCGCGAGGGCCACGCCGTCCCCGAGGCCCAGCTGTCGCGCGATCCGAGCCAGCTGGTGACGCCCGATCCCGCGATCCAGGCCATCCTCGTGCAGGCCTATCGAGCCAAGGCGGTGACGGGCGAGCTTTGCGAACGTCTCGTCGACCTCGATGAAGGACTGCAAGAGTGGCGTTACCGCCATGTGAAGATGGTGGAACGCACCATCGGATCGAAAATGGGCACCGGCGGCTCGAGCGGCGCGGCGTATCTCCTTACCACGCTGAACCGGCCCGTCTTTCCCGATCTCTGGGCGATCCGATCCCAGCTTTAGCACGGCTGCGTCAGCTTCTGGTTACGAGACTGCCGCAGTAGACTTGGCCGATGCATCCCGCCGATCTCTACCGGACCCCCAACGCGCTCGCGCCGCACTACGTGCGCTTCGGTGTCGACAAGCGAATCCTGATGACCGGGCACTCGCATCAGGCATGGCCGGATTGCGGACTCGTGGGACAGCTCGAGGCGTGGTCGGACGCAGCCGAGCATGCAGACGAAAAGTGGGAACGCGCGTTTGCCAAGGCGGCGCGGATCCAGGCCGGTTTCGCGCAGCTGCTCGACGATCGGGACGGTGTCTACACGCTCGCGCCGAGTACGCACGATCTCCTGGTGCGGTGGCTCTCGGCGCTCGACTGGAGACGGCGACCGCGGCTCGTCACGACTGACGGCGAGTTTCATTCGGTGCGGCGACAGCTCGATCGCCTCTCCGAGGAAGGGCTGGAGGTGGTGCGGGTGCCCCATCGACCCGCGGACGATGTTGCCGAGCGCCTGGCGGCCGCGGCCGACGATCGGACCGCCGCCGTGATCGTGTCCGCTGTTTTTTTTACCAACGCGCACATCGTGCCTGGGCTCCGTGTCGCGATGCAGGCGTGCGAGCGTGCTGGAGCCGCACTGCTGGTCGACGTTTACCATGCGCTCAATGCGGTGCCATTTTTGCTGGCGGAGCAAGGGCTCGGGCCCGCCTTCGTGGTCGGCGGCGGTTACAAGTACTGTCAGCTCGGGGAAGGAAATTGCTTTCTGCGCAGCCCTCCCGGCGTTTCGCTGCGTCCCATCGTTACCGGGTGGTTTGCCGAGTTCGATGCGCTCGCCGATTCCACGGGTTCGAGCCGCGTTTCCTATGGACATGGGGGCGGGCGATTCGCGGGCTCGACGTACGATCCGACGAGCCACTATCGAGCAGCCAAGGTCTTCGATTTTTTCGAAGCACAAGGACTTACGCCCGCTCTGCTGCGCGAAGTGAGTCAGCACCAGGTCGGACGCCTGGCGGCCGCGTTCGACGCGCTCGATGCCGATCCCCAGAAAATTCGCCGCGATCGGGCGACCGCACTGGCCAAGATGGGGGGATTTCTCGCGCTGGAGGCTCCGCGGGCCGGTGAACTCTGCCGGGAGCTGCGCCGGCGCGGCGTGCTCGCCGACTACCGGGGCGAGGTTCTCCGCCTGGGGCCCGCGCCGTACCTGACGGACGAACAGCTCGATACGGGAATCGCGTGTCTTGGGGACGCCGTTGCGGCATTGTCCTAAAGAAAGTGACAGCGTACCGAGAACGTCGGACACTCCCATGGCGGTGCCGCTCCGGAGACCTGACGCAGTCCGGAAATAGGGCTGCCCAGTCCGTCGCAAGCTTGGTACGCTGACCACTCCCCCCTACGCCCCAGGTGTTTGTGCGCATCCTGGGTTCGGCGGAGCTATGGCGCAAGACACAAAATTTCGCTCCACTCGGCCACCGACCCGCCCTCCCATTCGCTCCGATTCTTTGGCTTCCGGCCTTCGCGTCAAACTCGACGACGAGATCCACGTGCTCGACGCGCTGGTGTCGAGCCTGTCGCGGGGGCAAAACACGCCCGAGATTTGGATCTTGCTTCACGAAGCCGCCGTGCGCGACGGCCGAATTCCCAATCTCGCCATCGCCTACGAGCGACTGACCCAAGACCGCAAGCTCAAGTTCTTGCCCACCGCGCTGCAGTGCGAGGTGCTGATGCATGCCGCGACCTTCTTCGCCGACGTGTTCGGCGATCCGAGTGGGTCGGTGGGGTACCTGGAGCAGGTGTTGGTGCTCAGTCCCGCGCACGCCGAAGCGTTCACCAAGATCGAAGCCGTGCTGACCTCTCTCGGCAACGGTCTCAAGCTCGCCGATGTCTATGCCCAGGTCGCAGCGCACCGCCCGGGCAAGGACGAGCAGTTGACCCTGCTGCGTCGTGCGGCCGAGCTCGCGGACGGCTTTTCCGAAGAGCACGATCGCGTCATCAAGATCTATCAACACATTCTCCGGATCGAGCCCGGCGATCAAAAGGTGCGGCGCTCGCTCGAAGATCGGTTGCGCGATGCGGGCAAGTTCCGCGAGCTCGGGCGTTTGCTCGAGCAGCAGCTGGCGGCGCCCGAGGCGAGCGCCGAGGACATCCTGCGCATCCGCGAGCGTCTCATCTCGCTCTACGCCGGTGACTTGGTGGAGCCGGATCGCGCGCTGCCGCACATCGAAGAGGTGCTGCGCGACACGCCGGGGCACGAGCTGGCGCGGGGGGCGGCTCATCGACTCGTTTCGCACAAATCGTTCGGTGGCCGCGCCGCGGCAGCGCTGGCGGATGCCTATGCTCGGCTCGAGACGTTCCCCGAGTCCGCGGCCATGCTCGAAATTTCGATGGAGGCGCTGCGCGGTCCGAAGCGCGCCGAGGTGCAAAAGCGGCTCGGCATCGTGCGCCAAGACAAGCTCGGGGACGCCGCGGGCGCCCATCCGATGTTCGAGGCCGTCGTGGCGCTCGATCCGAGCGACGAGGACGTGCGCCAGCGTTACCGCCGGCTATCCGTGCAGCTCGGTAAACAGCTGGAAGCGGCGCGTCTCTTGTCGCGCGCCGCGGTGGGAGTGCGCGAGCCGACGCTCAAGGGGCGCCTCGGCGTCGAGGTCGGTGACATTTATCTCGCGGCGGGCGAATTCAAGTTGGCGCGGAGCGCGTTTTCCGGCGTGGTGGATGCCGCCAACGGCGATGCCGATTCGGTGCTGCATGCCGCGCGCGCCTTGGCGGACCTTCACGGCGAAGCCAAAGAGCACAAGGCCCTGGCCCAGGTGCTCGAGCTTTTGGCGCGCATCGAACCAGAAGATGAGGCGCGTCACCTCGCCACGCAGAGGCTCGCGCTCCTCGCAGAGAACGACCTCTCGTCGAACGCGCGGGCCATCGACGCCTGGCGATCGCTTCTGGGGACGCCATTCGCGCCTCGCGCCCTCGAGGCGCTCGACCGGCTCTACACGGCGAGCGATGCCCACGAAGAGCTGGTGGCCGTGCTCGACAAGCGGGTGGCGCTGACGAGCGACCGCTTCGCTGCCCAAGCGCTCGCCTTCCGGGCGACCGAGCTCCGGGCCGCGCAAACGAAGGACCGCGCGCAGGCCATCCGCGGTTGGATGGATTTTCTGGGCACTTACGGGGCGTCGCGCGAGGCGCACGCCAAGGTGATTCCGCTTCTCGAGCAAGAGAAAAAGTGGTCCGAGCTCGCCGCCATCCTCACCGCGGATCTCGCTCTGGCCGCGCCGAGCGATCGGGTCGCCGTGCTTTTGCGCCTGGCTCAGGTTCGTCTGACGCGGCAAGAGGATCCCGAGGCCGCCTTCGAGCTTTATCGGCAGGCCTGGGCGATCGATCCCAGCGATCAGACCTGCAAGCAGGGGCTGGAAAAGCTCTTGTCGTTGCCGGCGACGCGCCTCCAGGTAGCAGCCCTCTTGGAGCCCGTCTATCGCGCCGATGGATCGAGCGGGCCGCTCTTACGCGTGCTCGAAGCCCGCGCCGAAGCCACGCCCGACATGGCGTCGCGGCTCGTCCTTCTCGACGAGGCCATCGGTCTCGCCGAGCACGATCTGCGTGATTTTCGGCGCGCGCTGTCGCTGGCGGGCGTTGCCCTCGGGGCGGCGCTCGTCACCGATCGCGCGGCGCTTTCCGCGCGGCTCGACGTCGTCGATCGCCTGGCGGGGGCGACCGGGGATTTCGCCCTCCATGCCAAGCTCCTTTCCGACGCGCTCGCCGATCGGGCCGTCGATGATCCCGCCTTGGCCGATCTGGCGCGGCGCACGGGAGCGGCGCTCGTTGCCGCAGGCGATCCGAGCGCGGCGCTCGAGGTCTATCGCCGTGCCCTCGTCTTCGAACCGTCATCGCAGGACCTTTTGGGCAGGATCGACGGCTTGCTGGCGCAAGGGGGAAGGCCCGAGGAGCGAATGGCTCTTTACCGTGCCGCGCTGGCGCAGGCCGCCACGCCCGAGCGACGGCGCGAGCTCTTTCACTCCATCGCTACCCTGCAGCGGCGCGACCTCAAAGACGTGCGCGCGGCCATCGAGACTTGGCGGCAGGCGCTCGCCGAAAATCCCGCTGATGGGGCGGCGCGTGCCGCTCTGCTCGATGCGTACGAAGCGGCTGGTGATTGGCGGGCTCTCTACGACGAGCTGGCGCGCGCATTGCCCGAAGCCGAGGGCGAGCGGCGGGTGGCCGCTCTCACGAAGCTCGCCGAGGTGGCGACCCAGCGCGGCGACGACGCGCGGGCCCTCGAGCACTACCGCGAGTTGCTCAAGGGGGAATCGATCGGCGAGCCTATCGTGGCGGCGGCAACGGCCGCCGCCGAGCGCGCGGGAGACTTCGCCACGCTGGCCGGCGTGCTCGAACATCGCGTGGCGCGCGCCGCCGATCCGCCCGAGCAGTGCGCGTGGCTGGAACGGCTGGCCGAGATTCGCGTGACGCGGCTGGGCGAGCACGGCGCGGGAGCTCTGGCGTACAAACGTGCCGCGGGCATCGCCGAGGGCGCCCTGGCCGACGAAGAGCACGCCACCCGACTTTACGAGCAAGCGGCGGCCGCCGTGCCTTCCGACCGGGATACGGCCGAGCACCTGGTGAAGCTCTACGTGCGCGGACAGCGTCTCGCCAAGCTCCCTGCGGTCGTCAAAGGGTTGGTCGATCATGCCGTCGACGAGGGGGAGGCGGCGCGGCGCCTTTTGGAATTCGAACCGCACGTGGCAGCGAGCGGCGGCACCGACACCTGGCTCGCTCTGGCCGAGCCACTCCTTGCCAAGGGCGCTCACCAAGGTGAGCTCGGTTTCGCCCGCGCCCGGATATTGGCCTCCGATCCGGCGCGCGCCGATCTGGCGGCGCGGGAGTTTCGCGATCTCATCACGGCAGCGCGGGGCCAAGGAAGTCGGCTGGTCGATGCGTTCGACGCCTTCTTGGCCAAGTGCGCCCCCGCCGATCGCAAAGACGACCGTCGTTTTCTCTTCGCCTGGAAAGCGGATCACGCGCCGGAAGGGCAGCGCGCCGGCGCTCTCATCGCTTGGGCCCACGCCGAGGAATCGACGTTTGCCGATCCCAAAGCGGCGGTCGACGTGTACCGTCGCGTCCTCGCTGTCGAGCCCGAACGCGGCGACGCCCTCGAAGCCTCGGTACGCTTGCTGCGCCAATTGGGTGACGTCGAGGGTGCCTTGGCGGCGCTCATCGCGCTGCGGGACTCGAGCGAGGGGCCTTCGCGCCGCGAGCGCGATCTGGAGATCGCCGATCTGCTTTTGTCGTCGCTCGATCGTCCGGAAGAAGCCCTTTCCCGCGTCGCCCCGCTCATCGAAGCGGGTCCCACCGACGCCGGCGCGCTCGGCGTCGCCTATCGCGCGCTCGAGCACCCTCGCGGACAGGAAAAAGCCGCGGCGCTCTTGGAGCGCGCGGCATCGCTGGCCGAGGACGAGGAACAGGCGCTCCTCATTTTACGCACGCTCTTGGCCATGCCCAAGGCCCCAGGGCTCCGAGCGTCGCGCCGCCGCTGGTTCGAGAGTCTGCTCGATCACTACGAGTCCGAGCCGAAGGTCGCGCTGCTGACCGCGCTCTCGGCGGCCGCGGAGATGCCGGCCGATGAAGGATTGTGGGGGCGCGCCGAGAAGCTCGCTCGCTCGCTGGAGCAGCCAATCTTGGTGGCGGAGGCCTACCGGCAAGTGCTCGAGCAGCCGCTCGACCCCGATCTCGCTGCGAGCATCGGCCGGCGTGCGGTCGACTACCGGGAGGAGTGGTTCGACGATACCGAAGCCGTCATCGTCCTTTTGAAGCGGGTGCTCGAAATTTCGCCTCAATCGGGATGGGCACGCGATCGCCTCAAGCTCGCTTTCGGCTCGGGAGAACGCTGGGAGGAGCTCTTCGCCCTCTATGACGACGCCATCGACAGGGCCACCAAAGACAACGAGCGGGTCGAGCTCCTGGCGGAAGCGGCGCAGGCGGCGAAGGACTTCGCTGCCGATGCCGATCGCGCCATCGGTTATTTCGAGCGGCTCCTCGTCTTGCGTCCCGACGACCGCCGCGTGAGCTCGCAGCTGGAAAGGCTCTACGAACGGCAGGGAAAGATCCAGCCGCTCATCGACCTGCTCTCGCGCGACCTCGCCAAGCTGACCGGCGAAAAGGCCCAGCAGATGCGTCTGCGCATTGCGGGGCTCTTTTTGCGCGAGCGGCGCCACGACGGTTCCGCCTTCAAGCTCATCGAGGAGGTGCTGCGCGACGATCCCGAGCGAGCCGACGCCTTCACCCTGCTCGAAGAGATCGTCCTGCACGCGCCGCCGGAGACCGCGGCGGCCAATGGAACGACGCCGCACGCCGTCGATCGCGCCAGTGTGCCGCCCGACGTCGAGGGCGATGCGTCTCCTGCCTCGATGGCGCCGGGAGCCGGCGAGGAGCCGCCGTCGGTGGCGCCGCCCGCGCTGTGGGCGGGGCAGGTGGCTTCGGGCGGAAAAGGGCGGCGCAAGAAGCGCGTCCTGCAGGTCCGCGAACGCGCGGCGTTGCTTCTGAAAGAAAGATACATCGCTCAGGCCAAGCCCGCCGAGCTGGCTCGCGTCCTCGAGGTCGAGCTCTCCCTCGCGCCGGGTCACAAGGAACGCGCCAAAAAGCACCAAGAGCTGCTCACGCTCAAACTCGAAACGCTCAAGGACGACCGCGGTGCTTTCGAGCACGCCGCCGCCCTCCTGGCGCTCGAGCCGCGCATGACAGGTCACCGCAAGACCCTGTCCGATCTGGCCGACCGCCTTTCCGCCTGGGAACGGTTCGGTGAGGTCCTGGTCAGCACCGCGGAGAGCTCGTCGGACGAGCCGCTCGCCACGCGACTCCTGGTGGAAGCTGCCGAAATCTACCGTGACCATGTGCGCCGCGACGAGCGCGCCATCGACCTCTTTGCCTCCGCGCTGGCCCGCAGCGCGAAGGAAAGAGATCTCGCGCTCGCCACGGCGCGCGACCTCGACGCACTGCTCGACCGCGCCGGTCGTGCCGAGGAACGCTGCGGCGTGCTGGAGAAGATCGTAGCGTTGGAGACCGACGCCGGCGGGAGGCGCGCCGCCCTGTCGGAACTATCCATCACCGCGACGGTCAAGGTGGGCGACCCGCAGCGCGCGATTCGCGCGTGGCGCAAATACATCGACGAAGGCGGGCGCGAGATTGAAGCATGGGAAGGGCTCATCGCCATTTTGCGGCGGGCCGAGCGCTGGACCGATCTCGTCGATGCGCTCGAACAGCACGCCGCGATGGCCGATCGCGATCGCGCCCGTGCGGACCTGGTCGAAGCGGCGCGCATTTACGGCGAAAAACTGGGCGTGCCCGAGAGGGCGGTCGAAGCGTGGCTCGACGTTCGCAAGCGCTTCGGCGTGGGCGAGGAGACATTTTCGGCCCTGTCGCACCTGTTCGAATCGATGGACCGCTGGGAAGATCTCGCCCGGCTCGTACTCGACGAAGCCAAGGAGCTGCTCGGCGCACCGGAGGCGCCGGGCGCGGAACTGCGTCTGGTCGATCAGAAGAAAAAGGCCGAGCTTGCCGTGCAGCACGTGCTCGATCGGGTTCTCGCCATCGCTGTCTGCCAGCGGCTCTTCGACGTCTGCGTCGCTTGTTGGCTCCCGCCGCTCGCCGACGACCCGGCGAGCCGCGCGGCGGCCGCTTGGAGCGAAGCGGCTTTTTGGGCGCTCGACGAGCTGGTTCGCATGGCCATCGAAGATCACGACTATCCGACAGCCGTCGATCACATGCTGGGCGGCTCGCGCTACGTCTTCGACCGCGCTCGCGCGCGCCACATGCGCCGGCAAGCGGCGCTCGTCTGTTTCGAGAATCTCGCCGATCCCCAGCGCGCGGTGGCCGTCTACCGCGACCTCTTGACGGAGGATGACCGCGACCTCGTGGCCGACGCGGTCGTGCCGGAGCTGGCTCGGCTTTTCGCCCAGCTGAGCGCCTTCTCCGATTTGACCGAGCTCTGGGAAAAGCAAGCCGCGCGCCACCAAGGTGCGGGAAGCCGCGAGCTCGCCGCCGAGCTGTGGGCCAAGGCCGGCGAGCTCGCCGAAAAGCGATTGGTCGACATCGATCGCGCGATCGCCGACTATCGCAAGAGCGCCGACAATGGGGGCCAAGAAGCGCTGCGCGAGCTCGCGCGCCTCTACGGCCACGGGGGCGAGCACCTCAAGGCCGCCGAAGCGCTGGAGCGTTTGACGCAACCTCGCTCCCCCGACAACCTCGCTGCCGATACGCTCGCCCTGGCCAGCGCGTACCTCGCCGCCGGCGATCGAGAGCACGCGCTCGAACGGTTGGAAAAAGCGGTGGCGGCCGGTGCGCAGCCGCGGGCCATTCGCGCTCGCCTGCGCGAGTTCTATCGTGAAGAGCGCGACTTCACCAAGCTCGCCGAGCTCTTGCGCGTCGAAGCAGAAGAGGCCGACAACAGGGCCACCCGTCTCGAGCTCCTGCGCGAAGCGGCGCATCTCCATCTCGATCAGCGCAACGACCCGAACGCGGCCATTCCACTGCTCGACCAGGCTCGCCGGCTTACCACCGACGACTCGTCGATCGGCCTTACCCTGGCCCGCGCCCTCGTGCTCGCGTCACGCCTCGACGAGGCGAGCGGCATCCTTCGCTCGGAGCTCGAACGTTACGGCAATCGCAAACCGAAGGAGCGAGCCATCGTGCACTTCGAGCTGGCGCGCGTGCTCCTCCAGATGGATGAACGCGCAGGCGCCTTGGCCGAGCTCGATCTCGCCGCCAAGATCGATCCCGGTCACCCCGGCATCCTGTGCATGCTCGGCAAACTGTCGGCCGAAGAAGGCCAGCTCGAGCGCGCCCAGCGCACGCTGCGCGCGCTGCTTCTGGTCCTCGGCCGCACCGCTCCTGGTGCACGAGTCGAGGTAAGCCGGGGTGAGGTCCTCTTCGAGCTCGCCATCATCGCGCAGAAGGAGAAGGAAACCGAGCGCGCCGATGAGCTCATCGAGTCGGCGCTCCACGCTTCCAGCGAAAATCCGCACGAAGCCGAAAGCTTCGAGCGCGCGCTGCGCAAAAGGGGGAGCTTCGAACTTCTGGCGCGCTCTCTCGAGGCGCGTCTCTCGGCTTCGCCGCAGGCCGAGACCCGCGCTGCCATCTTGCGCGATCTCGCGCTGCTCTACGACGAGACGCACAAGCTCGAGCACGAGCACGCGCGCCTCAAGCGCCACGCCGATCAGACGCTGCGCGAGCTCAAAGAATCGCCCCCTGCTTCGGACGTGGCGTGGACCGCCATGGAGACCCTCTACGAGCGACTCGGCGAACACGACAAGCTGGCCGACCTCTTGTCCTTGCGCGTCGCCGCGGGCGCCGAGGTAGAAACGGCCGACTACGCCGACCTCCTCTACCGCCTCGCCAAGATACGACTCACCAACGTGGAGACGATCGCCGAGGGGACCGAATTGCTCGAGCGTGCGCTCGACATCGTGCCGCAAGCCGACCGCGCGGCAGAGGCCCTGCGCCCCGCGGTCGAAGGCGACGGCAGGAACGAAAGGGTGCTTCGTCTCTATGAGCGGGTCACGCGTGGTCGCGGTCGAGAGGCGGCACATGCCGACGCCCTCTTCCGTCTCATCGACCTCGGATTCGCCACCAGCGACGAGTCGCGCGAAGGGGTCAGCCTCGCGCTCGCCGCCTCCAACGAGCCCCTGGCGACATCGATTCTCGCCAAGCTGTTGGAGAGCGACGACCTCGATGAAGCGCACACTCCCTGGGCACGAAGAATGCTGGCCGAGCTCTATACCAAGGCCGGCGATCTGGCGCGGGCCGCCGATCTCAAGGAGCTGGTTGCCAATGCCGCGACGGGCGACGAGCGACGTGCCTTGCTCTTGGAAGTCGCTCAGACGGCCCGAGGTCCGCTGCGCGATCTGCCGCGAGCGGCGCGCATTTACGCCAAGCTGCGCGACCAGGAGCCGGCGGACCGCGACATCTGGGAGCCGCTCCTCGCGATCTACCGCAGTCTCGGCGATACCGAGGGCCTGATCGCGCTCATCGCCGACACCCTGCCCCTCATCGAGTCACCCGAGGAACGCAACCGACTGCGGTTCGAGGAGGCGCAGTTGCTCCTCGCGCGCCCCGACACCGAGGCCCAGGCGGCCGACCTTCTCCAGGACGTTCTCGAAGAAGAGCCGAGTCATCGGGAAGCGGCCGTACTGCTCTCGGATCTCCTCCAGCGACGCGGCGACACGGACCAGCTCAGCATGCTGCTCGCGCGTCAACTCGATGCCGCCAAGGACCGCGGTGACATCGTATCCATCCTGTCGCTCTCCACCCGTCTCGGCACGCTCTTGGAAGAGAGTGGCCGCATTCTCGAAGCACTCGACACTTACCACGCCACCCTCGATTGGGACCCCCAGTCCAGGACGTCGCTGCATGCCATCCTGCGGCTGTCCGAGATGCGCGGTGATTCCTTCGAGATCGCCGAGGCGCTCGAAAAACTCTTGGCAGTCGAAACGGGCGAGACGGCTGCGGGCATCGCTCGCCGCCTGTTTGCGCTGCGCGCCGAGCAAGGTGACGCCGAGCTCGCCGAACGCGCGCTCGAAGCCGGCCTCAACGCGAGCCCGGAGAATACAGAGCTGTCCGAGCTGCTCATTCAGCGCTACCAGGCGCGCGGCGCGCACCGCGAGCTGGCCGTCCTGCTGAGGGAGGCGTTCGATCGGTCGCCGGACAGCGCGGCCATCTTGTTCGCGCTGCTCGATGCCTATCGCAACCTGGGCGAGCTCGAAGCGGCTGTCGAAACGGTGACCATCGCCCTCGGGAGGGCGCCTGGCTTGGCGCCGCTCTACCGCGAAAGGGCCACACTCCTCGAGGCGCTTGGTCGCAGCGGTGAAGCGATTGGCGACTTTGCGCGCGCCTACGAGGTCGGCGGCGTGGCTCATTTGCCGGACTTCGTGCAGGCGCTCGAACGCGAGGCCTCCCACGGCTCCTCGGCCGGGGATCGCGGAACCCGCCTGCGGCTGGCGCAGCTGCTCTGCCAAACGGGCCTCGTCGACCAAGCGCGAACACATCTCGAGGGACTGCTCGAGCAGAACGCCTACGACGCCGACGCGCTGATGGCGCTCGCCGAAATCGAAACCAAGGGCGAGCGATGGGACGCCGCCAGCGCGATCTTGAGCCGGTTGGTGGTGGTCATCGAAGGCGATGCCATCGTCGAGGTTGCGCTGCGACTCGCGGAGGCGTGCGAACGTGCGGGTCGCCCCGAAGAAGCGCAAGGGGGCCTCGAGCGGGCGATCGAAGCCGCTCCCGGCCATCCCGAAGTTCGCACCCGGCTGCGCCAAATCTACGAAAAAAGCGGCGCCAGTGCACAACTGGGGCAGCTCATTCTGGAAGAGGCTGCGCAGGAAACGGATGTCGCCGCGCGTTTCGGGCTCCTCTGGCGCGCCGCCGAGCTCTTGTTGGGCGAAGAGGGAGACCCCATCAAGGCCACCGAAGTGCTGGAGGAAGCGCGCGCGCTCCGTCCGGAAGACGATGCCGTCGTGCTGCTCCTCGGGCGCGCCTACGTCGCGAGCGGCCGCGCCCCGGAGGCGCTGCTCCTCTACCGGTCGACGGTGACGCAGCGAAAAGGGCGGCGGTCCAAGCAATTGTCCGCGATCCACCGCGAGATCTCACGCATCCAGCTGGGCGGCGGGGATCTCAGCTCCGCGCTCGAGGCGCTCACGCGCGCCTTCGAAATGGACCTTCAGAATGGAGAGGTGGCCCTCGAGCTCGGTCTGCTCGCCAAAGGTCTCGACGATCAAGAGCTCGCCGGCCGCGCCTTCCGCTCGGTGACCTTCATGAAGGCGGCACCTCCTGGCGGCGATGGGGCGACGTCGGCCGCCAAGGGACTCTCCTATTATTTCCTCGGCCGCATGGCAAAAGACAGCGGCGACATTCGCAAAGCACGGCTCTTGGCGCAAAAGGCCCTCATCGAGGACCCGAATCTCGAGCAGGCCAAGGCCATCCTCGAAGAAATGAAAAGCCTTCCCTGATCGCGAGCGCAAGCTGCGCGGCGTCGCGACGGGCATCGGAACGCACGTCGGTGCCTGGTGGCGCGGGTGCTGGTGGAGCGGGCGCAACCGGTGGAGTAGGTTCCTAAGCGCCAATGTAAGTCATGGTACCCCCGCGTTCTGATTCTCTATTTGGGGCGTCCAGGACAAACTGGCAGGTAACGGCTCACCTTCCAGCGAAGAGGCTGCTGGTGTCACACCAATGGCCCGCATGTTGAAGCGTGGTCTTGATTTCGTGCATGCTAATCTTTTCACGGGTTCATGCCTTCCCCGCTCGGCGACGTCCCTTCAGAACTACCGCGCGTAGGACGGTACGAGCTCCTGTTGGAGCTCCAGCAAGAAGCCTTCGTCTCCGTGATGGCAGCGCGCGTGCGTGGGCCCAACACCGGAACCAGCATCGTCGAGCTTACGCGAGTCGAGCACACCCTCGCTCGGCAAGCCGAGGTGCGGGCGGCCTTCCTGGCGGAGGCGCGCGCGGCGGGGCGCGTGCGCCACGCGAATTTCGTTCATCCGACCGATACGCTCGTGCACGAAGGGGACCTCTTCGTCGCCACCGAGTTCATTCTCGGGGCGCGTCTCGATGAGCTTTGGCGTGCAGCGTCCGCAGCTCATTTCGAGATCCCGCTGCCAGTCATGCTGCGGATCTTGCTCGATGTCATCGCGGGCTTGTCGGCCCTACATGCGCGCCACCCGCGCGGACCCAATGTCAGCGGTACGCGATCCATCGTCCACGGTGACATTGCCCCAATGAACATTTTGGTGAGCTACCGCGGCGACGCGAGGCTGCTGCACTCCGGCCTCTCCTGCGTGACGAGCCTCGCGGGCGCGATCGGACAGCGCAATCGAAGGCTTGCCTACAAGGCCCCTGAGCAGCTTCGCATCGGTGTGAATGCCGTACCTATCGGTCCTGCCGCAGACGTTTTTGCCGTCGGCGTCCTGCTGTGGGAGGTGCTCCAGGGTCGGCGGCTCTTCGATGCAGCGAGTGACGTCGAGGTCGTCGAGCGCATTTTGCAAGGGCCTCTTCCGGCGATCGAGGCAAGCGACCGACGCATTCCGATCGCGCTCCTTCCACTCGTGGAAATGGCACTCGAACGAACCGCCGAGCGACGCATCCCCAATGCGGCCCAGCTCGGCGATGCCATCGAGCATGCGCCCGGCGTGCGCCTCGCAACCAACGACGAGGTGGCCATGGTCGTCGATCAGCTGGTCGGACCGCTCATCGAGCGACGGCGCGAACGTGTGAACGATCTCTTCGCGCTGGCAGAATCCCGCTCGCCTTCCGACAGCACGCTGCGTCCCGCCATCATCTCCCATCTGCGTCAAGCGGGCGCGATGAAGACGCCGGTGGGGCTCGTCTATCCTCCTCCTTCGGGCGCCCCCCTTTCGTACGCTCCGCCGTCCCAATCTCCGCCGTCGCAACCCGCTTCGTTCGTTCCGAGTGATCGCTGGATCGATCCCGCATTGCCGGCCCCTTCCGCGCAGCACCCGTCGGACTCGCGCTGGCCCGCGCCGGCGTCGTCGGGGATGCGCAAATGGGATCGCTCGGGGAGCATTCCTTCTGCCAAGGCACGCAAGCTAGGGGCGAAGGGTGTGCTGGGACGGGGTTGGCTCTACTACCTGGCGATCGGCGCCGCTCTGGGTGGGCTCGTTTTCGAATACCTCATCGAAGCCAGTCCCGTTGCCCTTCCCCAGCCGACCACGGTGCTCGCCCCACCACCGGGCGCCGAGCTCCCGCCCATGGCGACCGCCGGCGCTGGCGCGACGACAGCCGTCCCGTCCCGTGCTCCCGACGATCTGGCCGCCACCGCGTCGGCGCGCGTGCAGGGGCCGCCCACGATGCGACCCGCGGAGCCCCTGCGGATAGAACCACCTCGACGTGCCGCGCCCGTGCCGGCACCTCCCCGTGCTCCTCCGCCCGCGCCCCGCGTGAGAAGGCCAGCCGCACCGCCGGTGGTGGCTAGCCCCGAGGGATCACCGTCCGTTCCGAGCGAGGCGAGTTCCGCCGAAAAGCCCACCCCTCCGCCGGCGTCGACCGAGCAGGATTGGGGTATCTAGTTCGCCGCGAACTTGGCCGCGCGACGCAGGTCCAGTCACGATTCCACCTGCCGCAAGAAGGAAAACTTGTAGCAGTGCACGGAGGAAAGCATGGAACGTCGTTTGGGCCTGCGAGGACAGGTGGATCTGCCCGCTATTCAGCACCTGGACGGTTTTTGCCACGAATGCAGGATCGTCGACCTTTCCGCCCGGGGCTTGGTCGTCCAACGGACCAGGGTCCTGGCCGAGCGGCCGTCTCGGCTGACGTATCGGCTGGAGCTTCCCCTCGACGGGGGTGAGCGCTGCATTTTGGCACTGGCCCGACCCGTCTGGACACAAGGCCTGCTGCAGGCGATGCGGTACGTCGCCGTCGACGAAGTCGACCGCCTGGAAATTGCCGAGTTGCTCGACCGGCTGGGGCGGCAGGGGGCCGTACTCCACTAGCGTCAGCGGGCGTCAACATGGCGTGACGACGGGCGCTCGGCCGCGCTTTCGTTATTCTAGGCGCCATGGTGAGAACAGACCGGGGACTCGCGTTGGTGCTCGTGGCCGTGGCGCTCAGCGGTCTTTTTCTGCTTGCGCCGGGCTGCGGGAAAAAGCGCACGCTGGTGAGCGAGGAAAAACTGCCTTCGGGCGCGGTCGCCAGCGCCGGCGCGCCGGCCAACGTCACTCCTGCGTGGTCGCCGCGCGCGATCGCCAAGCTCGATATGCACACGCACATCGACCCCGAGATCGCGCTGCCGGCGCGGCGTTTTCTGGAGGCGCAGGGAATCGGCCGGGCCGTCAATCTGTCCGGCGGCTGGGTGGGGGAAGGGCTGGAAGAGACGCTGGGGGCGTCGAAGATAGCCAGCGGGTATTACGTCATTTTCGCCAACATCGATTTCGAGGGAATCGGCACGGCGAAATGGGCGGCGCGCGAAGTCGCGAAGCTCGAGCGGGCCAAGGCATTAGGGGCGCGCGGGGTGAAGATCGCGAAGAACCTCGGCCTCGGCGTGAAATTTCCCGATGGGCGGCGGGTGCCGGTCGACGATCCGGTGCTCGATCCGGTGTTCGATGCGATGGCCAAGTTGCATCTGCCGCTCGCCATCCACACCGGGGACCCCAAAGCTTTTTTCGACCCCATGGGGCCGTCCAACGAGCGCATGGACGAGCTGGCGTCGCACCCGATGTGGAGCTTCGCCGACCGCGCCCGCTTTCCCGCCTGGGAGGCGCTCTACGGCGAGTTCGAGCAGCGCGTCAAACGCTCCAAGGACACGACCATCATCGGCGTTCATTTCGGCAATGCGCCGGAGGAGCCTGACCGGATCGAGCGGATGCTCAGCACCTATCCGAACTTCTACGTCGACACCGCCGCCCGGATCCCCGAGATCGGCCGCAAGCCAGCCGAGGTACGGCGCACCATCATGGCGCACGCCGATCGCGTGCTCTTCGGCACCGACATCCAACTCGGGGGCGGCATGCTCGTGCTCGGCGCGGGTGAGGCTCACGGGCACACGCGCAAAGACGTCGATCATTTTTTCATGTCGAGCTGGGAGTTCTTCGAGACCGCGCACAAGGGCTTTGCCCACCCCACGCCGATCCAGGGAAACTGGACCATCGACGGGATCGACTTGCCCCCCGACGTCTTGGAGAAGGTGTACCACGGCAATGCCGAGCGCCTGCTCGGGCTGCCGCCGACACCGGTGGTGGGCGCGCCACCCGCGTCGGGCGCGTCGTCCGCGGAGTGATCGCTTAGGGGCAACGGGTCGAAGTTGGGGGAGGGATGGGCGGCGCCTCGCAGCGGAGGTACGCGGTGGCCAGGGGCCGCGGCTCGCTGTTCGCCGAGACGAAGCGGATCCTCCGCTGCTGGGCGCTCGGACATGAACGTACGAGGTCGCATGTCACGTCGCTGAGCTGGAAGGGATCGACGTAGCACCAGCCATCACCGGTGAGTGCAGGCCAATTCGGCTGCGTATGGCAGGTGCTCAGTGCTTCGCCGCTCAATTGCTCGATCTCGCAGCGGCAATTGCCGTGGGCCCTCATCTCGTCGGTGAGCAGCGCGTCGGGCGCGATGCGGCGCCCTGGCTCGTTGTCGCAGTTGCAACGACCGGGCTCGTTGAACACCTCGATGATGGAGCAGGGTGTTTGCCCGCTCGTCGTGTCGACGGGCAACGCGATGGAGAGGCATTGGTCTCGGAGCGGTTGGCGCAGCTTGTCCACGAGGGCGTTGATGGCGGGTGCGTACCCGAAGTCATCCCGACTGCGATCGACAACGTTCGCGGGACAGATGGACCCGACGACGGCCTGATCGCCGATCCCCTGGAGAACCTGGAGAATCCGCGTTCCCGGGTAGGCTTTGCCGCGCAATTGCGTCGTCGTGTACGCGCCCTGCGGATTCTGGCAGAGCGGATTCTGGACGTCGCTCGGGTTGGGACCGAAACAATCGCAGTCCGCTGCCCCGATGCAGGTTCTCGGCGGAGAGAGATCGAAGATGCACGCGTACTGTAGATCGGCGTTCGGTTGCGTGACGTCCTTGGACGGGTCCCACTCGTGACCGTGCTTGATGTCGGCGTTGGGGGCGCTACCCGGTCCAGGAAGGGAGGCGCGCGGCCGAATCGACTCCACCATGTGAGCATCTCGGGGCGGGATGGGGCCGTTCGGGTTGGATGGATCGCCGACGATGTCTGCCCACACGCCGTCAGCGGCCAGTTGCTTGGCGGTCTTGTAGCCCCTGACCAGGTCCGCGGGATCGACGGCGATGTCCTGCCACGGGACGGCGACAATCCCCGTCACCAACACGAGGCCCTTGTCGCGGGGGGGCGCGCAGCCGATGCCCGTGCGGCAGAGAAGATCGGAAAAGAGGGGATTATCGACCAGTTCGTACTGGCGATTCGGAACCTTGGTGCTGGTGAAGCCGTCGATGTAACGCTGCACCGGGTAGAGGAAGTCGACGCCGTAGCGCCGCTTCTGCTCGAAGCAGCGCACGTTCGGCTGATCTTCGATGACCGAGAGCTCTCCCTTCATGCATTCGGGGTCGCGATCGGCCGCGGGACACCCCGCTGGCGGCGTCACCTGCCCGCAATTGAAACAGCACGGATCGTTAGGATTCTCCTGGCATTTCGAGGTGCCGTGCTTGAGAAGGCTCTTGCCCGTTTCACGCAGCGGCGGAAGAAGCGCGTAGAAACTCTGCCCCCCGTCGACCACAGAGCAATCGTTCTCGTCGGTGACGAGCACGACCGAGACCAGCGAATCGGGGCGCAAGAAGTCGGCTCGCTGCTGGAGCAGCGCCTGATCAGTGCCGTTCAACACGGCGAGGCCGAAGCCGCCGATGCTGTCGTCGATACGGATCGTGTCGTACGGGTTGGGATCGACGAGGAAGCGGTACACTGCTTCGAGCGACGATTCGTAACCGCAGCCGTGCTGCCCGACGCCTTTGACCATTTCCGTGAAGGGGGTCGCGACGGCGCTGGAGGAGGCAAGCGCCCCAGCCGCATTCGGGTTGTAGAAAAGAAACCCCTTGTTCATGTAGGTCGGAACCGTCGCCCCTCCGACGGCGCGCGTGAGAAGGTGGGCGCGGTCGTCGTTGTGCGGATCCGATCGGCCATTGAGGACATCGTTGGCGTCGGAACAAACGCCGTCGGCCCCGTGGGCGCCGAGCGACGAGCTGATGATGCCGATGTGAATGTCGTGAATCGGCTCGAAAGCGAGCTCGCCGATGGCGCACTCTTTGTTGATCTGCGTCCCGATGACTCTTCCGGTGATGGGGTCGACGCATCGGGGTGAGATGAGTCGATCGACGAGGTCGGGAACGGCAGAGCTCAAAATCGCTTGTTTGTCGACCATGGACGACGAGTTGTCGATCATGAAAAGGACGTCGACCTTGGACGTTTTCGTTTCTCGGAAGGAGCGCGTGACGTAGGGGCCCGGTGGTCCCCCGCCGTCCCCAGCCGCGCCGCCGGTGCCCGCATTGCCGCCGGTCGCGCCGCCCGTTCCGGTCGTGCCGCCCGTCGAGCCTCCGGACCCCGTCGTGGCTCCGGTGCCACCTCCCGAGCCCGTGGTTCCCGCGCCAGCCGATCCTCCAGGGCCAGTGGTACCGGTCGAGCCTCCGGACCCCGTCGTGGTTCCGGCGTCCCCGCTGCCTCCGTCAGGACTCGTGAAATCGAGGATCCTGGCGCCGCAAGCGGCAAGGAAAATAGAGCTTAGAACGAGCGCGACTCGAGCGCCTTGATGCCACATGGGATGACCTCCTGGGTGCGTCAGCGATGCAAGAATTCTGCGGCCCGTTGGCGAACGAGCGGCGTCGCGCCGCTCTGCGCGAGCTGCTCCAAGACGGGTCGCACGGCGGCTTCGCGGCCGCGCGAGATCCAGAGCTGCGCCCGGGCGAGGCGCGCCGCGTCGCGCGTCGCGGGGTCGAGAGCGTGCCCGAGCTCGTCGAAGGCGCGATCCGCTGCGTCGAAGTCGTCTTCGCGCAGCGCCGCCGCGGCGCGTGCCCAAGCACGGACGGATACTTGGTTGGCTCCCGGTCCGGCCACGTCGCGCGCACTGCTGCTGACGGTTTCATTCAAAGCCGCGGCAGCGCCACCTTCGCGCGAGCCTGGTCCGCCCTTCTTGTTCGATGGAACGGCACTTTCAGGTACGGCAGGCGCAGTCGGCGTGATCGCGACGGGCACGCTGGGTTCCGCCGCGCTTTCTTCGCGGAGGATCCTCCAGCCACCGACCTCCATCGGGGTCGACCAGAATTCGACAAGGCACGGGCCCTCGACTTTCGAGGCGCGTCCATCGGCCAGGGCGACGCTTGCGGACTCACCTTGGTTCAGCTGCAAGCGCAGACCGTCGACGAGCGGCGCGACGCCGCGGGTGGTCTCGATGTGCGGTCGAGCGCGTACCCACTTCACGCCTTCGTCCGTCGCCGCAAAAACGGGCGCGAAACGGGGCGAGTCGTTCGGCGTTGCGCTGCTCGCAACGGCCGCGGTGCTTGCTCGAACCGCGGTGGGCAGCTGCGCATCGATCGCCGGTCGAGTTTTCCACGGAAGGCCGATCGTCCCCGTGGACGCGAGCAGCAAGTAACCCGCGGCCACGCCTGCCAGTGCGAACGGGACGACGTCGAACCACCCTGGCGCGGCATGCGCGGCGACTCTTCGCGCCTGGAACCTGGTGGCGGCGGCGGCGACGGCGTCGTCGTCAACCTGGTCGGCCGACCACGTCGAGACCATGCGTCGCATTCGTTCGGCAGCGGTCTGGCACGCCGCACATCCCTCGAGATGCAGAGCGCAGTCGGGCGTCAG
>Ga0193706_1000044_pt1 | contig 124883 bp, 105 predicted proteins | sample U3c1metaG_FD_160130 | JGI IMG/M metagenome (GOLD analysis project Ga0193706, IMG submission 160130) | Soil microbial communities from a riparian zone of the East river system, Colorado, United States - U3c1 | ecosystem: Environmental > Terrestrial > Soil > Riparian zone | place: USA: East...
CCGGTCCGGGCGATCCCACGCTCCGGTGGACGACCGGAAAAGTGATTGGAACGCATCCGAGCCGGCAAGGAGGGGCGGTCGGTGACATCGACGGTGACGGAAAAAACGACGTTCTCGGAGGCAGGGACTGGTGGTACAGGAACGTCGACGGCGTGGGCATGACCTGGGAGGAAGTTGCCATTCCAGCAGCGTCCGGCTTTACGGCCGAGCCTCTCACCTATCTCGGCGATCTGGACGGAGACGGTGATACCGACCTCGCGATGATCACCCATTGGGGAGGCGATACCGGCGCCCGAGCGGCCTGGTTCGAAAACGTCGACGGAATGGGCAGAAACTTCGCCCTGCACTCGCTGAAGACGGGGTTGGGTTGGCTTCATACGGTGGTGGCGGCCGACTTCGACAACGACGGCGACCTCGACATCTATGTCGGAAAAAATGCCGGCCCGCAGTGGATCTGGGAGAACACCGACGGCAAAGGAACGTTCGTCGAACATACGGTTGCCGCCGATTTTCGCGGTCACGACGCTCGCGTCGGCGACGTGGATTGTGATGGCGATCTCGATGTCGTGGGATCGCCCTGGGGCGATCAGAACGAAGGCGGAGAAGCCGCTCGTCCTCCGAGAGACGTCGTTTACTTGCAGAACATGCTCGTCGAGAGGGGTGGCACACCGCTCTTCGATAGGCCCAAGGAGATGACGTTTCACAAGGAGCCCCCCTGCGTCTGCCGCCGATGAGCGCGCGCACGATTTGTTTTGAGATCGCACTGGCGTCGGCGCTGTTCATGGCCAGCGCCGATGCTCGAGCGAACGGTCGCTTTCCGGGAGCGAGCATGATCGCGTTCGATCCCGCCGATGCGTCGCACATCCTCGTCAGTGCGACGTTCGGGTTGCTCGAATCGCGCGACGCAGCCAAAAGCTTCAGCTGGACGTGTGAATCCGCGCTCTCGCTGAAAGGTCAACAAGACACGGTGCTGGCCATCACGGCGAGCGGGGCCATCGTCGCGGCCACCTTCGACGGCATCGTGAGAAGCGCCGACGGTTGTCACTTTGGCTTTCCCCCCGATCTCGCGCTTCAGATCGTGCCTGATCTTTCACTCAGCAAGAGCAGGCCCCACGAGCTTCTTGCTTTTCACATGCGCGGTGGAGCACGAGGGGGATACGACTCGCAAGTCGTGCGCTCGATCGATGATGGGCAAACGTGGACCAACGTCGGGCCGCCCTTGCCGACTGAGCTTCTTCCGCTCACCGTCGACATTGCGCCGAGCGATGCTGGACGCGTCTATATGTCCGGCCGCCTCGGCACCGCCGAAGCGTACGCATCGGTTCTCATGCGCTCGGTCGATGGTGGTGAGACCTTCGAACGCGTTGCAGTGCCAGAAACCTCGGTCGAGCGAATGGCGTACATCGCCGGAGTGCACCCGCTCGACGCCGATCGTGTGTTCGTGCGCGTCGACGATTCGCTAGGAACCGTCATCTGGTCGAGCGAAGACGGCGGGCGGACGCTTCGCAAGCGCTTTACCGGAACCGGGCGATTGCTCGGCTTCGCCATCGCACCGGACGGCGGCGAAATCGCCTTCGGCGGCCCCAACGACGGAACGTGGGTCGGTGTCACGGACGGGCCGAGTTTCGAACGCCGTTCCGATGTGGGACCGAGCTGCCTCGCTTGGAACAGGAACGGACTCTACGCCTGCGCGGACGTCCGACAAGCCGGCTTCTCTTTGGGGCGTTTGCGTGATTCGACGGCGACCTTCGAACTCCTCTTCCGGTTCGACGCACTGTGCGGCCAGACTGCTTGCGGCGCGGCCACCCAGGTCGGAAAAGCCTGCTCCGGCGAATGGGACGTTGTGGCACCCACGATCGGGGCGTCGTGCGGCCTGGCTTCGAGCGACGGAGGCCGAGTCGGCCATGTCGACGCTGGATCGAACGTCGACGGTTCGTCGGACGTTTCCAGCGGGCCCGTGCATTCTTCGGGCTCGTGCTCCTTCGCAGCACCCAGCCGCGCGACATGCGGTTGGGAGGTGCCAACCCTCTTAGCCCTTTGCCTCCGGGGTCGTCTCCGGGGTCGTCGCCGCGATCGATCGATCTCTCGCCGTCCTTGCGGCCCGTAGCAATGGCCGAGGCCCGGTCAACGAGCGCTCGGGGGTACCGCCGAATTGCGCTGATCGCGCCGGACACCGTTATTCACTGGGTCCGCTTCACGCGCCACCGGCCCTGGAATCGCTTCGCCGTTGCCAATCTTGTCGCGCAGAACCCGATGAAGGTCGTCGGCCCACGGTCGTCCTTCCGCAGCGCGCAGCGTCGTCGCCAAGGTGAGCAGCACCGTTTCTCGAAGCTCGCGGTCGCGCACCGCGAGCTTCGAGAGCGAGCGCGATTGCAATCGCCTCACGCCCCACCAGGTGGCGATCAACAGGACGGCCGCGGCGATCGCCCACCCCAACCACCCTGCGCTCGCGAAAAGTCGCGTCACCCGCGCCAGCAACCCGCGGCTAGACTGGCGCTCCTCGAGCTCGGCCAATGCGTCGTTGGTGCCGAAAACGACTTCGCGTGCCAGCGACCGGCCCGTCACGCCGAGCGCCGCGTGAAACTCGGGCGCGCTGGCGACCGCCGTAAGCCCACGCCCGACGTTCTCACGAAGCACCGCTTCCATCGCCGGGCCGAGCGACTCGGTCAGCGCCTGACGCATCGCCGGCGCCAGCGCAACGGGGAGCTCGTCGGCCGCCGTACGAATCGCCGCGTGCATCGCGGCTTCGACTGCGGCAGCGGCAACTGCCGCACTGGCGGGTGCCACGTCGTTTTTCATTCGCCGCGCGAGCGATTCGGCCATGGTCTCCGTCATGCGGCGCGACATCTGCTCGAGCTGGGCGACCATCTCGTCGTTCGAAAGCCCCAGGGCCAGACCCTTGGCGAGGGCCGAGCTCATCTCTCCCATGGCACGCTGCATTTCTGCCGTGGCCATCACATCGGCGAATTGTTGCCGTGCGCGCGGATCTTCGAGTCTCGACATCGTACGCTCGAGTGGATCCATCGCCAAAACGGGCGTAACGCTGGGTGTGCAGGCCCAAGGTCCTATCAACAGCACCACGAAAAGGAAGCACGCACGCAAGGCAGACACGGTATCGACATGATTTGCAAGAACGCGACCACGACGTAGACGTGTCCGGCGCGCACAGCGAGGGCGAGCTGAACCGTAGGGCGCGGCTGCGCTGGTCCTTCTTGGCGCGCTGCAAAAGGCTCGGTCTGCCGCGTCAACCGGACACACTTGACGGCTGTCCCCTCGCGGCGCGACGGTGGTCGGGCGATGCGTTGCTCGTTTTCGATCGCCATCGTCGCCCTCACCGCGGCTTGTGGCGGATCGCCTTCCCCCCTTTCTCCCGCGCCGCGCGCTTCGCCGACCATTCGCGTTTCCTTGGCCGATTCGGCGCCCCCTCCGCGCGACGACGGCCGGCTCCCTTCCGATGTGCGCCCTCTCCGGTATGGATTGGACCTCACCATCGATCCGTCGCAAAGAAGGTTTGCCGGCCGCGCGCGCATCGGCGTGACGCTCCATGCACCGACCCGCAGCATCGTCTTGCACGGCCGTGATCTCGACGTTGCGAGCGTCGCTGCGACGACCTCGCGTGGCAAGGCGACGGGCACCGCGCGCGCGCGGCTCGCTTTTGGGGCGAAGGAGGGCCCCGACGAGCTGGTACTCGCCTTTGCGGAAGAGCTTCCGCCCGGCGAGGCAGAGCTCGACATCGCGTACCAGGCGCCCTTCGCCGAGGAACAGCACGGCCTTTTTCGCGTCGAGGACGAGGGCGCGGCGTACGCTTTCACGAATTTCGAACCGATCGACGCCCGTCGCATGTTTCCCTGCTTCGACGAGCCTGCCTATAAAACGCCGTTTCAAATCACGCTTCGCGTACCCAAGGGGAATTTGGCCTTTGCCAATACGAGCGAGACGCGTCGTAGTGACGACGCCGCCACGGGTACGACGACGTTCGAATTCGAGCTCTCACCACCTCTTCCGACCTACCTGGTGGCGCTCGCGGTGGGCTCGCTCGAGGTGCTCGAAGGACAGAAAACGCCCGTCCCACTGCGCATCATTGCCGCCAAGGGCAAGGCTCGGCATGGAAGAGCCGCGCTCGACATGGCCGCGGCGCATCTCGATCGGTTCGCGAAGTATTTCGACCAGCCCTATCCCTACGGCAAGCTCGACCTCGTCGCGGTACCCAACTTCCACGGCGATGGGATGGAGAATGCGGGCCTCATCACCTCGCGCGAAGAGATTCTCCTCGTCGAGCCGGACGGCGCGCGCGCAGGAGTGCGCCGTGCGCTCGCCGACACCATCGCGCATGAGGTGGCTCATCACTGGTTCGGCAACCTGGTGACGATGCAGTGGTGGGACGAGATCTGGCTGAAGGAGTCCTTCGCTCAGTGGATCGGCGTCAGGATCGTCGACGAGTGGAAACCGGAGACGAAGGCCGGCCTCGAGCAGATAAACCGCAAAAGTTGGGGGATGTTGATGGACGCCCTGCCGGCCGCGCGCCCCATCCGCACCCCGGTGCGCACGGCGAAGGAGATCAGCGACTACAATCCTCTCATCTTCGAAAAGGGCGCTCCCATCATCGGCATGATAGAGGCGTGGCTCGGGCCTGACGCGTTCCGTGACGGCTTGCGCCGCTACATCAAGCGTCATCGCGACGGAACCGTGAAATCCGCCGATTTCTATGCCGCATTGTCCGAATCGAGCGGCGGCCGCGATGTCGGCAAAGTGGTGGAGAGCTTCCTCGGTCAGAGCGGCGTGCCGGTGGTGAGCGTAGAGCTCGACTGCGCTTCGGCCGCGTCGTCGGCGCCGGAGAGCGCGGCCGTACCGTTCGTTCGACTGCGTCAGGAAGAATATCGCTACCTCGATCAAAACGAGCCGAGCAGCGCGAAACAGTGGCGCATCCCGGTGTGCGTTCGTTACGACGCAGGAAACGCGCTCGCCACGCAATGCACGCTGCTCGACGGCAAAGAGGGCCGCCTCGACCTCGGGGCGGCGAAAGGTCGGCCGCCGACATGTCCGTCGTTCGTTTATCCCAACGCGGGCGAGGTCGGGTACTACCGCTTTCGATTGCCGCGCGCCGATCTCGATAAGCTCGGCGCGCGCAGTCTCGGCAAGCTCACGGAAGGCGAACGGCTCGGCCTCGCGGCCAACGCGTGGGCGGACGTCTGGAGCGGGCACCTGCCGCTCTCGGCGTACCTGGAGCTTTTGCGCGGCTACCAGAACGAACCGAGCCACCTCGTGCTCGAGCAGCTCTTGGATGCGCTTCTCGCCACGGAAAGGGCGGTGGTCACCGACGCGTCTCGTCCAGCGTTTGCTCGTTTCGTGCGCAACCTCTTCGGCAACTCGGCGCGTCGCCTTGGCTGGACGCCAAAACAGGGCGAGTCCGAAGAAACGAAATCGACGCGCAGCGAAGTGCTCTTCGCTATGGGCATCCTCGGCGAGGACCCAGCCGTGAGGGCGGAAGCAACCCGCGTGGCCAACGCTTGGTTTGCCGATCCTACGCAAGTGGACCCCGAGCTCGCCGGCCTTGCCATCGCCTTGGCGGCCAAGCGCGACGAAGCAGCGATGTTCGACCGCTTGCTCGGCCTGCTCAAGAACGAGGCCACGCCCGAAGTTCGGCAGCGGGTGCGCCGGGGACTCACGGCGCTCGATACGCCGGCGCTGGTCGAGCGCGTGCTCGATCTCACCCTCGACGGCACGCTGAAGACCCAAGAGCTGCGCGACGTGCTGCTCGCGTTCGTGCGCCGGCGGCCCACCGTGGAAGTGGCCTTTGCCTGGGCCCAAAAGCACTTCGACGAGATCACGAAAGCATCGCCCCACTTCGGGCCGCTCGTCCTCGCGCGCGTGCCGGTGTCTCTCTGCAACGCCGAACGCGTGCGCGCGGTAGAAGCCTTCCTGCGGCCGCGGCTCGAGAACCTGGGCGGAGTTTCGGATTTACACGAGAACGTCGATGTGGGTTTGCGCTGCGCCGCGCTCGCCGAGAAAGAGAGAGGTCCCACCGCTGCATGGCTGGCGGGACGATCGGGCGCGCGCTGATTCGGTAAAGGCGAAGGAACCGTCGCCGCGCGCTCGCGAGTCGTGGAACGGCACCGCGCGGTAGAGAGGACGTGAGCGCGACGACCGGACCGGTTCGGTGCCCTCGCTGAGCGAGGTAAGGAAGCACGCACGCACGGCAGACACGCGCTACATCAGGCGACTACTGCTCGAGGCAGTAGATGGGCGCCGTCAAATTGCACGGGTTCCAGCAGGCAAGCTCCGTCCAGCTTTGTGAGGTGAGCCCCGTGTCGCCCAGGGCGTGGTTGAGTCCGGCCGCGGCAGTCGTCCAACTGGCGCAGGTGTTGCCGCCATAAAGGAGGCCGTTACCGTCGGTGCCGGTCATGGCGTTGATGTTTCCGAGGCAAAAGCCGTTCGACGTTCCTCCTACCGGAGCCGCGCCGAACTCGGTCTTGTCGATAGCGTGCAAGATCGTGCGGTCGACGAGGTCGGTCCAATGGTTGGCGACGACCGTCGTCCCGTCCACGAGGACATAGCGCCCCGCAAAATGGGTGAGGCGATCTCGGGCGTGGACGGAGTCACTACTCAGCCACGCCTTGAACGATCCCGTCAGAGCACCCGCGGTGGCGCGGGCCGCGCAGAGGGCGTCACCTCCGAGGAGGCCGTTCCCACCGCCGAAGGCGCCGAGATTGCCGTTGTAGACCGTGCTGGTCACGAAGATGACCTTCTGGGCCAGCTGCAAGCACGCCCCGCCGAGGCATGCTTGATTGCTCAGGCATGGCGTGCCGTCGCTGTTGCCGCCGCCGACGTTCGTGCAGTTGCCGGAGGCGCCGCAGTAGGTGACGTTGGTGTTCGGGTCGACGCACGTGCCGACGCAAGCGACTTGCCCGCTCGGGCAAGCGCACGCCGAGCCAGTGCAGAGGGCGCCGGTACCAACGTCGGTGCTGCAGTTGATGCCGTCGGTTCCGAGGGGGCCCGCGCCGGGGGTGCAAGCGCCGGAAGCGCCGCAGTAGGTCTCGTCGGTGGAAGGCTCGATGCAGACGCCGCCGCAGTTGATCTGTGTCCCCGGGCAAGTGACGGCGCAGTTCGAACTGACGCAGATCCTGCCGTCGAGAGCGCAGTCGGTGCCGGGCAATCCGGGCGCCGGGGCGACGCAGTCGCCGGTCGCGCCGCAGTAGGTGCGGTTACTCGCCGGGTCGATGCAGGCGGAGCCGCAATCGACTTGCCCACCCGGGCAGGCGCACGTCGATCCGGCGCACAGGGCGCCGGTGCCGATGGTGCCGACGCAATCGACCCCGATGCTGCCGCCCGAAGCGCCGCAGCCCTGTTCTCGGTGCGGTGACGATGTCTGCTCCAGTTGGGAAAATCGATGCAATTGTCCCCTGGATTGTCCATGAGCGCGTCGTCCCGCTCTCAGTCGAGCGGCACCGGAACGCCGATCGCTCGCAGAATGGCCCGCTCGACGTCGAGAAGCCGCTTGGCGGGAATGGGTCCACCGAGAGGCTCTCGGCGGACGTCGTCCTGATGCAGCGTCGTGATCTGCTCGCACTTGAGCACCGATGCCTGGGGCAGCCCGCCCTCGCCACGAGCCAGTTGCACGTGTGTTGGAGCGGTCAAAAGGCGCGTCGAGCACGGTACGACGATGACGTCGGACGCGAGCTCATTGCGGATATTGGGCGAGATCACGAGAATGGGGCGCAGCTTGTCGAGGCGTGCGACGTAGATATACCCGCGTCGAAGGAGCCCGGCTTTGGCGGGGCCGGTCACCTCGCGACCCGCCGGCGGCGTGGTGTGACTCCTTCGTCGTACGACACGCGGCGTGCAGCGCGAGAGAGCGCCTTGGAGATCGCTTCACCCTCCGTCTGCTCGTCGCCGCGCAGGGAACGATAGTAGGCGGCGGTGGCTTGCTCGATCTCGCGCTCGACGTTCCCGGCGGCCGCTCGCCGAAGCCACTGCTCGATGATCCCGCTGCGCGTTTCTCCGAGACGACGCGCATCGCGATCCACGAGTGCCAAAACGTCGGCGGAGAGCGTCACGCTGAGTTTGAGCTTGGCTGCTTTAGTCATACCAATTGTCTTACCATATGTCGTACCCGCGTCGTCGTCTTGGCCTCATCGCGAAAAGAAAATCGGCGCCAAGTCCAATCGAAACGCGAACACGAGCCTAGTAACAGAAGGGGACGAGACGGGCAGGTCTGCACGGAAGGGAGACCGCAGGGTCGAGGCGGCCGGCCGCGCGACGGGTCAGGCGCGCTTTGGGCAAGAGACGGACGACGGCAGCCCGCCAGAGGGCCTCGTCGACGAGGGGTGGTCACCGCTGTCCTCGATGTCGTGGGCGCAGAAGGGCGCCCCGGGCGCGCGACCTGGCCGCGAGGAACAGTCGTGCGGGCGCTGCCCTGTTCGCGACCGAGCATGGCCTGCTCGACCCGACCTGACAAGCTGCGCGCAGTCGCCGTTCCCGCACCCGTGCGCCAGTGAAAGTGGAATGGCGAGAACGGTAACGAGCACCGCCACCGGCGCCCAAAAAGAAAGTGACGTGCCTCTGCCTGCACAACAGGCCCTTCGGTTACGTACCATGATGGAGGTTTCGCGAAGATGCTCCCAAGCGCGGCACGCCCTCGTGCCGATTGGGGCACCGCCGATCGACTGGCGTAGAATTGTTCAGCAAGAGCGCAGCGCGAGGTAGCGTCGCAACGCGAAACGCGCCGGTGCGCATGCTGCGCTCCCGATGCAACCATTGACGATCTTCGTCGCTCGAATCCAGCCGAGGAATCCGTCGAATCGCAAAGAATTGAGGACCTGCAAATGCTTCGAGACAACGCGGCTCGGGTGATCGCAACGGCGATGATTTCGTTCCTCCTGCAGTGCAGTGGATCGGACTACGACGGCTCGCTGGATACCGACGGTGGCAAGCTCGACGACGGATCTTCGGGCGCCGCCGGAAGTTGGGGAGCAGGCGGAACCGCCGGTCGAGGGACCGGTGGCGGTACCGGGAGCGACGCGACGGTGGGAACCGGCGGGATGGGCGGCTCGGTGCGCACCGATGGTTCGGCAGGCGGCGGCATGGGCGGCGCGGTCCGCACCGATGGTTCGGCGGGCGACGCCACTGGTGACGCGAACACCGGCGGCGCAGGCGGTGGGCCGGGGAGCGATTCTGGAGCGACCGATGCATCGAACGATGCTCGAGGCGGAAGCGGAGGCGTAGGCGGATCCAAGGACGCGGGCGACGAAACAGGAGGTACCGCGGGTACCGGCGGCAAGGGTGGAAAACGCGACCCCGATGGCGGCAAGGGCGGACCTGATGACGACGGAGGCCGGCGCGAAGGCGGCAAAGGCGACCTCGATGACGACGGAGGCCGGCGCGAAGGCGGCAAGGGAAACTGACTGCCTGGTGTCAGCCGAGCCGGCCGCGCATGGCGTTCCGGGTCTCCGCCTCGAGGGAGCGGAGCAAGAAGTGCGCGAACAACGTACGCATGTGCAATGAGAGGTGCCCATGACGATCATGCGGTCTCGTTCCCCGGTGCTTCATTGCCTCGGTGCTGTGGTCGCTTTGGCCGCGCTCCTCCTAGCGACCGACCGAGCTTCGGCCGATATTCGCAATCTCAATCCCCGGCACGATCGGATCGAGATCGAACCGAAACTGAACCTGGCCTACCTCTTCGGGGGTCCTTACGGCGGAAACGGTTGGGGCCCCGGTGTTCGTCTTTCGATTCCGGTCATGTCGCCCGGTTTCGTAAAAACGATCAACGATTCGGTGGCGATCTCGTTCGGGCTCGATCTGGTCCGGTACTCGGGAAACTACGGAAACTGGTGGTATTGGTGCAATCGCGATCCGCGCGACTGCCCCGGATGGTACTACGGCTATGACGCGGCATTTTGGACGGTGCAGATCCCCGTCACGATGCAGTGGAACTTCTGGTTCAACGAAAGGTGGAGCGCCTTCGGCGAGCCGGGTTTCACGTTTCGTCAGTCGTTTTATCCGGATTATCCGTGGTGCGCACCGCCCAACTGGGACCCTCGGTTCGGCGGTTGCTACACCAATCGTTCGCAATTGCATTTTACCTTCTACGTCGGCGGGCGTTTTCACTTCTCCGATTCGGTCGCGCTCACGATGCGGATAGGGCACCCCATCGACTTCTCATTGGGCGTGTCGTTTTTCCTATAGGGGCTGGGCGCCCGGTGACGCCTAAGCCGCGCCGCCGCTCCAACGCAAGAACGCCAAGAACTCTCGGCGCGTTCGCGGTCCGTACGGGCGAGGACCGCGCGGGAAGGCTCCCGGATCGTCGGCCCGGGCCAAGATGATGCCGTTGATGTCGTCCGCGGTGATGCGCCGGCGCATCGCCGCGATGTCGACGCCGTACACGGCGGCCGCGTTCTCGCCCAGGATTTTCCGCTTCACCTCCGGAGTGAGCTCCGGGTAGCCGTACATCGTCTGCATCGCCGGCGGGATCTGGAACGCTCGAAATGCCTCGATTTGCGATTGCGGGTTGCCGTTGAGGACGCAGTCCGTGCCCCAAAGGATGCGCTCCGGGCCGAGGTACCTGAGGAGCTTGCCGAGGGCGTGAGCCGCTTGCGCCATGTCGTTGCGCAGGTTGTGCCATGTCGAGCCGAGCTCGGCGTAGACGTTGCTCCCGGGTCCGAGACCATTGTCGAGCACCGCCTTGATGAGACGATCGATTCCGAGCGGCGCGTCGCTTGCCATGTTGAACGGATGATCCTCGCGCACGCCCGACTGCCATGCCGAGTGGTAGACGAGAAATTTGAAGTCTGGGTTCGCCTTGGCCGCGGTGACCACGTCGCGCGGCGAATTCATGCCCGTCCACGCGCCGCCGTCGGAACCGATGCCCCGATGCGAAGCGATGATCTTGACGCCGACTTGCCGTGCGCGCTCGATGAACGGCCGCCCGACGGCGTCCGTGTCGAGCCCTTGTGGTTCGGGATAGGTCTTCCAGGCCACGACGGGAAAGTTCGCCGCGTCCTCCGCCATGGCATCGAGCTCGGCGGCGCCGTCGCTGGGTCGGACATTCGCGTGGATGACGAGCCGGGGCGAGCCCGAGAGCTGGTCGATGATCTCTTTGATGCGCCCACGCGCCCGGATCGACGGCTGATCGTTCTGTCGCGCAGCGGGAAACCCCGAAAGGCAGGCGACGTCGGTGTCGCTCAAGACGAAGATCTCGTTCAAGAACGCTTTCGGACAGAGCATCGTATCGGTCGCATTGGCGCCGCCGCACGTGCTCGCATTCCAGGGCGGGGCGGGCACGGTGTTGTGGACCTGCACGTCGAAAATGAACTCGTCTCCTGACACCGTGGAATCGGCCCGCGCGACGTCCTCGGTCGCGTCCGGGTGAACGTCGTAGCCGGCCTGCGAGTCGGCATACGCCGCGTCGGCCGCGCTCACGTCTCTTTCCACATCGAAGCCGGCGTCGCGCGTAAAGCCTCCTTGTCCTCCTGCGCCGCCGCCGGGCGACTCGCCGCAGCCGTAGACTTCGTTCATGACGAGAAGCGCGGTGACCATTCCCGCCGCGCTCTCGGTGAACTGACGGCGCGTCATCCCGAGTCGCCGGGCCTTCTCTTCGACGACGCGCCAATAACGCGCCTCCGCTCGCCGATCACGCTCGGTGGCGGGCGGTGGTTCGAACTCGCCGTTCGACACGGGAAGAAACGAGATCGGAGCCTCAGGGGCTCGTTCAGGGTCGGATTTTTTCACGACAACCCTCCTTTCGCCGGCCCGGCCGCTTGGTGCCCACCTTACCACCGCCAGGGCGAAGTGGGGTGTCGCACCGCGGGATCAAAGGTCGGCTCGGACTTTCGACGTTGCGGCAGTGTCGTCGAAACCGGGAGCGGGAGCGGGAGCGGGCGCCGAACCCGTCTCTAGAGCGAACCGCTGACGACCTTCGAGCGGATCCGCTCGATCAGCTCTGCATATTCGGGGCCGCTCAGCAGCACCTTCGGCTGCGGCATCATCTCGAAGGTGCTTCCCCAGCTGTGGCCGTCCACGTATTTCGGAACGATATGGAAGTGCAGATGGCATTGCTTGTCGGCGTACGCACCGTAGTTGATCTTGCTCGGCTTCATGGCCTCGTCGACGGCGCGCGCCGCGCGGGCGATGTCGCGCGCGAAGGCCGCCAAATCCTCGCCCGCGTCGAACAACTCCTTCGCGTGACTCCGATAGGCCACGAGGCACCGCCCGCGGTACGTCTGCTCCTTGAACAAGAACAGCGTCGAGACTTCGAGCGCCGTGATCTCCAGCATGAGCTCGGCTAGGCGCTCGTCCTTCGTGCAATAAAAACAGGTTGCGTCAAAACTCATCGTGGCCCGGCAGTCTAGTTGAAGAAGTCCCGACAAGCCAAGCTGAGGCTAATCCGTGCGCCACAACAGGGACTACGCGGCGAGTACGACGACGGCAGGGAAATGCGGAGCGAGACGTGCCTCCGCCGGCGCGCTCATCGATCTGGCGATGCTGAGCGTGGCGGCATAATCTCGTCGATATGCTGCAAGAGACTGATCTGTCTCAAATCGACCTCAATCTGCTGGTCCTGTTCGAGGCGATCATGCGGGAGCGGCACGTTGGACGGACGGCGGCGCGCCTCCATCTCTCACCGTCCGCGATCAGTCACGGGCTCGCACGGCTGCGCCGCGTGCTTCACGATCCGCTGTTCCTCAAACACCCCAAGGGCGTCGTGCCGACCGATCGCGCCAGCGATCTCGCAGCACCGATTGCCGACATCCTGGAACGCATCCGGGGCGTCGTCGCGAACGCGGAGGGCTTCGACCCCGAGCGTTCGACGCGGCGGTTCACCATCGGTGCGCCCGACGCGGTGTTCGCCGTGGTCCTGCCGCCTCTGCTCACGGCACTTGCAAAGCTCGGTCCCCATATCGATCTCAGCGTGCGCGCGATGTTGCCGCAGAGCGCGCTCGCCGATCTCGACGCGCGTCAAGCCGATCTCGTGCTCCAGCCGCTCGTCGAGGTTCCGCCGCGCTTTCATGCCGTGCGGCTTTACGAGGAGGAGTTCGCCATCGCGATGCGCGCCGGACACCCCCTAGGATCGAAGCTCACGCTCGACCGCTACTGCGCGGCCAAGCATGTGCTGGTCTCGATGACGGGCGATCCCCACGGTAACGTCGATGCCAGGCTCAAAAAACTGGGCCGAGTCCGCCGGGTCGCAGCGACCGTGCCGAACTTCCTGTTCGCGCTTGCCGTCGTGGCCGAGACGGATCTGATCGCAGCGGTGCCGCGCCATGCAGCCACGTATGCGCATCGGTTCGACGTCGTGCTCGCCGAGCCACCGGCGCCGCTGGCACCGCTCTCGCGCTCGGCGATCCAAGTCATCGCTACTCGCGCGGCGATGGCGGACCCTGGCGTAGCGTGGCTGTGGGATGTCTTGACCAAATGGATGGGCAAGCAACGGCCGCGCAAACGTCATTCATAGCGTTCATCATATTGGTGAAATCGTATCATTTGGTACAGGATGGCAAAGACGGCATAGTCGCCGCATGTCATCCACAAAACATTCGCTTTTCGCGGCTGCTAGCGCAGGGCTGGCTTCGTTGGCCCTCGCCTGCGCCACCAACAACCCGGCCATGAACGATGATGTCCGCAAGCTCGTCGAACTTTCGAAGGAATCGAACGCGGCGCTGCTGCGCGGCGACATCGAACGGTACGTCACCCTGGTCAAGCAAGCGGACGACTTCACACTGATGTCGCCCTTTGGCGGCAAGCCGACGCACGGCGCTATCACCAACGACCGCATGCAGGCGATCGGCAAATTCTTCAAGAACGGTATCCTGCAACAGGAGCTGGTCCACGCGTACGGCTCTCCCGATATGGTCGTCCTCGCCATCATCGAGCGCGCGCATGTCGAGGTGGGTGGACTGCCGGCACAGGACTGGAGCCTTCGCGTCACGCTGGTCTATCGCCGCGAAGGCTCCGAGTGGCGGCTCGCGCATCGTCACGCCGATCCACTGGCCGGCGCGATCAGTCTCAGCGAGTCCGCTGCACTCGCGCGCGGCGAACGTGCCACGGGAGGCTGAAAGGTATAGATTCGCCCCGTGAAAATCGGCGGCAGGAAAGCGATCTGCGCCCTTGGTTTCAGCGCGCTCTCCTGCGCCAGCCCGCGTGTCGCATCGCCGCCGCCGACCAAGCCTTGCAAAGCCGCAGAGGCGCCGCGGCGAGAGGAGCCGGCGACGGCCACGGCCAAGCTACCGACGATTCGGATCGTGCTCCGGCCCGAACCGGGTGAAAAGCCTCACCTGCATGTCGATCTCTACGCGCAAGGGGGGACGCCGGGCGCGCTTCGTCTCGTCACGGGCTCGCTCGAGGACATCGAGCACCTCACCGCCGAGGACAGCCAGGGGGCGCTCCCGGCATCGCCCTCGAGCTCCCCGCCCGGTGTCACGGTCACCTTCCAGCGTCCACCCGCGGGGCCCCTGCACGTGGCCTACGATTTGCGGGCAAATACGAACCCCAGCGCCCACACCTCCGATTTGGTCGTCGCCGAGGATCGCTTCCGGGGCTTGGGAGAGCGCATCGTTCTTCTTCCCTCGGGAATGGAAAACGAAAAGGCCAATCTCACCGTCACCATCGACACCAAGGCCATCGTGGCGCCGCGGTTCGCTTCCAGTCTGGGGCTTGGGACGCGCACCCGCGAGGGGCATGGCCGGTCGCTCGTTCATGCCGCTTTCCTCGCGGGCTCACTGGGCGGCGCGGTATTCGACGAGGGCATCGATCACGACGAGACCGTTTGGCTCGGCTACACCGCCTTCGACCCGCGTCCGGCAGCAGCCGAGGTGGCCACCGTGCGGACCGCGCTGCGCGAGATGTGGCACGGCGGCAGCGACCAGGACTTCACCCTGCTCTTCGTTTCGAGCCCTCGTCCGGTCGGGGCCTATGCCCTCGTGCCGCGAGCCAACAGTCTGCTCGTGCACATGGGGCCATCGGAGCCATGGTCAGCCGCGCTGCGCGTCGCCGTCACGCAGCATCTGATGCGCTCCTGGATCGGAGGCGAGCTTCGCATCGCTCCGCGCGAGGGCGGCAACGAGGCCGAATCATCGTGGTTCAGCGAGGGAGTTCTGCGCTATTTTGCGGGGCGCGCTCTTCGGCGCCTCGGACTCATTTCGGTCGAAGATGCGCGCGATTTCGTCAATGGACTGGTGTCGGTGCAAGCGACGTCGCCCCAACGCGGAAAGAGCAACGCGGCGGTATCGGCCCTCGTGGCTAGCCAGCCTCTCGCACGCGCGCACCTCATGGCCCGCGGAGCGCTCTACGCCATTCGCCTGGCGGCCACATTGCGCGCACGGTCCAAGGGCGAACGATCGCTCGACCACGTCGTTTCCAAGCTGCTCCAGCAGGCGAGGGAAACACGGGCGCCTCTTGCGGTCGCCGCTTGGACCCAGGCCGTGACCGACGAGCTCGGACCAGCGGAAGGAGCGCAGTTCGATCGTCTTCTGGCGGGCGACGATGTCGTCCTTTCTTCCGATGCGTTGGGATCATGCCTCCGCGGCGCGGTGGGGGAATATACGGCCTTCGATCTCGGCTTCGATTTGCAGGAAACGGTCGACGCTCCCGGCCGCACCATCGTCCGCCTCGACGCCGCCGGTCCCGCGGCCCGAGCGGGTCTCTTGCCGACCGACGTGCTCGAAGATGCCGCGTTTCGCCATGGACACGCCGAAACGGCGGTCGTCCTTTCCGTCAATCGCAACGGCCGCAAATCGGAGATCAAGTACCTCCCCCGCGGCGCTAGCGGCAAAGGTATCGTCTACACGCGCAAGGCGGGCGTTCCTGATCTCGCGTGTGGCGACGTGCTCTGAGCCGCCCCGAGCCGAGCGACGCCACGCAACGTATCCGCGGCCGCGTCGAAGCGATGCCTTCGGAGTGCTAGACCACGCCCATGCCCGGCATCGACGAAAGCATCGCCTTCCTCGCCGTTCACATCGCTATCCTGACCGTGTCCGATACGCGCGGTGAAGAGGAGGATCGCTCCGGGCCGATCCTCGTGGAACGTGCCACACGCGCCGGCCACAAAGTCGTGCGTCGCGAACGCGTCACCGACGACCAAGCGCGCATCGAGCAAATGCTGCGCGGCTTCATCGACGACCCCCAGGTCGATGTCGTGATTTCGACGGGCGGGACGGGCGTGACCGGCCGCGACGTCACCCCCGAAGCGTTTCGCGCGGTCTACGAGAAAGAAATCGAAGGCTTCGGTGAGCTCTTTCGATCGATCAGCTTCAAACACGTCGGAACGGCGACGATTCAGTCGCGCGCCACGGCGGGCGTCGTCAGAGGCAAATACCTGTTCGCGCTTCCTGGGTCCCCCGGCGCCTGCAAAGACGCGTGGGACGAGATCCTCGTGCACCAACTCGACGTTCGATACCGGCCGTGCAATTTCGTCGAGCTCATGCCGCGGTTGAAGGAGCGTTGAACCGCGCGGCGCTCGCTCTGGTCGAGCAAACTCCCTTGCTCTCGAAGCGTTGGATCGTCCGCGCCTCACGTCGTCGGTCGACCACGCCATGATTCAGGGACAAGCCACGGAGTACGTCACTTTGCCGTTCGCGAGATAGAGGTCCGCGTCGTTGCGGGCGAAACAGAGACTCCCCTGCGTGATGTCCCAATAGTAAACGGAGCTCACGGGAAAGCCGGCTGGCGACGCGGTCTTTCATGAGCTTATGAGCTTTCATGAGCTCGCGAGCCGCACCCACATTGAGCGACTCCTCCGCAATCGACCTCTCCGCAGTCGACCTCTCCGCAATCCTGCGGGATCTCATGACTCGACCTTTACGATGGCCCCGGGTATGACTCGAGATGGATGGATTCCGGGTTTCCGCCGATCGATCCGGGCACGCTCGTCGGGGGAAAGCTCCGCATCGTGCGACTCCTTGGCACGGGAGGGATGGGCGCCGTCTACGAGGTCGAACACGAGCTCACCAAGCATCGGCGCGCGCTCAAGCTCCTACACGCCCGCTACAAGATCTATCCCGAGCTGATCCAGCGTTTCTTGCGAGAAGCGTCGGCCGCGGGGCGCATCGGCAATCCGCACATCGCCGAGACCTTCGACGCGGGGGAGCTCGAGACCGGAGATCCGTACCTCGTCATGGAGCTCCTCAAGGGGGAGACCTTGGCGGATCTCCTGCGCCGCAAGCAAACGCTGACCGTCAGCGAAGCGTCGGAGCTCGTGCGGCAGGCCTGCACCGGTGTCCAGGCGGCGCATGACGCCGGCATCGTTCATCGCGACTTGAAGCCGGAAAACCTCTTCGTCATGGAGCGGGATCATCGGCCTTTCGTGAAGATCCTCGATTTCGGTATCTCCAAGTTCGACCCGCAGCTCACGGGGGGCGAGATGTCGACCACCCGCGAAGGGACGTCGCTCGGCACGCCGCTCTACATGCCCCCCGAGCAGGTGCGCGGCGACAAGCGCATCGACGCGCGGGCCGACGTCTACGCGCTCGGCGTCATCCTCTACGAGTGCGTCACCGGACGGCGCCCGTACGAGGCGGAGACCCTCGCCCATCTGGCGGTGCTCATTCACGAAGGGCTCGCTGCCCCCATGGCGCAGCTGCGCCCCGAGGTACCAGCTCCGTTCGCGGAGATCGTCCACCGTGCGATGGCCAACAAGCCCGAGATGCGGTTCGCCAGCGCGCGCGAGTTCGGCGATGCGCTCGCGAATTTCACGGGGCTGGTGACGGGTCCGACGGTGGGATGGCCTGGTCGCGGCGTGCCGTTCCGTCAACAAGAGCCCGTCGCTGCCAAGCCTCCGGCGGGACCATCACAGGGGTCTGCGGTCGCCATTTCTCAGGAATGGCAACCGCCGCGCCACTCGATGCTCCCCTTCGTGCTCGCGGCGGTCGCCGCGCTGGCCTTGATCGGTGGTGGAATCGTGTTCGGACTCTTGCCGAGCGGGCGCACGCCGACGCCGGTTGCCGTGCCGTCCGCCGCTTCGACGAGCAACCGCGAGACCGCGATGACGGGAGCGAGCGGCGCGACGCCCTCCGTCGCTGTCGCGCCCCCCGCGACGGCGACGCAGGAAACACCGGATGCCGCTTCCGCGAGCGCCAGCGCATCGAAGCCGACATCCAGAGAACCGCCGCCGCCCGGAACTTCGAAATCGACGCCCGAGGGCGCCCAGGGCAACGGCAAATCCCGCGTCGACCAGCGCGGGCTCGTCAAGGACAACCCTTTCAAATGACCCGCGCCGTTCGCCGTTTCTTCATCAGCGTCGCCGCCGTCGCATGGGCTGCTGCTCCGCTCGACGCAGCCCTGGCCCAGCCCAAGCCTGCCCCGGATCCCAAGGCCGAGGCGCGATCTCGTTTCGACGGCGGGATCGCGCTCTTCGAAGAGGGAAACAACGCCGCCGCGCTGGCCGAGTTCCAGCGCGCGTACGATCTCATTCCCAATCAGGTGGTGCTCTTCAACATCGGTCTCGTCTACGCCGCCATGAACCGGCCCGCAGAGGCCGCCGACGCACTGCAAAAAGTGGTCAAAGAACCCGCCGGCCTCGCCCCGGACATCGTGGCGCGCGCCAACCAGACCTTGAGTCAGCAGCTCGGGCGCATCGCAGAGGTCACCGTCGGATGCAACGTGCCGGCGACCATCGAAGTCGACAATGTGGAGGCTGCCAAGGCGCCGCTGGCGGGCCCTCTCAAGCTGGCCGGCGGGTCCCACATCGTCGGCGCGATCGCCGCCGGCTACACGCCGCAGCGCAAGCAAATCACCGTGGCCGGCGGCGCAAAATCGAGCCTCCAGTTCGATCTGACGCCGATGGAGGGACGGCTCGCGCATCTGTCGCTCAAATCGCGTCTTCCCGGGGCCGATGTCATGCTCGACGGCGAGCTCGTCGGCCGCACGCCGCTCACGAGCTCGCTCACCTTGATGCCCGGAAGCCACAAGGTCGAGCTGGTGAGGCCGGGGTACCGCACCGCCCGCACCGAGCTCACGCTGGGGGACGGTGCCTCCGGCGAAATCGCGCTCGAACCCGAGGAGGACCGCGCCGAGATCGCGCGCGTGGGGGGCGATTTGAAGCTCGCTATCACCGAGACCGAGGCCCTCGTCACCGTCGACGGGACGCCGCGCGGACCTTACACGGCCAGCCTGCGCCTTGCGCATGGCACACACCATCTCTTGGTCGAACGGGGCGGCTTTCGTCCGAACGAACGCGACGTCGACGTCGCCGTCGGCCAGACGACGGTGGTACCGGTCGCGCTCGACCCCACGCCGGAGATGCGTGAGCTCTACGTCGGACGTGCCCGTTCGCAGCGCACGTGGGCCTGGATCGGCATCGGTGGCGGGCTCGCTTTCGCCGGCGGTGGCACGGCGTTTCTCCTCGCCAACGCGTCTGCCAAGAGCGACGCCAGGGCCGATCGCGACGCCGCCGTGGGAAGGCTCGAGCGCGAAGAGGGCGTCTGCGATGTCGGCAGCATCAACGGAGACTTCGATGCCTGCAACCGCGCCATCTTCTCGGCACAGGACAAACTCGACAGCGTCAAGGGGCGAGACGTCATCGGTTACGTCGGCCTCGGCGTCGGCGCGGCCGCCGCCGGGCTCGGTCTTTTCTTTTTGCTCACGGGGGACAATCCGACCAAGTACGACAAGAAGCCGACGAGTGACGTGGTGGGATCGCTCACACCGCGGTTTGCAGTGGGGCCGGGCGGCGCCGCCTTCGCGGTGAGCGGGATCTTTTGAGCTGGGAGCGCACCGCCTGCGCGGCAGCGACGGTGCTCTGCGCTGGCGGCTGCCGCAGCACGGCAACGGCACAGCTCGATGGATCGTCGGACCGCGTGGATGGTCCCGGCGACTCACCCTTTGCGGCATCCAACGCATCCTCGGTAACCATCCCCGCGCTCACCGTCGAAAACCGAGCGCCCGGCCAATTCGTGCTGCACGCGAACGCCGCAATCAAGATCGCGACCAAGGCTCTCATCGAGCGCCGCTCGAATGACGGACGATGGACGGCGTATGAAGATCTCGAACAGGGCAAAGGGTATCGGCTGATGGAGGCGTGCAGCGACGGCGACGTGCCCCCCTGTCGCACGCTCGCTGCCGGCGAGGTTCTCGTTCCCGAACCGTGGAGCGGCTACGGCTGCAGTGCCCAATGCAACCAGCGCTGTGACAAGAACGCCTTTTCTCCCGGCGCTCACCGTTTGATCGTGAGCACCTGCGATGACGCCGAGAGCCGCTACGAAGGCCTACCCTTCGAAATCCCTCCCACCCCGATGGTGCTGGCGCGTCAACGCGCGGCCTCGAACGTCGTGCGCGCGACGGTCGTACGCCTCGATCCACGCCGAGCCAAGGACGACGGCGAGGTCCGCAGCGCCGATCGTCGGGCGGGCTTCGCGGTCGTGGCGGGAACCGAAAAGGAACTCGAGGTGGACGGCCGGTCCGAGCTCCTCAAGTGGTTGCGCGGCCAAGCGGGGTTCGAGGACGGCTTCGACGACACGAGGAGGAAGGGCTGCAAAAGCGACCATCTGGTTGGCTTTTTGCTGACGAGCAGCGCAGCGCCCGGCCGGGAGACGACGGCGGAAATTGCCCTCGACTTCGCCTGCAACTACATGACGGTGATCCACGAGCAGGGAGGCCGGCGAGAGACGACGTTGTCGTTTTTCGAACGTTCGCGGTCCGTCATTCTCGGGATTGCGAGCCGTGGGCTGCCCTTGGACGCGGAGCTCAGCCACTTGCCGTAGGCGGCGGAGCGTCGCATCGCCCCTCTTTCCAGAAGCGCACGTGGTTGGCTTGCCGCCGCGAGCTTGACGCCTCGCCTCGGCGCATCAGTGCACGGCGAGAACTCGCGCCCCGTGCAGGTCGACGGTGCTCGACACGTAACCGATGGCGCCCGGCTCCCGCAGGACGTAGCGGATCACCTCTTCGTCGGATTTGAGCTCGGGCGGCGGAACGCCTCGGCCGGAGAATACGATCTGGAGCCAGTAGCTTCTCACCGCGGACACGGAACGCCCCAGGACATCCCCGCTGAACTTGTGGCGGACCGTCGAGTCGAGGGCGAGATCGACCGGCCGAATCACGCCGCCATGGTCCCAGGTCATGATCTTTTTGAGAAAACTCTGCGCGACGAACTCACGATCGACGACGACCTGGGGGTTCTTGGGGTGGACGATGATCCGGTAGACGTCCGGTGAGGGTGGCGTTTGCGCGAGCGCCGGCGCGCCCATCGCGCACCACACGGCGAAGACGAGCGCAACGAGAGTGGACAGGCCCGCCGCACGAATCGCTGCTCGAGCGCGGATTCGTCGCTTGCAAGCGGTGGATGTGCGGGAGGCGGGCAGCATGGTGATTAGAAATGGGCCGTGGTTTTGACGAAAAACACGCCCCAATCGCGTTGGAGCAGGTTGCGGGCGATGCCGCCGTTGAGCTCGGGAGCCACGTCGAGCGTGCCGTGCATGTAGTGGCCCTCCAGCTTCACGAGCCAATGTGGGGTGAGATCGAAGCGAAAAGTGATGGCGAGATCGTCTTGGAAATTGCCACGCAACATGCGGGCGTCGACGTTCTCGACCAGGTGCGAATAGTAGACGCCAGGATAAAACCAGGGGCTTACGCGGTAGGCGCCCATGACGTAGTAGCGCTCGTTCACCACGGACTGGGTTTGGCTGACCGGCCCGATCGTGGTTTCGACATCAGCCGCCCAGCGGCCGTATTCAGCGGCGAACAGGATGTCGTGCGCCGCGTATTCGAGAGACCCCAGCCAAAGCACGAACGGGATCCCGATGGTGACCTCGGGCGGCGGCATGGGTGGGGCCGCGGGCAACGTGTACGTGGTGTTGAAGCGCAGCGTCTGAATGCTGCCTCCCATTCGCAGGCCCTCGAACGGTGCCTCCCACATCAGACGACCGCCGACGACGTAGGGCACCTGGAAATTCTTCAGGGTGAGAGGCGGCTGAGCGATGGGCGGATCGACGTACAGCGTGCCGCCGTACAATCGATATTCCAGCGCACCAGCAGGCCTCATCCGCAAATAGCCGTAGAGCTCTCCGCCTGTCTGAGCCAAAAGGATGTCGCGGTTCAGAGTCGGGTACACCGATTGCGGGAGAAGCACGGGGACACGGGCCGAATCGATGTCGTTGATTTCGTTGTAGAGACCGAAGGGGGCCTTCAAACGGCCGGCGCGAATTCCCAGCCAGTCGGCGAAGCGATAGTCGAGATTGAACCAATCGAGCTTGGGGACGTAGTTGCCAACGGCACCGAGATCGCGCGCAAAGAATTGGAGTCCGACGCGCAGCCGGTCGCCGAGCCCCTTGCTGAAGTTGATGCCCGCCTCGTTGAATTCGAAGCTCCCCCGCTTCGATTCAGTCAGGTAGTTGTTGCCCGTGCTCAGGATGAAGCCTTGACTCACGAATCCGTGAACATCGACGCCCAAAGGCTTGGCCATCGACGGACTTTCCGCCGCAATTTCCTCGGGGGAAGTCTCCGCTGCTACCGGCTCGGCTGCCGGCGGTTCTTCCGCCCGAGCGGGCGCGGCTCGGCCCAGAACGACCGAGAGCGCGAGCGCCAAGAGCGGTACCCCCCGCGCCACCCGGCCGGCCCTGCGTTGCAGGACGGGATCAGATCGCACGCGATCATGTTCATCGACGCCCTCATTCCATGTCAAGCCTTGTCTGCTCACGCGACGCGTTTCGAGTTCTCTCGAGCCACGCGCGCTGTGAAAGGGGCGGCGCTCGACCGCCTACCTTTCGTGCGCTGAGGTTACCCTGGGATGACGCGCGTCCATCCGATGTTTCTTTGACCGATGAGCGCCGCGAGTCGCGGGATCAGGGCAGTGCGAGCTGCGCCCGATAGACGACAAGGACGGAGTGGACGGCGCGCCGAGAAGAGCGTTAGGCTGCAGTTCGATCGTCGAACTGCGCAGCCGTCGACAGTAAGGGGTGGAGCGCGACATGTCCTCCGAAGGCAGCCAGCTCTCATCGGTTCTCGCAGCGGGACTCATCGCCGTCGGGCTCATCGGATCGTCGGTGATGCTGGGGCGCGCGGGGGTGCAGGCATTTCGCATCAAGCACGCCGAGCAGCGTGTCGTCGTCACTGGCTCCGCGACCAAGCGAATCAAATCCGATTTGGTCGTGTGGCGCGCCGTCGTGAAGTCACAAGCGCCGGAGATGGCGCAGGCCTACAAAAAGCTCGCCACCGACGTGCCGGCGCTGGCCGCCTTCGTCAAAGCGCGCGGCATCGACCCCAAGGAGGTCAAGATCTCGGCGGCGAGCATTCAAGAGATTCACCCACGCGATCGCGAAGGACGCGAGATCATGGAGAGCACGGTCGCTTACGTCACCGAGCAGGGGATCGACGTCACCTCGCCGGACATCGAGAAGGTCGAGAAGGTGTCGCGCGAGGCCACCGAGCTCATCGATCGCGGCATCTTCGTCCACTCCGACGCGCCGCTCTACATCTACACCAAGCTCGCCGAGCTCAAGATCCAGATGCTGGCCGAGGCGTCCAAGGACGCGCATACGCGCGCCGAGCAGATCGCCACCCAAGCCAAGAGTCGGTTGACCTCGCTGCTCATGGCCCGCATGGGCGTCATGCAGATCAACCCTGCCAACTCCACCGAGGTGTCCGCCGAAGGCAACAACGACAAGACGTCGCTCGAAAAAGACGTCTTGGCCGTCGTCACCGCCACCTTCGGCGTCGAGTAATCGTGTCGAGTCATCGTCGGGGTCACGCCTGCGCTCGGGCCGGCGCGGCTTGCACACTCTGGCGCTGCGATTGCACGGTTCCGCTGGTGCGCTCCCCGAAAGACCAGGTGGGACGAATGCCCGGCGCGAGAAACGATGGCGTGATCTCGCTGGAGGGGAACATCTGCACGAAAGAGGGCGCTTCGGCGACGCGATCGACGAGGGATCGCTCGAGCACCATCGAGGTGTATTGCTCGACGCCCATCTCCGGCGTATTCGCATTGAGCACGACATCGAGCATCTGGTGATGGGCAAAGCCGCGCAATCCGGCGATACGCGATGCCGACGGTGACCAGTTGTCGGCCGCGGTGCCGTTCTCGCTGCATCCGAAGACGCCCTGCTCGGCGTGAACGAACAACGTCTGGTTGCCGCTGGTGTGCCCGGGGGTGCGCAGCAAGAGACAACCGTCGCCGAGCGCGAGATCGTCGTCGGTGAGCACCACGCGCTGATCGGGGACGTCTTTTTTGCCGTCGGCAATGAACCACGCGGCTTGGAAAGGATGCACGTCGTCCCAGTCCGCCCATTCGCAACGCGGGGCCAGAAGGAAGGCGTTGGGAAAGCGCGCCGCCAGGCCAGCCCCCGTTCCGAGCAATGGACGCAGGTCTTGGGTGTGGAAATGATCGAACGCGATGACATCGATATCGCCTGGCATGACGCCGAGCTTGGCCAGATGCTCTTCGACCTGTCCGAACGAACGGGCCAGCAATTTGTAAGAAACGAACTCGCCGTAGCGATCGATGAGCTTTTTGAAAAAGGGCGTCTGGCGCGATGCTACGTAGTCGGTGGGATTGAAAAGAACGTTCTTCACTTCGCCTTCCGCCATCACCTGCAAGAAAAGGCAGCGATGGACCATGTGCACGTAGGGAGCAGGCGACAGCGCGGCACCGCTGAAAGCGTATTTCGTCGGATAGAGCAAGGTCGTGAGCGGGAAGGTGCGCACCGAGACCACGCGCGGACCGGTTCGCAGAGCGTCGCCGAGGCGCTCCGCCGCGCTGCGGATCGTGCGCAGGCGAGTGGCGGACGTCACCCCGGCTCGGGCGCCGTCGAGATCGTGAATCTTGCGCACCCAGGGAAGGCGGCGATCAGCGGGCTCTTTCTTCAGCATGACGTACCTCGTTCTCGATCTCAGGGGTGAAGGACGGTTTTGAGGGCGCCGCTCTTTTCGCGAAACAGGTTGGCGCGCAGCGCGTCGCGAACGCGCTCGAAGGTAAAATGGTGGGTGACCAGTTCTTCGATGGGGCGGTCGGCCGACGCCAGGATGTCGAGGGCGATGTCGAAGGTGCGGCGGCGCGCGCCGTCCCGCTCTTCAAAGCCGTAGCCAAGGCTGCCGACGAGGCGGATCTCTTTGCTCCACAAGAAAGACAGATCGAGGTTGGGCATGATGCCCGCGGCGCCGATCATGACGATGGTCCCGCCCGAACGCGTGACCGCAAAAGCGTCGGCGAGGCTGGCCGCGCTGCCGACGCAGTCGAAGACACGGTCGAAACCGCCGGCCAGAAAATCACGGCCCAAGACAGGCTTCAAGCGCGGCGCGCTCGTCAGCGCGCCGGCGACAGCGATGAGCTCGCCGTCGCGAGGACAGAGCGCGCGATGCGCGCCGAGCGCGCGCGCCTTGTCGAGGTGGGTCGGGTCGAGCGTGTAAAGCGTGACATCGGCGTCGAAGTCGAGTTCGGCGAGCGATAGGACCGCGCAGAAGGCGATGGGCCCGCCGCCGATGACGAGCACCCGCTCGCCAGGGGCGGGCGGATTGCGCAGCACGGCGTGAACGGCGACGGCCAGGGGCTCGGTGAGAACGGCACGGCCATCGGTCACGTAGGTCGGCACCGGAAAAAGCTGACTCTCGTGAGCGACCATGAGATCGGCGAGACCGCCGGGAAGATCGGCACAGCCGCCGAGGATCATCCCTTTCATGGGGCCGAGCGCGGTTCGCTCGCAGACCTGGTATTCACCGCCAGCGCAGCGCGCGCACGGTTCGCTCGCGCGAACGCGGCAGTTGAGCCACGGATCGACGACGACGCGGTCCCCCTCGCGCACACCGCGCACGGCCGAGCCGACGTCGGCGACGGAGGCCAGCACTTCGTGTCCGGGTACGAAGGGGAAGCTCGCGTAAGGCGAGACCGACGGCGGATGCTTGAAGTAGACGGTCGCCACGTCGGTGCCGCAAAGGCCGCAAGCGATGGGACGGAGCCGGACCCAGTCATTGCTCGGTAGCGCCGGCTCGGCAACGTCGTTTCGGACCCGCAGGCACGAGCTGTCGCCATCGTAAAGCGAAAGCATCATTTTGCCGACGGCCTTGGCCACGACATAGCGCGGAATCGACAGATCGAAAACGACGGCTCGCACGGTCCGACCTCGCGGGGGCAACGTAGCACGGGCTTGCGCCGCGAGCGCCCGGGCCCGCCTATACCTGCCTCGCGGCGCGAAGGGCGGTCTCCACTTCCGTCATCCCCTGCTCGAGACTGATTCGCGGTTCATAACCGAGAACACGCCGCGCGCGAGCGATGCTGTAGGGATGCGGCCGGCAAACGAAGTCGACCGCGGCGGGGCTCACCGGAAGTTGGAGACCGATCCGCGTGCCAGCCCACCCGGCCAGGGAAAACGCGCGTTTCACGAGCCCAGCCGGCAGTGAGGGGAGCCGCTTTCGACCCAGCATGAGGGCCACGCGCCCAAAGTAGTCCGCAAAACTGGTCTGCGCGCCATCGGTGACATTGAAGGCTTCACCCGCCGCCCGGCGTTCGAGCGCCAAGAAGACGGCATCGAGCAAGTTGTCGACGTGGACGTGGTTCATCGTGCCGCGCCCGCCGTCGATGAGGAAAAAGAGGCGCTTTCGCATGAGCTCGAGCGGGCGCAGGACCCACGGGCGCGAGCGTGCGCCATACACGTCACCGGGGCGAATGACCGTGACGTCGAATGCACCCGGCGCGTGGAGCCGGAGCGCGAGGCGATCGCTTTCGAGTTTGGTCTCGCAGTAGGGGTTTCCCTCGCCACGAAAAGGACCGTCTTCGTCGACGTGAGGAGGGTACGTGAAGCCGTACACCATGACCGACGAGAGTTGCACGAACTGCCGTACGCCGGCGGCACGCGCGGCCTCCGCGACGGCTCGCGTGCCCTCCACGTTGACCCGCCGGTAAAGCGCGATGTCGCCATCCTCTTCGACGATGGCCGCGGTGTGAAACACGACGTCGGCTCCTCGCGTAGCGCGGCTCACGGCATCCTTGTCCGTCACGTCGCCGATCACGACTTCTGCCCCCTTCTGCCGCGCGAGATCAGCGGCGGCGGACGAAGCGTCGAGCCCTTGCACGCGCATACCGCGCTCCTGGGCGCGCTCGGCCATGCGCAGCCCGATGAACCCCCCGATGCCGGTGATGGCCATCGTCTTTCCGTTAAGTGAATGATCGTTCATTGAAGGTGCGGAAAGAAACAGGCACGCGGGCGACCAAGGCTCGGTCAGTGCAGCGCGGGCGTCAAGACGATGAGCGCATGGACGACGGGCAACCGAAAAGCGCCGGCCATTTCAACGGAAGAGCAGCGGCTGACAAGAGCCTTTTTCGCAGACGAGCGGCGCGCAGCAATCGCTGTCTTCTATGCAGTCCTTGCAGGTGCTGCCCATGCAAGCGGTGCCACCGTTGCAGGTATGGCATTTGTCGCAAAAGAGCGGTTGCTGGCACTTGACACCCTGATTGAGAATGGCCCGGTCATAGCGGACGAAGGCGCCCCCCAGCACGCTCAAGTTCTTGGCGTAAATGGATCCCAACATGCCGGTGGCCGCGAGGTTCACGTTGGTCGTGGGCGCGTAAATATTGGCGCCGATGTGTCCGCTGGAAAGCACGATGTCGGTGTTCTCAGTCCCCCCCACGTAAATGCGCGTCGCGCTCGGGTGGCCGAGATCGCCGACTTTGGCGCCGATACTGATGGAAAGGTTGCCGCGAATGAACCAGTCGAGCTCCGCGTTGACGCCAGGGGCAATCGCGAGCTGAAACGAGTCCGTCAAGTTGACGTTGCCGTCCACGAAGATCGCAGTGCGCCCGCTGATCGTCAACTGAATGGCGCCCGCGCCGCCAATGGAATCGAACCGGAACCTGCCGCAGGGCAGGTCGAGCTTGATGGGGGCGCTCACGTCGCTGAGCAGGGTGGGCTCGATGCTTCGCGCCGCATTGTCGGTTGGGGCAGCGGCACCGAGTCGTTCCATTTCCGCCACGTCGAGGCGCTCGGCGCAGCCGCACGGGTCCTCGACGGTGAACGCCATGGCGATTTGGTCGCCTTGCACGATCGGCGGAGGCCCAAGTCCTGTCAGGTACGCACCCGGTGCGGTGTGGAGATTGCGACCGATGTTGACGACGCCCCAATAGCCGATGGGGGAGACGATCCAAGTGTCGCGCTTGACCGAGAGCTGGGAAAAGAAGGTCGCTCCGCCTGCGAGGCGCAGGTCGCCTTGCACGTCGAGACCGCCGGCCACGGTGGGCTGTCGCGACGTACCGGCGACGGTGAGGCTTCCTCCGATGTTGGAACGGGCGGACGGATACTCTCCCGCGATGCCCACGGCGGCGCCGGCGTTCACCGAACTGTTGTCCGCGGCAGAGGAGTCGAAGCTACCGGTCGAAAGCAGGGCGGCGAGGTTCAGGTCCCCGCAGGCACAGAGCGCATGCGTGAAGATGTGGGCGGCCAATTGACCGGCGCATGCTTCGGAGTTGTCGCCATTGATGCGCCGTATCGAAAGTATCGGACCCGCCGCTTCGCATTTCGGCGGCGGCTGCATGGCATCGACGGGAGGAGGCGGGACGAAGGTATCCTCCGCCACGTCGGGGGGGGGAGGCGGGACCTCCCTGTCAATCGTCGGCGGCGACGCGTCGGGCTCAATGGTCACGTCGGGACGTGGGGGCGCGGCGTCCTCGATCGGCGGCGGCGGCGGTACATCGACGCCGGCCTCTTCCTTCAGGTTGGCGACGACATCATCGCTCTGGTGGCAGCTCGCAAGCACCACCAATGCGGGCTGAACCCAAAAAAAAAGCGTCTAGCGAGGCTCGGGTACATCACAGGCACGTTGTGGCGTCTCTCCAGTGAAGTGGCACAGGCGGCCATGGAAGGGTGGATCTATTTGCGTCGCGCGGCCATCCCGCACTCACCTTCAAACCCGGAATTCTTGGTTTTTTTCGGACAGATAGCGCGCTCCGCCATCATTCGCCCCACACCTGGAGCGCGGCTGCGGTGGGGGCGTCGATGGTGGCCGGCTCGCGCATCGGCTTGTGCTTCTGGGCGGCGGCCTCGGCGTCATAGGCCATCCGAAAGAGCAGGGCAGCGGCGCGCGGCATCCGCTCCAGGCGGTCGTTGCCGCAGCTCGGATCGGAGACCGTATCGCAAAGGGTCGGAAGCTTGCCGGCCGTGCCCGAAAGGATCAAATCGCCGAGGCGAAGCGAATAGTGCCGGCCGAGGGTGGCTGGAAGCGCGCGGCCTCCGGGCAGCGCCAGACCGGAAGCCGTCGTGAAGAGGTCGACCCCTTCGAAACCCTCGGGAATCCGCAAGCGCAGCGCATCGAGTACCGTGCGCGACAGGTCTGTCATCCCGGTCGGGAGCCGAATGGTCTTTCCACCGATCGCTCCGCCGGGAAAGTGGACCCACAGGGGAACCCGCAGGACTTCCTCGGTCGGTTCCTCTCCCTCGCCGAAGGGCGCGCGGTTGTCGGAGCTCGTCGAGAGGTCCCCGGTGACGATGAAGAGCGTCTTGTCCCAGAGGTTGGCTTTCTTGATGGTCTCGATGAAATGACCGAGGGCCCGGTCTTGTCCGGCGAGCGCAGATTCGTAGATTGCCCACATGCGCGTGCGATCACTTTCGTTGAGGCGCAAGCGTGAATGCTTGGCGCGCGCCCGAGCGATGAGCTCTCCTGCGCGCCGCGGCTCCATCGTGCCGGAGTATTCGATGGGAGGAAGCTTGGCGGCCTCGTTGAGGGTGACGTCCCACGGCGGGTGGCCACCGCGCGCGTGCACGACGACGAGCGCACGCGCTTCCTCCGTCTTCATCCGATCAGCCGTCCATTTGGTGGCGTCGCTGAGCGGCGCGATGGCGGGAGCTCCTTCGACCGGAGAATAAGCGGCGTATTTGTCCCAACCGCGGCCAAAACCGAACGCCTCGAACGTGGTGGGGCAGCCCGAGAACATCGCCGTCTGAACGCTGCCGTCGCGCGCCGCCACGCTGAGGGTGGTCAGACCAGCCGCCAAACGGGCCCCCCCATCCTCGAGCCCGTGCGCACGCGGAGAGAGGCCGGTGAGGAGCGACGCGATGACACCGGCCGTGACCGTCGTCGGCGACCGGTGCGCCTCGAAGGTCGTCCCCGATCGCTGCAGCTCGGCCAACGTCGGGTAATTGGTGAAACTGCCTAGGCGCGCGCGATCGATGCCGGCCATGACGACGACGACGGCGAGCCGGGCCGAGGGCAGGATTTCGGTCGCCTCGCTCGCCAAGTAGAGCGTCGGATCGCCGAACAGGAGCCGGCCCCCGGGCGTCCCTCCCTTGGATTGCAGCTCGACCGTCACGATCTTGCCCGCCAGGGAGTCGAGGTCGACGTCGACCGGCGTCCACTGGGCGTGGTCGCCCCCTTTGATCTGCTCGGCGTGAAGGACGACCGGTGCTTCGCCATCGCGGCTCGCGACGATGGCACTCTCGCCGACGCCCTGACCTTCGAAGCCGAGCCATGCTTTCAACCGCGCGCCCCCCGGCACGAACGTGGTGCATCGCAAGGTCGACGACGCACGAAGGGCGACCGACCGTTGAGGTACACCGGCCAACGGAACGTTGGCGACGATCTCACTCTGCGTCGGAGGTGCGTAGGTCCGAGCGTCGTCGTCTTCCTCGGCAGTCCCCGCCCGAATCCAGTCGACCTCGGCGAGCGCCTCGGTCTGCCCGCGTACCGATCCCGCAAAGCGGACGTCGATGCTGTGGGTGCCGGGCGGGACCGGCGCCGGCGTGGGACGCGTGCTCAAGATGCGGGCTTGCCCCCGGATGAGAGACACCGAGCCGAGAGGTTTGCCGTCGAGCTCGATGGCCGCACTGCGGGAAGTAACACCTCGCCCGCGCAAGGCAACGAAGACGGGCGCCGCCTCGTCGAGCACGAAGCGCAGCGTGAGATTCTTGCTGAAAAAGCGGGCCCAAGTCTCGCCGTCACGCTCGATGTCGACGATCGTCGGGTCGGGACTCAGCGACCATGACCCGGTCACACCTTGGGCTGCGGGGGAGCCGAGGTCGATGAGCGGGCCGGCACGGTCGAGCTCACAACGAGCGAGTTGATCGACCCAATGGACCGCTCGCGGCGCAGGCTCGCGAGACATCCCTTTGCCGGTAGCCACGAGTTGCCGGCCCGTCCCTTCCTCGTTCGGCGCGCCTTTCGATCGACACGAGACCGCCACCGCCGCAAGGCAGATGACCGCGAGGGCGGCAGTCACCGGGGGCGTCGGAGCGTTGGACATGACAGCGGCGGAGTTTCCTTCGGTCGCGCGGGACGTGAAACCGAGGCCCTGACGAAGGGTCTCAGCGTATCCAGCTCGAGAGAGGTACTCGCGTCCGCCGCGATGGGCGAATCAAAACGAACCGAATTCGCCATTCCCCGCGCACCCGCTGCCTGACTTCGTGCACGCCGGGGGCCAGCACCAGGCGCAGCATGGGGCCCTTTCCGAACTCGACCCCGTCCACGAAAATGGCTTCCTTTCCGCCTGTCTCCACGTCGAGAAGCCCTTGGTGAGGTGCGACGAGAAGCCCCGGCGGCAGCGGCAAGTCCTCCCCCGCTGTCGGCTGGGCGCTCGCCAAGGGAGCCGCGCCCGCGGACGGGCTCGGCGACCCTTGGATTCGCCCGACGGACGGCGCAGACGCCGACGGCGTCGGGCTCGCCGCCGCCGCGATGGACGGCGCCGGCGCGGCGGCGGGCAGCTCGGGAAACGGCGCCTCCGCGGCGATTTGAGGATCGGTCGGTGTGGGCGCTGCGTCCCCGAGGCGCGAGCGCCCATAGCGAAGACCCAAACCGAGGATCGCCATGGCGCCCAAGGCGACGACGAGCCCGATGCCGAAGCTGCTGCCACCGCTCCCCTCGGCCGGCGCAGCGTCCGAGGTGTCGGGGACAGGTCGCGCCGGGGCCACGTTCGCAGGCCGGCGCGGAAGATCATGCGGCGCGCGCAACGGCGCCGCGCTTGATCCGCGGGCGGGCGCTTCCGACCATGCTTCACCGCGCCCCCCCGTGAGGCCGCTGGATTCTGCGGTCGAAGCGGCGTTCTCCCACGCGCGGGCGGTGGCTTCGCGTGACGCTTCCAGCACCGCCATGTCCGCACGCGCACGTGCGACGGCTTCGTCGGTTGGTCGCGCGGCGTCATCGGCCGCCCTCGGTTCGGTTCCCCCTTGGCGCGATGCCGAAGGACCGTGCAGCCCGGGCGCGTCGGAGGGGGCGGGCGGGAGAGCGGAAGCGATCACGGGATCGGCCACGGGGAGACGCTCCTCGGAGGTCGCCGGAACCATGGCATCGGGTGGAAGCGAGGGGAGGCTGCCTTGCGAAGGCGCCGGCGCGGCTCGCGCCCTGAGGCCGCTCGCGTCCACGATACTCGACGTGCTCGGCGCGTTTTTCTCGCCCGGCGCGGACGGGGCAGGCGCCGGCAGCGGGGTACGATCGGAGATCTCGCGGATCACCGCCGCTTCGAGAGACGATGGCGTCCGCTCATCGTGGTCCTTCCAGCCCACGGGCCGATCGGAGTGCTCGACGTCGATCTCGGGAGCCGATTCCCATCTCACGGCGATGGATTCGTTGCCTACGGGCGGCAGCTCGCCCGTAGGCAACGACGCGAGAGCGGCGTGCACGACGTCCCCCCTGCTCGCGCCGCTGCCCGCGACCTCGCGGACGGCTTGCGTGGAAGGCAGGGGATCGGAGTCGAGCGTGACGCGCGTACCCATGTCGGAATCGAGTGCGGGACGGGCGACCGGGGCGGCGTCCAGGACGACACCCGCAGCCGATTCCGAAGCCAGAATTGCACGTGCCCCCTCCGCCGAGCCGAACGTCGCGTGCGCCGTCGGCGGTTCGCCTCCGTTGGCACCGACGGGCGGGCGATCGGCGGGCAGCGACGGCTCGTCGGGGGGCCCGGAAGGACCGGCCCCGCGGCGGATGGACGCGAGCTCTTGCTCCAGGGCGGGCCCGAGGAGATCGACATTGCCGGCGCCGTGCACGCCGACGATGGCGCCGTGCGTGGCCAGATCGCACAGCACGGCCTCGAGATCCGCGGGAGCGACTTCGCTGGCGAGGATCAAGCCGCGCGGAGAGGCACCGTGCGAAAGTCGGTTGATCAGCGTTCGCGCTGGTTCGGGTGTGGCCGACAGGTAGGCGACGACGCGATCGATGGCCACGCTCACGCGGTGCACTTCGAGGAGGCGTGTTCCGCCGAGCAACTTGAGCGCTGCGCGGGCCTGCGCGAGGGGCGCTTCGAACTGATTCTCGAGATCCCCCTCCAGCGTTCCTCGCACGCCTTTATCGGCGTGCGTCACCACGAAGCGCCCTGCGCGAACGCCGAGCAGGGCTGCGAAGACGTCCTTGCCACGCTGGAACGATCCGTCGCTGGTCGTGCGGGTGGCGTTCTTCGGCGCGCCGCCACGCATCTCGAGCTCGTAGAGGAACGACGCGTCGCGCACGCGCACGCGGGCGTCGGGGCGCACGCGCGACGTGATGTAGAGCAGCGTTCGGGGCGTCACCCCGTCGAGCCGGCCGCGCACTTCGCCATTTTCGGCCAGCCGCGCTTCGATTCGCGCGCGCGGGCGCAGCACTTCCTGCACCCGCTGGAGCAAGGAGGCGGCGCTCGCTTCTTTGCGCATGTAGCCGTCGGCATCGGCGCCGAGATCGCGCAGGCGCTGCAAGAGGTCCTCTTTCCAGGAGAGCAGAATCACGGGAACGTCACGCAGCGCGATGTCCCGCTTGAGCGCCCGGCACAGCGCGAACCCATCGAGGCCCGGCATGAGGACGTCGCTGATCACGAGATCGGGACTGACGCGGAAGCAGAGCTCGAGGGCGCGATCGCCGTCGTGGGCTTCGCGCACTTCGGCACCCGCCGAACGGAGCACGCCGCCGATGAACCAGGTCACGGCGGGATCGTCGTCGGCCACGAGGATGCGGCGGCCCTCGAGTCGCGGCTCGGCGTCCGCCTTGCGCGGAGGGTCGGATCCGGCGCGGTTCGCGGGCACGCGGCGTTCGGGCACGTTCCCTTCACCCCACCAAGGCGCGAAGGGCAGCGCCCCTTCCGGACCGCGCGTCGAAAATCGCACCCCGCCGCCGCTCTTGATCGTCACCAGATCGCGCACGCGCGCCACGGCGCCCCACACCGCGGCGAGGATCTCGCTCCCATCGCCGAGGGCAATGGGCGTGGCCCTGCCGCTGAGGATCGCGTCCGGCAGGCCACGCTTGATCTCGCCGATGATACGGAGGGTCAGCTCGTCGACCGTCGTTTCCCCGAGCGGACGGTAGTTGAGGTTCTCGTCGCGACCCCTGGCAAGCTCGATGCACGCCGTACGAAGCTCGTGCGGCGAGACCGGTTTGGCGAGCGCGCGCGCCGCGCCGCCCGCGATCCATCCCCCCGCCTCCTCGGGTGTCGACCAGGTGCCGACGACGATGATCGGCATCGGCTCGGTGAGCGGATCACGGCCCAGTTTCTCGACCAGTTCCTTCGTTCCGGGCAGGTCGGCATCGACCACGGCAACGTCGGGCGCGAGCGCGCGTGCCAGGTCGAGCGCGGTAGCGGCAGTCTCCGTGCGCTCGCACTCGATGTCGTTTTCCGCCGCATGCTCGATGGGCAATGTGATGGCGTCGGCGATGCCGGACGACCCGACCACCAACACCGTCGGCGGCACGCTCGCGGTCTCGCCGATGGCTGCCGGCACTGGAGGACGTTCGGTGGGACGCTGCTCGTTGGTCGGCTCGTTCCACGCCAGCGCATGCAAACCGTCCAGCGTCTGCGCAATGGCGCGCAGCTCGTCGCGCTCGATCTCGCCCACGGCCGCTGCCCGTTCGAGTGTTCGTTCGATTTCCGCGAGCGCAGTAGCCATGCTTCCGAACCGCAAGAGACGCGCGCCCGCGGAGAGTGCGTGGATGCGCCGTCGCAAGTCGTCTCGTCCGCGGGGCGACCCCGGATCTTGCTCGAGCGTGCTGAGGCAAGTACGCAGCTCCTGGACGCGGCGACTCAAGCTGGAAACGAAGTCGGAGCGAGCGCTGGTGATACGTGCTGCGCGCGCCGCCTCGTCCGCGTGGTCCTTGCCCGAGGTCTCCGACATCCTTTAGACGACTAGCATAGGCAGCAGCCCCTCAGCCCCCGGATTGGATCAGCCGTTTCACTTCGTCGCGCACCCACGCGCCGGCCGCGCGGGTGCCGAGGCGGCCGCCCACGTCGCTCGTGCAGTTCCCCGTATCGATGGCCCGACGGATGACGCTCTCGATGCGCCGCTCTTCCGCCGGCCAGCCGAGGTGCGCCAGCATCATCCCCACCGTCGAAAAGGCGGCAAAGGGATTGGCGAGGTCCTTTCCCACCAAAGGGGGTGCCGACCCATGCACCGGCTCGAACATCGCCACCCGCGACGGATCGCTCGCATGCACGTTGGCGCTGGCCGCCATTCCGAGGCCCCCCTGCAGCACCGCCGCAAGATCGGTGACGATATCGCCGAAGAGGTTGTTGGTGACGATGACCTGAAACTCCTCCGGGGCCTGGATGATCCGGAGACACAGGGCATCCACGTACATGTGCACTCCCTCGATGCCGGGATACCGGCCGCGCACTTCCTGAAAAACGCGCAGCCAGAGCTCGTGCGCGTGGCGCAGCGCGTTCGATTTGTCGGCCATGTGCACGCGCGTGCGCTTGGTCGCCTTGGCGTACTCGAAGGCGGCCACGATGATGCGCTCGACCCCGTACCTCGTGTTGATGTCCTCGTCGATGGCCACCTCGCCCGGCGTCCCCTTGCGGAGGTGCCCGCCGATGTCGGCATAGAGGCCCTCGGTGTTCTCGCGGAAGACCACGAAGTCGACGTCGGCCGCCCGCTTGTCTTTGATCGGCACCAGACGATCGCTGAGCGCGCGAACGGGGCGAATGTTCGCGTAGAGATCGCAGCCAAAGCGAATCCCGAACAAGATGTCGCGCGCGTGCTCGTTGCCCTTGACGCGCGGATCACCGAGAGCGCCGAGCAGCACCGCGGCGCATCCCTGGCGAATTTGGTCGAGCCCTTCAGGCGGCAGGGTGGTGCCGTCGCGCAGGTACCGCTCGGCGCCGAAATCGAGATCCCAGAGCTCGAGCGGCAACCCCGCCTCCTGGCGATGGATCTCGAGCAGCTGGCGCGCTTCTCGCGTCACTTCGACGCCGATCCCGTCGCCCCCCAGGAGCGCAATCTTCTTGACGCTCATGTCGCTAGGAAGCCGGAAGGAGCTTGGTCAATGGCTCGTGGGGCATGCCGTGCGCCTGGGCGACCGGGCCATACGTCACGTGCCCGGCGTAGGTATTGACGCCAAGGGCCAGCGCCGGATCGCCGCGCACGGCGCGGACGAGACCTTGATTCGCAATCCTCTCCGCATAGTCGAGCGTCGTGTTGGTGAGCGCCCAAGTGCTCGTCTGCGAGACTGCGCCGGGCATGTTGGGTACGCAGTAGTGCACCACACCGTGCACTTCGTAGGTCGGCTTGTCGTGATCGGTGGGGCGACAGGTCTCGATGCATCCCCCTTGGTCGACGGCGACGTCGACCACGACGCTTCCGGGTTCCATCTGATCGATGAGATCGCTGGTCACCAGCTTGGGAGCGACGGCGCCCGTCACGAGCACCGCGCCCACCACCAGATCGGCGCGGCGCACGGCTTCTTCCACGTTGCTGGCATTGGAATAGAGCGTCTCCACCGCGCCGCCGAATACGTCTTCCAGGTAGCTCATGGTCTCCGCACGGATGTCGAGCACGGTGACCTGCGCGCCCATCCCGATGGCAATGGTGGCCGCATTGCGCCCAACCACGCCGCCGCCGAGAATCACCACGCGACCGCGCCGCGTCCCGGGCACGCCGCCGAGCAGCACGCCTTTTCCTCCGCGCTCCTTCTCGAGGCAGGTGGCCCCGACTTGCACCGCCATGCGACCCGCGACTTCGCTCATCGGCCGCAGCAGGGGGAGCGATCCGTCTTCGAGCTGAATCGTTTCGTAGGCGATCGCCACCACGCCCTTCTTGGCGAGCTCCTTCGTCAACGCCGGCTCGTTGGCGAGATGCAGGTACGTGTAGAGAATCAGCCCTTCGCGAAAGAAACTGTACTCCGACGCTTGCGGCTCTTTGACTTTCACGACCATCTCCGACGCCCAGGCTTCCTTGGGCGACGCCACGATCGTCGCGCCCGCCTGGGTGTAGCGCTCGTCGAGGATGCCGCTTCCTTCCCCGGCGCCGCGCTCGATGCGCACGGTGTGTCCGCGCTTGGACAACTGGCGCACGCCCGCGGGCGTCATGCCGACACGATACTCACGCGTTTTGATTTCTTTCGGTACGCCGATGATCATGCCTTTACCCGTCTAGCTCCCCGCGGCTTGCTCCAACGTCACCCGCAAAAGGGCCGCGACCTGCGCAGGGTCGCCCTCTTCTACCTCACCGAGCAGCGCCGCGGCATGCAAAACCTGAATCTCCGCAGCTGCACACGCTGCGTCAAATTCCGGACAATCCGTCGAATCGAGACGGACCACTGCCCCCGTCGACGGCAGAGCCAAGGCCCAGAGGGGAGCATACTTGCCGACCACCGGCAGCCCGAGCACCGAAAGCTCGACGGACTCGCCGAACCTCAAGGTGGCGAGAAGGTGCGGCACCGGCGCAGAAGGCGGCGGATCGAAAGGGGGGATGGCATCCTCGATGCGCAAAATCGCCCCCGCCAGAGACGCCAGGCGCGCCGGCGAAGCAGCGATGGCAATCCGCGGCGACCCGAGGAAGCCCTCTTTGGCCAGCCGCGTCACCAGCGCGCGCAGCATCTGGAGGCGGTCGTCGCTTGCCAGCCGCGTCACCAGCGCTGCCCGCGGGATCCGGCGCAGCGCCCCGCGAGCCGACAGTGCGCGCATGACCTGGAGCACCTCGAGATCCGGGGCCTGGATCTCGTCGAGCACCTCGTCGACGGCGCGCGGCGCTTGGAGCAGTTGAACCACTTCGCGCTCGATACGTGGTCCATTCGCATCCGGTGTTTCGACGGCAACGAGTGCATCTCCGCCCGGAGCGAGCTCCGCGCGCAGCCGCTTCACTTCGTCGAATTGCCGCATCGCGTCCATGACGAGCATCGAGGTCCCGACGTTGATGCGCCGCAGCGCGACCGTGCCCCCCGGGACGAAGGCAAAAACACCCTCGCGCTCCCCGAGCAAACGATAGAGCGCCTTTTCTCCCTCCAGCCGCCGGTACACGGCGTCGTGCACCTCCCCTTCCCCCATGCGAACTTCGCCGACGCCCAAGGAGGTCGAGACGGTGAGCACACCGGTCCTTCGGTTCATCGAAAGGAGCTGAAGCAGATCCATGAGCGGAACCTGCGAGAGGTCGCCGCGCACCTCGCCTTGTGACGCTTCTACCGGAACGGAGCGTGGCGGTGCCGCCACGATTTTGGCCATGAGACCATCGAGCGCCTCGTGGGTCGCGTATCCCGCGGGCAGCTCGCCGGCCTGGTTGCCTCCTACCAGGACAACCGACGGCACTTTGGCCAGCGTCGGCTCCGCCTTCAGCCGATCCAGGAGCTCACCGGGCCGACAGACCGCTTCAGCGGCGAGAATGATATCGGGCATCGACTGCTTGGCCCGCTCGAGCGCGCTGTCCACGTTGTCGGCGAGCACGACGGTGAAGCCATTGCCGCGCAACATTCCCGAGAGCGCGCCGAGCGCATCGAGATCCGGATCAACGAGGAGAACCCTGCGCGCCACGCGTTTTTGTCCTCTCAGTCCAGGAGCCGCACGCCGGCCGTCTGGCCCGACCGAAGGGTGATGAGATCGACCAAGATGGGGTCCGACCCGTGCAAGCCTCGCAGGCCGACGCCGTCGGAGCGCCCCACCAGCAAATAAGCTCCGTGCTCGGCAATGACGGTCAGGACCTGCAGATCCTCGCACCCTTCCGCGGCGCGCAGGTCGAGGATATGAAGCGAAAGGTCTTCTCGCTCGTGCCCGAGATGAGCGCGCACGGAGGAGCTTAGACCGAGCTCGGGGTGGTGCGCGACGGCGACGAAGGTCGGCCCGCCGCGCATGGCCTCGGAAACGGCGGAGATCGCGAGGTCGACGGCTTCGCGCAGCGACAGGTCGATGGGCCGCGCGCCTTCGAAGTTCGGTTCGGAAGCGCCTCTTCGGCTGCGCACCATGAGCTCGTTGACGAGGCTGGAGAGCCCGAGCCCGTCGAGATTGAGCGAACGGACCACCGAGCCGCGTGACATCTCCGCGCGGCGTTTGGCGGCTCGCAGCAGTTTCGACAGATCGGTTCCGTCGTGGGGGTAGGTCGCTACGCCAATCGTCAGCCCCGCTGGCAGATCGCCCCCCACCCCGCCGCGACCGGCGCGCGCGGCCGCCGACTGCAGCACCCGTCGCCGGCAGCTCTGCGCCCCGACGCCACCCGTCTCGGGCATGAGTAAATAAAATTCCTGCTCATCGACGCGGGCGAGGACGTCGGTGTCGCGCACCGCGCTCAAGATCACTTCGGCGAGATCCGTCGGGGCACTCTTGGAGGTCTCGTCGAGGGCAACGGTCGCCAGCGCGAAGCGCCGTCCGTAGCGGCGCGCCTTGTCGATCTCGCGCCCGGCGATATCGACGAAATAAGCGAACGTATAGGCGCTCGTGGTGAGGTCCTTGATCGCGCCGCGCGTGGAACGTTCGCGCTCACCCAAGAGAGCCAGTGTCGTGGCGGCCTGGCCCGCCATGAGCTCCATGGCGAAATGCTCGTGGGTGCCGAGCTCGGCCGCGAGCCCTTGCAGAAGCACGTGCCCTTCGGCGAGCTGTCGCAAGGCGAGCGGCACCACCTCGCACTCGTCGCGACGCGCGAACGTCACCAGGCCCATTTCGTCCGCAAACGTGGGGGCGTTGGAAATGTTGCCTATCATGCCTGCTTGGATGAGCTCCGTGGAACCTTCGCTGGCCGGGATGTAGATGGCCGCGGCCTTGGCGCCGGCGGTTTCGGCAAAGATCTGCGCCAGACGCTTACCCGCGTCGCGGCGGTCGGGGCATTCGGCGAGGGCCGCGATCCGCACCGCTGATTCCGCGGCACGGCGCGCGAAGTCCGCCTGGTGAGCGAGGCTCTTGCGCTCGGTGGCCGATGCGAGCCGGGTCCGTACCTCGGACGCCGCCGAGAGCAGCTCATCGCCCGAAGGTGGCATCAGGATCAGCCCCGCCCCGCCGAGCGCCACCGCCTGCGCGCCGATGTGCAGTGCAGACTCGCTGGCGAGCGCATACACCGTGGCACTGGGCGCCACGGCGCGGATGTGGTGCACCAGGGCGAGCCCGGCATTGTGGCCGAGCGAGACGTCGACGAAAGCGAGATCGGGCTTCTCGGAGGCCGCCAAGGTGAGGCCCTCGGGCAGCGTCGTCGCGACCAGGATGCGATCGTCGGGCGAGCTGAAAACACGTGAGAAGAGCTGCGCCACCCCTGGCGTATCGACGATCGCGAGCACCGTCAGCATGGCCGGCCTCAAGGGAGCGCGACCTCGCCCTCGAAAACCAACCGCGCCGGACCGCGCATCGTGGCGGCGAGCGTCTCTTTTCGCACGCGAATGCCGAGCGGTCCGCCAGGAAGTCTCACCTCGACGAACTCGTCGAACGATCGACGACGCGCCAAGCAGGCCGCGCCGACGGTTGCGGTGGCGCCGGTCCCGCAGGCCAGCGTGCGCCCCACGCCGCGCTCCCAGACGACGAGATCGATCGAGCCGTCGTCGGCGAGCTTTGCAAACTCCACGTTGGTTCCTTCGGGAAAAGCGGGTGCCCGGGCCACGGTGGGGCCGACCACGTCGATCTCGCTCGGTTCGTACCGTTCGAAGGTGACCGCGTGGGGATTGCCGGCGGAGATGCGGGCGAATCGGTGCACCCTGCCGTCGACGGTGACCTCGATGGGACCGAGGTCGGCGAGCTTGCCCATCTCGACTTCGACTTCGCCCTTGTGCACCTTGCAGGCGAGCGGCCCGGCGTCGGTATCGATGGTGAAGTCGGCGGTCTCGCGGCCCTGCTTGCGAGCGAGGTGAATGGCGACGCAGCGAATGCCGTTGCCACACATCTCGGGTTGGGATCCATCGGCATTGAGGATGGTCATGGTCGCGGCCGATCCGGCCGTGCGCGGAGCGTCGACGAAAAGGACGCCGTCCGCGCCGACACCGAAGTGGCGATCGCAGAGCCAGCGAACGGTGCTATCGACGAGGCCCCCGGCGGGAAGCTCGAAGAGTAGGAAGTCGTTGCCGAGACCTTCGTACTTTTTGAACGAAACCCGAGCCACGCTTCATCCTATCCCTCATGTTCGTCTTTGTCAGTCTCGCGAGCGGCTAGCCCGCGCCGACGCTACACTGGCGCCGTGCCACCTCGGCGACCGATCTATCTCAACGGCATGATGGGGACCGGTAAGTCTGCCGTCGGCCGTACCGTCGCCGAGATGGCGCGGTTGCCCTTCGTCGACCTCGACCTCGAGGTCGAGCAACGCGCCGGCATGTCCATCACCCGGCTGTTCCGCGAGCGCGGCGAAGCGTCGTTTCGTGTGCTCGAGCGGGAGGCGCTTTCGCAGCAGCTGGCCGACCCCACACCGCGCGTGGTCGCGCTGGGCGGCGGCAGTCTCCTCGATCGCGACATTCGGCTGGCCGCCTTGGCCAAGGCCACCGTCATCACCTTGGCGGCTTCGCCGGCCGAGTTGGTGAGGCGACTTTCGGGAGATCCCGATCGTCCTCTGCTCGGAATGGATGGTTTTGCCAACCCACCGCGCTTGCTGTCCATCCTCGAGTCGAGAAAAGCGGGCTATGCAGAGGCGCACGCCGTGCTCGACACGACGTCGCGCACCTTCGACGAGCTGGCCAAAGAGGTGCTGGGCGTCGCGGAGCTCGAACCGATTCCGGTGCCGCTCGGAGAGCGCACGTACGGCGTCGACATCGTGCCCGACGCGGCCGAGGTCCATCTGCAGGAAAGGCTCGAACGCCTCGCCCCGAGTCGCGTCGTGCTCGTCACCGACGAGGTCGTCGATCCGCTCATCGCCTCCAGGCTCGGCTCGCGCCTCGGCGCGCGCGGCGATCTCATCAAGGTCGTTCTGCCGCCCGGCGAACGCCACAAGACGCTCGCTTCGGTGGAACGAATCCTTCGGATGGCCATCGAAGCCCACGTCGATCGACAGGCGGTCGTCGTCGGGATCGGAGGCGGTGTCGTGACGGACATCGCCGGGCTTGCGGCCGCTCTCGCGCTGCGCGGCCTTCGCTGGATCGCCGTTCCCACCACGGTGCTCTCCATGGTCGACGCATCGGTCGGCGGAAAGACAGCCGTCGATCTGGGCGCGGCCAAGAACGCCGTCGGCGCCTTTCACCAGCCATCCCGTGTCATCGTCGACCCCTCTTTCTCGGGCACCGAAAGCACACGCGCGCTGCGCAGCGGTCTGGCCGAGGTCGTGAAGACGGCCCTCATCGGCGACGCCAGCTTCTACCGGGAGCTAGCGTCAGCAGGGACCCCCGAGCGGCTCGTGGGCGAACGCGACCCGAGCGCGACCGCTCGGGCCATTCGTTCGTCCATCACCGTCAAAGCCGCCATCGTCGGGCGCGACGAACGGGAGGCCGGCGAGAGGGCCCATCTCAATCTCGGCCATACGGTCGGGCACGCCCTCGAAGCGGAGGGCGGTTTCGAGCGGCTCACGCACGGCGAAGCGGTTTCCCTCGGTCTCGTCGCGGCGCTGCGCGCCGGCGTTGCTCTCAGCGTGACCGACCGCGATCTGGCCGTGGAAGTGGAGCAGTTGCTGGCGCGCCTCGGGCTTCCCACCGATCTCGACGCCGAGCCGCTCGCGCGGGCCATGCGCTATGTCGCCTATGACAAGAAGCGCCAGGCCGGAACGCTGCGCATGATCCTCGTGCGCGCACCGGGCGCGGTCGAAATCGCCCGAGTCGCCGTCGCGGACCTGCCGGAATTGCTGGCCAAACGATGACGACGCCGCGCCTACCCGCCCCGCAATCGTCCCCCTCGCTCGTACCTCGGCTAAGTCGGGGACCCTTGGCGTCAGGGAGCCGGAACGGCGGGATTCTTGGCGGTAGCCGAGGTCCCTCGGTAAACTCGGGAGAATGAAGCGCGTGGTCGGCCGGTGGCTTTTCTTGGCAGCAGCGACGGGGTTCGGCCTGCTCGGGGGCGCGGGGTGCGCGGATAGCGAGAGCATGCTGTTCGTCCGGCAGGCGCAGGCCCGGGTGGCGAGCGGGTCGAACGGCTGCACGATCGACAACTCCCCCTCCAGCCTCTTCATCACCGAAGGCACACTCGACCTCGCGTTTCGCACCGAATACTCGGCCTCGCTCCTGGTCGGCAATCAGCTCGTCGCGCGCGGCAACAGCTCCCAACTTCGCACCGAGACGTCGCGAGTCGAGATCGAAGGGGCCGTGGTCAGATTGGAGGACGGAAGGAACACGGTGTGGGGACCGTTCACCGTGCCCGGCTCGGGTTTCATCGATCCCGCGACCGGCTCGACGCCGTCCTATGGGCTCACGGAGACCATTCTTCTCGGCAGCACCTACGGAAACGGCCTCGCCGCCGAGCTGAGGCAGAACCGCGCGGTCCGGCGTTTCACATCGGTCGTCAAGATCATCGGCAAGACGCTAGGCGGCACGGCCGTCGAATCGGGCGAATGGCGCTTTCCGCTCACCGTTTGCTACGCGTGCCTCGTCTCCTTTCCTCCCGAAGCGAACGACCCCAAGCTCACGCGACCGAACTGCGAGCTTCCCGCGGGGACCGGCTCCACGGTGGTGGCGCCGTGCAGCCTGGGGCAGGACGACGGCGTCGACTGCAGGGTCTGCAAGCTTTCCGTTCGTCCGCAGGACATCGGCCTTTGCGAGCCGTCATTCTGAGGAAACGCGGCCACTAGCTCTGGCGCACGGCACCGGGAGCAGGCGGCCGTCAACATACCGCTTGCTTCAGTCGCGCAGATGAAGTCCGCTGCCGCGTGCTGAAAACGGCAGTGTTTACGCGGCGCGGCCGCAAGATCCTTGGTTTTCCTGCACTCCTCGCGGTTGGCATGACCGTCGTCGGACCGCGCCCGGCCGCGGCGGAACCCCAGCTGACGACAGCGCTCACCCTCGGGGTGGCTGGTCGCGGCGATAGGGCATCGCTCTGGTCTTCGACGAGACTTGCGGCTGGCGTGCGCGGGGAGCTGCTCCTCGGGCGCGACAAGGACGCGGCGTTCGGTGTGGGGCCCTACGTCGAAGCGCTCACCACCTCGAGCTTTTCCGACGTGCAGCTGGGCGGCGGGGCCGCGCTGCTCATCCCGGTTCATTCGTACCTCCCGCTCGTTCTTTCAGCGGGGGCCTATGCTGGGCACCAGCGCCCTTGGGGGTGGGAGCCGGGGCTCGCTGCCGAGCTCTTCTGGGGTACGCGCGGCTACAATTATCATTCGCTCTATGCGCTCAGCGCGGGGGTTTTCGCGGGCGGCCGGTATGGGCTCGGGGACTCCAAGGAAGTAACGCTCGTCGCCGGTGGCCGGCTGGATCTCGAGCTCATCGCCATTCCGTTCATGTTTCTATGGAGCGCGATCCGCGGGCCCGACCCATCGCGCTGAGATCGCTTTCACGCTTGCTGGCCGCCAGATCCACGGTCGAAGACTCGTCACCTGTGGTACGGTCCCGGGATGGAGCGGCGCACCGTGCAGCTTCGCCTCGCGGGTCAAACCTACCGCGTCGTGACGACGGCGAGCGATGCCGAGCTGAAGCGATTCGTCTCCATGATCGACGAGAAGCTGAGCGCCATGCCGCACGGCAAATCGCTGCACCCCCAAGCGTTGCTCCTTGCCACGCTGGCGCTGGCGCACGATCTCGAGGAAGAGCGGGCGCGATCCCAGCGCATCGAAGCCCGCGCCAAAGAGACGCTGGTACGCCTGGTCGAACGCATCGACGCCGCGCTCGATGAAGGGGGCGTCGACGACGCAGAGGTTCTGGCGCCCCCTTCACCGTGAGCGACGGATCGGCGACCCACCGGGGGCCTCTTCGGCACCTTGCTCAAGATCTCGCGGAGCTCGAGGGGGCGAACCGGTTGCGCGTGCGCCCCGACCCGGTCGACCAGGGTCCCGATCCTCGAACCGTCTACCTCGGGTCGAACGACTACCTCGGCTATCGGTCGACCGGACGTTTGACGCGCTATGCGCTGGGCGCTGCCGCCGAGCATCCCGCCGGTTCGGGCGCATCGCGGCTCGTGCTGGGCGAGCATCGGGCGCATCGGGCGCTCGAGCAAGCTCTTGCCAGGTGGCTTGGTTTCGAGGAAACAATAGTATTTACAAGTGGTTACGCGGCTAATTTGGGGACCATCGCGGCCTTGGCAGCGGAGGGGGACCTGATTGTGTCGGACGCGTGGAATCACGCGTCAATCATTGACGGATGTCGCCTCAGCCGCGCCAAGGTTGCCGTCGTTGCGCATGGTGCGCTCGATGCCGTGCGGGCCGCCCTCCGCGCCTCGTCGGCGCGGCGGCGTTGGGTCGTCACGGAGGGCTACTTCAGCATGGAGGGGGACACGCCCGATTTGGCGGGCCTTCGAGCCATCTGCGACGAAGAGGATGCCGCGCTCATCGTCGATGATGCCCATGCCATCGGGGTGCTTGGACCGGAAGGACGCGGCTGCGCCAGCGCGGCGGGCTCGCGACCAGATGTGCTCGTGGGTACGCTGGGCAAGGCGCTGGGCGCCCAGGGGGCATTCGTCGCGGGCTCGCGGGACCTGTGTCGTTGGCTCTGGAATCGCGCGCGGCCCTTCGTTTTTTCGACCGGACTGAGCCCACTGCTCGCCGCCATTGCGCAGGGGGCCGTCAGCGAGGCCCGCGCGGACGAGGCGGGGAGGCGCAGGTTGGCGATCGTCGGCGATCGACTTCGCACTGGTCTGGCGGCGGCGGGGCTCCCGGTAGCGTCGTCCTACGGACCCATCCTTCCCCTCATTCTTGGCGAGGAGACGCGGGCCCTCGCCTGGAGCCGTCGTTTGGCCGAGCTCGATGTACGGATTCAGGCCATCCGCCCGCCCACCGTTCCGCCGGGCACCTCACGGCTCCGAATCGCGGTTCGCGCCGATCTGAGAGACGACGAAGTGGACCGCGCCATCGCTGCCCTGGGCAGCTTGCAGCGTGATGCGGTCGGCCGGTGAGCCGCGGCGCGGTGCGCTCCGGGTCGTGCTCGTAGGAACGGGCACCGGCGTCGGAAAGACCCACGTCGCGTGTGCGCTTCTTTCGTGCTGGTCGGCATCGGCGAGGGTGACGGGACTGAAGCCGATCGAGACTGGCGTGCGGCTCGAGGAGCCGCGGCGCATGGAGCCTCGGCCGTCCAGGAATCCACCACGATCGTCGGAAGCCTCGGATCAGGGGAGGCTGTCGGCGGCAGCCCAAATGTTTCACGTGAAACAGTCTGACCAGGGACGCCGCAATCAACAGTCTGACCAGCGGCGCCGCAAGATCGACCACGAGCACCCTCTTCAATCGCTCTTTGCGTTTCCCGAACCCATCTCCCCGCACCTCGCCGCGCGAAAGGTCGGCACTCGCATCGACCTCGGCGCGATCGAACGATGGGTGAAGACCCACGAGGCGCCCATCACGGTGGTCGAGACGGCGGGGGGACTCTTTTCCCCCCTCGGGCATGGTGTGACCAACTTCGAGCTGATCCAAACGCTCCAACCCGATGCCGTCATCCTGGTCGCATTGGATAGACTCGGCGTATTGCACGAGCTCACGACGACCCTCGCCCTTGCCGCCGCCCGAGGGGGTTCGTCGGTCGGCGTCGTCCTCTCGACCCCTTCGAAGAAGGATGCGTCGACGGGACGCAATGCACCGGAGATCGCTTTACTCGGCATCGCCCGCCCGATCGCCGTGTTCCCCCGCGCGGGTGCGCACGCGCCAGCAACGGAGGATGCGGCTCGCCAGGTCATCGGCTGGGTCGAGCAAAACGTGAAGCGCTAGCACTCCCTTGAGGTGGCTGCGGCGTCTGACCCGCGTCGCGCTCCGCTCTTCAAATGCGCCCCGAGGTCCTCTCTGGATCGATGAAATCGGGCGGCGGGAGCGGGAGCGGGAGCGGGCTCAGGGACTCCATCCGTAACGCGAGGGGCCTCGCACCCCCTGGTCAACGCGACGGCGCCGGCCTTCGCGATCCACGGCATTGCCACCGACCCCAGTGCACGTCACGCTGCGAACTTCGTTACGTGGTGCCACCTTGCAATGGCTGATCGCGATCGGCTGTTGCGACTCACGCTGTCGACTGAGTCTGATCCTCGCGAAGCCGGCCTCGTTCGAGGTACAGACGCCGGGCGGCCACGCGCGATGCCAACGCGGCGTCGTGGGTGACGAGGACCACGATGCTTCCGCGCGCTGCTTCCTCGCCGAGCGCCGCCACCAATCGCTCGACCCCCTCTGCGTCGAGACCGTTCGTCGGCTCATCGAGCAGGAGCAGCGATGGAGCGTGAACCATCGCCCGCGCGAGGGCGACGCGCTGCCGTTGCCCTCGCGACAAGCGACGAAACGTGCGCTCGGCGAAAGCATCCACGCCGAAGCGCTGGGCCGACGCCTCCCAGGCCGCTTCCGGCATCCCGTAGAGGGACGCTGCCAGCTGCAGGTTCTGTCGCGGCGACAAGTCGGGATAGCAATGGGTTTCGTGCGAAAGCCAGCCGATCTGGGCGCGCACTTCGGCCGGCTCGACGTGCTTCGAGCTGTAGAGAACGTCCCCGCGACTGGGCGACAGGATCGTTCCAAGAATTCCAAGTAATGTGCTTTTTCCAGATCCATTGGGCCCCTCGAGGCTCGTGATCTGGCCTTTCTCGAAGGACGCATCGATGCCTCGGAGAGCGACGGTCGAGCCGAAGTGCCGGCTCACCCGCTGCATGATCACGTTCGAAATCGGGCCCATTTCGCGGAGTGAGCGCGACTCTACCATCGCCCCGGCACCGACGTAGCATCCCGGTGCTGCGTGATGCGGGCGGACCTGGGCGTCCGAAAGCCTGCGGAGCAAGGGGTACAGTATGCCACACGATGTCGCGCCGCCCGTTACCGGGCCGCCATGTTTGGGTGGCGAAGAGTGACCACGAGTAGTGCTAGGATGTGGCCGATGACATCCGCCGTCGCCATCGCGCGAGAGCCCCCGCCGGCGATCGCGCGCCTGCGCAGCGCAGTGGAGCAGGCCCTCGAGGGTAAGCCCGAGGCCGTCGAGCTCGCCCTGATCGCGTTGCTGGCGCGGGGCCATGTGCTCATCGAGGATGTCCCGGGAGTCGGAAAGACGACCCTGGCTCGAGCCGTAGCCAAAGCGGTCGGCGGCGAGCTGCGGCGCGTTCAGTTCACGAGCGATCTTCTGCCGAGCGACGTGCTCGGCGTCTCGGTCTATGACCAGCGCCGTGGTGACTTCGTGCTGCGGCAGGGACCCATCTTCGCCAACATTCTGCTCGCGGACGAAATCAACCGTGCCAGCCCACGCACGCAGTCGGCGCTCCTCGAGGCGATGAACGAGGGTCAGGTCTCCCTCGATGGCCAGACCATCCCCCTGCCCGACCCGTTCTTCGTTCTAGCCACGCAGAATCCTCAGGACTTTGCCGGTACGTTTCCGCTGCCCGAATCGCAGCTCGACCGCTTCATGGTCCGGATCCGGATAGGGTATCCGCCTCCGCAGGTGGAGATGCGCCTGCTCCTCGACGGCGTCAGCGACCACGCCAAGAACGTCGAAGCGGTTCTCTATCCTTCCGAGCTCGTGAACATCCAGCGCGAGGTCGACCGGGTGACCCTCGATACGGCCCTCGCCACGTACCTGCAGGCCATCCTCGTCGCCACGCGGACGTCGCCCGCCCTCTCGCTCGGCGCCTCGACACGCGCCGGCATGAACCTCTCGCGCGCGGCCCGCGCTCGCGCGCTCTTGCGCGGCCGCCTCTACTGCATCGCCGACGACATCCACGAGCTGGCCGTTCCCGTGCTCGCGCATCGGGTGCGGCTCGCCGCCCACGCGGAGGGGTACGTCCCGTCGCGAGATGAAACCGAAGGGGCCGTCCGCGAGGTCATCGCGCGCGTCCCCGTTCCTCTCTGAGAGACCGAGGCGCCGGTTGGCGGTCGAACCTCTACCGCGCAAGCAGCAAAAATCGGCGCGCCGGTCATCGCGCCGCCCATCCCCCCGCGCCCGCGCCAGCGACTACACCTCGCTGCGCCGCTCCGAGCCGAAGAACGCGTGGGAGAAACTGCTTCGCCGACTGCGGCCGCCCCGACGGCTGAAGTTCACCCGCGAGGGGAAATACTTCCTCGGCATCACCCTCGGGGTCGGCTTCGCCGCCATCAACACCGGCAACAATCTTCTCTACTTGCTCCTGGGGATGCTCCTGTCGCTCATCGTCCTGTCCGGCGTCATGAGCGAGCTGTCGCTGCGCGATCTGAACGTCGTGCGGCGCTTGCCGACGCGGGCGCAAGTGGGTCGCGCCCATCTCGTCGAAATCGAAGTTTTCAACCGGAAGAAACGAATCCCCTCCTACGCCATCGAAGTCGAAGACCTTCGTGCCGGCCAGCCCGCTGACAAACGATGTTTCTTCCTCAAGATCAGCCCCAACAGCGCCCAGGTCGCCGCCTACAGGCGCTCGCCTCAGCGCCGCGGGCGGGACTGCCACGTCGGTTTTCGCATCGCCACCCGGTTTCCGTTCGGCCTTTTCGAAAAGTCGCGCGAGGTTCCTTGCGAGGGGGAGCTCATCATTTACCCCGCCGTCGACTCGCTGCGCCTTCGTTCCGACGTAGGGGGGCGCCGCCTCGGAGGCACGGGCTTATCCGGACGCGGGTCGGGCGATGAAGTGTTCGGTCTGCGTTCCATGCGCGATGGGGACGACCCGCGTGACATCTACTGGCGCAAGAGCACGCTGCTCGACCAGCTGGTCTTACGCGAGCGGGCGCGAGAGACGCGCCCCGACATCGAGCTGGTGCTCGAAGTGCGACGACCCGCCGAGGGGGGCGATGAGTGGACCGCGCAGTTCGAGCGCCGCATTCGGGATGTCGCCTCGCGCGCCGTCGCCCATTTGAAGCGTGGCGACGGCGTGACCATCGTGGCGACCTCCGGCGACCGGGTGCGCGCCGACCGCAGTGTCGGTGCCGACCGCCTGCTCCGTTTTCTCGCGCTGGTCGAAGCCATCGATGCTCCGACCCACTCCGCCGCCCTTGCCTCTTCCGGCGGGCCCCCACCTTCCAGTGGGCCCGCCACCCCCCTGCCCCCGTCGAACGCGCCTATCAGCGGCAAGACGCCGTCCATTGGCACCATGGACGTCGGTCCGCCGAGCGGACCCCCGAGCGGCCTTCGTAACCCCACCGCGTCGGTGAAATCGTGAGATTCGGCCTCATTCACCGCCTGATGACCGACGCCATCGCCGCGCTCGGCATCCTCGCGCTGGTGACGAGCGGTGAGCTCGAGCGATGGATGAGCGCTGCCGTGGTGGCGGGGCTGGCCGGGGCGCTCGCCATCCCCGAGAACTGGCAAAGCCGGACCTGGATGCGGCGTCTGTCGACGATCGGGCCCGTGGCGCTGCTCCTTCTGCAGGTCGCGCGTCTGTTCACCGGAGCCAACGTCCTCGAGCTCGCCGTCGAGTTCGCCGCCGCGCTGCAGATCATCCGCTTGGCCACGCGCCGCGGTGCCGCTCATGACCAGCAAGTCATCGTGCTGGCCCTTCTTCATCTCATCGCCGGAACGGTCATCGGGGGCGGGCTCGGTTACGGTCTTTGCTTCATCGGCTTTCTCATCATGGCTCCGGGCGCCCTCGTCCTCAGCCATTTGCGCCGCGAGGTGGAAGGCAACTATCGCCAAGGGGCGCGCGACCGCACCGGGCTCCCCGTCGACGTACCGCGCATCCTGCGCAGCCGTCGCGTCGTCGATCGCACGTTTCTCGTCGCCACCTGCCTCTTGTCGATTCCGATCTTCTGGTTTACCGCCGGTCTGTTCGTTCTTTTTCCGCGCGTCGGTCTCTCGTTCCTTCTGCTCAGCAAGCCGCACACCGGGCGGATGGTGGGCTTTTCCGAGCACGTCGATCTCGGCGCAGTCGGCACGCTGCGCACCGACCCGACCATCGTCTTGCGCGTCGAGATCCCGGACCTGCCCAATCCTCCGCCCCCGCGGCTGGCGATGCACCTGCGCGGCGCGGCCTTCGACACCTACGACGGGCGCAGCTGGTCGCGCAGCGTCGGCCACCGCGACGCGGCCACCCGCGAGGGGGGCAATCTCTGGATCCGGCGCCCCCCCGATCCCCACCGCGACCGCGTTTGGCGGATGGATCTCGAACCCATCGACCCTCCGGTGCTCTTCGCGCCCCTCAATGCCGTCGCCATGCGCGTTCGCCAGCGTGGTGACCCTGTCGTCAGCTCGCGGCTGGAGATCTCGACGGAACCGGAGTGGACCTTTCGCTATGGCGGGTCGGACGAGCGCGGGGTCCGTTACGAAGTCTATGTCGGTAGCGAAAGCGAGGGGATCCGCGACAGCCTCTCCCACGCCGACGAAGAACGCTACACCGCCCTACCGAGAGGCGTCACCGACCGCGTGCGCAGCCTCGCCCATCAGGTGGCGCGCGACGGAGCCACGCCGCTCGAAAAGGCGCGCACCATCGAATCGTATTTGCGAAGCTCGTTCACGTACGACCTCGGTTCGCCGTCCGGCAAGTCACCCGACCCGCTCGATGATTTCCTGTTCGTCTCGCGGCGCGGGCATTGCGAATTCTATTCGACCGCCATGGTGGTCCTCTTGCGCGAACAGCACGTTGCTGCACGCAACGTGACCGGGTTCATCGGCGGGTCGTACAACCGTTTCGGGCACTACTACGCGGTTCGCCAGGGGGATGCCCATTCGTGGGTCGAAGTCTTCCTCCCCGATCGCGGATGGCAGACCTTCGACCCCACGCCCCCCGCGGAAGCTGCGCCCCGCAGCGAGCTCTCCGGCATGCTCGCCTTCATCCGCGATGTCATCGAGGCCACGGGACAGCGGTGGGACCGCTACGTCGTTGGATACGATCTTCGCCAACAGGTCTATCTCTTTCATTCCATTTCCCGCTACAGCTCGCTCCACGTGTCGCCTGCGCTCGCACGCGCCAAACCGCTCGGCATCGCCGCCCTTTTCGTCGTGGTGGGGGGGATCGGTTATTGGGTTTGGCGACGCCGCAAAGTGCGCCGCCATGGTGCCACGACATCGCTCGATCGCGTGACGCGTGAGCGCATGATCGCGACGTCGATGTACGAGCTTCTGGAGGGGGCCATGAACGCGCAAGGAATCCCCCGCGGTCCGAGCACGCCTCCGCTTCGCCACGCGCTTTCGCTCCAGCGCATGGGGCATCCCCTCGCCGAGGAGGTGCTCGATCTGACGGAGCTCTACCTCGGCGCGCGCTTTGGCGGCGCGGCCGTCACGGAACAAGAGCGGCGCGACTTCGAGGGTCGCGTCCGACGGGTGCGCACCGTTCGACCTGTCGCGCGGACCGCCAGCGCGCCCTGATCAGCAACCCCCCGGCTTTCCGGAGCGGCGCTCTCGGAAACTGGGCTGGGACTCAGACGGGGCGAACGCGGCGATCGAGAACGATTTCGATGGCCTCGCGGGCTTCGTTCCCCGAGGGCGCAACGCCGTAAAAGCTTCCCGGCATCGGCTTGGCGCGACGGGCATCGAACTCGAGGTCAGCCTCGCCGGGCTCGACCCAAGCAATGACGCGCCTTTCGGGCGACGCCTCGGTGTCGCCGAGCTCGATGAGATCGATGCGGACACCGTCGACCAAGTCGGCAGGTGTCACCGTACGTTGCGTCGAGGCCCGCGGGCGGCCGGAGGGGATGAGGCTCGCTCGACCTAGGGTATCGTACGACTGCACGATGAGGCGATAGCGCCCGCCGCTCTCGAACGCTTCCGGCGGGAGTTTGATTTCCGCTCGCACGGTCTCGGCGTGAGGAATCCCGAGCGATGTTGCGGCGACGAGCGCGAGCCACGACGCCGACTCGGCGACGACGCGTCGCTTCGTGCCCGGATGACTCGCCTTGTCTTTCGCTTTCATCGGTCTCGTCTCAACCTGCGGGGGGTCAAATTGTTTCCGCTTCGGGGGTTCACGGGGAATAGAAGCAACACGCGTGCCACGGCTCACCACGGGTCGGCGGTGACGCGACTACATAAAGAGACACCGCGGTCTCCGCGATGGTTCCTCGCCCGCTAGGGCTTGCTCTTGCGCAGGATATCGGCCGCCCAGCGAACCGTTTGCGTGCAAATAGCACCCGCACCTACATGGCTCACGCCGCGCGTATACGGTCCCGCCGCCAGCGCGAGTTCACGGCCCGACCGAACCACGGCAAGGGGACCGAGCGCGCCTCGTTCGACACAAAGCGTGTTGCCTTCAGGTTCGCGGCGCGGGCGCAGCGCGTCCGCCAGCGCCTTGAATGCCTGGCGTGCTTCCCCATCGACGTCTGGACGCCCAGCATCGAACCGGATGTGCCACGCGACGGCGTAGGCCCCTGGCGGCACACGTGCCCTCCCCGTCATCGGGACTTCACTCGACCCGATCGACGCGCCTTCGGGCGACTGGTACCGAAAGACGGCGAGTCGATCGCCGCCCCAACCTTCGGCGACCAAGGCCGCGATCTTCTTGGGCATCCATTGCTCGGCCGAGATGCGTAGCCCCTGTTCGCCGAACACGTCCTCGTAGAAGGTGGACCAGCCGCGTTCCGCCGGAGGTGCGACGGGTCCGACCGGTTCGGCCGGTTCCCGCGCGTCGTATTTGTCGATGTGGAGAAGTTGCTCCGTCGTCTCCGGTGGTGACTTCCACACCCGATCGACCTCGCTCCATCCGCTCGGATCGGCGCCGTGGCGAGCGATGCCGCGCCGGCGCAGCGCGTGGACGAACAGCACCCCATCGACATACGGCGCGATGAGGGACGCGCGAAGGACTCGGGGCGTTGCCTCGTTCGCCGCCGAAGCGCTCATCGAACCTTCGATACCGGCCACGAACAGATCGTCGGGCATTTCGACGGCGAGGCGATGCTCCGGGGCCATGACGTCCATCATGGCGCTCGTGGCGTCACCCTCGGCGAGCGCCTGAAATGCGCTCTCGCGATCGTTGCCTTCGGGCTGGTAAGCCATGCGCGAACCGAGGTCGTACTTCTGGTCTTGCAGGGCGTGCACCAGCTCGTGCGCCAGCGCGAGGTCGGCGGATGCCGCGTCGAGATCCGAGGCGAGGTACATCTTTTTGTCGCGGTATTCGTAAAAGCCCGCCAGCTGCGCTTCGAGCAAGCGAAAGGTTCCCTCTTCGTAGTCGTAATCGGGGGGGACGAGGCCAAGCCCGAGCAGCAGCTCGCCCTGGTTGCGGATCACCTCGGGCGGAACTTCCCGGGCCACGTGGGCGCGGACGCTGGCGATCAGGGCAGCGCGATCGAGCTCCTTTCCCTCGACAGGGCTGCGCGGTTGCAAGCGGCGAGCTTCGGCGACCCGTACCAAGAAGTCCGCGACTTTGCGTTGCGCGTTCCCACTGTCCGCGGGAGCCGCGGCATCGTGCGTCAAGCCCGACGCGCCCGAGACCGATCGCGGCGAAGGGCGGGGCGGTGGTGGCGCAAGGGGTCGCGCACATGACACGGCACCAAGCAAAAGGGCGGCGCCAAACGCCCTGCGTACTGGGTTCACGTGGCGGGCATCCCCTCGAGCCCTGCCAACCCGTCGGCCCGCAGCGCGGTGATGGCCGCCGCATAGTCGGCGTGACCGTAAACGGCCGAGCCCGCCACGAGCACGCGCGCGCCGGCTTCCACGACCTTGCGAGCGATGCCCGGCGCAATCCCACCGTCGACCTCGAGCGCAACGTCGAGGCCCCGCGCGTCAATCATCTTCCGGATGGCGCGCACCTTGGGGAGAATCTCGGGCATGAAGGCCTGTCCTCCGAATCCCGGGTTGACGCTCATCACGAGGACGAGGTCCACCAGCTCGAGCACGTACGCAACCGCTTCGGGCGGCGTATGGGGGTTCAACACGACGCCTGCTTTTTTTCCGATCGTTCGGATGTGCTGGAGCGTTCGCGACAGGTGATAGGACGGCTCGACGTGGACGCTGAGGATATCGGCGCCCGCCGCGGCAAAGTCTTCGACGTAGCGCTCGGGCTCCACGATCATCAAGTGGACGTCGATCGGAAGGCGGGTGGCCTTGCGCACGGCACGCACCACGACCGGTCCAATGGTGATGTTGGGGACGAACCTCCCGTCCATCACGTCGACGTGGATCCAATCGGCTCCCGCGCGTTCGGCCGCCGCGACCTCCTGCGCCAGCTTGCCAAAATCAGCGGAGAGGATGGAGGGCGCGATCTTCACCGAGGGAGCAGGAGCGGACATGAGACGCTTCACCTACCACGGCGGTCACCGGACGCTAAGACGCCGGACGATGAGACGCCGGACACCGGACGCCCCCCGGACATCTGACCGTGTCGGGCGTGGACACCCCGTTGCTCGCCTGCGGGTCAAACTGCCATACTCGCCGTGCCGGTGACGGCCATCGGCGGACGCGCTGATCCCGAGGCTCCGCCGGACGACGCCATGCGAATCGCTCTTGTCTTCTCGGCAGCCCTGGTCGCCCTGTCCTGCGCACGCCGCGTTCCACCTCCCCCGGCCGCGCCACCGCCCGCACCTCACCCGAAGCCGGTCCTCGCCGCGCTCGTACCGGGAGCCAGAGTTGCGCCGCCCCTTCCCCAAGAGTCGAAGCCTTGGAATTTTCCGAGCGGTGCCAAGGTCGACGTCCAACTTCGGGCGGGAACCGACCTTGCCCAAGTGACGCCGAGACATTTTGGCAACAACCTCGCGTGGTACGACGGCAAAGCGTGGCTGACGAGCCCGGACGTCATCGCAAAGGCGGCCAAGTCCGGTGTCCACTTCTGGCGCTGGCCCGGGGGAAGCTCGGCCGATAACTACCACTGGGACGGCAAGTACGGCACGCACACCAAGGATCATGACGGTCGCGAGACGGCCAAGATGCGTGACCCCTGGGCCGCTAGCTCCGACGACCTCATCGAATTTTGCCGCGCCACGCAGTCGGAGGCGATCGTCACCGTGAACTACGGCTTGGCGCGCTACGGCAGCGTGCAAAAAGCAGCCGACCTCGCGGCGCGCTGGGTGCGCTACTTCAACGTCGAGAAGGGATTCAAAGTCCGCTACTGGGAAATCGGCAACGAAGTGTATGGTCCTTGGGAAGAGGGCAACAAGCTCCCGGGCAAGCCGCCGATGTCGGGCGAAGTCTACGCCAGGGACTTCAACGTCATCGCCCAGGCGATGCGCGCCGTGGACTCCGAGGTGCGCATCGGCGCCGTGGCGGTCGACGCCGACACCGGCGACGACTGGGTCGGCTACCGCTGGTGGATGCGCGACATGCTTCCCATCCTCGGGGAGTCGGCGGATTTTCTCGTTGCGCACAACTATTTTCATTGGCCCTTCGAGGGTGGGAAGTTCGTGAGTCCCGCCAACGACAAGCTCTTCGCCAATATCGGCAAAGTGGCCAAGGCCAAAGCCGATATCGACTCCATGGTGCAGAAGTACGCCCACCGCGCCACGCCCATGCCGGTGATGCTGACCGAATTCAATGTGGTCAACGCATCCGCGCCCCAGACGATTCAGTTGATCAGTGGGCTCTTCGTGGCCGAAGTGCTCGGTGAGTCCATCAAAGCGGGTTACCTCGGCGCCCATTTGTGGGATTGGAAGAATGGTCTCGACCCGAAGCTCGGAGGCGACCACGGCATGCTGGCCTCGGGCGACAGCGCCGTCCCGGAATCGACGCCACGTCCGAGCTTCTTCGCCTATGCGCTTTATGAACGAGCGTTCGGTCATCGCATGATCGACGCCTCGAGCTCGGAGCCGCGACTCAAAGTCTACGCCAGCCGATTCGCAGGAGGCCAGGTGGGGCTCGTCGTCGTCAATGAGCAGAGCGAGCCAGTCACCGTCAACGTCGACCTCAGCGGGCTCGGGCTGAACGGAACCGCGGTGGCGTGGGTGCTCGACGCGGACGACCTCAACGCCAAGCAAGTGCGTTGGAACGGCGTCGCCGGACCGGAGGGCGGCGGCGGACCATTTCCTATCGATGGTTTGCCACCGTACGTAGCCAATTTCGAGGGGAGCGCGGGAGCGAAGCTCAATCTGCCGGCGAATTGCGCGACGGGGATCGTTCTCTACTGACACTCTGCGCCGCCCTTGTGGCGGCCTTGCCGCATTTGCATTGGCCTTCTGGCCGAAATAGCCGTGACCGGGCCAGGGCGAAGGGATTGACACGGGTAGCGCTGAGTCGATGGGTGTCCTTGTAGGGCGCGCACCGTGGCGAGGCGCGAGCCGGCGAGCGTGTTCGTGCCGACGCGGCCTGGCAGGGACGAGACGAGCAGAGTAGTGTAGGCCCCGAGATGCGGAGCCGGCCCCTCGAGAAGCGAGACTACGATCTGATCGTGCAGGTCATCGATCGTTGGTGGGGTGGCCCTACGAGCGCGCTTGCTCATCCGATCTTCTTCTACGAGCTCGGTGAGATGGCGCGCATCGTCGAAGACAACGGGGTGGTCGTCGGATTTTTGCTCGGCTTCATCGCGAAATCGAGCAGCGACGGTGACGTCGGTTACGTGCACTTGGTCGGCATCCATCCCGATCATCGCCGCCGCGGTGTGGCTCGCCTGCTCTACGAGGCCTTCGAGCAGGACTGCTTGAAAGCAGGTGCCACGCGATTGAAAGCCATCACCACGATCGGCAACGAAGGATCGCAGCTCTTTCATCAAGTGATGGGGTGGGACATGGTCGAAATCGACGACTATGCGGGGCCCGGCCGGCCTCGCATCGTCTTCTCGAAGCAATTCGACAAAGGAAACAACCGCAAAAAGAACTGACGTGCAGCATGGAACCTCGCTTGACCCCGCTCCCTACGTCGGACGCCATCACGCCCGCCGAGCTTCGCGACATCGGACTTTTCGGCGGCCTCGCCGACGATACCTTGCAGCACCTCGCCTCCAACCTGCGCATCCTGAATCGAGGCGCGGAAGAGCTCATCTTCGCGGAGGGGGCGGAGGCGCGTGAGTTCTATGTGCTCCTTCGCGGCGGGGTCGAGATCTTCAAAGTCCTGAAGACCGGCGCCGAAGCGCGGCTCGCGACCTTGAGCCCCGGGCACTGGTTCGGCGAGATGTCCGTTTTCGACGTGCAGCGTCGGTCGGCGAGCGTCCGCACGCTGGAGCCATGCCGATTTCTCGTGGTGACGGCACGCGACCTCGATGCGCTCTACCGTCGCGATCTCAAGTCGTACACGCTGCTCGTCTTGAACATCACCCGCGAGCTTGCCAGGCGGCTGCGACTCGTCGACGAGCTGGTAGCCGACTTCATCGGCAGAGTCGGCAATCAGCACATCGGTTACGGCTGAGCTGCACCTTCGGGCGTGGCAACGGCGTCCCGGGCGTCGGTCGCGTCCATGGCGCTGTCGGTCGTTCGGTCGGGGTCGACGTCAGCCGCGGTTTCGCCTGCGTCTTGACCGTCTTCCGCGTCATGGCCGTCTTCCGCGCCGTCGATGCCCGGCTCATCGCCGTCACCATCGGCCCCTGCATCGGGCGGGGCATCCGCACCCACGTCAAGGCTCGCTCCGTCGCCCCCCACAACGATATCGGCGCGGGAAGCGTCCGGCACGGGAGGGATGACGATGCCTCCGTCAGCTCCAGGATTGATGGGGGGCCCGCCACCTGCGCTGCCCCCGCTGCCCCCACCGCCCCCGGAGCCACCCGTCGTCGTCGTGCCTCCGGATCCGCTGCCTGTCGTCGTCCCCCTATCGCCTGCGGGGGGCTCTGGTTGCGGGTTCAGAAAGCAGAACTGGGCGCCGGCGGCAAACGCCAAAAAGACCGCCAACCTGGCGTGATGCTTGAGCCGCGCGCCCATCCAATCGAAAAGGTACCACGGGCGTCGATGGGGCTCCGCCCGGTCGAGTTAACAGTGGGTCCCCGGCCGTCTGGACGCTGCTTTCGACCGACGGACGGTTCGCTTGCGCGAAAGATGGAACGGTCCTAACGCTGAGGCCGCGGACATGACGCAAGTGCCGGCACTCTCAGCCAAAGACGTCTCCAAACGGGTGAGCGACGGACGCTCGCGACGGGAGGTCTTGAAGCGCATTTCGCTCGATCTGCACCCTGGGGAGATGCTCCTCGTGCGGGGCCCGAGCGGCAGCGGAAAGACGACGCTCTTGGCCATCTTGGGCGGCATGCTCCTGCCGACTTCCGGCGAAGTGTGGCTCGGCGGCGAGGCGATTTCGCGGCTCCGCGACCACCAGCGAGCCGAAGTCAGGCGAGCCAAGATAGGATTTCTCTTCCAAGACTTCGGGCTCATCGAGGGCATGACGGTGCTCGACAATGTGCTTCTGCCGCTCGTCCCGCCGGGTCGCGCCGAGGGCGCGGCCGTCTCCCGAGCGCGGTCGCTGCTCGATCAACTCGGAATAGGAGGCCTTGCGCGGGCGAACGTGACGAGCCTTTCCGGAGGCGAGCGACAGCGGGTGGCGCTCGCGCGCGCGCGCATCGGCGGGCCCGAGATACTCCTTCTCGATGAGCCCACCGCGCACCTCGACACGAGCCGCGCCGAGGGATTGATGGCAGACCTCGCCGAGCTCTGCGAAAAGGGGGCTGCCATCCTCGTCGCGTCGCACGACGCGCGGGTGGACCGGGCCGAGCGCATCGATCGCCGCCTCGATCTCAACGACGGAATGCTCGCATGAACGTGCTCGAACCGTGGGTGCTGGTGCGCATGGTGGCCGCGGTGGTGACGGCGTCGCTTTTCGCGTATGGCGCCGTGGTGGGCGCGCGGGTGCTTCGCCATGCGCACGTCGAAGCGGCGACGGAAGGACAGCTCTCGCTCGAGCGACATTTCGAGCTGGCCGGCAACCTGGTTCGTTTCGGAGCCGTGGCGCAGCTCTTCTCGCTCCTGTTGTCCGTCTTGGCTGCCGACCGTCTCTCCGGCGCCATTCAAGGAGCCATGTGCGGCTACGGTGTCGTCCACCAGAATCGCTGGGGCTGGATTTCGCTGGGCATCACGGTGGTCGTCGGCTTGATTGCGGGGGTGTTGCTGCAGCTATTGGCCCTCGACCGGGGCGTGCGCGGGCTCGATCTGATGCGCCCTCTCGCCTGGCTTTGCATCGCCATCGCGCCGGCGGCTCTCCTGGATACGATCGTCTCCGCGGCGTGGCTCGGCAGCCTCGACTTCTCGGTGGTCGCCTCGTGCTGCTCGACGACGCTGGGAGAAGGGCGGCGCGAAGGCGCCGTCTTTTGGCAGGGGCCGCGGCTCTTGGCGACGTGGGGCGCGGTGATCGGGGGCGGATTGGCGATTGGCACGGCCCTTTTGGCCTTCCGCACGCCGGCGCGGGGACTCGTCACCGTGGCCGGTGTCACTGCACTGGTGGTCGTCCCATTTGCGGTAGGAGCCGTCATTCTCGAAGTCGCTCCCCACGTCTACGAAGTACCGGAACACCTCTGCCCGTTTTGCCTTTTCAAGGCCGATGCCTTTTTCATCGGGTATCCCCTCTTCGGCGCGGTTTTCCTGGCTGTCGTCTGGGGCCTGGGGGGCGCCGTAGCCGCCATGCTCTCCACCGGCGAGCACACTCGTGCCGCGTTCCCGGCGTTTGCGCAATCGCGCATGATCCGGCAAGCCTCCGCCTGGGCAATCGCCCTGCTGATCGGCGCGCTGCCGGTCGGGCTTTACGCGATATCGTCCCCGGGGGCGTCGCTCTTCCGATGAGCGCTCGGCCGGCGCACGCGGGCGGCGTGCTTCTCTTGGTAGGAGTGCTCCTGCTCGTCGCCGGGTGCCGCCCGGGTCCGCGCTGCGCCACTTGTGGAATGAAGATCGATCCTGCTTCGCCGTGGTTCTGCTCCGTGACGATCGCTGGCAAAGAAGAGTCGTTCGATACGCCGAGCTGCGCGTTCACGGCGTGGCGCAAGGCCAAGGCGGGCAGCCTCGCTCGATTCCGGGAGTACTATTCGCAAGAATTGAAACCCGTCGACGAGCTGCGCTTCGTACGAGGATCCGATGTCATCGGACCCATGGGGCCGGATCTCGTGCCGGTGAGCGCCGAGACCGCGGGCCGCTTCGCGCGTGACCATAACGGCGCCCCGCCTCGCACGGCCGCCGAGATCGTGCGCGGGGAAGCGCCATGAGCACGCTTTCCGACAGGGTGGCCGCGGTGCAGGAGCGCATCGCACGAGCCGCGGCAAGCGCCGGGCGCACGGCCGATGGCGTGCGGCTCATCGCCGTCGCCAAGCGGCACCCCGCCGCGGTCGTGCGCGAAGCGCATGCCCTCGGGCTTCGCGCTTTCGGCGAGAACTACGCGCAGGAGCTCGTGGCGAAGGCGGCCGACTTGGGCCCCCTGGCGGGCATCGAGTGGCACATGATCGGCCACCTGCAGACCAACAAGGCTCGGCTCCTCGCTCCGGTCATTGCCATGGTGCATACCATCGACTCCCCGACCATCGCGGTCGAGCTCGGCAAGCGTGCGGCGAAGATCGGTCGCACCATCGGCGCCCTCATCGAAGTCAACGTGGCCAAAGACCCTTCCAAGACCGGCTGCGCGCCGGACGACCTGACGGCGATCATCGATGCGGTGCGCGCTTCGGACAAGGGTGCGCTCCAGCTACGCGGGCTCATGACCATGCCACCCTATAGCGACCATGGTGAGGACGCGCGCCCCTTCTTCGCCAAGCTGCGCGAGCTCCAGGCGCAGCACGGTGGACCGCAGGCGTTGCCCGAGCTGTCGATGGGCATGTCGCACGACTTGGAAGCGGCCATCGCCGAAGGTGCCACCATCGTGCGCGTCGGCACCGCGATCTTCGGCGAGCGCGAGGCGCGTTGAGATGGCACGGGCGAAGACTCCCAAGGGCGGCGCAGCCAGCGAGCAAACGCTCTTTACGTCGGCGTTTCGCCGCGATCCGCAGGCCGCGATCGGGACGCCGCTCGCGGACCGCATGCGTCCGCGCACCCTCGACGAGCTCGTTGGACAGGCGCACCTGGTCGGCGAAGGAAAGCTGCTCGGCCAAGCCATCGCCGAGCAACGCATTCCTTCCATGATCTTGTGGGGACCACCGGGCAGCGGAAAGACGACCATCGCGCATATCGTCGCCGAGACGGCGAGCGCGGCGATGGCCGCCGCAACGGCCAGCACGGCAGGATCCTCGGGCCAAGACACCCAGGGCTCCATCAGGTTCGTGCCCTTCAGCGCGGTACTCGGCGGAATTCCCGAGCTGCGCGGCATTCTCGAAGAAGCCAAACGCGCCCGCGCTTACGAGGGGGCGCGCACCATCCTCTTCATCGACGAAATCCATCGCTTCAACAAGGCCCAGCAAGACGCATTCTTGCCGCACGTCGAGCAGGGGACGGTCACCCTCATCGGCGCCACCACCGAGAATCCTTCTTTTGCCGTCAATGCCGCGCTTCTCTCGCGATGCCGCGTATTCCGGCTGGAGTCGCTGACCGACGCCGATCTGACGCTGCTTCTGCGCCGCGCGCTCACTGACGAGACACGCGGGCTCGGCGCCGAACCGTTGACGATTGACGATGATGCGCTGGCGGCGATGGCGGCGTCGGCTCGCGGCGACGCGCGACGAGCCCTGTCGATGTTGGAAATGACGGCGGCACACGTACGCGCGGGCCATCGACGAACCATCACGTTCGCCGATCTCGCGGCAGCCAGCGAAGCAAACACGCTCCTTTACGACAAATCGGGCGAGGAGCACTACAACGTCACCAGCGCATTCATCAAATCGATGCGCGGCTCCGATCCCGACGCGGCGCTCTATTACATGATGCGCATGGTCGAATCGGGCGACGATCCGCTCTTCATCCTGCGGCGGATGCTCATCTTCGCGAGCGAAGACATCGGCAACGCCGATCCGCGCGCCCTTTCCGTGACCGCCGCGGCTGACGAAGCGTTTCGGCGAATGGGGATGCCGGAGGGGATCTTCCCCATGGCGCACGCCTGCCTTTATCTCGCTTCGGCGCCCAAGTCCGACGGCGTGAAGAAGGCCATCGGGAAAGCATCGGAGGCGATCCGCGCGCATGGTGCGCTTCCGGTGCCGATGAAATTGCGCAATGCCGTCACCGGTCTCATGCGCCGCGAAGGTTACGGCGAAGGGTATCGCTCTGCCCATGACTACCAAGGACACGTGGCACCGGGGGAGACGTATTTGCCCGATGCGCTCAGCGGGATCCGATTTTACGAGCCTTCGGAGGAAGGGTTGGAAAAAGCGATCAAAGAGCGGCTAGCACGTATTCGCGAGAAATGAAGCGCGCCCGAACTGACGCGTCGATGCCCGGCCTTCCTGCTGCGCGACGGTGACGCCTCAGAGTCCGGCGAGCGCGCCTTCGATCTCCCCGGCCGCGTGCGTGTCGCCCTTTTTTCGCGCCGCAACCAGGCCCGCGTCGAGCCATTCCTTGGCGTCCCCACGGCGTCCGGCCTCGATCAGCATCGTTCCGCACATGAGGTACATCGGCACATAGTCTTGATCGCGCTGCTTGAGCTGCTGAAACGTAGCCAGAGCGTCCTCGACACGGCCGAGCCCTTTGTACTCGAGCGCCAGCGCGTACCAGGTGAAAGAGTCGGCCTGGTCTGCCGAGGTCATCTTGACGAGAAAATCGAGTCTTTTGCTGATGCTCATGGGATCCGCTTACTCGAGGATGCCGATGTAGGGAAGGTTCCGGTAAGCTTCTGCGCGATCGAGGCCGTATCCGACCACGAAGTGATCGTCGATGGTGAAGCCGAGGTACTCGATGGGGACGGGCGTGCACAGCCGGGCCGGCTTGTGCAGGAGTGCGCAGACTTTGAGGGTGCGCGGCAAGCGCGTGCGCAAGAGATCGAGAAGATGCGCAATGGTGAGACCCGTATCGACGATGTCCTCGACGAGGAGCACGTCTTCTCCTTCGATGGGGTTGGCCAGATCTTGCGTGATCTGGACGACGCCGCTCGACGTCGTCCCTTGTCCATAACTGCGCACGCCGAGAAACTCGATGCGCACCGGCAGCGCGATGGCGCGCGCCAGATCGGCGGCGAAAATGAAGCTGCCTTTGAGAATGGACACCAAGACCAAGGAGCGCCCCTCGTAGTCGCGGGTGATGGTCGCGCCGAGCTCACGGACGCGCTCGGCGATGACTTCGCGGCTAAAGAGCGGCTTGATGGCTTCGACCGATTCGACCTCCGCGCCGCCAGAAGGTGTCTCGTGGGGGCCCATTTTTCGAGCAAACTATAGTCGACCGACGAGCCGGGCGCTCGAGATAACTGAGGCACCGAAGTCGCTGCTGGCGGCACCCTTGCGACGCCGCCTCATCGAAGCGCAAAGGCGTCGCCCCCCGCCGTGACGATGCTCGCCGTTTTACCATCCGTCTCCCACCGAATCGAACCATCGCGGTCCGTGCGAAAGACGCGGGCCACCTCGTTCAGGTTGTGGAGCGTGATGGGATGCGGATGACCGAATCGGTTGCGCACGCCGCAGGAAATAGCCACCTCCTTCGCTCCTACGGCACGCAAGAAGGCTGGTGAAGAGGACGTGCGACTACCGTGATGGCCGACCTTGAGAAAATCGGCGCGGAGCGAGGCGAAAGACTTCGCCAAGAGCGCCTCTTCTTCCTCCCGCTCCGCGTCGCCGACGAGCAGTGCCGCGTGGTCGCCGAACGACACGCGCAGCACGAGCGAATTGTCGTTGGCGTTGACGAAGGGAATGGGCAAAGGGCATGGCGCGAGGAGCTCCACCGTGGCGCCGCCGAACGCGCGCGGTCGCCCGCATAGGTCGGGCGGACGCAGCACGGGAACACCGCGCGCACGGAAAGTTCGCAGCAGCCCAGCGTACACAGGACCGGCGCCCTCTTGCTCACCCTGGCCGCTGTCCCAGAACTCTCCGACGTCGATGTTGGCAATCGCCGAAGCGATGCCGCCGAAGTGGTCGGGGTGCGGATGAGAGAGCGCGACCGCGGCGAGCTCGGAGCGGCGCCGGGTGCGCAAGACGGGATCGATGACGGCCTGCCCCGTGTCGATCGGGCTACCGACCATGCCGCCGGCGTCGACGAGCAGCGCGCGACCATCCGGTAGATCGACGATCGACGCATCGCCTTGTCCGATATCGAGCACGGTCACCCGCAGCTTGCCCTGGGGTGCACCTTGGCGGCGGATCGTCGCTTCGCATAGGAGAAGAAGTGCCCCCGTGACGAGCACGGCAGGTTTGCGCGTTCGCGGCGGCCCCCAGCCTATCCCTGTAGCTGCACACCACAGGATGGCGCATTGCCAAGGCGAGGGAGGTGGCACGGGGAGCCCTAGCCAACTTACCTGCTCGGTAACACGTGCGATGGTACGGACGACGAGCAAGCTGCCCGACGCAACGAGCGCGTCACCACGCTCGACGACGGGAAACGAACCGAGCACGGTGTGCACCAGGCAAAGAGGCAAGGCGAGCATTTCGCCGAGCGGGACGGCGAGCAGATTGGCGGGCACCCCGCCGATGGGTAGTGTCGGGGCGAGAAAGGCAATGAGCGGCGCGCACCCGATCGTGGCCGACAACGTCGTCGCGACGGCGGAGGCGACGGACGCGAAAAGGCGCGACGGTCGCCTGCGCGACGGCGTGTCGTCCCCGTTTCGGGACGCGCGGACAGACGTCAGCGCGAGCCAGCAGGATTCGAGAAAAGCCGCGATGGGGCGCTGCAGGACCATCAACCCCGCCGTGGCCGCCGCCGAAAGCAGGAACGACAGATCGAAAGCAATGAGCGGATCGAGGAGCGCTGCGCCCATGAGCGAGAGGCCGAAGGCGCGGGGCCCGTCGGGGCGACGCCCGAATACGCGTGCTCCGAGCGCAAACGAAAGCATGGCTGCGGCGCGGCGCGCCGAACCAGAGCCCCCGGCGAAATCGGCGTAGACCCAAGCGAACACCACGCCGAACGCGGCCGACACGCGCCCGACGTCCCAACGGCCGCTCAGCGATCCGAACCGGCGCAGAATAGCCGAGCATGCCGCCACCGCACCGGCCACCACGAGGACCAAATGGGTCCCGGAAACGGCCAGCAGATGCGCCAAACCGCTGGCGCGAAAGGCTCGATTGTCGGCCGGGTCGAGATCGGATTCCCCCAGCACCAGTGCGCGCGCCATCGGTGCGGCTTCGGGTACGAAGGTCGCTTCGATGCGTCTTCGCACGTGTGCGCGAAAGCGATCGATCGTCGTGCGCACGCCCCACGTGCGGGCAACGACACGCACATCCTCGGTGCCGCCGCTGGCCAGCGTTCCCCGACGGATGGCCGAGGGGCGCGGATCGCCGAGATCTTCGTTGTGGAAGAGCTGCAACGGAGCGAGCCCGGCGATGATCTGCACGCGGTCGCCGCGCGCGAGATGGTCAGGGCCGCCGTAGAGACGGGCGCGGAACCCTCGTGCGAGGCGGCGCCCTTCGCATTCGACGTTGCTGAGCTCCGCATCCCAACCGGGCACGAGCGCGCCCGCCTCGCCTTGCCGCGCGCCGCCCGGGGGCGCACCGGGCAGGAGCGTGGCCGAGCCATGCAACAGCACCGGCGATGAGACGACCTCGCCGTCCGCCGCACAACGGACGGGCCCGCCCAGTAGAACGCGAACCTCCGCGCGATCGCGATCGAGTAAAGCGACCGCGCTGCCGGCGCGCAGCGCTCCGATGGCCAGCGCGGCCACCGCCAACGCGGACGCGGGGATCGTCACCCGTCGTCGCAGGATGAGAAGGGAGACCACCGCCGCCGCAGCCGTGGGGGCGGGGCAAATCGAGAGAATTCCTCCAGCCAGCAGCGCCAGCCCGAACAGCATCGACCCATCGACCACATCGAGGGCGGTGCAGATCGCGCGCCACTTCCAACCGCCCGAACTTCCACGCCGCCCCTTGGCACGAGCGGCGGGGTCGGCGGCGGCCGCCGCTCGGTGCTAGGTTCTGCCGCCCATGCTCCTTCGGCTCGCCTTCAGTCCCGACTCCGACGATCTCTTCATGTTCTGGCCCGTATTGAGCGGCCGGATCGACACCAAGGGGTATCGCTTCGAGCATGTGCGTGCGGACACCGAATCGCTCAACCGGCGAGCACAGGCCGGCGATCTCGACGTCGTGGCGATCAGCATCGCGGCCTACCCAGCGGTGGCCAAAGACTATCTGCTCTTGCCGCACGGCGGCTCGGTCGGGCGCGGCTACGGGCCCGTGGTGGTGGCGCGCGAAGCGACACCGCTCGCCGCGCTGACCGGCAAAGCCATCGCCGTGCCGGGCGCAGGAACGACCGCCTACCTCGTGCTGCGCCTGCTTCTTTCCGAGTTTCGACCGATCTTCGTCCCCATCGAGCCCTATGATCGCGTGTTTCGCGCGCTGCGCGAGGGTGAAGTGGACGCCGCGCTCTTGATTCACGAGGGGCGGCTGACTTACGAACGCGAAGGATTCACGCGCGTGATCGACCTCGGCGAGGAGTGGAGCCGGCTCACCGAAGGGCTGCCGCTCCCCCTCGGCGGAAATGCCATCCGGCGCGATCTCGGCGCGACCACCATCGGTGAAGTCTCGAACCTTCTTCGCGAGGGTATCCGCTACGCCCTGACGCATCGCGAGGAGCTCATCGACGAGCTTCTTCGCGCCGAGACGCGACGCAGCGTCGGCCTCGAACGCGCGATGCTCGATCGCTACCTCGAGATGTATGCGAATGGCGATACGCTCGGATATCCTGACGACGCACGGCGCGCCGTCGAGGTGCTGTTCCAGCGCGGGCGCGAAGCAGGCCTTCTGCCGGCATCGGCGCAGGTCGACTGGGCGCCCTGAACCGGTGCGCGGCGCTTAGCCCCGACCTGCGTCGCGGCCACCGCGACCACCGCCGCCCGTGCCGCCCGTACCACCGGTGCCGCCGCCCGTACCGCCGGTGCCACCCGTGCCGCCGCCCGTGCCGCCGGTGCCGCCGGTGCCACCTGTTCCGGCGCCGCCCGTGCCGCCTGTCGCACCGGCGCCCCCCGTGCCACCGCCGCCGCCGCTCGTCCCGCCCGCGCCAGCTGTCCCGGTGCCGCCCGCGCCGCCGGTACTTATCGGGTCGCCACATTGAGCAAACGATGGTGGGGCGCAAGATTGCGGGGTCGCCTCGCCACGGCTATTGCAGGTGATGTTGTCCGCGAGCACGCACGTCCAGAAAGCGTAGACTTGGGAACGCGCGCAATCGCTGGTCAGCTTGGCCCACTGGCTTTGCAGCTGCGCCACGCAAGCATCGATATTGGAGTTCGTGGCCGGGCAGATGGCACGAAGGCGCTGACAAACGGCGCCGAAAAGACCGCTCACGTCGATGACGCCCGGCGTCCCCGGTGGGCCGTAGCCCGAGAACACGCCGGGCTTGTTGTAGAGTGAAGAACCGGGCGGACCCACCCCGGAGAATGGCCCGCCGGGATCATCGTACCCTCCGATGGCCCCGCTACCGCCTGCGCCACAAGCGACCAAGAGGCCGGCAAAAGCCGACGCGCGAGCGATTGTCGATAGGTGCGTCATCTTACCTCGCGGTTCTCGATGTAGGCCGCCCTCGGGTCCGCGGGTGCGGAAGAAAGGTCTCAGCCAAGATAGGACGCTAGAAGTAATAGCGCGCGGCGATGTCTTTGCGAAAGATGTCCCAAGGCTGGGCCACGCTCGAGGTGGAAAACACGAAGCTGGAGAACCGCGTGGAGGTGCTACCCGAGCTGATTTTTCCCGTCGACGACGAGAGAAACGCGCCGACGGTTCCTTCGAGCGAAAGCTGCGGGATCCCAATGAAACCAAAGAAGACTTCGGCGCCGGCCCGGACTCCGCCTTCGATCAGCAAGCCGCTGAGATCGGTGCTCATATTGCCCTGCTGCGCCTTGGTCCCACCTGTTCCAATACCCAGGTTAAATTCCGGTATCACGAGAAAGCTGAAGTTCCCGACATCAGCGAGGTTAATCGGAACGCCTGCGTGAAGGAGGATCGAGGTGCGCGATGGACCTTCGACGGTGCTCGTCGTCCCCGCCTCGTTGCGCGTCGCGCTGCTTACCGTGAAGAAGCCCAAGCCGGCGTCGATGCCGAGCGCTGGTCCCAGCCAGTAGCGGATGCCGATAATCGGCGTGGGGATGGGTCCCGAGTTTGCCATCGTGGCCGGCCCCACGGGAACGTCGCGCGTTCCGAACCAGCCCACGCCGAGGCGACCGACGACCGCCTCGTGGGCACTGGATCCCGGTCCGGCAGCCGTCGTCGGGGCTCGCCCTTCGCCGGGTTCGCCCATGCGCGAGCGCGAGGGAATGGTCGTCGTCGCTCCGACGCCCACCGTCGCATCTTGCGCCAGCGCATGACCGCCCGTCAGTAAAATGGCCGTCGATGTCGATAGCCAACCCAGGATGTAGCTCCTCTTCGTCAATCGATTCATCGATGGACCTCCGGCATGGCGATGCGCAAGCGTTCGCCGTGAAATCGTCCGGTGGCCGCGCGGCCTGCGCGCCACAGGACAAGGCAACTGTGCAATCTTGTGACCACCTGCCAGAGCGGGCCAAGTAAATGCAGGCCGCACGACGACGATTCCTTCAGTATCTGCCCGCCGCCCTTACTTTGACGGCGCTCGATTGTCAGCGAACCGCACGCCGAATCGTCGACAAAAACGCGCCCCGACGCATCGTGTCGCTCTCTCCCAGCACCACCGAGATCCTCTTCGCGGTGGGGGCCGGCCCATGGGTCGTCGGGCGGTCGCGCTTCTGCGACTATCCGGCAGAAGCGGCCGCCCTCCCCGTCGTCAGTGGTTTCGTGGACGCCAACTTGGAAGCGATCGTGCGGCTGTCGCCCGATCTCGTCGTAGGTGCCAGGGGCCCAGCCGGGCCCGAGCTCGCGCAGAAACTCGCATCGCTCGGGATCGCGACCTTCTTTCCGCCCGCGCAGTCGATGGCGCAGATCGAATCGGCCATCTCCGAGATCGCCGCCCGCGTCGACGCCGTCGATCGCGGTATGGCCGTCGTCACGGCCATGCGCGTCCACGCCAAGGCCATCGCCGCCGCCGTGGTCGCCGAACCGCGCGTGCGGGCCTTGCTCGTCTTCGGGCTCACGCCCATCGTCGTGGCGGGGCCGGAATCCTTTCCGAACGAGATGCTCCAGCTCGCCCATGCTGAAAACGTCATGCGCGAGGGAGGGGCGTACCCCGCCGTCAATGCCGAGACCTTGATCACCCTCGACCCCGATGTCGTCATCGACGGCGCGGCCACCGGCACGGGACGCGACGCCGGCGCAATCGACGGCGATGCGCCCGGGTGGCGCGAGCTCCGGGCCGTTCGCCAAGGGCGCGTGGCAGTTCTCAGCGATGAAGCCGCGCTGAGGCCCGGCCCCCGCACCGCCGACGGCATTGCCTCCCTCGCGCGTCTCCTTCACCCGAACGTGATCATTCCGTAGGCGACCCTCCCGCTAACTCGTCGCATGAAGCCACCGTGACCACCCGACGGCCGTCCCGTATCCGCGTCGACCAGCTCCTCGTCGAGCGCGGTCTCGCTCCGACGCGCAACCAAGCGCAGGCGCTCGTGATGGCGGGCGGCGTGTCGTCGGCCGGGCGCCGCGTCGACAAAGCCGGCACGCTGCTCGACGCCGACGCCGAGCTCAGCGTAGCACGATCGTCGCGATTCGTGTCACGCGGCGGCGAGAAGCTCGACCATGCACTGACGGCTTTCGCGGCGACGGGCCTGACGGTGGCCGGCTGCACGGCCGTGGACATCGGGGCCTCGACGGGAGGATTCAGCGATTGTCTTCTCTCGCGCGGCGCCGCCAAAGTCTATGCGGTCGACGTCGGCTATGGGCAGCTCGCCGCGTCGCTTCGCGCCGATCCTCGCGTCGTCGTTCGCGAGCGCACCAATGCGCGCGGTCTCACGAGGGCCGACTTCGCCGAGCCGGTCGACCTGATCGTCGTCGATGCCTCGTTCATCGGCCTGGGCAAGCTCGTGCCGGCCGTGGCCCGCATTCTGCGCGCCGAAGGGGCTCTCGTCGCCCTGGTGAAGCCGCAGTTCGAAGCCGGCAAAGAAGCGGCCCGTCGCGGGCGCGGCGTCATTCGCGATGCGGCGGTGCGCGAACGTGCCATTGCCGACGCGCGCAGCGCCGTGATCGAAGCGGGATTCGTCATTCAGAGTGAGACCGACAGCGCGCTGCGCGGCCCCAAGGGGAACGTCGAACGCTTTCTCTACGCCGTGCGGCGCGGCTGAACCAGCACGTTGCCGTGACCTTGCGTCGCCGCAAAACCGCGCGCAGGAAAGCCCTCAGTCCGATCGCTCCACTGGTTCGGCTTCCGATGGCGCGGCCGCTTCTTCACCTTTCGTCGTTTCATCGGACCCCGCCTCCGTCGTTTCTCCCGATTCCGCGCTGGCCCCAAGCGACGGTTCTTCGCCCGCCCCCGCGCCGTCCTCGACATCGGCCGCGGTGAGGACGATCTGCTCTCCGCGGATGACTCTGCCTCGGCCCACTTCGATGGGCTTCGAGTCGGTGTCCACCCTACCTTCCGCGCTGAAGTGCAGCACGTAGCTACCGGGAGCAAGGTCGTCGAGCCGGAACGAGCCTCGCCAATGCTCGCTGGTCTCCCCCATGCGTGTCGGCACGCCGGGCGGCCCTTCCTCGGCTTCGAACGACGCGATGGAGACCGAGAACAAGCCGATCGGCTTGCCATGCTCGTCCGCCGCCGTCCCCTCGATGACGCCGCCCGCTCCGAGCCGCAAGACGAGCGCGCGGCGATCGGCGATGTGGAGCGGACGCGCGCCGGCGTAGCGCGGGTGGTAAGCGGCGATCCAGCATCCGATGACCGTTGCCGGCAGCTCGAAGGCGCCAGCGGCGTCGGAGGCTGCCACCTCGGCTTCCTTGCCGGGGCAAGCGGAGACACGGGCGCCGGCCACCGCGGCGCCGGAAACGTCGACGATGAAACCGCGCAGCGGTCGCGCGGCGCTCAGCCGAACGTCGCGCCTGATGACGTCGGACGCGACGGCGCCGACGCTGATCGTCGTCGCTTCGAATCCGCGCGCCCACACCGTGAGGCGGTCGATACTGCCCGCCGCGCCTCGAAGCGCGAATCGTCCGTCCTCATCGGTGATCACCACGCGAGCGGGGGCCTCCGACTTGGGCGCGCATCTCACGGCGGCACGCGCGACGGGAGCGCCCCGTTCGTCGAGAACGACACCGCTGACCTCCACCGTTCGATCGAACACGAGCACGACATGACGCGCTTCGTCGACATCGAGCAGCGCGCTCTCGACGGAGCCCGCCGCGATGTCGTGCGCAGCAACCTGCACCTTGCCGGCCGCGACCCCTTCCACGCGAAAGGAACCATCGGACGCGCTGCTCGTCACCCAGTCCCAACTTGGCCGAGCTTCGGACCTCACGCGCACCGCGCTACCCGCGACGGGGTTTCCTTCGGCGTCGAGAATGCGACCCGCCACGACGGTACGCGCGCCGGCACCGGTCATGATCACCGCCTGCGAATCGGAAACGACTGCGATGGAGGGTGACGCCGCCCCCAACGCGTTGCGCAGACCGCCGAGCGCGGACGCTGCGCACGTGCCGAGGAACGCAGCGCCCGGCCTTTCGAGCACCATCGCACCTGCCAGGACCGACATGGAGATGGCAAAGACGACGGTCGCTCCCCTGCCGACGGCGGGGAACGCTCTGAGATGTGGCATGTAGAACGACCTCGACCTTACTCGCGCGCCTTTGCACGACGCGCCCAAGCGCGCGAAGGAGGTGCTCGACGCCGGGCATCACCTTTCGAGCGTTGCCCATAGGACATCGATGCGGGACGCCGGTTCCCCAAAGCGCGACACGAGCGAGTGCGCGCGTCGTTTCGACGATCTCGTTAGCCGTGCTTGCCGAGAAGGGCGTCCCGCACGAGCAAGAGCGCCGCAAAGGCAGCGACCATCTGCACTTGCCGGCGGTCGCCTCTGAACACGCGGCTTCGAACGAGCGTCTCGCTTCCCGCGCGAGCGACCGCCCAATACACGAGCCCCACCGGCTTTTCGGCCGTGCCGCCGGTAGGGCCGGCAATGCCGGTGATGGATAGACCGACATCGACCTCGCAGCGTTTGCGCACACCCTCCGCCATGGCCGCGGCCACCACCGGACTCACCGCACCGTGCACGCGCAGATCGTCTTCGCTCACGCCGAGCAGGCGTATCTTCGCATCGTTGGCGTAGGTGACGGCGTCGGCCACGAAATATTCGCTGGCGGGCTCGCTGGTCAGCAGATGTCCCACGAGACCGCCGGTGCATGACTCGGCAACCGCGAGGCGCAGCCCGCGCGTCGAAAGCATACCTCCGACCACTTGAGGGAAGGTGTCGTCGCCCTCGCCATAAATCACGTCGGAAAGGCGGCGGCGGACTTCGCTCGCTGCATCGTCGGCAAGGGCGCGCGCCGCCTCCTGGGTCGTCGCCGTGGCGTGCACCTTCACTTCGATCTCCGGAAAGTGAGCGCGGTAGCCGAGGACGATGCCCGGGTACGTCGCCTCGATGCCGGCCAGTTTCTCTCCCACCGCGGACTCCGACATGCCGAACGTCTTGAGCCTCCGCTGAAAGGTCAGCCGCGGCGCGAGGGCGCCGATCGCCGGAACCACGTGATCGGCGAACATGCGTTTCATCTCGCGGGGCACACCGGGCATGAAGAACGCGCGGCATGCGCCGAGCACGACAGCGAACCCGGGCGCCGATCCAATGGGGTTGGCGAGCACGGCCGCGCCTTGGGGGAAGTCCGCCTGCTTTTCGTTGCTCGGCGACATCACCAGGTTCGCAGCTTGGAACCGTTGCCGTATCGCTCCGAGCGAGGCCGCGTCGCGGACCAACGCGACGCCGAGCGCCCGTGCGACGGCCGCGGTCGTGAGATCGTCGGTGGTCGGACCGAGACCACCGGTCGCCACCACGACCTCGTGAATCCCGGCGAGCCGCTTCAACGTCGCCACGATCCGCGCGGGGTCGTCGTCGATGGTCGCCGCCTCCGGGACCTCGAAACCGATGGCGGTGAGCTCCGCGGAGAGCCAGCTGGCGTTGGTATTGACGATCTCACCGCGCGTGAGCTCGGTTCCGATGGAAAGAATGGCTGCCGTCATTGCGCGGACAAAGTATCACGGAGCGACGACGGCAAGGTCGTAGGCACAGCGCGCGCCGATTTCGGGCGAGCGCGTGCCGGCGGGCCACCGCACCGTCCGCCAGGTCCGAAGGTCGGTAGCCAGCTGCGCGGAGAAGGAGCCACCCTGGACCAACCCTCGTGGGTCGTCCGGTCCGGCCGCGACCCATTCGCTGACATTGCCTGCCAAGTCCTGCACCCCCTCCGGCGTCGCCCCCTGCGGATGAAGCCCGGCCAACTCGGGTCCGGCGTGGCCGAACCCGCACGGACCATCGGAGAGGCCCCACGATGCGCGGCGACAAACCGCGCCGGTGTCTCCCCACGGATAGCGACGAGCGCTCGGACCGGCGGCGGCAAATGTCCACTCATCGGCCGTCGGCAGCCTTCCGCCCTGGAACGCGCAGTAGCTCTCTGCTTCGGCGCGGGTGATCCCGCCCCGGGCTCGCCCTGGTTCGCCGGCGCTCGCCACCTCGCCGCCGCAGCGACCCGCCGCGACGCAAGCTGCGTAAGCACCCTCAGTGATCTCGATGGCATCGATGGCGAAGGACGCGACGTGGATCTCGCGCGCGCGAACGCGGCCCTCGGCTTCCCAATCGGCGGCGCCGACGCGCAGGACGCCGGCCGCGATGATGATGCGCTCGTCGGGCGCGACGCAACCGGTGTCGGTCACGGCGAACGGCGGCGGACAGCGCAGGGGACGGCCTACGCAAGTGCCGTCGCGTTGCTCCTGCCCCTCTGCACAGCAGCGGTTGCCCATCGCGACGAGCGCCGCACACCGCGCGGGATCGGCAGAATGGCGGCGCGCGAGCGTGGTTACGACGGCGATGCTCGCCACCGAAGCGCCCGCGAAGGCAAGCCAGCGCCACATGCCGTCAGTCGAGCATCTTCGTGTGAACGGCGCTAGCTCGTACGGCGCATCGGCTAATTCAGCATCTTGCGCTCGAACTTCATCTGCCCTTCGGGCGTGCGGTCCGCGAAAATGACGTCGCCCGGCGCGAATTCTCCGGCCAAGAGCCGCTGCGCCAGCGGATCTTCGATGTAGCGCTGAATGGCGCGCTTGAGCGGCCGGGCGCCGTACTGCGGGTCCCAGCCGAGCTCAGCGATGAGCTCCCGCGCGCCCTTCGACACCTCCAGGGACAGGTCGCGCCGCGCCAGGCGGCGCGCCAGCGCCTGGAGCTGGATTTCGACGATCTTTTCGATCTCGCTCTTGGCGAGGCGAAGGAAGACGACGATCTCGTCGAGCCGGTTGATGAACTCGGGTCGGAACGAACGCTGCACCTCTTCCATCACCGCTGCCCGCACGAGCTTGGCCCGCTTTTCGGCGTCGACGCCCGCGCTGTCCTCGATGACCGCCGCCTGTGCGGTGCCCACGTTGGACGTCAGGATGATGACCGTGTTGCGAAAATCGACGGTGCGCCCCTGCCCGTCGGTGAGCCGGCCGTCATCGAGGACCTGGAGCAGCACGTTCCACACGTCGGGGTTCGCCTTCTCCACCTCGTCGAACAGGATGACGCTGTAAGGACGCCGACGAACGGGTTCGGTGAGCTGCCCCCCCTCGTCGTAACCGACGTAGCCGGGCGGCGCGCCGATCAAGCGCGACACGGTGTGCTTCTCCATGTACTCGCTCATGTCGAGCCGAATCATGGATTTCTCGTCGTCGAACAGGAACTCGGCCAGAGCGCGCGCCAGCTCGGTCTTGCCGACCCCCGTCGGACCGAGGAAGAGGAACGAACCAATGGGGCGGCGCTCGTCGCCGAGCCCTGCCCGCGAGCGGCGCACGGCGTTGGCCACCGCGTGCACTGCCTCGTCTTGCCCGACCACGCGACGGTGCAGCCCCTCCTCCATGCGCAGGAGCTTCTGCATCTCGCTTTCGAGCATCCGATTCAACGGAATGCCCGTCCATTTGGACACCACTCCAGCGATGTCCTGATCGGTGACCTCTTCTTTGAGGTAGCTCGCCTTTTCTTGCACCTTGCCGAGCTCACCGCGTTTGCTCTCCAGGAGACGCTCGGCTTCGGGGATGCGGCCGTATTGAATCTCAGCGGCTTTACCGAGGTCGGCGGAGCGACGCGCGCGTTCCTCTTCTCCGCGCATCTCTTCGATTTTACGCTGAATGTCGCGGAGCTGGTTGATGATCTCTTTTTCGCGCAGCCACTGGGCGCGCATGATGTCGCGCTGTTCGCTGAGCTCGGCCATCTCGCGCTTGAGCTCCTCGAGCCGCGCTTTGGAAGCGGGATCACGCTCCTTCTTCAGCGCTTGCTCTTCGATCTTGAGCTGCAGGATCCGCCGCTCGACGGAATCGATTTCTCCCGGCATGGAGTCGATTTCCATCTTGATTTTCGATGCGGCTTCGTCGACGAGGTCGATGGCCTTGTCGGGGAGGAATCGATCGGTGATGTAGCGATTGGAAAGCGTGGCCGCGGCCACGAGCGCGCTGTCCTGGATGCGAATACCGTGGTGGACTTCGTAGCGCTCCTTGAGACCGCGCAGAATGGCGATGGTGTCCTCCACCGTGGGCTGCGAGACCATGACCGGTTGGAACCTTCGCTCGAGCGCGGCGTCCTTCTCGATGTGCTTGCGGTACTCGTCGAGGGTCGTCGCTCCGATGCAGCGCAGCTCGCCGCGCGCGAGCGCGGGCTTCAGCATGTTGGCGGCATCCATGGCGCCTTCCGCGGCGCCCGCGCCCACCAAGGTGTGCAGCTCGTCGATGAAGAGAATGATACGACCCGCTGCGGCTTCGATCTCCTTGAGCACCGCCTTCAGTCGATCTTCGAACTCGCCGCGGAATTTCGAGCCGGCCACCATGCTGGCCAAATCGAGCGCGACCAGGCGTTTGTCTTTGAGCGTCTCGGGCACGTCCCCTTTGGAGATGCGGAGCGCGACCCCCTCGACGATCGCCGTCTTACCGACGCCCGGCTCGCCGATGAGCACGGGGTTGTTTTTCGTTCGCCGCGAGAGCACCTGCATCACGCGACGGATTTCCTCGTCGCGCCCGATGACGGGATCGAGCTTGCCGCGGCGCGCAGAGTCGGTGAGATCGCGCGTGTACTTCTCGAGCGCCTGGAACTTGGCTTCGGGGTTCGTGTCGGTGACCCGCTGCGAGCCGCGGACTTCGGCGAGTGCCCGCAGCAACTTGTCGTAGCCGATGCCGTGACGATCGAAGATGGCCTGCGCATCGCGGTCCTGCTTGGCGGCCCCCAGAAGGAAGTGCTCGATGGAGACGTAGTCGTCTTTCAGCGATTTGGCTTCGTCCTCCGCCTTCTGCAAGAGCTTGAGACCTCGTGAAGAAAGGCTTGGCTCGGCCCCGCCGGTCACCTTGGGAAAGCTCTCCAACCGCTCCTCGAATGCTTTGGCCAGCGCCTCGACCGAGGCACCAGCCTTTTGGACCAGCGGTCCGGCAATGCCTCCCTCTTGTGTCAACGCAGCCAGGAGCAGGTGCTCCGGGAGAAGCTCGGGGTTGCCGCGCCGGCTCGCGAGATCGACGGCAGCGCGCAGAGCCTCTTGGCTCTTGATGGTCATTCGATCCTGTCGCATGGTGCGCCAAGTTAAGTCCGGATTCGCCGCAATCAAGCTCGAACAGGGTGAAACTCCCCCCGCGTGAACAGGGGAAGGCGGCGGTGTTACGGTTTGCCGTACGATTCGAATTTGGCGAGCACGCGCCCCATCTCCTCCTCTGGAAGAACGGTGAGGGGCCCGACTTGAAGTGCTCGCCAGTACATCGCTGCCAGCGTCTCGACCTCGACGGCGAGCGAAAGCGCCGTCGGCAAGGTGTCGGAGAAAGCCACCATCCCGTGGTGCGACATGAGGCATGCCCTGCGCCCGTCGAGCGCCGCCACCGTGCAATCGGAGAGCTCTTGGCTCCCGAACGTCGCGTAAGGTGCACAGGGGATGGTCGAGCCACCCGCCATCGCCACCATGTAATGAAATGCAGGGATCTCCCGGTCGAGGCAAGCCAGGGTGGTCGAGAACATGGCGTGGGCGTGGACGATGGCACGAGCGTCCTTGCGCCCGAGATAGATGTCGCGGTGCAGGCGCCACTCCGTCGAAGGCCGCCGCCTTCCATCGTACGTGCCGTCCCAGCGCATCTTGACGATGTCGCTCGACTCCATGACCTCGTAGGCCAGCGCCGAGGGCGTCACCAGGAAGCCGTCGTCGACGCGGACGCTTAAATTGCCGGATTTGCCTTGGTTGATGCCGACCGCATTCATGCGTCGGCCATGGTCGACGAGCGCTTGCCGGAGCTCCGCGTCGGTCACGAATCCGTCGGCCTCATACGCTGGCCCCCGCTGTCTTCAGGCGCCAGTCGCGCTCGGGAAAGAGCCCCAAAAGGCCCTCGCGCGACGCCTGGCAGACGCCGCGCTCGGTGATGAGCCCGGTCACGAACTTGGTGGGCGTGATGTCAAAGCCGAAATTCTTGGCGTCCGCGCCATCGGGAAAGAGCTGTACCGTCTCGACCCGCCCGGACGCGGCACGTCCAGCGATGTGCGTGACCTCCGCCGCTGAGCGCTCTTCGATGGGGATGTCGCGACCGTCTTGCAGGGTCCAATCGATGCTCGGCGAGGGGGTCGCAACGTAGAACGGAATGGCGCAATCGCGAGCGGCGAGCGCTTTCATGTACGTGCCGATTTTGTTGGCAACGACGCCCGCGGCCGTCGTTCGATCGGTCCCTACCAAAACGACGTCCACGTCGCCGCGTTGCATGAGGTGGCCCGCGGCACTGTCGACGATGGCCGTGTACGGAACACCGTGTTGCCCCAGCTCCCAGGCCGTCAGCGATGCTCCCTGGTTGCGCGGGCGCGTTTCCGAGACCCAGACGTGCACCGGGATGCCGCTGTCATGCGCGGCGTAGACAGGCGCGAGGGCCGTCCCGAAGTCGACCGTCGCCAGCCAGCCGGCGTTGCAATGGGTCATCACTTCGAGCCGGCGCGTTCCACGCACCACCCCGGCGATCGCCCGCAGAAGCGCGAGCCCGTGCTCACCGATGGCGCGGTTGCGCGCCGCATCTTCGTCGGCGAGCTCCGCCGCCAAGGCGTACGCGGCTGCGACGCGCTCGCCTGGTGCGAGCGGCGTGAGATGATCGGTCATGCGCGCGAGCAGAGCGCGCAGGTTCACCGCGGTGGGTCGTGTCGCCGAAAGACGCCGGCATGCCTCGGCCATGGCACCGTCGCCGGCGTCACGATGAAGCGCCAGACAGATGCCATACGCCGCAGCGACCCCGATGAGCGGCGCCCCGCGCACTTGCATGTTCTCGATGGCGGCGGCCGCGTCGTCGAGGGTCGTCAGCTTGGCAACGACGAACGCATGGGGAAGCTTCGTCTGGTCGATGATTTCGACCGATCGGCCATCCTCCGCCACCCATATCGTCCGGTACTGCCGACCGCCGACATTCATCCCGCACCTCGCGGCGAACTACCGCCCCTCCTCGAATGAAGCACTGACGAAACAGTACTTTATCAGGTTTGGCTCGAATAGATCCGGCACCGAGAAATCGGCGCGCCTTCGCGCGCCGCACACGCGCCCCCGTCAGATATCGAGATTTCGGACGTTGAGCGCGTTTTCCTCGATGAAGGTCCGGCGCAGCTCGACGTTTTCCCCCATGAGGACCGTGAAGAGCTCATCGGTGCGCCCCGTCGTGTCTTCGTCGCGGACTTGCAGCAGCGTGCGGGCGTCGGGGTCCATCGTCGTCGCCCAGAGCTCTTCGGCGTTCATCTCGCCGAGGCCCTTGTAGCGGGAAAGCGTGATCCCTTTTCGGCCCCGCTCGTCGATGTAATCGCTCAACCGTTCGGCGTCGGACACGGTGACCGGCTGACTGCTGTCGGTCTTCACGGTGTAGGGAGGCTTGCCGATGGAACGGATGTCTTCCTCGATCGACAGAAGCTCCTGGTATTCCGCGGAGTCGACGAGATCCCAGTCGATGACGGTGACGCGCGCGCTCGCTCCTGGACGCAAGCTCACCGCCATCCGCCCGGCCCCGTGCTCCACTTCCTGTGTGACGATCACCTCGATGGGGCAAAGATCGGGGTAGCGCGTCTCCATGAAGGCCTTGAGAGCCTTCTCTGCTTCCTGGACCTTGGCCGGGTCACGAAGCTCGTCGCGGCCGAGACCGCTGGAACGCAAGAGCGACGCGACGACACGCGCGTCGCAGCGCCGATCGAGCTTGCCGAGGATCTCGCGCGACAGCTTCATTCGCTTGGCGAGATTGAACAGCGGAATGCCCGAGAGGGTGGGTCCGCGCGAGGCGGTGAGCTCCATACCTTCGATGGCGTTCTCGAGCAGACAGCGCTCGAGCGACGCGTCGTCCTTGAGATAGAGGTCCTTCTTTCCCTTGCGCACGCGATAAAGCGGAGGCTGGGCGATGTAGAGATACCCCTCTTCGATGACCTGCGGCAGCTGACGGAAGAAGAACGTCAAGAGCAAGGTGCGGATGTGCGAGCCGTCGACGTCGGCGTCCGTCATCAGGATGATGCGGTGATAGCGAAGCTTGCGGATATCGAACATCGATTTGCGGCGCGGCGGCATGCTCACGGTCGTCGACTCGCCGTTGGTCGCGGGCTTGTCGGCGGGTTCGCCATTGGCCGCCAGGGTGGTGTCACCGTTGGTCGCTACGCTCTTGACTTCCGCTTCCGCTTCCGGCTCGCCGATTTCGCAGCCGAGCGCCGTGATGAGCGTGCCGATCTGCTCCGAGGAGAGCATGCGGTCGGCGCGGACCCGCTCGACGTTCAGAATCTTGCCCCGCAGGGGGAGGATCGCTTGAAAACGCCGGTTGCGACCGGCCTTGGCGCTGCCGCCCGCGCTTTCCCCCTCCACCACGTAAATTTCGCTCTTGGCCGGGTCCCGCTCCTGGCAGTCGGCGAGCTTCCCCGACAAGGTCGTGATGTCGAGCGCGCCCTTGCGCACGACTTCGCGCGCCTTGCGCGCCGCTTCCCGCGCCTTGGCGGCAAGGACGGCCTTGTCGATAATCTTACGGGCAATGCCCGGGTTCTCTTCGAAGAACTGGCCGAGCTTCTCGTTGACGACGTTCTCGACGATCCCCTTCACTTCGCTGGAGACGAGCTTCGATTTCGTCTGGGAATCGAAGGAGGGGTCGGGGTGCTTGACGGCAATGACGGCGGTGAGGCCCTCGCGCACGTCCTCCCCGAGAAGCCCCTGCTTCACGTCCTTGAGCAGGTTCTGCGAGATGCCGTAGTGGTTGAGCGTGCGCGTCAGCGCCGCGCGCAGCCCGGTGAGGTGCGTGCCGCCGTCTTTGTTGTGAACGTTGTTGGTATAGGGAAAGATCTGCTCGGCGTAGGTCGAGTTCCATTGCAGCGCCAGATCGATGACGACGGCGGCCCCGAGCTCGGTGGGGGCTTCGGCGGTGATGGCGATGACCTTGTCGTGCACCGGCTCTTTGGTCTTGTTGAGAAGGGCGACGAACTCTCGGATACCCCCCTTGTATTCGTAGCGCTCTTTCTTTCCTTCACCGCGCTCGTCCGCGAGATCGATGACGAGGCCGGCGTTCAAGAACGAAAGCTCGCGCAAGCGGCTGGCCAACAGATCGAAGCTGTACTCGACGTTGCTGAAGATCTGCGGGTCGGGCTTGAACGTCTGCTTGGTTCCGGTGCGGTCGGTATCCCCGATGGCTTTGACCGGGGCCTGCGGCACGCCACGGCGGTACTCCTGGTACCAGACGTGCCCTTCGCGCCGGATCTCCAGCTTGAACCACTCGGAGACGGCGTTGACGGCGCTGACGCCCACGCCGTGCAGTCCGGCGGACACTTTGTAGCTGGAGTGATCGAATTTTCCACCCGCGTGCAGGACGGTCATGACGACCTCCGCCGCGCTGACCCCTTTGGCGTGCATTCCGACGGGAATCCCGCGCCCGTCGTCCTCGACCGTAATCGAGCCGTCGAAATGCACGATCACGTGAATTTGGCGGCAATGCCCGGCCAGATGCTCGTCGACGCTGTTGTCGACCGCTTCCCAGACGAGATGGTGCAGTCCGGAGCCGTCGTGAATATCGCCGATGTACATCCCCGGGCGTTTGCGAACGGCCTCGAGGCCCTCGAGAACGGTGATGTTCTCGGAACCGTAGGAAGACTCGGGGGCGCGTGCGACGGACGGGGTGGAGCTGGCTTCGGTCATTCGGGTGGTCTCGGTACAACCTTCGCCGGGCGCCCTGGCAGGGGGCCTCGAGCGAACCCTCGAGGGGCCGGTGGTGTCGGCCCCGTCCCCTGGTCGAACCGAAGTGCCATCGGAGGGCCTGGATTGCTTCGGAAACGGGGGGAGAAAGGGGGGAGTCGCCCCCCACGAGCGGAGCCAGAATCCTAGCTCTTTTTGGATGCTTTCGCAAGCTCACAGTCTACGTTTCGGCGGGGCCCGGACCCTCACCGACGACACCTCCGCGGAGGTGAAAATCACGGCGCTCGGAGGGGTTCTGCCCGCGCGTATCGATGAGCCCGGGACGGGTCGTCGTGAGCAGGATCTGGCCCGGCGTCTCGCGCAGAAAATCGAAGAGAAGCGCCGTGCGCGAAAGGTCGAGCTCACTCGAGACGTCGTCGAGCAAGAGCACGGGATGGACGCCTCGCGCCGCGGCGATGCACGAGAGCTCCGCGAGCTTGAGGGCCAGCGTGACGGCGCGATGCTCGCCTTGCGATGCGTCGACACGAACATCGTAGCCCCCCAAGCGCAGCACCAGATCGTCGCGGTGCGGTCCCGAAGAGGCGCTGCCGCGGTGCCGATCGCGCTCCCGTTCGGCTGCCAGCACGGCCAAGAGCGCGGCTTCCTCCTCGGGACCGCCAGGCTCGTAGAGGGCCTCGAGCGGGCGCGTTTCGGCCGTGATGCGCGGAAACGAGGTGGCAAGCTCGGTCGCGATGCGGCGGCATGCCTCGCGGCGAATGCGGCTGATGGCGGCGCCGTGGCTGGCGATGATCGGCTCGAAGCCGTCGAGCTCGGGGGCGGCCGCGCCGCGTGTTTCGAGCACGCGTTGCCGCGATCGCATGGCCGTCGTGTAGCGCTTGAGGTGATCCATCGACGATGGATCGACGAAGAGAGCGATCCGATCGAGCAGTGTGCGCCGCTTGGAGGCCGGGCCCGACGACAGCACCATCTCGCCGGGGTGAAATACCACCGCCGGCGATTGCACCGCATAGCTCGCCAAACTGGGCGGTCTTTTGCCGGCCGCGCTGACGGTGCGGATGGAGCCGCGCAGGCCAATCACCTGCTCGCGCGCATCGCCGGCTTCCACGACTTTGGCGCGCACGCTGGCCACCGATTCACCATGCCGCACGATCTCACTGAGCTTGGCGGTGCGGAAGCTTCGTGTCGTGCAGACGAGGTAGCAAGCCTCGAGGACGCTGGTTTTGCCTTGCCCGTTGTTGCCGGAAAAAACGGTAAAACGCGGGAGATCCGTCAGATCGGCGGATGCGATGTTGCGAAAATTGCGCAGGGCGATCGCCGCGATCGCGAGACTTGCCGCCATCTCGAGCCGCCTCGCGCCGGCGCGTCAGATGCGCATCGGCATGACGACGGCTTTGTAGCTCTGCTCGTCGCTTTCGGTCGCTGGCTTGATCACGGCCGGATCGAGATCGCCGCCGATACCGAGCACGACTTCGTCGTCGTCGATGGCACCGAGCACGTCCAGAAAGTACTTGGCATTGAAACCGATGACGACTTCCGCGCCGGCGTAGTCGACCGGCACTTCGTCGAAGCCATCGCCCGTCTCCGGGCTCTCGCTGGTGATGCGCATGGCGCCGCTCGTGACCTCGAGCTTGACGCCGCCGGTGCGATCGCTGGCGGCCAATGACACTGCCCGAAGCGCGTCTGCGAATGGCGCGCGCGGAACGCGGATGGCGCGGTCGCTCGTCTGGGGAATGACCTGAGAGTAAGGCGGGAACTGCGCGTCGACGAGCTTCACCGAAAAGCGCGTACCTCCCATGAGAAAGAACGCGTTGGGTCCGCTCTGGCTGATAGTCACTTTCTGCGCTTCGCCCTCTTTGCCGGCCTCGGCGCGCGTTTCGTCGCTGAGCCGTCGCAGCTCGCCCACGGCTTTCAGCGGGATGAGCATGGTGGCCGTCGCTTGACGGCCCGCGACGCGCACCTCCATTTTGGACAGCCGATGCCCGTCGGTGCTCACCATTCGCACCCGATCGCCGTCCCACTCGAAAAGGGCGCTGTTGAGCGCAGGGCGCGTTTCGTCGGTGGAGATGGAAAAATGCGTGCGCGCGATGAGTTTCGAGAGCACGTCGAGCTCGAGCTCGAGCGTCGCTGCTTTGGGATCCGGCTCGGCCAAGGCGGGAAAGTCTTCACCGGGCATGCCGCGCAGCGTGTACCGACGCGCGCTGGCAGCGGCCTTCAGCGTGGTGGAAAAACCATCGTTGGTAACGACGTGGATGGGCCCATCCGGCATCATCTTGATCCGCTCGTAGAGATCCTTGGCCGAGACCGCGACGCTGCCCCCCTTGCGCACCTCGATCCCGCTCACCGAACCACTGATGGCCAAGTACAGATCGGTAGCCGCAACGCGCAACTCCGAGGGACCGCCGATGCTGAGCAGCACGTTCGACAGCGCTGGCATCGTGCTCTTCTTGTCCGCGACACCCTGGCAACGGCCGACCAGTCTGAGAAGGTCCTTTTTCGGGACGGTCACATCCATGAAGTTCCTCGTCTCCTACAGGAACGCCGCACCAGGCGTCCGAGCATTGCTGCCACAGTTCTTAGCCATACTAGATCACGATCGGCAAATCCGGCCATACGCCAGGTGAGAATGCAGCGAAGCCGCTGCACGGTCGATCCCGGAAGGGAAGCCATGACGCGATCGTGGGGCCGCGAGAAAAACGTGACCGAGGACCGCTGCGTTCGTGTGGTGGTTCATTCTCCTGAATAAGAAAAGGGTGATGATAGTAGGGGCTGTGGATTGTGGGGATAAGTCGAGAGCGAGCTATTTCACCGCGATTTTGCGAGCGGTGGGCTGGGGACGAGCGACCGGTGACAACGGGAGCCGGTGGGGAGATCCGTCCATGGTCGGGGCTGTCCGTCCTCTCCTCCGAGGAAAACCACAGGCTTGTCCAGAGGTTTCCCTGTGAGCGAAAAACGGGGTCGTCGAGCGCGAACTGCGCGTGAGGAGCGCGCCACGACGCGCCTCAAGTTGCCCCCTGGGCATCACCGAGAGCCATGACGCGCGCGAGGGAATCGATGAGGGCTTGGCGAATGCGCGCGTGCGCTTGGGGCCCGATCTCCCCCGCCTTGGCAGCGGCATCGAGCGCGGCGATCTCGGCCACGAGACGCGTGCGCGCGCGTTCGGTGTCTTTCTCGCCTGCTCGCGCCAATGCCTCCTTTGCTTCCTGCTCGCGGGCGATGTAGACGCCGAACGCGAGCGTCGCGGCCGTGATGGCGACAGTCACCCATTTCGCCGAGCCTTCGGTAGGAATGTTGTCGAGGGTGATGGAGAGGCGGCTGAACGGCAGGTCGCCCGCGCGTGCTTGGCGTTCGGTGAGCAGCACCCGTGTTCCGCGCTGGTTCGCATCCGAAACCGCATTCGGAAAGTCGTCGACACGCAGCGTCATCGTCTTGCTGGCTTCGGCGATGACGCGCATGCGGATGACACGGGGCGGGAGTGAAAGCGCGACTTGGGTCGACTCGCCCCCCTCGTAGGGGACTTGATAACGAAATTGGGCTTGATGTTGCCCCGGTCCGAACGTGCCGCGCATCTTGGCACCGCGCTCCGCGACGGCGTCGAACCCGACGTCACTCATGTCGCGCTGCGCGTTGAACGCCCTGAACCCGCGCGGAAGCTCGATCACGAGGTCGGAGGGGACCCAGGTGGTCGTGCCCAAGTTGAAGACTTCGAAGATCTCGTCGACCTGGACGACGTCGTCCTTGAGCTCGATGTAGACGATTCCTTGCATGCCGAGGAGCGTGTCTTCGACGCGGCTCGTCACCGGGTAGACGTGCAATCGGACGCGCTGGCCATGGTGTTGATCGAGCTGGAAAGGCGGAGCGGCATAGGTCGCGGACTCGCCCTCGCTACCGGTCCAGGGGACGGAGATGCGGTAGGCAATACCGCCGCCGCGCTCGAGGTTGTCGAAGCGCGTCGTTCCATTCTCGTCCCCTTTTTGGATCGTACGTCGTCGCGACTCGCCTTTGGCCACCGACTGCTGGAGGATCCCGAGGGTCACGTCGGTGCGGGGCACCGGCGCGTCGGTTCTGTCGCGCAGCTCGACGACGATGGTGCCTGGCGGGAGGGAGTTGTCCTTTTCGGAAGAGTCCTCGGGGGGCTGCTCGGGCACCGTCGCCGGGGCACTGCCGCGCGCGGGCGGATGACCGGGAGGAAGTCCCTCGTTCTGCGGCGCATCGATGGTCGGGTGGCCGGGCGGCAGCGCGGAGGACGAAGGGGGCGGCGCCTTCGCTTTGGGCGTTGCCCCTGCGACCGGAGGGTGGCCGGGTGGTAGCGCGGAGGACGAAGGATGCGCCGATTGCGCCGCCGCGCCCCCAGCGGCCGCCAACAGCGCGCACGCTCCGACCCAGAAGAAGACGCGGGCGTGCGATCGGTCAGCCGGTCGCATCGCGCGCGTCCTTCGACTTGTCGCCGAGCTCGTGGCCGCATTTTTTGCAAAAGGCAGCGTCGGTGTCGTTCTCGGTCTGGCAGCTCGGGCACACTGGATCCTCGGCCTTTTTCGGTGGCTTGCTGCGTTTGGCAGGCCGCTCGGTGCCGAGTTGCTCGGCGACGAACGCTGTGGCCTGCTCGCGAAGCGGGGCCAGGTTTTCATCGACCACCCGCAGCAGGCGCTTGGCTTCCGTGCGGTAGCGGGTCACGAGCTCTTCGTAGTCCGCCTCGGCGATCTTGCCCACGCTGCGCTCGAACTCGAGATCCTTGAGCGCCTGCAAAATAGCGCGTTTCTGCTCTTCGGCGGCGGTCGGCGCCCCGAGCGCGATGGCCTCTTCGAGCGTGATCGCCGCGTCCCCCGAGAGGGTACGCACGCTGGCCCAGAAGATGGCGATGACGATCAAGAGGACGCCGCCGGCGAGCGTCAGCAACGCCGTGCCGACGCCATAGATGGCACCCATCGTGAGGGCAGCGGCCACAGCTCCCGCCGGGAGCATCCAGAAGAGCGATGGGCGCATCGCGGCCGACCGCTGGTTTCCCTCGGTGGTTTCCGATTGCGACCGTGCTTGCTGCTGTTTCTTCTGCCGGGTCGGCTCAGGCATCGAGTTTCTTCAGTTCTTCGTCGAGTTTGGCGTCGTATTCGTCGCGCGCGGCCGGCGCGGCCGGCGCGGTCCGCGGGCCGGTAGCGTTTGCACCGCGACGCTTCCAGCGGCGGACCACGAAGAACACGACCCCGAGCCCGCCGAGGGACGCCACGATCGGAACCGCGTAGATGAGTCGAAGCCCGCCTTGGTTGGGGGGAACGGTGAGCGACGCGGTGCCGAATTCGGCCACGTAGTTGGCAGTAATGAGCTCCGGGCTATCGCCTCTCGCCAGCTGGTCGCGGATACGGGCGCGCGCCGTCACCGCGGCCGCGCAGATGCAGCCCGACAGGGGCAGTCGCGGGCAACCGCCGCATTGACAGCGCAGCCGCGTGAAGAGTGCGCGTTCGGTAGGGTCTGTCATCTCCACCGTTCCGGCGTGGAGCGACGAGCTCGCCTGACCGTAGGCCAGGCCCGGCGCGAGCGCGATGAGCAGGCCGAACAAAATCGCCGAGGTGAGCCCCCCCGCCATCCGGACGTACGACCAAACGCGCGCCTCCTGCACGACCACCTCGGGCCACATCGCCGTGACGCCGCCCGCGATGAGAACCAGCACGCCCACCCAGATCCACGAGACGAACGGATTCACGTGGGTATTGAACGTGGCCACCTTCGTCTCGGCGTTGACTTCGCCCACGATGACGTAGAGGTCGTCGCGAATGGAGTGCAGCATCGAGACTTCGGTGGTCGGCGACTCGGGCATCCGGCGGTAGATGAACTTGGCCGGGCTGGCGCGCCCTACGTTCTTGCCGGTGGACATATCGGTCACGGCCAGATCGGCGAAGACCATGCGCTTGGACTGATCGACCTCCATGCGCGGGCCCGTGTAGCGAAGCTCGTAGTGATCGACCTGGAACGTCTCGCCCGGCTTCAAGGACATCTCTTTGTCGACGCCCCACGATCGCCCCGTGAAGCCGAGGAACATGATGACGATGCCGGTGTGGACGATGTACCCGCCGTACCGATGGCGCGCCTTGGCGATGAGTCCCAGCAAAGCCGGGAAGAACGCCTCATTCGTCGCGCGCCGCCGTGCGGCGAGGCCGCGCGCATACTCCTGCACGACGACGGCGATGTTGAAGGCGCAAAGGACGGTCGAGACGAGGGGCAGGACGGAGCCGAGCTTTTGCAGCGCCGTGCCCATGGCCCCGTCATAGATGCGGTCGGGCGTGACGAAGGGCATGAAGCGAAGCGATGGACCGAAGACGAGATGGAGAACACCGACCACGACGCCGGCCGTGATCGGCGCGAAGAAGCCCCGCTTGAACATCGCCGGCGAGGTTTTGCGCCACGCGAGGAGCGGGCCCATGCCCATCAAGGCGAAAAGGAAGAGCCCCGCCGGCGGCAGCCAGGCGTTGTAGAACGTGGGCCCCACGGTCGACTCCTGGTTCAGCAGCCACTCGGAGATACGCGGAAACGTCGTGGCGACCAGGATGAAGACCATGATGCCGAGGAACGCCCAGTTGTTGGCGAGAAACGCGGCTTCGCGCGAGAGCACGGCTTCGATGCGTCCTTCGCTGCGCATGCGCGGCAGCCGCCACACGACGAGGCCGCTACATGCCGCGATGAGGATGCCCATGAACCAGACGAAGTAGATACCGATGTTCGACTGGGCGAAGGAGTGGACGCTGGCGATGAGCCCGGAGCGGGTGAGGAAGGTCCCGAAGATGGTCATGAAGAACGTCAAAAGGACGAGCGAGATGTTCCACACTTTGAGCATCCCGCGCCGGTCTTGGATCATCATCGAATGCACGACGGCCGTGGCCGTGAGCCATGGCAAGAACGCCGCATTCTCGACGGGATCCCAAGCCCAGTAGCCGCCCCAGCCGAGCTCTTCGTAGGCCCACAGCATTCCCAGGGCGTTGCCGATGGAGAGAAACAACCACGCGAAGAGCATCCAGTTGCGACAGGCGGTGATCCACTCGTTGTCGAGGCGTCCAGTGACGAGCGCAGCGACGGCAAAGGCGAAGGGCACCGAACATCCGACGAAGCCCGTGTAGAGGCTCGGCGGATGGATGATCATGTAAATGTTCTGTAGAAGCGGATTGAGCCCATCGCCGTCGGTGCGCGCGCCGGCCACGCTCGTCGAAAATGGGTTGGCCGCGAACATCATGAGGACGGAGAAGAAGAGGACGATCACCATCAGCGTCGCGATGATGTACGGCTGAAGCTCGCGGAACCTCCCCTTGAGCCAGCGCACGCAGACCGCGGTGTAGATGCTGAGGAGAAACAGCCACCAGAGGAGTGAACCGTCCTGTCCGCCCCACAGCGACGTGAAGAGGTAGCCGACGGGCATCGAGCGATCGGAGTGCTGCGCGACGTATTTGATGCGAAAGTCGTGGGTGACGAACGCGTAGAGCAGACAGAGGATGGCGAGCCCGATGAGACTCACGGTGCCGTACGCACCGAGGCGGGCCGCCTGCAGGAACCTCGGCCGGCCGCGCGCGGAAACGATGGCGACCGAAAACGTGTAGGCGGCCGCGATCATCACGGCGTCGAGAACGAGCTTTCCGAACAGCGGGAGCGATTGCCACATGTAGGTGCGCCTCTGAATAGGGCGACGGCCCCGCCGAGAGCTTAGGCCCCGACCCCCGGGGCGGCAATGTCGGAGGCGGTGCTGGGACGATTAGGGGACAAACCGCCAAGGCGCCAAGGTCGCCAAGTTCTTTTTCATCACGCTCTGGATCCCCAAACCTCTCTTGGCGACCCTGGCGTCTTGGCGGTTTTCTCTTAGCTATCGACGACCGTGCCCAGGTCTTCACCCATACACACGCGGCGGATATTGCCGCGTTCGGTCAGCTTGAAGACACGGATGGGCATCTTGTTGTCGCGGCAAAGCGTGACCGCCGTGGAGTCCATGACGCCGATGCGGTCGACGAGGAAGCGCTCGTACGTCAGGTGCGTGAACATCTTGGCGTCCTCGTGCCGCGCCGGATCCCGATCGTAGATGCCGGCCACCTTCGTGGCCTTGAAGAGGGCGCTGGCGTGGATTTCCATGGCGCGGAGGGCCGCGGCCGTGTCGGTGGAGAAGTACGGATTGCCCGTTCCAGCGGCGAAAATGACGAGGCGCCCCTTTTCGAGGTGCCGAATCGCGCGCCTCCGGATGTACGGCTCGGCGACCTGGCGGATTTCCAGGGCGGTCATCACGCGGGTGGGGACGTTCTTCTTTTCGAGCGAATCCTGGAGCGCGAGGGCGTTGATGACCGTGCCGAGCATGCCCATGTAGTCGCTCTGGGCCCGGTCCATGCCCGCGCTCGCTCCCTTGAGACCGCGGAAGATATTGCCGCCGCCGACAACGATGCCGATCTGGACCCCCTCGGCATGCACCTCGGCCAGCTCGGAGGCGAAGGTATTCAAGGTGTTGGGCTGGATGCCGAACGCGCCCTCCTCGCCGCAGAGCGCCTCACCGCTCAGCTTGAGGACCACCCGGGGGTAGCGCAGTTTGCCGGGGGCCGGCGCGGGGGGCGGGGGTAGCGAATCATCCCTGAAGTCCACGGCAGGGGAGGTACCAGGAGGGGCGCCGTGCCGCAATCGGTTCGCAGGACCACGACACGGTCCGATGCTCGCTGGCGCGGCGCGGAGCGATTCCAGAGGATTTTACAGGGAGGAAGGAGACCGGGGAGGATGGGTGGTGGGGGCGCCGGTCGTAAGGCGAAGCTCGTCGAGCGACTCGCTGGCCCCGGCGGGCGCGGAGTAGTATGCCCCGCGGCGTGGTACGTCGAATGTGGAGCCCTTTGGCACGGTGGTCGGCCGTCCTGGTCGTGGCCCTCGGTTTCGGGTGCAACGAGAAGGCGCTGCAGAGGAGCACGCGCAGCGATGCGGGGCGTCTTCCGGGCGGCCTCAGCCCCGAGCAAGCCGCGCTCGTCGTCGCCAAGGTCGGCGATCGCACCATCACCTTGGGCGACTATGCCGCGACGCTCGAACGCATGGATCAATTCGATCGATTGCGTTACCAGTCGCCCGAGCGCCGCAAGGAGCTCTTGCAGGAGATTATCGACGTCGAGCTTCTCGCGCAGGACGCGCGCAAGCGCAAGCTCGACGAGGAGCCCGAGACGCAGCAGGCGATCCGTCAGGTCCTGCGCGACGCCATACTCGCCGACGCCAAGCGAGAATTGCCGGCGCCGGCCGACATCCCCGAGGCGGAGGTGCGCGCCTATTACGAAGCGCACCGCGACGATTATCGGGAGCCCGAGCGGCGCCGCGTTGCCGAGATCGTGGTCAAAGACAAGGACACCGCCAGCAAGGTGATTGGCCTCGCCAAAAAGACGAACTCGCGCGAATGGGGCGAGCTGTTCCGCAGCCATTCCGCGGTGCCGCTTCGCAAGGGTCCGGAAGGGCAACCGCTTGAAATGGCCGGTGATCTGGGGTTGGTGGGCCCGCCCGGTGATCCACGCGGCGACAATCCCCGCGTCGCCGCGGAGGTCCGTGCGGCGGTCTTCGAGATGACGGAAATCGGTGACGTCTTGTCGCGGCCGGTGCAGGCGAGCGACGGGTTTCACGTCGTGCGCATGCTCGGCAAATCGGATGCGCACGAGCGGTCTCTCAGTGACGCCGACCGATCGATCCGCGTCGCGCTCTTGCAGGCGAGAATCGCCGAACGAGAAAAGGCGCTCGAAGCGGAGCTGAGGCGGCAGTTTCCCGTCACCATCGACGAGCAGGCGCTCGCCAAAGTCGAGCTCCCCCCGCCCCCCGAAGCGCCGAGGGATCACGGTCGGTACGGCGACACGGAGACCGCGCCTCGACGCAAGGGGCCGCGCCGAGCCGAGCCGCCGTCGCTGCGGTAGGCGAGCGCAATGAAGCAAGAGCATCGGCAACTTCCGAGCGCGAGCCCGCGTGCCATCGATGGAGGGCCGGCAGGATCGGATTTCGGTTTCGCATGGACCGATGAGCTTCGGCGGTCCATCACCAGCGACGCCGGGCTCGCCGACCATCTTCACTTGACCGAGGACGAACGCCAAGGGGCCGTTCGCGCCGAGCAAGCCGGGCTGCCCCTTGCCATCACGCCCTATTATTTGTCGCTCGCCGACCCGTTCGATCCGCGGTGCCCCATCCGGCGCCAATGCGTTCCGCACATCGCCGAGGAAGAGGAGGTGCCGGGGGACTTGGTCGATCCCCTCGGCGAAGCGGCGCACGAGGTGGCGCCCGATCTGGTATGTCGCTACCCCGATCGCGCGCTGCTCCTCGTGTCCGACCGATGCTCGGTCTATTGCCGCTTTTGCACCCGGTCGCGGATGGTGGGCGCAGGGGGCGGCGTGCGCACCCTCGAGCACCTCGCGCCCGCTTTTGCTTGGCTCGCCGAGCACCCCGAAGTGCGCGACGTCATCGTGAGCGGCGGCGATCCGCTGGTCATGAACACCGACCGGCTGGCGCGCGTGCTCGCGCGTCTGCGCGCCATCCCCAGCGTGGAAACGATCCGCCTTGCCACGCGGACCCCGGTGACATTGCCCTCGCGCATCACCGACGAGCTGGTCGAGGCGCTGCGCCCCTACCACCCGATTTGGGTCATGACGCATTTCAACCACCCCAAGGAGCTCACCGAGCTCGCGCGCGCGGCGTGCCTGCGCTTCGTCGACGCCGGGTTTCCCGTGATGAATCAGACGGTGCTCTTGCGCGGCGTCAATGACGACCGGGGCACGCTGGAAACGCTTTTCCGTGGACTCGTGCGCTGGCGCGTCCGACCTTACTACCTCTTGCAAGCCGACCCCGTGCGCGGCACGAGCCATCTGCGAACGCCGATCGATGTGGGACTTCGCTTGATGGAGGAGCTGCAAGGGCGGCTCTCTGGCATCGCGCTGCCGAAGTTGATCGTGGATACGCCGGGGGGCCTCGGGAAAGTGCCGATCGCACCGGACTACGTCGTGCGGCGATTGCCGGGTCGTACGGTGCTGCGCACCTTTCGCGGGGCGGAAGTGGAATACGTCGATCCGCCGTAAGCACCCACACAGGCGTTGACGGCGCACGCGGTGCGCGTACCGTGCGGGCCCGGAGGTGCGCGATGCTTTCACGCCGTGCGTTCGTCATTCAGTCGTCGCTTGCCGCGCTCGGTGCCGGCTGCGGTGCTACCGCGGCGCGATCGATTTCGCCGCCGCCCCCCGGCGTTGCTCCGCCGGCGCCGGAGGCCGCGCGGCCGGTCCCCGAAGCGACGCTGGCGGCGGTGCTCGGGCGGGCGCTCGATGAGGCCAAGCGCGCCGGCGCGACGTACGCCGACGCACGCGTGCATCAGCGCCGGCACGAGACCATCCGCACCCGCGAAGACCACGTGACCGATGCGACCTCCATCGAAACGTATGGTCTCGCGCTGCGCGTGCTCGCCTTCGGCGCGTGGGGGTTCGCCTCGAGCCCGCGCGTCAGCGAGGTGGACGCCGCCGACGTCGCGCGACGTGCGATAGCGATCGCACGCGCCAACGCCGGTGCGCAAAAACGCAAGATCGATCTCGCGCCCACCCCGGTGGTCACCGAAAAATGGCAGACGGCCATGTCCGTCGATCCGTTCACGGTTCCGCTCGCCGACCGCGCGGCGCTCTTGCTGGCGCTTTGGCCGGAAGCCAAGAAGGTGCGCGGCATCGCCTTTCTCGACGGCGGCACCCACGCCTCCGACGAGTGGAAGCTCCTCGCCACGTCGGAGGGCTCGCTGATCGAGCAGCGCATCGTGCGGGTGGGCGTCGACTACCAGGTCACGGCCAAAAATGACAAGACCGGCGAATTCGTGACGCGCGCGCACGAGCTACCGCCCATGCAGGCCGGCTGGGAGTACATCGCCGGTGCCTCGCTCCTCGCCGACGCGCGCAAGATCGCCGAAGACGCGGTGGAGAAGCTTGCGGCGGCTCCGGTGGTGCCGGGCAAAAAGGATCTCATTTTGGCGCCTTCGAACCTGTGGCTCACCATCCACGAGTCGGTGGGGCACCCCACCGAGCTCGATCGGGCCCTCGGTTACGAAGCGGGCTACGCCGGGACGAGTTTTGCGACCGTGGACAAGCTGGGCAAGCTCAAATACGCCTCCGATCTCGTCTCCATCGTCGCCGACAAGACGACGCCGGGCGGCCTCGCCTCCTGCGCTTACGACGACGAAGGAGTGCGCACGCAAGAGTGGCCGCTCGTCCAAAAGGGGCTCTTCGTCGGGTACCAGACGACGCGCGAGCAAGCGGGCTGGATCGGCGAAAAGGAATCGCGCGGCACCGCCTATGCGCAAGACCACGAGGCGTTCCCGTTCCAGCGGATGCCCAATGTCTCGCTCCGACCGGGCGAAAAGCCGCTCAAGTTGAGCGATCTCGTGAGCGCCACCGACGACGGCATCTTGATCAGCGGCAACGGCTCCTGGTCCATCGATCAGCAGCGGTACAACTTCCAGTTCGGAGGGCAGATGTTCTACGAGGTGAAAAAGGGCAAGGTGACGCGCGCGCTCAAGGACGTCGCTTACCAGGCCAACTCGCTCGAATTTTGGAAGTCCTGCGACATGGTCGGCGGAAAAGAGAGCTGGCAATTGCACGGCAGCTTGAGCGACGGAAAGGGGGAGCCCCCTCAATCCAATGCCGTGAGTCACGGCTGCCCGCCGGCGCGGTTTCGCGGCGTGAACATCATCAACACCGGCCGTCGAGGTGCAGCATGAATCCCGCCGAGGTCGCGGCGCAGGTCGTCGCGCTCATCAAGCAGCAGGCTCCTGGGGCCGAGGGGCGTGCGACCGTCAGCTTCGGTCGCAACAACGAGACCCGCTTTGCCGCCAACGAGATCACCACGGCCGGCGACGTGGAGGTGACACGAATTGCGGTAACCGTGGCACGCGGCAAGAGGCACGCGACGGCGAGCCACAATCGTCTCGAGCCCGCTGCACTTTCCGATCTGGTGAAGCGCGCCGCCACGATGGCGTCGCTCGCGCCCGAGGATCCGGAGTGGATGGGGGTGCTCGGGCCGCAGGCATTGCGTACACCGACGGGCGCGTTCGACGCCGCGACGTTCGCGCTGTCGTCGGACGTTCGCGCCGAGGCCGCGAAAAAGGTGATCGCCGCGGCCGACGGCAAAGGGGTGGTCGCGGCCGGCTTCTATAGCGCGGGCGGCGCCACGTCGGCGCTCGCGACGACGGCGGGACTCGTGGCTTCGCATTCTTCGAGCGAAGCGAGTCTCACCGTCTCCGCGAGGAACCCCGAGGGCACCGGCTCCGGCTGGGCGGGGGCAGAGCGGGTGGCCGCCTCCGAGCTCGACGCGTCAGCGCTCGCCGCCGTGGCGGTCGACAAGGCGGTTCGCTCGCAGAAACCCGGGGCTGCCGAACCCAAGCCGTGGAAAGTCGTGCTCGATCCTGCGTGTGTCGCGGAGATGCTCGCCTTCTTCCTCGATGCGCTCGACGCGCGACGCGCCGACGAAGGGCGCAGCTTCTTCTCCAAGAAAGGGGGCGGTACGCGCCTCGGCGAAAAGATGTTCGCCCCTGGCATCACGCTGAAAGGGGACCCCTTCGATCCGGCCACGCCCGCCTCTCCCTATGACGGTGAAGGGCTCGCTATCGAGCCGACCACCTTTGTCGAGAACGGCACCTTGCGTTCGCTCGTGACGTCGCGGTTCTGGGCGAACAAAACGGGAACGCAACCGCGCCCTCGCCCGACAGCGGTTCATCTGCTCGGCGGCGAGGCCCAATCGGTCGAGCAGCTCATCGCCATGGTCGACCGCGGGCTCTACGTGACCCGATTTTGGTACACGCGCTGGTTGGATCCGCAGACCATGACCATCACCGGGCTCACCCGAGACGGCGTCTTTCTCATCGAAAAGGGCGTCATCAAGGGGCCCGTGAACAATTTCCGTTTCAACGAGTCGCCGGCGGCGGTGCTGGCCAAAGCGAAAGCGTGGACACAGGAGACAGCGCGCGTGCCGGCGCGGGGCCCGGTGATGCGCGTACCGGCGATCCTGACCGAGGACTTCCACATGGCGAGCGTGTCGGCCGCGGTGTGAAGTTCGGACGCCCCGACCGCCGCATGCCGCTCGCGACGCGGCAAAATCGATGGTAGCGATCGGGCCACCATGTCCTCACGACCGCCCCCCCGCCGTTCCACGCCACCCCTCAGCCAAGCGGCTGCGAACTCGCCGAAGGCGCGTCTCGACGAAATGAACGCGCGGGCGCTCGAGGGGGGTGGCGCAGCCCGCATCGAAAAGCAGCACGAGGCGGGCAAGCTGACCGCCCGCGAGCGCATCGATCTCCTCTGCGACGCGGGGAGCTTCGTGGAAACCGGGCGCTTCGTCACCCACCGCGCCGTCGATTTCGACATGCAGAATCAGAAGATCCTCGGGGACGGCGTGGTCACCGGGTTCGGCAAGGTCGACGGTCGCAAGGTATTCGTTTTCGCGCAGGACTTCACGGTCTTCGGGGGGTCGCTCTCCGGCGCCTACGCCGCCAAGATCTGCAAGTTGATGGATCTCGCCTGCGAGGTGGGCGCGCCCGTCATTGGGCTCAACGACTCCGGCGGTGCGCGCATTCAGGAAGGGGTCGAATCGCTGGCCGGCTATGCCGATATCTTTCTGCGCAACACGCTGGCGTCAGGCACCGTCCCCCAGATCAGCGCCATCATGGGGCCTTGCGCGGGGGGTGCCGTCTATTCGCCCGCCATCACCGACTTCGTGCTGATGGTCGAGCAGACGAGCTACATGTTCATCACCGGACCGGAAGTCATTCGGACGGTCACCCACGAAGAGGTGACGAAAGAAGCGCTCGGCGGCGCCATGACCCACGCCCAAAAGAGCGGCGTGTGCCACCTGACCGCGCCCGATGACCGTGCTTGCATCGCGCAGCTTCGCGATCTGCTGTCTTTCTTGCCCTCCAACAACGCCGAGGATCCACCGCGCCGGCCGTGCACCGATGCGGTCGATCGCGACGTGCCCGCGCTCGACGACATGGTGCCGGAAACGTCGAGCAAGCCGTACGACATCAAGACCGTCATTCGCGCGGCGGTCGACGACGGCAATCTCTTCGAGATCAGCGAGCGCTACGCTCCCAACATCGTGGTCGGTTTTGCTCGCGTAGGCGGGCGGCCCGTCGGCGTGGTGGCCAACCAACCCATGTTTCTCGCCGGGTGCCTCGACATCGACGCGAGCATCAAAGCGGCGCGGTTCGTGCGCTTCTGCGATTGTTTCAATATTCCGCTCGTCACTTTCGTCGATGTTCCTGGATTTTTGCCCGGCATCGGGCAGGAGTACGGCGGCATTATCAAGCACGGCGCCAAGCTGCTCTTCGCTTTTGCGGAGGCGACGGTTCCGAAGATCACGATCATCACGCGCAAGGCCTACGGCGGCGCCTACGACGTGATGGCCTCCAAGCACATCCGGGCCGATATCAATCTCGCTTTTCCCACGGCCGAGATCGCCGTCATGGGTCCCGATGGTGCCGTCAACATCATCTACCGCCGCGAGATCGAGAATGCGCCCAACGCTGCGGAGGTGCGCGCGAAGTTCGTCGCCGAGTACCGCGATCGGTTTGCCAATCCCTACAAGGCGGCCGAGCTCGGTTTCATCGACGAGGTCATCCACCCGCGGACCTTGCGTCGCCGCTTGGACCAGGCGCTCGACATGCTGAAGGACAAGCGGCAGAGCCTTCCGCCGAAAAAACACGGCAACATTCCCCTGTGAGTGAGCCGTTTACGGCGGGGGGAGAGGTGGTGGAGGGGGCATCGCCTTGACGCACACGTTGCCGGAGCAGACTTTCTTGGCCTTGCACGTGCCGCACTCGAGCGTCTTGCCACACCCGTCGTCGATCATGCCGCAAGTCGCGCCGAGCGCGTCGCAAGTCTTCGGCGTGCAGCCACATCGGTTGGCGTTGCCGCCGCCGCCGCCGCAAGTCATGGGTGCTTGGCAGGTTCCGCAGTGGAGCGTTGCACCGCAGCCGTCGGGCGCGTCGCCACAATCGTAGCCGAGCGCGGCGCATGTATCGGGGGGGCATGGGCGCGGGCCGCATCGGTTCGGGCCGCCGCCGCCGCACATATCCATGCCGCTGCATTTGCCGCACTCGAGCATGTGTCCGCAGCCGTCCTGAATGGTTCCGCAGTTGGCGCCCGCTGCGGCACAGGTGGTGGGCTTGCATTCGCAGCGGTTGGGCGTCCCGTTGGCGGCGCAGCGGTTGGGCGGCGTGCACGTTCCGCAGTCGAGCACCCCGCCGCAACCGTCTGCGATCGTGCCGCATTCGGCGCCTGCACTCGCGCACGTCTTCGGCGTGCACCCGCACTGATTGGGCTCGCCCGCGCCGCCGCAGGTATCCGGGGTGGAGCAATTTCCGCATTCCAGCATCGAACCGCAACCATCCGGGATCGATCCGCAGTCTTTCCCCTGCATGGCGCACGTGGTGGGCTTGCAGCCGCACTGGTTGGGTGTCCCGCCGCCTCCACACGTGCTCGGCGAAGGGCATGCGCCGCAATCGAGGAGCTTGCCGCATTCATCGGAAACCGTGCCGCACGCGGCCCCGAGCTCGCCACAGGTCTTGGGGATGCACGGGCGTTCGCCGCACCGGCCGGCGCCCCCTCCTCCGCAAACCGCGGGAGGCGCGCACGTCCCGCAATCGAGCATCCCCCCGCATTTGTCGGGGATGCTGCCGCAGTTGACCTGCTCGGCTGCACACGTCGTCGGTGTGCACCCACAGCGGTTGGGCATGCCGTTCGCGCCGCAAGTCGTGCCGGGGCAAGTTCCGCAGTCGAGCATGCGACCGCATCCATCAGACACCGTGCCGCACTGGGCGCCGCGGTCGGGGCAGGTCTGCGGCGTGCAGCCGCATTTCTTCGATGTCGCGCCGCCGCCGCACGTTTCGGGTGGGACGCAGGGACCGCACTGCACCGTGCCACCGCATCCGTCGGAGATTTCCCCGCAGCTCGCGCCGAGCTCGGCGCAGGTCCTCGGTGAGCACGGGTCGTCGCCGCATTGGTTGCGACCGCCGCCACCGCAAACGCCCGTTCGACACGAACCGCATTCGCGTACGGCCCCGCATCCGTCGGAGATTCTGCCGCACGCAGCCCCGAGCTCCTCGCAGGTGATCGGAATGCAGCTCGGAGCGTCGATGGAGGACGCATCCCGCGGGTCCGCGGCATCGCGCAGGTCCGACGCGTCACCCGCGTCCGATCCCGTGGAGAGGCGATAGCCTTCGAAATCGTAGTTCCCCACCAGCGCGCATCCAGCGCTGGTACCGAGGCTTGCCGCCACGAGCCCCATTGTCCATCGCGTCGCCGTCATGCGCTGGAAATCTCCAACAGCGTGGCGAAACGCATCAAAAGGTCCCTCGACACCAGACGGAGAAGCCATCGCCGCTGACGCTCGGTGCAACGGCCGTCCTTGCCTTGTCGCGGGGGGACGTGGAAATCAGGAGATAGGCGCCGAGTCCAAGGCCCGCTCCCCCGGCAATCCACGCCGCCGTGTTGACGGTCGTGAGCGTCCTGGCCGTGGCAGCAGCGTCGAACCCGTCCTGGGTGACGCACGCCTTGTTGGGACAATCCGCTTCGACGGTGCTTTTGTAATCGAGCAGCATGACGCCGGTGACAGCCGCGGTCCCCGCGGCGGCCACGCCCGCGCCGGCCAACACCCATCCCAGCGTTCGCGGCCAGGTCGCACCGGTTCTGCCGCTGGCCGCGCTCGAAGGGTCCACTGCGCCCGGATGCACTTTGACCTGCTTCTGTTCACCTTCGCCGAGGCGCACCGCGATCCGCTGCGGCAGGTGGCCGGGCATGTGAACGGTCACGGTGTGGTGTCCCGCGTCGATGGGCAGCGCCACGCCCTGGCTCGCGGGGCCGAGCTCGACGTCGTCACGAAAGACGCGGGCGCCCAGTTCCTTCCCGGACGCGAGCGAAATGGTGAGCCGCGGGAGCTTCCGTTCGAGCGCCTCGACGCGACTTCGGGCGAGAGGCGTCCTGTCGTCGTCCGCGGCCAGCGCGTCGAGTGCCTCTTTCCAATGCTGCCAAGCGCTCGCCACCCTGCCGAGCTTCTCTTCGCAGGTCGCAAGGTTCATCAGCGTGCCCGCGCCGGGATCGAGGCGTTGGCTCTCGGCGAACGAGGGCAAAGCATCCGCATAGCGCTTGGCCTCCATGGCCTCGCGGCCCCGCCGGAAGAGCACTTCCGCCGCGGCGGGGTCGCGCGCTTGCGCGCCCGCGAGCTCGGGCGTCAGAACCAGGAGCAAGTAGCAGGCGGCGATCCAGCTCGAACGGCGCATCAAAGCTACTTGCGCCGGTTCAGGGGATCCGCGGCAGTAGGCTCGCGAGAGCGCTCTGGGAACTCGCGAGAGCGCTCTGGGAAAGAGGGCTCGGACGGTGATCGGGCGCCCGATGCCACCCCGAGTCGAGCGCCCTCGATTGGGCGGACCGCGGCCTTCGGACGAAGCTTGTCGCTGATCGGTTTCATCGGCGAAGGCGCCGGTTCATGCGGTGCCGCGCTCGAGCTCATCGCCGTCGCCGCCGTTTCGGGGGCGGCTTGGCCAGGCGCCAGGGCAAGCCAATCTTCCGCGGTCGCCCCTCGATCGGCCCGGGCCTCTTGCATGGCCATCTTCGGAGCAGGAGCCGTGAACGAACGAAGCGTCTTGCCAAACGGCCGGACGGTGGCCAGCGCGATGAAAGACGCGGCAGCCGACACCGCCACCAAGACGAGCGGCCGAAAGGGTCGCGAGCGCACGGACGTCGGCGCCGTCGGCTCGAGGCTCGGCGTGACCAGCGTCGGGGCGGGAGGCAAGACGCTGTTCACCTTCCTAGGCGGTGCCATGGATTCCGACAGCAGCAAGCGCGCGACTTTTCGGACGGCCAGTTGCATTTCGCAGGCGTTCGACCACCGCGCGCCCTGCTCGAAGGCAAGCGCGCGATCGACCAGGTCGATCAACGGCTGTGGCAGATGCGGTGCGAGTTGGCCGAGCGAAGGGGACGGCAGCGTCATCGCGGCAAGCAGCTCTTCGTTGACGGTGTCGGCTTCGTGCACATGGCGACCCGTGAGGAGAAGGAACATCGTGGCGCCCACTGCCCACAAATCCGTCCGCCCATCGAGCTGCTCCGAGCGGCCGCGTGCCTGCTCCGGCGGCATGAAAGCGGGCGTGCCGAGGGCTGCCCCCGATTGCGTCGTGTGGGTTCGCCCGGGCGTCGTCATCCGCGCGATACCGAAGTCGAGAAGCCTGACTTTGCCGTCTCGGGTGATGAAAATGTTGTCGGGTTTGACGTCGCGATGAACGATTCCCTTGTCGTGCGCTGCAGCGAGAATGTCGAGCAGCTCATCGGCAATGGTCAGAACGCGGGAAGGGAGGAGCCATCCGCCCTCACCCACACACTGCTCCAGGTTTTCCCCTTCGAGCAGGTCCATGATCAAGAAAGCGTGACCATCCTCCGTCACGTCGTCGTCGATCACCGAGACGGCTCCGGGGTGCCCCACGCTGTTGGCGACATACCCCTCGTCCACGAAACGCTGCCGCATCTCGGAGCTCGCCGAGAACTCGGGGTGAAGCATTTTGAGCGCGACGCGTTTGCCATTGCGATGGGTCGCTACGTACACCGCTGCCGTACCCCCCACACCGAGCAATGCCTCGAGATGCCAGCGTTCGCGCACGATCTGCCCGACCCGCCGAACGGCTCGGTGGACCTGCACATTGGCAGAAACGGGGAGCTCCTCGGCGCCTTGCATGGGGTGGTCGTTCTCCTGGAATCAGCCGCTGGACGTATGCCTCGGCCGGCCCACGCCGCTCTGCAGATGTGAAATCGGCAGTTGGCTGACGACAGTGGAACGACCGGCCGGGGTCGTCAATCTGACCTAGGAAAGAGGTGGGACGTGGTTTCCAGGCCTGCCTTTGGCCTGCCTTTCTCGCGCCAGACGGGCTGAGTAGGGTCGACTCCGGACCGAATACGATGCTAAAGTCTCCAAAACTCATGGTCTTTTTACAGACCCCGCCGGTGAGAGGTTCCCTCCGCTGGTCTTCCTCAAACATCTCTGCCGGGGAGGCCGCGCTGCGCGTCGCCCCCTGGCGCTCGGCCGGAGCTCGCAGCCTCGCGACCCGGTCGCCCGGAAGGGCCCTCCACCCATGGCCAAGAATCTTCTCGTCATCAACGTCGATCTGCGAGAGACACGCGTTGCTCTCATCGAAGAAGGAATCATCGCGGAGCTCCATGTCGAGCGTGCCAGTACGCGAAGCACGCTAGGCAACATCGTCCTCGGCAAGGTGAGCCGCGTGCTCCCCGGGATGCAGGCTGCCTTCATCGACATCGGACAGGAACGTGCGGCCTTTCTCCACGTCGAGGATCTCATCCGTCCCGACGACTTCGAGGCGTACCTGACCGGCGGCAAACGTCCCGAAGAGGATGACAGCTCCGCCGAGGAACCAGCGCAGGTGGTGGGAGGCGGCGGTCCCGCGGGCGAGCTAGCGGCAACCATCGGGGCGGCTACGGAGGTTGTCGCCGGATTGCCCCCCTCGTCGGAATCGGCCGCCGCGTCGGAAGCGGCGCCCGCCGACGACGATGCGGGAGACGAAGCGGACGACGCAGCGGAAGGGGCGGACGAAGCAGCCGACGAAGTGCCCTCCGGTGAATCTGCCTTCGATACAAGCGACGAGTCCGACGACGACGAGACCGGGGAGGGGGACGAGGCGGACGACGATGTCAGCGATGCTTTGCCGGACGATAGCGATGGTTCCGACGTCGACGGGGAGGAAGCCGAATTGGAGAGCGCCGAGGCGGAGGACCCCGTGGCGGCCGTGGCGGAAGGATTCAGTGAGAGCACCTCTTCCCCTGTGACTGTCGTGGTGACCGCCGCCGCATCTGCAGAGGGCTTCGTGGTGAGCGGCGGGGAGCAGGTCGGGGAGCCGGTCGTCATCGATCGCCCCGTGGTCGATCCCGCCGAAAGGCGCCGCACGGGGGGCGACGCTCGGCGCCACGACGAACGGGCGCGCCCGAGTGGGCAGCGCGCTGATGGACCGGCGGCCGATGGACGCACCTACCGCAGCAAGCGTTCGGCGCGCTTGCGCAACAACGGTTCGAATTCGAAGAAGAGCGGCCGCGGACGGGACGGCAAACAACAAGGGCGCGGCGGGCGCAATGAGAAGCGCGATGCGTCGCGATTGTCGCGCTCGACGCCGATTCGGGAGGTCGTGCGCGAGGGCCAAGAAGTCATCGTGCAGGTCTCCAAGGAGCCCATTGGCACCAAGGGCGCGCGCGTCACGAGCCACATCTCGCTGCCGGGACGCTACGTGGTGTACATGCCGACCCTCGACCAGATCGGCATTTCCAAGCGCATTGGCTCCGAAAAGGAGCGGGCGCGGTTGCGCGAGGCCATCGAGTCGATCAAGCCGCCGACCGGCGGTCTCATCGTACGCACGGTCGCCGAAGGGCTGACCAAGAAGCAGCTCAAGGCGGATGTCGGCTATCTGGTGAGGCTCTGGGAAGAGGTTGCCAAAAAGCGCGACGAAGCGGGCAAATCGCCGGCCCCGCTTTACCAGGAGCTCGATCTCGTCCTGAAGACGGCGCGCGACCTCTTCACCGACGACATCGCGCAGATCGTCATCGACGACAGGGAGCAGTATCACCGCCTGGTCCGCTTCGTGGAGATGTTCATGCCCGAGCGCGCCAAGGACATCGTGCTCTACAGCGGCGACGAGCCCATCTTCGATGCGTACGGCATCGAAGACGAGATTGGACGCGCCCTCAGCCGCAAGGTGCCGCTTCCGTCGGGCGGTCACCTCATCATCGACCAAGCGGAGGCGCTGACGGCGATCGACGTCAACACGGGCCGGTACGTGGGCAAGGGGTCGAAGGACCTCGAGGACACGCTCTTCAAGACGAATCTCGAAGCGGTCGAAGAGATCGCCTACCAGCTCCGGTTCCGGAATTTGGGCGGTCTCATCGTGCTCGACTTGATCGACATGGATCGCGCCTCGAACCGGGAGAAGGTGCGACGTCGTCTCGAAGATCTGCTGCAAAAAGACAAAGCCAAGACGACGCTGAACCGCATCTCCGATCTCGGCCTCATCGAGATGACGCGCAAACGGACGCGCGAAAGCCTGGGGCGGCTCTTGCACGAGCCCTGCTTCTACTGCGATGGGACGGGCCAGCTTCAGTCGAAGCAAACGGTGGCCTACGAGATCCTGCGCCAGATTCGGCGCGAGCGAGGCTCGCTACCGGGCTACAGCGTCGTCGTCAACGCGCACCCCGCGGTCATCGACCTCATGAAGAGCGAAGAGCGAGAGGCCGTGCAAGAGGCGGAGCGCCGTTTCATGCGGCGCATCGAGCTCGTCGCGCGCAGGGAGTACCATCTCGAGCAGTTCGACTTGCAGGGCAAGTGACGATGACGAGCGACAAGACCGACGACGGGGGGCGGCGCGAACAGCGCGTCACCATCAACAAGGAGTTCGAATCGTTCGACGCGTTCGTGCAGGAGTACGTCACCAACATTTCCCGTACCGGGGCGTTCATCAAATCGAAGACGCCGCTTCCGCTCGGTACCATCGTCAATCTCCGCTTCACCGTGATCATGGACGACATGGAGACCATCGAAGGGGTCGGCGAAGTGGTGCGTATCGAAGAGAATCCGTCCGGGATGGGAGTCGCTTTTCGGGAGATCAATGCCTACTCCAAGGGCATCATCGACAGGCTCTTGACGCAGGGATACGCGCGCGGATAGGCCGACTCGGAAAACGGGCGCTTCGCGTCACGCCGCGCGCGTAAACCAATCCAAGATCTGGCGCTCGAGGCCACGGTCGCCAGGAAGGCCGAGGTCGAGATCAGGGGGGAAGCCGACGTGGCCGCCCCGCTCGACCCATCGCCAATCGACACTCGTAGAGCACTGGCGGAGCGCGTGACGCAGCGTTTTCTCGGGGACCATGGGGTCGTCTTTGGCGGCGACGACGAGCGTCGGCCGGGCAATCGACGAAAGAGCGAAGATCGCGCTCACGCGAGCGTAGTAGTCTTCCGCGCTCGCGAAACCGAACCGAGGGGCGACGACGAGCGTGTCCCAGCTGCGGATTTTGCGAATGCGCATCGCCGTCTCGACCGGGAAGATAACGGGTCGTCGTTTCCCGACGGCGGCGTAGATCCGCTTCAAACCCGAGAGGACGTGATGGCGATAGAACGCGCGCACGGGGCGATCGAAATCGGTGGCTGAAAGATCCAGATCGAGGGGGGCGCAGACCGACGCCACGGCACGGACGCGCGGGTCGGGCGATTCTGCCGCGTAGCGTAAGGCGACGTGTCCGCCCAGCGAATAGCCAAGGAGGTAAATCTGCTCATAGCGGGACGGGATGGAGGCGATGGCCGCCCGCAGATCGGCCGTCAGTCCGGCATGATAGAAATCGGTGCCCTGCAAATCGGCGCCCCGTAGATTGAGCCGCAGGCACGACATTTTCTCGGCATAGGCGGCCACGGAGGGCGGGATCGCGTAATGGCTCGACGCGCTTCCGCCGAGGCCGTGCACGACCAGCAAGAGGGAACGTGCGCCGGGGTAATCCCGCAGAAGTCCCGTCAATTGCACGGAACCCACGTCGGGATCCTGCAGGGTGGTGTTCCAAGACTGCGACGGTGTTTGCGTCGGCAGGAGGGCATGACGGACGAACGGTGCAAGCGTGGCGAGGTGACCTTGAAGCATATGGGATGAACCTACGATGCTATCCCGACGTGAGCAACGATAGGCGTTGCAGCGCCTGACGAAGGACCAGATGGCGCGCGGGTATCAACGCCACAAGTACCGCACCAGATGCAGCCCGAAGGCGAGGATCGCGCCGCCGGTGAACGTGGCGAGGGAGCTCGGACTCCTGCCGCGTCGGCGCGCGGCACGTCCATACGCGCGCATGACCAGGCCGGCCAAGAGTGGCGCACCCAGCAAGATCGCTAGCCGAACCTTGGCCCCGCGCACGAACGGCGCTGGATGAATCGCGACCGAGAGCGCACCCAGCAAAACCCCCAGCATGAACCAGCCCAGCATGCCGAGCAGCGTCTGACGTCGCCGCTTCGTGCGGAGCGCTTGGGAGGTGGCGATCCAGCCGAGATCGAGGAAGAGTTCGCCGAGGAGCGAAAGACCAATCTCCAGCAGGGCTTCCAGCATCGAGGTGTCCTTGCTTCAGGGAGAACGCCGAGCTTGGACGCGTTCGATGTCTCAGGTATCGACGATCCCGGGCGCGCGGAAAACCGTGAGCGCGTCGACGGGCGTGAAACCGAGCCGGCCAGCCAAGGCCGCGGACGCAGGGTTGGAAACCATGGCGCCCCACACCGGCTGCTGACCGCGCGCCCCGTAATGCTCGATGAGGAAACTGACGGCCCTCATGGCGTGGCCGCGGCGCCGGTAAGGCTCGAGCGTGTCGATCGCGACGTCCCACAGGGTTTCGGTGATCGACCCCGCATAGCAGAACGCAGCGACGCTGCGGCCGTCGAAGGCGGCGGCGATTGGCGTGCCTGCAGCTTGCGCGGAGGCAAGCTCATCGCGGAGCTCATCGCGGAGTGTCGACGGTACGAGTGGATGCGGACCGCCGGTGAGAGCGGCAAGCTCGCCCCTTTCGAGAAACCGCACTTCGCCGGGCGCCAGCGTCGGCAGGGGCGATTCTGTGGAGCGACGAAAGAGTACGGCGGATTCGTGCTTCCAGCGGGGCAGCGCGGCGGCTACCCACGGTTCATCATCGGGCACGGCGAGGATTTCGTCGGCCAGGCTGGCCATCTCGACGATCGCCGCTTGCGAGGCGCGCCCCACGACCACGGCTTGATCGCCGTCGCGGTGCAACGCGACGAAACGGGGCGGCGCGGTTGCGACCGGTCCGATGAGTCGCGCTTGGCCGTGCAGCAGCATGCTGCGGATCTCGATCCAACGAGGCAAATCCGGCAGAAGAGCGGCGAGGTCGGCGAGCGACGGCGTCACGGTGTCGTCAGCAACGATGCCGGCGTCGACGTTTCACGGCGACGAGGCCGAGCGCGAGCAACGCGCTCGCACCTGTTGCCGACTGGGCACTCGTACGCGCCAGCGAGCACCCGCAGCCGAGAGTCTCCGGAGCCGACCCGGTGCCGCCCGCTTGCCCCGCGGCGCCATCGGACCCAGCGTTACCCGCCCCCGCCGCGGCGCCACTGCCGCCCGCGCCACCGTTGCCGCCCGCTGCGCCCGCGCCGCCGGCGCCGCCCACGCCACCGCTGCCGCCTGTCGCGCCCGCGCCGCCGCTGCCGCCTGTTGCGCCCGCGCCGCCGCTGCCGCCCGGTGCGCCCGCGCCGCTCGCACCACCACTGCCGCCTGTTGCGCCCGCGCCACCACTGCCGCCTGTTGCGCCCGCGCCGCCGCTGCCGCTCGCACCACCACTGCCGCCGCTGCCGCCTGTTGCGCCCGCGCCAGCCGCTCCGCCGGCTCCTCCCGCGGTGTCTCGCGCCGCGTCGACGCCGCTGTCAGCGGTGCCGGTCCCTCCGTCGGCACCGTCCTGGATCGAGATCTTGGCGCAGTGATGATAAAAACAAGGCGCTCCGTGCGACGACATGAACTCGATGATTTGAAGCGTGCACGAGGTACAGGTCACGTTGGTGGGGAGCTTCACCTGAAACGACTGCGGTGCACTGAACCGCTGGGTGTGGACAAGCATGCCGTCGGCCAGGATCGGAAACGCGGGATTTTGCTGGATGGCGACGCTTCCGCACTCCGTGGCCCCCGCGGTGACCGTCGGCGCGGGCGGAAGCTCGCTCGGCGAATTGACCGCCAGCGCGACCCGGTAGTGGCCCGGATGATAGACGGTCTCTTCCAATTGGATCGTCACCGTGTCGCCAGGGCGATACGGGGTGACGGTATTGGTCGCAGTTTGCGGCGCCTCGTTGCCACAAGGGCCCATCTTCTGGGGCGAGCCGTCGGTGCTCTGCATCATCCAGTTGGGAGGCTCGGTCAAGCGAAAGTGCGCATCGGCGCGGTTCGGCCAGAGCGCGGCGGCCGCTCCGAGCGCCAGCGCAGTGACGAGCGCACGGCGTCTTCGCACGGTCCGAAGCATCGTGGACATGGGTCTCCTCCGGGAGCGGGGTGAGGCCGTTACCATACGCCGGCCAAGCCCATCGAGCCCGTGTTTTGCAGCGGAACCTGGCTCAGCTGAATTTTCGTTGGAGAAAGGAATGATCGTCGAGCTGTTTGCGCACGGCGCGCGCGAGCGAATCAGGGCCGAATGGTTTGGGCAAAAGCGAGACGCCAGGGTCCACCACGCCCCGATGAACGATCTCGTCCTCGGCGTATCCCGACATGAAGAGGACCGCCAGGTGCGGGCGCTCCTCCGATAAGAGGCGCGCCAGCTCCGGGCCGCTGATCTCCGGCATGATCACGTCGGTCAAGAGAAGGTCGACGGTTTGCGTATCGGTGCGTTTCAATGCTTCACTCGCCGAGGCACACTCGATGACGTGATAGCCGAGGTCGAGCAGGATCCTGCGGGCCAGGTCGCGGATCCACGGGTCGTCCTCGACCAGAAGGATCGTTTCCGCGCCGCCTTTGGCGGGCGTCGAATCGGTGGGCGGCGTGACGCTCGGCACCTCGCGCGAGCGAGGAAACAGCAATCGAAAGACGGTTCCGCGGCCGACTTCGCTCTGCACCGCAACGTGGCCACCGCTCTGGCTGGCGATGCCGCGCACGATCGCGAGACCGAGCCCCGTTCCTCGCCCCTGTTCCTTGGTGCTGTAGAACGGCTCGAAGATACGCGCCGTCGTCCGGACGTCCATGCCGAGCCCGGTGTCTTGCACCGAAAGCTCGACGTACGAGCCCGGCTGCACCATCGACCCCGCGAACAAGGTGGGCGTCTCGATGACGAGATTACTCGTCGCGATCGTCAAGCTGCCGCCGCGGGGCATGGCGTCATGCGCGTTGACGGCGAGGTTCAGGAGGATCTGCTCGACCTGGCTTCGATCGAGCTTCACCGACCAAAGGTCTTGCTCTGACCGCACCTCGAGCTCGACGTCCTCGCCGAGCAGTCGCGCCAGCATCCCTCGGACGTGGATGACCACCTCGCCGAGATCGAGGACCTTCGGCGAAATCACTTGTTGCCTGCTGAAGGCGAGGAGTTGTCGTGTGAGGGCTGCCGCGCGTTCGCCCGCCTCGCGAATTTCTTGCAGCTCGTCGCGTAGCTCGGTATCGAGCGCGGGCCGTGCCAGCAGAAGCTCGAGCCCTCCCAGAACGACGGTCAGAATGTTGTTGAAGTCGTGGGCCACGCCGCCCGCGAGTCGACCGAGGGCCTCCAGCCGCTGGGCCCGCACGAGATCGGCGTCCCGTTCCCTGAGCGTGTGCTCGGCGCGCAAACGTACCGTGATATCGGTCAAGAAAGCGGAGATGGTGACCTCGCCGTTGGCCATGCCCATGGGTCCGAGGCGGCACGAGTACCAGGCCTCGGCGCCGTCGGGCGCCGTCACGCTGATCTGAACATCGCGAAGGGAGCGGTCGCGCCGGACCGCGGCAATCGCTTGGTCGAGCTCGGCGCCGTGTGCCGGCGCGATCAACGCGCAGAGCCGACGACCCACGAGGGCGCGTGGATCGGAGCCGTGAAAGGAGCGGTTGGCCGACGTGATCGATCCATCTTCGGACAGGAGGAGAATGAGCCCTGGCGCATTCTCGGCGAGCGCGCGCCAGCGTTCTTCGGAAACGCGCAGGGCGGCTTCGACCACGGACTGCGCCGCCACGCGCCGTTCCAGCATGGCGCTCTTCGCGTCGAGCTCGAGCTCCTGCTCTCCGAGCTGCTCGATCATCGACTCCAGCCCTCGCACACGCCGCACCACCTGCCGCGCGTACGAAACGATGGTGCGTGGAGGGGGCGGCCTGAGCACCGCCGTCATCGCGTGCGTCGAGACGTCGCGCGACAGAATCTCCGACTCCGGCATGCCGACGATCTGCGGCAAACCTCGCAAAACCCCGAGCGAAGCTTGGAAGACGGCCAGCGATCCGCGGTAACTCTCGGGAATCGAAATCGAGATGCGCAACCGGTCAGGAGCGAGCTCGACGCACTCCGAGCGCATGTGACGGTATTGGTTCGGAATGCCCCAGCGGGAGTTCAGCCGATAGAGCGCGACCGGGCTCGAGATCAATTGTGCCACCCTCTGAAACTGGTGCCGACCCGGGGCCGCCGAGGAGATCAAAGCGAACTGCTCGAGCCCCTCCGGCCCTCCGAGCATTTGCTGCAAACGCTCGATGATGTCGACCCACGTGTCCCAGTCGACGCGACCGCCGGGAGCCCTGAGCTCGGCTTCCGAAACGACCAGCCCGTCGATCAGCGGGCGCACGTCCATCTTCAGCCGTTCGAGCGCCGCCAGAAGCAGGCGCACACCGCTGGTGCTGACTTCCTTCAGACAGTTGAGATACCAGCGCCCGCCAGGAGCGGCAATCGCGCTCCGCGCTTCCGGACCGATGGTCCCTTGGGCCGGGGGGGCTGCTTTCTTCGGTGATGCTGTCAACGCGGTGACGGCGGGATTGCGCGCGAGCTCGGTCTTACCTAAAGAGCACGACCCCCGTGACGATCGCCGCGATGGTCGCGTCGGCGACCATGTGAGCAAGCACCGGAGCGAGGAGCCCCTCCGCCGTTTTTCGGAGCAAGCCGAGCCCGATTGCCCAGACGGCCACCAGCCCGACCCCCACGACGCCATGCGGAAAGCCGTGCGCGTGCGCCGCCCCGAACGAGAGCGCCTGAAGGAAGATGGCATCCCGGGTCGGCAGCAATGCCGACAAACGCGTTTGAATGACGCCGCGCCAAATGAGCTCGACCTTGGGAAGGCTCTGCGTGATGTTGCTCAAGTCCGGCTGAAACAGAACGAACCAGGCCACGAGCGCGAACGGCGTGACGATCGCGCATCCTACCGTCCCCCACATGGGCACCCGCCCCACCGGCTCCCGAAGCGAGCCGAGGGCCGGCCGGGCTCGCGACGCCAAGAAGAAGACACCCAGTGCAAGAGGCATCGTCGCTTGCCAGGCGATGCCCGTCATTTTCCCGCCCGCCTTGCTCAAACGCCGGTCTTGGCGTAAAGAGGCGCCACCATGTTTCTCATGATTTCCAAGGGTCCCCGCAAGTCGACCCGCACGCGTTCCAAGCGTTACCGCGCGAAGCTCAAGGCGAAGAACCGCGGCCGCCGCAACCGCGTGTACGGCCTCGCCTAGAGCTCGAAAGCGGGCCCCCCGCCGCGTGGCGTTCCCTTAGGGAGGAACGTACGGCGTCGCGCGCCATTCTCGGCCTTTCCATCCCCGCTCAGGCGGGTGCTCGCCAAGCTGGGTGCTGATAAACTCCGCGGCGCGCCGGCGCCGTCCCATCGAGCTTCATGGCGGAGAGGCCGCGCGAGGTCGCGCCCCGATGTCCTCTGTCGCAGGGTAGATCTCCAACTCGCCTGTTGCCGACGTTGCCGCCGGACTCGCGTTCTGGCCCCCATGTCCAAGGCGACGCTCCCAAGCGCGCTCCGGTGGGGCGTCGTGTTGCCGAGCCCAAAGCCGCGGGCCAAAAAAGCGCAATAAAATCGCTCGCATGTGAGGTGGGTGCCGAGTCGAGACTTACATCGACGCCTTCTTTTTAGGCGTTTCCTGGCGCGCAGCGCACGTGTCAGGCCATTAGAAGATAAGGCTCGATGGGTCTCATTTCTTCGATCCGACCGATCAAAAGCTGGCTGGCGTTCCATTGACTAACGTGAACGAGGCTTCCGCCACCGTCTTGCTGTTGCCGGACCGCGAATCGGAAGCGCGCCCCAAGCTGCCCGCCGACCCAGACGAACGCATTCGTTCTCTGCTCGTCACGCATTTCGATTTCGTATGGCGATCGTTGCGCCGTCTCGGTGTTCCGAGCTCCTCGGTCGACGACGCCGCGCAGGAAGTCTTTTGGATCGCTGCTCGCAAGCTCGATCACATCGAGCCTGGCTCCGAGCGAGCCTTTCTCTTTGCCGTCGTGATGCGCTTTGCTTCCGATGTCCGGCGCCGTCAGGCGCGAAATCGAGAATTCGCCGATAGCGCCGCCCTGGAAGCGGCCATCGATTCTCACGCCGACATCGAGATCCTCGTCGACCAAAAGCGGGCGCGCGATCTGCTGGACCTGGTGCTCGACTGCCTGCCGTTCGAGCTTCGCACCGTGCTCATGTTGAGCGAGGGCGAACGGCTGACGATGGCGGAAGTCGCATGCCTATTGAGAATTCCTCAAGGCACCGTCGCTTCGCGCTTGCGCCGCGCACGGCAACTTTTCGAGGCCAAAGTGGACGAGCTGTTCGGCCCCGACCGAGCCGAGGAGAGTGGCCAGTGACACGCCCTACCAACGAGAGTATGGCCCGAGCCCTTCTGGAGAGCTTTTCGCAGGACCAGGTTTCAGCGCAGGCAAAAAAGCGAGCGTTTGCAGCTTTCGGGATGGCAGCGGGAGTGGCGAGCGTATCGACGACGGCCACGGGCTCGGCCGAGATAGTCGCGAGCGCAGGGGCGCCAGGCGCGTCGATGGTCGCAAAAGGCCTGATCACGGCGGGGGGCTTTTCAACGGTCAAAGCGTTGATCGCGGGAGCAGTCGTGGGCGCCGTTGTCGTGCACGCCGGCCAGCGCATGGCTACGTATTTCGGTGACACGCCGCCATCGAGCTCTCCCGTCGTCACTCGCGCGGCTGACCCGGCCGACCCAGCCCTAGGGCCAACGCTCCCATCGCCCGATGTCCCCCCAGGACGCGCGGAGGAAGATCCGGCGCTCGGCGCGACGGGCATCAATTCTCCGCCGCCTGCGCCTATCGAACCGTTGCGCGCTCGCGCGCGGGCCGTCGCGCGCGCCGCGCCGCCGGCGAGCATCGGCGCCGCACCGAAACCGACTCTCGAGCAGAGATCGGGCGCGCCGAGTGCGGCTCTGGCAGCGAGCGTGAGACCATCTTCTCCCGCGACGCTGACGGGCGAAGTCGTTCGACTCGATCGAGCGCGCGCCGCGCTTCGCGAGGGGTCATCGTCGCGTGCGTTGCGGGAGCTGGATGGCTACGATGCCGAGTTCGCGAACGGTGCGCTTCGTCAAGAAGCGACGGTGCTTCGCATCGAATTGCTCGTCGAGATGGGCGACGAGGCCCGAGCGCGCGCCTTGGCCGGCGCCTTTGCCTCGGCTCATCCGAGAAGCGGCTATCTCAACAAGCTCCGTGAATTGCTTGCTCGCGAGTCCAAACGACCTGCGCCGTGATCAAAGTGCCCTGCTCGGTCCATTGAGCAGTGTGGCTGTCATGATGACCTGGTCGAGGGCGATCGGTTGGAGCTGGCTGGCGTGGGCGTTGTCCGCATGCGGCTCACCCGTGTCGATCGGCAATGTGCGCAATGACGCCGACGCGACGAATTTGGACGACTCCGGTGGCGCAACGGGCAGCGGCGGCGAATCGGGCAGCGCGGGCCATGGCGGTGCGTCCGGCAGCGGCGCGGCGGGCGGCGGCGGCGCATCGGGGAGCGCGGGCCATGGCGGCGCGTCCGGTCGCGGTGGCGCGGCGGGCGCATCGATCGACGCTGCGACCGATGTCGCGACCACGGACGGAGCTGGTGGCGGCACCGACGCATCGACTGATGACGCCGCGGACGGGTCGGGCCAAGGAGGAACCGCGGGCGAAGGGGGAGCGTCGATGAGCGACGGCGCAGCGGGCACCGGCGACGCGACTGGCGATCGGCCCGATGCGGTCGAGGGAGGGCCGGGCACGCAACCGGCCTGTGCGCGAATCTTGGCGACGGTCAACCGGGACTCGTGGATTGCGTTCGACTCCGATCGCGACGCCTTGAAGCGCAATCTCTACATGATGCGTCCCGATCTTTCCGGGCTCACCCAGCTGACGACGGGGACGAATGTAGACCGCGAGCCGTTCTTTTCTTACGACGGCACGCGGCTCTCGTACACTTCCGTGGTCGCGGGAATATCGCAGATTTTCATCATGGACCTCGCGTCGCGTACGTCGGTTCAGGTGACGCGCCGCCCGGAAGGCGCGGACCAGTCGTCCTTCTCGCGCGACGGCCAGTGGGTGGCGTTCCACAGCGGTCGTTCGATCTACGTCATCAAGACGGATGGAACCGGCGAACGCCTCGTCGGGACGGGGCCAGATTACGTGAATGACTCGACGTGGCCGGCTTTCAGCGCTGACGGTACGGTCCTCTTGTTCGATCAAGGCGATGTCTACAGCCTCAAGCTCGATGGCACCGGTCTTCGCTCCGTCGTGAACAACGGTGGGTCGAGCAGCCGAATGTCGGCCGTATCGCCCTCCGGCGTCGACCTCGCCATTTCTCTTGCGTGCAACCCCTCGCAAGGGATCTGGACGGTCCCCTTCGCAATGACCACGGAGGGGTGCAGCGGGCATCGCGTCACGCCATACGACAATTTCAATTCCTGGCGTCCGACTTGGGGCACCGGTTCGGTACTCGCGTACTACCGCGCCGATCGAGGCACCAACAGGGCCGTGATCGTCATGATCTCGACCGTGGACCCTCAACCTTGTTTTCTCACCGCGGGTCCCGAGGACAGCCGCAACCCGTCGTGGTCGCAATGAAGACGGGACTCCCGAGCCGATCGAGATGGCCGACGAGCCGTGATCAACCTGCGTTGCGTCGCCCATTGAGCAGCGTGGAGCTCATGAGGCGCTGGCCTGTGGCGAGTGGGTGCGGTTTGCTGCTGTGGGCAGTGTCCGCGTGCAGCTCGCCGGTACCGATCGGCGATGTGCGCAATGCGGCGGGCAACACGAACATGGACGGTTCCGGCGGCGCCGGGGCGCCGGGCACCGGCGGAGCAGCGGGCAATGCGGGCAGTGGCGGCGCGTCGGGCGATGGCGGCGCGTCGGGCACGTCGTTGAGCGACGCTGCGAGCGATATCGCGACCGACGGAAGTGGTGGCACTTCGGACGCATCGACGACCGATGGAGCGGTGGAAGCGTCGGGCCCGGGCGGCGACGCCGGCGCCGATGGAACGTCGATGAGCGACGGCGCAGCGGGCACGGGCGACGCGATCAGCGATCGACAGGATGCAGTCGAGGGTGGGCCTGGCACGCAGCCGGCGTGCGCGGGCCTTTTGGCAATGGTCAATCGGGACTCGTGGATTGCGTTCGATTCCGATCGCGACGGCTTGCGTCGCAACCTCTACATGATGCATCCCGATCGCTCGGGGCTCACCCAGCTCACGAAGGGGACGAACGTGGACCGCGAGCCGTTCTTTTCTTATGACGGCACACGGCTTTCGTACAGTTCCGTGGTTGCGGGAAAATCGCAGATTTTCATCATGGATCTCGCGACGCGCACGTCGATTCAGGTGACGCGCCGCCCGGAAGGCGCCGATCAATCGTCCTTCTCGCGCGACGGTCAGTGGGTGGCGTTCCACAGCGATCGTTCGGTCCATGTCATCAAGACCGATGGAACCGGCGAACGACTCGTCGGAACGGCGCCCGATGCATTGGCTTCGTACCGGTGGCCCGCTTTCACCGCTGACGGCACCGGGCTCGTGTTCGACAACCAGAACGGGATCGACACCGTGAAGCTCGACGGTACCGGCCTTCGCCACGTCGCGTACAACACGAACACGGAGGGTCCGGCGGTCTCGCCGTCCGGCGTCGATGTCGCAGCTTCGATGGAGTGCCAAGCCCAATCGATTTGGATGTCACCCTTGGGAACGAACACCGAGCCTTGCAACGGGCGTCGTATCACCCCGCAGGACGGTTTCGACTCGTGGCGTCCGACCTGGGGCACGGCCTTGGTGCTCGCGTACCACCGCACCGATCGAGCCACCAACAGGGCCGTCATCGCCATGATCTCGGCCGTCGATTCGCAGACTTGCCTCCTCACGATGGGACCCGAGGACAGCCGCAACGCGTCGTGGTCGCCATGACGCCGGGGTCCCGTCATCGAGCAGCATGGAGGTCATCGCGGCCCGGTCGCGCAATGGGCCGTGGGAGTTGGCTGGCGTGGGTCTTGGTTGCATGCAGTTCCCCCGGACCGATCGGCAGGGTGCGCGATGACGCGGGCGGGGTGAACTTGGCCGATTCTGGCGACGCGGCCGCCAGCGGCGGAGCAGCGGGTAGCGCGAACAATAGCGGCGCGTCGGGCAGCGGTGGTGCGTCGGGCCGTGGTGGCGCGTCGGGCGCGTCGACGATCGACGCGGCAACGGATCGCGCGACGACCGGCGGAAGCGGCGGTGCGGACGCATCGACGACGGATGGCGCCGCGGGGGCGTCGGGCCAGGGAGGCACCGCGGGCGCCAGTGGAACGATGCTCGACGGCGCTGCGGGCAGTGGCGGCGCGACGGGCGGTCCGCTGGATGCGGCCGATGGATCGCCGGGAACGCAGCCGGCGTGCGGCGGGCTATTGGCAATGGTCGATCGACAGTCGTGGATCGCCTTCGATTCCGATCGCGATGGCTTGAATCGCAACCTCTACATGATGCATCCCGATGGCTCTGGGCTTACGCAGCTGACTCAAGGGATGAATGTGGACCGCGAGCCGTCCTTTTCTATCGACGGTACGCGGCTCTCGTACAGCTCTGTCGTCGCGGGAAAATCGCAAATTTTCATCATGGACCTCGCGACGCGCACGTCGGTTCAGGTGACGCATCGGCCGGAAGGTGCCGACGAATCGTCCTTCTCGCGCGACGGCCAGTGGGTGGCGTTTCACAGCGGTCCTTCGGTCTACATCATCAAGACGGATGGAACGGGCGAACGATTCGTTGCGGCGGGGATCGATGACACCAATGCCTACCGGTGGCCGGTCTTCAGCGCTGACGGTACCGAGCTCGTGTTCGGCGGGTGGGCCTCGATCAGTGCCGTCAAGCTCGACAACGCCGCCCTTCGCGCGCTCGCGTTCGGCATCACGCCCGCGATATCGCCGTCCGGGGTCGACGTCGCCTTTTCCAGGGGATGCGACGACCCCTCGACGGCGATCTGGATGTCACCCTTCGCAACGACCACCGAAAGTTGTCGAGGGCGTCGAATTACTCCCATCGACGGTTTGCAGTCCGACCATCCCACTTGGGGCACCAGCGTCGTCCTCGCGTGCCACCGCTTCGTTCGGTCCACCAACAGGGCGGTCATCGCCATGGTCTCGGCGGTCGACGCTCAGACTTGCATTCTGACGTCGGGTCCCGAGGACAGCCGTAACCCGTCGTGGTCGCAACCCAGGACCCCATGACTCGATCAAGAACAACGCACTGGAGTTGGGTGCCGTGGGTCTTGGCGGCATGCAGTTCGCCAGCACCGATCCGCCAGGTGCGCAATGACGCAGGCACCATGAACGTGGCCGATTCGAGCGGTGCTGCAGGTAGCGGCGGCGCAGCGGGCAGCGGTGGTGCAGCGGCGCGCGACGGAGCAGCAGGCAGTGCGGATGGCGGCGCGTCAGGCAGTGGCGGCGCGTCGGGCACGCCGGTGAGCGATGCTGCGACGGATAGCGCGACGACGGGCGGCAGCGGTGGCACGGCGGACGCATCGACGACAGATGGCGCCGCGGGAGCGTCGGGCCGGGGAGGCAGCGCGGGCGCTGGGGGAACGTCGACGAGCGACGGCGCCGCGGGGGCCGGAGGCGCCGCGGGCGGTCAGCCCGATCCGGGCGATGGGGGACCGGGAACGCAGCCGGGGTGCGCGGGGATTGTGGCGATGGTCGATCGGCGGTCGTGGATTGCGTTCGATTCCGATCGCGACAACTTGAATCGTAACCTTTACATGATGCACCCCGATCGCTCGGGGCCCACCCAGCTGACCAAAGGGGTGAATGGCGATCGCGAGCCGGCCTTTTCGTACGACGGCAAGCGGCTCTCGTACACTTCGATGGTCGCGGCAAAACCGCAGATTTTCGTCATGGACCTCGCCACACGTGCGTCGGTTCAGGTGACGAAGCGCTCGGTAGGCGCCGACCAATCGTCTTTTTCGCGCGATGGTCAGTGGCTCGCGTTTCACAGCGAGCGTTCGGTCTACATCATCAAGGCGGATGGAACCGGCGAACGACTCGTCGCGACGGAGCCCGGGGAAACGGGTGCCTTTACGTGGCCGGCTTTCGGCGCTGACGGTACCGAGCTGTTGTTCTCGAGGCCCGGGATCCATGCCGTCTTGCTCGACGGCACTGGGCTTCGCTTCGTCGCGCCAGGCTTGGGCTTTCCCGCGGTATCGCCGTCCGGTGTCGATGTCGCCTCATCCCATGAATGCGATCCAGGTGGGTCCACGTCGATTTGGATGACACCCTTCGCACTCAGCACCCAATCTTGCAACGGCCGTCGAATCACTCCTGTCGACGGTTTCCAGTCCGACCATCCAACGTGGAACACCAGGTTCGTGGTCGCGTACCACCGCCTCGATCGGCCCAACAAGAGGGCGGTCATCGTCATGGCCTCGGCCGTCGACTCTCAATCCTGCATCCTCACGTCGGAACCGGAGGACAGCCGCAATCCATCGTGGTCGCCATGACCGCCGGAAGCCCGTTATCGCGTCGCGTGGAGATCATCATGGACCGGTCGAGAGTAAGCCGTTGGAGTTGGCTGGTGTGGGCCTTGGCCGCATGTAGCAGCGATCCGACGCCGATTGGCGATGTGCGCAATGACGCGGACACAGGGAACGTTACCGATTCCGGCGACGCAGCGGGTGGCGGCGACGAAACGGGCGGCGCAGGCAGCGCTGGCGCGTCCGGGAGCGGGGCAGGCAGTGGCGGTGCGTCGGGAACATCGATGGTCGACGCTTCCGACGGCGCGACGACGGGCGGAAGGGGCGGCGCCGCGGACGTATCGACGACCGATGGGGCCGGCGCGTCGGGTCAGGGAGGCAACGCCGGCGCCGGCGGAACGTCGATGAGCGACGGCGCCGCGGGGACCGGAGGCGCGACGGGGGGTCAGCCAGATGCGGCCGACGGGGCCCCGGGAACTCAGCCGGCGTGTGCGGGACTTTTGTCGATGGTGGATCGGGAGTCGTGGATCGCCTTCGACTCCGATCGCGACGGCTTGAATCGCAATCTCTACCTGATTCGCCCCGATCGCACGGGACTCACCCAGCTGACGAAAGGGATGAACGTGGATCGCGAGCCGTTCTTTTCTTATGACGGCATGCGGCTCTCGTACACTTCTGTCGTCGAGGGAAAATCGCAAATTTTCATCATGGACCTCAATACGCTCGCCGCGGTCCAAGTGACGCACCGCCCGGAAGGCGCCGATCAATCGTCTTTTTCGCGCGACGGCCAGTGGGTGGCGTTCCGCAGTGGCGCTTCTATCTACGTCATCAAGACGGATGGAACGGGTGAACAGCTCGTCGCGTCGGGGGCCGATTCATTCAATTCCTACCGATGGCCGGCGTTCAGCTTCGATGGTACCGAGCTCGTGTTCGACCGCGCCGGGATCTTTGCCATCAAGCTCGACGGCACCGGTCTTCGCCCGCTGGCGGGGGGTTCGATGCCTTACACCGGGACGCCGGCAGTCTCGCCGTCCGGCGTCGACGTGGCCGCTTCCATTTCGTGCGATCGCGGAGCGAACTCCACTTCGATCTGGATGTCACCCTTCGCAACCAACAGCCAGTATTGCAATGGGCGTCGCATTACGCCTGTCGACCTTTTGCTGTCCGAGCGTCCTACTTGGGGCACCAGCCTCGTGCTCGCGTACCACCGCACGGATCGAGCCACCAACAGGGCGGTCATCGCCATGATCTCGGCCGTCGACTCCCAGCCTTGCATCCTCACGTCGGGACCGGAGGACAGCCGCAACCCGTCGTGGTCGCCACCCATCGCACCCCGTTGAGCCGTCGTCCTTGAAGCGTCGCGCCGCATGCCTCATTCTCGTGGAAAATGAGGCGCGCCGCAGCTCGGTTGTCCTTGTTGGCGATGCTGATCGCCGGGGCCCGAACAGCTTCCGCGCAGGTCGCGAGCCATGACGCAACGTTGGAAGCGGTCGCTGTGCGCGTCGACGGCTTTCCCGGGTGCCCGAGCAGCGAGGAGTTCTGGCGCCGCCTTTCGCGTCGCGCTCCCGGCATTCGACTCACGCGACCAGGGGAACCGGGACGTGTCTTCGTCGTGCGATTCCAAGCGACGGAGAACGGCCATACGACGGGTCGACTTCGCGTCCTCGACATCGAAGGGAGCGCGCTCGAACGCGAGGTCAGCGGCGCCACCTGCGTCGAGGTAGCCGACGCGCTGGCGCTCGTCGCCGCCGTGGCCGCCCGCTCCGACGCGACCATCGACACCCCGTCGGACGCTGAACCCGCGCCAGAACGCTCCCCACGTTCGCCGCGACCTCCCGCGACGGAAACAGCGGTGGCTCCGGTGAGCGAGGAGCGCGCGCCTGCCTGGAGCCTTCTCGTTCGAGGCCAGACCTCGCTCCGCACGCAAGTCTTACCTGCTTCACTCTACGGAGCGGGAGCGGGCTTCGAGTTTGCCCGCGACGGGTCGTCTTCCTGGCAACCAGCGATCGGCGCGATGCTGGAAGCGACGCTCACCGGAACGGCAAGCACCGACCACATCGCCCCCAATACGGAAATGGCGGCCCAGCTCACCATGGTTCGCGTCGTGGCTTCCCCGTTGCGCTTGCGCGCAGGAGTGGTCGACCTGCGCCCCTATGTTTCACTCGACGTCGGGAGATTGGCCTTGGAGGGCAGAGGGAGCGGTCTCACGCGCGACGCCCAAAATCGAATGTTCTGGATCGCTGCCGCGCTCCTGGCGCAGGCCGACGTTCGATTGGGCGCAGGATGGATCGTCGGCGCCAGCGTGGGCGCGGAGGTTCACCCCTTTCTCTACCAGTTCAAATACACCGATCGCGACGTCTACCAGGTGGGCGACATTGGGCTCATCGCCGGTCTGTCGGTCGCCTACCGTTTCGAATGATTACGATCCGCCGCGGCGCAGCTCCGTGAGCACCAGCTTCGCCACCGCTTTCAGCGTGTCGAATACTCCCACGCCAGTGCGCGCCACCCCTTCGAACTCGGGCACGTTGGTCGGATTGAGCAGCTGTTTCAACTCCTCGACCGAGGCGACTTCCGGGAGATCGCGCTTGTTGTACTGGACGACGTAGGGGAGCTTGTCGAGCAAGTACCCCTGCTCGCCCAAGTTGGTGCGGAGGTTCTCGAGGCTTTCGAGGTTGGCTTCGATGCGGCCGATCTGCGAGTCGGCGACGAAGACGACGCCGTCCACGCCCTTCAGAATGAGCTTGCGGCTCGCGTCGTAAAACACCTGCCCGGGCACGGTGTAGAGGTGGAAGCGGGTTTTGAAGCCTTTGATTTCGCCGAGCGAGAGAGGAAGAAAGTCGAAGAAGAGGGTGCGCTCCGTCTCGGTGGCAAGGGAGATCATCTTGCCTTTGGCCTCGGGGTTGGTGCGTTCGTAGATGTACTGGAGGTTCGTCGTTTTGCCGCACAGGCCCGGACCGTAATAGACGATCTTGCAGTTGATCTCCCTGGCCATGTAATTGATAAAGCTCATCGGGCGTGCCTCTTTCAGTCGTTGAAGAGGTTGTCGATGTCTTCATCCGTAATTTCGGCGAAGGGCGAGTCGGCTCCAGGCTCCTGCACTTTCTTGAGGAGGGACTCGAAGATGCCATTGAGCTCTTCGCTCGCCTTTTTCACGCGCAGGCGAACGAGGCCAAGGCTCGATTTAGAATCGAAGATCACGACCAGAATGACCCGATTCCCGACCAATTGAATGTGGATATTGGCTTTTTCCCCTTCGTGAAACTGGGTGGCAAACTCGTTCTCTTTGAGCAGCTTGGCCATGCCCCCCGTGGCGGCGATGTTACCGGCCGTGAGCGAAGCGAGCGAAGTGGTGTCCAGGTTGTCGACGTCGCCGCTGGCGGCGATGAGTTGACCGTTCTTGTCGACGATGAACACGACCTTGGAGTTCGCGTCCTTCACCAGTCGATCCACGACCGTTTGGATCAGGTTGAACTCCTCCTCGTACATCACCATCTGGGGATTGACCATCATGCCTCCGGCCAACGTGTTCTCAGCAACTGTCGCATTCTAGGGTATTTGTCGTCCCGACTGCCGGCCTCGGGCCCGCCGGGTACGTGGCCTCTCAGGGCTGTGTCGCATTCTAGGGCATTTCGCTCCGACTTCGCGACTTTAGCTTTTCGGTTTTATCCGAACCGGGGTTGGTGGAGCAAGCTGCGCAAGCGTGCTGGTAAGCGTCGTCCTGCCAGGACGCTCGGGCGTCACTTTCTTGTCGGGTCGCCCTCTGTAGGGTCGTCGTCGCCCGACGAGCGATTGGCACGCACGTGGCGGCGCCCTTCGCCGGTGAAGGAGCGGTAACTCTCGAGCAAGGGGGCACGATCCGGCAGGTGCTCCCGGACCAGCTCGACGAGCTTTTGGGCGTCGACGAGCTCGACTTGGGCGGGTGTGGAGCGCATGGCAGCGTGAGCTTCGTCGGTAAACCCGGCGGCGGAGATGAAAATCCCCTTGAGGGCCCCCATATCCCCCCGCACGCTGTCCGCAAAACCGAGGACTTCGGCGGCATCGACCTGCCCCGAGGCGGTGACGGGGGAAGCGTGGATGAGAATACGGCCGCCAGTGAGGGGTCGCGGATCACGGCAGGTGAGCTCGAGGACCCCCCCCGTCCCTTGGGACGAAAAGACGATTTCCATCCCCAGCCCTTGCAAAAGTTCTTTGATGATGTCTTCGAACTCGTCGGGGGTGATGGGAGGGCGGTCATCGATGGATTGGCCCGGAGTGAGCGATGCCTGACGCGGCACATTGGGGGAGTAGCGCGCGATGATCACGATGAGCAAGAAGCCGAGCAAGAGCGGCGCGAGCGCTACGACCAGAACGATCATGACCGAGCACTGACGTAGTCGATCGAGCGGGCAAAGGCTATCCTCGGCGCTCTCTGGCCATCGCTGGCCTCGATGTGTCCGCGGCGTCATCGCGGTGTCCGCGGCGTCATCTCCGCGGCGGCGCGTCAGCCGCTCGTCTTCCACATCACGACCACACCGATGGCGGCAAAGGCGAATGCAACCGTGGCAATGGCGAGCGCCGTCCAGGCCCAGGCGCGCACGCCGCGGGCTTGCGCGCTGTGCGCCAAGAGTACGCCCTCCAGTACGGCCGCCGCCCCGAGGGCAATCGCGGAGAGGGTGCGAGCGCGGTAGCGGCGATCTTGATCGCGTTTTTCGGCGGCCGGCAGACCATCGAGAAGGAGCAGGTCTCGAAATGGGCGCTCGTCGAGGACGGCCGTGGGGGACACGGGCCAAGACACGCGAGCGACGGGCCAGCCGACCGTGCCGGCGCTCGTTTGGAGTGGGTCGCTGGACAGGGTGACCCATATCGGCTCATGCGTGCCGGTTTCCGGCGCGCGCGCCACCGCGGGCCAATCGATGCCGCCATGGGCGAATCCGCGGGTATCCCCCGCAACGAGGGGGATGACGCCGCCCCACAAGCGTGCGCTCGGCGTCGCGAGCGTGACGTACGCAACGTCGCGGGGGACCGGCGCGAGGACTCGAATCGAGCCTTGGGAAGAGGAGGTGGGGTCGAGCCACATCGCACCCGGGACGACCGGGAGGATGCCATGCCAGGCCGCGCTGCGGCCGCGTGCGGTCACGTCGATGTCGATGGCGACCGTATGCATGCGCGGCGTCACGCCGAACCTGACTTCGCCCGCCGCGGAGGAGACGAGGGTGAGACTGGTTTCGGGGTCGTTCGACGCCGGTGCCCCCTCGAGATCGGCGGCGTCGGTGCGCAGTGCGACGTTCGCGCCGCGAAGAGGCGCGTCGCCGTCACGAACCGTGACCACGAGGTCGTCGCGGAAAGGCGCGGCGAAGATGCCGCGCCGCGCATCGACGTCGATGGCGAAGTCGCCGCTCGACCGTCCGGTGAGCCGCGCGGGATGGCCGGGCAAGCGGCCCCAATCGGCGGCGTTGCCGGAGATTTCCCCCGAGGCGAGCGTGGCGCCGCTCGCCTCGGCGGTGATGGATGCGTGCATCGAGCCGCCGATCGCGGCGGAAAAGTCGAACGCGACGTCGCATGTGCCATCGCTCTGCGTGCGGCAATGCGCGACGGCCTCGGGCCGCTCGCCCTCGCGCGCGCGCACCACGATGGGCCCGATGTTGCGCGTCGAATCGATGCCGCGAAACCGTTCGATGACGGTGATGCGCCAGGAAAGGTGGCGCAGGCCGACGGACGGTCCTCCCCGGATGCGCGCGCCGTCGAACGGTTGGACCGCGCCGGGGCCGAACATGGCGAGCCCGACCACCGCCATGGCCAGGGATGGAACGGCAAGGAGCAGGGTGCGGACCATCGAACAGGCAGCGTAGCCCTGCGACGCCGGCGCGTACATTTGCTATGCAGCGCGCATCCGGGGTGTCAAACTCCATTCCCCGAAACGGACCTTCGAGACATGACGCACGATTCTCACGACGCTCACGCAAAATCAGGGACGGGCCAACTCAACGAGCGACGCTTCGAGGCCGAGCCCGGCTCCCGCGCGAATTTTCAGGCGCTCGTCGGGGGTCTCGGGGTCACCGCCCTCGGCGCGGCCACCTACGCCACCTGGATGCACGATGTCCCCATGGACGCGGGGCCCTATCTCTTCGGTGCCGGTATCGTCGGCGTGGTCGTCGCCACCCTCATGGGCCACTCGGACGGGTTGCCCATTCGCGTCGGAGACGCGGGGGTGGCCGTCGAGCGCGGCGGGACCCAACCGGAGCGCATCTACTGGTACGAAGTCGACAAAATCGACCTGGAAGCGAGCGACCGTATCGTCGTCGAAGGGGCGAGCAAGCGCGTCGTCGCGCCGCTGGCACATCACGCCGGCGCGGCGGGATGGATCTTGAAGGAGGCGATGGCCCGCATTCCCAAGCGGGTCAAAGTGCCGCTCGAGCAAACGCCGGCGATCCTGAACGGCACCGACGAGCACGGCAAGACACTCACGGTCGAGAAAATTCAGCTCGCGGGGCGGCGCTGCAAGGCCTCCAACGCCATCATCTCGTTCGAACGAGATGCCCGGTCCTGCAAGCGGTGCGGCGAGGTTTACGAAAAAAA
>Ga0193706_1000045_pt1 | contig 119537 bp, 111 predicted proteins | sample U3c1metaG_FD_160130 | JGI IMG/M metagenome (GOLD analysis project Ga0193706, IMG submission 160130) | Soil microbial communities from a riparian zone of the East river system, Colorado, United States - U3c1 | ecosystem: Environmental > Terrestrial > Soil > Riparian zone | place: USA: East...
ACTTGCTCTCCTCCAACCGCTCGGCCCCCTGCTCTTTCGAACGGAGAGCATCCTAGAGAAATCAGCGATCGCTCGCCCAGCAGGGGGACATCTCGCCTCAGGATTCCTGGCGCGCAGGCTCCTAGGATGGGCACAGCCTGTCTTGGTGACCGCGGTAGCCATTTTACCGCAAAGAAAAATACGATAGGTACCTGGGCAGCCATAAGGAGCTGCCAGATGTGGGCGGCTGCACCCTCATCCGCCTGGGGGGCGGTTCCGTGCAAGGCGACGAACATCAGCACGGTAGCGAGGGCACCGAGGGACATGGCCACGGGAAGGAATGCGCTCGGGTGCTTCAGCACGGTTGGTGGACTCCTTTCGCTGGTCGGAGTGGTATCTGAAGTTAGGATAAAGAGCTTTGTGCCAAAAAGCAAGCCGGGAAATCGCGCCTGTCACCCTGGCCAGCCGCATCCGGCAGCGATGCTCGTCCTTCCGGGCCTGGAGCACCTTCTCGAGTAGTTGCCGTGAAATCAGCCTCTTCCTCGACACGCCTGCGAAGAGGCATGGCCCGGCGTCTGCCTCAGGCGCCTCTACTCAAGGAAGGTGGCTGCATGCGTCATTTAGGAAAAAGCGTCGTCCTGGCCGTGGCGGTTCTGGTTTCAGCGTTCCCGGTCTGGGGAGCCATGTCGGCGAGCGACGTGCCGCGGCCTCTCGCGCGGGAGTCCCGAGTTCTCCTCTCGCCCGCGGAGCTCGCCAGCTCAGGGCTGTCGGAAGAGCTTGCCGTGGAGCCGGCTCCCGATCTCCGGGAAATGAGCCTGAGCCTCCGCCGGGAGCCAGGCGAGATCGAGGGAACGCTTCGGACCGCGCTCGGAGATCTGGCTTTCCACAGCTACACGATCGGTGGAGGCCTGTTGCGGGTCGAGTACGATCTCACTGGCCGCGGCAGGTTCGAGCTGCTCGTGGACAACAACCAGCGCACCGCCGAGCCCTCGTACCCGAAGGGCCTGAAAATTACCCCGGCGGACCGTTTCCTGTTCCGCTCCCTGGGTTTTGCCCTGGCACGTGAGGGGAATGACGAGACTCCGGAAGGCGTGATGCTGCGGCGCGGAGCGAACCTCTGGGGCGCGCATCCGCTCTCCCAGGTGCGGATCGGGCGCATCGTGGCCCCGCAGACGAAGAGCTGGACCAACCTCTGCGGCATCACCTCGGCGACGCTCTACCACGATGCGACCGATCATGGGCTGATCGGGGAGACGCTCGCCACCGGACCGAATGCCTCCAACTGCCGGTCCCGCTGCGGCGCCGGCTGCAATGCCATCCTCGGCACCAGCGCCTGGACGATCGACTGCGGCGAGCACGACCGTTGCGAGCAGACCCACCCGTGCTGCGCCTCGTGTCAGGACGAGTTCAACTCGGCTTCCGACGACTTCCTCTTCGCCCCGAACTGCAAACGCTCCGGCTGGTAGGCCGGCCTCAGGCGCCGCTGCCTCGCGGCGGCGCCTTATTTGACCTTTGGGCCTTTGAGCTGCGAGCCGATCTGATCCAGGAGCAGGTGCGTCACCGCTCCGCTGGCATCCCTGACGAAGGTGATCTGGATCTCCTCGCCCTTGACGAAGAACGCCGTGTTCGATTCGGCGAGGAGCTCCATGCGCCGGCCGCTCGGGAAATCCATCCAGAACCTGTTCCCCTCGCGGGAGACGGTAGCCACGTATCCAGGCTGGATCTCGTACCCGCCGGTGTAGGCGTCGAAGACTTTCGCCTCGATCGGCACAGCCTTGTGCTCCACGGGCTTGAGATCGTCGTCATAGAGAGCCGCGATGCCGCGCTCGATCTTGCCCGGCCGGGCTCCCGCCAGGTTGGTCATCACGATCACTGTCAGCTTGTCGTCGACGTAGCGGGAGATCTGGGCGGTGAAGCCCTGCCAGGCCCCGCCATGCTGGATGAGCCGGTGGCCGTGGTACTCGTTGATCTCCCAGCCGAAGCCGTAGGACTTGGTCTCCCCGCCGTTGAGCTTCACCGGCGTCCACATCAAGTCGAGCGAAGACCGCTTGAGCAGCTTTTCCGTGTATAGCGCCGCGTCCCACTTCGCCATGTCGAGGACCGTGAGATAGATGGCGCCGTCGGCGGTGGTGTTGAGCACGGGGGAGACCCACAACTGGTTTTTCAGCTTGCCGTCCTCCAGCCGGTAGCCGGCGGCGCGGTTCGGGATGATGTCGGCTTCGTCGATGATGCGCGCGGTCGTCATGCCGAGCGGCGCGAAGATCTTCTCCCGCAGCAGGTCGCCGTAGAACTTGCCCGTCACTTTGTGGATCAGGATGCCGAGCGTCACGTACCCGGGATTGCTGTAGTTCCATTTTTCGCCGGGCTGGAAGTCGAGCGGCTGCGCCGCGATCAGCTGGAGCAACTCGTCCTCCGTGTAGTCCTGGCGCATGTTCATCTTGGCGTAGAGGCCATTGGAGATCCCCGAGGTGTGCGTCAGCAGCCGGCGCAGGGTGATGTCCTTCCAACTGGCCGTCGCCTCCGGGATGTACTTGCTGATCGGGTCTTCCAGGCTCATCTTGCCTTCCTCGATCAGCATCATCGCCAGTGTCGCCGTGAACTGCTTGCCGATCGAGCCCGACTGATAGATGGTCTCGGGCGTGGCGGCGACGTTGAGCTCGACGTTCGCCAGCCCATAGCCCTGCGCCTTGACGACCTTGCCGTCCTGGACGACGGCGATCGAGAGGCCGGGGATCTTCTGCGCCTGCATCTCGGCGCGGACGTAGTCGTCGACCTTGTCGGCCCGTGCCGAAGCGGAGGCCAATGACAGAAAGAGCCCGAACAGGGCCGCGACCAAAGACGCGCGATGGCATTTCATGGAAGATCTCCTGTGCCGCATTGCTGTTTCAATGGTTCTGAGGGATTTGAGCATACCGCACCTCGAACGTAGCGGCGTTGAGGGCGACCTCGGTCGCCCTCAACGCCGGCCGCTACCGGATCGTCTGCACGACGAGCGTCAGAGTCGTGAAATCGCTCTCCCAATCCGTCGCGGGTTTCGTCGAGCGGCGCAGATCGGTCCCCCGGAGCATCCAGCGGCTGGCGCGATCGAGCCGGAAAGTCACGCGTCCGGCCGCGTCGGTGGCCTTGAGAGTGCCGTGCGCGTCGCCTTCCCGCACAAGCCCGACGGGGAACGAAGCGGCCGGCTTTCCCTGCCGGATCACCAGGACCGGCAGCTCGTCGCCGGCATGAAGAGTGGAGGGGTCCTTCTCGGGGACGATCTCCAGATCCATGCCGACGGGCTCCGCCCACGAACGGTCCTCCTGGGGCTGACCAACACGCACGAAGGTCTTCGCATGCTTGGCATAGACCTCACGCCACCGCCGGGGCTCTGGCGCCGTCTCATAGGCGCGGCGGATCTCCGGGGAGGCGCCGATCTCGTCCAGATACTCCTTCACCTGGGGAGACGTGAGATCGAGCGATTTGGGCGCGAGCTCCACCCAGACCGTCGCGATCCCGGTCTCGGCCAAGGGAGCGGAGAAGCGAAGCGAATGGGCGGCGGATTTCCGGCCCTTGATCTGGGAGGTCTTGCCGGCCAGCCGGACGGAAGCCCGGGCCACGCGGTCGGGCTTGATGGCATAGTCGAGAGCGGGGAAGGCCATGCCGCTCGTCAGATCAAGCGTCACCGAACCCCCCGTCGGCACGGTAGAGCGCTGCGCCACCAGCCAAGTGTCATGTGCGAAGGCGGCGGTCGCCAGGGCCGCGCACAGCAACGCCGGAAGCAACTTCGGGACGAACCGCGAAAGTCTGGAGTCCTGCCGCATCTGAAGCTCCTCTCGCGCCATACGCGGGGAAGGGATAGTGAGCCGGATCTTAGCCGATCCCAGAAGGGTGCGGAGTGTTAGGTGGAAGATTCCGGTTCGGCTTTCGACACGATCTTCTGGAGTAGCGCGGCGAGGTTCTTTCGCACGCCTTGTGTGTTCGGGTGGTCGGCCCCCAGACTTGGTTCAAGAATTTCCACCGCGCGCCGCACCAGGGGTTCGGCTTCCGCCAATCGTTTCGTAGCTTGAAGCAAGTAAGCCAGATTGTTGAGGTCTCTGGCGACGTCGGGGTGGTGAGGTCCAAAGGAGTTTTCGTCGATCTGAAGGGCACGCCTCATCAGAGGCTCGGCCTCCTCTAACCGGTTCGTGGCCTGAAGCAACAGAGCTAGGTTGTTGAGGTCTCTGGCGACATGGGGATGATGAGGTCCCAAGGAATTTTCGTCGATCTGAAGGGCGCGCTGCATTAGAGGCTCGGCCTCCTCTAACCGGTTCGTGGCCTTAAGCAACTGAGCCAGGTTGTTGAGATCTCTGGCGATGTTGGGGTGATGAGGTCCGAAGGAGTCCTCGTCGATTTGGAGGGCGCGCCGCATCAGAGGCTCGGCCTCCTCTAACCGGTTCGTGGCCTTAAGCAACTGAGCCAGGTTGTTGAGATCTCTGGCGACGTTGGGGTGATGAGGTCCGAAGGAGTTTTCGTCGATTTGGAGGGCGCGCCGCATCAGAGGCTCGGCCTCCTCTAACCGGTTCGTGTCCTGAAGCAACTGAGCTAGGTTGTTGATTCGAATGGCGACGTTGGAATGATGAGGTCCGAAGGAGTCCTCGCCGATTTGGAGAGCGCGCCGCATCAGAGGCTCGGCCTCGGCCGATCGATAAGTGCGATTCAGCAACTGAGCCAGATTGTTGAGGTTGATAGCTACTTCGGGGTGATCCGGTCTGAAGGAGCCCTCGTAGATTTGGAGGGCTCGCCACATCAGAGGCTCGGCGTCTCGGTACAGAGTTTTACCTATAAGCAGTACCGACAACTGGTTCATGAGCCGAGCCGTGGGATCAGCCATTCTAACCTCATCCGCGTATTCAACGACCCGAGTTGCATGAGGTCGGAGAAGATCCCAAATCGGCCAAGTACGAACATCCTCTGGATCGAGAGGAGAAAATTGATTTATCAACCTTAGAGATCGCTCGATCCAATCCCGTTGCCGGTCTTCTGGAGTATTAGACCGCAATACATCCTGCACCATCCGGTGCACCGTGAAGTTCGGCCCTTCGCGAGTTACCATGGAGTAGGCCGCGAGTTCGGCGATGGCTGCTTTGATGGATTGATCTCCAGGCTGTGCCCCGGTCTCCTCGCACCAAAGTCCAATCGCCTCCTCGACGATCGCCTTCTCTTCCTCGAACATCTCTGAAGGAATGGGATCGGAGGCAAGATAAGTCGTCAGGCGCAGGATCGAGGCCGCCGTCGGGCTGAGCTGCTGGAAGGTCTTCTGCCAAGTCACCGCTACGGGGGCGGGATACTGCATCACCAACCCGTCATACCAGTTGAGAACCTGCTCGCGCTCGTGCTGCCAGTCGTCTAGATACTGGGACAGACTCATCTGATGATGGACGATATATGCCGCCGCCTGCTCCAGTGCGAGGGGGAGACCTCCGAGCTCCTCGGCCAGCCGGCGAGCCTGCGCCGAGTCGTCCTCTGACCGGGTACGGTCGCTCGCCGTGCGTTCGAGAAGAAATCGTTGCGCCTCATCCAAACTGAGAGTTTCGAGGGGTTGCCTATGGACACTCGGCGGCCACTCCCGAAGCCGGGAAGTAATGAGGACACGGCCCGCCGAGAGGGAAGGCAATACCTTCAACACCGCCTCTTTCGCCTCCTGGGTGTCGACGTTGTCAAGGATCAGCAGCCAGCGGTCGTGCTCCCGGAGCCAGCGGAGGACGGCGGCAACGGTCTCCTCCTGGGCCGGGGCTTTGGATTCGGGGAGGTTGAGCAAATCGGGCCGGGCCAGATTCGCCAGATTGGAGTGCAGAGCCTCTGGGCTTTCCGCGACGACGAAGAACGCGGTGTCGTATTGACTCCCATAGCGCCATGCGTACTCGACGGCGAGCCGGGTCTTCCCGATGCCTCCGAGACCGTGGATGGTCTGCGCCTGCGTGATGGCCGTGGTCTGCCCCTCCTGAAGATGTTGAAGCTCCTCGTCTCGACCTTTGAGGAGGTCTCCGAGCGGGGAGAAGGGGAGGTTATGGAGACGGGGAGCGGTCGGACGGGGTAGAGCGCCATCTTCGGCTGACTTCTCGCCAGTGATGCCCCACACCAACCGGTCTAACCCAGCCTTCGTTATACCGTCCCGGAGATTCACCCAGGTGAAGCCGGTCAGAAAGAGGGGGAGCTTCGGCTTTTCCGGCGCACCGGGCAGGAGAACCGGTATGACGGGAAGTCCCCGGTTCACGAACTCGGACAAGGCGCCTTCGTATTCGGGCTGCTCCCAGGGTCCGAACCCATTTTCCCCGACCATGACGGCAGCCGTGTTCGCAGCCTGGATGGCCTTCTCTAAAGCGGGAATCCAACGCCGGCCGGGGATCAACTCCCATTCGTCCAGCCACACCCGCAGCCCACGATCCCGCAGCGCCTCCGCGATCTGGCGCACGGCGGGCTTGTCCTTGCTGTTGTGGCTCAGGAAGACGTCAAAGGTGTCGTCGGGCAAAGGGTCTCCTGGAAAGGGTCGGCCCAGTTTATCAGCGGCTGGCGGAGCACGCCCGGAAGGACATTGAACCCGCCCTGAAAGGGCGGAATTTGAATAGCCCGGCGCTTCAGCGCCGGGTAGGCAGTCCCCACCCTCCCCATCCGCCCCGAGGGGGCGGTGCCTTTCGGCGAGGATCTGTCAATCCAGGAAGAGTTGGGTTCCGCCCCTTCAGGGCGGGTGGAGGGTGGGTGGGCTGTCAACCCGGCGCTAAAGCGCCGGGCTATTCAAATTCCGCCCTTTCAGGGCGAATCTCAGATCGTTATAAGGCTGCTCGATGATGGCTGGTACGCCATCACGGTGATTGGGCAGATGCCCGCAGTGTGGCCCTATATGGCCGCCCTGAAACGCGGAACAGGGCGGCCACATAGGGCCGCCCCTACGGACATAGTCATTCCGGATTGGAAACCTGATCCGCAATACGTTCCTGAGGCACAAAAAAGCCCGGGCCGTCGAGCCCGAGGCTTCCTTGATGGCGCAAATGGTGAGGGCCTACTGCTGCCGCGGGCTCTTGCGATCGCGGGCTGCCTGATCCCTCTGGATCGCGTCGACCGAGCGGATCTGCTTGCGCAGGACGGTCTCCGGCTTCTCGGTGATGTAGCCGCGGTCATAGAGAACCTTCAACTGGTCCAGGTACCCCTGCTGCACGGCTGTGCTGATGCACTGGCTGGTGTAGCCGAGCTCGCAGGGGGTGTGTGTGAAGTGCTGCTCGCACTGTTCATAGGTTTCGCCGGCACAGGGATTGTGCCACGAATAGATCGGCGCGCACTGGCCCAGCCGGTTGCACTGGCAGCCCGTGGCCACGGGAGTGGGTTCGAGCGGCTCGGCCGGCTCGGTGGTCGTTCCCGTTGCCGTCGTGCTGCCGGTGAGCTTCGCGCCAGCGCCCTCCGGGCGAGCATGGGAGAACACGGGCCGGCCGTCGTCGAGCCGGATGGAGGCGGGTTGAATCGGCTCCGCCGTGCTGGCGCAGGCCTGCTGGGCCGTCTTGCCGATGGCGAACGGCGTGTTGTTGATCGTGGGCAGGTAGACGTCGCGGACGATGGCGAAGGTCTTTTTGGTGTTGACATTGGTGAAGTTGACCCGTACCCGCAGCCGGAGCTGGGCGTCGAACGTGCCGCCGTACTTGTGCTCGCTGTGAAACACCATCGGGCTCGTGGGCTGGTTGTCGGTGAGGTTCGCAGTCACCTTGAACCGGCCGCAGGAGGTCTTCAGGGTGTCGGTGGCCCGCAGGTTGAGGGCGCGCCCACGGATCAGCGTCCGGGCGGTGCCGTTGTCGTCGAACACCGCGTCGCTGAGGCGCTCGATGATGGTGTCGGTCGTCCCCAGGATGCCGGCCGGCTCGGTGTGGAGCGGCACGCCCTCGAAGTTGACGCGCCCCTTGAAGGGTGCCGAACCGGCGCAGAAGAAGCCGGCTGGGATGGGGTTGGTGGAGAAGTCGTACGCCGTGGCGCCGCTGCTCAGGGTCTGCCAGTAGTCCACCCCGGCGGGCACGCGGTCGATGGGACGCTCCGCCATGGCCGGAACCGCCACGATGACCAGCAGCAGGGTACAGAAGATCAGCCCTCGCGATCGCTTCATTTCCGTCTCCTCTCCTCCGTGCCGGTCCACCGCTACGGCCCCCGGCATGGGGTCAGTGACAGCCCACTGCGACAAACCCGTCGCCAGCGCGGCGGACATGGGGTCTACCGGCGGCGGGAGGGAAGGATGTGGGGAAGGCTCGAGTCCGTCTCCTAAGCTCTAGAGTGCTTGGAAAAGAGAAAGTGAGACCAAGAAGTAGCGTGATCGGTGTGACAACTTACGGACAGGACGGGAACGCGTCGATGTCCTGGATCGGCTGGAACGCCCGGCCCTGGGGATTCGTGTAGGTCTTGACGTCGCCGGTCCGGGTGTCGCGGACGGTGAGGACGGTCCGGACGTCGGTCAGGCCGCCGGCGAAGACCCAATAGTTGCCGTTGACCTCGCAGCCACGCAGCACCTTGATCACCATCTCGACGTTGGCGGGATCGAAGAACCAGAAGTAGCCGGTGTCGGCGGTCAGCGGGCGGGCCTGCCCGGCGCCGGAGTTGGCGACCGTGGCCCAGCTCGCCTTCACCTCGAAACGGTTGCCGTTGAGGCAGAGGGTGGTCGCGTCCGGCTGGCAGGGGGGCGGGGACTTGAGCTCCCAGATACCGCGCCCGTAGGTGGCGGCGGCGAGGCGGCCGGAGGCCGGATCGAGACAGAGGTCGAGCACGACCGCGTTCGGCAGCGCGCCGCTGGCGTCCTGCCAGGTCGCGCCGTCGTCCTGGGAAATTGCCACGCCGGCGTCGGTGGCCACGAACAGGCGGCCGGCGGCGCGCGGGTCGGCGAGGACGGCGTTGAGCGGGAGCTCCGGCAGATCGCGGCTGATGTCGACCCAGGTGAGGCCGTGGTCGCGGGTGCGGAACAGGCGGGCGCCGGTGGTGCCGCTCAATGCCGCGTAGGCGGTGCCCGGAACCGGACCGGCGCTGATCCGCATGCCGGCTCGCGCGCCGCCAGGGGGCGAGCGCTCCTCCCAACCGCCGCCGCCGTCCGCGGAGAGGAGGACCTTGCCGTCGGTCCAAATCGTCCAGAGCTCGCCGTCGACGGCGGGGGAGGCGGCGACCTCGACGATGGAGAGCGTGGGGTCGTCGCCGGCCTGCCGGACTGGGGTCGCTTCCCAGCTCCGGCCGCCGTTGAGAGAGGTCTCCAGGTGAGTGCCCTGCCCGAAGTAGAGCTGCTCCGGGTGGAGGGGGCTGCGCGCCAGCCGGGTGAACCAGAGCAGGGCGCCGAGTCCGGCCGGAACCTCGTCGCGGCCCGGCTGCCAGGTCCGCCCCTCGTTGACGCTGATGCCGAGGCCCAGGGCCTCCGCCGTCACGGTCACGACCTCCTCCGGCCGGCCGGGATGGACGCTGAGCCCCGTGATGTCCCCGCGCCGGGGCGGCTGGCTGATTTCCCAGGCGCCATCGGCGGCTCCCCGGTAGATGTTGATGGCGTTGTCCTGGGTGCCGCCGAAGAGGGAAGAGGAATCGCGGAGCCCGATCGCGCAGGTGTAGACCTGGACGGTGGGGAAGCCGCGGTCCACCCGCTGGAAGGTGGCGCCGCCATCCGACGAGACCGCGACTCCACCGTCGGTCGCGAGGACCCTGCGGTTGGGGTCCCGCGGGTGGGTGACGATGCCGTGGGTATCGAGGTGCCAGTTCCCGCCGGCCGGCTGCCAACTGAGGCCGCCGTCGCGGGAGCTCAGGATGGAGAAGCCGTTCGCCTGGGAGATGACGGACTCGGACGTCACGTCGAGATGGGCACCGTAGAAGTTCACTCCCCGATAGCCCTGCCGGCTGTTGTACTGATGGGCGGTCCAGGTCGCGCCGTCGTCCAGCGAACGGAAGAGGGTCGGCCCCTCGGGAGTCCGCGCGGCGAGGGCGAGATACAGTGTGTGGGAAGGGGCCGGCGCGAAGGCGACGGCGGCGCGCCCCCATTGAAATGGAGACGGTAGCCCCGTCCCCAGGCGGTGCCAGGTCAGGCCGGAGTCCAGAGACTCGTAGAGGCCGGCGTTCGTATCGGAGAAAGTCGGCGCCTCGCAGACGGCGAGGAACCGGGAAGGCCGTTTCGGGTCCTGGGCGAGATCAGTGATCCTCCCCGGCAGCACCTTGGCGAAATGACCGCCGGCATCCGCCGACCGGTAGAGGCCGCCCCTTGCCGCCGTCAGCACTAGATTCGAATCGGCGGGGGAGACGAGGATGCGGTAGAAGGCGGGCTCGGGCAGCGGGATCCTGGTGAAGGTCTGGCCGCCATCGGCCGTCTTCAGCAGACCGCCGTAGCCGCCGTAGCCGTACACGGTCACGTTGGCCTCGCCGGTCCCCATGTAGACGACTTTGGGGTGGTTGGGGTCGACCGCGATGGCGCCGATCCAGAGGCTCGGCAGGTGATCGCCCCCCATCTGTTTCCAGGTCTGGCCGAAATCGCCCGTCCGCCAGAGGCCGCCGCCCGCGCTGCCGGCCCAGATCACATCGGAATCGGTGGGATCAAAGGCGACCGCGAGCACGCGCCCCGCGATGTTGCGGGGACCGGCCTCCTGCCAGACCCGCGCGCCCAGCGGCGAGGCGGCCTTGCCGGCTCGGATGGACCATGCTTGCCATTTTTGCGAAGCGGAGGCGGTCGCGTTTTCCCGGACGGTGCCGTCGGCTTCCCGGAGGCGTTGCAGGAACCACTCTTCCTGTTTGCGGCTGGCGTCGGCTTTTTCGGTGAGCTCCTCTTCGGCCTCTGGGGACGTGCGGGGAGAGGGGACTGCGGTGCAGGCCGCGAGGGCGAAGATGGCGAGGAGGGAGGGGAGGGCGGGGATGGAAAGAATGGCTCGCGCCCGGGATTGAAATCCCGGGCTACCGACGGCCGTCCCATCCGGGACTTCCAAAAAACCATTTCTTTGTAGAGCCCCGGCAAGGGGCGAATGTCGGTAGCCCGGGATTTCAATCCCGGGCGGCGAGCCGGTTAGCCTTTCAGACATCCCTCTAAACATCCTCCTAAGCCTACCCCCCGATCTGCCCCAGCGCCCGCCGGATCTCGGGCTGATTGGGATTGATCGCGAGCGAGCGGTGGAAGCTGGCGGCCGCTCCCTCGCCGTCGCCGATGCAGAGGCGGGCGAGCCCCACGGAGGCGAAGGCGAGGGCGCTTTTCGAATCCGCGCGGGCCGCGGCCTCGAAGTCCCCCAGGGCCTTTTCGCACTGGTGGCGTTCCAGGCGGTAGCGTCCGCGGAGCAGGTGGAGGCGGGGGTCCTGGGGTTTGGCGGCGAGGGCCTGCTCGAGCAGCTTCAGGGCGCGCTCCGACTCGCCGCCGCGCGCGTAGGCCACGGTGCGGCCGACGGTGAAGTCGATCCCCTCGGGGAGGCCGGCGGCGAGCGAGCCCAGCAGGAGCGCGTCCGAGCGGTCGAGATCGCGGTGCTGGGAGTGGAGCAGATCGCTCAGGTTCCACATCGCCGAGGCGTTCTGGGGATCGACCGTGAGGGCCTTCTCGTACGAGGCCACGGCGGCCTCCATCTCCCCGCGCTCGCGCCGGATGAGCCCTTCGTTGTTGTAGGAGCCGGCGGTGCGGGTCGGCGACGGTGCGGCTGTCCCGGTGGCGGCGGCGGTCTCCTGGGCACCGGTTTCCTTGGATCCCAGATACCCCAGGGCGCGAAGCTTTTCGACCTCCTCCGCGTTCGCTTCCTCGTTCCCCTGGACCTCGGGGGCGGGGTGATAGTGCGCCCGGTAGTCGGCGAGCTCCGCGTGGACGGCCTCGACCCCCGGCAGGGGAGGGCCGGCGACGCCGTCGCCCGGTGGCAGGCCGAGGAGCGCCAGGAGCGTGGAGGCGACCTGACCGACCTCGCCGTGCCCGCGATTGGAATCCGCCTTGATCTCCGGCCCCCAGAGCAGGTAGATCCCCTCCTCGCGATGCCAGCGGCCGGCGGTCGCGGCGGCGGCGCTCGCCAGCCGTCCAGGGCGCCCCGCCTTCCAGCGGAAGCCGTGATCGGAGGCGATCATCAGCACGGCGCCGCGGGCCTCGGCGAGCTTGCGGATCTCGCCCAGCATGCGGTCGATCTCGGCGAAATAGAGCTCCGGCACGCGGGAGTAGCGCTCAAAGTCCTCGGGCTTGACCGCATCCTGGCGGGGGGGCGCCCAGGGCGCGAAGACGTGGCCGAGGGTGTCCGTTCCCTGGAAGTAGATGACGGCGAGGTCCGGCTTCTCGCGGGTCAGCCAGGAGGTCGCGAGCGCCTGATAGGCGCGGGTCTCGACCAGGATGCGGCGCAGCGCGCTCACCGGCTTGGCGTAGGGGTCGGGATTGGCGGCGGCCTTCTCGTAATCCTCGGCGGTCAGCCAGGGGAGGTAGGCGTGGAGGGCGTCGTAGCCGACCGCGGCCTCCGTCTTGGCGAGCGTCTCGCGCGCCCAGGCCTCCTGCTCCGGCGGATAGACGGTGCCAGGGGGCGGCTCGTGGTCGCGCGAGGTAAAGGAGGAGAAGCGGTCCGCCACCAGCAGCCCCTTGACCGGTTCGGCCGGCCAGGTGGCCCAGAGGCCGAAGACGGCGACGCTCTTGTCGCCGTCGGCGGCCATGTTCCAGATCGCCGGCACCTTCCGCTCGCTGCTGGGGATCGGCTCGAGCGCGCCGGTCGCGGGGTTGCGCCGGGTGAAGTCGAGGATGCCGTGCTCCAGCGGGGAGGCGCCGGTCATCATCGTCGTCCAGACCAGCGGCGAGAGAGGCGGCTGGATCGTCTTCAGCGTCGCGGTCCGCCCCTCGCGCGCCAGGGCCGCGAGGTTGGGCATGGTGCCGGCGGCCATGTAGTCGTCGAGCAGCTCCCAGTCCGCCCCGTCGAGCCCGACGAAGATCACCGGGTGCGTCGTCTCCCGCGTGGCCCGCGCGATCTCGGGAGCGGGCGGGGGAGGAGCGCCGGGCTTCGGAGCGGGCGCGGGTTCCTTGCGGCAGGCGAGGGCAGTCGCCAGAAGAGCGGAGAGGAGAAAGACGTTGTGACGCATGGGAGTACAGCATATATCGAGATCTGGGGATCTGGGGAGAAGTTTGCGCCGGAAACCAGTTGACATCCAGAACTGCCCGGGTGATAATTGGTTTGCAGCACAGACCGGTTCGCCAAGGAGGCCGAGATGGAACCCCAGAACCTCGATCGCGTCCGATTCGTCACGCGTCACTTCAACGACCTCCAGGGGCTGCGGTACCTGGTGCCCATCGGCCTCTTGACGCTGAGCGTCGGGGGCACGACCTACTTCTCGAGCTTGCCGGTGCTCCTCCGGGGCGCGTTCATCCTGGCGGCCCTCGTCCTGATGTTCCGCGCGGGGTCGTACTACCGGCGGACGTTCGGGGAGGTGGAGCCGGCGCCGGCTTATGCCGAAGAGTTGCGGTCTCTCTCGTTCAGCCCGGTGGGTCCGGCGCCACTAATGGCGGGCCTTGAGCCGTTGACACCCGCCGTGCGGCATGCCTTGAAAATTATGGGGATGGCTTTCACCCTTTTCTTCATCTTCCAGGCGATCACCCCGAACATCAGAGTCGAGGAGGGTGACTTCCTGGGCCAGCATTATCGGATCACGCTCGATTCCGTCGTCGAAGCGGAGCCGTCCTGGACCCGAGGGATCCTATCGATCATCCAGATCGACATCGCCTCGGACTCCACGGTCAGGGCGGTGGGCGGGCAGATGGCACTCACCCTCTACGGTTCTTTCTTTCTCGGCATGTGGCTCTGGCGGGAGCGCCGCCGGTCGCAACGTCACTATCTCGAGCTAGGGATCCTGCTGCTGGGGCTTTCAGTTTTCGGCACCTGCCTGGGGTACTTCGTCTGGGAGGACCGGGAGCTGGCGGTGCGGATCATCAACTTCATTCTTCCGGCTCTGGTGCATCCCTGGGTGGCCCTGCTCCTCTGTGGCGCCGCAATGATCCTGGCCGGTCTGATCGATCACTGGCAACTTGTCCGGGTTTTCAAGCCCGTGGTGGAGGAGCAATCATGACAGTTCAGAGTCTCAATCGTATTCAATTCGTCACGCGTCATTTCAATGAGTTGCAAGGTCTGCGGTATGGAGTGCCGGTCGGACTGATCACGCTCAGCGTGGGAGGCACGACCTATTTTTCCAACCGGCCTTTTCTGCTTCTCCGCGCGGCGTTCCTTCTCGGAGGGCTGCTCCTGTTGCTTGGGTCGGGGCGGTTTTACCGGCGGACGTTCGGGAGGGCGGAGCGGCAGCCGGTTCAACTCGCGCAGCTCCATTCACCCTCTGTTTACAGCCCGGCGGGGCCTGCGCCGCGGCTTGGGCCTTCTCAACGGATGACGTCCGCCGGGCGGCGGGTGTTGATCACCATGGGACTGGCCTTGACGCTCCTCCTGATGGTGAAGGCGATCAATCCAGCCGTCATAGTCCAGACTGACGAGTCCCTGGTTCAGGCGCCGTGGCTCAGCTCCAGCGTCGTTTACATGGGACAGGGCGTGAACCGAGAGTCGTTTCCCATGCTCAAAGCGCAGCTGTTGTACGCGCTTTATGGATCCTTTTTCCTGGGCATCTGGTTCTGGAGGGAACGTCGTCCATCCCAGAGCTACTATCTGGTTTTCGGAGTCCTGCTGCTTGGATGTTCAGCTCTCAGCTCCTCTGTAGGGTTCATCCTGCCGTGGAGTCCGCGGGTCGTCGATGCCTTTTTCCTGCCAATAGCCCAATTCTGGCTCGCTCTGCTGCTCTGCGGCTCCGCGATGATCCTGGCCGGCCTGATCGATCACTGGCAGCTTGTCCGGGTGTTCAAGCCCGCGGTGGAGGAGTAATCATGAGCGCCACCCCGTTCGAGCAGCTCGCGAATCTGGACCGGCTGGTGCACGATCCGGCCCGGCTCGCCATCCTGACCGCGCTCTCGGCCTGCGAGCGGGCGGACTTCCTGTTCCTGCAGCGGATCACCGGCCTCAGCAAGGGGAACCTCTCCTCGCACCTCTCGAAGCTGGAAGAGGCGGGGATGGTCGAGATCGAGAAGCGCTTCGTGGAGAAGAAGACCCAGACCCTGGTACGCCTGAGCGACCAGGGCCGCGGTGCAGTCGAGAGCTACTGGAAGGAGATGGAGGATCTGCGCGAAAGCGCCACCCGCTGGCGGCCGCAGAGCGCGGCTCTGGTGCCTTCGACGTAGCCGGTACGCTCCGCAGGGAGAGGACGACCGGAGGTCGCTCTCCCATTTCCCTCAACCGTACAGACCCTATATTCCCCTTCTCAACAAATAGTGGCGCTGCGTGTCTTACCGCAGGGAGTGTGATGCTCTTCCAATTCCATGCACTATGAAGACCTCTCTGTGGCCGTTGAGACGAAACCGGAAGGGGGATACCAAGCGCGTGCCTTGGCTTCGCCGTTCGGACCGGGCACGGCACCGTTCGATCTTCCCTTCCGGCGGGAGGAGCTCGAAGAGCTGATCCGCGAGGTCAGCGCCAGCGTGCTGGAACCCGTAAACGTGAGGGATCTCGCGCCCGCCCGCGATCTGACCTTGTCGCGAAATGAGCGGCATCCTTCCGAGATCCTGCGCCGGACCGGCGCACGCCTCTTCCGCACGCTCCTTGGGGGCCCGGTCCGCGAGATCTATCTTTTAAGCCGCGGCCGGGTCGACTCCCATCCGGACAGGGGTCTGCGAATCCGTGTCGTGCTACCTGTTGACTCGCCGGAAGCTGGGCTCCTCCAAGCGGTTCCCTGGGAGCTACTCCACTGTGAGGAGACGCGCGAGTTCCTCGCCCGTAGCGCGAGGACGCCGGTGGTCCGGACCCTCCCGCTTCCCTGGGCCTCGGTCCCCTTTCCCGAGGCCGATTCATCGGCAGTCCGCATCCTGATCGTCGTCGCTCATCCCAAAGGCATGGCATTCCTCGATGCGAACGACGAGCGTGAACGTATCCTCGCGGCTTGGGAGGCGCAGCGAAAGGTCGAGGTGAAGATTTTGCCGAAATGCACTCTGCGTGACCTCACAGAGGCGCTGAGAGCGGACTCCTATCAGGCAGTGCACTTCATTACACACGGCTCCTTTGACCCTCAGTCTGGAGCGGGCTCCCTGCTTTTGGAGACTCCGAGCGGCGGGCCGCATCTGGTTTCTGGTCCTATCCTTGGGGAGACCTTGGGAGCGCGCCGCGAATTGCGCGCGGTCTTCCTCAACGCCTGCCGGACGAGCCAGACAGGTTTCCGATCCGGCCAAGACCCGCTGCTAGGAACCGCCACGGCCCTCGTCCGCGCGGGTGTTCCCGCCGTCCTAGCGATGCAGTTCCCTATCTCGGATCGTGGCGCCAGGATTTTCAGCGAGACGGTCTACCGTTCGCTGGCACAAGGTGGGGCGCTCGATGAAGCGGTCGCCGTTGGACGCTTGGCCCTAGTCCAGGCCGATCCGGATTCCTGCGAGTGGATCACTCCCAGCCTCTTCGCGGCGCTCTCTGAATCCGATGTGTTCAAGCCCTGGTGCTCGCGGGCAGAGCATCGAGAGGTCCTCCGCGACGAAGCCCTCACGCAGGTCGGCGTTTTTCTCCGGAATCGGGACTATGCCCGGGCGGAGCAGGCCACTTCAGCGGCCCTCGAGCGCATGCCCGAAACGGCCGACCTCCATTACTACTTGGCGCTGGCTCTTCTGGGTGGGAGGAGGGCCCGTCAGCTCAAGGTCTCGGTCCTGCGGCCGATCGAAGCGGCGGCCCGCTGCGCCACGTGTTGCCCCGACCGCGCCGCTCATCACTTCTGTTTTCTCGCTTTTCTAGTGCAGGACTTCTACCTGGCGAACTATCTGTCCCCCCCTCCACCGCCGATTGAAAGTCTTTTGGACGAGGCAACGGTCGCGCCGCGCGTTCCAGAGCGGCTGGCCGAGTTGGCGGAGCTTGTTCCGTGGACGGCCTCGATCACCGCTCGGCTCAGCGAGCCAGCGGAAAGGGAACCCACATGACTCCACAGTCTCTCACCGGCGACGAACGAAATCGCATTCGGCTCTACTTCCTCGACTCACGGCTACGCTACGGTCTGATCCTCCTCGTCGCCGGGCTGGTCTTGGTGGAGCTGACGCTCGGCAGGATACTCCTCCTGGCTGGCCTGACCTGGCTGGGAGCCGTCCTGGCGCTGGCGGCGGTGCGCCCGTCCGAAGAAGAGCTCGACCGGCTCCTGTCACGCGATCTCAGCTCGCTGATTGAAACTGCGACACGCGCCCTTGATCGTCCTGGAGATGAGGTCCAGGTACCTCCACTGGCGCTCTTGAGCCCGTCGCCGCTCGTGGCCCGGGCTGCCGGCCTTCGTTCGGCCCGTCCGCGGAGCGGGCGTGACGGTCGCCTTCGTTCGCCGGTGAACCGCGCCGTCATTTTGCTGCCCATGGAAGACCAGCTGGGCCTCTACTCCTGCGATCAGAACGCCGTTACTGGCCAGACCTCCAACGTCTCTGTCGAAGAGCACCACTACCGGGACACCGTATCGGTGCGGATGGAAGAGGATCTCGCACCCGGTACTGATTCCGCACGCCGTACCGCCTCGACTCAGAGGCTCTCTCTCGAGCTTACGAACGGCCGAACGGTCGCCGTCCCTGTTGCGGCTGCCTGGCAACCGTCGGGCGGTGGAGGAGGCGCGCTCGGCCCGACCGAGCTCGAGAAGACGCTCTCCGCGATCCGTGCGCTCCTGCGAGACAAACGCTAGCGCAAACTGGCCCGGTCACCCGTTTCTGCGGATAGCGTGTCTTCATTCACCGAGCAAGAACGAGCGCCAGCGTCGCCCACGTTCTCGGAAGTTCACACTGGACCTTTGTCTCCCGGAGGATGACCGACCATGACTCTGCTTTCGCAAAGTTCCGCTTTTGACGCTTTGAAATGGCCCACCTCCACGTCCCGCGACCTCCTAGCGTCCCTCCACGGCGGCGACGTGCTTCGCCAGACGCTCCCCCAGCTCCTGCGGATCGGCATCGTCATCTGGTTTAGCGTCTACACCTTCCTCTGGATCTTCACCTGGCCCGGCATCTACCAGGAGTTCGAGCGCTCGGGCCTGGTGAAGGCGTTCTTCGCGCAGTTGATCGCGCTCGCCTCCGCCTTTCTGGCCGCCCGGATCACGATCCTCCGAGCCCAGCACCTCGCAACCTTGCCGGCGGACGACTTCGTGAGCCTCCGTGCGGCGTCGGTGCTCTCCCGCTGGCTGGGCGAGGTCGCACTGATCTACGTGGTGGGGGCCGAGTTGCGCTCCCTGCTGCAGCCGGTCGGTGCCGTCTTGAACTCCTTCCTTGGCAAAGTTCTGCCATCGGCGGCCTCGGCGGTCAGCGAGGGCACCTCCAGTCTGCTTCTGGTGTCGGCTCCGTTCGCCCTGTTCTGGGTTTCGTTGGCCGCCGCCTTCTTCCTATTTCTCTACACGGTGGCGAACGCGATCGACCTTAGCCTCGCTATCGAGTTCAACACCCGCGCGGAACGAATGGGACAGAGAGCTTCGTAATTCTGCCTGCGATCGCTCAAAAGGAGAACCCCATGCCGAATTGCCCACGCTGCCTCGCGTTCACGAATGACGACTTCGCTTATTGCGGTGGCTGTGGCCGACCGCGGATCGTAGAGAGCCTACGTACTCCCAGGACGCCTCCTGACTGGCTTTTGCCACTCCAACGGGTTCTGTTGGGGGTGCTATCCCTCTGGCTGATCGTGACCCTGGGCGTCGCCTTTCTGCGCGAGGCCAAAGCGGTCCGGGACGCCCGGCCGCTCTTGGCGGCTGGGAAGGCCCAGGAAGCCTGGACGCTGCTCGGCCCGTTTCTTCAGAGCCACCCCCGGCACGAGCAGGGCCTCCTGCTGGGCGGCCAAGCGACGATCCGCCTCAATCAGATGACGGAAGCCAAGCAGTTCATTGAGACGCTGACCGAGATATCTCCAGAGCTCGGTAAGCAACTCGGTGACGACTACCGACAGTTCCTGAGCCAGAAAGCTCAAGCGGTCGGCTGTAACCCTGACGCCTTCCTTCAGCTCCTGAGCTCGGCTCAGAGCCTCGGCGACTCCTTCCCGAAAAGCGTGACCGCCGGCTTTGGCGGAGTCGCCGAAGCCTGCCAGAAAGCCGGCAGTGGTTGGACATCCGTACATTTGGCCTCCCAGCTGACCGACCTGGGGATGGGGGCCGACCTGATCAAGAAGGGGTATGTCCCCGCCATCGGCAGGGCGCTCGGACAGGCGCGGTACGGCGACGCGAAAGCCCTGGCACAGCAGGCTGTCCAAGCTGTCCCGGCTGAAATCGGAGAGGTCAAGAAGGTCCTGGACGGCGAGCGCGCCAAGGTCGCGGCGACGATAAAAACCCTGAGCGGGCTCTGCCAGAGCTTGAAGAACGATCCCCGGTACCACCCCGGCGACTCGTGGTGCCTGCCTGAAATTCCTCCCGCGGCAGCCCAGAGGGCCAGGGACGCTTGGGGCAAGAGCTTCGTCTACACCGCGTTTGCCCCCAATCCCGGCCAGACCTGCCACCCTGGCGCCTCGTTCACCTCCCATGGCGCGAGCCAGGCGGCCGAAGGAGAAGAAAGACAGTCTCCCGCCGCCGGCATCACCTGTAGCTTCGCCTACGGTAGCGAGTCCTGGCAGGTGCCCGAACGCTATTGGCTGGAGTCTTTGCAAAACGACGGTTGAGGAGGGCAAACTCGCCCCGGCGCGCAAGTTGCAATCCCCTCGCCGAGAGCGGGCATCCGCCCGGGATAGGGGGACGCGTGGGATACGAACCGATCGAGAATTACGGCGTCATCGGCAACATGCGGACCGCGGCGCTCGTGGGCAAGCACGGGTCGATCGACTGGTACTGCGTCCCTCATTTCGATTCGCCGAGCGTCTTCGCCGCCATCCTGGACGACGAGCGGGGCGGCCGGTTCGAGATCGCGCCGGTGGGCGACGGCGCCGCCACCAAGCAGCTCTACTGGCCGGAGACCAACGTGCTCGTCACCCGTTTCCTGTCGCCTGACGGCGTCGGGGAGATCGAGGACTTCATGCCGGTCGGCGGCGGCGGCACCAACGACTGGCGCGATCACCTGATCCGCCGGGTGCGGGTGGTGCGCGGCTGCCTCAAGTTCCGGCTGCGCTGCCATCCGGCCTTCGACTACGCGCGGGCGAAGCACGAGACGGTGATCGACCCGGGGAACGGCGCCGATTTCCATTCGCCGGGGTTGAGCCTCCGCCTCGCCACCGAGACTCCGCTGCGGCCGGACGGCCGCGGGGTCTCCGCCGAGTTCACGCTGCGCGAGGGGGAGAAGGCGATCTTCGTGATCCGTCCGATCGAGAAGGGGAGCCGGCACGGCGCGCCCCCCTCGCCGGGCCAGACGGAGGAGCTGTTCAAGGCGACGGTCGCCTTCTGGCGCCACTGGATCTCGGCCTCCACCTACCATGGCCGCTGGCGGGAGATGGTTCACCGCGCGGCGCTGGTGCTCAAGCTGATGACCTTCGAGCCGACCGGGGCGATCGTGGCGGCGCCAACCTGCAGCCTGCCCGAGCATCTCGGCGGCGTGCGCAACTGGGACTACCGCTACACCTGGCTGCGGGACGCCGCCTTCACCATCTACGCCCTGCTGCGCATCGGCCTCACGGGCGAGGCCTCGCAGTTCATGAGCTGGCTCGATGCCCGCTGCACGGAGGCCACGCGCAACGAGGGGTTGCAGATGGTCTATGGCATCGACGGCCGGAAGGACCTGACCGAGATGTCGCTCGATCATCTCGAGGGGTACCGGGGCTCCCGCCCGGTGCGGATCGGTAACGGCGCCGTCAACCAGCTCCAGCTCGACATCTACGGCGAGCTGATGGACTCGGTCTATCTCTACAACAAGCACGGCTCGCCGATCTCCTACGACACCTGGCTCAACCTGCGGGAGCTGCTGCACTACGTCGGGGAGAACTGGAAGCGGGAGGACGAGGGGATCTGGGAGGTGCGCGGCGGCCGGCAGCACTTCGTCTACTCGAAGCTGATGTGCTGGGTGGCCATGGATCGCGGTTATCGCTTGGCCGAGCAGCGGTCGTTCCCGGTCAACCGGGAGCTGCTGCTCGCCACTCGGGACGAGATCTACGAGGCGGTGATGACCCAGGGGTGGAACCAGAAGCGCCAGACCTTCGTGCAGACCTTCGGCGGCGAGTGGCTCGACGCCTCGAACCTGATCATGCCACTGGTCTTCTTCGTGGCCCCCAACGATCCGCGGATGCTGAAGACGCTCGACGCGATCCGCCGGCCGCCGGAGGAGGGGGGACTGGTCGCCGACGGGCTGGTCTACCGCTACAACGCCGCGCGCGGAGTGGACGGGCTCCCCGGCGACGAGGGGACGTTCAACATGTGCACCTTCTGGCTGGTCGAGGCGATGACCCGCGCCGGCAAGGTCAAGCCCGATCTGCTCGAAGAGGCGCGCCTCACCTTCGAGCGCATGCTGGGCTACGCCAACCACCTCGGGCTCTACTCCGAGCAGACCGGCCTGCGCGGCGAGGCCCTGGGGAACTTCCCGCAGGCTTTCACCCACCTAGCGGTGATCAGCGCGGCTTTCAACCTGGATCGGGCCTTGGGTACCGAGAAGGGGGAAGAAGGAACCTGAGGACTGCAGGGACAGCAGGGAAAAAGACAAGCCCGAGGCTTTTCTCGGGTCCCTGATGTCCCTGTTGTCCCTGCAGTCCCTTGTTAACGAGAGGCCGTCAGAGGATCACCCGTCCGGTGATCCTCGATCTGCGCCCGGAGAAAAGCGTGAATCGCTTGCAGGGCCGTCGGATCGCTGGTGGCGATCCGCACCTGGGCGCCGCGCCCGGTCTGCTCGTAGCGGTAGGAGATGGCATCCTTGAGGCGGGCCATCTCGGCGGTGCCGGGAAGCACCCGGTCATGGATCTGCCGCGTCATCGCGAAGTCGCCGCCGGCGAAGGCCGAGGCGACCTGGGTAAGATGGCCGCGGATCTGGGCCAGGCTCTCGCCGTCCTTGGGATCGGTCACCTCCACCTGGATGGCGCCGCCGTCCTGGGTCAGCAGGAAGTGGTGGGCGGTCCTGGCGTGCTCGAAGCCCATCATCTGATCGCCCCGGTGATCGAGGGCCGTCTCCTGATCGTGGGCGGCTGCCATGTGCTGGGCGTGGAGGGGACAGGGATTGGCATCGGTCTGGGCCACGAGGGGGCCTGTGGCTACACAGGCCAGAAGGGTTGATAACAGAACCGTTTTCATCGCATCGCCACCTTTCGTTTCGAGGTGCCCTTCCGGGGCGGCTCCCGCAGACTGTCGAGCAGTCCCGCCCGCTCGCCGGGAGCGGTCCCGGCGAGGCGGCGATCCCAATCCTCCAGAAGCGACTGGAGAGTGTCGCGGGCGGCCTGGAGATCGCGGAGCCGTTCTTCCATCCCGGCCAGCTTGGCGGCGCCGAGGTCCCGTACCTTCCGGCACGGCACGCCGCCGTGCTCGCGCTCGGCCAGAATGCGGCTCAGCTCCTCGACCGTGAACCCGGCGGCGAGAACCCGCCGGATCCACAGCACCCGCTCGACCGCCTCAGGCGGATAGACACGGTAATTGTTCGGCAGGCGGTCGGGCCGGGCGAGCAATCCCTCGCGCTCGTAGAAGCGGAGGGTGTCCTTGCTCACGCCGGTCCGCTCAGCGAGCTCGCCTGCTTGCAGAAACCGCTCGGAAGGGCGTTCGTCCATGATGGCGCGGAGCGTAGAGGGTGGAGTCGAGTCCAGGGTCAAGACCCTAGCGGAATCTCAGCGCGCCCGCCGGGGGGGCGAGGCGATGAGGTGCTCGACAATCGGCGGCTCGGGGCCGACATGAAAGGCGCGGGCGCGCTCCTGGACGTCCTTGTCGGCGTGGGTGACGCGCTCGTGCTGGCGCAGGTGCTCGATCCAGGATTTGACCAGGAAGACCTCGGTGTGGAGGTTCGGGTCCGCGGAGTCGACGAAGAGCCCCCATTGCATGGCGCCGTCGCGCCGCCGGATCCGGCTGACGGCGTGCATGGCGTCGGTGAACTCCGCCGAGCGGGCGGGATCGACCCGGTAGCGCACGGTCACCAGCACCGGCCCGCGGTCGGGCTCGAGATTGTGGGTCACCACGGGCGCGGCCCACTGACGGGAGGGGGCGAGGTTCAATCCCTCGCCCGATCGGATGTGGATGCGGAAGGTGGCGGCGAGCCCCAGGATCATTCCGATGCCCGAGACCAGGAGGGCTCGGGAGATGCCGATGTGCTCGCCGACGACCCCCCAGAGGGCGCTGCCGCCGGCGAGCCCGGCATAGAAGACGAGCATGTAGACCGAGAGCGCCCGTCCGGTCACCCAGGAGGGGACCACCGTCTGCACCGCCACGTTGAGGCTGGAGAGGAGCGAGAGCCAGGCGCCGCCGGCGAGCAGCATGGCGAGCATCAGCAGCCAGAATGACGACACGTAGCCGAGCGCGATCGTCGCTCCGGCGAAGACCAGGGTCGCCACCGCCACCACGGCGTCCATAGAGTTGTTCCGCTTGAGGTGGGGGAGGGCCATGGCGCCGGCCACAGCACCGGCGCCGAGAGCCGCGAGCAGCAGGCCATAGCCTTCCGGACCCGCCTTGAGCTTGTGGCTGGCGATCAGCGGCAGGAGAGCCCAGAGGGAGGCGCCGCAGGAGACGAACGTGCAGCCGCGCACGATGGGGGCGATCACCTCGGGCGCATGGCGGACGTAGCGCAGGCCGGTGGTCATGGCGCCCCAGATCCGCTCGGCCGGCAGCATCGCCTCCTCGACCGGGCGGCGCCAGAAGTAGAGGACCATCAGCACGCCCACGAAGGAGAGGGCATTCACCAGAAAAGTGAAGGCAGGGCCGGCGGTGGCCACCACCAGGCCGGCGAGGGCGGGGCCCGCGGCCCGGGCGATGTTGAAGCCGATGCTTCCGAGGGTGACGGCGGCGGGGAGATCTTCCCGCGGCACCATTTCCGGGATGCTCGCCTGCCAGGCGGGGCCGTTCAGGGCGGCGCCGAGGCCGAGGAGAAAGGTGAAGGAGAGGAGGATCGAGGGAGTCGTGGCATGGGCCGCCGTGAACGCCCAGAGGCCGAAGGCGGCGAGGGTCATCCAGATCTGGGTGACCAGCAGCAGGCGCCGGCGGTCGAGCACGTCGGCGACCGCGCCGGCCGGCAGCGAGAGCAGGAACATTGGCAGGCTGGTGGCGGCTTGCACGAGCGCCACCAGGACCGGCGAGGGGCTGAGCGTCGTCATCATCCACGACGCGCCGACGTTCTGGAACCAGGTGCCGATGTTGGAGGCCACGCTGGCGATCCACAGCCAGCGGAAGATAGTGTGCCGCAGCGGGCTCCAGGTGGAGCGGGTGTCAGATGGGGGCAAGAAACTGTAACCAGCCCCGAAGGGGCGTAGGCATAAAGCCTGGGGCTTCAGCCCCAAGTGGAGAGGATAGAAATAATTTTGAGCCCTGAAAGGGCGCAGGCAGCGTTCGAGAGAAATCTGCCTGTGCCCCTACGGGGCTTAGGAATCGTCTGGGATCTCGGTACCTGGGGCTGAAGCCCCAGGCTTTATGCCTGCGCCCCTTTGGGGCTGCCGGCAGATCGGTCATGCCGCGGCCCGCACAGCCTCTCTACGCACAACTACGTCGCGGATCTTCGGGGGCAGAGCATTCATGGCCCCTCCATTCTATCGAGGAAGTCCCTGTCTGGTGCACTGGCGGCATATACTTGCCTTCCAGATCCCATGAAGAACTTCGATCTCCCCAGTATCCTGGCCGGCCTGCTCGCCTGTGGCGTGGCGGTCTTCGTCAGCACGGCCCTGGTCTTCCTCACCTTCCGGCTGAACACGATGCTGCGGCGGCGGGAGGAGCAGGTGCACCTGCTGCTCTCGGGAAACCGCGCGATCGCCATCGCCCTGGGCGCCACGATCCTGAGCCAGGCTCTGCTGCTGCGCCACGTCGTCTTCCCGGTGATGGCGGTGATGCGGGATCTCTTCCTGCAGCGGGCCTCGTTGTTTACGGTCTTCGCGGTCGCCGGCCAGTGCGGGATCTTCTTTGCCGTGATCGGCGCCGTTTCCATCGGCTCGGTCTGGCTCGCCGGCTGGCTGTTCACCCACATGACGGGGGATCTGCCCGAGCATGAGGAGATCCTGCGCGACAACGTGGCCGTGGCGATCTTCTATGGTTTCGTCCTGCTCGCCATCACGATCATCCTCAACGAGGGGATCGAGGACCTGGCGCGGTCGCTCATTCCCTATGGCCGCACCGGAGTCGTGCGCCTGCCGTGAAGCGGTCCGGCTGTGCCGCCCTCGGATGCGCCGGGGGGCTCGTGGCCGTCCTGGCCCTGGTGGCCGGGGTCGCGACCCTCCCGCCTGCCCCGGATGCCGATCCTGACGCTTATCGTCCGGTTGGAGCTCTCAACCAGTTCCAGCGGGATGACGCAGGGGAGCGCCTCCGCCTCACCTACGGGTTCATCGACTACAGCGGCCGGGCGCGCCACGTCTCGTGCGAGATCGACAAGCGGGTCTACGACAGCGACGTCACCTCTTTCGGCTACTCCGAGGACGAGCTCAACGGGGTCGTGGGAGAGGGGCTGCGCGAGGTTTTCGAACGCGAGGCCGAGCTGCGGGAGGTCAGGCCGTATGTCCGTTTCGAGATCCAGGACGGCACGGGCTACCGCTGGCGATGGTGGGCGCCGGGCGGCTTGGAGCCGGCGGCGGCGGACCGGCTCGAGGCGCGGCTACGGTCCTTCGACGAGTGGATGGAGCAGGATTTCCCCCGGAAGAAAGAGGAGCTCATCGGGCGGTATCTCCACCAGCGGGGGCTGCGCATGAAGAGGGAGACGATCGAGATCGATTACCAGCAGGCGGTCGAGCGCGACACCGGTCCGCTCCAGGATTGTTTCGAAGCTTTGCGGCAGGCGGGGGAGGGGAAGAGCGACCGTCGCCTGCTCGGCACGTTCCTCTCCTTTTTCCAGGAGCTGCGCTACGAGCTGCCGCCTACGGTCGAGCGCGGCCGCCACATTCTGGGGTTCCGGCCACCGAGCGCGGTGCTGGTGCGGGGGGCCGGCGACTGCGACTCGAAATCCGCCGCCTTCTGCGCGCTCTGGCGTCATCGCCCTGAGCGGGCGATCCTGATCCTGGTCCCCGGGCATGCCCTGGTAGGGGTGGAAGGCAAGCCGCGGGCCGGGGAAGCCTACGTGCGTCTCGGCAACCGCTACTTCGTCCTCTGCGAGGTGGCCGGGCCGGGGAAGATCCCGCCCGGCGGGTCCTCGATCTCCGGCAGCTTCGAGTACGTGATGATCGAGCCGGCGGCGGGGTGAGGCCCGCGTGCTAAAATCTCCCGGATATGAAAGTTGCCTCTCGACGGGCCGACGTGATCTGATCCGGCGACCTGTTGGAGAAAGGGTGGCACATGAGCGCGATTCCTCTCCAGCGTGACATCTACTATCCGGAGTCCGACGGCCAACCGATGGCGGAGACCGATCTCCACCGGGACGAGATGTTCGACCTGATCCAGGCGTTGAAGCGCCGGTACAGGGGCGTGCCGGACGTGTACGTCAGTGGCAATCTCTTCTTCTACTACATCAAGGGCGATCCCCGGGCCGTGGTGGCTCCCGATGTCTTCCTCGTCAAGGGAGTCGAGAAGAGGCCGCGCCGGACCTACAAGCTCTGGGAGGAGGGCCGCGTGCCCTCGCTGGTCATCGAGCTCACCTCTGACAGCACCCGCGATGAGGATCTCTCCAAGAAGAAGATCTGCTACGAGCGCCTGGGCGTCGAGGAGTACTTCCTGCACGACCCCTATCAGGACTATCTCGATTCCGCGCTTCAGGGATTCCGCTTGACGAACGATCGCTATCAGCGGATCGAGCCGGAGATGGACGGCTCCTTGCGCAGCCTCGCGACGGGCCTGCTGCTGCGAATCGAAGGACCCCGGCTTCGGTTGGTGGATGCCGCCACGGGCGAGCGTATCCTGTGGGAGGAAGAGCGCGACGAGGAGCTGGCCCGCCTCCGGCGCGAGAGAAACGCCGGAGCCTAGCTCCAATACCGTTCACTTTGGTCAATCGTGGGAGCGGGACCTTACCCCCCGCCCAGGGAGGGGGCAAGCCCCTCCCCCACGAAAAATGCCTTAACTGAACAGCATTGAGCCTAGCTCCCCGCCGGCAGCCGCACCTCGAACCTCGTCCCCCCTTCCGGCCAGTTCGCCGCCGTCACGGTTCCGCCGTACCCCTCCACGATCGTCTTGACGATGGCGAGCCCCAGGCCGGTGTGGCCGTCGCGGGCGTTCGGCTCGTCCGGGCGGTAGGTGAAGAAGCGGTCGAAGATGCGGTCGCGGTGGGAGTCGGGGATGCCTGGGCCCTGATCGTCGATGCGGACGGCGGCGGTGCCGTTCCAGGCCGCCAGGGTGATGGTCACCGTGCCGCCGGCGGGGGAGAAACCGAGGGCGTTGTCGAGGAGGTTCTCGAAGACCTGCTGGAGGCGTTCGGTTCCAGCGCGGACGAGGATGGGTCCGCCGGGGGAGACGAGGAGGATTTCCAGAGTGTCGGCGCGCCGATGAAACCCTTCAACCACTTCTTGAAGCAGGGCGTCGAGATCCACCCGCTCCGGGGCTTCGGTCTCCATCCGGGCGTCGATCTCGCCGATCTCCCGCACGGCGGTCAGCAGACGCTCCATGCGAGCCACCTCCCGCTGGACGAGAGCGAGGAAGCGCTCGCGGTCGGCCGGGTCCTCGACGTCGGCCAGCAGCTCGGTCGCCGAGCGGATGGAGGCCAGCGGGTTCTTGAGCTCATGGGAGACGTCCGAGGCGAACGACTCCACGGCGTGCTGGTGCGCGGCCAGCCGGTGGGTGATCTGCTCCAGGGCGCGGGCGAGGTCGCCGATCTCGTCCGCCCGGCGCGAGCCGCCGAACCGGCCGCGCAGCCGGCCGCGGCGGTCGAGGAGCTCGGCGGCCTCGTCGCGCAGGCGCCGGACGGGGTGGGTGATGGTGCCGGCGAGCAGGAGGGAGAGGACGGCGGCGGCCCCGACCGAGATCAGGAAGACCTTGGAGACGTCCAGGCGGACCTGATCGAGCTCGCGCAGAATCCGCACGGTGGACTGGGAGACGAGGACGGCCCCTATCACATGATTGCCGCTGCGCACCGGGATGGCGCTGTGGAGGGTGAGAGAGGGACGCCAGAGCTCGCCGCCGGTCTTGCGGATCGTCGCGCCGTAGCGGCCGGCGAGGGCGGCCCGGACCACGGCGCTCGGGTAGGGCTCGGCCGGAGCGCCGCTCTGATACCGCGATAGCGATCCCTCGCGGAGCCGCCTCCAGAGCCGGTAGGTTCCCGCGGCGGCCCTGTATAAAGGATTGTCCCGCGGTTGCGCCGCGCTCCCGGTGGCGGTCTCTTCGGCTTTCCGCGGCCCCAACCGGCTCGAATCGGCGAGCAGCCCCCCGTCCTTGCCGAAAATCCGCAGCCGGGCTTCCGTCCTCCCTCCAAGCCCGCGCAACGGCGCCTCGGCGCCGGCAGGGTTCAGCTCCCCCTGCCCGCCGAGCGCCGCGGCGAGCAGCCGCCCCTGCTGGACCATCGACCTCTCCTGGTCCTGGAGGAGCTGGGTCTCGTAGACGCCCAGATAGAGGAAGCCCGCGACCGGCAGGAAGACCAGCAGGATGTTGAAGAGGAGGAGCCGGACGGAGATCCGGGAGGGGAGGCGGAGGCGCACGGCTTTGCTCCTATTCAATCGGGCCGGAAGCGGTAGCCGAGCCCGTAGACGGTCTCGATGGCCTCGAAAGACGGATCCGCCTCGGTGAGCTTCTTGCGCAGCCGCTTGACGTGGCTGTCGATGGTGCGGTCGCTGGCGTAGGCGTCGTGGGGGTACCCCTCCTCCAGGAGCTGGGCGCGGGTCTTGACGTGCCCGGGGCGGCGGGCGAGGGCGTGCAGGAGGGTGAACTCGGTGACCGTCAGCGGCACGGGAGCGCCGTTCCAGAAGGCCTGATAGCGCGCGAGATCGAGCCGGAGCCGGCCGGCCTCGAGCCCGCGCTCGCCGGCGCCGGGAGGCTCCTGGCGGTGGGCGGCCCGGCGCAGCAGCACCTTGACGCGGGCGGCCAGCTCGCGCATCGAGAACGGCTTGCAGAGATAGTCGTCCGCTCCCAGCTCGAGGCCGAGCACGCGGTCGAACTCCTCGTCGCGCGAGGTGAGAAAGAGGATCGGCAGCCGTTCGGAGAGGGCGCGCAGCCGGCGGCAGAGCTCCAGGCCGTCCATGCGCGGCATCAGGATGTCGAGGATCGCGAGGTCCGGCAGCGCCTTCTCGAAGGTCTGCCAGGCGGCGAGGCCGTCGGCGAAGCTCTCTACCCGGTACCCCTCGCGGCGCAAGGCGAAGCCGACGGTCTCGCGCAGGCTCTCCTCGTCGTCCACCAAGGCGATCAGGCCGCCGGGCGCCGGGGTCGTCATGGCGGAAATCTAGCGCAGATCCTCATCCGCGGCCCGGTTTCCACAATTCCGCCACAATCTTGCGGGCCGCCGCCCCGATCCCGCCCGCGCCGCTCCTCGCCGGCGCGGTCTGATCCCCTCCGAACTTCAAAGGAGGGAAACGATCCATGTTCGAGATAGAACCCGAAAAGCGGCGGTTGCGCGACTCAACCGGTTTCAAGATGGTGATCCTCGGTGTCCTGGTGCTCCTGCTTCTGATCCCCCTGGGGATGGTGGGCTCGCTGATCAGCGAGCGCGAGGGGCGGCGGGCGCAGGCGGCGGGGGAGGTCGCCGCCACCTGGGGCAAATCCCAACTCCTCGGCGGTCCGGTCCTGACCGTCCCCTACCGGCAACATGCGACGGACGACAAGGGCAAGGAGCATGTCTGGATCACCTATGCCCGCTTCCTCCCCGCCAGGCTCAAGGTCGACGGGCGGGTGATCCCGGAGCGGCGGAACCGGGGGATCTTCGAGGCGGTCGTCTACCGGGCCGACCTGCGCTGGACGGGCGCGTTTCGCCGCCCGAGCTTCGCCGGGTGGGCGATCGCGCCGCAGGACATCCTCTGGAACGCCGCCTATCTGAGCGTCGGCGTGCCGGACCTGCGCGGCATCCGCTCCAGTGTGGGGATCGACTGGGAAGGGCGTACCCTGCAGTTCCAGCCCGGAGGCGGGGAGGACGGGTTGTGGAGCTCGGGGCTGCGCGTGCCGGTCCCCGGTCTCGAAGCGGGGAAGGAGGAGGATCGCTTCGAGTTCGCCTTCGACCTCGGCATCAACGGCAGCAAAGAGCTCAAGTTCCTCCCCCTGGGCCAGCAGACGACGGTGGATCTGCACTCTGCCTGGCCGTCGCCCAGCTTCAGCGGCGCTTTCCTGCCGGAGAGCCGCAAGGTGCGGGGAACGGGGTTCGACGCGCGCTGGAACATCTCCTGGTTCGGCCGCAGCTACCCTCAGCAGTGGCTGCGGGATGAGGCCGAGAAGCTGGCGCCCGAGGCCGCCCTTAAAGAGTCCGCGTTCGGCGTCGAGCTCTTCCTGCCGGTGGACGCCTACCAGAAGACGGAGCGGTCGGTGAAGTACGGGGTGCTCTTCCTGGTGCTGACCTTCCTCACCTTCTTCCTCTACGAGGTGTTCAGCGCGGTGTCGCTCCATCCGCTGCAATACTTCCTGGTCGGCTCGGCGCTCTGCCTCTTCTACCTGCTCCTGCTCTCGATCTCCGAGCACGTCCCGTTCGGACTCTCCTACCTGGTAGCCGCCTCGGCGACCGTGCTGCTGATCGGCGGCTATTCGGTGGCGGTCCTGCGCGGCCGGCTGCGGGCGCTGCTGATGACGCTCGTGCTCGGCGTGCTCTACGGCTATCTCTTCGTGCTGCTCCAGCTCGAGGATTACGCCCTGCTGATGGGCTCGCTCGGCCTGTTCGCGATCCTCGCTCTGGTCATGTTCCTGACCCGGCGGATCGACTGGGGGAGCCCGCGGCGGAGAAAGTTGGACGGCGTTGTCACGCCCGGATAACCCGGCGACACTAGACATGGTGAGAGAACAATACTAATCTGGTTACAAATGAATCACCGCCCTGTCACCACCGCGATCGCCTTGCCGTCCCAGCCGGCGGATTGGCCTGATTGCGTCCGGGTGTCATGCACCTGTAGCAAGCGGGTGTGAGCGGCTCCTAGCCGTTCGCATCCGCCTCTCCTCGCAACTCCCAGAAACTTGACGTCCTGACGGCTGGCTTTTCAGCCGCGAACGCGATCGGTGTATTTCCTCGCTTGCGAGGAGACCTAGAGGAGTCTTACATGGCCGCAGGAGAGCCCCAGGTCCAGGCCCCGAAAGGGGATCAGATCACCTGGGACCTGATTCGCAAGCGTAACTTCGTCGAGCGCCTCAAGGCCGAGAAGGGCGGTCTCGCCGTGATCGACGACCTGCCGGCGATGATCGAGACCGGCTACGAGGAGGTGCCCGAAGAGGATTTCGTGCGCATGCAGTGGTACGGCCTGTACCACGACAAGCCGAAGCTCGGGTATTTCATGCTGCGGGTGAAGCTCCCGGGCGGCGTCCTGACTCCCGCAAAGCTGCGGACGATCGGCGAGGTCTCGCAACGGTTCGGCCGCGGTTACGGCGAGCTGACCACGCGGCAGAACATCCAGCTCCACTGGATCGAGCTCGCCCAGCTCCCCGAGGTGCTGGCGATCCTCGAGGCCGGCGGCATGACCACCGTCGGCGCCTGCGGCGACAACGTCCGCGCCATCACCGGCTGCCCGGTCGCCGGCATCGACAGTGACGAGCTTTTCGAGGTGCAGAGTCTGATCGACGAGGCGACCGCCTTCTTCATCGAGAACCGCGACTACTCGGACCTGCCGCGCAAGCACAAGATCACCATCTCGGCGTGCCCGCACCAGTGCAACGCGCCGGAGATCCACTGCATCGCCCTGATCGGCGCGCCGCGCGAAGGGCGCGCCGGCTTCGCCGTGCGGGTGGGGGGCGGGCTCTCGACCTGGCCGCGCCTGTCCGACGATCTCGGGGTCTGGATTCCCGCCGAGGAGACCCTGCCGGCCCTGCGGGCGATCGTCGACGTCTGGCGGCTCGATCTCAAGTACCGGATGTCGCGCGCCAAGGCCCGCCTCAAGTTCATGGTCGCCGATCTCGGCCCCGAGGCCTTCCGCGCCCGGGTGGAGGAACGGCTGGGGCGGCGGCTGGAGGACGGCGCGGTGCCGCCGGCGCCGGAAGAGGAGAAGGACCACACCGGCATCCACCCCCAGAAGCAGCCGGGGCTCTTCTATGCAGGGATCCCCGTCCACCTGGGCCTGATGAACGGCGAGGCCATGCTCCGGCTGGCCGATCTGGTGGAGAGCTGGGGGGGCGGCATCCGTATCACCCGGCGGCAGAACTTCATCCTGGCGGACATCCCCGAGGCGCGGCTCGCCGAGGCCGTGCGGGAGGTCGGGGCCCTCGGCTTCCCGCTGGAAGGAATGGGGCTGCGGGGCGCCAGCATCGCCTGCACCGGCGACCCCTTCTGCAATTACACGGTGGCCGAGACCAAGGGGCGGCTGCAGGGGATCGTCGAGCACCTGGAGGCGACCTTCGGCGCGGCGGTCTCAGGGCTGCGGCTCAACCTCGATGGCTGCCCGCACTCTTGCGCCCATCACTGGATCGGCGACATCGGCCTGCAGGGCACCACCCTGCGCGAGCGTGGACCGGCCGGCGAGCGAATCCAGGGCTACGACCTCTTCCTGCGCGGCGGTCTCGGAGCGCATGCCGCGATCGGCCGTCCGGTCCTCAAGCGGGTGCCGGGCACCGAGGTGCACCTCGTCATCGAGCGTCTGTTCCGCGCCTATCTCGACGGGCGCGGCGAAGGGGAGCGCATCCAGCATTTCTTTATCCGTCATTCCGACGAGGAGCTGTCGGCTCTCGGAATGGCACAGGAGGCGGCGATGGCCGTCTCCAGCGAGCCTTAGAAAGGAAGACCGGATCATGTTGGAAATAGCGACCGCCGCCTCCCGGATCGTCGATCATCGGGACCTGCTGGACGAGCACGAAGCCGGGCAACTGGCCGTCGAACTCGACGATTCGACCCCGCAGGAGCTCCTCTCCTGGGCGCTCGAGCGCTGGGGCTCGCAACTCGCCATCTGCACCAGCTTCCAGGCCGAAGGCATGGCGATCCTCGACATGGCTTGGCGGATCGATCCCAAGGTGCGGCTGTTCACGGTCGACACCGGCCGGCTGCCGCAGGAGACCTACGATGTGATGGAGACCGTGCGGCAGCGCTACGGGATCGAGGTCGAGGTCTACTTCCCCGATGCCGTCCAGGTGGAGAGCATGGTGCGGCGCTTCGGGCCCAACCTCTTCCAGAAGAGCGTCCAGGCGCGGCTGGTCTGCTGCAACGTGCGCAAGGTCGATCCCATCCGCGGCGTGCTCCAGGGGCTCGACGCCTGGGTCACCGGCCTGCGCCGCGACCAGTGGGCGAGCCGGGCCAACATCCGCAAGATCGAGATCGATCACGATCACGGCGGGCTCGCCAAGATCAACCCGCTGGCGGACTGGATGCTCGATGAGGTCAAGGAGTACAACGAGGCTCACGACGTCCCCGTCCACCCGCTCTACGCCAAGGGTTTCACCAGCATCGGCTGCACCCCCTGCACGCGGGCCACGGCTCCGGGCGAGGACCCGCGGGCCGGCCGCTGGTGGTGGGAGAAGAACGCCCCCAAGGAGTGCGGCATTCACTGCCCGATCGAGACCGGCGCCTTCGAGCACGAGCTGGAGGCCATGCTGCACCCGGGGCCGCGGAGGGCCGACGCTTGAGCGCGCGGGTGGCCAATGACATCGCCACCGCCGCGCTGGCGATCGATCCGAGCCAGCGGGAGGTCCTGCTCGAGGAGCTGGCGATGCTCGTGGTCTCACTCCGCGATGCCGAGACCCGGGCTCCCTGGGAGGAGTTGGCCGAGGCCGTGGACGAGGGGGCGGTGGGGGAGGCTCTGCTCGGCCGCCTGGAACAGATCCTGGAGATGACGCTGCAGACCGGCCGCGTGCGGCGGGTCCATGGCGCAGAGAGCGAGCAGGCGCTGCTGCGGCTCTTCCACCAGACGCCCCGGGGCGGAGCCTCCCGCCGCGCCACCGAGGCGGTGAACCGGACCCTCGCGTCGCTCGCCGGGCAGACCATCGAGACCATGCTGTTCACCAGCCAGGGTCCCGGCGTCTATCGCCTGGGATTGGAGACCGACCGCGTCAAGCTCACGCTGGAGATCGACCGCCACGGCGTGACGGTCGAGAGCCTGGAGGTCTGATGCAGCACTATCCTGTCTTTCTCGATCTGACAGGTCGGCCCTGCTTCGTGATCGGCGGCTGCGCGATGGCGGAGGAGAAGGTGAAGGGGCTGGTCGCCGCCGGCGCGCGGGTAACGGTGATCTCTCCCGACATGACCCCGGGGCTCGCCGAGCTGGGCATCGAGGAAAAAGTAGACTTCATCGCCCGCCGCTACCGGCGGGGGGATCTCCGCACCGCTTTCCTGGTGGTGGTCGTGAGCCAGGCAGCGCCCATCGTGCAGGCGGTCTGGGAGGAGACCCGCGGGCGCAACATCCTGGTCAACACGCTCGACAACGTCCCCCACTGCGACTTCATCGCCCCGGCCATCGTCCGCCGCGGCGACCTCACGGTGGCCATCTCGACCGGCGGCAAGGCGCCGGTGATGGCGGTGCGTCTGCGCCAGAAGCTGGAGAAAGAGCTGGGACCTGAGCACGCCCGCTTCCTCGAGCTGGCGGGGATGCTGCGCGCGCCCCTCGCCCGCCTCTGGCCGGATTTCGAGACCCGGCGGGCGCTCTGGTACCGGCTGATCGACTCCGACATCCTCCATCTGCTGCGGCGCGGCAACGAGTCGGCGGCTCTGGCCCGGATCAAGGAGATCCTGGGGATCCTGCCCGAATCCCTGGAAGGGGCTCTGGAGGCGGAGAACGGATGAGCGGACGCGGCATCGTCTATCTGGTCGGCGCCGGCCCCGGCGATCCGCGGCTGATCACCGTTCTCGGGCTCGACCGCCTGCGCCAGGCGGAGGTGGTGGTCTACGACCGCCTGGTCTCCACCCAGCTCCTCGATGAGGCGCCGCCGGAAGCCGAGCGGATCTTCGTCGGCAAGGCGCCGGGGGAGCACTCCGCCCGGCAGGAGGAGATCAACGAGCTGCTGGTGCGGCACGCGTCGGCGGGGCGGATCGTGGTGCGGCTGAAAGGCGGCGACCCGTTCGTCTTCGGCCGCGGCTCCGAGGAGGCCCTGGCCTGCGCCCAGGCCGGAATCCCCTGGGAGGTCGTCCCCGGCATCAGCAGCGCCCTCTCCGTGCCGGCCCTCGCGGGCATTCCGGTGACCCACCGGGAGCTGGCGGGCGGCTTCGCCGTGGTCACCGGCCACTGCGCCCAAGGGGACCGGCAGGACTGGTCGGCCCTGGCGCGGGTGGAGACGCTGGTGATCCTGATGGGCCTCTCGCGGCTGCCCGAGATCGCCGCCTCTCTGCTGTTCCACGGCCGGGGATCGGAGACGCCGGTGGCGGTGATCGCGCAAGGAAGCCTGCCGGAGGAACGGACGGTCGTCGGGACCCTGGACACGATTGCCGGCGACGTGGCCCGCGCCGGCCTGCGGGCCCCGGCCACCATCGTGGTGGGGGAGGTGGTGCGGGTGCGCCAGCGGCTGTTTCCGGCGGGTGTCTCAGCGTTCCACGATCTTGCGCAGCCAGAGCTCGAAGACCACGCGGAGATCCTCGGCCTCCTCGGCTGAGATCTTCCGCCGGATCCGCAGCTCGACCGCGTTGCCGTCGAGCAGAGGAAAGACGAGCGGATCGATCCCCGTGGTCTCTGCCGGTCGCGCCGGTGGGGAAGCCGGAGTGGCGGCCGGCCGCTCCTCCCGCGGCTCCTCGCGGGCCGGGCCGGTCTGCAGCAGCCGGGCATACTCCAGCGTCTCCCGGTACTCAGTCAGGAAGTCGTCCACCGAGTTCTCGTTGAACCCCTCGTCCAGGATCAGCCAGAGCCGCAGCGTCTGCGCGGAGGGGAGCTCCGCCCCGTAGCGTTCCCACAACCGGGCATGGATCGGCGGCATCAGCGCCGCCTGCTGGAGCAGCCGCTCCCGCTCCTCGGAACCGCCCCGCTCGTCCAGCACGATCCGCAAAGCCCGCCCCGACAGCTTTACCAGCGAGTCCCCATCCAGCAGGCCGAAAGCCCGCAGGGCCGCGATCGTCTGCTTGCCGCCGCTGCTCTTCGGCGAATACCCCCAATGCGCCGCCGCCGTCTCCGGCCGCGCCGCGTTCCGCTGCTCCGCCTCATAGAACGCCCGCGCCCGGTCCAGGGCCTCCCGCAGCCCGATGAACGGGAAGGACGGGCTGCGGACCTTCTTCTTCGATTCGGCTTCACTCATCGGGGCGAAGATTAGCATCCGGGCTTGTCTGATTTTGTCTTGCTAGTGGAGACAGAGCAACGGAGAGACAGGGCGTGATTCCTGGAGACAATAGGGTTGCCGGGCCGTGGAGAGTCGCCGGAGCGCCATGGAAACGTGCTCACAGGCTTGGGAAAGCCCTGTGGAAACGGCGAGGATATCGATGTCTCGGGTGTTCGGCGAGGTTGCCGGAATTGTCTTCAGGGTTGTCTGGGTGGTTGGGGCGCCCCCCAGGGACCGCCCCGGCCCCGGGCTCACCGGAGTGCGGCAGCGCGGTACCGCGCTCCCCATGAAGCCTCGCGGTGACCTGCCCCCGCTCCGCTCCCGCGTGGACTGGCTCTTCCGTTCCGCTCCCCGACTCTCCGCTCATCCTCTCGCTCTCCCGCCGGACGGTTCGTCGTACCGATATGACGGTCTGCCTCCGGCTACGACGGTCCGTCGTACCGATACGGTGGTCTGCCTCCAGCTACGACGGTCCGTCGTACCGTTACGGCGGTCTGCCTCCAGCTACGACGGTCCGTCGTACCGTTACGGCGGTCTGCCTCCGGCTACGACGGTCCGTCGTACCGTTACGGCGGTCTGCCTCCGGCTACGACGGTCCGTCGTACCGATACGGCGGTCTGCCTCCGGCTACGACGGTCCGTCGTACCGATACGGCGGTCTGCCTCCAGCTACGACGGTCCGTCGTACCGATACGACGGTCTGCCTCCGGCTACGACGGTCCGTCGTACCGATACGACGGTCTGCCTCCGGCTACGACGGTCCGTCGTACCGATACGATGGTCTGCCTCCGGCTACGACGGTTCGTCGTACCGTTACGGCGGTCTGCCTCCGGCTGCGACGGTCCGTCGTATCGATACGACGGTCTGCCTCCGGCTACGACGATCCGTCGTACCGATACGGCGGTCTGCCTCCGGCTGCGACGGTCCGTCGTACCGTTATGGCGGTCTGCCTCCGGCTGCGACGGTCCGTCATATCGAATACGGCGGTCTGCCTCCAGCTACGACGGTCCGTCGTACCGATACAACAGCCTGCGGTCAGGGCCGCGGGTGGCCCGAAGAGCGGTTCTTGTCCACGATGGCGGCGATGATCAGCAGGAAGGCGAGCAGGCGGATGAGGTAGAAATAGTGCCGGTGCTCCTCCGCCGGAGCGGCCAGGAGGAGCGCGACGCCGTTGAGCGCCAGCATCCAGAAAGCGGCGCCGAAGAGGGCGAAGAAGCGGTCGCGCGTCTCACTCCAGAGCCGGAGGAAGAAGAGCCCCACCGCGATTGAGCCCGCGGCGGCGACGCCATTGAGAAAATTGATCATGCCGCCCCTCCTCTACTTGGAATCCCAGATCAGTCCCAGCAGCAGGACCATGACCGACAGGGCCGCCAGCAGGCTCCGGTACAGTGAGAGGTCCACCGTGGGGACGACGATCAGATCGACGAACAGCACCAGATTGTTGAGCGTCAGGCCGGCGAACGCCAGGCTGCTCCAGAGCAGCAGGCGCGCCTCGCTGTTCCGGTAGGCGCGCCCGAGGAGCACGGCGCACAAGCCGCTGGTGAGCGCGCAGAGCGCATAGACCACGCTAGCCATCCCGTTTCCCTTTCCGCAGTTGGAACGCGTCCGCGAACAGCCGGGCGCTGTCGGCGAGCCGGTGAGCCAGCACCGCCACGACGGCATCGCGGTGGATGTAATGCGCCCGGGCCACCTCCTCCACGAGTTCCGCCAGATCCTCCCTGCCGGGCTTGTAGCAGTAAATAACCGACTCGGCGATCCGCACGTCGAGGAGGTTGCGGGCGCTGAGATGCTCGAGGTGCGACTGGGTGATGTCGGCGGGCATCTCGAGCTCGACGGCCAGTGTCTTCGCCGCCCACCAGCGCGTGGAGTGCCGGTGCAGGAAGAGCAGCAGGTTGAGGCGCTCGACCGAGCCTATATCATCGATCAGGAAGCGCCTGACGGCATCTGAAAGCGGAGCATGCGTCACTGGGCCCAACTATAATGGAAAGCGCGAGGATCATGTCGGCGCGCCGACAAAGCCTCAAGCGATACCTCTAAGGTAGATCCTCAAGCTCGCCGCGTTGACCTCTGCCCCCTGCTTTATGCTAGTTTGCCGGGCGGCATGGCAATCTCCGACTCCACATTCGACGAGCCCCTGAACGAGCTCCGCCGCCAGATCCAGGAGCTGGAAGGTTTTCCGCCCGGGAGCGGGCAGGAGAAGGAGCTGGATCGCCTGCGCAACACGCTGCGCAAGTCCACCTCCGACGTCTACGGCGGCCTCAACCGCTGGCAGAAGACCCTGGTGGCCCGCCATCAGGACCGCCCCTATACCCTCGAGTATGTCCAGGCTCTGATGACCGACTGGGTCGAGATCCACGGCGACCGCGCCTTCGGGGACGATCCCGCCATTGTCTCCGGGTTCGCGACGTTCCGCGGCCGGAGCGTCGCGGTAATTGGCCATCAGAAGGGGCGCGACACCAGGGAGCGGATCCTCCGCAACTTCGGCCAGCCGCGCCCCGAGGGGTACCGCAAGGCGCTGCGGGTGATGAAGATCGCGGAGCGGTTCGGCCGCCCGGTCCTCACCTTCATCGACACCGCCGGCGCTTATCCCGGCCTCGACGCCGAGGAGCGCGGGCAGGCCGAGGCGATCGCCCGCAACCTCCTGGAGATGGCCGTTCTGGAGGTGCCGATCATCGCCACCGTCACCGGCGAGGGGGGGAGCGGCGGCGCGCTGGCGCTCGGGGTGGCCGACCGGGTGTACATGCTGGAGTACGCCACCTACTCGGTGATCTCGCCCGAGGGGTGCGCCGCCATCCTCTGGAAGGACCAGGACCGGAAGAACGAGGCCGCCGAGGCGATGAAGATCACGGCGCCGGATCTCCTGGCCCTCGGCGTCGTCGACGAGATCATCCCCGAGCCCGCAGGCGGCGCCCACACCGATCCGGACGCCGCCTGCCGGCGGGTGGGCGATGTCGTCGAGCGGGCGCTCAATGATCTGCAGCGGCTCTCCACCAAAGAGCTGCTCGCGCGCCGCTACGACAAGTTCCGCGCTCTTGGAGCCTTCGACGAGGGATAACGCGCTGAGCTCGCCGGTGGAGTGGGTGGCTGCGCCGGTGCCGGAGTGCGCTGCCGGTCTCGAACGGGACGGGGTAGCCCCCTGGCTCGCGGCGCTGCTCGCGCGGCGAGGCGTCGAGGACGCGCGCGGGGCCGAGCTCTTCCTGCATCCTTCTCTCGACCAGCTCCACGATCCGTTCCTGCTCGCCGGCATGGAAGAGGTGGTGGCCCGGCTGCTGGGGGCCCGCGAGCGCAAGGAGAAGGTCGCGGTGGTCGGCGACTACGACGTCGACGGCATTTCGGCGACCGCGCTGCTGCTCGCCGTGTTCGCGGCCTGCGGTATCGAGGCGAAAGCGGTGATGCCCCACCGGTTGCGGGAGGGGTACGGCTTTCAGCCGGTCCACGTCGAGCGGGCGCGGGAGCTGGGGTGCGGCCTGATCGTCACCGCCGACTGTGGCAGCTCGTCGGTCGCGGCGGTGGAGGCGGCGATGACGGCCGGGATCGGCGTCGTCGTCACCGATCATCACCTGCCGGGGTGCGAGCTGCCGGCGGGCACGCTGCACATCAACCCCCACCAGTCTCATTGCACCTACCCCTTCCGGGATCTCGCGGCGGTCGGGCTCGCCTTCAAGCTGGCGCTGGCCCTGTCGGTGCAGTGCGGCAAGACGCTCGATCCGGCGCCGCTGCTGCGGGTGGCCTGCCTGGGCACGATCGCGGATCTGGTGCCGCTCCACGGCGAGAACCGGGTGATCGCGGCGCTCGGCCTCAAGGCGCTCGCCGAAGCGAAATCGCAGGGTTTGAAGGCGCTCATCCTGCAGTCCGGGATGAAGCCGCCGTTCACGGCGGCGGACGTCGGCTTCCGCATGGGGCCGCGGATCAACGCGGCGGGGCGGCTGCACGATCCCGAGCGGGCGCTGGAGCTGCTGCTGAGCCGCGACGCCGGCCGCGCCGCGGCGCTGGCGGCCGAGCTCGACGGCTGGAACCGCGAGCGGCAGACCACGGAGACGCGAGTGGTGGAGGAGGCCATGCGCCAGTTCGCCCAGCGCTCGCCGCTGCCGCCGATCCTGGTGGCCTGGAGCGAGAGCTGGCATAAAGGCGTGGTGGGGATCGCGGCCGGCCGGGTGGCCAAGGATCTCCACCGTCCGGTGGTCCTGCTGGCGGTCGAGGGGGCAACGGCGACCGGCTCGGGGCGCAGCCTGCCGGGCCTCGAGCTGCACGGCTTCCTCTCGGCCTGGAAAGATCGGATGGAGAAATTCGGCGGCCACTCGCAGGCGATCGGGCTGACGGTGGCGACCGACCGCCTGGAGGAGCTGCGGGGCGCATGGGAGGCGGCGGGGGCGGAGTGGCCGGAAGAGATGCTGGTGCGGCGGGTCGAATATGAGCTGCACATGGCGCCGGGCGAGGTGTCGCCTCGCCTGCTGGCGCAGCTCGCGAGGCTCGAGCCGTTCGGCCAGGGGAATCCGCGGCCGCTCCTGCGCACCGGCCCGCTGCGGATCGAGGGGGAGCCGCGCAATTTCGGCAACGGCCACCTCTCGGCGCGGGCCCGCGGGGGAGACGGCGCTACCGTCGAGCTGGTAGGGTGGCGGTGGGGCGAGCGCGTGCGGGATCTGCGCGGCAGCTTCGAGGTTCTCGCCTGTGTCGAGGACGACTCCTATCGGGGCGGTCCGGTGCTGCGGCTGGTGGACAGCCGACCCTCTTGAATAAAACCGATTCCCAATGCTCCGTTACGAATTGAAGGATCCGTGTTTTGTAGGGGCGGCCCTGTGTGGCCGCCCTGGGGGTGGAAAAAACAGGGCGGCCACACAGGGCCGCCCCTACATGACCGTTGTGCCGTGACAAGGCACTAGAATTCATCGCCGATGGCGCGCAAAGCCCGCTCTTACGTCTCCCTCTTCCGCAAGCTGCTGCTCGCGGCGCTGGTGCTGCTCGTCGTGGGGGTGGTCGGGCTCTTCATGTTCGGCAAGGCCGGCCAGCGGCGGGAGAAGCCGGCGACGGCCGAGGAGACCGGCGGCTCCAAGGGGATGACGCTGATCGGCGAGGACTTCGACTACACCTTCACCGACGGTTCCCGGCCGGTCTTCCACATCAAGGGGGAGAGCATCAAGGCGGACCGCGAGGGGACGATCTACCTGGACCGCGTCGGCGTCACTCTCTGGGACCGCCAGGGGCGCATCTTCCACCTCGAGAGCCGGAAGGCGAGCTTCAACCGCGAATCCAACGAGGGGCAATTGCAGGGCAACGTCGTCGTCCGCGGCCCCAACGAGCTCGAGCTGCGCACCGCCCGCCTCAACCTCCAGCAGAAGGGGGACGTGGTGATGAGCGAGGTGCCGGTCGAGATCCTCTATGGCGGCAAGTACGTCGCGCACGCCGGCCGGCTGAACATCGACATCCCCGGCGAGGTCTACACTCTGCAAGGGGGGGCCCGCATCGACAGCATCCCGGGGGTGCAGCCACCGGTCCAGGTCACCGCGCAGCGGTTGATCTACGACCGCCAGAAGCTCTGGATGCGTGCCGAGGGGGGCACCCGGATCCGCCGCGGGCAGGACCGGCTGGCGGCCGTCCGCATCTACGGCAACCTGTCGGACGACGAGTCCGGGCTCAAGTTCGTCCATGCCTTCTGGAACATCGAGGGGGAGACCCACTCGACGACGGCGCTCGCGCCAGGGCTGTCTTCTCCTGGAAAAGCCGCCGCGCAGCCGACGACGGTCCGCTTCAAGGGGGGGAAGGACCTCGCGGTGGTCTTCCAGCCGGAAGGGAACCAGGCACGGCGGGTGGAATATACGGCGCCGGAGAACGGCCGCGTGCAGATGGATTCGACGGGCGGCGGCGTCTCGCGCACCCTCACCGCGCGCCGCCTCGAAGGGACGATGGAGAACGGCGTGCTGAACGCGGCGGACGCCTTCGGCGGCGTCGAGATCCGCGAGGTCTCGCGGGTGGATGGCAAGCCGGTCCTGCGCCAGGCCACCGGCCAGCGCGGCGCGGCCACCTTCAAGCCGGACGGCCAGCTCGCCACCATGAGCTTCGACGTCAACGTCGTCTACCACGACGGCCAGGTCACCGCCACCGGCAAGCACGGGGCGCTCGACATGGAGCAGGGGCGCGGCGAGTTCGTCGGCGACCCGGTGGTGGTGACCAGCGACCGCGGCCGGATCGAGGCGCCGAGGATGGTCTACAACACCGACCAGCAGATCGTGAACGCCCGCGGCGGCGTGCGCGCGCTGCTGCAGAAGGTGGAGGAGACGGCGCTCTCTGGCACGCCACTTGCTAACGGGCAGGGTCCAGTGCATGTAGAATCCCAGGAGGCGTTCTGGCGGCAGCAGCCGTCATCCTTCATTTTCCGTGGCGACGTGCGCGCCTGGCGCGGGGACAACCTGCTGCTGGCGCCGGAGCTGCGCGGGGACAAGGCGGCGGACCAGCTCACCGCCACGGGTGGGGTGAAGACGCTGTTCTATCCCACCCAGGAGCAGGCGGGTAAAACGGGGGTGGCCACGGCGGGGAAGAAGCCGACGCCGATCCAGGTCTCGGCGGGCGATCTCCAGTATTCAGAAAAAAGCGAGCAGAAGGGTACGAGCGATCAGCCGAAGACCAGCGTCCTGCTCTATACCGGCAACGTGCGGGTGGACCAGGAGGGGAAGACCCTCACCTGCCAGCGGCTGGAGGTCGATCTCGGGACCGACCGGCAGGCGAAGACGATGACCTGCTCCGGCGACACCAAGCTGAACGACCCCAAGGTGGGGCGGAAGATCGACGGGCAGAAGGCGGTCTACCAGGTGAGCCAGCGGCAGATCGACATCACCGGCGAGCCGGTGACGATGACCGACAAGGACGGCAACCAGGTGCGCGGCAAGCGGGTGCTCTACTACGTCGACGACGGTCGGGCGGTGGTGCAGGGCAAGGAGGGGGAGGCGAATCCGGCCCCTGCCATCCAGACCCAGCCGTCCGCGAAGCCGCCGAAACCGCCGAAGCCGGCGCCGGCGAAGCCGCCAGGAAAGGGACGATGACCGAGCCGTTGAGCGAAAGGACCGGGGAGGCGCGGAAGCTCGCGACGGCCAATCTGCGCAAGGTGTACCGCGGGCGGGCCGTGGTGCAGGACGTGTCGATCGAGGTCGGCCCGGGGGAGATCGTGGGGCTGCTGGGTCCCAACGGCGCGGGCAAGACGACGACCTTCTACATGGTGGTCGGGCTGACGCCGCCCGATTCGGGGACCGTCCTGCTCGGCGACGAGGACATCACCGAGCTGCCGATGTACCTGCGGGCGCAGCGCGGGATCAGCTACCTGCCACAGGAGCCGTCGGTCTTCCGCCGGATGTCGGTCGAGAACAACCTGCGGGCGATTTTCGAGACGGTCGACCTCTCGCACGCGGAGCAGGAACGGCGCATTGACCAGCTCATCGCCGACCTCGGACTGTCCAAGGTCCGGCGCACCCGCGGGGCGCTGCTGTCGGGCGGCGAGCGGCGCCGGGTCGAGATCGCGCGGGCGCTGGTCATCAACCCGTGGTATATCCTCCTTGACGAACCGTTCGCCGGGATCGACCCGATCGCGGTTCTCGACATCCAGGGCATCATCAGGCACCTGAAGTCGATGGGGATCGGAATCCTGATCACCGACCATAACGTGCGGGAAACATTGAAAATAACCGACCGGGCCTATATCATCAACAACGGCGAAATTCTGCGCTCCGGTACCCCGCACGAGCTTTCAACGGACGCGCAAGTCCGAAAAATCTATCTCGGGGAAGACTTCACTCTGTAGGCTGAAAGTCGAATGGCGTTAGAGCAAAAACTATCGTTGAAGCTGTCACAGAAGCTTGTGATGACGCCTTCTTTGCAGCAGGCGATCAAGCTGCTGCAGATGACGCGCATGGAGCTCGATACGCTGCTCACTCAGGAGCTGGTGGAGAATCCAGTCCTCGAGGAGTCGGGGGACATCACCGAGGACGAGACACCCCAACGGGAAGAGCAGGAGGCGGCTCCCGAGGTGCCGGCCAACGGTGAGACCCTCGACCACGAGAAGTCGATGGAGAACATCGACCTCGACGCCTACTTCGGCGACTACTGGGAGGGCTCCGGGGCGTCGTCGATGATGGAAGAGCGCGAGGAGCCGCCGATCGAGAACAGCCTCTCCCGCGAGGCCGACCTCTACGACCACCTCCTCTGGCAGCTCCACATGGCGGAGATCGGTCCTCGCCAGCGCGAGATCGTTGAGCTGATCATCGGCAACCTCAACCCGGACGGCTTTCTGGTCGCCACCCTCGAGGAGATCCTCGCGATGGGCGACGCCGAGGGGCGCGAGTACACGATGGCGGAGATCGAGGAGGCGCTCGCCATCGTGCGCTCCTTCGATCCGCCGGGCATCGCCTGCGTCGACCTGCGCGAGAGCCTGCTGCTGCAGATGGACATGAAGAGGATCGAGCCGGAGTCGCTGGCGCGGCGGATGGTCGACGAGGCCTGGGACCTCTTCCTGCGCCGGCAGTTCCCGGCGGTGGCCAAGAAGCTGAACGTCGATCTGCCGGAGCTCGAGGCGGCGCTCGAGGTGGTGCGCACGCTGGAGACCCACCCGGGGCGTCAGTTCAGCACCGACCGGCCGCACTACATCGAGCCCGACGTCTTCGTCCGCCGGGTCGGCGACGAGTACGTCATCCAGCTCAATGACGACGGCCTCCCCCGGCTGCGGGTCAGCCGCGCCTACCGGCGCATGCTGCAGACCATGCGCAGCGAGGGGCGGCAGAGCGAGGCCCAGGCGTTCATCAAGGACAAGATCCGCTCGGCGGTCTGGCTGATCAAGAGCCTCGACCAGCGCCAGCGCACGATCTACAAGGTGGCGGCGTCGATCGTCCGCCAGCAGCGCGAGTTCCTCGACCGCGGCATCGAGCACCTGCGGCCGATGGTGCTGCGCGACGTGGCCGAGGACATCGGCATGCACGAGTCGACGGTCAGCCGGGTGGTCTCCAACAAGTACATCCACACCCAGCGCGGCCTCTTCCCGATGAAGTTCTTCTTCCACAGCGGCATCGACCGCGAGTACGGCGACAACATCTCCTCGCTGACGGTGAAGCGCAAGATCGAGCAGATGATCCAGGCCGAGGACCCGAAGCGGCCGCTGTCCGACAGCGAGCTGATGCGGATCTTGAACCGCGAAGGGATCCAGATCGCCCGCCGCACAGTGGCGAAGTACCGGGACGAGCTCAACATCCCCTCGTCGACCGACAGGAAGCAGATCTTCTGAGGTGGGCCTCGGCGCGCTGACCCGGCCGGAGCTGATCTTCCCGGATCTGCCGGCGACCGATCGCCCCGGAGTGTTGCGCGCCCTGGCCGAGCGCGTCGCCGGGCAGGGGCTGGTCAACAACGGCGACGAGCTGTTCCAGAAGCTCTGGGAGCGCGAGCAGCTCGGCTCCACCGGCATCGGCCAGGGAGTCGCTATCCCGCACTGCAAGCTGAACGGCCTCCGGCAAGGGGTGGTGGCGGTCGGCTTGGTGCCGGCGGGAGTGGAGTTCGGGGCGGTCGACGGCCAGCCGGTGAAGGTCTTCTTCCTGGTCGTCTCGCCCGGCGGATCGCCGGCCCAGCATCTGCAGGCGCTGGCCGCCATCTCGCGCTGGATCAAGGCGGACGGGCATGCCGGCCGGCTCCTCGGTCTGCACGATGCGGCGCGGGTGTACGATCTCCTGCGCGATGAGGACGGGTGATGGAGAGCGAAACGCATCCGGAAACGTATCTGATGGAGCCCGGGAGCGGCGCGGTGCCGGTCGCGGAGCTGATGGGGGAGGAGTTGAGCTACCTCCGCCTCAGCGTCCTTTCCGGCCAGTCGCACCTGGACAATCTGATCACCCATCCACGGGTGCAGAAGCCGGGGCTCGCCTTCGCCGGCTATTACGCCTACATCAAGCCGGGGCGGGTGCAGATCATCGGCGAGAGCGAGGCCGAGTACCTGAAGACGCTCGAGGAGGAGGAGCGGCTCGAGCGGCTCGACCGCATCACCAGCCTGCCGGTGCCGGTGTTCGTCATCACCAAGGGGCTGCCGCCGCTCCCCGGATTCCTCTCGCTCTGCCAGAACCGCGAGGTGCCCGTCCTCTCCTCGCCCGCCCTGTCGTCGAACGTCATCAAAGGGATCAGCTACTTCCTGGAGGACCACCTGGTCCCCTCGACCTCGCTGCACGGCGTGCTGCTCGAGATCTACGGTCTCGGCGTGCTGCTGATCGGCGAGAGCGGGGTGGGCAAGAGCGAGTCGGCCCTCGACCTGATCACCCGCGGCCACAGCCTGGTGGCGGACGACAAGGTGCAGGTCAAGCGTTATCCGAACGGCGAGCTGGTCGGCTACAACGAGGGGCCGCTGCGCCACCACATGGAGCTGCGGGGGATCGGGATCATCAACGTCCAGGACCTGTTCGGCCTCGCCTCGGTGCGCGAGCGGACGACGATCGACCTGGTGATCGAGCTGGAGCACTGGCGCGACGGCCGGACCTACGACCGGCTCGGTCTCGACGAGACGGTGTTCCACATCCTGGAGACCCCCTGCCCCTACATCCGCATGCCGGTCGCCATGGGGCGCAACATCAGCATCCTGGTAGAGATCGCGGCGCGCAACCACGTGCTGAAGCTGCAGGGGCACCACTCGGCCCGGGAGTTCGCGCGCAAACTCGAGGCTCAGCTTGAACGAAACCGCAAAGGCCCCCGCTAAGCCCCCCGCCAAGGCCCGGCTCGTCATCATCACCGGCCTCTCGGGGTCGGGCAAGAGCGTGGTCGCCAAGTGCTTCGAGGATCTCTCGTACTACACGGTCGACAACCTCCCGCTCCCCCTGCTGCGCCTCTTCCTCGACAACCCGCTGGAGCTGGTGCGCGGCAACGACCGCATCGCCGTGGTCACCGACGTGCGCGCTCCCGGCTTCGCCGAGGAGTTCCCGCGCCTGTTCGCCGAGATCGACCGCGACCGCATCGACCCCCGACTGCTCTTCCTCGAAGCCTCGGACGAGGTGCTGGTGCGGCGCTTCTCCGAGACCCGGCGCCCCCACCCCCTGGCGCCGGACCAGCCGGTGATCGAGGGGATCCGCCGCGAGCGCGAGGTGCTGGCGGAGCTGCGCGCCCGCGCCGACATGGTGTTCGACACCAGCGCCTGGTCGATCCACGAGATCCGCAGCCAGGTCTACCGCGAGTTCGCCACCAATCCCGGCGAAGAGCCCGGAATGGTCGTCTCCCTGGTAAGCTTCGGCTTCAAGCACGGCATCCCCTACGGCACCGACCTGCTCTTCGACGTGCGGTTTCTGCCCAATCCGCACTTCGTTCCCGGGCTGCGCGAGCAGACGGGGCAGGACGAGGGGGTGCAGGACTATCTCGACCAGCAGCCGGACTTCGCGGAGCTGGTCGGCCGGCTGACCGATCTGCTGGCCTATCTGCTGCCGCGTTACCGCCGGGAGAACCGGAGCTATCTCTCGGTGGCGATCGGCTGCACGGGGGGGCGGCATCGGTCGGTGGCCGTCGCCGAACGTCTGAAGCTGGCGCTGGAAGAGCAGGAGTGGCCGGCGCGCGTGATCCATCGCGACATCGCCCGCTGATTACGGCGATAAACGGACGGAATCGCGGGGGGAACAGGCGCGTTACCATTCTGGGAGTATTTCTAAGCCGATGATCGGAAAACTGATACTGACTCATGGCGGTCTGGCGCGAGAGCTCCTGGCCGCTGCGAATACCATCTCGGGCTCGCTGAACGGGTTCGAGGCGCTGTCGCTCGACTGGAGCGACGGTTTCGACGAGGCGCGGAGCAAGGTGGGCGCGGCCCTGGAGCGGCTCGACGAGGGGCAGGGGGTGCTGATCCTGACCGACATGTACGGCGGCACACCCTGTAACATCTCGATGACCTTCTACCAGGCGGACAAGTTCGAGGTGCTGACCGGGGTGAACCTGCCGATGGTCCTGCGCCTGGCCTGCCAGGCGGAGGCCGAGAAGGGCACCGTCTCCGAGCTCGCCCACTGGCTGCAGGACAAGGGGCAGCGGAGCGTCTGCCTGGCCGGGGATCTGGACAAGGGGCGGAGTTGCGGGCCGAGCTGCGCGGTCCCGATCGCGGTCAAGGCGGAGGAGCCGCATGATTGAGCGCCAGACGGAGATCGTCAACCGCCTGGGCCTGCACGCGCGGGCAGCCGCCAAGCTGGTGCACACCGCCGGCAATTTCCAGAGCCGGATCACCGTCGTCAAGGACGGCGAGGAGGTCGACGCCAAGAGCATTCTCGGCATCCTCCTGCTGGCGGCGGGGCAGGGGAGCCAGGTGATCGTCCGCGCCGAGGGGCAGGACGAGGAAGACGCCGTGCGGGCCGTGACGACGCTCATCGCCAATCGATTCGACGAGGAGAGCTGATGCGGGCAGCCGAGCCGATGCAGGTCTTGAAGGGAATGGGGGTCTCCGACGGCATCGCCATCGGCCGCGCCGTCTGTCTGGAGACCCGCGGCCCGGAGGTCTTCCGCCTCCACGTCCCCGAGTCGCAGGTGGAGGGGGAGGTCGTCCGCCTGCACGAGGGGGCCCGCCACGCCCGCGGCGAGCTGCAGCGCCTGCGTGCGCGAGCCGAGGAAGACCTCGGCAACGACCTCGCCGCCATCTTCGACGCCCATGTCCTCCTGCTCTCCGACGTCAAGTTCCTGGGCCGGGTGGAGGAGCGGATCCGCACTCAGCAGGTCAACGCCGAGTGGGCGGTCCACAAGACCGCCGAGGAGCTCGACAACCGCTTCGCGCACATGGACGACCCCTACATCCGCGAGCGCAGCGAGGATCTGACCGACGTCAGCCGCCACCTGCTGCGCAGCCTGCAGGGGATCGCCCACCACGATCTCTCCGAGCTGCCGGCGGACATCGTCATCGTAGCCGACGACCTCACCCCCTCCGACGCCATCCGGCTCGGCCGCGAGCGGGTGATCGGCTTCGCCATCGGCTCCGGCGGCCGCACCTCGCACACCACGATCATCGCCCGCTCCCTCAACATCCCGGCCGTGGCCGGCCTGGTGGGGGTGATGGGCCTCATGCGCGACGAGGCCCCGATCATCGTCGACGGCGAGACGGGCTCGGTCATCGTCTATCCCACCGCCGAGGTGCTCCAGCAGTACCGGACGCGCAAGGCCGAGATCGAGCGCCGCGACCGCGACCTGCTGGCCACCGCCGAGCTCGCGGCCGTGACCCGCGACGGGGTCGAGGTCCAGCTCATGGCCAATATCGACCTTCCCGAGGAGGTCGACGAGGTGCCGATGTTCGGCGCCGCCGGCGTCGGCCTCTACCGCAGCGAGTTCCTCTACATCGAGAAAAGCCCGCAGATGCCGACCGAGGAGGAGCACGTCCAGATCTACCGCCGCCTGGTCGAGTTCGCGGCGCCCCATCCGGCGATCATCCGCACCTATGACCTGGGGGGGCGCAAGCTGGCGCGCGAGATGATGGCGACGCGCGAGGAGAACCCGGTCCTGGGGCTGCGCGGCATCCGCCTGACCCTGGCGCGGCCGGAGGTCTTCCGCAGCCAGATCCGGGCGCTCTACCGCGCCGGGCTGTACGGCAATCTCTGGATCATGCTGCCGCTGGTGAGCACCGTCGAGGAGGTGCGGCAGTTCCGCGCTTTCGCGGACGAGGTCATGGCCGAGCTCGAGCGCGAGGGGCTGCCCTTCCGCCGCGACGTGCGGCTCGGCGTCATGATCGAGGTCCCCGCCGCCGCCGTCATCGCCGACATCCTGGCGCGCGAGGTCGACTTCTTCTCGATCGGCACCAACGACCTCATCCAGTACTCGATGGCGGTCGACCGCAACAACGAGCACGTGGCGAGTCTCTATCAGCCGCTTCATCCGGCGATTCTGCGCATGTTACGCTTTGTCATCGACAGCGCTCGAGCGGCGGGAATCGAGGTCGGGCTCTGCGGCGAGATGGCCGCGGATCCGCGCTTCGCGCTGCTGCTGGTGGGCCTGGGGCTGCGGCGCCTCTCGATGAGCCCGCGCCAGATCCCCGAGGTCAAGAGCTGGCTGCGCGAGGCGACCGCGTCCGGTCTGGCCGAGCTCGTCGAGGGGTGCATGGAGCACAGCACCGCCGCCGAGGTGGAGCGCCACATGAGCAGTTACTTCGAGTGCTCCCTGCCCTTGCGGGTGAGCGCATCCGGCGTCTAGAGATCGACTTCCGAGAGGGACTTGCAATGCGTTTGCCGATTCGCCGAGTGGAGAAGCCCTGGGGCTACGAGCTGATCTTCGCCCACACCGACCGCTACGTCGGAAAGATCCTGCACGTCAACGCCGGAGAGGCGCTCTCCCTTCAGTACCATGAGATCAAGGACGAGACCCTCTACCTCTCCGACGGCGAGGTGGAGCTGGTGGTGGAGGAGGGTGGCGCGCTGGTCAGCACCGTCCTCCGCGGCGGGGACTCCTACCGCATCACGCCCGGAACCAGACACCGGATGGTCGCGGGCGAGAACGGCTGCGACATCATCGAGGTCTCCACTCCGGAGCTCGACGACGTGGTGAGACTGGAGGATCGTTATGGCCGAGCTTAGATCGTTCCGCGCCGCCCTGCTCCCCCTGGCTCTTGGCGTCACGCTCAGCATCGCGGGATGTCACGGCACCACCCCCCAGCCGGTCACCCGTGCCAAGGCCCCTGAGGTGCCCAAAGAGCAGCCGGCGCCCGCCGCCACCGCCACCACCCCTGACGCGCCGTCGCAGGCTCCGGCACCGGTCGAGATCACCGCCGCGCGCGAGAAGACGGGGGACGCCGCGCCGGTAGTCGTCGACGCCGGCGTGGAGGACGCCGCCGCGACCCCGGTCACCCTGGTCGAAGCCGCTCACGCCGAGCGGCAGCGGCGCGCCGGCGCCGGCAAAAAATCGATCGCGGTGATCAACGACAAGACCCTGCCCAAGTACGCCCGCAAGGGGCAGATCACCATCGCCGACACGAAGAAAGACAAGAACAAGGTCAAGACGGCGAGCCCGCAGGTCGCGGCCGCCGAGGCCGAGGCCCGCGACGAGCAGCACTGGCGCAACCGGGCCCGCCAGCTCCGCGAGAACTGGCGCCAGGTGGCCGACGAGGCCAAGGAGCTGGAGCGGAAGTCCGCCGAGCTGCGCCAGAAGTTCTACGGCGAGACCGACACCTTCCTGCGCGACACCCAGGTCAAGCCGGACTGGGACCGGGTGCTCGACCGTCTGCGCCAGGCGCGGCTCGACGTCGACACCGCCAGACAGGACCTCGCCAAGTTTCTCGAGGAAGGGCGGGCCGCCGGCGCCCAGCCCGGCTGGCTTGACGAGGGGTCCGAAGAGGAGCCCGCGGACGAGAGCGGCAAGCAGAGAGAGCCGGTGCCGGCCCTGCAGTCGATCGAGCCGCCGGTGATCGAGAACGACAGCATCAAGTCCCCCCCTCCGGGTCTCCAGGGCCGCTGATGACTCCTCCCCGCCGCTTCTTCATCGAGACCTGGGGCTGCCAGATGAACGAGCTGGATACCCAGCGCATGGCGGGCCAGCTCATGCAGCAGGGGATCCTCCCCACCCGTGAGCCGGAGGAGGCGGACATCATCCTCCTCAACTCCTGCAGCGTGCGCGAGAAGGCGGCGCAGAAGGTCTACTCGCGGCTGGGGGAGTACCGGCAGTTCAAGCGGAACCGCGGCGACCTGCTGATCGGCCTCTGCGGCTGTGTCGCCCAGCAGGAGGGGGAAAAGGCCTTGGAGCGGGTGCCGGATCTCGACTTCGTGCTCGGACCGGCGCGCGTCGGCGAGCTGCAGGAGGTGGTGGCGCGCCGCCGGGCGGGGGAGCGCGTGGTGGCGACCGGCTTCCCGGAGAACCGCCAGTACGACATCGACGCGGTTTCCCGGGCCGGCGAGTACAAAGGGATGGTGACGATCATCGAGGGGTGCAACAAGAACTGCACCTTCTGCATCGTCCCCAAGACCCGCGGCCCCGAGCGGAGCCGGCCGAGCGCCGAGATCCTGCGCGAGGTCCGGCACCTCCTCGACTACGGCTTCCAGGAGATCGAGCTGCTGGGCCAGACCGTCAACCACTGGCGCGAGCCGGAGGGGGACTGGGACTTCGCCGACCTGCTCGACCAGATCGCCCGCATGCCGGGCGTGCAGCGGCTGCGCTTCGTCACCTCCTACCCGCGCGACTTCACACCCCGGATGGTGGAGCAGATCGGGCGCCACGCCAACATCTGCCCCTACCTGCATCTGCCCGTGCAGTCCGGCTCCGACCGCGTGCTGCGCCGCATGGGTCGCGGCTATACGCGCGGCGAGTACCTCGACCTCGTCGGGCAGCTCCGCCGGGCGCGGCCCGACCTGGCGCTCTCGACCGATCTCATCGTCGGCTTTCCGGGCGAGACGGAAGAGGACTTCGAGAGCACCCTCGAGCTGGTGCGCGAGGTACGCTTCGCCGCGATGTATGCCTTCAAGTACTCGCCGCGGCCGGGCACCGCGGCGCCGCGCCTGAGCGACCCGGTCCAACCGGAGGTCGCTTCCGAGCGGCTGCAGCGCCTCTTCCAGCTTCAGAACGGGATCCAGGAAGAGATCAACCGGGAGCTGGTGGGGGAGGAGCTCGAGGTGATCGTGACCGGATGGGGGAAGCAGCCGGGGACCCAGACCGGCCGCACCCCTTGCCATCGCGTGGTCCACTTCGCAACCGGCCCCGAGCCGGCGCTCCTGGGCAGCGTCACCCGCGTCCAGGTGGAGACCGCTCTGCCGCACAGCCTGCTCGGCCGGCGCCTGCCGATTCCGGTCCTCGCCCCCTCCTGAAAATCCGTCCTTGACCTGCCCCGTTGCCCGCGCCCAGAATAGGGCATGAGCAACCCAAACGAAGAGCTCCAGGTGGAAGTGAAGGGGTTGATGCTGGACCCCTCGTCGAACGTCCCGATCGTCATTCTCCGGGACATCGGGAGTCAGTTGTTCCTGCCGATCTGGATCGGCGTCTTCGAGGCGAACGCCATCGCGCTCCGCATCGAGGGAGTGGAACCCCCCCGGCCGATGACCCACGACCTGCTGCGCTCGCTGCTCGAACAGCTCGGCGGCCAGGTCGAGAAGATCGTGATCTCCGACCTGCGGGAGAGCACCTTCTTCGCCATGATCCATATCCGTAACCAGGAGCGCGCCACGGCCGTCGATGCCCGGCCGAGCGACGCCATCGCCCTCGCCCTGCGGACCGGCTCGCCGATCTTCGTCCTGCGCTCGGTGCTCGACAAGGCCCAGGCGGTCGATCTGGTGACCGACGCGACCGACGAAGAGAAGCTCAAGAAGTGGCTCGAGGAGATCAGCCCTGACGATCTCGGCAAGTGGACCATGTAATGGAAGGCGGTATTCGCCGAGCTCGGCGGCCGGAACTCTCGAAAAATCATACATTTACCAGCGATGTCGGCGCGCCGACATCGCGCCGGGGTTCGCTTGACCTGGTCGGAGCCTTTCCTTAGACTGCCCCCCTCCTATGATCATCGCCATCACCAATCAGAAGGGTGGAGTGGGCAAGACCACCACCGCCATCAACCTCGCCGCGGCCCTCGCCAGCAAGGGGAGGAAGACGCTGCTGGTGGACCTCGACCCCCAGGCCAACAGCTCGATGTCCTATCTCGACATCCACGATCTACGGATGTCGATCTACGACGCTCTGACCGATGAACAGGTCCACCTCTCGGACATCCTCAGGCCGGCGGAGAAGATCGAGAACCTCTACATTGCCCCTTCGACCATCGCCCTGGCCAAGGTCGAAGCGAAGCTCATCGGCGAGTTGGATAGTCACTACCGGCTCAAGGACGAGCTCCTGCGCATTCAGGACGATTTCGATTACGTCATCATCGACACGCCGCCGACCCTGGGGATCATCACGGTAAATGCCCTGGTGGCGGCAACCCATGTGCTGATCCCGATCCAGGCGAGCTACTTCGCCCTGGAGGGAACGGACGATCTCCTGGAGACGATCGACAAGATCAAGGTCCGGGCCAACCCCCAGCTTCAGATCCTGGGGGCCCTGATCACGATGTACGACAAGCGGACCCTGCTGGCCAAGGACATTTATGAGCAGATCCAGCGGGTGTTCGGCGTCAAGGTCTTCGAGACGGTGATCACCAAGAGCGTGCGGCTGGAGGAAAGCCCGGCCTACCGGGAGTCGATCTTCACCTTCGCGCCCCGGTCGACGGGAGCCTATGAGTACTATCGTCTTTCGGAGGAGGTGTTGAGCCGTGTCTGAACCGGTCCGCAAGCGTGGTGGCCTGCCCATGCGCGTCAAGATGCGTCACGACACTCACTTCGTCGAGGAGCTCACGGCGCGGCACGAGACACCGGTGGGGAAGATGATCCCCCTATCCGCCATCGAGCCGGACCCGAAGCAGCCGCGCTCGACCATGGGCGATCTGGACGACCTCGTGGCTTCCATTCGCGACAAGGGGATTCTGGAGCCCATCCTGGTCCGCCCCTGGCCGCCGGGCAGTGATCTCGGAGCGGTCGAAGCCGGTGGCGGCGGTATCCTGTACCGGATCATCTCCGGCGAGCGGCGCTACCGCGCGGCTCAGGAAGCTGGATTGTACGAAGTGCCGGCGATCGAGATGGACGTAACCGATGAGGAAGCGCTCGAGATCGCCCTGATCGAGAACCTCCAGCGTAAGGATCTGACCCCGTTCGAGGAGGCCGAGGGGTACCGGATGCTCGCCGAGAGCCATGGCTACACCCACGAGGAGATCTCGGAATCGGTCGGCAAATCACGCACGGTGGTCACCGAAAGCCTATCGCTGCTGCAGATGCCGCCACGGGTACGCGATACGGTTCAGGCGCTGGGGATCACTTCAAAGTCGCTGCTGCTGGAGGTGCTGAAGGCCGGCAGCGAGGGGGAGATGATCGACCTCCTGGAAGAGGTAGCCCGCCGCGGCCTCAACCGAGACGACCTCCGCCAGCGCCTGCGGCGCGGCGACAAGGGGGGCAAGTCCGGCCGCCGCAAGCCGTACGTCTTCCGCTTCAAGGCGCCGGACCGGACGTTCAGTCTGTCGCTGAGCTTCCGGCAGAGCGAGGTCGATCCCGAAGACCTGATCAGAGCCCTCGAACAGATCCTGGCGGATCTGCGCCAGAACCCCTCCTAGAAGAAACAAGGACATCAGAGACAGCAGGGACACACCAGGATCTGGAGTCCCTGTATGTCCCTGTCAGTCCCTTTCGTCCCTTGTTTCCACCGCCACACAAACAGCCGATAAGGCGTATTATGTTAATACATAGTCGCGAAAGGCCCACCTTGAGCAACCCGGCTTCTCAGCCGGCGGTCCACTCGGCTGCGAGGTCTTCGTCTTCTTCCAGGCGGAGCTTTGCCAGATGGCTGCCCGCCGGCAGCCGGTCCGCGAGCTGCTCGTGAATCCAGCGGACGAGATTCTCACTGGAAGGGATCGCTCCCCCGGCTCCGAATTCCGGCAGCGCAGCGTTGAGGTGCTGATGGTCGAGCCGCTCGACGACGCGCTCCTGGACCAGCGCGTCGAGCGCTCCGAGGTCGACCACGAAGCCGGTGACCGGGTCGATCTCCCCGCCCACGGTGACGTACAGGCGGTAGTTGTGGCCGTGCCCTGGCAGGTTGGCGCACTTGCCGAAGCGGGCCCGGTTCTCGGCCTCGCTCCAGTCCGGGCGGCGATACAGGTGGCTGGCGCTGAATCGATAGCGGCGTTCGAGGGCGATCTTCATGGCTGTCCCACTATATCTGTCTCCCTATAAGGGTCCCAAGATATAGTGACGCCCGTGCGGAAACTCGATCGCTACCTGATGACGGAGATCCTCGGCCCCCTGGGGCTGGGGTTCCTGGTCTATACCTTCATCCTGCTCCTGCGCTTTCTCTTTGCCTCCGCGGAGATGATCATCCGCCGTGGACTGCCGGTATCGATCGTCGGCAAGCTCCTGCTGCTGACCCTGCCGAACATCATCGTCCTGACCCTGCCGATGTCGCTCCTGTTCGGCACCCTGATCGCCGTCGGCCGGCTGTCGTCCGACAGCGAGCTGATCGCCATGCGGGCCTCGGGGGTGAGCCTGCTCACCCTCTACCGCCCCATCCTGCTGCTCTCCGGGGTGCTGACCGTCCTCAACGCGCTGCTGATGATCTACGTGCTCCCCTGGGGCAACCATTCCCTCCAGGAGCTGCGGCTCGAGATCACCACCCAGACGGTGGCGCAGCAGGTCGAGCCGCGGGTGTTCTACGAGGAATGGGAAGGCAAGGTCGTCTACGTCTTCGAGGTTCCCCCCGGCGGCAAACGGTGGAAGGGGGTCTTCCTCGCCGAGTCGATACCGTCGAGCGAGAGGAACCAGATCACCACCGCGGACTGGGGGGAGGTCCTGGTCGACCAGGCCGGCGAGCGGGTGGTCCTGCGGCTGTACAACGCCATCCAGCAGAAGGTGGACCTCTACTCCCCCGACCGCTACGAGATCAGCCGCCACCGGCGGCTCGACCTCGTCCTCGACGACCAGTTCACCACCGGGCAGAAGGCCAAGATTTCGGCCTCCAAGGGGATCCGCGAGCTTAACCTCCGGGAGCTCCGCGACCTCGAGCGCGACCCCACGACCGAGTCCGAGCAGCGGAATCTCGCCCGGGTCGAGATCCACAAGAAGTTCTCGATCCCGGTCGCCTGCATGGTCTTCGGGCTCTTCGCCCTGCCGCTGGGGATCAACAACCGCCGCGGCGGCAAGGCTTCCGGCTTCGCGCTGTCGATCGGCATCCTGATCGTCTACTACATCCTGCTCAACAACGGCGAGGAGGCCGCCCGCTTCGGCAGGATCCCGGCCTGGCTGGCGATGTGGTCACCGAACATCCTGCTGGCGACGCTTGGAGTCTTCCTCCTGATCCGGCGCAACCGGGACAAGAGCCTGCTGCTGACCCGCCTCGACCGCTGGATCCGGGAGGACGTCTGGGGGGGGATCCAGGCGCTCAAGGGGATCCGCCGGGAGCGTCGCCGGGAGCTCAGGGAGGAGCGGCAGCGCCGCAGGGCGGAGCGCCCGAAGAAGCAGGCCCAGGCTCGCGTCCCGCGGCTGGTGTTCCTCCTCCCCCGCCTGCGGATCGTCTTTCCCAACCTCCTCGACCGCTATGTGGCACGGCTGTTCGGCTGGGTCTTCGTGCTGGTCGTCCTCTCCGGGCTTGCTCTCGTCATCATCTTCGATCTGTCGGAGAACTTCGACGAGCTGCTGAAGAACAAGGTCGCTACCGGGGTGCTGCTGAGCTATTACAAATACCTGTCGCTGCAGATGTTCTACGAGATCGCCCCGATCGTGATCCTGGTCTCGACGCTGCTGACCTTCAGCCTGCTGGCGCGGACGAATGAGATCACCGCCTGCAAATCGCTGGGGTTGAGCCTCTACCGCATCGCTCTGCCGGCGGTGTTCTCGGCGCTGCTGGTAAGCCTCTTCTGCGGCTATCTGGAGTCGGCGGTCCTGCCGGCCTCGAACGAGAAGGTGGCGAAGCTCAAGGACCAGATCCACGGCCGGGAGACCGCCCGCACCTACCGGCGCGCCGATCGCCAGTGGCTCTTCGGCCAGGGGCGCTACATCTACAACTACACCCACTACGATCCGGCGCGGGCGAGTCTGCAGCGGCTGCAGGTATTCGACTTCGACGATCAGCACCGGCTGACGCGCCGCCTCTTCACCGAGGAGGCCCACTACATCGGCGATGCCTGGGTGTTCAACAACGGCTGGGCGCGCTCGTTCAAGGGGGTGGACTCCAGCTACACGCGGTTCAAGGAGCCGAAGATCGTCCGCTATCCCGAGACGCCGGCTTACTTCGACTCCGAGATTCGCCCCCCGGAGCAGATGCGCTACGGCGAGCTCAAGGGGTACATTCAGGAGTTGAAGGAGAGCGGCCAGTCGGTCCCCGAGCTCGAGGTCGAGCTGGAGGACAAGATCGCGCTGCCCGTGGCTTCGCTGATCATGTCGCTGGTCGCCCTCCCCTTCGCCTTCCGCCTCGGGCGGCAGGGGGCGCTCTACGGTATCGGGCTCTCCTTGGTCCTGGGCTTCGCCTTTCTGGCGATCTACGCCTTCTTCACCAAGCTCGGCGCGGCGGGCGCCCTGCCGCCGATCGTGGCGGTCTGGAGCCCTGGAGCGGTCTTCTCTCTGCTCGCAGGCTATCTCTTCCTGGGTGTGAGGACGTAAGGCGGAAGCGGCGGATCAGAGGGGCTCGAGGCGAAGCTTCGGATCCTGGCGGGCGCGGTCGAGACAGGCCTGGATCCCGGCGTTTATCTTCGTCTCAATCGTCGTCTCCATCCGCGCTGCCTGCTGGAACGCCAGGAGGGCGGCGAGCGTCTCCTGCTGGAGGTCGCGCGACTGGAAGATCGGCAGCATCTCTCCGGCAAGGCTCCTCAGCTCCGCGGCGCGGCCGTGGACCGCATAGAGACCGGCGAGGTCCAGGGAGACGGCGGCGGCGCTGAAGCCGACCCCGAGGTCGGCGAACCCCTGGCGGGCGTCGACCAGCGCCTTCTCCGCTTCGCCCAGGAAGCCGAGGGCGTCGTAGATCCTGCCTTCGAGCCAGCGGAGCCGGAGGTTCAGCACGGGGCTGCCGTGCCGCTGGAACTCGAGTCCCGAGGCTTTGAGCAGGAAGCGGGCCTCCCGGGGGCGGCCGCTCTCGTTCAGGTAGAGCATGAGGCTGTGCCGGGCCGAGAGGTCGAGGGACCGCTCGCGCGCCGGATCGATCATTCCGAGCCCCTTGCGCAGCCACCGGATCGCCGGCTCCAGGGCGTTCGCCTTTCCCTCGACACGCCCCTTCTGGATGAAGGCCCGGCCCAGGAGATGGGGGTCGCGGTACTGCCGGTAGACGGCGATGATGTCGTCGAGCAGGCGGTACGCCTCCTCCATCCGCCGCTGGTCGCGATACAGCGCCGCCTTGAGCTCGAGGATCTGGGCCTCTTCCAGGCGGTCTCCCGTCCCCTCGAAGAGGCACTCTTCGGCACTGGCGAAGGCGTCCTCGGCCCCGCGCAGGTCGGAGAGCCGCCGTAGCGCCTCGCCCCTTGCCGCCCAGGCCCGCGCCTTGAAGTCTTCGACGAGAGCGGCCCCGTAGGTTCCGGGGATCAGCGCCTCCATGATCAGCACGGCGTCCGCTGCCAGCTCCCCCGCATGGCCCGGATCGGAGTCGGCGAGATTCTGGCTCTCCTCGATCAGCCACTCGCCGAACGGCCAGTTGTGGAACGACGGATCGGAGCCCAAGAGGTCGCGCCGCGCGGCGGTCGGCAGGTCGCGCTGGCGCTCGATCAACCGGGGCAGCCCCTGCCGCTCGCGCGCCATCACCCGGGTGTGGTCCGAGAGGCGGGAACCGAGGCCGCTGAACGCCTGGCCGTAATCGGCCGCCGCGAACGTACGTGCGTCCGGAGCCGGCTGCCGGCTCCCCCGTCGGACCACCAGCAGATCGCGAACGATCCGGCGGTTCTCACCGCTGCTCAGCTCCCCGCGCAGGAATCTGGAGTGCTCGTCAGAATTATGCACTGGCAACATTTTAGCAGAATGGCCGCAATAAAACGACCGCGGCACGGACGAAACGCTCAGGAAGGCTGCGAGAAGCGGAGATCCGGATTGTTGCGCACCCGTTTGAGGAAGCCGGAGACCTCGCGGACGAGCTCGATGCCTGCCTGGTTCAGGCGGGCGGTGCCGCAGAAGACCAGGAGCGCCGCCATCGCCTCGCGGTGGGTGTTGTAGGAGTGGAAGATCGCCAGGGTCTCCTCGGCGACGCGGATCACGTCGGCGGAGCGCCCCTGCACGATGTACACGCCGGCGAGGTCGAGGGAGGCCAGCGCGGCGTCATAGTCGAGGCCGAGCTCGAGGAAGGAGTCGCGGACCTCGCGGAACGCCGCCTCGGCCTGATCGATGCGCTGCAGGCCGAAAGCCACCAGCCCCTCGAGCCAGCGGAGCTTCAGCAGGTTCATGCGGTCGCCGGCCTTCAGGTAGAGGGGGCGCGTGTGATACAGCAGGGCGAATGCCTCGCGCACCCGGCCGCTTTCATAGAGGGCGTTGATCAGGTTGTGACGGGCGGCCAGGAAGACGCGGGGATCGGCCTGTGGATCGATCAGGTCGAGGGCCCGCCGCAGCAGCGTCATCTCCCCCTCGCCGTCGCCTGCTTCGCCGCAGACCAGCGCCTTCTGGAGGAGCGTACGGCCGAGGAGGTTCCACTGCCCCAGCTTCTTGTAGATCGCGGCGACGCGGTCGAAGATCTGGAGGGCCTCGCCGAACCGCTGCTGCGCCTTGCGCCAGGAAGCCAGGAAGGAGAGCACCTTCGCCTTCTCGAAGAGGGTGATGCGGCTCTCGTTGAGCAGGGTCTCGGCGACCGCGAACGCGGCCTCGGAGCTCGCGAGGTCGAAGTTGGTCCGGAAAGCATTGCCGAGATGGGCCCAGGCCCGGGCTCGCAGCCCGGCGAGCGCCTCTTCCCCGCCGCAATCCTCCACGGTCAGACGATCCACCGCCGCGACCGCGAGCTGGGCCATCTCGATCGCACGGCGGGGTTCCTCGAAGCAGGCCTCATAGCTGCTCTCGACGAGCCGCTCGCAGAGCATCCGGTTGCGGAAGCGCTGGCTGTTGGCCAGCAGCAGATGCCGGCGCTCCGCCGGGCACTGCAGCAGCTCCTCGCAGAGCTTGCGCCCCAGCGCCCGCTGCTCGCCGAGCAGGGACTCGGTGGCGACGACCTTCTCGAAGACCCGATCGAGGACCGCGTCGTAGCTGTCCCGGATGTCCATGGCCCCGAGCTCGACCGTAGCGAGCGTCTGCGGGTCCTCGAAGATGTCGGCGGGTTCCCAGAGGTTGGCGGTGATCTCCTGGCAGAGCAGGCAGCCGGTGAGCAGGTGGCGGGCGACCTCGCGCATCTCCGTCGGGGCGAGCTGCCCAAGCACGAACTGCTCGAGCGCACCGGCTGTCGGATGAGGGGCGGTCATTCCGCTTTCCTCCGGTAGACCCCGGCGGTGACCAGTTGCCGCGTCAGCGCGGCAAGGCACCTCGTCGTGACCTTGCTGATGCTCGCCGGGCTGTAGCCCAGCCGCACCGCCACCTCCGGCGGATCGTACCCCTGGCGGTACCGCAGCCAGAGCAACGACCGGCAGCGCTCCGGCAGTTGCTCGAGGGCGGTGGTCAGATCGCGATGGAGGTCCGCGCCCTCCTGGGCGGGCTCGATCGGCTCGGCCATCGCCTCGAGAACCGCCGCATCGACGGCGTCATAGAGCTTGCGCCGCCGCTCCCGCCAGTACAGGAGGCACTTGTTGCGGAGGGTTCCCAGCAGCCACGCTTCCGAGTCCCGGATCCCCTCGCGGTGGTAGATCAGGGCCAGCAGCGCCTGCTGCAAAATGTCCTCGGTATCCTGGGGCGGGATCCGGTAGTGGGCGAACAGCGACTTCAGACGGGGTCGGACCTTCTCGAGAAAGCCCTCAAGCGACGACTCAACTTGGGGGTGGTCCAGTGCACTCATCTTATACGACCGAATGTCTCTTCTAAACTTCGTGACACACTAACACCATACCGGAACGGTGTCCAGCCAGAAACCTCTCCCCCCGCCGCGCAACGGGGCTCGTCTTCGCCGGCCTCGCCGTGGCCGTTCAGGGATTTCCGTCGGGGTCGATCCGCACCCCTGCGTCCCCCGTCATAGCCTTGACTACCAGATCCCAGAGCCAAGCGGCGCCGGTCTCGATCCGGGAAGAGGCGGCGCGGGCTCGATGCGCCCGCGCGTGGACGGCGGCATCCGCGCTGGCGAACGGAACCAGCGAGACGGCAGCCATCAGTGCGGAGGCGGCGAGGACGCGGCGAAGCTTCAGATGAACCATGACGATCTCCTTTTCCTAATCGCCTATGTGGCCGAATAGCCATAGGCATTGTGTGGACTCTGAAGTAGAGTTGCCGCAGGGCCGTCTCAGAGGACACAGGAGAAGAAGAAACAGGCTCCCTCCGGACGCCGCGCGGTATCCGTCAGGACCGGCTGAGGGGTCGGGGGTCAGGGCTCGGGCTGGAAGCCGGCCCCGAGGAGCTGCTCGGTCAACGCCGCCAGGCAGCGGCGGGTCACCTTCCGGATGCTCGACTTGCAGTAGCCCATCCGCTCCGCCGTCTCGGCGGTGCTGCAGCCGAATCCGTAGCGAAGGCGAAGCAGTGAGCGGCAACGATCCGGCAAGTTGGACAGCAGGGAGTCGAGGTCATACCGCAGGTCGGCGCTCTCCTGGGGGGGAGCCTCGACGTCGGCCAGTAGCTCGAGAAGGGCGGAGTCGACCAGATCCCAGAGCTTCGAACGGTGCTTGCGCCAGTAGATGATGCAGCGATTGGCGAGCGTCCCCACGAGCCAGGCGTCGTAGTTCCGGATGCTCCCCGCTTTGGAGACCATGATCAGGAAGGTCTCCTGCAGCAGGTCGTCGGCATCCTGGGCGGGAATTTGATAGCGGCTCAAGACCCGCTTGAGCCTCGGCTCGGCCCGCGCGAGGATGTCCTCGAAGGAAGGCTCCGCCAGATCGGGTGGGACCGAAGAGTTCATTTATCGCCTAAGTGTATCGAAGGTCTCACTTTATCAGCCCTCCCACGGCTTGTCCAGCGGCAGGGGAGATCGATCAAGGGAGGCTCGGCGCCTCCCCGGGGAAGGAAGAGGATCTCAGCGGGATTCACTGGAGCGGAGGCTCCAGGTGGCACGGGATTCTTTGAGATAGCCGGTCACGTCCCGGATCAGCCCCAGGGTGACGCGCTCCATCTCCGCCGCCTTCTGGAAGACGAACAGCGCGGCGATGGCCTCCCGGTGGATATCCTGCGACTTGAAGATGGGGAGCATCTCCTCGGCCAGGCGCCGCATCTCGGCGCTCCGCCCCTGACGGGCGTAGATGGTGGCCAGATCCAGGGAGAGCAGGGCGGCGTCATAGCCGAGCTCGCGCTCGATCAGCTCTTTCTGCACGCCGCGCAGGAACTCCTCCGCCTCCGTGAAGTGCCCCAGGGCGCTGGCGATCTTCCCCTCCAGCCAGCGCAGGCGCAGGAGACTCATCTGGTCGCCGATCTGATAGTAGAGCGGCCGCGCGCTCTCGAGCAGCCGCACCGCCTCGCAGTACCGGCCCCCCTCGGCCAGGTACAGGGTCAGGTTGTGCTGGGCCACGATCACCAGGCGCGGATCGGCCGCGGGATCGACCTTCTGCAGCCCTTCCGTCAGATGGCGGATGGCGGCCTCCGGGTCGTTGGCGAGCCCGAGGAGGAAGCCGCGCATGATCAGCGCCTTGCCGCACAGGTGCGAATCGTCGCACCGGTGGCCGAGCGACATCACCCGGTCGAGCAGGAGGAAGGCTTCGCGGAAGCGCTGCTGATTGCCGCGTAGCGAGGCCTTGAGCAGGAGCACCTGCGCCTTCTCCACCGGGTCGCCGGTGCCGCTCTTGAGCAGCCGCTCGGCGCGGGCGAAACTCTTCTCGGCGGCGGGAAAGTCCGAGCGGATGCGCTGCGCGTTGCCCAGGCCCGCCCAAGCGCGCGCGACGAGGTCGTGGACCCGCGCCTCGCCATAAACCGCTCCATCGAGGCGCTGAGCCACCTCGACGCCGAGCCGTGACAGCTCCAGCGCCCGGCCCGGCTCCTGGAAGCCCCACTCCCGGGCGGTGTCCAGAAGCAGATCGCAAAAAGCCCAGGTGTGCTGCCGCGAGGCGTCGGTCACGCTCTCCCACTGGCGCTCGAACGACTGGATCAGCAGCTCGCGCAGCAGCTCGAAAGCCTCCGAGCGCTCGGCCGCCAGGGTGATCTGCAGCCGCTTGACCTCGCGCCAGGAACGCTCGAAGGCCGGGCCGTACTCGAGCGCCGGCATGTCACCCGGAGTGCCGCCCGTCTTGTCGATTGATGGGTCGATTGATGGAGAAATGCTCTCCTCCTCCAGGCGAGCCGACGCCTCGGCCGTGGGGAGGAGATGGGAGGTGACACGACGGCAGTCGTCGCAGTCGGTGAGGAGGTGCCGTACGACCTCACGGCTCCGGTGGCGCTGCAGCCGGCCGCGGCCGAACCGCGCGAGCAGCGTCGGATGCGGGTGCTTATTCATCGTGTGGCTCCCCCTGCGGCTCCTGATCGAACCCGACCGCCAGGAGCTGCCGGGTGAGAGCCGCGAGACAGCGATTGGTGACCTTGCGGATGCTGGATGTGCGGTAGCCCATCTGCTCCGCCACCTCGGTCGGGCCGTAGCCGAGACCGTACCGCAGATTGAGCAGCGACCGGCAGCGGGTCGACAGGCGCGACATCACCCGGTTGAGGTCGTACGTCAGCTCGGTCTTCTCCTGGTCCGGCGCCTGGGGGACGGCGAGCAGGTCGAGGATCGCCGTATCCACGGCCTCGCAGAGGCTTCCCCGGCGCTTACGCCAGTACATGATGCACTTCTTCTTGACCGTCCCGATCAACCAGCTCTCGGGACTGCGGATCTTGTCCCACTTGTAGAGCAGGGTCAGCTGCGCATCCTGCAGAATGTCCTCGGCGTCTTCGGGTGGAATCTCGAAGTTCCTGAGAACGCGCTCCAGGCGTGGCCTGGAGCTCTTCAGCAGAATGTTTAGCGATTCCCGCAGTTCAGGATGGTCAAGAGTTGCCATAGCCACGTTGTTTGCCGTCGACAGCCGCTAGGCTAACACCCCGTTCGCCCACTGTCCATAGTGGACCGGGAATCTATCGGGTCCCGGAAAGGACTCCCGATCCGGACCGCGATCAGGATGCGAAAACCAAACGGCGACCCCGCGGGGCCGCCGTCACGAACCGGTGCCGGAACGGACGCGAACGCGCCGGTCCAGGTCAGGCGGAAACGGCCAGCGGGACCCCTTCGAGGCCGGCCGCGGCGCGCAGATCGGCCGCCCGGTGGGTGCTCTCCCAGGGGAAGTCCTTGCCGCTGCGGCCGAAGTGGCCGTAGGCCGCCGTCTGCTGGTAGATCGGGCGGCGCAGGTCGAGGTCCTCGATGATGCCCCGCGGCGAAAGCGGGAAGTGCTCGCGCACCAGGCGCTCGATCCGGCGGTCGCCGATCACCCCGGTGCCGAAGGAGTCCACCCGGATCGACACCGGCTCGACGACGCCGATCGCGTAGGCGAGCTGCACCTCGACGCGCTCGGCGATCCCCGCCTCCACCAGATTCTTGGCCACGTGCCGGGCCATGTAGCAGGCCGAGCGGTCGACCTTTGTCGGATCCTTCCCCGAGAAGGCGCCGCCGCCGTGCCGGCCGTAGCCGCCGTAGGTGTCGACGATGATCTTGCGGCCGGTCAGGCCGCAGTCCCCCTGCGGACCGCCGATCACGAACCGGCCGGTCGGATTGATGTGGTAGATCGTCCGCTCGTCGAGGAGCTCCGCCGGGACCTCGACCTTGATGACCTGCTCGATCACCTCGTCGCGGATCTGCTCGTTGGAGACCTCGGGGTCGTGCTGCGTCGAGATGACCACCGTGTGCGCCCGCACCGGCACGGTCCCCTCGTACTCGATCGTCACTTGGCTCTTGCCGTCCGGCCGCAGCCAGGGGAGGGCGCCCGACTTGCGAGCCTTGGCGAGACGGTTGGTCAGCTTGTGGGCGAGGGCGATCGGCAACGGCATCAGCTCGGGCGTCTCGCGGCAGGCGAAGCCGAACATCAGCCCCTGGTCGCCGGCGCCGCCGGTGTCCACCCCCTGGGCGATGTCGGGCGACTGCGGGTCGATCGCCGACAGCACGCCGCAGGTGGCGTAGTCGAAGCCGAACTCGGCCCGGGTGTAGCCGATCTCCCGCACCACCCGCCGGGCGACGCCGGGAAAATCGACATAGGCGTTGGTGGTGATCTCGCCGGCCAAAAAGACCGTGCCGGTGGTCACCAGGGTCTCGCACGCCACGCGGCCTCGCGGATCCTGGCGCAGGACCTCGTCGAGGACGGCATCGGAAATCTGGTCGGCCACCTTGTCGGGATGACCCTCGGTCACGGACTCCGACGTGAACAGGTGGATGTCTCGTTCGCTCATATTCGCACCTCTAGCGTGACGTTCGGATCAGACACGGCGGCTTGTCGTGAATGCTACCAACTGGTGAAAGATGGGTCAAACGCGCGCGCCGACCCGGTGTCAACGGATCGGACGGCTGTCCAAGACCCCATAGAAGAGTGTCGACAGCGCGTGGAAGGTGGACAGGGCGATGTTCTTGCGCCGTGTCTCCAGCCCGCCGGTGAGCGAGCTCATGATGCCGCCGCTCCGCCGGGTGCCCGGTACGGCGAAAGGGATCTGGGCGCTGTCGAGCCCCGCCACCAGGCGATCCGGAAGCTGCACCGCGCCGCTGGAGCCCCAGGCCTCGCCCAGTGGGCTGCGCAGGACGGTCCAGTTGCGCACGAAATAGCGCTGGCCGCCGTCCACCTCGAGAGACTCGATGCCCCCCTCGCTGGAGATATAGAAATGGTAGGTGTCGCGCAGCTTCTCCTCGAGTCCCAGCGCCTTCTTGCGGGCCTCGCGCACCACCTCTTCGTCCGATACCAGGAGGCCCACCGGCTCTTCCTGTACCGACTGCGGCACCACGACGACCGACAGCGTGCGGTCCATGCCGTCGTGGAAGAATCGGAGGAAGCCGTCGCGCACCCCGAGAAGCTTGTCCGAAGCGTGGCCGGCCACCGCCACCTCGACGCCCGCTTGGAGCCTTTGCCAGAAGTTCTTAAGATCCGTGCTCATGATCTCCAGTCGTCAGAATCAAAGGGTCAAGGATATTCGGCGTCTCCGGCGAAGTAAAGGCGACCGCGCCCTGCTCGAGGGGACTCACCTCGTCGCGGAAGCCCTGGCCGCGGGCCTCGTTCTCGAGGAGGTGCTGGCGACGCCCGGCTTCCTGGACACCCCCGAGGGGCGGCGGCTCGCCCGTCTTCTGCCGGGGCTGCCGGGGCTGCCGCTAGAGGTGAGCCCCGAGATCCTGGACGAGCTGACCGACACCGACTCCCCCCGCGGCCTCCTCGCCGTGGTTCTCCTCCCCCGCTCCGGGGTCGCGTCCCTGCCGGTCGAGACGGACCGCCCCTATCTCTATCTGGATGGCCTTCAGGACCCGGGCAACCTCGGCGCCCTCGCCCGCGTGGCCGAAGCCGCCGGCGCCGCGGGCCTCGCTCTCTCCCCCGGCTGCGTCCATCCGAACCACCCCCGCGCCCTCCGCGCCTCGGCCGGCAGCCTGCTGCGCCTGCCGGTGGCGGTGGGCGTCGAGCCCGAAGCCCTGGATGCCCATCTCGCCGCCGCCCACCCGCGCTGGGCCGCCCTCGTCCCCCGCGGCGGCGAGGATCTCTATCGCGCCCCTCTCGCGGGAACCCTGGTCCTCGCCGTGGGCGCCGAGGGCCCGGGCCTCTCCCCCGCTCTCCTCGATCGCGCCGGTCTGCGCTTGACGATCCCCATGGCGGCGGCGGTGGAGTCGCTCAACGCCACGGTGGCGGCGGCGCTGGTGCTGTTCGAGGTGCGGCGGCGGGGCCATACGGCGGAGTTATAGCGACTTGGCGTACAATCCCGGACCCGAACCGTAGTCCATTTCAAGGAGTGCAAGATGAAGATCGGCATCGGCTCCGACCACGCCGGCTATCGCTATAAAGAAGAGATCAAGAAGTACCTCGCCAAACGCGGCCACGAGGTGAAGGACTTCGGGACGAAATCGGAGATGACCGTCGACTATCCGGCGTTCATCCGGCCGGTAGCCCTGGCGGTGGCGGCGGGTGAGGTCGAGCGCGGGATCGTGCTCGGCGGCTCGGGCAACGGCGAGGCGATCACCGCCAACCGCGTGCGCGGCATCCGCTGCGTCCTCTGCTGGAATGAGGAGTCCGCCCAGCTCGGCCGCCAGCACAACGACGCCAACATGCTCTCCCTCGGCCAGCGGATGATGCCGCTGGAGCTCGCCCTCTCCATCGTGCAGATCTGGCTCGACACCCCGTTCGAGGGGGGCCGGCATGTCCGGCGGATCCAGATGATCGACGAGCCGTGAAGGGGTACGAGGCTCTCCGCCGGGCGCTGGGACCGGACCGGGTGCGGACCGGCGAGGTCCTGGCCCCCTATACCACCTTCAAGATCGGCGGTCCGGCCGACCTCTTTTATGAGCCGGCGACGGCGGACGAGCTGGCGGCGGCCCTCCTCGCCGCCCGCGAGCACGGGGTGCCGTCCTTCCTGCTCGGGCTGGGCGCCAACATCCTGGTCGGCGACCGCGGATTCCGGGGGCTGGTAATCCGTAATCTGGCTCGGCATCTCGAATTCTCCCCCGGGGAGGGAACGGTGCGCGCCGAGAGCGGGGCGATCGTCTGGCCCGACCTGATCGAGGCGGCGATCGCGCACGGCCTCTCCGGGCTGGAGCACTACGTGGGCATCCCCTCGACCGTGGGGGGCGCGCTCTGGCAGAACCTCCACTTCCTCTCCCCCGCCCCGGCCCGCGAGTGGACGATGTTCATCGCCGAGGTGACAAAGGGGGCGGAGATCCTGACCGTCGAGGGGGAGCGCCGGACGGTGGGCGTCGACTACTTCGAGTTCGGCTACGACACTTCGGTCCTTCACCACCGGCCGGACGTGGTGCTCGCCGCCACTTTTCAGCTCGCGCCGGAGGACCCGGAGCGGATGCGGCGGATCGTCGAGGAGAACCTCCAGTGGCGGCGCGAGCGCCACCCGCCCCTGGACACCGAGCCGAGCGCCGGCTCCATCTTCAAGAAGATCGAGGGGATCGGTGCCGGCCGCCTGATCGACCAGTGCGGCCTGAAAGGCACCCGCATCGGCGGCGCCATGATCACCCAGCGCCACGCCAACATCTTCATCAACACCGGAGGCGCCACCGCGGCGGACGTGCGGGCGCTGATCGCCCGTTGCCAGGAGGTGGTCGAGAAGGAGACGGGATACCGGTTGGAGGTGGAGATCTCGCTGGTGGGAGAGTTTTAACCCGCCGCCTTCTCATACTCCTCCATCAACCTCCGCGCCACCGCTCCTGGATCATGCCGCTCCCGCCGCGCCCGGCGGCCTGCCTCTATAAGCGCCGTGGCGAGCGCGGGATCGCGGTGAATCCGGCCGATCGCGGCGGCAAACTCTCCTGCATCGCGGGCGACCAGGGCCTCCCGCCCATCCTCCGCCTCCAGGCCGGCGAGGGCGGCGGGGGTCGCGACCACCGGGATGCCGCGAGCCCAGGCTTCCAGGATCTTGATGCGTACCCCGGAGGCGATGCGCAGGGGAACGGCGAGGATCGAGCCCGGCGCGTAGACCTTTCCGCTATCGGCCGGCGAAGGGTGCGAAACGGCGCCGGGCGCTTCTGATCCGAAGAGATGGAGGATCGCTCCAGGAGACTCGGCGCGCACCGCGGGCCAGACCTCGGTAACAAACCAAGCGGTCGACTCCTCGTTGGGCAGCCACCCCCGGCTGCCGAAGACAGACACCGCCGGATTGCCTTCCAGCCGCCCCATTCCCGGAGGGAGATCCGGGAAGGCCGCACGGACGACCGCGACTCGCCCTCCTCCGCCGGCCAGCTCGCGCAATCGGGCCGCGTCCTCCGCCGTCAGCGCCAGGGTCGCGGCGGCCCGGCGGACCGCCCTCCCTTCCCAGGCAGCCAGCTTTTTCGCTTCCCGGCGCAGGAGGAATCCCCGCGGCCCTCTCCCCCGCCGGGCCGTGGCCGCCCAGAGGTCGCTCTCCACGTTCTGGGCCCGCAGCACCACTGGAATCCCCCGGGCGTAAGCGGGCTCGGCCTGCGGCAGCGCCTGAAGCTGCTCGGCGTGGACGAGGTCGAAGCGCTCCGCAGCGAGCCGGCTCTCCACCTCGTGCCGCACGGCGGGGAGCGAGTGGCGGGCGATCGACAGCGGCGCTCCGCCGGAACGGAGCAGTGCCACCACGGGGGGCAAGGGGGCCGCCGGGACTAGCGCCGGCGTGCAGACCGCGGTGAGCTCGCGAGCGACCCCGGCGAGGTCGAACCGCGCTGGATCGACCGGCGCCACCAGCGTGACCCGGCAGCCCGCCTCCACCAAGCCCCGGAGGGTGTTGAGGAGCAGGAAGCGCCCGCCGTCGATCGCCGGCCAGGGCGCTTTGGTAGCGACGACGAGGACGTTCACAGTCTATTCGTTAGTTTCATGAAGTTTCGAAGTAGGTCAAAAGGGGGTCCGCAAACCCCCGCCGTTCTAGGGCGAAGAAGATTGGAGGTGGATTTTACGTCTTATCTGGGTTGATGCTAGCCAGAGTCACTACCGCCACGCCATGGGGGATCGAAGCACGCCCCGTCCAGGTAGAGGTCGATGTCCAAAACGGACTCCCGCAGATCCAGATCGTGGGACTTGCCGACGCCGCGGTCCGCGAGAGCCGCGAGCGGGTGCGCGCCGCGATCAAGAACTGCGGCTTCGACCTGGAACCCAAGTCCATCATCATCAATCTCGCGCCGGCCGACCTCCGCAAGGAGGGCAACCACCTCGACCTCGCCATTGCCCTGGCGATGCTCGCGGCCTATGAGCAGATCCCGCAGGACGCCCTCACCGGGCGGCTGATCTGCGGCGAGCTGGGGCTCGACGGCGCCATTCGCTCCGTGCGCGGTGGCTTGGCCATCGCCGACCTCGGGCGCCGCATGGGAATCCGCGAGGTTCTGCTGCCGGCCGCCAACGCCGCCGAAGCGGCGGCGCTCGAAGCCGTCCCGGTCTTCGGTCTCCGGGGGCTTGCCGAGGCCGTCCAGCACCTTACCGGTGAGGCGGAGCTGCCGGCCGTCCCGGCGCCCCCCTTCTCCATCGAGGCTCTGATCGGCGCTCCCGACCTCTCCGAGGTGCGGGGACAGGAGATGGCGAAACGGGCTCTGGAGGTGGCCGCGGCCGGCGGCCACAACCTCCTGTTCCTCGGACCTCCGGGCTCAGGGAAGACCATGCTCGCCCGCCGCCTGCCGGGGATCCTGCCGCCGCTCAGTCTGGCGGAGTCGATCGCGGTCACCAAGGTCCACTCCCTGGTGGCCGAGGAGCCGCCGGCGGGGCTGCTGCGCCAGCGGCCCTTCCGCAGCCCGCACACCGGGACCAGCACGGCGGGGATGATCGGCGGCGGCAGCAACCCGCGGCCGGGCGAGGCGAGCCTGGCTCACAACGGCGTCCTCTTCCTCGACGAGCTCCCGGAGTTCCGGCGCGACACCCTGGAAGCCCTGCGCCAGCCGCTCGAAGAGGGGAACGTCAGCGTCGTGCGGGCCCGCGCCCGGCTGGTCTTCCCGGCCCGGTTCTCCTTGCTGGCCGCGATGAATCCCTGCCCTTGTGGTCATCTGGGGGACCCGAGGTACTGCTGCCGCTGTCCGCCGCCGCTCATCGAGCGCTACCGCGGACGGGTCTCGGGGCCGCTGCTCGACCGTATCGACCTGCACGTCGAAGTGCCGGCGGTGAGCCTCGCGGAGCTGCGCTCCTCGGCCGGCGAGAGCACGGAAACCGTGGCTCGCCGGGTGGCCACCGCGCGGGCCGTGCAGATCGAGCGCTTCGGTTCGCACATCCAGACCCCGACCAACTCCGCCATGGGGCCCGAGCAGCTCCGCCGCTTCTGCGCCGTCGACGCGGCGGCCCGGGGGCTGCTCGACAACGCCTTCGAGCGGCTGGGGCTTTCGGCGCGGGCGTTCGACCGCGTGCTCAAGGTGGCCCGCACCATCGCCGACCTCGCCGGCAGCGACGCCGTCCGCTCCGCCCATCTGGCCGAGGCCATCCAATACCGCAGCCTCGACCGGCGGGTGGCCGGATGAGCGAGGCACCAGGCGCGGGAAAGCTCTTGACGTTCGTTAATAGGAGAGTTAACATGAAGCTCGTCCGGATCGCTCGTGAGCGGTGGGATGTCCTGGCAGTGATGGATGAAAGAGAGGACTGCCAGGTGCTCGATTTCCTGACCGCCCCGGGCCAGGACAAGGCGCGACAGACCTTGCTCATCTTTCTGCGCGTCCGCTTGCCCGTGGAGGGCCCGCCGGCGCACAACAGAGAGCTCTGCAAGCCCCTGGGCGACGGGATCTTCGAGTTCCGGCGCCAACCCAAGGGACCCAAAGTGAGGGTCCTGTTCTTCTACGACGACGGCTGCCGGATCGTCTGCACGTACGCGTTCTGCAAGGCGGAGCGGACTCCCAGGCCGGGACTCGAGCTGGCGAAGGATCTGAAACAGCAGTACTTCAGGGCGAAGCTCCTGGGGAGACTCCACATCGAGGAGGACTGAGATGGCGAGCGAAAGCATGGAGCGTTACCGGAAGCTCTTCGAGGAGGCCGAGACCCACCCCGACTACTGGATGGGCATCCCCGTCCTCGAGTTCACCGAGGACCTCTGCCGGATCATGAAGGAGAAGAAGGTCTCGCGCGCCGAGCTGGCGCGGCGGATCGGCAGCTCGCGGGCCTACATCACGAAATTGCTCGGCGGCGGCGCCAACTTCACCCTGCTGACCATGGTCAAGCTGGCCATGGCGCTCGACGGAGCGGTGCACATCCACATTGCCGACAAGCGGGCGATCTCCAAGTGGCGCGACAAGCTGCCGCGAAAGGCGGCGAAAAAGCCTGCGAAGGTGGCGAAGAAGCCGCCGCGGCACCCCGCCGACGAGGCTGAAGAGCCCGAGGCGAAGAGCGTCTAAGGTCGCCATGCCCACCCGGCAACATGGCCTGTGCAATATTTCACAATCGCGGCATGCTGATTTGCCATAGTTTACCGACCTCTTGACATCCGAAGTCCAGGGTCTACAATACGCATCTCGATCAGCCGCTTGAGTTCTGTGGCCGATGGTGTCCAGGTTGTCTGGCTCCCTGTAAGAAGGTTCATGGCAAAACGTCACCACACGATCATCCTGATCCCCCACGCGCACGCCAAACTGCGCAAGTGGCAGGTGACCAGTCTGCAGGTCGCGATCGCGGCCGGCGCCTTCTTCCTGCTCACCCTCGCCGCCGGCCTCTTCACTTGGCTCCACTTCAGCAAGAACGTCAATCCCATCGAGATCGCCCGGCTGAAGAACGAGAACGAGCAGCTCCGCAGGACCAATCTCACCTTCGAGTCGAGCGTCAAGAAGATCCAGGGGCAGCTCAACCAGTACGAGGAGCGCACCCGCCAGCTCGCCATCGTCGCCGGTGTCGAGGGGCTGGGAAGCGGCGCCGAGGCGGGTATCGGCGGCGGCTCGCCGATCGAGGAGGCCGGCGCGAACGGCCTGCCGGTCCTCGAGAGCCGGACGAGTCAGCTCGCCGGCACCCTCAACGCGGTCGAGGCCAGGCTCAACGAGCGGGTGCGCTGGATCTCCGCCACCCCGGCGATCGCTCCGGTCAAGGGGATCTTCACCAGCGGCTTCGGGGTCCGCGCCGATCCCATGACGCACGGGCGCGGCGACCATCAGGGGGTCGACATCGCCGCCGCTCCGGGTCAGCCGGTGCGGGCCAGCGCCGACGGCGTGGTGATCCGCGCCGCCGAGATCGGCGGCCTGGGCCAGGCGGTCTTCATCGCCCACGGCTTCGGCGTCACCACCCGCTATGGTCACATGTCACGAATCGAGGTCCGGCCGGGACAGCGGGTCAAGCGCGGGGACATCGTGGGGCGTGTCGGCAACACCGGCCGCTCGACCGGCTACCATCTGCACTACGAGGTGCGCGTCGACGGCGATCCCGTCAACCCCCTCGCCTACATCCTCGACGACACGGCCGCGGGCGCCTCGTAGGTGCCCTCCCCTCCCCTTCCGGGGTGTGCCGCCCTCCGGCGGCCGATGGAATCTTTCTGCTAGACTGCGCGTTGTAGACGCTTGCCTTTGAACTCGATTTCGAGTCTTCCCCGAACCTAGCGAGACCTCGATGATTAACACGATTCTGACCAAGATTTTCGGCAGTCAGCACGAGCGTGAAGTCAAGAAACTGCTGCCGGTCGTAGCCGCCATCAACGAGATGGAGCCGCAGATCAAGCGTCTCTCGGACGACGAGCTGCGTGCCAAGACCGCCGAGTTCAGGACCCAGCTCGACAACGGGGCCCCCCTCGACGACCTCCTGATCCCCGCTTTCGCGGTGGCCCGGGAAGCCGCTTGGCGCGCGGTCCACATGCGGCCGTTCGACGTTCAGCTCATGGGTGGCATGGTGCTCAACAAGGGGCGCATCGCCGAGATGAAGACCGGCGAGGGCAAGACGCTGGTGGGGACCCTGCCTGTCTACCTGAACGCTCTGGAGGGCAAGGGGGTCCACGTCGTCACCGTCAACGACTACCTGGCCCGCCGCGACTCCGACTGGATGGGCCAGATCTACAAATTTCTCGGTCTCTCCGTCGGCGTCATTCAGCACGACATGCCGGATGCCGACCGCAAGCGGGCCTATGGCTCCGACGTTACCTACGGCACCAATAACGAGTACGGGTTCGACTACCTGCGCGACAACATGAAGTTCGAGCTCGAGTCGATGGTCCAGCGCGGGCACCACTACGCCATCGTCGACGAGGTGGACTCGATCCTGATCGACGAGGCGCGGACGCCGCTGATCATTTCCGGCCCCTCCGAGGAGTCGATCGACAAGTACTACCGGATCGACCGCATCATCCCCCGCCTGACCAAAGGGGAGGAGATCGACGAGGGGGACGGCAAGAAGACCACCACCGGCGACTACGTGGTCGACGAGAAGGCGCATCAGGCCGCTCTCACCGAGGAGGGGGTCGAGAAGGTCGAGCAACTGCTCGGCGTCCGCAACCTCTACGACCCCGAGAACATGGAGATCATTCACGGGGTCAACCAGGCGTTGCGGGCCCACGCGCTCTACCAGCGCGACGTCGAATACCTGATCAAGGACGGCAAGATCGTAATCGTCGACGAGTTCACCGGCCGCATGATGCCCGGCCGCCGCTGGTCGGACGGCCTGCATCAGGCAGTCGAAGCCAAGGAAGGGGTCAAGATCGAGCGCGAGAACCAGACGCTCGCCACCATCACCTTCCAGAACTACTTCCGGATGTACAAAAAGCTCTCGGGCATGACCGGCACCGCCGACACCGAGGCCTCCGAGTTCGGCGAGATCTACAAGCTCGACGTCACCGTCATCCCTACCAACCGGGACATGATCCGCCAGGACCGCGGGGACCTGGTCTACCGCACCGGGCAGGAGAAGTGGAACGCCGTCGTCGAGGAGATCCGCGAGGCGCAGCAGAAGGGGCAGCCGGTGCTGGTGGGCACGGTGTCGATCGAGAAGAGCGAGATGCTCTCGAAGCTGCTCAACCGGCCGCCCAAGGTGCCGCACGTCGTGCTCAATGCCAAATATCACGAGCGTGAGGCCTCCATCGTGGCCCAGGCGGGGCGCAAGGGGGCGATCACCATCGCCACCAACATGGCCGGCCGCGGCACCGACATCGTCCTCGGCGGCAACCCCGAGGGGCTCGCCCACTCCGAGGCCGATCCGGAGACCGAGCCCGAGGCGTACCAGGCGGCGTTCGAACGCTATCAGGAGACCTGCGCCCGTGAGCGCGAGGAGGTGCTCACCCTCGGCGGCCTGCACATCCTCGGCACCGAGCGGCACGAGTCGCGGCGCGTCGACAACCAGCTCCGCGGCCGCTCGGGCCGCCAGGGGGACCCCGGCTCCTCCCGCTTCTATCTCTCGCTCGAGGACGACCTGATGCGGATCTTCGGCTCCGACCGCATCCAGGGCCTCATGGGGCGTCTCGGCATGGAAGAGGGCGAGGCGATCGAGCACGGGATGGTCAGCAAGGCCATCGAGCGCGCCCAGACGCAGGTCGAGGGGCGGAACTTCGAGACCCGCAAGCACCTGCTCGAGTACGACGACGTGATGAACAAGCAGCGCGAGGCGATCTACAAGCTTCGCCGCGACATCCTCGAGGGGCGCGAGGGGCGCGACTACGTCATGGGCCTCGCCGAGGACATCCTCGACGGGCTGCTCGACCTCCACTGCCCTGAGAAGTCCGATCCGCAGGACTGGGACCTCACCGGCCTGCGCACCGAGATGCTCGCCTACTTCAACATCAACGCCGGCGGCATGAACCTCGACGAGCTCGGCATCGACGAGCTGCGCGAGACCCTCTGGAAGATCATCGAGGAGCGGTACGCCGAGAAGGAGAGCCGGCACGACCCCGAGGTCATCCGCGGCTTCGAGCGCGCCATCATGCTGCAGTCGGTGGACACCGCCTGGAAGGACCACCTCCTCGCCCTCGATCACCTGAAGGAAGGGATCGGCCTGCGCGGCTACGGGCAGCGCGACCCGCTTCAGGAGTACAAGAAAGAGAGCTTCGACCTCTTCGACATGATGCGCGAGCGAGTGGAGAACGACATCGTCCAGAAGCTCTTCCGCTTCGAGCCGATGACCGAGGAGCAGGTGATCGAACAGCGGGTCCGCCAGCAGCGGGCGGCGCCCAGGATCGAGCTCTCCGCTCCGCCCAAGGTCGAGGGTCAGCGCCCGCAGCAGCCCGCCGCCAACCGCGGCGAGGTCAAGGTGGGGCGCAACGATCCCTGCCCCTGCGGCTCCGGCAAGAAGTACAAGAAGTGCCACGGGGCGGCGGTGACGGTGGGGTAAGGAACGCTGTCAGGGCAAGAAATCAAGGGCGGCCGTGAGGCCGCCCTTTTCGTACCCGCCGCAGGAACTGATATCCTTCGCCACTCATCATCACGCTCATAGTCCGGTGGACTTTTCGCCTTGAAGGAACCAACGTACACATGACCGATTTCGAGCCCCGCCTCGCTCTAACGTTCGACGACATCTCGATCGTCCCCGGCTACTCCGAGGTCCACCCGAATCAGGTCGAGCTGCGGACCCAGGTCTGCCGCGGGATCGAGATGAACATGCCGATCCTCTCCGCGGCCATGGATACCGTCACCGAGTCGCGCCTGGCCATCGCCCTCGCCCAGGAGGGGGGGATCGGCATCATCCACAAGAACATGCCGGTCGAAGTCCAGGCCGAAGAGGTGGACCGGGTCAAGCGCAGTGAGGCGGGGATGATCGTCGATCCCGTCACCATGCGGCCCGACCAGAGCATCCGCGAGGCGCTCGAGGTGATGGCCCGCTACAAGATCTCGGGCGTGCCGGTGACCGACGCCCAGGGGCACCTGGTCGGCATCCTCACCAACCGTGACCTCCGCTTCGAGCAGAACCTCAACAAGACGATCCACGAGCTGATGACCAAGAAGAACTTGGTCACCGTCCCCGAGGGGACGACGCTCGAGCAGGCCAAGGCCCAGCTCCACGAGCATCGCATCGAGAAGGTGCTCGTCGTCGACGAGGCCGGCAACCTCAAGGGGCTGATCACGGTCAAGGACATTCAGAAGGCGATCCAGTACCCGCACGCCTGCAAGGATGAGCTCGGGCGCCTGCGCGTCGGCGCGGCGGTCGGCTCCTCGGGCGACTATCTGGAGCGCGCCGCGGCCCTGGTCAAGGCCAAGGTGGACCTCCTCGTCCTCGACTCCTCGCACGCCCACAGCCGCGGCGTGCTCGACGCCACGGCGAAGCTGCGCGAGAGCTTCCCTGAGGTCAAGCTGATCGTCGGTAACGTGGCCACGCGGGAGGGGACCCTCGCCCTGATCGAGCGCGGCGCCGACGCCGTCAAGGTCGGCATCGGCCCGGGGAGCATCTGCACGACCCGGATCGTCACCGGTGCCGGCGTCCCCCAGGTGACCGCGGTCGCCGACTGCGCCGGCGTGGCGGCCGACCACGGCATCCCGGTCATCGCCGACGGCGGCATCAAGTTCTCGGGCGACCTCACCAAGGCGATCGCCGCCGGCGCCCACTCGGTGATGATCGGCTCGCTCTTTGCCGGCACCGAGGAGAGCCCGGGCGAGACCATCCTCTACCAGGGGCGGACCTTCAAGGCCTACCGTGGCATGGGGTCGCTCTCGGCGATGGCGCGCGGCAGCGCCGACCGCTACTTCCAGGAGGGGAGCGGCGCGCTGTCGAAACTGGTGCCGGAGGGGATCGAGGGGATGGTCCCCTACAAGGGGAGCGTCCACCAGATGCTGCCGCAGCTCACCGGCGGCCTGCGCTCGGGGATGGGGCTCGCCGGCTGCGCCTCGATCGAGGAGCTGCGCACCAAAGCCCAGTTCGTCCGTATCTCCCCCGCCGGCCTGAAGGAAGGGCACGCCCACGACGTGGTGATCACCAAGGAGGCGCCGAACTACTGGGTGGAGCGGTAGGCGGCTGTAGCGTGAAGCCCCTCTTCCACCCCCGGCTGGTCAACGACCCGTTCGGGGATCCGGGGCTCTACATCGACTTCCTCTTCGATCACCGGGCGCTGCTCTTCGACCTCGGCGACCTCTCTCCCCTCTCGGCGCGGCAGCTCCTCAAGGTGAGCCACGCGTTCGTCTCCCACACCCACATGGACCACTTCGCGGGGTTCGACACCCTGCTGCGGCTCCTGCTGGGGCGGGAGAAGGTTCTCCATCTCTTCGGCCCGCCCGGGTTCATCGACCGCGTCGGGCACAAGCTCGCGGCCTACACCTGGAACCTGGTGGCCAACTACGCGAGCGACTTCGTGGTGCGGGCGACAGAGGTCCAGGAGACAGGCGATACCGCCACCGCCGAGTTCCGGACCCGGACCGGATTTCAGCGCGAGCCGGTCTCCACGCCGGAGTTGCCGCCGGGCCTCCTGCTCGACGAGGAGACTTTTCAGATACGCGCCGCGTTCCTGGACCATCAGATCCCCTGCATGGCGTTCGCGCTGGAGGAGAAGTTCCACGTCAACGTCTGGAAGAACGGCCTCGAGGAGTTGGGCCTCCCCACCGGTCCGTGGCTGCGGGACCTGAAGTCGACCGTGGCTCGCGGCGAGCCGGACGGAACGCTGGTCCCGGTTCGCTGGATTGAGAACGGCTCCTCCCAGGAGAGGACCGTCTCTCTCGGCGAGCTCAAAGAGAAGGTGCTACGGATCGTTCCCGGACAGAAGATCGCCTACGTGACGGACGCCGGCTACACCCCGGCAAACGCTGAGGCGATTGTGGATCTCGCCCGGAACGCCGATCTGCTGTTCATTGAGACGGCCTTCACGCACGAGGAGGAACGGCGGGCGGCCGAGAAGTACCACCTCACGGCGCGGCAGGCGGGATGGCTGGCCCGGGAGGCGGGAGCGAAACGGCTGGTCCCGTTCCACTTCTCCCCCAAGCACACCGAAGAGGGGGACCGGCTGGTCAGCGAGGCGATGGCGGCGTTCGAGGGTTTACCAACTGCTTGACGATCCGCCGCCGCCGAAGCTGCCACCGCCGCCCGAGAAGCCTCCCCCGCCACCGCCTCCCCAACCTCCCCCGCCACCGCCGAAACCGCCAGGGCCCATCCACCAGCCGCCGGAACGCCGCCGGGAGCTGCCGAGCGCGGGCCCCTTGGGCAGGATCATCCGCAGGATCGGGAAGAGCACGAGCCAGACCCCGGCCGCGATCAGGCCCACGGTCAGGCCGGCGAGCGAGCCCAGGAGGAAGAGGATCGGCAGCATGACGAGGTAGACGATCCAACTCCCGCTACGGATGGCGTTCAGGATGAACGGACCGAGGGCGAAGAGCGCGAAGGCGAGGAACCCGAGGAAGGAGAACGGACTGTCTCTGCTCCCTGACGGTTGCGCCTCCGGGGCCGGTGTCACCTCTTTGCCCTGGATCGTGCTCAGGATGGCGCTCACCCCGGCCTCGATGCCGCCGCCGAAATCCCCCTTCTTGAAGTAGGGGATGATCACCTGGTTCTGGATGACGCTCGTCTGCAGGTCGGTCAGCACCGGCTCCAGGCCGTAGCCGACCTCGATCCGCATCTTACGGTCATTCTTGGAGACCATCAGGAGGGCGCCGTTGTCCTTCCCCTTCTGCCCCAGCCCCCAGGCGCGGCCCACCTTGTTTCCGTAGTCCGCGATCTCCTCACCGTCCAGGCTGTCGATGGTGAGCACGGAGACCTGATTGCCCGTCTGCTGCTCGAACTGCGCGAGCTGCGCCTCGATCCGCTGCCGCTGGTCCAGGGGGATCAGGTTGGCGGTGTCGTTGACCCGCCCGGTCAGAGGGGGGACCTCCTTGGCGAATGCCCAGGAGAGCGGCAGCAGGAGCAGAAAAAGGACCAGAGAGACCCGGCGAATCATCTCACTCCCTCTCCCGGCGCAGCTCGTTGGGGAGCTCGTCCTGATCGTCGGCCTGACGCTCGACCCCGTGCCGCTCCAGCAGCTCGCCGCAAGCGCGGATCGCCTCGATCATCGCGGGGCCGGGGCGGCCGCTCCGGATCCCCTTAGCCAGCCGGCCGGTGATCGCGTCCCAGGACCCCTTCTCCACTTTCTGGTGGATGCCGGAGTCGGCGAGCAGCACCACCCGGCGCTCGAACAGGGAGACGAAGAGGAGAATGCCGGTGCGATGGCGAGTCTGGAAAACCTCCTGCTCGAGGAAGGCGCCCGCGGCACGCCGGCGAGCCCGCAGATCGAGAGTCTCGTCGCCCGCCATCCAGCGGCGGACCGGATCGAGCAGCGAGAGCAGATAGCCGATCCCTCCGCCCACCAGCGCCGGCAGCGCGATCCAGACCCCGATCGGAATTCCCCAGACGTTGCTCCAGCGGTAGATGGCGAGCGCCACCATCGGCCCGAGCAGCGCCCCCAGGGCCGCGCCCTTCCAGATCGCGTTCTGATACTCGTCGCTCCGCTCGACGACGTAGGGGACGATCTCCCCCGAAGTCCGCGCCTCCGCCTCCCGCACGGCGGTCTGGATGGCGTCGAGGTCAGCCTGGCTGAAGAAGCGGTCGGGTTCCATGGCGTATTTAGTCCGGAGACCGGGTCATCCTATACCGTTCTGGTTCATTCCACCGGGGTCGACCGCTCTCGCTTGCGGTGGCTCTGCCGCCGTTTCTCGTCCAGGCGGCGCGCCTTCGCCGCCCGCGAGGGCCGGGTTTTCCGGCGCGGCGGCTCCTCGCGCAGATTTTCCCGCAGCAATTCGGCGAAGCGCTCGACGGCCGCCTCCCGGTTGGCGCCCTGGCTCCGGTGCCGCTGGGAGCTGACCTGGAGGATGCCGTCGCGGGTGATGCGGGTCGCCAGCCGCTCCCGAAGCCGGGCCTTCTGCTCCTCCGAGAGGGCGCTCGAGCCCGCGAGATCGAAGCGCAGACTCACCCGCGTCTCCAGCTTGTTGACGTTCTGCCCGCCGGGGCCACCGCTCCGCGAAGTGGCGAAAGCGACCTCCTCGTCAGGGATCGATAGATTGTCGTCGATGGGGATCATCCGCCTAGTATCCCAAGTAAGATGCTCGTACGAACAGGAGATCTTGCCATGCATCGACTTCTCAGCCTCTCCACCACCGCTATCCTCCTGCTGATCTCGCCGCTTTTCCCGGCCCGCGCCGCCGATCCCGAGTTCTCGAAGGGGGCCTTCACCGTCGCCGGCACTGTACAGGGGGTCAGCCTCCAGCAAGTCGCGAACGGCCTCGGCCCGGTCACCAGCATCGCCAACGCCGGGGATGGCCGCCTCTTCCTGACCACCCAGACCGGCCGCATTCTCATTGTGGAAAACGGCACCCCGCGCTCGCAGCCGTTCCTCGACATCCGCGACCGGATCACGACCGGCGGCGAGCGCGGCCTGCTCTCCGTGGCGTTCCACCCCCGGTACGCCGAGAACGGTTTTTTCTTCATTGACTATACGAACCTGCAGGGCAATACGGTCATCGCCCGCTACCAGGCCTCCGCCGGGAACCCCGACCAGGCCGACCCGGCGAGCGAGCGGATCCTGCTGACCATCGAGCAGCCCTACTCGAACCACAACGGCGGGGAGCTCCAGTTCGGGCCCGACGGCTATCTCTACATCGGCATGGGCGATGGCGGCTCCGGCTTCGACCCCGAATGCCGGGCCCAGAAGCCGGACACGCTCCTGGGCAAGCTGCTCCGCATCGACGTCGACCAGAACGTGGCGACCCCTCCCTATTACGGGATCCCCGCTTCCAATCCTTTCCGCGGCCCCGGCGCGCCGCCGGACGAGGTCTGGGCGAGCGGTGTGCGCAACCCCTGGCGCTTCTCCTTCGACCGCGCGACCGGGGACCTCTGGATCGCCGACGTCGGCCAGGCCCGGCGCGAGGAGATCGACTTTCAGCCGGCCTCGTCGCGCGGCGGCGAGAACTACGGCTGGAAGGTGATGGAGGGGACCCTCTGCTCCTCGAGCAGCTCCTGCCCGGCTTCGACGCCCGCGTGCGATTCGGCCGCCTTCACTCCGCCCGTCCTCGAGTACGACCACGGCCCTCACTGCTCGGTGACCGGCGGCTACGTCTACCGCGGCAACGGCGTGGCGCAGCTCCGCGGCTCCTACGTCTTTGGCGATCTATGCTCCGGCGTGCTCTGGGCCGCCGCGCGCCAGGGGAACGGCTTCACCGTGCGCACCATCCCGGGACAGGTCCCGCAGCTCACCACTTTCGGCGAGGACCGCAACGGCGAGCTCTACGCCGCGAATGGGAGCGGTCAGCTCTTCCGCTTCACCGGCCAGGCGGTTGGCGGCGGCACCCGGGAGACCGTGGGGCTCTTCGATCCGCAGACCTCGAAGTTCCAGCTCAAGAGCGCCAACACCGCCGGCGCCAAGGTCCAGGTCGTCCGCTTCGGCCCGCGCCGCAGCGGCTGGATCCCACTCTCCGGGGACTGGAACGGCGACGGCAAGACCACGGTCGGCTTCTACGATCCGGCCTCCTCGATCTTCCGGCTCAAGAACTCACCCTCTGGAGGTACCTCGGACGTGATTCTCCAGGTCGACTCCCCCTCCCGCAAAGCGCTCCCTATCGCCGGCGATTGGGACGGCGACGGCAGGGATACGGTCGGCCTCTATGACCCTGCCACCCGGACGTTCCGCCTGAAGAGCTCCCTCTCGGGATCGAGCTTCGACCTCACCTTCGCCTTTGGGCCCTCGGCCTCCGGCCTGACTCCGGTCGCGGGGGATTGGAACGGCGACGGCCGCGACGGTGTCGGCCTCTTCGATCCGGCCGCCTCGGTCTTCTATCTGACCAACGGATTCCAGGACGCGGCGCCGGAGCTCCAGGTCCAGCTCGGTCCCGCCGGACGGGGGGCGCTGCCCGTCGCCGGGGATTGGAACGGCGACGGCCACGACGACCTCGGCGTCTACGATCCGGCCTCGGCCGTCTTCCGGTTGCGGAATTCTCTCTCGACCGGGAATCCCGACGCGCAGTTCCAGTTCGGCCCGCGGCGCAAGGGGTGGAAACCGATCGCCGGAGCCTGGTGACGTAGGATTGCTTTCCAAGGAGACTCGAATGACGCGAACGATCGTCTTCACCGTGGCACTCTGCCTGCTGCCCGCTCTCTCCGCCATGGCCGCTGAGAAGCCCAAGACCTACGATCTCATCCTGCGCGGCGGGACGATCTACGACGGCTCCGGCGGCAAGCCCTTCGTGGGCGACGTGGCGGTGAACGGCGATCGCATCGTCGCGGTCGCCGCGGTCGGCTCGCTCGGCAACGCCAAGGGGAAGACGGAGATCGACGCCCGCGGGCTCGCCGTCTCCCCCGGCTTCGTCAACATGCTGAGCTGGGCGACCGAGTCGCTGCTGGTGGACGGCCGCGCCCAGAGCGACATCCGCCAGGGGGTCACTCTCGAGGTCATGGGCGAGGGAGGCTCCATGGGGCCGCTCAACGACGCCATGAAGAAGGAGATGGTCGAGCAGCAGGGGGACGTCAAGTATCCCGTCACCTGGACCACTCTCGGCGAGTACCTCGATCAGGTGGCGGCGCGCGGCATCGCCCCGAACGTCGCCTCCTTCGTGGGCGCGACGAGCCTGCGTATTCACGAGGTGGGTTACGCCAACCGGCCGCCGACTCCGGAGGAGCTGGGGCGCATGCGCAAGCTGGTCGATCAGGCCATGGAGGAAGGCGCGCTCGGCGTCGGCTCCTCGCTGATCTACGCCCCGGCCTTCTACGCCGGCACGGACGAGCTGGTGGCGCTCTGCGAGGAGGCCGCGAAGTACGGCGGCATGTACATCTCCCACATGCGCAGCGAGGGCAATCGTTTTCTGGAAGCCCTGGACGAGCTGATCGAGATCTCGCGCCGAGCCAAGTTACCCGCCGAGATCTACCACCTGAAGGCCGCCGGCCAGCAGAACTGGGGGAAGCTCGACGCCGCCATCAAGAAGGTCGAGGACGCCCGCGCCTCCGGCCTCAAGATCACGGCCGACATGTATACCTACACCGCGGGCGCTACCGGCCTCGACGCCGCCATGCCGCCGTGGGTGCAGGAGGGCGGCCTCAAGGACTGGATCGCGCGCATGAAGGACCCGGCCATCCGCGAGAAGGTCGCCAAGGAGATGGCGACCCCCACCGACGCCTGGGAGAACTTCTTCGTCGCCGCGGGGCCGGAGAAGATCCTCCTCGTCGCCTTCAAGAACGACAAGCTCAAGCCCCTGACCGGCAAGACCCTGGCCGAGGTCGCCAAGATGCGCGGCAAGTCCCCCCAGGAGACCGCGATGGACCTGGTGATCGAGGACGACAGCCGGGTCGGCACGGTCTATTTTTTGATGTCCGAGGACAACATCAAGAAGGAGATCGCGCTCCCCTGGGTGAGCTTCGGCTCGGACGCCGAGGCCCCCGCGACCGAGGGGGTGTTCCTGAAGTCCAACCCCCACCCGCGCACCTACGGCAACGTCGCCCGCCTGCTGGGGCGCTACGTGCGCGACGAAAAGGTGATCCCGCTTGCGGAGGCGGTCCGCAAGCTCACCTCGCTCCCGGCCGCGAACCTCAAGATCCGCGACCGCGGCACGCTCAAGGCGGGCAACTTCGCCGACGTCGTCCTCTTCGATCCGGCGAAGATCCAGGACCACGCCACCTTCGACAAGCCGCATCAGTACGCGACCGGCGTCCGGCACGTCTTCGTCAACGGCATCCAGGTCCTCAAGGACGGCGAGCCCACGGGCGCCGCGGCGGGCCGGGTCGTACGCGGGCCGGGGTGGACGGGGTGGAAGGACAGGAAGAGCCACTGACGTACTGCATCGGCTAAGATGACTTCGAGGAGGATCTCGCGTGGCCCAGATCACCGCCAAGCAGAAAATGCTTCAGCTCGTTCAGGATCAACCGGAGGACAGCTCCTACGACGAGATCATGCGTGAGTTGGCTTTCGCCCGCATGATCGAGCGAGGGTTAGAGGACGCCGAGAACGGACGCACGATCAGTCATGAGGAGATGCAGACGAGAATCTCCTCATGGGCCAGATAAGGTGGACTCTTGAAGCAGAACGATGGCTCCGGGAGATCTACGACTACATCGCTCGGGATAACCCAGCGGCTGCCCTCCGAACCGTCCAGGGGATCGGGGAAAAAGCGGAGACGCTGACGAGATTCCCGGAGCGCGGATACCGCTATCAAGAACGATCCGACAAGCACATCCGGATACTTCTTTACGGTCATTATCGGATTGCTTATCTGATGAACGAGGGTGGTGGGATAGACATTCTGGGCGTCTTCCACGGAGCGCTCGACATCGAACGCTTCCTCTCCTGATTCACGGTTTTTCTGGGGGGCTCGCAAGGTCCCCGATCTCTCCATGCGAGAGCCTCCTCGCCGTCTCCTCCTGCAGGCGCTGCTCGTCCCAGTCCGGGTGCTCAGCGGCGAGGTGGCTCGCGATCATGCGGCGGGCGGAGCGGTACATGTCGCTCGCGATCTTCAGACGCTCGGCTCCGGTCATGGCGCGGAAGACCCGGGCCATCTCGTCGTCCAGGACCTCGAAGTTTCGGGGATCGATCGGCATGACGTCCTCACCGGGAGAATATCCCGATCCTCCTCATGACGGTATGATCGTCACCGCGATTCGCTCAAGCGAGGAGGAACCCGTGAAGGAACAGGACGACGATCCCGCCGCCGGCGCCTGGACCCGGCGCGCCCTGATGAAGGCCGGCCTTGCGACCGGAGCCCTGGCCGCGGCCAGCCCCTTGCTTTCGGCCGCGCCGGCTCCGGCCGCCTCCGCTCCGGCTCCCTTCGAGCTCGAGGAGGCCACGATCGCCGATCTTCAGGCCGCTCTCGCCTCGGGCAAGGAGACGGCGCGCTCGCTCACCGAGAAGTATCTCGCCCGCATCGACGCCCTGAACACCAAGGGGCCGGAGCTGCGGGCGGTGCTCGAGGTCAACCCCGAGGCGCTCGCCATCGCCGACGCGCTCGACGCCGAGCGGCGCGGCAAGGGTTCCCGCGGGCCGCTCCATGGCATCCCGATTCTGATCAAGGACAACATCGGCACCGCCGACCGGATGACCACCACCGCCGGCTCGCTCGCCCTCGAAGGATCGATCCCCTCTCGTGACGCCTTCATCGCCGCACGCCTGCGGGCGGCCGGCGCGATCCTCCTCGGCAAGACGAATCTCTCCGAGTGGGCCAACTTCCGCTCCTCCCGCTCGAGCAGCGGCTGGAGCAGCCGCGGCGGGCAGTGCCGCAACCCCTATGCGCTCGACCGCAACACGTCGGGCTCCAGCTCCGGATCCGGCGCGGCGGCGGCCGCCAGCCTCGCCGCCGCGACCGTGGGCTCGGAGACGGACGGCTCGATCGTCTCCCCCTCCTCGATCTGCGGCATCGTCGGCATCAAGCCGACCGTCGGCCTGCTCAGCCGCTCCGGGATCATCCCGATCTCCCACACCCAGGACACCGCCGGCCCCATGGCCCGCACCGTCGCCGACGCCGCGGCCCTGCTCGGCGCCATGACCGGCGTTGACGAGCGCGACGAGGCGACCCGCCCGAGCCGCGGCAAGGCCGCCGCCGACTACACGAAGTTCCTCGATCCCAATGGATTGAAGGGCGCGAGGATCGGCGTCCACGTCCCCAGCTCGCTCGACAAGAACCCGCTGGTCAACCCGATCTTCCACGAGGCGCTGGCGGCGATGAAGGCGGCGGGCGCCACAATCATCGATCCCGTCAAGCTGCCTTCCGCGGGGAAGTCCGGCAACAGCGAGTTCGAGGTCCTGCTCTACGAGTTCAAGGCGGACCTCAACCGCTATTTCGCCGGGCTGGGGCCCAACGCCCCCGTCCACTCCCTCAAGGAGGCGATCGAGTTCAACGAGCGCCACCGCGACCGGGTGATGCCCTACTTCGGCCAGGAGATCTTCCTGCAGTCCGAGGCCAAGGGGCCGCTCACCGATCCGGCCTACAAGAAGGCGCTCGCCGCCTGCCGGCTCTACTTCCGCAAGGAGGGGATCGACGCCATGCTCGCCCAGCACAAGCTGGACGCCATCGTGGCCCCCACCGGCGGTCCCGCCTGGCTGATCGACCTCGTCAACGGCGATTCGGAGACCGGAGGCAGCTCGTCGCTCGCCGCGGTCTCCGGCTACCCGAGCATCACCATCCCGGCCGGCTACGCCTTCGGGCTGCCGATAGGGATCTCCTTCATCGGACCGGCCTGGGGCGAGGGTGCGCTGATCAGGCTCGCGTACGCGTTCGAGCAGCAGACGAAGGTCCGGAAGCCGCCGCGGTTTTTGCCGTCGGTCAATATGACGAAGGTCTGACGAAGGTCTGAGACCATGAAGAGAATCCTCGCCGTCGCCCTCGGCCTCGTCCTGTTCCTGCTGGTGGCCATCCTCCTGCTGCGGATGATCCTGATCAAGTCCCATCAGGTTCAGACACAGCCGGTCACCGACCTCGCGGTCGACGCCCGCGCGGCCGCCGAGCGTCTCGCGGGAGCGGTCCGCTTCCCCACCGTCTCGCACGAGAACGGGAAGAACGTCGAGGCCGCGGCGTTCGACGGGCTCCATCACTATCTCCAGCAGACCTTTCCCCGGGTGCACGCCACGCTGACCCGCGAGACGGTCGGCGGCTACAGCCTGCTCTACACCTGGAAGGGGCGGCGGCCGCAGCTCCCGCCGATCCTGCTGATGTCCCACCAGGACGTGGTGCCGGTCGAGCCGGGCACGGAGAGGAACTGGACGCACCCCGCCTTCTCCGGCACTGTCGACGACACCTGGGTCTGGGGGCGCGGCACGCTCGACGACAAGGTCGGCATGATGGGGCTGCTCGAAGCGGCGGAGATGCTCCTCGGCCGCGGGTTCCAGCCGGACCGCACGGTCTACTTCGCCTTCGGGCACGACGAGGAGGTGGGCGGCCGCAACGGCGCGGCGGCGATCGCGAAGCTTCTCGAGCAGCGAGGGGTGCGGCCGGCGTTCATCCTCGACGAAGGCGGCGCCATCGTCGAAGGCTCGATCCCGGGGGTTGCGCGCCCCGCCGCGATGATCGGCACGGCCGAGAAGGGGGTCCTGAGTGTCGAGCTGGTGGCCCAGAGCGAGGGGGGGCACTCCTCGATGCCCCCCCGGCACGGCGCGATCGGCAAGCTCGCCGCCGCTATCCAGGAACTCGAGGAGCACCAGATGCCGGCGCGGCTCGACGGCGCCACCCGCCGCTCCTATCAGTATCTGGCGCCTGAGATGCCCTTCGGTCCCCGCCTGGCGCTCGCCAATCTCTGGCTGTTCAGCCCGATCATCGAACGCCAGGCGGACTCGGATCCGGCCGCCAGCGCCCGCATCCGCACCACGACGGCACCGACGATCTTCCAGGGGGGAGTCAAGGAGAACGTCCTCCCCCACGAGGCGCGGGCCGTGGTGAACTTCCGCATCCTGCCGGGGGACACGATCCAGGGCGTCCTCCGCCACGTCCGCGAAACCGTGGGTCCCGGCATCCAGGTGAGCACCACGGGCACCGCCAACAGCGAGGCCTCGCCGGAATCCGATGTCCGCGCGCCCGAGTTCGGGATGATCCAGCGCACCTTGGCCCAGGTGCTCCCGCAGGTGCTCGTGGCCCCCAACCTGCTCGCCGGCGCCACCGACACCAAGCACTACCGCCGCTTGAGCCAGAACGTCTTCCGGTTCATACCGATACGCGTGAAGCCGGAGGACCTCAAGCGCATTCACGGCACCAACGAGCGGGTGGGGATCGAGAACTACGGCGAGATCGTGCGCTTCTACGCGCAGCTGCTGCGGAACGGGACGGTCTGAACGCTACCTAGAACTTGAACAGCGCGTCGAACGCCGAGCGCGCGTCCCCCGGGGAGGGCTTGTCGGAATCCTTGCGGAACTCCTGGGCGAGCTTGGGGGTGAAGAGCGGGCACTCGTTGCGGTCGCGTTTCTTGGGGACCCGGGCCGGGATCTCCGCGTGCCGCCGGCACTCCCAGTGGACGGAGGTGTCGAAGTTGATGCAGTTCGAGCAGGTGTGGAGGTCGGCGCGGCAGCGGGAGCAGGTGGCGTCGAAGGGGAGCGGATCCTCGCCGATGATGATCAACTGCTTCTCGCCGCAGGCGGCGCAGCGGAAGACCGACTCGCCCGGCGCGCCCATGCCGCGGCCGCGCGGCCCTTCCTTCTTCTCGCGCGGGCCCTGGAGACCCGGCCGCGGACGCTCGTCGCGGCGCTCGGAATCCTTGTAGCCCCTCTGCCGGTACTTGGGATCGTCAGACATCAGGATCTTTCTAGCACAAAATCGCCTGCGCGAACCGGGCCGGCGCTTGGCGGTCGGTGGCCAGGAAGAGCGACGGCTCGCTCAGCTCCAGCTCCATCAGCAGGAAGACGCCGTCGATCTCCAACCCATCCACCCGGGCATAGATCCAGGGGCCGGAGATCGACGCCACCACCGCCCGCGCCTGCTCGATCAGCGCGGGCCTGGGGCGCGCCGCTTTGGTGGAGCCACCGAGCTGCTCCTGAACCCGGAAGTCCCCGGCCCGCGGGCGCTTCAGGGTGGCGTGGCTGTACTCGCCGCCAAGGAAGATCAGCGACCACTCGCCCGCCGTCTGGATCTCGGCCAGAAAGGGCTGGATCAGCACGCCGCTGTTGGTCAGCAGATCATCCAGCTCCCCCTGCACCGCCGAAGCTTCGTCGCGTGAAATCCGCCGGGTGCGGAACGCGCCGCCCGAGATGCACGGCTTGATCACCACGTCGGTCCACCCCCGCTCGTCGAGAAGCCCGGCGAGATCCACCGCCGCGCCGCGCTTCATCCCCGCCGTGGGGATCACCGGCAGCCCGGCCGCCGCGAGATCCTCGAGGTAGGCCTTGTCCAGGTTGTAGCGCACCAGTTGGACGGGGTTCCAGAGCGGGATACTCTCCCTTTCCACCCGGTCCAGCCAGGCGAAGAACTCCTCCACGCGCTCGAAATAGTCCCAGCAGGACCGGAGCACCACCCGGTCGTAACGGGACCAGAGCACGCCGGGATCGTTCCAGATCACGGCCTCGACCTCCGCGCCACGGCGGCGCAGCTCCTCGGCGGCCAGGCGGTCGTCGGGCGTCAGGTCGGGCAGCTTGGAGTAGGTGACGAAGGCGATCAGCATTCGGAGGCGGATCATAGCTCTCATCTCGGGGCTTGGCGCACCCTATAGATAGGAAGTGTCGCGGGAAGAGGCCCCATGCGGGGCGAGGAGGTGAACGATGCGCAAAGCCGCTGGAATCGCCGTGTCTCTGACCCTGGCGAGCGCCCTGGCCCTGTGGGCCCTCGGCGTCGTCGGACCCAATTTTCAGGTCTCCGCGGTGAGCAGCCAAGCGCGGTACACCTCCGACATCCGGATGTTCCCGGGCGATCCGAACCGGCTGCTCGTCGCCTCGGAGTCTACCAGCGCGCGCCAGATCCAGTACCGGACCCTCGACGGCGGCGCGACCTGGAACGAGAGCGTCCTGCCGCTCTTCATCGGCGACGCGCTCCAGGACGGGCCCAGCGTGGACTGGACGCTCGACGGCAAGGCGTGGACGACCACCGTCGGCATCAACTCCACCGGCACCGTGCTCCGCGGCCGCGCTTACGTCTCCCTGGACTCCGGCCTGACCTGGAGCCCCGACAACACCTTCTCCGGCAGCCAGAGCAAGGTGGACTGGCCCCGTCTCTGGTCTGACAAGAGCACCGGCTCCCCGTTCGTGCACAACCTTTACGTCATCTGGCACAACGGCAATCCCGCCTTCATGGCCCGCCGAGCGGGAGGCGTCTGGCAGGCCCCGCTGCAGGTCAGCGGCGCCGAGTCCACTGGGGTCGCGCTGGGCGGCGACGTGCGCACCAACCTCAGTGGCGACCTCTTCGGCTTCTGGCCCACCACCGGAAACCGCCGGATCGTCGTGGTCAAATCCACCAACGGCGGCGTTTCCTACGCCGCTCCGGTGGTCGCGGCCACCACCTTCGACTCCCTGGACATCGGCATCCCCGCCTCGGGCAGCCGCCGGGCCACCATCTACACCTCGGGCGGCGCCTGGCGGACGGCGGTCAAAGACCTTGTCTATGTGGTCTGGACCGACCTGTCGGGGGACGTGGGCTGCACCGTCGCCGCCAACGAGCCGGGAACCAATGCCGCCTCCACCTGCAAGACCCGGATCTGGTTCGCCCGCTCGACCAACGGCGGCCTTAGCTGGAGCCCGAAGCAGTTGATCTACGGCAGCCCCTTCGTGGACGACCAGTTCAATCCCTGGCTGAACGTCGATCCCTCGACGGGCGTGGTCTCGGTCGTCTTCTATATCGCGTCCGGACCCGACCGCCAGAGCGTGAACCTCGTCTACTCCGCCTCCTACAACGACGGCGTGAGCTGGGCCACGCCCATCCCGGTGACCACCGTCTCGTCTTCGAACGCCATCTGGGGGAGTTACAACGGCCTGACCTCGTTCCGCTGCCGGTACAACACGTCCTGGACCGACAAGCGGAACGGCAGCGTGCAGATCTGGGCGTCGCGGATCGACGACTGCCCGTAAAGGCGAGCTACGCCGGCTCCGCCAGCGGCCCGATCAACGCCAGCTCCTCCTCCGTGGGCTGGAAGAGAGCGGCGCCGACGGTGCCGGGGCCGGCGTTGGCGACCACCACGGGGCCCATTTCGGCGATCAGGATCTCCTTCACCTGGAAGGTCTTCTCGATCAGGCCCCGCAGGCGGTCCGCCCAGACGGGCGCCTTGGCGTGGGCGACCGTCACCACCACCGGCCGCTGGGGATCGACCCGCTCGCGGAACAGCTCGATCAGCCGCGGGTGGGCCGCCCGGCCGCCGCGAACGCGGTCGACCGCCACGATCTCGCCGTCCACCACGCCGAGGATCGGCTTGATGCCGAGCAGGTTCCCCATCACCGCCCGCGCCTTGCCGATGCGCCCGCCGCGGGCCAGATACTCCAGCGTGTCCACCGCGAAGAGCACGTGCACCCGGTCGCGCATCGCCTCCAGGCGGTCGACGATGGCGTCCGGCTCGATCCCGCGCCGCGCCATGCGGGCGGCGAACAGGACGAGCATCCCCATCCCCAGGCTGGCGCTGTGGCTGTCCACCACCCGCAGCGAGACCCGCTCGGCCTCGCCGCGCAGCTCCTGAAACTGGGGAAGCCCCTCCTCCGCCGCCTCCCGGGCATGCACCACCGTCTTCGACAGCTTCTCCGAGATGTGGACCGAGACGATGTCCTTCCGCGGCGCCAGCGACCGGTAGAGATCCAGGAAGTCCGCCTTCGGCGTCGGATTGGTCCGCGGATGGACCGGCCCCTTCTCCAGCAGGTCGTAGAACTCCTTGGCCTTGAGGTCCACCCCGTCGTGGTAAACGCGGTCGCCGAACAGCACCAGCACCGGCAGGACGTGAATCCCGTGCGCCCGCGCCACCTCCGGCGGCAGGTCGCAGGTCGAATCGGTGACCACCCGCACGAGCTCCTCCGGCTCCTCGAGGGCGACGATGCCCATCTCGCGCAGGCCGATCAGGTCGCGCAGGATCTCCCCGTCCGTGGCGCCGGGCAGGGCGTCGAGCAGCCGGCCGACCGTCCCACAGCCCGGCAGCGCGGCGATCAGCTCCTGCTGGCGCGGGTTGAAGCGGGCCTCGAAGAAGGCGGGACCGAGCTGCACGCGGGCGCGGGTCCGCGGGTCCGGCGCGTCGTGGACGCGGTCCTCCAGAGCCAGGAAGACGAGCGCCTTGATCTCTTGCCGGATCTCCCTCTCGACGCCCGCCGGCTGGCGGAGCCAGAGCCAGAACGGCCCCGCGTCGAGCAGGCTCAGCCGCAGGAACGCCTTGACCCCGAGCGCTCGTCCGGCCGAAGCCGCGATCACCTCGCCGCCGTCGAACGTGACCTCCCCGTTCGCGCAGACGATCCGCCCGGTGACGTGCGCCCGGCCCACCGCCCGCACCAGCTCGAGGAATGGCAGCAGCGCGAAATCCCCCACCAGCGATTCGACGTCCGAGTCCGGCTCGACACCGATCTCCCGCCCGAGGAGAACGAGATGGATGCGCCGGACCAGATCCTCCGCTGGCAGGCCGTCCGCCTCCAGGAAGAGCACGTCCTCCGGCAGATCCCGCCCCTCCTCCGCCGTCTTGCCGAGGAGCAGCAGCGTCTGCTCGCTACCGCCAAAGCGCTCGGAGACCGCGCCGTCCCCATTCTTCATCAGCTCGGCCGGCACCACCACCACCCCCGGCCCGAGCGTCGCCGCGAACCGCCGCCCCTCGGCCAGCCCCACCGTCGGGATCACCTCATAGCCAAAGCCCGTCAAGCCGTTGGAGATCTCCTTACGGCGGACGGACTCCGGATCGACGACCAGCACGGACGGACGGGGCATCGTCTTTGCCTGACCTCTACAAAGCGAACAGCGTTATCGGTGGGTGGAACCGGACAAGGATAGACCGGTTTGGGATGGGGGAACAGGGGTGAGTTGGGGGTGTGCGAACCTGGGGCGTCCTGCCCTTCGAATCCTCACCCTCGGTCCCTCTCCCGGGGGGAGAGGGAGGGCCCTTCGGCGACAAGATTGCTGGAGGCGGGGACAAGCCTTGCCCAACGAAAAAATCTGGCGTCAGGCCCTCCCTCTCCACTTCGTGGAGAGGGACCGAGGGTGAGGCCTCGCAGGGCAGGTCGTCCCGAAATCAGCCCACCACAAACTCCGCCAGAATCGGCAGATGGTCGCTCGCCACGCGGGCGATCTGCAGCCGGCAGGAGTGGGCGGAGACCACCTTCAGCGGCCCGCGGTGATAGATGCGGTCGAGGCCGCCCTGCGGCGAGAAGGAGGGATAGGTGGGAATCACGGGATATGGACCGCGCTTGCGCTCGGTGGCGCAGGAGAAGCCCATGCCGTTGGTGAAGGCGGGCATCAGGAGCGAGCGCCAGTCGTTGAAGTCTCCGGCCACCAGGACCGGGGTGGTGTACGGGACCCCGCTGAGCTCGGCCGAGCGCTTGATCAGCTCGATCTGCTTGGCCCGCTCCCGCGCCGAGAGCCCCAGGTGGAGGTTGAACACCTCCAGGTGCCCCTCCTTGCCGCCGAGATCCAGCGTCGTGTGCTGGCAGCCGCGGCGGATCCAACTCTCGGCGATCGAGAGGTCGATGTTGCGCTCGCGCAGGATCGGCAGGCGGCTGAGCGTCGCGTTGCCGTAACGCCCCTTCTTCAGGCTGACGTTGTGCCCGAGGGCGAAATTCGGGTAGCCCGCCTCCTCGGCCAGCTCCTTGGCGAGATTGAGCTCCCGCGAGCGCGGCGCCCCCTCGTCCACCTCCTGGAGCATCACGACATCGGGATCGTAGTGACGCAGGATCGCCACGATGCGCTCCGGCCGGAACCGGCGATCGACCCCGATCGCGCGGTGGATGTTGTAGGTCATGACCCGCAGCGGCATTAATTCGTGGCTCTCCGAGACTCCTGAAACGTCGATTCCGTGCTCCATTCCACCAGCCCAACAAAACCTCTTGGGCCGATATTTACAGGCGATATAGTAGCCCCATGCCGCCCGTCTTCACCGTCGGCCACTCCACCCGCCCCATCGAAGAGCTGCTGGCCCTCCTCGCCGAGCACGGCGTGCGGACCCTGGTGGACGTGCGGCGCTTCCCCGGCTCCCGGCGCCACCCTCAGTTCTCGCGCGACGCCCTCGCCGCCTCGCTCGCCGGTGCCGGCATCCAATACGTCCATGAGCCCGGCCTCGGGGGGCGCCGCGCCGCCCGGCCCGACTCTCCCCATACCGCGTGGCGCGTCGAAGCCTTCCGCGGCTACGCCGACCACATGGAGACCCCGGAGTTCGAGACCGCCCTGCGGCGGCTGATCCAGCGTGCCGCCGGCGAGACCGTCGCTATCCTCTGCGCCGAGGCCGTGCCCTGGCGCTGCCATCGCCGGCTCATCTCCGATGCCCTGGTCGTCCGGGGCATCCAGGTATTGCATATCCTGGGCCCGAACCGTGCCAACCCCCACGAGCTGGACGCCAACGCCCGCGTCCTCCCCGGGGATCGGCTGCTCTACGACGGGATCACGGGCGATCAGCCCTCGCTGTTTGAAGACATCCCCGAAGACGTCTCGGGATCGTAACTTTCGCCCCATTGCCGCAGCACGGGATTTCTTCTACGATCCCCGAAAACAACCAACCCTTTGGAGGAAACCCTCATGAGCATTAGCCAGTCCCTTCTTCCCGAGTTCGACCAGGAGATGGCCGGAACCCGCCGCGTCCTCGAGCGCGTGCCCGCCGACAAGTTTTCCTGGGGCCCTCATGAGAAGTCCATGAACTTCAGCCGTCTGGCGGTCCATGTCGCCGAGCTCCCCTCCTGGACCACCCTGACCCTCAACACCAGCGAGTTGGACTTCGCCGCGAAACCCTATGCCCCGACCCAGGTAGAGAAGACCGAGGACCTGCTGAATATTTTCGACAAGTGCGTCGGCGAGGCCCGGGCGGCCCTGGCCGGAGCCGGCGATGAAGAGTTCTTCAAGAACTGGACGCTCCGCAATGGCGAACAGGTGCTCTTCACGATGCCGAAAATCGCCGTGCTGCGCGGCTTCGTCATGAACCACATCATTCATCACCGCGCCCAGCTCACCGTCTACCTGCGGCTCAACGACATCCCCGTCCCCGGCCTCTACGGTCCGTCGGCGGACGAGAGCAACTTCTAGACCTTCAGAGGAGATTCCATGAACCTGAGCCAGTCCCTGCTTCCCGAATTCGACCAGGAGATGGCGGGCACCCGCCGAGTCCTCCAGCGGATGCCCGCCGACAAGTTCACCTGGCAGCCGCACCCCAAGTCCTTCAGCCTTGGCAAGCTGGCGACTCACGTCGCCCGGCTCTCCTCCTGGGCCACCATGACCCTCGCCTCCGAGGAATTCGACGTCTCCCAGCCTGGGGAAGTCCCCAAGGTGAACACCACCGAAAAGCTGCTGGCGCTCTTCGACAAGACCAGCGCCGAGGCCCGCGAGGCCATCGCGAACGCCAGCAATGAGGACTGGTCCAAGCCCTGGACGCTCCGCAACGGCGACCATGTGGTCTTCACGATGCCAAGGATCGCCGTGCTGCGCGCCATGGTCATGAACCACATTATCCACCATCGCGCCCAGCTCACCGTTTACATGCGGCTCAACGACATCCCGGTCCCCGCCCTCTACGGCCCGTCGGCGGACGAAGGGAACATGTAGGGATCGCAGAGCGATTGCCACCGGAGCGGGGGAACTCCTCCCCTTCTTGGGAGACCCCCGTACCTGCCGGGGAGGGGGGTATACCTGCCTGAGCGGGGCTTAACTCCCCAAGCAGGGAGACCCCTGTACCTTCTTGGGGAACCCCTCCCCCTGCTTGGGGGCCCCTGTACCCGCCAGGGAGAGGGGTATACCTGAGCGGGGGCTTAACTCCCCTCGCGGGGGGACCCCTCCCCCCGCTGTTGTACGGCTTCCATAGATCTTTCCCCTCTCCCCCGCTACACGTCCTGACTCCCCCGCTCTCCCTCCCGGCTCCGGTGACGGTTCGTGGCTCCGCTTCGTATGACTATTTAGAAAATTCTTCGAATCGAAACGAACCCTCAAGGAGACCACCATGAGCTTTCGGCATCTCGCGATCTGTCTGCTTCTCACCGCACTGCCCCTCCCCTCATCCCGGCTCGCGGCGGATCAGTTGCCCCCCTGGACCGCCATCGGGCCCGACGGCGGCAACGTCCAGGCCCTGGCGGTTTCGCCGGCGCTCCCCGGCTTGATCCTGGCCGGCCTCCAGCAGGGCTACGGCATCTTCAAGAGCGCCGACCGTGGCCAAAGCTGGGGAGCCGCCACCGACGCGTTCGGCCGGAACGTTCTCGACCTGGCCATCGACGTCCAGGGAAAGGCCCTGTATGCCGCGACCAACCGCGGGCTCCTCAAGAGCACGAACGGCGGTGCCCTGTGGCCGGCGCTCGACGCCAGCCCGGACGTCTACACGCTCGTCGCGACGCACCCGCGCAAGGCCGCGATCGTCTTCGCCGTGCGGGGCGGGGTCCTGCTGCGCAGCGCGAACGGCGGCGTCACCCGCACGGCCGTCGAGGGTCTGGAAGGGGTCGCGAAGATCGCGTTCGCGCTGACCGGCCGGCGCACGGTGGTGTACGCGGGAGCCGGCAACGGGCTCTGGCGGAGCACCGACGACGGCCAGACCTGGATCGACGACAGCCCTCCCTTCCCCTCCCCTCCCCACGTCGAAGCGGTCGCGGTCGATCCCGTCGATCCTCAGGTCCTCTACATCGGCATCCGGCAGGACAAGAGAGTGCTGTTCAAGAGCCTGAACGGCGGCGCTACCTGGCGGCTGAGCCAGGGCGGGCTGCCGCCGGCGGTCGACGGCACGCTGCCGACGATTTCGGAGCTCGCCGTGGACCGGAAGAATCGCTCCATCGTCTATGCCGTCGCGGGAGGTGAGCTCTTCCGTAGCGTCAACGGTGGACGCGACTGGTCGCGTCCCGTTCCCCAACTCGCCGGCGGTTCCGTCAATGCCCTGGAGACAACCGGATATGGTGTGCTGGCCGGCACCCCGGCAGGCGTCCTGCTGAGCACCGACCGGGGTCTCACCTGGCAAGTCCGCATCGCCGGCTTGGCCGCCACCTCGATCGCCGGGATGGACATCGACCATCAGGAGCCGGCCCGGCTCTATGCCGCCGAAGCGTCCATGGGGATCTTCAAGACGGCCAGCCGGGGCCGGCCGTGGCTGCGCCTGGGTGACCTCGCGAGCCCGCCTGCCTCAGGCCGGCCGCTCGTGGTCGATCCGGCCGACCCGAACATCGTCTACGCCTTGACGCCCACTAGCATCGTCAAGAGCACGAACGGCGGCCGGCGCTGGACCGTGCCCCTCGCTTCTTCCTGTCTGTTGTTCAGACGGATCGCTCTCGATCCCCGGGAGCCGTCCCACGTCTTCGCCTCCGCTTATATCAATGGTCTCCACTGCGACATATCAATCTGCACATTCTTTCGCAGCCTGGATGCGGGCGCGACCTGGTCGTGCATCGGCAACGTCCTCTCTTTTGTTCCTGGCAGGGACGCGCTCCTGGGGATCGACCCCTTCACCTCGGCCGTCTACGCGCAGATTTTTCAAGACCTCTTGCGGAGCACGGACAACGGAGTGACTTGGACACCGCTGAGCAGAGAGCCCCTGCTTGCCAGCTCCTTCACCCCCTCACCGCTGGTCGCGGGCACCCTCTGGGGCGGCCAGGGGGCCGCGGTGACGCGGAGCCGCGACGGCGGGCAGACTTGGCAGTCCTTCTCGACCGGATTACCCTCCGGCGTGTCTGTGGTCGCCCTGGCGCCCGACCCGGTCGAGCCCGCGACGCTCTACGCCGCGACCTTGCAGAACGGCGTCTTCAAGAGCACCGACGCTGGGGAGACCTGGAGCCTGGCGGGTCTCTGGCCGCCGGGCGTCGAGTACAAAGGGGGCCTGCTGGTCGATCCGGGAAATCCGTCGATCGTCTATGCCGGGACCAACGGCCTGGGCGTGCTGCGCCTCGACCAGAGCGGGAACTGAAGCTCATCGAGGAGCCCCAAAGGAGGTAAGATTCAGCCGCACCCCTGAGGTGCCACACACAAGGAGGACGCGTGAAGAAGCAGCTCAAGAAGGTGAAGAAGCTGACTCTGGACAGGGAGACGTTGGCCCGCCTCAACGTCACGGGCGGCCTCGCCGCCGAGCAGAAGCTCGCGACCGAGCCGGCCAGTGGCTACCCCGAACACTGCTATTTCTCGGACTGCAATCCCTGCGACACCGACCTCAATTGCTCGGCTGTTTGAGGTAGCAAGGGGGCGACTCCTCGCCCCCGTCCTTCCCCCTCGTTTTTGCGAAGCTCGGGAACCTCGGCGAGGTCCCGCCGAACCGGCACCGGCGGTCTTACTGGACGCCCAGCAGCTCGACCTTGAAGACCAGTGTTGCGTTGGGCGGGATGGCGCCGGAGCCCTGCTCGCCGTAGCCCAGAACCGGTGGGATCACCAGCGTCCGTTTCTCGCCGACCTTCATGTCGGCCACGCCTTCGTCCCAGCCCTTGATGACCTCCCCACGCCCGATCCCGAACGGGTACGGCTCGCCGCGGTCCCGCGAGCTGTCGAACTTGGTGCCGTTCGTCAGCCAGCCGGTGTAGTGGACGGTCACGGTCTGACCCGTCTGCGGCTTGGGGCCGGTGCCGGGCTGGTCGATCGCGTACTGCAACCCGGACGGGGTGGTCTGGAGATTCGTCGGCATGGCAAACGTGTCCGACCCGGCCCCCTGCTCCGCGGCGGGAGCACTGGCGGTGGCGGTGGCATCGGACGACGGGGCCGTGCTCTCCTCCGTCTTCCCCGAGCAGGCGATGAAGGAGAGGGCGAGGGCGGCGGCGAGGAGTCTCAGGTTCATCTCGATTCCTTTTGGAAAGTCGGTGCGGCGTCCGGCGCGGGATTCTACGACGAAACGGAAGGCGGCGGCGCGCGAGGCTCCAGCCTGGAAAATCCGCCAAGCCGGCCGTCTATCTCATGGAACGCATCTCCTTGGAGAGTCTCGATGACAGCTACGCTCCCGCGCCGTTTTCCCTCCATGCCGGCGATCGCCGTCTCCGCGATCGCGGCTCTCCTGTCGCTCCTGGGCTTGCCCCTATCGGCGGCTACCGTCTCCCTCCCCGAGCCGACCCTGTACCTCCCAGCGGGGTTGGCCACCGCGGACGTGCTGCTCCACGTCCATGTCGCAGGGGCCGAAGCGGAATGCGCTCCGGCGCTGACCGTGAAGGATCTCGCTCCGGCACCTCTCCCTCAGGTCGCGGTGGGCGAAACGCCGTTGAAGGTGCCGTCCGGGCCCACCGATTGCGACTGGTACTTTCCGCTCAAGCTCACCAACATTCCGCCCAAGCTCACTCAGGAAAGGCACCTCGAGCTGACCCTGGGAAAGACGAGCCGGGTGCTCCCCTATGTCCTCGCCAACCAGAGCTTCGCCTGGACCGTCAAGTCTTCCAGCTCCGCCTGGCCGGTGCGCGGCGCTACAGGCCGAACCTGGCAGCTCGGGGTCGTCGAAGGCCCCGCGCAGAGGGTCCGGCTCGCCTTCTGCCGGCTCGACGGCCCCATGCCGTTCGACTGCGGTCAATTGCAGCTCTGCGTCGACTCGCCTGACCTCTGTAAGCCGGCTTTCGACCTGCCGAAGGGACGGAGCACTCTCTTCCTCAAGCTGAAGGACGGATTCCAACAGCCAGGAACCTACGACGGCAACGTCTTCCTGACCGCCGACACCCGGCCCGAGTCGGAGACCTTGCCGCTCAAGATCTCCTATACGAGCTGGCGATGGCAGCTCCTCGGCATCGTCTGCATCCTCGTCGGAGTAGTGCTCGGGTGGTTCGTCACCGTCTATGCCCGCGCGCGCATCCTGCGCGACCGGGCGCTCTTCGCGGTGGCGGCCCTGGGCCAGACGGCCCAGAAGCTACGCCAGGACCTCGAGAGCTTGCCGCCCGGGCATGCCGGGCAGGTCCACGCAACCAAGACGGCGCTCGACGACCTGCTGGCCTCTCTCAGCCCCTCGGCGCTCGACGGACAAGGGTTCCTGCCTACGGTCTTCGGCGGCGCGGGTGATGCCGCCGCCTACCAGACCTTCCTGACGGGCGTAGGGAACCGGCTCGCCATGCTCAAGGTGATCGTCGGCGGCATGGTCACCGCGCTCACCATCCCGGTGACGCCGACCCCGGCCGATCCCGACCCGTATGGACGCGCCCTACAGGCTCTCGACCGCCTGGATGCCAACATCCAGCCGCCGTCGGCCGACATCGCGCGCACCCAGGTTCAGCAGATCCTCGCCACGCTCTTACCGCCCGCGGCGGCTCCCGTCGGCATGGCCGCCTCTCCGGCCCCTCCCACGCCGGAGAGCCTGCGCATCGACATCGAGCGTATCGGCTGGGCGTCCTGGGTCGCCTGGCTGGTCATCACGGTCGTCGTCGGTTACCTCGCGCAGGTCGACAAGGCGGGTTTCGGCACTCCGGCGGACTTCTTCGTCTGTCTGCTATGGGGGTTCGGAATCCCCGCCGCGGGCCAGCAACTGACCCAGCTCACGCCTGCGACCATCGCCACCACCCTCAAGGTCCCCGTGATTTGAAAAGCAAGGAGAAACCGCATCATGGCCAATGAATCCCTCGACCAGATCCCGGAGCTCAAGCCGCACGAGGCAGCTCTCATGGCGCTCGGCTTTCAGACCAAGGAACAGGTGCTCGGAGTCGCGCAGGCGGCCGGAGACGACCTGTCGCGCTTCCTCGGCGCCAATATCACCGAGCTCCTCGCGAACCTGCTGCCGTCGAGCCTCGAGGCCGAGGCGCCTACTCCCCATCCGCTCGGGGTGGCGCTCGACCTCATTCCAGCGCCGCAGTTCGCCTTCGCCCTGCCGTCGGTCGCCGCCATGGCCGCCGCCGCGCCGCCCCTTCCCTCGTCGGTCGATCTCTTCGCACAGTTGCCGCCCCCCCGCGACCAGGGGCAGAGGTCGACCTGCGTTGCCTTCGCCTCGCTCGCCGTCGTCGAGCAGCGCGGGATGAGCACGGGCAGCTTCCAGGACATGTCCGAACAGTTCCTCTACTGGAACTGCAAACAGAACGACGGCATCCCCACGCTTCCCGGCACCTATGTGGGCGTCGCCTTCCGCGTCCTCCAGAGCGACGGCTGCTGCCAGGACCCCCTCTGGCTCTACAGCCCGAACATCATTCCGGGTAACGAGGCGCAGGCGCCGCCGCCGGCGGGAGCCCAGGCGGATGCCGCGACGCGCAGGATCACCGCCTCCAACGCGCTGCCGCCGACCTCGGTCGTCGACATCCAGCGCGAGCTCGCCGGAGGCAGTTGCGTCGCCTTCTCCATTCCGGTCTTCAATTCCTGGTACCTCAACCCGGTGGTCGCGAGCACCGGCGACATCATCAATCCCATCCCGGGGGAGACGGTCGTCGGCGGTCATGCCATGACCATGATCGGCTACCAGGACTCGGCGGATCCGGGCCTGGGGGGTGGCCGCTTCCTGATCCGCAACAGTTGGCCCAACTGGGGAAACGCCTCGCACCACGGCACGGGCTACGGCACGATCCCGTACTCGTACATTGCCTGGTTCGGGCGGGAGGCGTACTCTCTCGTCTAGCTCCAGGTGCCGGTCGTGCCGGCTGTGGGGCGGGAGGAGACGGGATGAGCAGCCATTACCTCGATCGCCTCAGGATCTCTCCCGGGGAGCGGGCTCGGCTGGCCGACCTCGGGGCGCCGACTCCTCTGGCCGTGCTGGGAATCCGCAAGGCGGCGCCGGAGGCGTTCGATCGGCTCTTCGGAACCGAGCGGGCGTCGGAGATCGCCGCCCAGCTCGCGGGGTTTCTCGGGGAGGAGGAGCAGGCGATCCTGGAGGCTCCTCTCCCCGCTCCTCACCCGCTCGGCGCACGTCTCGACGAGCCGCCGGACCCCCCTCGCCCGGCCCCATCGAAAGGCGAGTGACCCGCCCCTACCCCCGCCCGCCCTGCCGTACCGGTCCCGCCCCCGGCACCCGCGCCGCCACCCCGGGATCCATCCCCACCATCAACCCGTCGATCGAGGGGCGCAGGGTTTCCACGAAGCGCTCGGTCTCCACGATCTGCTCGACGAGGCTGCTCATGTAGCTGGCGACCTCGGTGGCGTTGAACTGCGAGGCGCTGAGGCGGCCGTGGATGACTTCGAAGGCGTCGGAGAAGGCTCCGAGCTGGGCGACGACGCACTGGTCGCGCTTGTGGCAGTCCAGCAGCAGCTCGCGCTGCTTCTCCAGGATGCCGATGTGGAACTCGCGGGTGCGGGCGGTCGCCGGCTCGCGGGCGGACAGCTCGCGGATCTGGCGGATCTTCTCCCCCACCTCGGCGAGGCGCTTCTCCAGGCTCGGCAGCGGCGGCACGAAGGCGGGCGCGATACGCGCCGAAAGCCGGCGCCAGTCCCGCCGCCATCCCGGCAGCGAGTTCGAAGCGGCGGGCGGGGCCGGCACCGGCAGCACGCTCGCCAGGATGTGCAGGTAGGAGACCCGCTCGCGCACGAAGCCCAGGTAGGCGGTCAGCATGGTGCTGAGCTGCTGGAGGATGTCCTCTTTGGTGAAGGCGTCGAGGTCGCGCCGCTCGGCCAGCACCCGCGAGACCCGGTTGCGGATCTCGAGCAGACGGGCGAAGACCGCCATGTAATCCGGCAGATAGCCCGCGTGGATCCAGAGATCGAAGGGGGTCTCGTCGAGCATCCGCTGCGTCCGCAGCCGCAGGGCCTCGCGGTCCCTCTCCTCCTTCAGCTCCCGCCGCCGGCGCTCCTCTTCCTGGATGCGCGGCCGGTAGCGCTGCGTGGTGGTGGCGATCACCACCCAGCCGGCGGCCCCCGCCCCCCAGACGATCGCCCAGGTGGGATCGTGGAGCCACCATGTGGCCCCGACGCCGGCCGCGCCGGCCACGAAGTTGAGGGGGGTCTGGAGCGCCTTGGCGATGCTCCGCCGGAGCAGGGTTCTTTTTTTCAGGAAAGGCATGGTGGCTTCGCGCTCGATCCGGCCGGCACGTTTCGGGGGACAACGTGCAGCAAGATCTTGGCCAAGTTGATTGTAGCGCGCTTGGGGCGGACCTGGATTGAATCTCGTCCTGAGGAAGTGTGGGGATCATCCCGGACGCCCGAATTTTTTCCTCCACCCGGAACGGGGGGAGGAAAAGGACAGCACACCCTACGGGCATCACCGGTTCTGACAGGCCCTCCCTCTCCTTCAGGAGAGGGACCGAGGGTGAGGTCGCAGGCCGCGGACGTCCCCTATCCTTTCCCCTTCCCCTCCGCCGATGGCGCATACAGCAGGTCCAGCAACTGCTTCTCCACCGCGCGGAACTCGGTCGCCGACTTGAGCGCCACGTCGCGCACCGGGAAGGAGGGCACGTTCACCTTGTGCAGGATGCGCGCGGGGCGGGAGGAGAGGACGTACACCGTGTCGGCCAGGTAGACCGCCTCGGAGACGTCGTGGGTGACGAAGAGGATGGTGTTGTCCTCGGTGCGCGAGACGTCGAGCAGGAGGCTCTGCATCCCCCAGCGGGTCTGCGGGTCGAGCGCTCCGAAGGGCTCGTCCATGAGCACGATCTTGGGCTGGTTGATCAGCGTGCGGGCGATCGCCACCCGCTGCTTCATGCCGCCGGAGAGGTCCTTGGGGTAGCGGTCGGCGAACTCCGCCAGCCCGACGGACTGGAGGTACTTGTCCGAGAGCGCACGGCGCTTCTCCTTGGGCACCCCCTGGAGACGCAGGCCATACTCCAGGTTCTTCCGCACGGTGAGCCAGCCGAAGGAGGTATAGGTCTGGAACACCATGCCGCGGTCGCGGCCGACGTCCTCGACCGGCTTGCCCTCCATCAGGATCTCCCCCTTGGTGGGCGTGAGCAGGCCCGCGATCGACTTCAGGATCGTCGACTTGCCGCAGCCCGAGGGGCCAAGGAAGACGACGATCTCCCCCGTCCCGGGCTTGTCGGCGATGTCGAAGGAGACGTCCCGCACCGCCTCGGTCGCCCGCCCCGTGCGGTCGATGTAGGTGATGTGGAGGTTCGACACCCGCAGCTTGGGCATCGCCGTTTCCGGCTCGTGGCGGTAGGAGGGGGCCTGCGGCTCCCCCTTGCCCGGGACGGTGATGGCGACCGTTCCCGGTTCGCCCGCGGTGGGCAGAGGCAGCGGGCTTTCAGGATCGCTCATACCGTTTCCCTCCAGCGGAAGAGCAGCGAGCTGATGATACGAATGACGAAGTCGGTGAGGAGCCCGATGCCGCCGATCACCAGCAGGCCGGCGAACAGCCAGGAGGCTTTCTGGTGGGTGCGTCCGAGCTCGATGATGTAGCCAAGCCCGCCCCCCGGATTGACCAGCTCGGCGAGGATGATGTACGTCCAGGAGATGGCGTTCATCACCCGGAAGGAGTCGAAGATCTCGGGCAGGGCCGCCGGCAGCAGGACAGTGCGGATCACCTGCCAGCGGGAAGCGCCCAAGGTCATCGAGGTCTGCACCAGCTCCTCGGGCACCAGCCGGATGGCCGTGACCACGACCGGCAGCAGGTAGACGAAGACTCCCAGGAAGAGGAAGGCCACCTTCTGCTTCTCGTAGATCCCGAACCAGAGGATGAGGATGCCGATGAAGCCCGAGATCGGCATGTAGCGCAGAGGCGCCACGATCGGCTCGAAGAAGCGATTGATCGGCTCGAACGCGCCCATCAGCACGCCCAGCGGCAGCGCCACCGCCGAAGCCAGGAGAAAGCCGAGGAAGATGCGCCGGCTGGAGATCCCGATCGCTTCCCAGAGGTTGTACTGGAGGAAGAGCTGCAGGGTGCCCCGCAAGACCTCGGTCGGAGACGGGAGGAAGTCGGGCGTCACGAAGCCGCCATAGGTCAGCAGGCACCAGGCGCCGGCCAGGAGGATCGGGGCGAGCAGCCCCAGCGCCGTCGAGGTCGAGCGCGGCAGCGGCTGGCGCAGGGCGAAGAAGTTGGATTTCTTGCGTGCCATATTGGTCCTTGTGCGTTTTCAGGCTGGCGGAGGGAACGTAGGGGCGGGGCTTGTCCCCGCCCTCTGCGCAGGCCGGCCCGGCCCCCACCCGGGAGGGGACAAGCCCCTCCCCTACGTAAAGAACGCCTTGGGGACGATATTGAAACAAGCCTCGTCCCTGCGAAATCCTACTGCGTCGCCAGAACCACCTTGATATCCGTCCGGCGGTTCAACTGCCGCCCGGCTTCCGTGGTGTTGTCGGCCACCGGGTTGGTCGCGCCGTGGCCGATGGTCTGGAAACGGGCGGACTGGATGTTGGGGAAGCTCTGCAGGATGTAGTTCTTCACCGCCAGGGCCCGCTTCTCGGAGAGCGTCAGGTTGGCGTTCTGCGAGCCGGTCGCGTCGGTGTTCCCCTCGACCCGCAGGTAGGTGTTGCCGAAGGAGGTCATGGTCTCCCCCAGGGCGTCGAGGACGATGTAGGAGCCGGCCATGATCTCGTCGGAGCCCGGGGTGAAGTGGATCTGGATCTGCTTGTTGATGATCGCCCGGTCCTTCTCTGACGGCGCCTTGGCGGCGATCTTGGGCTCCTCGACCTGCTGCCCGGGGTAGTCGGCGGCCAGCGCCTGCAGGAAGCGGGAGTCCGCCCAGTCCTTGGCCTCGACCGGCCGGGTCACCAGCCCCTTCTTGCGCCAGATGATGAAGGCGGTGTCGAACAGGGCCTCGAAGTGCGCCTTGCCGCCGGTCAGGCCGTAGAACTGGGCATTGTCGGCGTAGGGGGTGAGCTTCAGCCCCGAGAGCATGCCGGAGATGGTGTCGGCGTCGAGCTTCAGCGCCTTGCCGACGATGGCGTAGGAACCCTGAGGGTCGTTCTTGATCGCCTCGATCCCCTCGAGCCAGCCGTGGACGAAATCGCGCACGGTGTCCGGGGCGCGGTCGATCAGATCCTGCCGGGCGACCAGGGTGTCGGCGATGATGTTGGTCGCCGCGGCGGTCGAGACCAGGACGTGGGCCTCGGCGCCGCGCGCCTCGACGGCGGCCGAGAGGTCCGGCTCCCAGGTCACGGCGGCGTCGACCTGCCGGGCCTTGAAGGCGGCCGCGGCGGCCGGGGCGTCCTGGGTGAAGATGATCCCCTGCTCTACGGACGCGCGGTCCGCCGGAGAGAGGCCGGACTGGGCGAGCAGGTAGAGGAGCAGGAAGTGCGAGGGGGTGAACTGGGTGCAGGCGATCTTGTGCCCCTTCAGCTCCTCGATCGACTTGATCGAGGCGAGCGAGACGATGCCGTCACCGCCGCGCGACCAGTCCTGCATGATGATCGACTTGGCCTTCTGGTTCTGCTCGGCGAGGATCGAGGCCTCGCGGGCCCAGTTGTCGACCGTGTCCCACATGATGTCGACGTCCCCCTTGCGGAAGGCCGCGAGCTTGGTCGCCGGGTCCTCGAAGAGGACGAACTTGACGTCCATCCCGTACTTCTTCCTGAACTGCGAGCCGGAATTGGGATCCATGCCGTTGTTGAAAACGATGCCGGGCGAGTGGCCGGCCCAGGTGTTGATGGCCACCACCAGCGGGCGGTCGAGCTTGCCGCTGCCGCCGAGGTTGCTCGCCGGGGAGACCCCCTCGGAGCCCTTGCCGCGCTCCGGATCGGCCGGGGCGTTGCCCAGGGCGTCGAAATCGTTCTTGCCGACGGTCTCGTTGCCGGGCGCGGCGGCCGTGCCATTCTTGTCCCCCCCGATGGCCCAGGTCTTGAGACCCGGGACGAACCGGCGGACCGCGAAAAACGCAGCGACCAGCAGGGCCAACACGACGATTGCCTTCCCCATGGGGGTGAGCTTCATTGTCTTATCTCCTCTCGACCTTCAGGTCGAAACGTTCTCGCAACTTGCCGGCGGCTCAGCCGGGACTCCCCAGCCCTACGATGAGCTCGTCCATGGCGGGCCGCAGCGAGTCGACGAACCGCTCGGTTTCCACGACCTGCTCCACCACCGTGCCCATGTAGCTGGCGACCTCGGTCGCGCTGAACTGCGACGCGCTGACCCGGCCCAGGATGACTTCGAAGACATCGGAAAAAGCACCCAGTTGCGCATCCACGCACTGGTCGCGCTTCTGGCACTCGAGCAGCAGGTCGCGCTGCTTCTGCAGGATGCCAATATGGAACTGGCGGGTGCGGGCGGTGGCCGGCTCCTTCTGCGCCAGCTCCTCGAGCTGCTTCACCTTGGCGTCCACCTCGGCCAGCCGCTTCTCCACGCTCGGCAGCGGCGAGGCCGGCGCCAGGGGGCGCGCGGGCTGGATCTGGACCTGGATGCCCCGTCGCTTGTCGACCACCGGGATGCTCGGCCCGGCGGGTGCCGCCTGCAGGGTCGGAGTGTCCGATCCGGGGCGAATGGTGGCGAGGATCTGCAGATAGGCGACCCGCTCGCGCACGAAGTTGAGGTAGGCGGTCAGCATGTAGCCGAGCTGCTGGACGATGCCCGCCTTGCTCAGGGCGTCGAGATCGGTGCGGTCGGCGAGGACCTTTCCTACCCGGCCGCGGATCTCGGCCAGCCGCCGGTAGACGGACATGTAGTCCGGCAGCAGGCCGGCGCGCATCCAGTTGTTGATCGGGTTCTCGGCGAGGCTCGCCTCCACCTTCTGGCGCAGGATCTCGCGGTCCTTCTCCGCCTTGAGATCGGCGTCGCGCCGCTCCTCTTCCTCGATCTGGTGGATGTAGCGCTGCCCCGTCCCGGCGAGAGCCACCCAGCCGGTGGCGCCGAGACCCCAAAGGATCAGCGGCAGCGGATTCCACAGCACGGCCGAGGCGGCAAGGCTCACCGCGCCCGTCACCAGGTTGCCCGGGGATTGGATGGCTTTGGCGATGCTCTTCTTGAGGAGCGTCCTCGTATCGATGGGCATCGGGTGGATTCTATACGGATCTCTTCCATTCCAGTTGTGCGCTTCCGGGCGAAATGATTTCATCCGGCCGCACACTCTGAGTGAAGATGCCTTTCCGGCTCTCGGGAGGCGTATCTCGGACAAGGAGGATCCGATGCACGCTCGTCATCGCTCCCGCTTCGTCCTCGGCCTTCTCCTCGGTCTCGTCGCTTGCACGGCGCGGGCCATTACCGTCGAAATAACCGTCGAAGAGATCCCGACTCCCCGCCCCACCGGCTGGGCGGTCGACCTGACCAACACACTGCCCCCTGAGAGGCTGGCGGAGCTGAACCAGCTCGGCGACCAGATCAAGGAGAAGACGGGCGCCGAGATGGCCGTCGTGGTGGTGAGCTCGACGAACGGCGTCGATGCCCACGAGTTCGCCACCCGCCTGTTCAACACCTGGGGGATCGGCGAGCGCGGGAAGGAAAACGGGCTGCTCGTCTTCGCCGCCCTGGCGGACCACAAGGCGGAGATCGTGCTCGGCAGAGGCCTGGACGGCGAGGCGGGCCGCCGGGAGAGCGAGGCGGTGATGCAGGGGGAGATGGTTCCCCGCTTCCGGGCCGGGAACCCCGCCGGGGCGATCGTCCTGGGCGCCATCGCCTGCGCCCGGCGGATTCTCCATGTCTCCCCCATCCTTTCCGGGGTGGATGGGTTGGAGACAGTTCCCGAGACGAGCCCCGAAACAACCTCGTACGCTCCGGCCGAGGCGCCGGCGCCGGTCGTGCCCGACTCCCCCGAGGCAGCGCCGGTCCCCACCCCCTGGGCTCAAATGTCTTCTCGGGCTCCGGTCGATCCGCCGGAAACCAGGGGCGGTATCGTGGGCTTTCTCGTGTTCGGCGTTCTCGTGCTCCTGGTCATCGGGCTGAACGCTTTCCGGGCCTACTCGCAGGGCGGGGGAATGGAGACCTGGGGCACCCGGGCGAACCGCTCCTACGACGATGGCCGCGACGACCGCGACGACCGCTACAGGGCGAGACTGGAAGAAAAGCGCACTACCACCTCGTCGTCAGCTGCCGCGGCATTGGGGGCGTTCTCTTCCCGTAGGAGCTCGTCGAGCTCTCCGCCCTCCGACTCCAGCTCGGGATCGAGCTCGGGCTCGGGTTCCAGCTCGGGATCGGGCTTCAGTGGCGGCAGTTCCTCGGGAGGCGGGGCCAGCGGGAGCTGGTAGGGTGCAGCCCCGCAGGGGCGGCCTTCCAGAGGCAGGATTCCGAAGGGCAACCGCCCGCAGGGCGGAATTTATCCAGCCTGGGGTGTCAACCCCAGGTACGAGGCCCCACAAATCCCAAGTCCCCGAAGGGGCCGGCAGATCATTTGAATTTGGACCGGCGCGGCCTCAGCGACGGAGGTTTCTGCCGGCCCTGCGGGCTTGGGGACGTGGGTGGGCCGCCTACCTGGGGTTAACACCCCAGGCTGGATAAATTCCGCCCTGCGGGCGAACTTCTCACCCCAGAAACCGCCCCCGCAACTCCGGCGTGGGCAGCCAGCAGGTCTCCTGCTTCCCGAACCAGCGATAGCGGTTGCGGGCGATGAGGCGGTAGACGGCGTCCCGGATCGGCCGGGGGATCACCCAGAAGACCGCGAGCGCCTTCCAGCCGCCGCTCATCCCACGGGCGATGCGGAGCGCGGCATCGCTCTCCTTGAACCAACGGTCCCCCTCGACCAGGATGACGCTGTCCAGGAGCTTGGGATCCATCCCGAACCGGGTCATCAGCTCCTGGCCCACAGGCGACTGGAGAGAAGCGAATCGGAATCGCGCTGCCGGATCGTGCCGGAGAATGAACTGGACCGACCCGTTGCACAGATTGCAGACGCCGTCGAAGAGGACGATGGGGTTCGCGGTGGCCATGCGGGTTCATTGTAGGGCACGTCAAAGGGTGGCCACCGGCGGCCGGGTCTCCAGATTCGTCATCCCCCGGGCGTAGCGCCAGCGGCCGTCCGGCTCCCGCCGGAGCACCATGAAGGCCCGCTGGCGGATCTCGACCGTCTCGCCACCCCGGGGTGTCACCCGGTTGTGTTCCGTGCCGCGCACGAAGGCCCAGCCGCCGGTGACGATCCGCTCCAGGGTCTCGAAGCTCTGCTCGTAGGTGTAGCCGGCGAAGAACCCCTGGAACATGGCGGCCGCGGCCTCGCGCCCCTTCATGGCCGGCGCGCCGTGGGTCCAGAACTCCGCGTCTTCGGTGATCAGGGAGACGAGGGTCTCGGCGTCCCCCTTCCTGCCGGCCTCCATCCAGTCGGCGAACGTCTGGTCGATCGCCCGGTTCTCCCGTTCCAGCTCTTCGCGGGTCATGTCCGTCCTCCTCTCACCCCTCGATCTCGTCGCGGAGCCCGAGGGTCGTGATCAGCCGGTGGAGATGATTGGGGTGGAGTCCCAGGCGCTCGGCCGCCCGGGTGATCGTGCCGCCGCTGTCGCGGACCGCCTCGACGATCAACCGGCGCTTCAGGCCGTTCAGCGCGTCGTGGTACTGGGTCGTCGTGGCCGCACCCGCGCCGCCAGCGGGGGCGGTCTCGAGGAGGGTCTCCGGCAGATCCTCGGGGCGGATCGTGTCGTCCATACCGAGCACGACCGCGCGCTCGATGGCGTTGCCCAGCTCGCGCACGTTGCCCGGCCAGTCGTAGCGAAGGAGCAGGGCCCGGGCCTCGGGCGAGATCCCCGCCTCGCGTCCGCGGATGTCCCGGCCGTGCAGCGCCGCGAAGTGGCTCGCCAGCAGCGGGATGTCCTCCCGGCGCTCGCGCAGGGGGGGCATGGTGATCGAGACCACGTTCAGCCGGTAATAGAGGTCGGCCCGGAAGCTCCCCTCGGAGATCGCCTTCAGGAGGTCGCGGTTGGTCGCGGCGACCAGGCGGATGTCCACGCGGATCGGCTTCGTGCTCCCCAGCCGCTCGAAGGTGCGCTCCTGGAGCACGCGCAGGAGCCTCGCCTGGAGGGCGGGCGGCATCTCCCCCACCTCGTCGAGGAAGAGGGTGCCGCCGTCGGCGACCTCCAGCTTGCCGGTCTTGCGCTCCACGGCACCGGTGAAGGCTCCCCGCTCGTGGCCGAAGAGCTCGCTTTCGAGCAGGGTCTCCGAGAGCGTCGCGCAATTGATGGCGATGAACGGCTTCCCCGCCCGCCGGCTGGCGCCGTGGAGGGCGCGGGCCGCCAGCTCTTTGCCGGTGCCGCTCTCGCCGAGGATCAGCAGGGTCGACGGCGTCGGCGCCACGCGCGTGATCACGCCGTAGATCCGGCGCAGGCCGGGGCTCTCCCCCACCAGCCCGTGCCCCAGCTCGGCGGCCTGAAGGCGCTGGTTCTCCCGTTCCAGCCGCTCGGCGCGGAGGGCGGCGGCCAGCGGGCCGGAAGCGAGGGCGGCCGCCGCCGCCAGCCACTGGAGGTGCTCCTCGTCCAGATGCGCTCCAGAGGTCAGAGTGTCGGCGTAGAGAATGCCGGCCAGCCCCGGGAGCGGCACGCAGGCGAGCGAGCGGACGCCGGCGGAGGCGACGCTGCCGGAAGCCTCGTCGCCGCGCCCGCGATCGATCAGCAGCGCCTCGCGCCCGGCAAGAACCCGGGCCACGATCGTCCGGCTGACGGCGAAGGGGCGATCCCCGGCCGGCGAACGGTGGATCGGCGCCAGCCCCTCGCCATCCTCCTCTACCGGCAGGAGCGCGGCCCGCTCCGCCGGCACCGCCGCGAGAACGCGTTCCAAGAGATGGGTTCCCAGGGCCGCGGAGCCGCCCGGCGGCGCGGCGGCGATCTCGAGCAGGCCGGCGAGCGCCGCCGGCAGCCGGTCCCGCCGCAGGTAGATGGAATCGGTGACGGCGAGGCGGATCTCGGTCTCTCCGGCGAGGCCGGAATCCTCCAGGTCCCCCGCCGGCTCGGGCGTTCCGGCCCGGGCGTCCCGCAGCGAGACCAGGAAGGTGGAATCCCCGATCGCCAGAAAGTCGCCGTGGGCGAGCTCCCGTTCCCGCACCGGCAGGCCGTTGACGAAGGTGCCGCGGCTGCTCTCCAGGTCCACGATCCGCCACCCCTCGGCGGTGCGGCGCAGGACGCAGTGATGGCGGGAGACCGACGGATCGGGCAGCCGCAGATCGTTCGAGGGGTGGCGGCCGAGAGCGAGCTCGCCGCCGCGCAGCTCGAATGTCTGCCCTTGCAGCGGGCCGGTGAGGGCGACGAGGGAGGGATTCAAAAAGCGGGCGCCTGTCTAGTAATTCCGCGTGTACTCTAGCGTATCCGCGAGAGCGTAGACAGTCCCATCCAGGGGGAGGCGCCCTGGTACGTTCCGTGCTCTATCCGGAGATGCGCGCCGAAAACTTCAATTTCCGCCGGGCATCAGGGAGCCGATCCCGCCCGGCTCAAGGAGACCTCCATGGCAGACGAGCAGAAGGCCGGTCCCATCGATCACTTCATCACCGTCGATTGCGACATGACGAGCTCGACCCTGACCCTGAGCCAGCCGGCGCTGGACCTCAAGCCGGGCGACCGGGTGGTCTGGCAGTTCTTCGGCATCCCGTCCGGCTGGTCGCCATGGATCGAGTTCCGCCCCCAGGACGGCGGCACGCAGTTTCTCGGCCCCTTCGCGGAGCTGAGCCAGAGCGCCGTCGCTCTCTGGGGCGTCTGCCGGGCCGATATCGATCCGGCGTCCCTTGAATTCGTCTACCGCGTCGCCGTCCAGAAGGGTCTGGGGGCGGGCTGGGAAAAGGGAGCGGCCGTGATCAGCAGCGACGCGGGCCGGCTCAAGATCGGCTCGGAAAAGATCGGAGTGACGCAGGTCTTCACCATCACACCGAGGCCGGGCTCGGAGATCTCGCTCGACGTCTCGCCGATCGGGTTGATCATCCAGCCCGGCGATACGGTCGAGTGGGTCTTCAAGAACACCCTCGAAGATCAGGATGCCTGGCGTCCGGTGGTGAGCTTCACCCGCTACGACGGCAAGGGCGAGGTGTCGAGCACTTATCTGGGGCCGTTCACCAGCCTGACGACCGGCGTCGACCGGGTGCGTGGCACGGGGAACAACCGGATCTCCGGCACCTACTACTTCAATGTCTCGGTGGTGCGGATCGGCAGCGGCGAGATCCTCCGGATCAGCAGCGGCGATCCGGCGATCGACAACCGGGGAACCGTGCTCGACCCCACGGGAGGAACCGGCGGTTAGCTCCGGCGCGCGGCGAGCATTTCGCGGAATGCCGGATCGGAGCGTAGGGAATCGAACGCCGGAACCCCGAACCACCGGGGCTGATAGCCGAGGGAGAGGGCCTTCCGCACGAGCGAAAGGGCGGAGGCCCGCTCTCCCGAGACCGCGAGGACCAGGGCGGACTGGTAGACGACGTCGGCGTCCTCCGGGCTCCCCTGGAGAGCGCCCAGGGCGATGTCGACCGCTTTGCGGCTCTCCCCCAGATACGCCAGACACTGGGCGCGAAAGGTCTGTTCGATGGGCAGCAGGGCAGCCCCGCGCTCCTTGGCTTCCAGGGCCGCGAGGATCTGGCGGTGAAGCTCGGCGGCTTCCCGCCGGTGACCCAGGGCCAGCTCGGCGTCGGCGAGGTCGAGAGTGACGGTGATGTGGCCGGGATCGATCTGAAGCGCCCGGCGGTAGTCGGCGGCGGCGTCCTCATAGCGCCCCAGCAGGAAATGGATCAGGCCCAGATTGGTGAGGTCGCTGCGCTGTGGGCTGGCGTTCACCAGCCCACGGTAGATCTTCTCAGCGCGGGACAGGTCGCCATAGGCGAGCTCCACCTCGCCCATCTTGGCAAGCACCCAGGTGTTTCCAGGCGCCAGGAGGAGCGCGCCGGCCAGATGCCGGCGGGCTTCCGCGAGTTGCCCGGTGCGGGCCTCCCAGCCGCTCAACGTCACCAGGTTGCGCCAGGTCGGCACCCGCTGGACCACTTGGCGCATCCAGGAGACGGCCTCGTCCAGACGCCCGCGCTGATACGCCAGGGATGCACGCTGGACCAGGGGCCGCGGGTCTCCCGGAACCAGCCGCTCGAGCTCGGCGATCAGTTGCTCCGCGCTCACCCAGTCCCCCTCGGTGACCGCAAGCCGGATCTCGATCGACAGGACGTCCGGCAGCTCCGGCGCCAGCAGCCGGGCGCGCCGCAGGGAAGAGCGGGCGCGCTCCAGGTAGGCCGGGTTCTTCGAGTCTTCGTAGAGGTAGATGGCGAGCGAGGCCGCCTGAATGTAGGCGTCCAGAAACCGGGGTGAACCGGACAGGATGGCGTTCAGCCGCTCGAGCTCCGGAGCCCAGGCGCCCCGGCCCGCTTCGACCCGCCGCTTGATGCGGAGAAACTCGGCGTAGTCGGCCGCGCGCACCTCCAGGCCCGGAGACCCTTTCCGCGGCACGCGGCCTTCGAACGCTTCCCGCAGCACCGCCGAGACGTCCCGCGCCAGCATCAAGGCATCCCGCGGGTCCAGAGACTCCTCCACTCTGCCCTGCCAGAGAATCTCCTCGTCGCTCCCCCGGATCCTGCGCAGCGAGATCTCGGCCTTCTTCCCCTTGCCTTCGAGGGTCGTGGCAAGCACCTCTCCGGCTGATATCGCGCGCGCGATCTCCCGGTTCCCTCCTTGGACCTCCCGGAACTGTGACGGATCGATCGCCGTCACGCCGTCCAGGGACGACAGGGTCCGGAGGACGATGTTCTGAATCCCGAAGGCGGCAAAATCGATCGCCTCGCCACCGTTCCCGAGACGGGCGGGAGGGGGGACGGCCACCCGGAGAGGCCCGGCCGCCTTCCGGGAATGACGCGTGCCGATCACTCCGAGCAGGACCGCCAGGGCCGCGACCGCGAAGGCGGCGATCCACGCCAGCCTCCTGGGGCGCGTCCACCGCCTCGAATCGATGAACGATCCCCGCATCCCGATCGGCCCCTCGATCACCGTCGGCATCTCCCCCTCGGCCGTGGCGGAACCGGCCGCGGGGAGCGCCCACCCGGAGGGCGGGGACAATTCGGGACGGGCGGCGAGCGCGCGGAGGTCCCGCGCTACCTGCTCCGCCGTCGCCGGACGCCGGCCAGGGTCCTTCTCCAGCAGCGACGCGACCAGCGCGATGAGCTCCGGCGGCAACTCCGGCCGCAGGCCATCGAGCGGCTCGGGCGGAGCGCCCGTGACGTTGCGCAGGGTCTCGATCGGAGTCTTCCCCAGGAACGGCGAGCGGCCAGCCAGCGTCTCGTAGAGCAGGACGCCGAGGGAGAAGAGGTCCGAACGGGCATCCGCCGTGTCCCCCGCGGCCTGCTCGGGGGACATCGAGCGCCATGTCCCCATCACCATGCCGTCGCCGGTGAGCGTCTCGCCGGTGCCGGACTCCAGGGGCCGGGCGAGGCCGAAGTCGAGGATCTTGGCCTGGCCGGCCGAGGTGACCATCACGTTCTCGGCCTTGAGGTCGCGATGGACCAGCCCCTGGGCATGGGCGGCGGCCAATCCCTCGGCCACCTGGCGGGCGAGATCGACGGCAGCTCCTGGAGGCAGCGGGCCATTCCGGAGGAGATCGGCAAGCGATCTCCCCTGAACGTACTCCATGACGATCCAGTCCCCCGCCTCGTCGCCGGACTCCACGAGGTCGAAGATCTGGACGACGTTGGGGTGGTTCAGCCGCGCCGCCGCCCGCGCCTCGCGGCGGAACCGTTCCCGCCGCGCGCCGCCGCGGTCGCGGTCCGGCCGCATCCGCTTGGCCGCCACCGTCCGCTCCAAACGGCCGTCCCAGGCGAGGAAGACCTCCCCCATGCCACCTGAGCCCAGGCGGCGGACGAGGCGGTAGGCCCCGATGCGGTCGTTCGGTTCGGTCATGTCTCCGGAGATTCTACGCCGCCCCGTGGACCTCTAGCGGACCCGCTAGATCCCTCTCGCGGGAACGCTAGGCTCCGCGACCCGCCGCCGGTTCTTCTTTCCTCTAAGCCTTTACAAATCAGCAGCTTAGAAAATCAACCGCCGCCGGCACAGGCTGGCACGCCGGCTGCTATTACCGGAAAACGTCGACGTTCTGGCCAGGACGGGAGATGAAAACAAGGCTGAGACCACGAGGACGTGGCTCTCGATCCAGAAAACGATTCATTCACTTGCAAGGGAGAATCCCAATGAGCACCAACCAGTCGATCGCCGCCCAGGTTTCCGCCCCCAAGCCGCTCAGCGGCCAGAAGAACCGTTCCAGCGAAAACTTCAAGTTCCTCCAGGTGCCCGCCAGCGGCAACATCACGGTCTCGATGCCGGACTCGACCACCTGCTCGATCATGCAGGACGTCAGCGGCACCGACCCGGTCGTCACCACCATCCAGAACGGCGCGGCCTTCCCGTCGTCCAAGGTCAAGACGGGCAACAACTACTACTTCGCTACGCCCGGCGGAACGAGCACGAACTTCGCGGTGACCCTCAGCGGCGACCTCTAGTCCTCTCCCTGGCCGCCGCACCCTCCCAAGAAACAGGAGGCGCGCGGCGGCCCCCGCCTTTACGCCGCGCCCGCTCTCCCACAGAATGCGCCAGGAGGGAGACGACGAAATGGCAGAGCTGACCGGCGCGCAACGGAAGTACCTGAGGGGCATGGCCCACTACATCAAGCCCATGATCCAGGTGGGAAAGAACGGCCTCACCGATTCGGTGGTCGAGATCATCGACAAGGCCTTGGACGACCACGAGTTGATCAAGGTGAGGATCTCCAACTCCGAAGGCCGCAAGAAGGAGATCGCCGACGAGATCGCCGAGCGCACCGGCAGCGCCTGGGTCGGCCTCATCGGCTTCGTGGTCACCTTGTACCGGCAGCAGCCGGATCCCGAGAAGCAGACGATCGAGTTGCCGGAGTAGGGGCGACAACCTCTGAGGGCGCCCTGTCATTTCAGTCAGGTTCGCCCGAGGAGCCCAGCAACGCTTCTACCTGTGAAAGAAGGTCCGCGTCGGGTGCCTATCCTGCTTCCTCGGCGCATTGGAGGTAGACCCGTGCCAAGATAGCCATCCGGTCCCTAAATGCAGCGGGATAGGCGAGAAAGTACGGCGAAAGGGTCCGGACCGCCTCCTCGCAGGCCGCTAGGGCTTCCTCCCAAAGCTCGAGAGCACTCAGGCAGACAGACAGGTTGTTAAGCGACATCGCCAGATCGGGTCGGAAGGCGTCGGGGCGTGCAGCGGCGAGCTGACGCCGGATCTCTACCGCCTTCTCGCAGGCCTCCAGGGCCTCCTCTTTCCGGCCGAGATCGCTCAGGCCGACCGACAGGTTGTTGAGCGACATCGCCAGATCGGGCCGGAAGGCGTCGGGGCGTGCAGCAGCGAGCTGACGCCGGATCTCTACCGCCTTCTCGCAGGCCTCCAGGGCCTCCTCTTTCCGGCCGAGATCGCTCAGGCCGACCGACAGGTTGTTGAGCGACATCGCCAGATCGGGCCGGAAGACGTCGGGGCGCGAGGTGGCGAGATGGCGGTACAGCTTTACCGCCTCCTCGCAGGTGGCCAGAGCCTCCTCCCGACGCCCGACATCGCTCAGGCGGCCGAACAGGTTGTTGAGTGCACCCGCCAGAGGGGATCGGAAGACGTCGGGGCGTGCGGCAGCGAGATGACGCCGGATCTCTACCGCCTCCTCGCAGGCCACCAGAGCCTCTTCCCGACGCCCGACATCGCTCAGGCGGATGGACAGGTTGCTGAGCGACGTCGCCAGATCGGGTCGGAAGACGTGGGAGCGCGAGCCGGCGAGATGACGCCGGATCTCTACCGCCTCCTCGCAGGCCACTAGAGCCTCTTCCCGACGCCCGACATCACTCAGGCGGTTGGACAGGTTGCTGAGCGACATCGCCAGATCGGGTCGGGAGACGTCGGGGCGCGAGACGGCGAGATGGCGCCCGATCTCTACCGCTTCCTTGCAGGCCGCCAGAGCCTCCTCCCGACGTCCGACATCGCTCAGGCCGACGGACATGTTGTTGAGCGACATCGCTAGAGAGGGTCGGAAGACGTCTGGACGCGAGGTGGCGAGCTGGCGGTATAGCTCTACCGCCTCCTCGCAGGCCACCAAAGCTTTCTCCTGACGGCCGAGATTGCTTAAGCGGCCGAACAGATTATTGAGCGACATCGTCAGATCCGGCCGGAAGGTGTCGGGGCGCGAGGCAGCGAGATGGCGGTACAGCTCTACTGCCTCCTCGCAAGCCACCAAGGCCTCCTCCCAACGGTCGAGATCGCTCAAGCGGACAGACAGGTTGTTGAGTGACATCGCCAGATCGGATCGGAAGGCGTCGGGACGTGAAGCGCCGAGCTGGCGGTACAGCTCTACCGCCTCCTCACAGGCCGCTAAAGCCTCCTCCCGACGGTCGAGATCGCTCAAGTGGCCGGACAGGTTATTAAGCGCACTAGCCAGATTGGAACGGAAGGCGTCGGGGCGCGAGGTGGCGAGATGACGGTACAGCTTGACTGCTTCCTCAGAGGCCGCCAGAGCCTCCTCCCGACGGCCGAGATAGCCCAAGTCGTTGGACAGGTTGTTGAGCGACGTCGCCAAATCGGGTCGAAAGGCGTCGGGACGTGAAGCGCCGAGCTGGCGGTACAGCTCTACCGCCTCTTCGCAGGCCGCCAGAGCCTCCTCCCGTCGGCCGAAATTGCTCAGGCGGCCGGACAGGTTGTTGAGCGCATCGCCAGATCGGGGCGGAGGGCGGGGCGCGAGGTAGCGAGATGGCGGTACAGCTTGATCGCCTCCTCACAAGCCGCCAAAGCCTCCTCCCAACGGCCGAGATCTGTCAGGTCGATGGACAAGTTGTTGAGCGACATCGCCAGATCGGGGCAGAAGGCATCGGGGCGCGAGGAGACGAGCTGACGATACAGCTTGACCGCCTCCTCACAGGCTTCCAGGCCCTCCTCTTGACGGCCGAGATCGCTTAGGCGGACGGACAAGTTGTTGAGAAGCAGAGCCAGAGTTTCGAGCGCATCTTGATTACGCGCGAGTTCCACGGCGCGAGCCGAAAGAGTTGCCGCTAGCTCTCGAAAAACCAGACTGCTCTCCGGGATCTGTTCCAGCAGGAAGGCAAGGCTGTCGAGATCAACCGCCTGTTCCTCAGCCAGACGGGCAAACCAGGCGAGCGGTTCCGGTCGGACCGCACCGTAGTCCTGTACTAGGAGCCTGCGCGGCAGGAATCGTTGGCATGCGGTAAAATAGCCGTATGCCAACGACCTTTCGTCGCTACGTTCCGGAACAGTCTCTTCTTCTTCCGCCGTCGCCGCGGGATTGGCTTGCGGAGG